>OGEQ01000007.1_pt1 | contig 212064 bp, 212 predicted proteins | sample 1570731 | NCBI WGS metagenome assembly OGEQ01 (sample SAMEA2582132, study PRJEB24529) | metagenome | biome: Human gut stool | place: China | collected 2011
AAAGCGGTACGCGAGCTGGGTTCAGAACGTCGTGAGACAGTTCGGTCCCTATCCGTTGTGGGCGCAGGAAATTTGAGAGGAGCTGTCCTTAGTACGAGAGGACCGGGATGGACGTACCTCTGGTGTACCGGTTGCAGACCAACTGCACAGCCGGGTAGCTATGTATGGAACGGATAAACGCTGAAGGCATCTAAGCGTGAAGCCGCCCTCAAGATAAGATTTCCCATTCTTCGGAAGTAAGATCCCTTAAAGATAATGAGGTAGATAGGTTGGAGGTGTAAGCACGGTAACGTGTTCAGCTGACCAATACTAATAGATCGAGGGCTTGACCTAATAAAGATTTTATGATGAAAGTTTGATTGTATTCGGTTTTGAAGGTGCATAACCTTTACAGGAAGGCGGTCGAGTCCGCTGACCTCATAAATTGAAAATTTCCGGTGATGATGCGCTTAGGGGACACACCCGTTCCCATTCCGAACACGACGGTTAAGACCTAAGCGGTCGATGGTACTTGGTGGGAAGCTGCCTGGGAGAGTAGATGGTCGCCGGAATCCAGTAAAAAGAACTTCAAAGTCATTTGAAGTTCTTTTTTATATGTTTTGTTTGACAGTAAAATCCATTCGTGATAGAATTGTGCGCATCGACTAAATTTGTCAAAAAGAAAGAAGATGTGCTTATGAAGAAAATAAAATCTCTTTTGGGTTCCGTATTTGGATATGGTTTTCTTTTCGGAATTGTTTTGCTTATTGTGTTTGTGTTAGCCTGTTTTGGTGGTGTTATCATGCACTTTTTTGGGTTTTATTACGAATCTGTATGGAAACTGATGCTCTTTTTTATCTTATCCGGATTGGTTGGATTGCCTTTGGAATTGGTTGCAAAAGGGGTACCCAAAGCACTTTTGGCGTTTAATAAAATTTCTGTTGGTTTTGCCAGAGGAATATTTTTCATTTTAGATGTGTTATCGACAATGGTATCTATGATTGTAGTAGACTATTTTATGGAAAGTGTTTCTGCAACATTGCGGTCTGTGGTTGTGATTGCAGTAATCATTGCAATTCTTTCTGTTAAAGATATTGGAAAACCCAAAAAAGAAAACGTGGAACTGTAAGAAGAACCTTACAGTTCTTTTTTATAGGCAAATATTGAAGAATTCATAGGCAGATTGTATACTAGAAGAAATCATCGGAAAGGGGAGGACGAATATGGAGGATGTTTTACAGGGGCTGAATGCAGCGCAATATGAGGCGGTTACCACGACGGAGGGAATGGTGCGTGTTATTGCCGGAGCCGGTTCTGGGAAAACCCGTGCTTTGTCGCGGCGTTTTGCCTATCTGGTCAATGAAATCGGGATTTTGCCGGGGAATATCCTCTGTGTGACCTTTACCAACAAATCAGCCAATGAAATGCGTCAGAGAATCCATTTGCTGACGGGGGATAATGACACAGGATATATCAATACTTTCCATGGTTTCTGTGTTTCCGTATTGCAGGAGGACAGCTATGCGGTGCAGTATCCAAAGAGTTTTCTGGTGCTGGATCATGCGGATATTGACGCTATGCTGAAAATTATTTACGAAGAACGCAGGCTGACTCTGCGCAATATGACATTCAGTAAAGCCAGAGATATGATCGAAATCCGCAAATTAAAAAAAGATCCGTTGTATTATCTGGATTTGATTCAGATGTCTTTGGAAGAATTGCAGGAAAAATATAAAACAGCCGTAGAAACACAGGACATTATCTTCTATGGTTATTTGTATCAGCAGAAAAAATGTTTTGGGCTGGATTATGATGATTTGATTCTTTTTACCCTCTATATTTTTGAGCAGAATGAGGAAATCCGGGAAAAATGGCAAAAACGGCTGGAATATATCATGATCGATGAGTTTCAGGATATTGACAAACTACAATATCGTTTGATGGAAGTGCTTTGTGGGTATCATAAAAACCTTTTTATTGTAGGAGATCCAGATCAGACCATTTACACATGGCGTGGCGCTGATGTGAAGTTTTTGTTGGATTTTGACAAGCATTTTCCGGGTGTGAAAACCATTATGATGATGGAAAATTACCGTTCTACACCGGAAATCCTTTCTGTGGCAAATTCGCTTATAGCCAAAAATCAAAATCGTATGCAGAAAGATTTGCTGCCAACTCTTCCCGGCGGAAAACCTGTCCTTTGTCATCATGGAAAAACGGCAGAAGAAGAGGCAATATGGATGGCGAAGAAAATAGAAGAACTGCATCAAGATGGAGTTCCTTACAGAGAAATAACCATTCTATATCGTGCCCATTATCTGACACGAACCGTTGAGGAGGTTTTTCTCAAGGAAAAAATTCCCTATACCATTTACAGCGGCATCCAGTTTTTTGGACGGATGGAAATCAAAGACGCCCTTTCTTATTTGCGTATGCTGGCATATAAGGATGATTTGTCCTTTGCAAGGATTGCCAATGTTCCTAAACGGAATTTAGGAGAACGGCGTATGGCGTTTTTGCGAGAATATGCGGAACAGAACCAATGCAGTTTATACGATGCGCTGCGGAAAAATCTGGAGCATGAGATGATGAAAGGAACAAAGGCGGCAAGTTTTGTATCTTTGATTGAAAATCTGGCATCCAATGTGGCGGAAAGACCTGTTTCGGAAGTCTTATCGGAAATTCTGGATATGAGCGGATATGAAAAAATGCTGCGTACAGAAGGCAGTCAGGAGCGTTTGGACAATCTGGCGGAATTGAAACAGTCCATTTATGAATACGAAACCACATGCGGCGAAGAAGCCACATTGGAGTATTATTTGACCCATGTGGCGTTATTTACCAACAGTGACCTGGAGAGCGGAAAAGACCAGGTGCGCATGATGACGGTGCATTCTGCAAAAGGTCTGGAGTTTCCATATGTCTTTTTGTGTGGCATGAATGAAGGGATTTTCCCTTCCAGAAAAACAAACACAAAACAGGCCATGGAAGAAGAACGTCGTCTGGCTTTTGTAGCAGCTACCAGAGCGGAAAAGGGCCTGTTCCTGACAGAAGCAGAGGGGCGGAACTTTGATGGTTCCATGCGGTATCCTTCCCGTTTTTTGCTGGATATTGACGAAAAATATCTGACTCATACGGAACCTTTGGCGAAAGACAGATATGCGGAAGCGCGATGCTATATTGCAGGAAAAGAGCGATATTTGGAGGAGCAGGAAAAAGGTGCAAGTTTCATTTCAGGAGATCGGATTCAACATCCTATTTTCGGAAAAGGGTCTATATTGGAGGTGGACACAGAAAGAGGAGCGTATTTGATCCGTTTTGATGAAATGGAGACCTTCAGAAGTATTTCTATACGGGCAAAGCTGGAAAAAATTGACTTTTAGTGCATATATAATAGGAAAATTAGAAAATAATTTACTAAAATATTTCCTGATGAGATTTACGAAAACAAAAAAAGAGGCAGAGAAATATATTATTCCTCTACCTCTAATTTCGTTAAGGCATATTCGATACATAAAAGAATCAGTTCGTTTCTGGTGCGTCCTGTGTTGTTTGCTGCATGATCCAGTTTTTTCACGATTTCCATGGGAAGTCTTGCAGAAACAACAGATGTTTCGCCATAGTTCTTTTTTACTTTCACAACAAATTTTTCTTTTTCCATAAATTTCACCTCATATGTAAGCAATTCAAATTCTGTACTAATACTATATTACAATGGTAAACAGGTTTTGAAAAGAGGTAAAAACTTAAGAAATTTTACGAAAACAAAGGAAAAATATTCTGATGTATTTTTTTGTAAGCATTGCAACTCTATACAATATCACCGTATTTCCTATCAAAATACTTTGCTTTTTTGGTGTATTTATACTGTAATAGAAAAAACAATTAAGAAAAATTAAAGATGGCGGGAATTGTGTAAAAAAATCCCAGATTCTTTCCCAGAAACATACAAAAAATCCCCCTTTTTCATGAATGGAAAAGGGGGATTCTATTGTGCAATTTATAAAGAATAGCATTCATATCGTTTTGCGATGCAAATACCTGTGGTACCAGGCCCTGTATGAGAGGCGATGGTGGCACCAATCTGAAGGGGAGATACCAGTTCCAACTGCGGCAGTTCCGCTTTCAGTAATGCTTCGGTGGGGGCGATTTCTTCAGTCAAATCAGTGATACCTATCATAGCAATATAATCAGCGGGATTTTCACCACTTTTCTGGAAATGTTCCACAGTCAGTTTCACCAGTTCCGCAATGCCTTTTTTGCGGCTGCGTGTGGCACCGCCTACATGGATTTCGCCATCCCGTAATATGATGATGGGTTTGATTTTTAGAATATTGCTGGATAATGCGGCGATTTTACCGATTCTGCCGCCGTGCTGCAAATGAGTCAGGCCGCCAATCATAAATATGATACGGGTATCTTTCTTTGCCTGTTCCAAATAGGAAACCACTTCTTCCAGGGATTTTCCGTCCTGCTGCATCCGTGCTGCTTCCATCAGGAGCAGTGCCTGAGAGCCGGTGGCGTTGTAGCTGTCTACAATGTGTATTTTGGCTTCTGGAAATTCTTCTTCCAGCATAAGTTTTGCTGTCAGTGCTGACTGCATGGAACCGCTGAGTGTATGGGTAATATGCAGGCTCAGAATGTCTTTCCCTGCTTGGAGTGCAGGTGTAAAAGCCTCTACAAAGTCGTGGACAGAGGGCAGGGAAGTTTTGGGAAATCCTTTTTCCTCTATCAAATGATGGTAGAAATGTTCCAGTGTCAGTTCCTTTAATTCTTTCATATATGTTTTTCCGTCAAAAGAAACGTAAAAAGGAACTGTGGAAATATGATAGGAGTTTTGTGCCTCAAGGGTTAAATCACAGGCACCGTCACTGAAAATTTGAAATGAATGCATGAAGTCCGTCCTTTCATTGTGTGGATATCAATACCAACTGATACTACTATAACAGAAGAAAACAGGGAACGCAATAGAGAATAACGGATAATCTAGTATAAAAAACTATATGAGTGGAGAAAGCTTGAAAATAAAAGGTTTTTTAAGAGGGGATATATTTTTTGTCGAAGGATTAAAGATTCTCAGTGTAATATTTTCATAAAAATACTAAGGGATACCTTGTCAAACCATAAAAAAGTTGATAAACTTTGATTACGGTAAAGCGATGATGGAAATTTCACATGATGCCATAGGCAAAACGTGCGACAGAGGGAATTTTCTTTGAACGGATCAGGAACGTGCCCTCTGTATTTTTATCATAGAATACCGAAATGAATACAATAAGGAGGTGAGAGAGATGAAGCGACTGTTAAAAATCATTATCAGCTTGTTGGTTACGGCGGCAATGTTTGCCATTGTTCATCTGGTGCTTCAGCTGAATGTGTTCCATTTCAGCAGCCCTAACCGTTTTGCGGCGTACTTTCCGGCAGGATTGGCAATTTTATTCGGACTCATATTTTACTTTATTATCTCGTCGTCAGTGACAGATCTGCTGATGAAGCGTTTATCCCAGACAGAAGAAAAACTTTCCAGAATGAATGTGAAAGAACTGGTCTTTTCCGTTTTCGGCTGCCTGATCGGTTTGGTGATTGCCAATCTGATTGGTCTGGCTTTCAGCGGCTTTGGCCCTATGGGGACATTCATTGTGGTTCTGCTGAACATTCTGTTTGGTGTGCTGGGGTTCCGTGTGGCGAGAAAGAAAAAAGATGAGGTTAATGTGACTAATCTGCAGCGTATTCTGATACAGCAGAATCCCATGAAGCAGGAAAGTGAAATCTACGGCAGACCGAAGATTCTGGATACCAGTGTTATCATTGATGGCAGAATTATGGATCTGCTCCAGACAGGTTTTATTGAAGGGAAAATCATCATTCCCGATTTTGTACTGGAAGAGCTGCGCCACATTGCTGACTCTGCTGATGGCCTGAAACGCAACAGAGGACGCAGGGGTCTGGATATTCTGAATGAAATTCAAAAACAGCTTATGGTTCCCGTAGAAATTCAGGAGTTTACCACATCCCAGCCCATGGAAGTGGATTCCATGCTGCTGAAGATGGCAGAAAGCTTGGATGCTTTTGTGGTGACCAACGACTTTAACCTGAATAAAGTAGCGGAGTTCCAGGGTGTTCGTGTTTTGAATATCAACGAACTGGCAAATGCCATCAAGCCTGTGGTACTTCCCGGGGAAGAAATGCAGGTGACCATCATCAAAGCTGGCAAAGAACCCGGACAGGGTGTTGCGTATTTGAATGACGGTACTATGATCGTTGTAGATGGCGGCAATAAATTCATCGGGGAAACCAAAAATGTAGTGGTGACCAGTGTATTGCAGACTGCCGCAGGCAGAATGATCTTTACAAAAATGGTAACAGCGGCTTAAAGAGAGAAGGGAGGCGTAAAAAAATTTGCGCCTCCTGTTTTTTGGAAGGAGAATGACCATGGGGGAAAAACTTCGCTGCACAGCCATCATCATGGCGGCAGGAAAAGGAAAACGGATGCAGACAGCAGTCAGCAAACAGTTTTTACCCGTTTGCGGAAAAGAAATTCTGGCGTGGACAGTGGATGTCTTTGAGAAAAGTCCTTTGGTAGACAAAATCCTGCTTATGGCAAGTGCAGACGGCAAGGAAGATGTGCAGAACCTTTGGAACAACTATGGATGGAAAAAAGTTGCCGCTGTGCTGGAAGGCGGCAAGGAACGGCAGAATTCTGTGGCAAATGGTCTGGCGGCTGTGGGAGAAGATACAGATATTGTGCTCATCCATGATGGCGTGCGTCCTTTTGTGACAGAAGAAATGATTGCAGATAGTATTGCAGCAGCACAGGAATATGGCGGCGCTGTCATTGGTGTACCTGCAAAAGACACCATCAAAGTTTGTTCTGCGGATGGTCTGGCTGTGGAAACACCGGACAGAAGCACATTATGGCAGATTCAAACGCCCCAAACTTTTCAGCGGAATCTCATTGTCAATGCCTATGAGAAAGCGGACAAGGATGGTTTTCTGGGAACAGACGACGCTTCTGTGGCAGAATTTGCGGGACATCAGGTAAAGGTGGTCATGGGCAGCTATCGCAATATTAAAATTACCACCAAAGAAGATCTGGTCATTGCGGAAGCATTTTTAAAGGAGGAAGGTCATTGAAGGCAGTAGAGATTTATACAGACGGTGCCTGTTCCGGAAATCCCGGTGCAGGAGGGTATGGCGTGGTGCTTCTTTATGGCAGTGCCAGAAAGGAATTGTCAGAAGGCTATCGTCTGACAACCAATAACCGTATGGAAGTTCTGGCAGTTATCAAAGGATTGGAAGCATTGAAAGAGCCTTGTCAGGTGACCCTTTACAGCGATTCCAAGTATGTGGTTGACGCCATCCAAAAGGGCTGGGTGAAAAAATGGAAAGCCAATGGATGGTACCGCAATAAGAAGGAAAAAGCCTCTAATGTGGATTTATGGGAACGTCTGCTGGTGCAGCTGGAACGCCATCAGGTTACATTCCAATGGGTAAAAGGCCACGCGGATAATCCAGGAAATGAACGCTGTGATGAACTGGCAAGAGGTGCCATTGCGGCAGGCAATCTGTTGGAGGACGAAAATTATCAAATGCCCTGAAATACTGGCTTTTCTTGTCGTACAATGTAATATAAATGAAAACTCTGAAGGGGAAATATAGATTGACACTACTAGAAATATATGGTAGTATCGGAATGTAACAAATTTTTATTTTTTTTCCAAGTAGGAGGATTTCATCAATGAAAAAAGGTACAGTAAAATGGTTTAACGCAGAAAAAGGTTTCGGTTTTATTTCCGTTCCCGGCGAAGATGATGTATTCGTACATTTCTCCGCAATCCAGGCTGATGGTTACAAAACTCTGGAAGAAGGCCAGGAAGTAGAATTCGAAGTAGTACAGGGTGCAAAAGGCCCTCAGGCTGCAAACGTAGTAAAGGCTTAATCAATCTTATTTATAGTCCGTTGATGCAGTTTTGCATTGAGAAATATAATATAACATCGGTTAGTCACAAAAGCCCCGCGGTATGCCGCAGGGCTTTTTTGTGCGAAAAATCGCGGAAAATAGACATTTTTTTCCGTACATTGATTGCATCAAAACATCTGCTGTGATAGAATACTATGATGTACGTATGAAAAGTGAATGGAGATGGAGAAATTAACTTATGAAACAGAGAATTGAAAACATTAGAAATGTTGCCATTATTGCTCACGTAGACCATGGCAAAACCACACTGGTAGACCAGATGCTGCGCCAGAGCGGTATTTTCCGTTCCAATCAGGTGGTACAGGAACGTGTTATGGACAGCGGCGATATCGAAAGAGAACGCGGCATTACCATTTTGTCTAAGAATACTGCCGTTCATTACGGCAATACCAAAATCAATATCATTGATACACCGGGACACGCGGACTTCGGCGGCGAAGTAGAACGTGTATTGAAAATGGTAGACGGTGTTGTACTGGTGGTAGACGCTTTTGAAGGCCCTATGCCCCAGACAAAATTTGTACTGCGCAAAGCACTGGAACTGAACCACCCCGTTGTGGTTTGTGTAAATAAAGTGGACAGACCAGAAGCACGTCCCGCAGATGTGGTGGACGAAGTTCTGGAACTGTTTATGGAACTGGATGCAAATGATGATCAGCTGGATTCTCCTTTTGTATTCGCGTCTGCAAGAGGCGGCTATGCTTCCGAAGACCCCGAAGCAAGAGAAGGGGATATGAAACCCCTGTTTGAAGCCATCATCAACCACATTCCCGCTCCCGAAGGTGATGTGGAAGCACCTTTGCAGGCATTGATCTCCACCATCGATTACAGCGAATATGTAGGCAGAATCGGTGTTGGTAAAATTGAAAATGGTACCATCCATGTCAATGACGAAGTGGTGGTATTGAATATGCACAATACAGAAACACAGAAAAAGGTTCGTATCACAAAGCTGTATGAATTTGATGGCTTGCAGCGTGTAGAAGTGAAAGAAGCAAGTGTGGGCAGCATTGTTGCACTCAGCGGTATTGAAGATATCATGATCGGCGACACCATCTGCTCTCCTCTGAAACCGGAAGCACTGCCTTTCGTAAAAATTTCCGAACCTACAATTTCCATGACATTCTCCGTAAATGACAGTCCTTTTGCGGGAACAGAAGGAAAATTCGTAACATCCCGTCACCTGCGTGACAGACTGTACAAGGAGCTGAACACAGACGTCAGCCTGCGTGTAGAAGATACAGATTCCATGGATGCGCTGAAAGTGTCCGGTCGTGGGGAACTGCATCTGTCTATCCTTATTGAAACACTGCGCAGAGAAGGCTATGAATTCCAGGTTTCCAAACCTGAAGTTCTGTTCCATGAAATTGACGGCAAAAAATGCGAACCCATGGAAGCAGTTACCATTGACGTACCTGAAGAATTTGTGGGCAGTGTCATTGAAAAACTGGGCGGCAGAAAAGGTGAAATGACAAACATGTATCCCGCGAAAGGCGGATATACTCGTCTGGAATTCTCCATTCCTGCTCGTGGCCTCATCGGCTACCGCAGCGAATTTATGACAGATACAAAAGGTAATGGTATCCTGAACTCTGTATTTGATGGATATGAAGCATATAAAGGAGAAATCCCTACACGTTCTCAGGGCTCTCTGGTTGCTTTTGAAAGCGGCGAAGCCATCACTTATGGTCTGTATAACGCCCAGGAAAGAGGGGATCTGTTCATCGGTGCCGGTGTAAAAGTTTATGAAGGTATGATCGTCGGCAGAAACGCTAGAGCGGATGATATGGACATTAACGTATGTAAGAAAAAACAGCTGACCAATACACGTTCCTCTGGTTCTGACGAGGCGCTGCGTCTGACACCGCCCATCCAGATGTCTTTGGAACAGTGCATGGAATTCATCAGTGATGATGAATTGCTGGAAGTAACTCCTGTGAGCCTGCGTATGCGGAAAAGAATTTTGGACTGCAACCAGCGCAGAAAATTCAGAATTCACGGGAAATAAACATGTTGTGACAATAATAAGAGGTGCGATATGGCGGCAAGAACGAAAGGAAAAAGTTCATTTGTAAAACAGGCAGCGATTCTGGCATCGGCAGGGATGCTGGTGCGTTTTCTGGGCTTTGTCTATCGTTTGCCCCTGACCAATATGCTGGGGGACGAAGGAAACGGCATCTATGGCATGGGGTATTATATTTATACCTTTTTGCTGATTCTGTCTTCCGCAGGTTTGCCTGCTGCCATTTCCAAACTGGTTTCCGAACGTTTGGCACTGCGGCAGTACCGTAACGCCCATAGAGTATTCCAAACCTCTTTGATTGTTTCGGCATCACTTGGCACGATTTTTGCCATTTTGATGGCTTTGACAGCCAGACAGACAGCGGCACTGGTGAAAACACCGGACAGCTATTATTGTATTTTGTCCCTCTGTCCGACACTGATCATCGTTGCCATCATGTCCGTGTACCGCGGATACTTCCAAGGTATGAATACCATGGTGCCCACAGCCATTTCTCAAATTGTGGAACAGATTTTTAATGCCTTTTTCAGCGTATATCTGGCATATATCTTCCTGGGAATGTTTATTCCCGAAGGAGAAACGAAAAATATCGCTTTGGGTGCAGCCGGCGGTACCATGGGTACCGGTATTGGCGCATTGGCAGGTCTGGTTATTGTATTCATCAGTTATATGATGATTCGTCCTTATCTGCTGCGTCGGGCGAAAATCTGTCGTCAGCCTTATGAAGAAACCAGAACAGAACTGGTGAAACGGCTCATGGGTACAGCTTGGCCCATCATTGTCGGTACAGCTGTATTCAGTATGACCAACCTTATCGATATTGGTATGGTTATGCGGATTTTGACAGCTTCCGGCTATTCTGAAACCGATGCTACTGTTTTATATGGTCAGCTTTCCGGGAAATATGTAACACTGACAACACTGCCCGTTGCCATTTCCTCATCCATTGCCACAGCAGTGCTGCCCAGCATTGCGGCATCCAACCGTTTGGGTGAGCGAAAGCAGGTGAATCGGAAAATGAATCTGACTATGCGTATTTCCATGATTATTTCCGTTCCTGCGGCAGTAGGTATTGGTGTGCTTGGCCCTCAGATCATTGCTATGTTGTTCCCGAAGGCTTCCGACGGCGGCGTTTTGCTGACAGTTGGTGCCATCTCTATTATATTCCTGGCTTTGTGCCAGACCGCAACAGGGATTTTGCAGGGCATTGGACACATCCGGGTGCCTGTTGTAGGTGCGCTGTTGGGTGCGGTGATGAAAGTGATCCTCAACGCAATTTTGATTCCCATTCCTGCGTTGAATATCATCGGCGCCGTATTGTCCACCACCGGCTGTTATGTGGTTGCGTCTATCTTTGATGTTTATATGCTGTCACGGATTACGAAAGTGCGTTTTGACTTTAAACGTATTTTGGTGAAACCTATCCTTGGCTCCATCGTCATGGGCATCGCGGCATTGGGCGTGTATTATGGTCTGTACCATTTTGTACCCAGCAATACCCTTTGTACATTGGTTGCTATTGTATTGGCAATGGTGGTTTATGGCGTGATTATGCTGATTATCGGCGGTATTCAGGAAGAAGATTTGCAGTCTATTCCTATGGGCGGCAGACTGATCCGTCTGAGCAAAAAAATGCATTTGATGTAAACAATGGCTCTTTTGCCGTAAGGCAAAAGGGCTTTTTTGTATATGGTTTTTATGCTATAATAAAAGTAATTGTTTTTGTCAGAAAAAACGAAAGACAGAAGAATATCAAGAAAAAATTTACGAAAAAAGAGGTGAGAATATGTTCGATATTGCGGAAGAATTGAAGAAACTCCCACAGAAACCCGGTGTATATCTGATGAAAAATGAAGCCGGAGAAATTATCTATGTGGGAAAAGCCATTAACCTGCGGAATCGGGTACGCCAGTATTTCCAAAGCAGTCGGAACCATACGGCAAAGACACGTACCATGGTGCCCCATATTAAGGAATTCGAATATATTGTCACCGATTCGGAAATGGAGGCTTTGATTCTGGAGTGTACCCTCATCAAAAAGCATAGCCCCCATTATAATATCATGCTGAAGGATGATAAGACTTATCCTTATATCAAAGTGACGGTGCAGGAGGACTTTCCCAGGATTTTTGCCACACGCAGACGGGAAAAGGATAAAGCCAAGTATTATGGCCCCTTTACGGATGTGCTGGCAATGAAGGAAACGGTGGAAACCCTCCACAAACTGTTTCCTATTCGAAAATGCAAAAAGGTCTTTCCCAGAGATATCGGAAAAGAGCGTCCTTGTCTAAATTACCATATTGGTCAATGCTTAGCGCCATGCAGCGGCAATGTGACAAAAGAGGAATACGGTGCTTATGTGAAAGATGCCATGGATTTTCTGGAAGGCAGACATGATGATATTCGTAAGCGCATGGAAGCGGAAATGATGGAAGCGGCGGAAAAAATGGAGTTTGAAAAAGCTGCTGCACTCCGGGATAAGATTATGGCTATCCAAAGTGTGGCGCAGAAACAGAAAATGGCGAACATGTCCTTGCAGGAAGCAGATGTTATTGCCTTTGTACGGGCATTTTCTCAGTGTCTGGTACAGGTGTTCTTCATTCGGGATGGCCAAATGACTGGCAGAGAAAATTTCAATTTGTCCGCACCGGAAGAACAGAGCCGCAGTGAGGTTATGACTGCTTTTGTGGAGCAGTTTTACAGCGGTACTGCACATATTCCCAAAGAAATCATCTTGCAGGAGCCGCTGACACCGGAAGAAGCACCCCTTTTGGAAGCATATCTGGCAGAACGCAGAGGCAGTAAAGTCACCATTACCGTGCCCATCAAAGGGGAAAAACAGAAGCTGGTGGAACTGGCTTACAAAAACGCCAATATCGTCTTTGAGCAGTTTGGTGAGAAAATGAAACGGGAAGAACAGCGTACCAAAGGCGCCATGGAAGAAATCCGTCTAGCCCTTGGACTGCCACAGATGCTCCATCGTGTGGAAGCATACGATATTTCCAATACACAGGGTTTTGCTTCTGTTGGTTCTATGGTGGTTTTTGAGGATGGCAAGGCAAAATACAGCGATTACCGCAAGTTTAAGATTAAAACAGTAGTAGGTCCCAATGACTTTGCTTCCATGCAGGAAGTGATTACCCGTCGTCTGAATCATGCCATCAGAGAAAAATCAGAAGGGAAAAGCAGCAGCTTTACCCGATTGCCGGATTTGATTCTCATGGACGGTGGCAGAACCCAGGTGCATGCAGCTGAGGAAATTTTAGCAGAATTTGGTATGGAAATCCCCGTTTGTGGTATGGTAAAAGATGATAAACATCGTACCAGAGGGCTGTTTTTCCAGGAAAAAGAAATTTCCATGCCTCTCACATCAGAAGGATTTCGTTTGGTGACAAGAATTCAGGATGAAGTCCATCGCTTCGCCATTACCTATCATCGCAAACTGCACCAGCAGCAGTCTTTGCATTCTGCATTAGATGAAATCAAAGGCATTGGCCAAGTAAGGCGAAAAGCATTGATGCGTCATTTCGGTTCTGTGGAAAAAATCGCAGAGGCGGAAGTGGCGGATTTGCTGGAAGTGGAAGAAATGAATATCCCCGCGGCGGAAGCGGTTTACGCTTTCTTCCGTGGAATCGACATAGAGAAAGAAAAATCGGCAGCTCAGTCAGAGTGAAAGGAGTGCGGATATGTATTCGGCATCAATCAAGAAATTTTTGGAACATTTTAATTTGGAAAATATTCTGCCGGAAATCAATTTGGACGGCAGAGTTATCAATCGAAAAGAAGTCAATCGTCCTGCTCTGCAGCTGACAGGATTTTATGAACGTTTTGATAATGACCGGGTGCAGATCATCGGTCGGGTAGAACACAGTTATCTGCTGACCCTTGACCCGGAACAGCGCAGACAGGCCATTTGCCATCTGTTTGAATTTCATATTCCCTGCCTGATCATCTGCAAGAATCTGGAAGTTTTCCCGGAAATGCTGTACTATGGCAGAAAATATGGAATTCCCATTTTCCGCAGCAAAGACACTACCACCAATTTTGTGGCAGAACTGATTGCGTGGCTCCATAATGAATTGGCAGAACGGGAAACCATCCATGGCGTTCTGCTGGATATTTACGGGGAAGGCGTTCTGATTACTGGTGACAGTGGTATTGGCAAAAGTGAAACAGCCCTGGAGCTTATCAAACGTGGCCATCGTCTCATTGCCGATGACGCGGTGGAAATCAAAAAGATTGCTGACCGGACACTGGTAGGTACCTGTCCGGAACTGATTCGTTATCTCATTGAACTGAGAGGTATCGGCATCATCAACGTAAAAGAACTGTTTGGTGTCGGTGCGGTAAAACTGAAAAAGACCATTGACCTTGTGATCCGTTTGGAAATGTGGGATGGTACACCGGGGACTTATGACCGCATTGGTCTGGATGAGGAATACATTGATATTTTGGGGAATAAAGTGCTTTGTAACACCATTCCCATTCGTCCTGGCAGAAATGTTGCTGTCATTTGTGAATCGGCAGCCATCACTAACCGTCAGAAGAAAATGGGAACCAACACTGCCAAGGAACTGGAACAGCGGATTTTGGCAAGTATGCAAAAATCGGAGGAATAAACCATGATGGAAGAATTGAAGAAAAGGCTGTTGGATTTGTTGGGAGAAGAAGGATTTCGCACAGAGGAAAGCATGGCGAAGCACACCACCTTTAGAACCGGCGGCCCGGCAGATTTGTTTTTGATGCCCCAGAATCGGACAGAACTGAAAGAAAGTATTGCCCTTTTAAGAGAATATAACGTGCCTTATCTGGTAATTGGTAATGGCAGCAACCTACTGGTGGGTGATGGTGGTATTCGTGGTGCAGTAATCCAGCTTTATCAGCGCATGCAGAATATCTCCGTAGAAGGTACAGAAATGACACTGGATTGCGGCGCACTGCTGTCTGCGGCAGCAGCACAGGCGGCAGATGCTTCTCTGGAAGGACTGGCCTTTGCATCCGGCATTCCCGGTACTTTCGGCGGTGCTGTTGTTATGAATGCAGGCGCTTATGGCGGAGAAATGAAGGATGTGCTTCTTTCCGCAGATGTGCTGACAGCGGATTTGGAAGTAAAAACAATCCCTGTGGAAGAACTGGATTTGTCCTACCGTCACAGTATTGTACCTGAAAAAGGATACATTGTGTTGGGTGGCAAATTGCAGCTGAAAAAAGGAAATGAACAGGAAATTCGGGAACGAATGGCAGAACTGGCACAGCAGCGTCGGGAAAAGCAGCCTTTGCAGTATCCCAGCGCAGGAAGTACCTTTAAGCGTCCTGAAGGATATTTTGCAGGAAAACTTATCAGCGATGCAGGACTGAAGGGCAAGACCATCGGCGGCGCTCAGGTTTCTGAAAAACATGCCGGCTTTATCGTGAATATCGGCGGTGCCACCACAAAAGATATTCTGGATTTGATTGCTTTCTGCCAGAAAACAGTGCAGGAACAGTTTGGCGTAACATTGGAAACAGAAGTGAAGATTGTTGGGGAACGGTAAGAGATACGAAAGAGAGGTGTATCTTGTATGCGGTTTGTAATTGTAACAGGTATGTCGGGGGCAGGGAAAACCTCCGCACTGAAATTTTTGGAAGACATCAACTATTTTTGTGTAGATAATATGCCGCCCGCACTTTTGCCGAAGTTTGCGGAACTTTGTTATGAACAGGACGGCGGTTTTGAGCGGGTTGCCATCGGGATAGATATTCGCGGCGGCAAGCTGTTTTACGACCTGTTTTCTGTGCTGTTTGAGATGCAGGAAAATGGTTATGATTATGAAATCCTGTTCCTTGATGCGTCTGATAGCGTACTCATCAAACGGTATAAGGAAACCAGAAGAAGTCATCCTCTCTCCAGACGGGGTTCTATCGAAGAAGGCATTTCCAAAGAACGGGAAATGCTGCGGGAAGTGAAGGCGAAGGCAACTTATATCATCGATACCAGCAAGGTTTTGACAAGAGAACTGAAAGAACAGATCAATCGTATTTTCCGGGATGATGAGAAATTTGAAAGCCTTGTGATTACTGTTTGTTCCTTTGGCTTCAAATATGGCATCCCTGCGGACAGTGATTTGGTATTTGACGTACGTTTCCTGCCGAATCCGTACTATATCCCGGAACTGAAAGAATTGTCTGGTAATGACAGCCCTGTCAGTGATTATGTCATGAGCTTTGCCGAAAGCCGCGAATTTCTGGACAAGCTGGTGGATATGCTGGAATTTTTGATTCCGCACTATATCAAAGAAGGTAAGAACAGTCTGGTCATCAGCATTGGCTGTACCGGCGGCAAACATCGTTCCGTAACGCTGGCAAATGCCCTTTTCACAGAGCTGTGCCAGAAGGAACATACGGTGCTGCTCAAGCATAATGATGTGGAAAAAGACGCAAAGAGAAAAGGTTGATGGAAAAAGAGTGAGACGGAGAGAAAACCATGACAGAAACAGCAAATTTGTCATTTTCCTATAAGGTAAAAGAGGAGTTGTCCGAACATTTTGGGAATGCCCGCCATTGTCAAATTGCGGAATTGTCTGCCATTGTAAATATATGTGGAGGGATTGCCTGTTTTGGCAAAAGTTTTTGTTTAAAAATACAAACAGAGAATTTTTTCGTTGCGAAAAAGTGCTTTACATTATTACAAAATACTTTTAATATTAGAGTTGATATATCTGTACGTTCGGGCGGTAAAAGACGACGGATTTATCTGCTCCTGATTCGCAATGCTGACGATGCAGCACGTGTGCTTATGGCAACGGGCATTTTACATAAGGACAGAGAACAGACAGTGACTTTTGATCGGATTTATCCGCCTGTGACAGCAGCAGTCTGTTGCCGACGGGCATACCTGCGCGGTGCGTTTCTTGCATCAGGTTCCGTGAATAATCCTGAAAAGAATTATCATTTGGAATTTGTTGTAAACAGTCCGCTTCTTGCGGCTGATCTGCAAGAGATGGTCAATTCCTTCGATTTGGAAGCAAAGACCGTTACGCGTAAGGATCATGAAGTGATATATCTGAAAGAAGGAGAACAGATTGTTGACCTTTTGAATGTGATGGAAGCGCATCTGGCATTGATGGAACTGGAAAATGTTCGGATCGTGAAGGAAATGCGCAACGATATCAATCGTAAAGTAAACTGCGAAACAGCGAACTTGAATAAAGTTGTAGGAGCCGCAGTAAAGCAGCTGGAGGACATTATGTTCATTCAGAGTACCATGGGGCTGCAAAAATTGCCGCCGCAGCTGGCAGAGCTGGCAGAGGCGCGTTTGCAATATCCGGAGAAAAGTCTGAAAGAACTGGGAAGTTGTTTGTCGGAGCCCTTAGGGAAATCCGGCGTGAATCACCGGCTGCGTAAGATCAGTGCCATCGCAGAAACTTTGAGAGAGGGTAAAGGTGAAGGAAAATGACAGAAAAGACAGTTATCATCAAATCAGCACTGGATGCAAGACAAGTAGCTTTCTTCGTACAGACAGCCGGCAAATTTCAGAGCGATATCAAGATTGCCATTGAAAACAAAAAAGTAAGTGCAAAAAGCATCATGGGCATCATTGCTTTGGAAATGGCAGAAGGTCAGCGCGCAAATATCCTGGCAGAAGGCAGCGACGAAGAAGCAGCTGTAAACGAATTGGCAGCAGCATTATCTTAAACCGGAATTATTTCATTTATTATTTATTCTACAAAAGAGCATTTGAGATCTTATAGAAAGCAGCACTTGTGGAATACACAGGTGCTGCGTTTTTATTGCAATTTTGCGGGATTTCATGTATAATATATTAGCTGTTTTAACAGCACAAAAACATAATGTGATGAGATGTTCCTTGCGAAGGACGAAAGTCCCACCATCTCAAAAATAAAAAACAGGGGGTTTTTTTATGCAAAAAAATGGAAGTAAAACAAGAATGTTGGCGTATACAGCGCTGATCGCAGCAGTATATGCGGTATTGACAGTAGGCGTTGCGCCGCTGAGCTACGGCATGATCCAGATTCGTTTTTCCGAAATACTGGTACTGCTGGCCTTTGTGGACAAACGGTATGCGCCGGGCTTGATTTTAGGCTGTTTCATTGCAAACTGCTTCAGTCCGCTGGGCATGGTAGATGCAATCTTCGGTACTTGCTGTACAGCAGCGGCACTTTACGGCATCACCCATTTCAGCAAAAACTTGTTTATCGCAAGCCTTTGGCCTGTATTCTGCAATGCTTTTCTGGGTGTGGAATACTATTTGCTACAAAACGCACCACTGTTCTTGACAGCGGGCACCATTGCGCTGGGTGAATTTCTGGCAGTATCCTGTGTGGGATATGTGATCTTCCGTCAGGTTTTGAAAAACGGACGTTTGGTCAGCCAATTGAAAATCGGATAAAAAATAAAAGGGATAGGCCTGAAATATGGTGTATCCCTTTTTTGATGGAAACAGAATGTTCTTTTTTTGCATCCTTACGGCATAAGGTGAAGGGGGAGGGATGGATATGAAGCGAAAAAAACTGGTGTTGGCAGTGTCTGCTGCGGTACTTCTGGGTGGATATACCGTAGGCATTTTTGGACAGACAGAAGGGGATTTGACCCAGAAACAGATAGAAAATCCCAATACATTGGAAAATAAAGAGGACATTGCCAAGAGTGTGTTGGAATCCACGGGACGCAGCGGTCAATATGATTTGCAGGATTTAGGAGATGTAACGGTATATCTTGGCAGCGATGTAACTGGAAATCCTCAGGATGCCATCGTCACGGTAAGTTTTGGCCCGAAAAATACCGTGGTTGCCGCTTATACCGCTGACGGGAATGTTTATGAGTATACAGGCGATTTGGGGAATTTTTACGGCGTGCAGAATATCCGTTTTGTCCCTGTACCGGAACTGAAAAAGGAAATCGTTATTGTGCGGGAACAGGTGAATCAATCCTTAGGGTCTTTTGAACAGTCTGATATTCTCCGAGGCTATGTTTTCGATGGGAAAGAGTATCAGGATGTACTCAATACACCACAAAAAATTGAGTCCAGCTGGAATAACCTGTGGAATAAAGGAGAGTTACAGGAACCAAGTCTGTGGCGGCGCGTGACAGAAGAAACGGAAAGCAAATGGACTGGCGGAGATGAACCGTCCCTTACCATTACCCGTTATCAGAGTTATCTGGAATCCGATGATAAAGGGGAAGGGGAAGTGCCGGGGGATGAAACATTTCAGGAAAAAGACAGCCGTGTTGTTGTAGAGCGGTTTTATTGGTCGGATGAATGGAACCGATTTATTCTGGATGAAGCAGTGGAAACAGCCACAGGTCAGCCCGTAGCCATTATTGAAAATCTGGCATCTTCGCCTTATCTATTGGCAGATCTGCTGGATTTCAAGGATTATCGGATTGTGCGAAAAGACGGAACAACGGCTTATGTGGATGCGGAAGAGCTGAAATTTTAATCTTGGAAAGGTATTGACAAATAGGGTTGGAGTGTTATAATAACACTATCGAAAAAGGAAAACCTGTGATTAAGAGGAGTAGTTTTACAGACTGCACTTTCAGAGAGTCGTGGATGGTGGAAAAACGACAGTCAGCGTAAAATGAATGGACTTATGAGGGCGGACGAAAGCGTAAGCGAGTAGTAACCGACGGGAACCGCGCCCGTTACCCTGGCGGACTGCATGAATGTGCAGGCAAAGTGGATGAAATCTCATCAATTTGGGTGGTACCGCAGGATAACCAGTCTTGTCCCATAGGAATATGGCGACAGGACTTTTTTTATTGTCGGGAGGGATTTGTATGAATCAGACAGGCAGACGATGGCGTAGCCATTGACAAGGTACAAGGATAAGAAGATAACCCAATATTTTGATTTGATTAAAGGAGAGATTACTTATGAAAAAAATGATGGCTTTGGCAATGGCAGCAGTAATGACAATGGCAGCTCTGACAGGCTGCGGCGGCAGCAGCGACAGCGCAAGCGGCGATGTACCTGTAATTGGTATTTCTCAGTATGGACAGCATGCTTCTTTGGATAACTGCCGGGAAGGCTTCCTGCTTGGTCTGGAAGAAAGCGGCTTGGTAGAAGGTGTAGACTATGTGATCGATTATCAGAACGCAGGTTTCGATGATACCATCGCACAGCAGATCGCTCAGAACTTCTCCGCAAACAACGTAGCTCTGATGTGCGGTATCGCAACAAACTCCGCAACAGCTTGCTATGCAGCGGCAGAAGATAAAAACATTCCCGTTATTTTCACAGCAATCACAGACCCTGTGAAAGCAAAACTGGACAGCGGCAATATCACAGGTACCAGCGATAAACTTCCCATCGAAGAACAGCTGAAACTGATCCGTGCGTTGCAGCCCGATGCAAAAACAATCGGTATCCTGTACACCACAAGCGAACCTAACTCTGTTTCCGCAGTAGAAGAATATCAGGCAAAAGCTCCTGAATTTGGTTTCACCATCGAAGCTATCGGCGTTATGCAGCAGTCTGAAGTATTGCAGGCAGCAGATACTATGATTTCCAAAGGCGTTGACTGCATGACAAACCTGACAGACAACAACGTAGTAGGCGTTCTGCCCTCTATTCTGGAAAAAACAAACGATGCAGGCATCCCTGTATACGGTAGTGAAATCGAACAGGTAAAAATCGGTTGTGTGGCATCCGCAGGTATCGAATATGTAGCACTGGGCAAGAGAACGGGCGAAATGGCAGCGAAAATCCTGAAAGGTGAAGCAACAGCAGAAGAAATGCCTTACGAAACCATTACAGATTCTGAAATCTACATCAACCCCGGTGTGCTGGAAACATTGGGTCTGACAGTACCGGAAGATATCGCAGCGGAAGCAATTGATGTAACCGCAGAATAAGAAAAGGCAAGAGAGAGGGTTTTCTGTTATGAATGCAATGATGGAATTATGTATCAGCACGTTGACACAGGGCTTTATATATGCCCTGTTGTCCTACGGCGTATATATCACCTATAAGATTTTGGATTTTCCCGACCTGACTGTTGACGGCAGCTTTCCCCTGGGGGCAGCTGTGACAGCTATCATGCTGGTTAAAGGCGTAAATCCTTTTGTGACACTGCTGGCAGCGCTTTTCATTGGTGCTGTGGCAGGGTTTGTGACAGGCTTTATCCATGTAAAACTGGGTGTAAGAGACTTGCTGGCAGGTATCATCACCATGACAGCATTGTTCTCCATTAACTTGCAGATTGCCGGTTCCAACTTGGCAATCGAACGGAGCATTGACACTATCTTCACTTCCGGCCCTATTATGGCAATCATGGGCAACAGCTCCTTGATTTATCGGAAATTTGTAGTGGCTCTGATTCTGGCAGTGGTTGTGAAACTGATTCTGGACTGGTATTTGAAAACAAAAAGTGGTCTTTTGCTTCGTGCCGTTGGGGATAACGCCACACTGGTTACAACATTGGCAAAAGATAAAGGCAATGTAAAACTCCTTGGTTTGGTCATTGCCAACGCATTGGTTGCGCTTTCCGGCGCAGTTGTTTGTCAGGAACAGCGTGCATTTTCCAGCACCATGGGTACTGGTCAGGTGGTATTTGGTCTGGCGGCAGTTATTATCGGTACCACATTGTTCCGTAAGCTGAGTTTCGTAAAAGCAACAACAGCAGTTCTGGTAGGCAGTGTGTTCTATAAGGCTTGTATCCAGGTTGCAATCAGTCTGGGGCTGCCCGCAAACCTGCTGAAACTGGCAACAGCAGTATTGTTCCTGGTAGTTCTGGTACTGGGCAACAAACAGAAAGGCGGCGAAGATCGTGCTTGAACTGAAACATATCAAAAAAGTATATAATCCGGGCACAGTGACAGAAATGTGTCTGTTTGACGATTTTAATCTGACCGTAAAAGACGGGGAATTTGTTTCCATCGTTGGCAGTAACGGCAGCGGCAAAACATCTATGCTGAATATCATCTGTGGCACCATCCCTATTGAAGGAGGACAGGTTCTCATTGGCGGCAAAGATATTTCCAAAATGAAGGATTTCCAGAGATACCGCACCATCGGCCGTGTGTATCAGAATCCTTCTATGGGTACATGCCCCAATTTGACGATGCTGGAAAATATGTCTTTGGCAGATCATAAAGGCAAACATTTTGGTCTGGGCTTTGGCATCAATAAAGCAAGAGAAAACTATTACAGAGAACAGCTTTCCATTTTGGGGTTGGGGCTGGAAGATAAAATGGATGTAAAACTGGGTGCATTGTCCGGCGGTCAGCGTCAGGCAGCATCTCTCATCATGTCTACATTGACACCCATTGAATTTCTGATTCTGGACGAACATACAGCGGCGCTGGATCCTAAAACAGCGGAAATCATTATGGAATTGACCCACAAAGTTGTGGAAGAAAAGAAACTGACAGCTATGATGGTTACCCATAATCTGCGCTATGCAGTAGAATATGGCACTCGTCTGATTATGATGGACAAAGGCGGCATTGTTATGGACAAGGCCGATGAAGAAAAGAAAAATACAGATATTGATGGTATTCTGGATGTATTTACTTCCATCAGCATTGAATGCGGTAACTAATTTCAAAAGAAAAAGAAAAGCAGAGAGAAAATCCGAAAGGTTTTCTCTCTGCTTTTTTATGTTCACTGATCTTTCATAATATTCTCAATGGTATCCAGTATCAGATTATATAAGATTTCATATCCGGCATTGCTCAAATGCACGCCGTCGTATTGAAAGCAGGCTTCATAGTCTGCTTTATTTTTTATGGATTGATAGGCGGCAAAAAGATCAATAAGGGGCAAATCATATTCTTGAGCCAGTTTTTTGACGATTTCGCCGTAAAGTTCCAGACGGTCATTGGTGGTGAAAGGATAAAACTCTGTATCTACCATGGAAGGAGGTGTCATCAAAATCACCAGAGGTGTACCGTCGTGAAAAGAATTTCCGGTGGGAAGAGCAAAAATTTCTGTAAGAATCTTTCGCAGATTTTGCTCATATTCATAAGGTGTACGGTATTGTCCTTCATTGAGAGCGCTGTCATTGGAACCAAACAAAATGAATACCATTTGTGGTTTATGCTGAAGGACACTGCCCCGCAGACGTATCAGTGCTTCACGGGTGGTATGTCCATTGATGCCGCTGTTGCGGATTTCCCAGAAATACTGAGGATATTTTTCGGGCAAATCTTTGGCAAGGCGGTAAGGGTAAGCAATGTGTTCCAATACACCGTATCCATAAGTCAGGCTGTCTCCAAAGCAGACGATTTTCATTTCTGTATTTGTCATATGTTTTCCACTCCCATCGCATGGTTTTGCCTTGATTGTAAAGGTTTGGGCAGTGTTTGTCAATCATTGGAAAAAAGACTGGAAATGGCGGAAAGGAACTGTTTTTTATATCCACGGCTTACATAGGCATGCTGGTCACTGTGAAAAAACGAAAGTTCCCATGGATTTTTGGTTTTATCCAAATAAGAAATATTGCTCAAATTTACGATAAAGGAACGATGTGTCTGTACCATATAGGAAGACTGCATGGTTTCCCGGATTTTATAAAGGGGCATAGTGAATACCACTTCCTTTGTTCGCAGATGAAAAATGGCTTTTTTCATAACGATTTCAATAAATAAAATTTCCTCATAGGGAAAGCTGTATATCCCCTTCGCTGTGGAAATCTGGCATAGACGTGAGGTAAAATCTTTTGTCTGCTGAAAAAGCAGATGGTAATAATTGATCAGATGTGCCAGTTCCCGCTCTTTTTCAGTGGAAAGGGGAAGCATAAAGATTTCTATAAAATTCCACTGAGGAATCACTTGCAGAATATGGGCAATTTGGGATGAAAGCAGGATCACCGGCGTATGGATGCTGGTTGGAAACTTTCGAAGGAACGTCATAAAACGTTTTGCGTATATAAAATCTGGATCAGGCATAAGCAATACACAATGGATTTTGATCTGCTTGCAAAAGGAAACAGCTTTTTCAAGGGAATTGCTTTCATACAGCACAAAATCGGCACTCTGGCTGCAAATGTTCTGCACCTTTTCGGACGTAACTTTGCTAAAGTTGACCAATAATAGGTGAAACATAATCATTCCTCCCGTAATTTTTCTGAAGTCAAGTTTATCTTATCACACAATGTGAAAAAATGAAAGGCGTATCATAATTTTCATTCTGGAGAATATATTGGAAAAAGGAGGTGGACATGTATGGCAGATTTAGAAAGCCTATGGAAATCACTGCCCCCGGCGCTGGCAAAGATCATACAGGAAAACGGCAGTTGTTCTTTGGAATGTCTGGAAGAAATTCGTCTGCGTTTGGGACAGCCCATACTGCTCAAAGGGAGGGACAGATGGTTTCCTTGCATGACAGGAAATGACAGAAAAAGATATGTTTTTTCAAATTGTGACATGAAGGCATGCATTTCTTTGCTGAGTGCTTATTCCTTATATGCGTTTGCGGAAGAAATCCGGCAAGGTTTTTTGACCATAGAAGGGGGACACCGCATTGGTTTTTGTGGCAAGGCGGTAATGGAAGACGGAAAGATCAAAACACTGCATCCCATTAGTTCTTTGAATATTCGTATTGCCAGAGAAGTAAAGGGATGCGCGGATCATATTCTGCCATATTTATTTGAAGACGGACATTTTTGCCATACCATGATCCTTTCTCCGCCGGGATGCGGCAAGACCACATTACTGAGGGAATTGATTCGGAACTTGAGCAGAGCGGAAGGAGGATATGCCGTAGGTGTGGTGGATGAAAGAGGAGAGATTGCCGGTATGTGCGGCGGCATTGCCCAAATGGATTTAGGCGAATGTACAGATGTGATTAGTGGATGCCCAAAAGCAGAAGGCATGCTGCTTTTGCTGCGGAGTATGTCCCCACAGATTATTGCCGTGGACGAGCTGGGGCGGGAAAGTGATTTTCTGGCGGCATCAGATTTGATTCACGCTGGTGTGAAACTTCTTTGTACTGTCCATGGCAGCTCCCTGGAAGAATTGGAAAAGCGTGTTTTTCTGGGTGCCATGCTGGCACATCAGGTGGTGGAACGCTTTGTGATCCTATCAGCATCCCAAGGGGTCGGTACAGTGGAAGTAATTTTGGATGGCACGGGACAGGTCATTTATGAAAAAGGAGGGGCGTCATGGTACAAAGCATCGGGATTTGCATGATTCTGGCAGTGACGACACTGACAGGCGCTTATTTTTGTCTGCGGGAAAAGTATCGTTTGCAGGATCTGCGGGAACTGGAAAGAGCCATGGTCATGATGGAAAGTCAGATTCGTTTTCTGTCTGTGCCTTTGTCAGAAGTGCTGGAAAATATCAGTTACCAGACCGGTGGGCAGGTGGGGATGCTCATGGAGGAAACGGCAAAAGCCATGGCGGAGCGAACAGGAGAGACGGCAGAACAGATTTGGGAAGCGGTCTGGATGCGGCATATATCCCATACCTATTTGTTGGGAGAAGATTATCAGAGCATTTTGCGCTTTGGCAAAACATTGGGGTATTTGGATCAGGAACAGCAGAAAAACAGTACAGAGCTGTTTTTGACGGAATTGCGGCAGAAATGCGGACAGATTGAGCGCAGGCTGGAGAAAAACGGACGGCTTTATTATAGTATGGGATTTTTAGGTGGTTTGATGCTGGTCATTGTGCTGCTGTAAAGAATGGAGGGGAAGAAAATGGATATCAGTATTGTGTTTCGCATTGCCGCAGTGGGAGTGTTGGTGGCGGTGCTCAATCAGGTTTTGCTGCGGGCAGGGCGGGAAGAACAGGCTATGCTTACGACGTTGGCAGGATTGGTGGTTGTGCTTTTTTGGGTGATTCAGTATGTCAGCACACTTTTTGAAACCATGGAAACCATGTTTCGTTTTTAGGAGGGGATGAAGGTGGAAATGGCAGGATTGGCGGCTTTTGGATTGACAGGAACTTTTTTGGCGTTGGTACTGAAAAAAGAAAACCCCCAGTTTGCCCTTTTGACAGCTCTGGCCACAGGTGTCCTTCTCTTTTTGCAGATTTGCAGTCCCTTGGGGGAACTGCTGGATATGCTGCGGCAAATGGCGGAACAGGCAGGCGTTGCGGAAGGATATTTTGGTATTGTGCTGAAGGTCATTGGCATTGCCTACCTTTCACAGTTTGCTTCGCAGCTTTGTGCAGACGCAGGAGAAGGTGCTGTGGCGGCGAAAATTGAATTGGCTGGCAAAGTACTGATTATGGCAATCTCCATTCCTGTGCTGACGGAAGTCCTCCATGTGGTATTAACGCTGGTGTGAAAAGGGGGAGATTCATGAAAAAAATCGGCATGATGGTGTTACTTAGTCTTTTCCTCCTTGCCATGCCAGTGCCAGCTTGGGGTGCTTCCACAGAACTTGCGCCTTATCTGGAAGATTTGAACATGGAACAGATTGACACAGCGGCAGAGGATGCAGTGGAGGATGTGACATTTTCTGAATTGGTGGAAGATGTGCTTACAGGGGAGTTCTCCTTTTCTATGGAAGATCTTTGGGAAAGGTTGGGAGAGGTCGCTTTTGGGGAATTACGGACACAGACAGGATTGATTATGCAGCTCATTGCAGTGTCCATATTGGCCGCTATGCTGCGGCAGGTGAGCGGCTCTTTTTGCGGCAGAGAAGTGGGAGAAATGGGGTTTTACGTCTGTTATATGGTGTTGATTGTAGTCATCATTACCACTTTTTACGACATTACAGCCATGGTGGTGGATCGGGTGGAACAGACGGCGGATATTTTTGGAGCAATGCTGCCTGTTTTTCTGGCATTGGCGGCATCCTCCGGGAATTTGACTCAAACAGCACTGATGGGGCCTACCATGATGGGAGGGTGTACCCTCATTGTATTTTTGCTGAAAAGTGTCATTGTTCCGGTGCTGCTGGCGGCAGTGGCTCTGGAATTGGTAGATCGTCTTTCGGAACAGCCCCTTACAGCAAGATTTGCGGCACTGCTGCGGCAAGGCGTATCTTGGGGGCTGAAAGGACTGGCGGGGGGATTTATGCTGCTGCTGTCTTTGCAGAAGATTGGCGGTGGAGCCGTGAATGGTTTGGCGGTGCGGACAGCGAAGATCGCCGTTAATGCAGTGCCTGTGGTAGGGGACGTCATGGGCGGAGCTGTGGATACGGCTGCGGCAGTGGCGGGGACTATCCGCAGCGGAACATTGGCGGCGGCAGTGATTTTTTTGTTGCTGCTTTGTATTCCATTGGTGGTGAAGCTGGTGGCAATGACATTGATCTTCAAGCTGACAGCGGCGGCAGTGGAATCTGTCTGTGAAGCCCGTCTGGTGGAATGTATCGGTATTGCGGGGGATTATACAGCCCTTTTGCTGGGCGTTGTATTTCTGGTGGAAGTGATGTTCCTGTTTTCCTCTGTGCTGCTGCTGGGCGTGTTGTAGAAAGGAAGTGAGAGGCATGATGGAGGCTTTTACCGCATATATAAAGACTATAAGCGCCTTGACCGTTTTTTCGGTGGCGGTGGGACTGCTGATGCCAAACGGGAACTTTCGGCAGTATACCAGATGGATATTGGGACTCTTGGTGCTTTTGGCGGTGCTGAAGCCTATGCTGGGGCTGTTTCGTCTGGAAGAAATGGATTTTCCCCAATTTTTTGCATTGCCGGAGCAAGAGGTGTCTTATGATGCGGAATTGGGAGAAAATTGGACACGAAAGACAATGGAAAATCAGGTTTTGTCGGAACTGCAAAGGCAGGAGGCAAATGTGGATGGTGTACATATTGGGTGGAATGAAGAAAGCGGACTGCCGGAGAAAATGGAAATCAGCGGAAAAAACTTGCCGGAATCCCTAAAGGATGAGGTGGCAAAGAAATATGGCGTGGAAACGGAAGCCATTACGCTGGTTCCATAACATACAAAAGGGGGAAAGAGGATGAAAAACGATTTTTTGCGCCGTTTGTTCTGCCCGGAAAATAGGCAGGTGCGGATGAAAATGGCGGCAGGGCTTCTCATTGGCATTGCGCTGCTGTTGTGCAGCCGTTTTGTGGAGGGGGAACCCAAGGGGAAAACGGTTGCCGAAACTGTTCAGCAAACCACGGGAGAACGAGCGGAGCGGCAGTTGGAGGCAGAACTGGAGCGGGTGCTTAGCCAGGTGGCAGGAGCGGGACAGGTGCAGGTGCTTTTGACCTATGCTGCCACAGCAGAAAGCACGCCTGCCAGAGAGGAGAAAATTGAGGAAAGCAATGGAAACAGTGAGGAAACAGTGAGTCGAGAAAGTACGGTGGTGCTCATGGAGGATGGAAGCGGCGGACAGTCACCGCTGATCCTGACAGAAACAGCACCGCAGGTAGAAGGGGTACTCATTGTGGCACAGGGTGCCGGTGATCCAGTGGTATGTGATGGGTTAAGTCGTGCGGCACAGGCATTGCTGCAAGTGCCTGCACATAAAATAGCCATACTCAAAATGAAATAAGGGGGAAAAAGTATGTTTACAGTAAAACGGAATCAAGTGGTAGTAACAGCATTGGCAGTGATGATCGCGGCGGCAGGGTATCTGAATTTTCAGGAAACCAAGTCCGCAGAAGGCACCAAAACAGCCATGGAACTGACGGAAGAAGGGGATATGGCGGCGCTGATGGAGGACGATTATGCGGCGCTGCCAGATGATATGCCCACAGAAGAAGGGGCTTTAGACCCTCTGACTGCGGAAGCATCCACAACCACAGGGGATGGAGCGGCAGTATTTGCCAGTGCCAATACCAGTGATGATGCTTCCCGTTACTTTGCGGAAGCAAAATTGGACAGAGAACAATCCCGGGCAAAACAGAAAGAAATCCTGACAGAAATGCTGAACAACAGCAATGTCAGCGAAAGTCAGAAAAATGTTTGCAGTGACAGCATGCTGGAATTGCAGGAACGTATTGAAAAGGAAACGGCCGCAGAAGCCATGATCGAGGCAAAAGGGTTCTCCCAGGCTTATGTCCGCATGGATGACGATACAGTAGACGTGGTAGTGGATAAAGATACCCTGACAGACGCAGAAGTGGCGCAGATTCAGGATATCGTCAAACGCAAAACAGGATATACCGCAGAACAGATTCGGATTTCCACATGGAAACAGAGCAAATAAAAAGCGTACATCATTAGGGGCATCTTCATAAGAAAACAAAGCAAGCTGAAATCCTTATGATATAGAGGAGTTCAGCTTGCTTATTTTTATAAGATTTTATTTGTTATGTTTTCTTATGAAGACAGCCGTCGCAATTCCCATTAAAAAATCAAGGAAGCGAAAATCAATGTTTTCTTAATGGGAATTGCTTTTTTATGACAGTTTCTCAAAAAGAGGGACTGTCATTTTTTATGGCCATAACATGGTTTTTCAGTGGGGATTTGCATAAAAGTATAGACGTTTCGCATGTTTTCAGATGATATTTCTCAATGGGTATCTTTTTGCATCGCCATGGAAATGTTTATGGAATTGCCGGAAAAATGGTAAATGCTGGTAAATTTAATCTTTTTTCGAAAAAAATTAAGAAAGTTTTCGAATTTTCTTAGTACGGTTTTCAAATTGTTTTGGTATATTTTTGTATAAATATTTAAGTGGAACGAAGAAAGAAAGGAAGTTGCCTCATGAAACTGATTACATTTGCCGTGCCATGTTACAACTCTCAAGACTATATGCGGCGCTGTATTGATACATTGCTGACAGGAGGAGAAAAAGTGGAAATCATCATTGTCAATGATGGCTCCAAGGATCGTACGGGAGAAATTGCCGATGAATACGCGGCAAAATATCCTACCATTGTCAAAGCCGTTCACCAGGAAAATCAGGGACATGGACAGGGCGTAAATGTGGGCCTTGCTCATGCAACAGGAGAATTTTATAAAGTGGTGGATTCTGACGACTGGCTGGATACCGAAGCATTAAAGGAAGTGCTGGAACGCATGGAAAAATGGCGGATCAACCAGACACCTGTGGATATGCTTGTATGCAATTACATATATGACCATTTGTACGAAGGCAGACAGCAGCAGATTCATTACCGCAATGTGTTTGAGTCCGGCAGTCTGTGCAACTGGCATAAAATTGGTCGTTTTCTGCCAACGCAGTATCTGATTATGCATGCGTTGATTTTCAAAACAGAAGTGCTGCGCAAAAGCGGCGTGCAGCTGCCGAAGCATACCTTCTATGTAGACAATATTTTTGCGTATCAGCCGCTGCCCTTTGTAGAAAATATTTTTTATCTGGATGTGGACTTGTACCACTACTTTATTGGACGGGAAGATCAGTCTGTCAATGAAAAAATGCTCATGAAGCGCATTGACCAGCAGATTCTGGTGACAAAGCTGGTTTCTGCTTGTACGGATCTCCATCAGGTAAGGGAGAAAAAACTGGCAACTTACATGACCAGAAATATTTCTGTCATGATGGCCATTTCTTCCATTCATCTGCTGCTCATCGGTGATGCGGATGCTATGGAAAAACGAAGAGAATTATGGGAATATATGCGTCAGATGGATAAGGGGCTGTATAAGACCCTGCGTTATAAACGCCTCAGTGGGCTGACATATCTTCCGGGGAAACTGGGAGATTTCGCTACACTGACAGGATACCGACTGGCGCGGAAACTAGTGAAATTTCAATAAAAAAGAAGGCGGAACAAATGGAGAAACTTTACATCGCTTTGGTAGATACACCAGGTTTTTTTGCGGATATCATACGCCGTGTCATAAAAATTTCATACTGTCATGTGGCATTGTCTTTTGATGCGGATTTCCAGGAAGCTTACAGTGTTGGAAGGCGTGATCCAGCCATTCCTTTTTTCGCAGGTTTCATTCGGGAGAATACCCCAAAAATACTGCGGGTATTTCCAGAGGCACGGTATCGTGTCTGTGAACTCTCCTGCACAGCGGAACAGAAAGAACTGCTGCGGGAAAAAATGAATGCCTGTTATGAAAAAAGATTTCGATACCATTACTGTATTATTGGACTGCCTTTTATCTGGATGCAGAAGCCATTTTATCAAAAGAATCACTATACCTGTTCTTCCTTTTTGGCAAGGGTTATGGATGAGGTAGGGCTGACACTTTTTGATAAGCATTTCTCCATGGTCACACCAAAGGATTTTTATGAATTGGAACAATTACAGGTGCTTTACGAAGGATATTTGTCAGATTACTTCGTGAGCCGTCATTTATTTTATGGGAAAGGAGAACTGTATGGTACGTAAATATGTAGGCAGTATTCTGTTTTTGTGCCTGCTTATCGGGATTACCATATATGTCCTCATAGAAAACAATGATATGCGGGCTGTGGCCGCAGCAATGGCACGGGCTGAGCATATATGGATTTTGGCCGGAATTTTGGCAGCGCTGTTTTTTGTGGCGGCGGAGGGCAGTATCATCTGTTATCTGCTGCGGGCAATCGGACGGAAAATGCCATTGCTGAAATGTATCAGCTGGTCATTTATCGGATTTTTCTTTTCCGGTATTACGCCATCTGCCACAGGGGGACAGCCTGCCCAGCTTTACTATATGAAAAAGGCGGGATTGCCATTGGCAGACAGTACACCGGTACTGATGGTAGTGGCTGTGCTGTATAAATTTGTATTGGCAGTTTTGGGGCTGTTTATCGCAGTTTTTTGGCATAAACAGTTAGGTGCTTATTTTCAAGGATATTATTGGCTGTTCTATCTGGGGATTGTACTGAATGCCATATTGGTTGCTGTGCTGGTCTGGGTTATGGTAACGCCAGTTTGTGCGGAAAAAACAGCATTGTTTCTGGAAGGGCTGCTGGTGAAGATCAGACTGCTTCAGCCTAAAGAAGAACGAAAGAAACGTCTGCGGGAAGCAGTGGCAAGATATGGAGCAGTGGTGCGGTTTTTCCAGGAGAATCCAAGAAAAATCGTGGTGGCAACAGTTATGACGCTTATGCAGAGATGCAGTCTGTTTTTCCTGACATGGCTCATTTATCGTGCCATGGGGCTGGAAGGCGTCAGTCTGTTTTGGATTATGGTGTTGCAGGCGACGGTATATATTGCGGTGGATATGCTGCCATTCCCCGGTTCGGCAGGTATTTCAGAATTGGTTTACGCAGCGGTGTTTGCGTCCGTTTTCCCGGGGAGCGATTTGGCGGCGTCCACGTGCATTTCCAGAGGCATCAGTTTTTATATGGTGCTGCTGGTAAGTTTGGGCGTTTGGTGTGTCTGTCATTTTCGCAGTCAAAGAGCATAAATCAATGAAATGAAAGGAAAGGATAGAAAGAGGGAGCAACTATGATGAAACAATGGAAGGGGAAACCTGATGTGATCGTGGCAGGCGCAGGCTTTGCAGGTGCTGTTGCGGCAAGAGAGATGGCAGAAGCTGGAAAACAGGTGTTGGTTCTGGAAAAAAGAGACCATATTGGCGGAAATATGTATGAAGAAGAAAATGAAGCGGGCATCCGTATCCATGTTTATGGCCCTCATATCTTCCATACCAATGATGAGAAAGTATTTCACTATATCCGGCAGTTTGGACAGTGGGATACATATGAACATCGGGTGAAGGGCAAAATCAAAGAAAAAGAAGTTCCCATTCCTTTTAATTTCACTTCTTTGGAAGCCTTATTCCCCATGGAGCAGGCCAAAAAGCTGGAAGCAAAACTGCACAGAACTTTTTCTGGAAAAACAAGAGTGACAGTTCTGGAATTGATGGAGCATACAGATCAGGAAATTGCGGAACTGGGACAATTTGTGTTTGACAATGTCTTTAAAGGGTATACTGCAAAACAGTGGGGCATGCCAGTGCTGCAAGTAGACCGTTCTGTCATCAGCCGTGTGCCTGTGGTGCTGGGCAGGGATGATCGCTATTTTGGCGACCGTTATCAGTTGATGCCGACAGAAGGTTACACAAAGATATTTGAAAATATGCTGCGCCACAAAAATATTGTCTGTCAAACGGGTGTGGATGTGATGGATCTGCTGACATTGCAGCCGGACGGTACCATGCGCTTTGATGGAGAATTGTTTGACGGTATATTTATTTATACAGGCATGCCGGACGTTTTGCTGCAAAACTGCTTTGGCTTTTTGCCTTATCGTTCTTTGCGTCTGGAATTTGAAACATTGCAGCAGGATGATTTTCAATCTGCAAGCGTTGTCAATTATCCCAACAGCGAGGACTTTACAAGAATCACGGAATTTAAAAAATTAACAGGACAGCAAAAGACAGGGGTAACTACCATCCTTCGGGAGTATCCCATGGCATTTACGGCAAATGCCGGTCAGGAAGCTTATTATCCCATTGAAAATAAACAGAACAGAAGTCTTTATGAAATGTACCAAAAGGCATTGCAGCAATGGGACAACCTGTATCTGTGCGGCAGATTGGCAGAGTATCGCTATTACAATATGGACGGTGCTATCCTGCGGGCGCTGGAATTGACACAGGAGATTTTGCAGAAGGAAAAAGTATGTCTGGCAGCGAACGTATAATGTGAATTTATACATGTTTTGTTGTATATTTATTTGCATTGAGGTATCTTTTCTGGTATACTGATATGAAAGACAGAGAAACGGCATTGCAGGATTTGATCCCACTGAACCCAGTGGAGATGCCGTTTTGTAAGACAAGACAGGAGGTCGGAAATATGTCTGAAGACAAAATCACAAACGGGCAGATTCAGATCGCAGATGAAGTTATTGGTGTCATTGCTGTAACAGCGGCACTGGAAGTAGACGGCGTGACAGAAGGCGCTGGAAGCGGAAAAGGTTTTGTAGAGTTTTTCGGTAAGAAAAGCCAGACAAAATGTGCCAAAGTGGAAAGTGACGGCGATGAAGTGATACTGGATATGGAAATCATCGTGAACTTTGGTACCAAAGTTCAGGTTGTTGCTGAAGAAGTGCAGAAGAGAGTCAAAAATGCTGTGGAAACCATGACAGGACTTTCTGTGCCTGTTGTCAATGTGGCAGTGGCAGGCATCGTGAAGGAAAAAACCGCAAAAGCGGACGAAGAAGAATAAAAAAAACGGAATTATACCACTCCTGTATGGGAGTGGTATTTGTCCCTATTGTAATGAGAAAAGCGGAGGAAGATTATGAGCCGAAGAAATGCAAGAAAAAATGCCTTTGTACTGTTGTTCCAGATGGAATTCAATGCAGCGGAAGAACAGGAACAGATGACAGATCTGTTTTTTGCGGAACAGGATGAAGTGGTAACAGAAGAAGACAAGGCTTACACCATGGCAGCAGTGGAAGGTACCAGAGCAAACCTGGAAGCCATTGATGCTGTAATTGACAGCTTTGCAAAAGGCTGGAACACTCAGAGAATGAACCGCGTGGATCTGGCGATTCTGCGACTGGCAGTATATGAACTGAAATACAGCAAAGATGCGCCTGTGGGCGTTGTTATCAATGAAGCGGTGGAACTGGCCAAAAAATATAGCTCTGACGAAGCGCCTGCATTCATCAATGGCGTGCTGGGGAAAATCGCTTCTGCCTGAAGGGAAATGAGCCGGTATGATTGAACCGAAAATTTTCACGGTTGGACAGATCAATCGTTATATTCGCAATTTACTGGAAAATGATTTTATATTGAGCAGCCTTTTGGTGAAAGGGGAAATTTCCAATTTCAAAGCCCATAGTTCCGGGCATTTGTATTTCACATTGAAGGATGCATCCGGTGCGCTGTCCTGTGTCATGTTTCGGCAGGATGCGGCGGGGATGCCCTTTGAACCGGAAAACGGCATGCAGGTGGTGGTATATGGACACATTTCTCTTTATGAGAAAACAGGACAGTATCAGCTTTATGCGGAATTTATGGAACCTTTAGGCATTGGAGCCTTACAGGTTGCTTTTGAACAGCTGAAAGAAAAATTGGCGGCAGAAGGATTGTTTGATGGGGATTTCAAAAGGGAAATTCCGAAAAATCCCTCCTGCATCGCAGTTATCACATCCCCCACAGGGGCAGCGGTGCGGGATATTCTGCAAATCGTCAAGCGTCGAGACCCTAATGTGAAAGTGGCTATTTTTCCCACATTGGTACAGGGAGAACAGGCGGCGGCAGATATTGTCCGTTCCCTGAAACTGGTCAATGAATGGGGAAAGGCGGATGTCATCATTTTGGGACGCGGCGGCGGCTCCATGGAGGATTTGTGGTGCTTCAATGACGAAAATGTGGCAAGAGCCGTTTTTGCGTCAGAGATTCCTGTGATTTCTGCCGTAGGTCATGAAACAGACTTTACTATCACGGATTTTGTGGCGGATATGCGGGCGCCTACGCCTTCCGCAGCAGCGGAACTGGCAACAACGCCTCTGGCTGAACGGCGGGAAGCTTTTCACCGATTGGAACTACGACTGGAACGTGATGTAAGCGCCTTGCTGACATCTTGCCGCAGGCGGCTGGATTTGCTGAAATCCCGTCCCGTTATGGAAAGACCTTTGGAGCGGATTTACCGTACCATGATGGATGTGGAAGAAACCCAGCAGCGGCTGGATAAAGAAATGACAAACCGTTTGATGCAGCGGGCAGAACGCTGGCAGTATCTGACCAATCGTTTGGAAGCCGCGTCACCGCTGGCAGTCATGTCACGGGGATATGTGATGGCTGTCACATCATCAGGAAACTTACTGACTTCCGCAAAACAGGCGGAAGTGGGGGATAGGGTCACCCTGCATTTGCAGGATGGCAAAATAGAAACGAATATTCAGGAAAAGGAGGTGTTTGCCCATGGCGAAGAAGAAAGTTACCTTTGAAGAAGCCATGACACGGCTGGAGGAAATTGTTGACCGGCTGGAAAGGGAAGAAGTGCCTTTGGAAGAAGCGGTGAAGCTATATCAGGAAGGCTTGAGCCTTTCGGCAGTCTGCAAGGAAAAACTGGCGGCGGCAGAGGGAAGCATTGTGATGCTGCGCAAGGAAGCAGGCTTATGGGAAGAAACACCTTTTGCAGAGGAGGATATGGAAAATGGACTTCAAAAGTGATATGCAGGCACGCATTCAGGAAATCGAAGCTGCTTTGCAGACATATATACCCAAACAGGAGGCATTTCCTCCTGTGATCTTTGAAGCAATGGGTTACAGCCTTTTTGCCGGCGGCAAACGCCTGCGCCCCATGATGGTGCTGGCGGCTTGTGAAGCCGTAGGCGGCAAAAAGGAAATGGCAGTGCCTTTTGCTTGTGCTTTGGAAATGATTCATACATATTCTTTGATCCATGACGATCTGCCTGCTATGGATAACGACGATTATCGCCGTGGCAGACTGACCAGTCATAAAGTATATGGCGAAGATATGGCAATTCTGGCAGGGGATGGTCTGCTTCATCACGCTATGGAAACCATGGCGCAGGCATGTTATGAAAATCCCTGCAAGGAAACCACCGGAGCTATGCTTGCCATTGCCAAAGGTGCCGGTATCCATGGAATGCTTACCGGTCAGGTGGTAGACGTTTATTTTGAAGGCAAACCTATCGATAAAGAAACACTGGATTTTATCCACATCCATAAAACAGCGGCAATGATCCGCGGCGCACTGGAAGCAGGCGCTAGAGTGGGCGGCGCTTCTGAAGAAGTGGTGGAAAAATTCGGTCTGGCAGGCGAAAAAATCGGTGTGGCGTTCCAGATTTTGGACGATATTCTGGATGTGACCAGTACCATGGAAGAACTGGGCAAACCTATCCACAGCGATGAGAAAAACGAAAAGACAACTTATGTGACTTTGTATGGCATTGAAGAATCCAGAAAGATCGCCGCAATACTTTCCGATGAAGCTGTGGCAATTTGGAAAGAATTGGGCGAATCCTGTGATTTCTTACAGACATTGACAAACTATTTGCTGCAAAGAACATATTGAGCAAAAGAAAGAAGATGATTCTATGGGATTTGAATCGTTTTTATTGAATAAACCCTTTTGGGCGGCAATCCTTTCCTGGGCATTGGCACAAGGATTTAAGACCATCCGCCCCATTGTGACGGAACGAAAATTTGATGCCAGCAGATTGACTGGGACAGGCGGTATGCCCAGTTCCCACTCATCTCTGGTTATGGCGCTGACTACCAGTGTGGGGAAGTATAACGGCTTTGATTCGGCATTGTTTGCCATCTCGCTGATTTTTTCCTTTGTGGTCATGTACGATGCGGCAGGTATCCGGCGTGCAGCTGGCAAACAGGCGGAGATCATCAACTATATGATCGAGCATCATAAACTGCCGGAACTGCAGAAAGTAAAGGAACTGCTGGGTCATACGCCATTGGAGGTATTTGTGGGAGCGATTTTGGGGATCGTCGTAGGATTGTTGTTTTAAGATAAGGAGAGCAGGTGATTTGTGTGGGCGGAATATTGGACCGTATCCAATCTCCGGAAGACTTGAAAAAGTTGAATTTACAGGAAATGGAGCAGCTTTGTAAAGAGCTGCGCCGCTTCCTTCTTCGGGCAGTTTCAAAAACCGGCGGCCACCTGGCATCCAATCTGGGTGTGGTAGAGCTGACGGTGGCGCTGGAATACTGTTTCAGATTGCCTCAGGACAAAATTGTTTGGGACGTAGGTCATCAGGCGTATATCCATAAAATGCTGACAGGACGTAAAGAAGGTTTTTCCGCTCTGCGTCAGTTGGATGGGCTCAGTGGGTTCCCGAAACCCCATGAAAGCGCTTGTGACGCTTTTGCGGCAGGCCATAGTTCCACATCTATTTCAGCGGCTTTGGGTATTGCAAAAGCAAGAGATTTGCAGGGCAGAAAAAACCATGTCATTGCTGTCATTGGCGATGGTTCCATGACAGGCGGTTTGGCCTATGAAGCGCTGAATAACGCAGGCAGAGAAAATACTGACCTGATTGTTGTTTTGAATGATAACCAGATGTCCATTGATACCAATGTGGGTGCCATCAGCAAACATTTGAATTCCCTGCGCACCAGCAATCGGTATCAGGCATTTAAAGAAAATTTCAAACAGATTCGTGATATGGTACCTGTCATTGGGAAACCGGCTTATTCCGTACTGGAAAAGGTAAGGGACAGCGCAAAGCTGCTGCTGTTGGAAGGTGCTGTATTTGAAGGCATGGGCTTTAAGTATATTGGCCCTGTGGATGGACATGATTTGCTGGAATTGATCGAACTGTTTAAGAATGTGCAGCAGATGCATGGGCCCATTCTTATCCATGTGAAAACAGAAAAAGGCAGGGGGTATCCTTATGCGGAAGAACGTCCGTGGGATTACCATGGCGTCAGCCCCTTTGATCTGCGGACAGGGGAACCTCTTTCCAAGAGCAGTAAACCCAGCTGGTCTGCTGTATTCGGCAAAAAAATTGTGGAAATTGCAAAGCATAATCCAAAGGTTGTGGGTATCACAGCGGCTATGTGCAGCGGTACAGGCTTCCAGAAATTCCGGAAGGAATTTCCGAAACGCTTCTTTGACGTTGCCATTGCGGAGCAGCATGGGACAACCTTTGCGGCAGGGCTGGCAAGTCAGGGGATGATTCCTGTTTTTGCAGTGTATTCCTCTTTCCTGCAGCGTGCTTATGACCAGATCATCCATGATGTCTGCATGGAAAATCTCCATGTGGTATTTGCCATTGACCGGGCAGGGATTGTCGGCGCTGACGGGGAAACCCATCAGGGGGTATTTGACCTTTCTTTCCTGCGTCATATCCCCAATATGGCAGTGCTTTCCCCTAAGAATGGATGGGAATTGGAAGCAATGCTGGATTATGCAGTGAATGTCTGCAAAGGCCCTGTGGCAGTGCGTTATCCCAGAGGGACTGCATCAGAAAACTTTGAAATGCAGCGTCTGCCTGTGGAATACGGCAAGGCGGAATGGATTGCCAAAGGGGAAGATATTGCCATTCTGGCAGAAGGTCATATGCTGGATGCGGCTTATGGCGCAGTGGAACGTCTGCGGGCAGAAGGAAAGAATCCTTCTCTGGTGAATATCCGTTTTATCCGTCCTTTGGATGGAGAAATTTTGCGGGCAGTGGCAGAAAACTGCAGCCATATTTTCACAGTAGAAGACAATGTTCGTGATGGCGGTTTTGGCTCTGCGGTGCTGGAATTTTACAGCGACAATGACATTGCAGCCAATGTGAAAAACCTGGCGTTCCCCGATGAATATATCGAACAGGGAACACAGGCACAGCTGTTTGCAAAATATGGTCTGGATGCGGAAGGGATTTATCAATCCATCAAAAAAACGTTGGGAGAGTAAGTTATGGCAGAAAAAGTGGAAAAGGAACGGCTGGATGTACTGCTGGTACAGCGTGGGCTGGCACCGGGCAGAGATCAGGCGAAAGCATATATCATGGCAGGCAATGTCTATGTAGACGGCATGAAAGAAGATAAAGCCGGCACAAAGATTCCCGTAACTGTGGAGATTGAAGTGCGGGATGCAGCCATGAAATATGTCAGCCGCGGCGGCTATAAACTGGAAAAAGCCATGGAAGTTTTCCCCATTACACTGACAGATAAGATCTGTCTGGATATTGGCGCTTCCACCGGCGGTTTCACAGACTGTATGCTGCAAAACGGCGCTGCAAAGGTATATTCCATTGACGTTGGCTATGGTCAGTTTGCCTGGAAACTGCGCAATGACCCCAGAGTTGTTTGTCTGGAAAAAACCAATGTGCGCTATGTGACACAGGAACAGGTGCCTGACGCGGCGGATTTTGCGTCTATTGACGTATCTTTTATTTCCCTGACAAAAGTACTGCCTGCGGTGCTGGGTGTTATGAAAGAGGATGGACAGTTGGTTTGTCTGATTAAGCCCCAGTTTGAGGCAGGAAGGGAAAAAGTAGGAAAAAATGGTGTTGTCAAAGATATTGCCGTACATAAAGAAGTGATCCTTATGATCGCGGATTATGCCATGGCAAATGGCTTGGGCGTGATGGGACTGGATTTCTCTCCTATCAAAGGGCCAAAAGGCAACATTGAATATTTGATTTACCTGGATAAAAAACAGCCAGGTGCGACAAAAGAAGAAGTTCATACATGGGTAGAAGAAATCGCAGCAAAATCACATGAAGTTTTATAACGCTGCACGGGGGCGAAGGTATGAAAAAAGTAGGAATACTGCCAAATTTGGAGAAAGATAAAGATTTTGTGGTGACCAAACGGCTGCTGCAATATTTGAAGTTGAGAGAATGTCAGCCATGCCTTTCCATGAAGGCGGCGAAGATCGCCGGATTGGAGGAATATGGCTGTTTAGAAGAAGAACTGTATCGGGATTCGGATTTTCTGATCTCTTTGGGCGGCGACGGTACGCTTCTTGGTGTTGGCAGAAAATCAGCGCCTTATGGTACACCTATTTTGGGTATCAATCTGGGTACGCTGGGATTTTTGACAGCGGAAGAAAAAAATCATGCGGAGTATGCCATTGATAAAGTGTTGGCAGGCGATTATAAAATGGAAAAGCGCATGATGCTGCAAGCCACCATTGCAAAGGATCAGGAGCGTATTGAAGGGATTCTTGCTCTGAATGACATTTGTATCACCAGAGGTCTGCTTTATAAGATTCTGGAGTTCAATATTTATGTCAATGAGGAGTATGTGGACACCCTTCGGGCGGATGGTGTCATCATTTGTACACCTACGGGCTCTACGGCGTATAATCTGTCCGCAGGCGGCCCTGTACTGAAAGCGGATGCACAGATCATTGCCATTACGCCCATTTCTGCGCATACCCTCACCAGCCGTTCCATTGTGGTTTCGGCTGACGATGTGGTGACAGTGGAAATCAATCCCAGAGAAGAGGCGGATTTTACCGTCAGTGCCGATGGGCAGGATGCCTGGACACTGACAGGTAAAAAAGTTGTGCAGGTGAAAAGAGCAAAGGAATATGCTTCCATTATCAAAACAAATCCGCAGAGTTTTTATGACGTACTGCGTCAGAAACTCAGCAGATAGAGAATAGAAAGGTTGTGACGAGCTTGAAAATTGCCAGACATGCGAAAATATTGGAACTGATTGAAAAATACGATATTGAAACCCAGGACGAACTGGCGCAGAAACTGTGTGAAGAAGGCTTTATGGTAACACAGGCAACTGTTTCCAGGGACATTCGGGAAATGAAGCTGACAAAAATCGCCACGGAGCGGGGAAAACAGAAATATTCTGTCATTACCGGCAATGATACGGAAATTACAGAACGCCTGACAAGGGTATTCAAAGAAGCTGTTGTAAAAATGGACTATGCCCAGAATATGATTGTCATTAAGACACTGGAAGGTATGGGTATGGCGGTAGCGGTAGCACTGGACAATATGCAGAACCCTGAAATCCTGGGTACCATTGCCGGGGATGACACAGTATTCTGTGTAGTCAGAACGCATAATCAGGCAGCGGTGATTATTGAAAAGCTGTATCGTATCATTCATAGTGCCTAAGAAACGGGGAATGTAAAAATGCTGGAACATTTGCATATCAAAAACGTAGCGCTGATTGCAGAAAGTGAACTGCATTTTGAAAAAGGCCTGAATATTCTCACAGGGGAAACAGGCGCCGGAAAATCCATGATTATTGATTCCCTGCATTTCGCACTGGGCGGTCGGGTCAACCGTGATTTTCTGCGGAAAGAAGAACAGTCGGCAGTGGTGGAAGCATTGTTTTCCACAGATAACCCGAAGGTTTCCGTATTTCTGGAAGAAAACGGCATTCCAGCTGAGGAGGATGGCACATTGCTCATTGCCCGCACTATGCAGGCTTCAGGAAAAACCGTTGCCCGTGTCAATGGCAGCACCGTTACAGCCGGCATGCTGAAAGAACTGGCAGGGGAATTGCTGGATATTTATGGGCAGCATGAACATCAGTCATTGCTGAACCCAAGCCGGCATATTCATTTGCTGGATCGTTTTTGCGGGGAAGCATTGGAAGAAAAACTGGTGGAATACCGCAAAGAATTCGGCAGAGAAAAAGAACTGAAAAAACAGCTGGGAATGCTCTGCGGAGAAGAAAGCAGCCGTGCCCAGCGATTGGATATCCTTCAATTTCAGAAAGAGGAAATCGAAGGTGCATCTTTGCGCGCTGGTGAGGAAGAAGAACTGCTGGAGCAGAAAAAACGTCTGGGCAGTGTGGAAAAACTCATGCGTCTGTCCGTGGAAGGCGTAGAACTGCTTTATGACGGCAGGGAAGGTATGGCTTCTGCTTGCGATAATCTGGGAGAGGCGCTGCGGTGTTTGCAGGAAGCAGCGGCACTGGATAACAGTCTGTCAGAACTTTGCGAGCGCATGGACAATGTGTATGCCCAGTTGGAAGACGGCGCTAGGGAATGGAAAAAGTATACCCATTTGCTGGAAGCAGACCCGGACGCACTGGAAAACATCGAGGAACGTTTGCAGACCATCTACCGCCTGAAACGAAAATATGGCGGCAGTGTGGAAGCGGTTCTTGATTTTTATCAGAAAGCAGTGGAAGAACTGGATTTTCTGCAAAACAGTGAAGAACGTGCGGCGGAACTGGAACAGGCGTTGCAGGCAGTTCATGAGCATATGACAGCTTTAGCTGGAGAAATCACAGCTATTAGAAAAAATACAGCTTTGCAGGTGCAGACACAGGTGGAGGAGGCACTGCACGATATGGAAATGGCACAGGCAAGATTTTATATTTCCATGGAAAAACGGGAAAATTTTGCCACAGACGGTCTGGATAAAGTGGAATTTCTGATTTCTGCCAATGCGGGGGAGGACTTGAAGCCTCTGGCAAAAATCGCATCCGGCGGGGAAATGTCCCGTGTGATGCTGGCATTGAAAACAGTGCTGGTGGATGCAGACGAAATTGGAACCTTTATTTTTGACGAAATTGACACAGGTGTCAGCGGCAAGACTGCCAGAAAAGTTGGGGAAAAAATGAGTCTGCTGGGGAAAAAACGGCAGATCCTGTGTATTACCCATTTGCCTCAGATTGCGGCTATGGCAGATAATCATTTTCGCATAGAAAAACATGTGGCGGAAGGGCGAACCACCACAACCGTAGAAACATTAGATGAGAACGCTTCCTGTCGGGAGATTGCGCGGCTCATGGGTGGTGAGGAAATCACCGAAACCACCATGGCGGCAGCAAGAGAACTGCGGCGGGAAAAACCTTGAGGAAAACCCTCTTGACAAGTAAAATATACATTGCTACAATGAGTTTGTTCATCGGAGGGTGCGTAATACAAAAGAGATTACAGCCGGATAAGATGGCAGGTGAAAGTCCTGCTTCTTATCCGGCTTTTTTTTGTGAAAGGAGAATCGTATGACACAGGAATTTTCATTGACGGAAGGGAAGATCAGTACCACATTGCTGCGTTTTGCGCTGCCCTTTTTGCTTGCCAGTTTCTTGCAGGCGTTATATGGTGCGGCGGATTTGTATGTGGTAGGACGTTTTGATACGGCAGCAGGGGTATCAGCTGTTGCCATTGGCAGTCAGGTTATGCAGACCATTACAGGCATCATACTGGGGATTTCTACCGGTGGTACAGTTTTGCTGGGCAGATGTATTGGTGAGGCAAATCCCAGAGGAGCGGCAAAAGCAGTGGGCACCATTGCGTCGTCTTTTTTGCTTCTTGCAGTGATTTTAACTCCGTTGATGCTGTTTTTGACAGAATCTATTGTGACTGTCATGGAAACGCCTCGGGAAGCGGCCGAGGCAGCCAAAGCGTATATTTTTACCTGTTCCGCAGGGATTCCCTTCATCATTGGTTATAATGCGGTCAGCGGCATTTTCCGTGGATTGGGCGACTCCAAAACACCTGTGTATTTTATATTGCTTGCTTGCGTTGTGAATATTGGTGTGGACTTTTTACTGGTAGGCGGTTTTGACATGGGAGCGGAAGGGGCTGCCATTGCCACTGTTGCTGCTCAGGCAATCAGTTTTCTTGCTGCACTGATATATATTAAAAAGAAAGGATTTTCCTTTCCTGTATATAAAAGGGATTTTATCCCTGACCCACAGTCAGCATTGAGAATCTGGAAAGTGGGCCTGCCTTTGGCATTGCAGGATGCATTGGTCAATATTTCTTTTTTGGTCATCACAGCCATTGTGAATACATTGGGGCTGGTGCCTTCGGCAGCGGTGGGTGTTGTGGAAAAAATCATCATTTTCGCTATGTTGCCGCCCACATCTTTTGCTTCGGCTGTTGCTGCCATGACGGCTCAGAATCTGGGAGCGGGAAAGGCGGAACGGGCAAGAAGGACATTATGGTTTGGGATTGGATATGCATTGGTCTTTGGTGTTTTATTCTGCATATACTGTCAGTGGAACCCGGAAAGTATCACAGGGATATTTGCCAAGGAGGCAGAGGTGGTCAGTGCAGCGGCAGATTATTTACGGTCTTATTCCATAGACTGTATTCTGGTTGCCTTTATTTTCTGCATGAACTCCTATTTCAGCGGCTATGGAAAATCGGTAATTTCTTTTGCTCACAGTATGCTGGCAACTTTTGGTGTGCGTATTCCTGCCACTGCGTTTCTGAGCCGTTATGCAGGGGAATCCCTTTATGTGATGGGTCTGGCTTCTCCCTTGGCAACCTTTGTTTCACTGGTGATCTGCCTATTTTTCCTGCGGTATCTCCATAGAAAAACCGTTGGAATTTTGTAAGAAAATCATAACAAAACCATAACAAAAAACGGATGATTTTCTGCTATGCTATAAAGAAATATGGCAAGGAGGATGGAAGAAGATGAAAAACAAGCATTTGTGGCTGGCTCTGGGGGAGGGTCTGCTGTTTATGATACTTTTTCTGCATCGCTACGAACTGGAGTGGATGTGCTGGGTGCAGATGCTGATCTGCATCATTATTGGCATCAAAGTTCTGGATCATTTGCGGGCATATTATGAAGATAGAAGAATGGCTGGGAAAAAATAAAAAAGCGCTTTTGCTGCAAAAGCGATATTTCTGCGGCAAAAGGGTTTTTTGCATGATTAATCTTTGCGATATTCTTTTTCAGTTTGCGCAACACGCAGCAAAGAGGATTTTTCGGGCATGCTTTCTTCTTTTCGCATGGCATCCCGATCCAGCAGCCACTGCATATACATTAGCAGTTCGTCACGGCTATTTTTACTCAACTGCGCATAATATGTTTGGAAACGGTTAAAGTCTATGGATTCGTCATCTACCATATAAGGATGGCGGATATCGTTGACTCCAAAAAGATAGTCCAAAGAAACATCAAAAATAGATGCGATTTTTTTCAAATCGGGGATAGAGGGCTGATTGCGTCCGGATTCATAGTTAGCAATGGCAGTATAGCCATAGTTTAACATTTCTCCCAATTTTACCTGTGTCAGTTTTTTTTCTTTTCGCAGCATTTTCAGCCTGTCTTTAAATTCCTGCAATCTGCTCACCTCGTTTAATTTTCTCTTTTGCATGACTGACTATGCGTATATTCTACAATCGTAGTCTATGTTTTATTATAGGAGTAATAAAGAACAGATAAAAGGCATTGTCACAGATAGAAAAATATTTTTGACAATCTTTGCAATTTGCAAAAGTAAGAGGGGAAATAAATAATTTTGATATTCTGTCTTTAATTCCTATTGACAAACTATGAAAAATGTGGTACATTTAATTCACATAAAGAATATAAGAATACTATGATATATAAAATGATAATTTGTTTAAGAGGAGGACAAGACTATGGCAACAAAAATTTATATGGATCATGCAGCAACAACTCCCGTCAGAAAAGAAGTTCTGGAAGCAATGCTTCCTTATTTTACAGAATATTATGGAAACGCATCCGGCATTTACGGCATTGCCAAGGAAAGCAAAAAGGCAATGGAAAAAGCCAGAGAACAGGTGGCAGCTGCCATCAACGCACAGCCCTCTGAAATCTATTTTACAGCAGGCGGTTCCGAAAGTGACAACATGGCACTGCGCGGTGTGGCAGAAGCCCTGAAAGATAAAGGTAATCATATTATTACCACAAAAATCGAACATCATGCGATCCTGCACACATGTGAATATCTGGAAAAACATGGTTTCCGTGTGACATATCTGGATGTGGATGCAGATGGTAAAGTCAGACTGGAAGATCTGGAAGCGGCTATCTGTCCAGAAACCATTCTGATTTCCGTGATGTTTGCCAACAACGAAATCGGCACCATCGAACCTATTGCAGAAATCGGAAAACTGGCACATGAAAAAGGCATCTACTTCCATACAGACGCTGTACAGGCGATGGGTCATGTTCCCATTGATGTGGAAGAAATGCACATTGACCTGCTGTCCATCAGTGGTCACAAACTGGGTGCACCAAAAGGTATCGGCGCCATTTATATCCGTAAAGGCGTACGCATCACACCTTTGATCTTCGGCGGTGCACAGGAAAAGAAAATGCGTGCCGGTACAGAAAACATCCCCGGTATCGTAGGTCTGGGCAAGGCTGTGGAATTGGCTTCCGCAGAACTGCCGGAAACAAGAGCAACACTGGAAAAAATGCGTGACAGACTGATTCACGGTATTCTGGAAGCCATTCCTTACAGCAAGCTGAATGGTCATCCCACAGACCGTCTGCCTGGCAACTGCAACATTTCCTTTGAATTCATCGAAGGTGAATCCATGCTGCTGCTGTTAGACGCTTTGGGTGTAGCGGCATCCAGTGGATCTGCTTGCACATCTGGTTCTTTGGATCCTTCCCATGTGCTTCTTGCCATTGGGCTGCCTCATGAAAAAGCCCATGGTTCTTTAAGATTGACACTGGACACAGACAACACAGAGGAAGAAATTGATTTTATTTTGGAAAAACTGCCTCAGATTGTTGCAAGACTGCGGGAAATGTCTCCCCTTTACGAAGAAATCAGCAAACAGGCAAAATAATATAGATACAAAGAGAAGGTTATAAATTGATTGTTTGAATACTCAGGAGGAATAATTTATGGAATACAGTGCAAAAGTAATGGATCATTTTATGAATCCCAGAAACGTAGGCGAAATTGAAGACGCCAGCGGTGTTGGCACCGTTGGTAACGCAAAATGCGGCGATATTATGAAGGTATATCTTCAGATTGAGGACGGCATCATTCAGGATGCAAAATTCAAGACATTTGGCTGTGGTGCAGCCGTAGCAACCAGCTCCATGGCAACAGAACTGGTGAAAGGCAAAACCATTCAGCAGGCGTTGGAAGTAACCAACAAAGCGGTTATGGAAGCACTGGATGGACTGCCCCCTGTAAAGGTACACTGTTCCTGTCTGGCAGAAGAAGCTCTGCATGCGGCACTTTGGGATTATGCAGAAAAAAATCACATTGTTATCGAAGGTCTGAAAAAGCCTGTCAATGACATTGATGAACTCCATCACCATACAGAAGAATAAAGAAAATCAAAAAGTCCGATTCTCTTTCGGGAGCATCGGACTTTTTCTGTATTTGGAAAGAGTAGGAAAGCCTTGTTTCCCTGTGGGGAATATGGTACCATGAGAAACGAAAAACGAAAATAACATAAGGTCGGTGAAACCATTGTCAAAAGGAAAAGTAATTATCGGAATGTCTGGCGGTGTAGATAGTTCTACGGCTGCTTATTTGCTAAAAGAAGAAGGATATGAAGTGATCGGTGTTACCATGGGTATGTGGCAGGAGCCGGGAGAAACAGAAGGCTGTGGGAATCTTTCTGCTGTGAAAGATGCTTCCCATGTGGCGGAAAAGCTGGGAATTGAATTCCATGTTTTGGACTTTAGAAAAGAATTCCGCGAAAACGTAGTGGATTACTTTATCAACAGCTATGAAAGAGGTATGACTCCCAATCCTTGCATTGCCTGCAACCGTCATGTAAAATGGGCAGCTTTGCTGGATTATGCCAACAAAATTGGGGCAGATTATATTGCAACGGGACATTATGCCCGTATTGAAAAACATCCTGTGACAGGGAGATACTCCATCAAAGCGTCTGTGACAGCAACAAAAGATCAGACGTATGCGCTGTATCGTCTGACACAGGACCAGCTTGCAAGAACATTGATGCCTGTTGGTTCCTATGAAAAGGATGAAATCCGGAAAATCGCTGCCAATATTGATGACTTTATCGCTAAGAAAAGCGATAGTCAGGATATCTGTTTCATCCCTGATGGAGATTACGGCGCCTTTTTGGAACGGGAAAGAGGCAAAAATCATTGCCCGGGAAATTTCGTAGATATGGAAGGAAACATATTGGGACAGCATAAAGGTCTGATCTATTATACCGTTGGACAGCGGAAAGGTCTGGGCATTGCTTTTGGTAAACCCATGTATGTATATGGTTTGGATGTGGATAAGAATGAAGTCATCCTTTGTGATAACGAAACCCTTTTCTCCAGAACTGTATACGCAAACCGGATCAACTGCATGTCTGTGCCGGAATTTACAGACTGCATGCGTTTCCGCGGAAAAATCCGTTACAGCCACAAAATGGCGGACTGTACTGTGCGTATGGTAGGGGAGGACTTGCTGGAATGTACCTTTGATGAGCCCCAGAGAGCCATTACACCGGGACAGGCACTGGTGCTTTATGACGGGGAATATGTGGCTGGCGGCGGTACCATTTTAGGAGCGAAACTGCCAATTAATCAAAGAAAGAACGAAGCTGAATAAAGATTTTGTATATATTTTCAAAAACTGCTATTTGTCGCATTTTGTAATTGCATGGAACCATTGTTTGTGGTATCATGTTTGATGGTATATAAACAAGGGTTATGTTCTATAAGAAAAATTTATGGGAGGCAGCGATGAATTACGCACAAATGATTATTCCGTTTATTGGCGGTCTGGCTTTGTTTATCTACGGCATGAGCATCATGGCGCAGGGTCTTCAGAACGCCGCCGGCTCCAAAATGAAGAGTATTTTGGAAGCACTGACACAGAACAAATTGATGGGGATTGCTCTGGGCGCATTGGTAACAGCCATTGTACAGAGTTCCTCCGCAACAACCGTTATGGTCGTTGGTTTTGTAAATGCTGGTTTGATGAACCTGACACAGGCCATGAGTGTTATCATGGGTGCCAACATTGGTACAACTGTAACAGGCTGGCTGGTATCCAGTTCCGAATGGGCGAAGATGTTCAGCCCTGCAACCATTGCACCTCTGGCAGTTATGCTGGGTGTAATCTTGATGATGAGCGGTAAAAACGCCCGTCGGAAAGAAATCGCTTCTATTGTAATTGGTTTTGGTGTGTTGTTTATTGGTATCGAAAGCATGTCATCTTCCGTAGAACCTCTGCGTGATTCCGAAGCTTTCCGTTCCATGTTTGTAACACTGGGCACAAACCCTCTGCTGGGTATTTTTGCTGGTGCTTTTGTAACAGCCATTATCCAGAGCTCCTCTGCATCTCAGGGTATTCTGCTGTCCTTGGCGGCTTCCGGTTTGGTGCCTTTCAATGCGGCAGTATATATCATCATGGGTCAGAATATCGGTACTTGTGTAACCGCTCTGATCAGTGGTATTGGCGCTACAAAAACAGCAAAATGTGTTGGTTACATGCACCTGATGTTTAATATTACCGGTACCATCGTATTCAGTATCGTAGCGATCGTGTACTTTACTGTTCTCAATCCCGCTATGGGCAGCGAGATCATTACTCAGACACAGATCAGTGCGATCCACACAATCTTCAATATTGGTACAACTTTGATGGTAATTCCCTTGTCTAATATCATTATCAAGATCGCAAAGAAAATCAACCATGTACAGGAAATCGAACGCAAAGACGAAAGTCAGCTGGTTCACCTGGACAAACGTATTCTGGAAACACCCAGCCTGGCAGTAGAAGGCGCAAAACTGGAAACACTGCGTCTGGGCCGTATTGCGCTGGAAAACCTGCAGAACTCTTTTGATGCGCTGATTAAGAAAGATCACGATAAGATCGAAGAAGTAAAACAGCGTGAAAATGTTGTGGATAAGGTTTGCGACAGTATTTCCGAATATCTGATCAAACTGTGTACTTTGCAGATCAGTGAAAAAGACAATCAGACAGTTACTTCCCTGTTGAATACCATCAGTGATATGGAACGTGTGGGTGACCATGCGGAAAATATCGCCGAACTGGCAGAAGAAATGGAAAGAGAAGATATTACATTCTCCAACATGGCGTTGGAAGAATTGAGCGAAATGACAAAGGTAACATTGGCAAGTTACGAAAATGCGCTGAAAGCATTGGAAAACAACGATATTACCTATGCCATGAAAACCGCTGTACTGGAAGAACAGGTTGACGCACTGGAAAAGAAACTCCGCGTAAGCCATATCGACCGTCTGTCCAATGCGGAATGTAATGTAAACTCCGGTATCCATTTCCTGGAAATGCTGGGCAATCTGGAACGTGTTTCCGACCATGCAATGAATATTGCGCAGGTAGTTCTGAACGAAAACAGAACAGAAAAGAATTATCACGACGAAGCAATCATGCCCGTTGTTTAATAAAAACGAGAAAAAGCCTTTTGCTGTGTGAAAACATGGCAAAGGGCTTTTTTTCATGGATACAGGCACAAATCCCTAAAAAACTGAATACATAAGAAAAGAGAACAGAAAGAAAGGCGGAATGAGGATGCCGCGTGTTTATCTGAGTCCTTCTTTGCAGGAGTATAATCTGTATGTAAACGGTGGAACAGAGGAGGAGATCACTAATCTCATTGCCGATGCCATGGAGCCTTATTTGCTGGCATCGGGTATTGAATTTACGAGAAATCGGCCGGAAATGAGTTTGGGGGAAGCCATTGCCGCTTCCAATGCAGGAAATTATGACCTGCATTTTGCCATTCATTCCAATGCAGCACCGGAAAGCCTGGCAGGAAAATTGCAAGGTGTAGATGCGTATTATTTTTATAACAGCCCTTATGGGAGAGAAATGGCGGATATTGTCACAGAAAATATGAAGCAGGTTTACCCTGATGGGGAAAAAGTGCAGTCTGTGGCAACGGCAACACTGCGGGAATTGCGCCGTACCAATACGCCGGCAGTATTGGTGGAAGTAGGGTATCACGACAATGTGGAGGATGCCCAGTGGATCAAAGAGAATATTGATCAGATTGCCAAAGCGCTGGCAAAATCCATTGCGGATTATTTCGGTGTGCCTTTTCGTCAGCTCCAGGTATAAATATTTATGAAAAAATACACAATGTCTATCACGAATTCTGATGGTTATTTTATGCTATCCTCCAAAGAGAAAGTTTTTTTATAAAAAATAAAGGGAAATCGTAACAAGTGCCGTATTTATATTGATATGTATATTGTGTAAATGCTATATAATACTGTATACATGAAACTGACGGGCGACTTGTCCGATTATTCAATACCAAGGGAGGTATCAGTATGAAAAGTTACGCAGCAGATAAGGTGAGAAACGTAGTACTATTGGGTCACAGCGGTTCCGGGAAAACCACTTATGCCGAAGCAGCGCTGTTCTTTTCCGGAGCAACAAAAAGATTCGGAAAAGTGGACGAAGGCAATACCGTTAGTGACTACGATCCAGAAGAAATTCGCCGTAAGGTATCTATCAGTACATCCGTACTGCCGGTAGAATGGCAGGATACAAAGATCAACTTCTTGGATACACCTGGTTATTTTGACTTCGTGGCTGAATCCAAACTGGCTATGAGCGTAGCGGATACAGCCCTGATCATGGTTTCTGCAAAATCCGGCGTAGAAGTTGGTACTGAAAAAGCATGGGAATACACCGAAGAAATGCATCTGCCTCGTATTTTCTTTGTAAACCAGATGGATGACGAAAATGCGGACTTTGAACGCACACTGGCAGACATGCGTGTGAAATTCGGTAAATCCGTTGCACCTTTGCAGATTCCTTTCAACGATGAAGACGGCAAATTCGTTGGCTTCATCAATCTGATCAAGAGAGATGCCAGAAAGAAAGTAGACGGCAAACTGCAGCCCTGCGAAATGCCTGAAGATAAAAAGGACGAAGTAGAAGTTCTGCGTTCCATGCTGGTAGAAGTTGCAGCAGAAAGCAGCGACGAACTCATGGAAAAATTCTTCAATGACATTGAACTGACAGAAGAAGAAATCTACGATGGTCTGAAATATGGTATCGAAAACAATACCATCGCTCCCGTAATGTGTGGTTCCGCTACACTGGGCTATGGTGTAAAACTGCTTCTGAATACCATCGTTCGCTTTACACCTCCCGCAAACGAAGCAAAACCTAACTTCCATGCGTTCCACAATGGTGAAAAAGTAGTTTACTGCTCCACAGACGACGAAAGATTCTCTGCATTTGTATTCAAAACCATTGCAGACCCTTATATCGGTCGTCTGAACCTGTTCAGAGTTATGACTGGTAAACTGGACGCTTCCATGAGCGTTTATAACGAAGAAAAAGATACAGTGGAAAAAGTTGGTCACCTGTATGTTATCAGAGGTAAAGAACAGATCGAAGTATCTGAACTGCACTCCGGTGACATCGGCGCTCTGGCAAAATTGTCTAACACTTCCACACAGGATACGCTGTCTTTGAAAGAAGCAAACATCGTTATTCCTAAGATCAGCCTGCCTGAATCCGTTCTGTGCATGGCAATCCAGCCTAAAGGCAAAGGCGATGAAGACAAACTGTCCGCAGCGCTTTCCAAGATCCGTGAAGAAGATCCTACCATCAAGATGGAAGTGAATAAAGAAACAAAACAGACATTGATCTATGGTATCGGCGAACAGCAGCTGGATGTTATGGTCAATAAACTGAAAAACAAATATAAGATCGAAGTGGAACTGAAAGATCCTATCATCCCTTATCGTGAAACCATTAAATCCAAAACTTCTGTACGTGGCAGATATAAGAAACAGTCTGGCGGTCATGGTCAGTTCGGTGACGTTGTTATGGAATTCGAACCCAGCGGCGATTTGTCTGTACCTTATGTATTTGAAGAAAAGATCTTCGGTGGTTCCGTACCCAAACAGTACTTCCCCGCAGTAGAAAAAGGTTTGCAGGAATGCGTACAGTCTGGTGTACTGGCTGGTTACCCCGTAGTTGGTCTGAAAGCAACATTGACAGATGGTTCTTACCATCCTGTTGACTCCTCCGAAATGGCCTTCAAGATGGCAACATCTGTGGCATTCAAGGAAGGTGTTCCTCAGGCGAAACCGACTATTCTGGAACCCATCGAACATGTGGAAGTTTTGATTCCTGAAAAATACATGGGCGATATCATGGGCGACATTAACAAACGTCGTGGTCGTATCCTGAGCATGGACGCTGTTGGCAATAAGAAATGCATCGTTGCGGAAGTTCCCACAGCAGAAATGCACAAATACGCAACAGACCTGCGTTCTTTGACACAGAGCCGTGGTGATTACAGACATCACTTCGAACGTTACGAAGAAGCTCCTATGGAAATCCAGAAGAAAATTATTGCTGCAAGAGCAGAACAGAAATAAGTACATTGCAAAATTGCAAATAGGATAACTTTGTGATATTCTCAATGAGAGAAAATCCGAAATCAAGTGTCCAAATCGGTTCCCAATGAACGGTGGACACATACTATGAAAATGAACAACGGTAGTTAGGGAAAGGCGGGTTTCAAGGTATTTGCTCCATGGAATCCGCCGATTCCTTATCAGTTGTTCGAAATTCGGGATTTTCGCATTATGAAAGAACATCATTTGGTTATCCTGTTTTTATATGAAGGAGGAATGCTTGTGTTAGACGTAGCAATCATTGGCGGCGGCCCTGCTGCTTTATCCGCGGCGCTGAACTGCCGTCAGAGAAATAAAACCGTAACAATTTTTGGCAGAAGTCTGGATAGCTCTTTGCTCTTCGCGGCAGAAAAAGTGGACAACTACCTTGGTCTGCCCGATATGGGCGGGGAAGAACTGTTGAATACGTTCTATGCCCATGCCATGAAAAATGGCGTTGAATTCAAAGAAGCCCGTATCAGTCAGATTATGTCCATGGGTGACTCCTATATGATCAATGCGGAAAATGAATTCATTCAGGCAAAAGCCATCATCCTGGCAACAGGTCTGAGCAAAAGCAAAGGCATTGCCGGAGAGATGGAATATCTGGGCAAAGGTGTTAGCTACTGCGCAACCTGCGACGGTATGCTCTATCGCGGCAAAAAAGTCGTTGTGGTAGCAGAAAACGAAGAAGGGGAAGCGGAAGCAAACTTCTTGGCAGATATTTGCTCTGAAGTGCTGTATGTGCCTCTTTACCAGCCCGTTATGTCTTTGAAGGACAATGTAAAAGTAGTTAACGGCAAGCCGAAAGCCGTTCTTGGAGAAAATGACCGTGTGACAGGTCTGGAATTGGCAGATGAAACACTGGGTTGTGATGGCATTTTCTTTGCGAAAAACTCTATGCCTCCCGAAAGCCTGCTCTTTGGTCTGGAAACAGAAGGTAAAAATATTGTGGTAAACCGCAAGATGGAAACAAACCTGCCTCGTGTTTATGCGGCAGGGGACTGCACAGGCGCTCCTTATCAGATCGCAAAAGCTGTTGGAGAAGGTCTGGTAGCGGCTCTGTCCGCAGCGGCAGCCATTGACCAGCTGGATCGGGAACAGGTGAAATAAAGAAAATTTTCTTAAAATTGTCTCATTTTTCTTAAAAATTAAGTAAATGAAAGAAAACTGGAGAAATCGAGAGCAAAAATTAGTTTTTCTCTTGAATTTCTTCGGTTTTTTCTGTATATTTCTGAATTTCCAAGAATAATATCTTATATAGGATTTGAATATTCCTTGGAAAATAGCTAATATAGTAACAGAAATTAGCACTCGGTTTGGATGAGTGCTAACAACAAGAATATAAGGAGGCAGAATAATATGAAACTTGCACCATTAGGAGATAAAGTTGTATTGAAACAGTTAGAAGCAGAAGAAACCACAAAATCCGGTTTGATTCTGACTTCTTCTTCTCAGGAAAAACCCCAGGAAGCTATCGTTGTGGCAGTAGGCCCCGGCGGACTGGTTGGCGATGTAAATGTAGAAATGGTTCTGAAAGAAGGCGACCGCGTTATTTTCCCCAGATACGGTGCTACTCAGATCAAATTTGAAGGGGAAGAATATTTAGTAATGCGTCAGAATGATATTCTGGCAATTGTAAAAGACTGATTTTAAAACTTCTCAATATTTAGGAGGCGTTATTGAATATGGCAAAAGAAATTAAATACAGCACCGATGCAAGAAATGCAATGGCAGCCGGTGTTGACAAACTGGCAAATACCGTAAAAGTTACACTGGGCCCCAAAGGTCGTAACGTAGTTCTGGACAGAAAATTCACATCTCCTTTGATCACAAATGATGGTGTAACCATTGCAAAGGACATCGAACTGGAAGATCCCTATGAAAACATGGGGGCACAGCTGGTAAAAGAAGTTGCAACACAGACAAACGATGTAGCCGGTGACGGTACTACAACAGCAACTGTTCTGGCACAGGCTATGATCCAGGAAGGTCTGAAAAACATCGCAGCAGGCGCAAATGCAATTATCCTGAGAAAAGGTATGCAGAAAGCAACTGACGCAGCTGTTGCAGAAATCAAGAAAATGAGTCAGGCTGTTACTACTAAGAAACATATCGCAAACGTTGCAGCAATTTCCGCTGGTGACGAAGAAGTCGGCAACATGATCGCTGACGCTATGGAAAAAGTAACAAATGATGGCGTTATCACAGTAGAAGAATCCAAAACAATGAAAACAGAACTGGATCTGGTAGAAGGTATGCAGTTCGATAAAGGTTATCTGTCCGCTTACATGTGCACAGATATGGATAAAATGGTAGCTGTTCTGGAAGATCCTTATATCCTGCTGACAGATAAGAAAATCTCCAACATTCAGGAACTGGTTCCCATTCTGGAACAGATTATGCAGACAGGCGGCAAAGTGCTGATTATCGCGGAAGACGTAGAAGGCGAAGCATTGGCTACACTGGTACTGAACAAACTGAGAGGTACATTCACATGTGTTGCTGTGAAAGCTCCTGGCTATGGTGAAAGAAGAAAAGCACAGCTGGCTGATATCGCAGCACTGACAGGCGCACAGGTTATTTCCGATGAACTGGGCATTGACCTGAAAGACGCAACTCTGGATATGTTGGGTCATGCAAAAACTGTTCGTGTAGAAAAAGACCTGACTATCATCGCTGACGGCGCAGGCAGAAAAGATGAAATCGATGCTAGAATCATGCAGATCCGCAGAGGCATCGAAGAAACAGAATCCGATTTCGACAGAGAAAAACTGCAGGAAAGACTGGCAAAACTGTGCGGCGGCGTAGCAGTAATCAAAGTTGGTGCAGCTACCGAAACAGAAATGAAAGAAAAGAAACTGCGTATGGAAGATGCACTGGCAGCTACCAGAGCCGCTGTGGAAGAAGGTATCGTAGCTGGTGGCGGTACAGCACTGATCCATGCAGTAGAAAAAGTAAAAGCAGCATGTGCTGACCTGACAGGCGATGAAAAAACAGGTGCGGATATTGTAGTGAAAGCACTGGAAGCTCCTCTGCGTCAGATCGTTGAAAACGCAGGTCTGGAAGGCTCCGTTATCGTAAACAAAGTAAAAGAAATGGCAGAAGGCGTTGGTTTCAATGCCCTGACAGAAGAATATGTGGAAATGGTAGACGCTGGTATTCTGGACCCTGCAAAAGTAACCAGAAGCGCTCTGCAGAACGCAACTTCCGTTGCTTCCACATTCCTGACAACAGAAGCAGTCGTTGCAGAACTGCCTTCCAAAGCACCTGCTATGCCTGATGCTGGCATGGGCGGCGGCATGGGCGGTTACATGTAAGCCGACGAAAAACATTCTAATACCTTATAAAAAGGAGCAGGAAATTTTTCCTGTTCCTTTTTTTGTGCATTCGGCTTTTTTGCACAAGGGGAAGGCTGTTGTTTTGGCTGGTTTTGTGTGGTCTGTTTTTTCGGATTGTGCTATACTATACCATAGCGAAATATTGATTTGAATACATAAAAGGGAGTGCAGATATGCAAAGAACGGAAACAAGAACCGTACAGGTTGGCAATTTGAAATTGGGCGGCGGCAATCCTGTTGTCATCCAGTCCATGTGTAATACAGATACCAGAGATGTGGCAGCTACTGTGGCGCAGATTCATGCGCTGGAAGCAGCAGGCTGTGAACTGGTGCGTGTAGCAGTGCCTGATATGAAAGCGGCAGATGCCATTGGTGAAATCAAAAAACAGATTCATATTCCTCTGGTAGCAGATATCCACTTTGATTATCGTCTGGCACTGCGTGTGATGGAACTGGGCATTGATAAAGTTCGTATCAACCCCGGCAATATCGGCGATGAAGACCGTATCCGTCAGGTGGTGGAGATGGCGAAAGAAAAACATATCCCCATCCGTATTGGCGTAAACAGTGGTTCTCTGGAAAAAGAGCTGGTAGAAAAATATGGCGGCGTCACCCCTCAGGGCTTGGTAGAAAGTGCCCTGAAACATGTAAAAATTCTGGAAAAATATGATTTCCATGACATTGTGGTTTCCATTAAGGCTTCTGATGTGCCTTTCTCTCTGGAAGCTTATCGTATTCTGTCCGAAAGCATTCCTTATCCCATCCATGTGGGTATTACAGAAGCGGGAACTGTTTATATTGGTACCATTAAATCCGCAGTAGGTATTGGTGCTATTTTGGCTATGGGCATTGGCGATACCATCCGTGTATCTTTGACTGGTGACCCTGCGGAAGAAGTCCGGGCAGCCAAAGAAATTCTGAAATGTCTGGGTCTGCGGAAATTTGGCATTGAACTGATTTCCTGTCCTACTTGCGGCAGAACACAGATTGACTTGATTTCCATTGCAAATGAAGTGGAAAAGCGTTGTGCTTCCATCAAGAAGGACATCAAAGTGGCGGTTATGGGCTGCGTGGTAAATGGTCCCGGGGAAGCGAAAGAAGCGGATATCGGTATTGCTGGCGGCAATGGCGTTGGCATTCTGTTCAAAAAGGGTGAACTCATCCGCAAAGTGGACGAAAGCCAGCTGGTAGACGCTTTGATGGAAGAAATTGATAAACTGTGATTTGGGAAATAATCGGAAAGGAGGGGCGATATGACAGCGAAAAAATTTCCGTTGGTATTTGATAAGGTTTCTCTTTCCGCCCCTTTGCAGGAAGTGTTTCGGGAAACAATGGTGCTTTCTTTGACCATCCACCGGAAGGAGCGGGAAATTGTAACAGAGATTGCGGCAGATGAAGTCATTCCGCCTTTGTACTGGGAAAAACTGCGGAAAGAAATGATGCAGCAGCTTCCAGGCGTGAAAGAAGTGCATATTTTCCCGAAATATCAGTTGATGGATAAAGAACCCAAGGCGGTTCTGGCAGAGTTCTGGGATACCATCCGTAACCATGTGGCAGCCCAGAGCAAAGTTTGCAGCGGCGTTATTTCCGATGCGGACTGGGATTATCAGGATGGCAAGATGCAGATTTTTGTTAAGCATAACATGGCTTATTATCTGTCCCAGAAAAAACTGGATGATGCTGTGGCAAAACTGGTGCAGGAAGAAACAGGACTGGCTATGTCCGTGCAGTTCAAAAATGTCCAGAGCAGTGAGGAAGACCGTGCCCGTATGGAACAGGAACAACGGACAAAAACAGAGGAACTCCTTCAGCAGATTGCTTCAGCCACACAAGCGGCGGAACAGGCGAAAGTTTCTGCGGAAGTGGGAGCGGTCAGCGAAGCCGTTTCCAGAGGCATCCTCTTCGGCAAAGAATTTACTGGTACCCCTGTGAAGATTGTAGATACGAAAATTCCCGGGGAATCTGTCATTGTGGAAGGGAATATTTTCAATATCGAACCCAGAGAAATCAAAGGGGAAAAATACATTGTTTCTTTTGATATTACAGATAAGTCCGATTCCACAACGGTAAAATTCTTTGTGAAACGGTCTGTTTTCGACAACGAATTGAAAGATAAAATCAAAAAAGACGCTTACCTCCGGGTGCAGGGGGAAGTGCAGTTTGATAAATACGCCAAAGAAATCAACATCATGGCAAAAGCCATCATGACGGCACAGGCTCCGCCGCCTCGTATGGATACGGCAGAGGAAAAACGTGTGGAACTCCATCTCCATACCCAAATGAGCAGTATGGACGGCGTGACACCTGTGAAAACTTATATCAAACGTGCCATTGATTGGGGACATAAAGCCATTGCCATCACTGACCATGGTGTGGTACAGGCCTTCCCGGATGCCATGAATGCGGCAGATAAATCTGATTTGAAAGTTATTTATGGTGTAGAAGCCTACCTCATTGATGACTTGGGCAATGCAGTATTCTCCCCCAGAGGACAGAATCTGGATGATACCTATGTGGTATTCGATATTGAAACCACGGGCCTTTCCAAGGAAAAAGAAATGATTACGGAAATTGGTGCTGTAAAGGTAGCAGATGGGAAGATCATTGACCGTTTCAGTACCTTTGTCAATCCTCAGCGTCCCATTTCCGCGGAAATCACAAAATTGACAGGCATCACCGACGATATGGTAAAAGACGCGCCTACCATTGAAAATGTTCTGCCGGAATTTTTGAAATTCTGCGAGGATACGGTGCTGGTAGCACACAATGCTTCTTTTGATACAGGCTTTATCCGCATTGCGGCAGAAAGAGCTGGTCTGGGAGAACTACATCATACCATTGTGGATACTTTGGAACTGGCAAGGGCTTTGCTGCCAGAACTGAATAAACACAAATTGGATATTGTTTGTGAACACTTGGGTGTAACCCTCAATGGACACCATCGTGCCGTCAACGACGCGGAAGCAACGGCAGAAGTATTTATTAAATTCTTGGATATGCTGGCAGAAAAGAAAATTTTCACTTTGGATGAAATCAATGTTCTTGCCAGCCGCACGGTGAACTATAAAAAACTTCGTGCATACCATGCAATCATTCTGGTGAAGAACTATACAGGTCTGCGGAATCTGTACGAACTGGTTTCCATGGCGCATATTGATTATTTCTTCCGTCGTCCCAGAATTCCCAAAAGCAAATTCATGCAGATGCGGGAAGGATTGATTTTGGGCAGTGCCTGCGAAGCAGGGGAATTGTATCGTGCCCTTTTGGACGGCGAGCCCAAACAACGTATTGAAGAACTGGTACATTTCTATGATTATCTGGAAATCCAGCCTTTGGGCAACAATAAATTTATGATTGACTCTCCCAGAGTGGAAAATATCCACTCCATGGAAGATATCAAAAATATGAACAGAAAGATTGTGGAACTGGGCGAAACTTATGGAAAGCCTGTTGTAGCAACTTGTGACGTTCATTTCATTGACCCTGATGATGCGGCATTCCGTAAAATCATCATGGCAGCAGAAGGTTTCTCTGATGCGGATAATCAGCCGCCTCTGTATTTCAGAACAACAGACGAAATGCTGGCGGAATTTGACTATCTGGGCGAAGAAAAAGCAAGAGAGGTTGTCATTACCAACACCAATCTTATTGCTGACCAGATTGAAAAGATCAAGCCCATTCCGGATGAAACATTCCCTCCCAAAATTGAGGGTGCCGATGAACAGCTGCGGCAGATTTGCATGGATAAAGCACATTCCATTTACGGTGATCCCTTGCCGCCGCTGGTGCAGGAGCGTTTAGAAACAGAACTGAACTCCATCATCAGCAACGGTTATGCGGTGCTTTATATCATTGCTCAGAAACTGGTATGGAAATCTGTGGCTGACGGGTATCTGGTTGGTTCCCGTGGTTCCGTAGGTTCTTCCTTTGCGGCAAATATGGCGGGGATTACGGAAGTAAACTCTTTGCCGCCCCATTATGTCTGCCCCAATTGTAAATATTCAGACTTTGATTCTGAACTGGTGAAATCCTTTGCCATGGAAGAAGCCAGCGGATGTGATATGCCTGATATGAACTGCCCCAAATGCGGCACACTCATGCATAAAGATGGGCATGACATTCCCTTCCAGACATTCTTAGGCTTTGAAGGGGATAAAGAACCAGATATTGACCTGAACTTCTCTGGGGAATATCAGCAGACAGCCCATGCCTATACGGAAGAATTGTTCGGTGTAGGGCATGTATTTAAAGCCGGTACCATTGGTACTTTGGCGGATAAAACGGCTTATGGTTTTGTAAAGAAATACTTTGATGAACGGGAAATCACAGCCCATAATGCGGAGATTACCCGTCTGATGAATGGATGCACTGGTGTCAAACGTACCACAGGTCAGCACCCAGGTGGTCTGATGGTTGTACCCAGTGACCATAATATCTATGAATTTTGCCCCATTCAGCGTCCGGCAAACGATGTGAATTCCACAGTTACAACCACACATTTTGACTATCATTCCATCAGCGGTCGTTTGCTGAAGCTGGACTTGCTGGGGCACGACGATCCCACCGTCATTCGTATGCTTTACGATTTGACGGGCGTCAATCCCCAGACGGTACCTCTGGGCGATCCGGCAACCATGTCCCTTTTTGAATCCCCAGAGGCGTTGGGGGTTACAGCAGAGGATATCGGCTGTGAAACAGGGACTTTGGGTATCCCAGAATTTGGTACAAAATTCGTACGTGGTATGCTGCTGGATACGAAACCGAAAACCTTTGCGGACTTGCTTCGTATTTCTGGTTTGTCCCATGGTACGGACGTATGGCTGGGCAATGCCCAGACCCTTATCGAAAATGGCACGATCACGCTGAAAGAAACCATTTCCACTCGTGACAGTATCATGATCTACCTCATCAATAAAGGTGTGGATAAAAAGAAATCCTTTAAGATCATGGAAAAAGTCAGAAAGGGGAAAGGGCTCACCGATGAGGACATTGCGGATATGAAAGCGGAAAATGTACCAGATTGGTACATCGAATCCTGCCAGAAGATCAAGTATATGTTCCCCAAAGCCCATGCGGCGGCATATGTGATGATGGCGTTCCGTATTGCTTATTTCAAGATCAATTATCCCGAAGCATACTACGCAACATATTTCACCGTGCGTGCCTGCGATGATTTTGATTATAGCTGTATGTGTAAGGGCATGGATGTTGCGAAAGCTGCCATGCGGGAAATCCATGCCAAAGGTATGGAGGCAACGGCAAAAGATAAGGCAAAAATGACGGTTCTGGAATTGATCGTGGAATTTTATGCCCGCGGATTCAAATTCCTGCCCATTGACCTGTATAAATCCGACTCCAGAAAATTCATTGTGACGGAAGAAGGGCTTATCCCGCCCTTTAACTCCTTGCAGGGTCTGGGTACCAATGCGGCACAAAGCATTGTGGACGGCAGAGAAGCAGGGGAGTTCCATACTATTGAGGAACTGAAAGAACGGACTTCTTTGGGACGTTCCCTCATTGATTTGTTGAAAGAAAATGGCGTTTTGAACGGCATTCCCGAAACCAATCAGCTGAGCCTGTTCTAAAGGAGGCGTTTTTATGAATTGCCAGAAATGCGGAAAAGAACTGGAAAAAGGCTGGATCAACAGTGCAAGAGAAGTGATTTATACTCGTAAACTAAAAAAGATGTTTATTGAGCCTTCCAAAATCGGCGATATTTCTTTAACGACACATAATATGACAGGCCCAAGATGTGAAGCTTATGTGTGTCGGGATTGTCATTGGGTCATTGTACCCTATGAGGAAGAGGACGCATAATAAAGAAAAAGCGGCAATTCTTACAAGAAACGTAAGATTGTCGCTTTTTGATTGTATTTTCGGGAGAACTTCTGTATGCTTAAAAAGGAAACTTTTGGAAATTCATAGAAACGGGGGAATGGCTATGAAAAAGAGGATTTTCTTGCTTTGCTGTATAGTAGGCCTGCTGTGGCCGACAGCAGTGTATGCAGAAACGGCACAAACTTCCCAGAAAAGTTTGCCGCAAGTGCTTCGTATAGAGGATTATAGATATCTTTATATCACTCAGCCAACGTCTGTGAAGGAATTCTGTGATTTATGGGAACAGTGGTGGAAAACGGGAAAGCCGGCAGAACTTGGATATGGGGAATGTGATTATGACATCACGTTGTTTGAAAACGAAAATTCGGCTGCTGCAGCAAAGAAGCGTTATCTCGTATATGAACGGCAAAATAAACTTGCGGTGGAAAATTTATCCACAGACCCAGACACAGGAAAGCTCATTAGAATAAAGGAAGTTGTTTCTGTTTCGCCGGAAACTATGGAACAGATTGTGCAAAAACTGGAAGGAATGTATGAAACCTATTATATTTATGATTCCTTTGATATGATGCATGGCATTGATTTGGCAGAAATCAATGAGCTTGGAATGGTATTAAATAAAGATATGTATGTTTTTCAAAACGCGTTTATTGATGCCAATGGTACCTTGCTGGTATCTCTGGAGGACTGGAATACCATTTTTGCTACCCAGTATGGAAATTCCAAGAATTTGGCTTACCAGAACGGCACCATCAAAAATAATTATTTATCCACAAACATTTCCTGTCAGAATATCAATGGAAAAGTTTATGTCCCGCTGCGGGAAGCGGTGAACCATTTCGGTCATTTGTCCATGGGTTGGGATAAACAGATGCGGAAAGCAGTGGTTGCAGAAACATCAGTTGTTGATATGCAAAAGAAAATCAGAGCAGGACAAAATTTTTAGAAATGACATTGAAGGAAAACATCAGCTAAAAGTTTCAATATTTTGGAATGCAAAAAAGGCAAGAAATTCTGAAGAATTTCTTGCCTTCTATATTTTCGATGTTTAGGGCATGACCACTTTCTTTTCTTTCTGTAACTTGATGAAGAAACCGATACACAAAAGCAGTTCAAAAAGTGCGGACATGGGTACGGCAATACCGATGATGAGCAGGTTGGTACCAGGCAGACGGCTGAGGAAGTAGGAAAGGGGGATACGTACCAGGAATACGGTTAAAACCCCTTGGAGCAAAACAAATTTTGTTCTGCCTCTGCCGTTGAAATATCCCAGCATGCAGAAGTTGATGGCTGTCAGCAAATATTCAAAGGAACAGCTCTTCAGATACAGCTGGGTAGAGGCGATAACTTCCGGGTCATTGGTAAAGATAGATGCCAGAAAATCCCCTTGCAGGAATGTCAGCAGGAATACCATAAATCCGCAGCAGAAGGAGATTCTTACCGCTACAAAGAATGCCTTTGTGGCGCGGCTGATGTTGTTTGCCCCAACGTTCTGCGCAACGAAAGCGGAAAGGGCAGACATGAAACTCATAGGTACCAACGCCAGGAAAACAAAAAGTTTTTCCGCAATGCCAACGCTGGCGGAAGCAACAACCCCCAGAGAGTTGAGGATAGATGTTATGATCAAAAAGGATACAGTTACCTGGAAATCCTGTGCGGCAATAGGCAGACCCAAAGAAATGATTCTGCGGACAGCGCCTTTTTGTTTGAAGTCAGAAAGCTTCAGGCGGAAAGGCAGGCGATGCTTTTTGGTGTATTTCATATAGACAATGGAGAAGAAAAAGCTGCTTGCCTGTGCAATGACTGTTGCCAGTGCCGCGCCTGCTGTGGACATATGAAGCAGTCCTACAAAAACCAGATCCAGAATGATATTGATGGTGCAGGCGATCAATACAAACAAAAATGGCGATCTGGAATTGCCCATGCCACGGAAAATACCGCTGACAGAGTTATAGGCTGTGATGAAGATCATACCGGAAGCACAAATACGAATGTATGTAATGGTTTCGGGCAGTGCTTCTTCTGGAACATGCATCAGCAGGGATGCTTGTTTTGCAAAACAAACCAGAACAACAGTAATCATCAAAGCGATACAGGTGAAAAGTTTGATCTGTCCGGCAACAATATGAGCTGCTTCTTCCGGTTTTTTCGCGCCGATGGCTTGCCCCAGCAGTACCGTTACACCCATGGTCAGGCCGGTTATAATGACGGTTGCCGCCTGCATGACCTGTCCGCCAGTAGCAACAGCGGAAATGCTTGCGGTGGTACCGAATTTTCCCACGACCATCAAGTCAACGCCGCCGTACAAAGCCTGAAGTACCAGCGACATCATCAGCGGGATTGCAAAACGAATCAGGGGCGCAGCAATTTTTCCTTCCAGAAATGTGTTGTTTTCCATAAAATCCTCCTTGCAAAAAAACGCTAACAAGAATATACCCTTGTTAGCGTTAGTGTATCAAACGAAGCATTCCGTGAATGCTATATTATTATAAGGGGTGGGACATAAAAAGTCAAGGAGAATTCCAAAAGGAATTTCACCAATTTTCGTGGATAAACCATGATATCTTTCAGCAGGAATAGGCATGTTTGTTTTTGGAAAAATGGTTGACTTCATATATGGGAATATGTTATGTTTTATCCGTTTCTATTGGAAAAATCAGGAATGGAGGGAGCTGTATGCGCAGAGAGAATAACCTTGGAACAGACAGCATGGGAGGTCTGGTAGTACGTCTTGCAATACCGGCAATGCTGGCACAGTTTATCAATGTCCTTTACAGTATTGTGGACAGAATTTTCATTGGGAATATTCCAGAGATTGGCGCAACGGCTCTGGCTGGCGTTGGGATCTGTGGGCCAATTGTTACCCTCATCACTTCCTTTTCTATGTGGGTTGGCATTGGCGGCTCTCCTTTGATGAGTATCAAAATGGGGGAGAATGACCGAAAGGGTGCCTCTCAGATCATGGCCAACTGCTTTTTGATGATGATTGTCATGGCAGTTGTGATCACACTGCTGGTTATATTGTTCAAGCAGCCCTTGTTGATGCTTTTTGGTGCCAGTGAAGTGACTTTTCCTTATGCCAACACTTATATGACCATTTATGCGGCAGGCAGTATTTTTGCCATATTGTCCATGGGCATGAATACGTTCATCATCTGTCAGGGATATTCGAAAATCGCTATGATGTCTGTTGTTGTAGGCGCAGTCACAAACATTGTTCTTGACCCTGTGTTTATTTTTGGATTTGATATGGGTGTAGCTGGTGCGGCTGTGGCAACGGTTATTGCGCAGATGGTGTCTTGTGCTTTTGTACTGCTGTTCCTTTTTGGCAGAAGACCGCCAGTACGCATTACCTTTGGCGGCTATAACCGGACACTGATGTTTCGTATTTTGCTGACAGGGCTTTCCCCGTTTATCATTGTCGCATTGGACAGCGGCTTGATCATTGCCATGAACATGGTATTGCAGCATTATGGCGGCCCTGGATATGGTGACCAGCTGGTAACCTGCCATACCATCGCACAGAGCTTTTTCCTGATGGTTACACTGCCCATGGGTGGTATGACTGGTGCTACACAGCCTATTTTGGGATTTAACTATGGTGCCTGTCAGATGGATCGTGTAAGAGGCGGGCAGAAGTATACATTATTTCTTTGCCTGATCTTTACTGCTGTGATGATGTTGGTGGCACACGTTTTCTCACCTTATTTTGTAAGACTGTTTACAAATGATGCCTTTTATATGGACTTATCTGTAAAGGCTATTAAGATCATGACACTGATGATTTTGCCTTTGGCTGTGCAGTATACCATTGTGGATGGCTTTACTGGTTTGTCAGCTGTACGTTATGCCATCACTCTTTCTACATTCAGAAAGATGCTCTATTTTGCGGCCATGATGATTTTCCCTTTGCTCTTTGGGATCGAAAATGTATTTTTTGCAGAACCCGCCGTTGACCTGATCAGCGCAGGGGTATCTGTATTGGTATATTTGAAATGCATGAGCGGCATTCTGCGCCGGAGAGAAGAAAAAGTGGCTCTGGAACTGCAGAAATCTGCTGCATAAAGAAAGAGGAATCCAAAACACAAAGGTGTTTTGGATTCTTTTATATCATTAAGGAGGGTGAAACATGGACAAAAAGCTGCGAAAAAAACAGTGTCGAGAGGAAGTCCGCAAAAGGCTGGAGTCTCTTCCCAAGGAATATCATGAGGAAGCCAGCCAAAAAATTTCGGAATTCTTATGTGGCATGGAAGTCTTTCAAAAAGCGGGAAGCATATTTTGTTTTGTCAGTACACCGACGGAAGTCAATACCCGTTCTATCATTCAGCATGCATGGAGCGGCGGAAAGCAGGTTGCAGTGCCAAGATGCCTGGAAAAAGGTCAGATGGAGGCGTGTGTCATTACCAAAGAAGAAGACTTGGAAGAAGGAAAATTCGGTATTATGGAACCGAAAGCAGGCTGCAAAGTGCTGATGCCGGAACAGATTGATCTGATTGTCCTGCCGTGTCTTTCCTGCGACAAAAAAGGTAACCGATTGGGATATGGCGGCGGATATTATGATAGATATTTGGAAAAATGTACTGGCGTTCGTGTCGTGATTTGCAGAGAAAAAATGATGTTGGATGAAATTCCGGCAGAGTCGTTCGATCAAAAAGGCGATTTTCTGATTACGGAAAAGGGGATATGCCCTATCAAAGGTTAAGAATTCATGCTTGTGGGAAAATAAAAACAGGATTTTTTAATGACAAGTGTTTACATTTGTCGAAAAATAAAATAAAATGAGCTTTGGTAAAAATTCAAGTAAAAGGTATGTGAGGGAAGAGGGCTATGAAAGACACAAAAGTTTTATCTGGAACGGCATATTCCTTTGAAGGAAAAATGCCTCTGCGTCAGGCAATTCCCCTGGGACTGCAGCATGTACTTGCCATGTTTGTAGGGAACCTGACACCACTGCTGATCATCACAGGGGCTTGCGGCCTGGGTGTTGGCAGTGAATTTGCGGATTTGCAGGTCAGCCTGCTGCAAAATGCCATGCTGGTTGCGGGTCTGGTAACATTGCTTCAGCTTTTTGCCATTGGCCCTGTCGGAGGGAAAGTTCCTATTATCATGGGGACAAGTTCCGGCTTTATCGGCGTATTTAACAGCGTAGTTGCCAATATGGGCGGCGGTGTGATTGCCTATGGTGCCATTATGGGTGCATCTATTATTGGTGGTTTGATGGAAGGCGTACTGGGATTTTTCCTGAAACCCCTGCGCAGATTTTTCCCGCCTGTTGTTACAGGTACTGTTGTATTGTCCATCGGTCTGTCTCTGATTTCCGTTGGTATCGGTTCCTTTGGCGGCGGCAGCGGTGCGGCAGACTACGGCTCCATCGAAAACTTGCTGCTGGCAACATTTGTACTGGTTGTAATTTTGATTGTAAAACATGGTACAAAAGGTTTTACCAGCACATCTTCCATTCTGATCGGTATTATTGCCGGTTATATTGTTGCTTTTATTATGGGATTTGTTCTGCCTACAACAGGCGTAACAGCAGATGGTGTGGAATACACAAAAGCTTGGGTACTGAACTGGGATAAAGTAAAAGAAGCAAGCTGGTTTGCGGTTCCTGCGCTGATGCCAGTTAAGATCATTTTTGACTGGAGAGCCATTGTGCCTGTATTGATTATGTTTGTTGTAACAGCCGTAGAAACTGTTGGTGATATTTCCGGCGTTATGGAGGGCGGTATGGGCAGAGAAGCGACTGACAAAGAACTGTCCGGCGGTGTTATCTGCGACGGTCTGGGTTCCACTTTCGCTGCTATTTTTGGTGTACTGCCTAACACTTCTTTCAGCCAGAACGTTGGTCTGGTTGCCATGACAAAAGTTGTTAACCGTATGGCACTGGCTACCGGGGCTGTATTCCTGATCCTTTGCGGTCTGATTCCGAAACTGGGTGCGTTGGTTTCCATCATGCCTCAGGCTGTTTTGGGCGGTGCTGCGGTTATGATGTTCTCCTCTATCGTAGTCAGCGGTATCCAGCTGGTAACAAAAGAACCTATGACACCCAGAAACCTGACCATTCTGTCAGTAGCACTGGGCGTTGGGTATGGTATTGGTGCAAACAGCGCTGTCTTGGCCAAAGCGCCTCAGGCATTGCAGCTGATCTTTGGCGGTTCCGGTATTGTACCTGCTGCTGTTGTAGCAATTGTACTGCATGTACTTTTGCCCAAAGATGACGTTGTAAAAGAATAATTCTGAACGAAAAAAGTGATAAAATCAGGTATTTTGGTTTTATCACTTTTTTATTGCAGTAAAAAAGCACCAATGAATTTTATGAAACAATAGAAAAAATAAATTGGTAAAATTAAATAAGTTTATAATTTTAGGAGAATTGGCAAAAAAGCTGCGGCATTTTTAGTAGAAATCATAAAAATTCTTGCAATGTCTTTCGCACAAAGACAAATGTTTGAGCAATGTGTTAAAATGTCCTTCTGTTGTAAACTTTTTTTGCTATTTCTATTGACTTTGTAGAATTTTATCATATATAATTGTAGTGACCAAAATCTTAAGATTTTAAAAAAACTTTAAGATTTACGGAAAAGAACGAATAGGGGAGGATATTATGTTACAGGCATTTGACATTATCGGCCCGATCATGATCGGCCCGTCCAGTTCCCATACAGCCGGTGCTGTGCGCATTGGTAAGTATGCACGATCCATCTTGGGTGGAACACCTGTGAAAGCACATATCCGTTTCAGTGGTTCCTTTGCGAAAACATATAAAGGCCACGGTACAGATAAAGCTGTCATTGCAGGTATTTTGGGGATGGATACAGATGATGCCCGCATTCGTGTCAGCATGGATGTGGCAAAAGAAGAAGGTCTGACATTCGAATTTGAAGAAGCAGATATCGATGGTGCTCACCCCAATACAGCAGAAATCACACTGGAAGATACGACAGGCAGAACTGCGCAGGTACAGGGTGCTTCTGTTGGCGGCGGTAACATTGTCATCAATAAAATCAACGGTACCGCAGTTTCCATTAACGGGAAATCTGATACACTGGTAATTCCTCATCAGGATATTCCAGGTATGATTGCGGTGGTTACAAAAATCTTGGCAGAAAAAGGCGTAAACGTTCATGGTTTCTCTCTGTGCAGAGACCATAAGGGCGGTACGGCTGTTATGACCATCGAAATCGATGGTGATATCAATGAATCCGTGCAGGATGCAATTCTGGAAAATCCTCATATTTTCTCCTGCACCATTCTGAAAGCAATTTAAGGAGAGAGGTGAAACTATGTTCAAATACGATTCTTTGGCAGATTTGGTTGCAACAGCAACACAGGCGAACGAACCTCTTTCCAAAATTATTCTGCGTGAACAGGCAGAAGCTACTGAAAGTACAGAAGAAGCTCTGTATGCGCAGATGGAACGCTCTTTGGAGGTTATGCGTGAATCTGTACAGGAAGGTCTGGATCCCGACAAACGTTCCGCAAGTGGTTTGACTGGCGGCGATGCATACAAAATGATGCGCGCAGTACAGGAAAACAGAAACATCTGCGGTAAAATCTTTGGGGATGCCATGACAAAAGCACTGGCTGTTTCTCAGACCAATGCTTGTATGGGCAGAATTGTTGCGGCTCCTACTGCGGGCAGCTGTGGTATTTTGCCTTCCGCTCTGCTGACCATTTCCGAAAGCAGAAACATTCCTAACGAAGACGTGGTAATGGCGCTGTTCACAGCATCCGCTGTGGGTATGGTCATTGCAAACAACGCTAGCATTGCTGGTGCAGCAGGTGGCTGTCAGGCAGAATGCGGTGCGGCAAGCGCTATGGCGGCGGCTGCTATCGTAGAAATCTGTGGTGGCACACCTAAAATGTGTGAACATGCATGCGCCATCGCATTGAAAAATATTCTGGGTCTGGTATGTGACCCCGTTGCAGGTCTGGTGGAAATCCCCTGCATCAAGAGAAACGCAGCCGGTGTTGCCAATGCTTTTGTTGCGGCTGAACTGGCTCTGGCAGGCATTGAAAGCGCAATTCCTGCTGACGAAGTCATTATTGCAATGAAGAAAATCGGTGACGCTATGTCTTCTACACTGAAAGAAACAGCAGAAGGCGGTCTGGCTGTAACACCGACAGGTAAAAAGCTTTGTGAAAAAGTATTTGGTTGCTGCCAATAAAAGGGGAGGCAAAAATACTTTCAATATTAAGTTCGTACAACCTGACAAAACGCAATATTGAACATTTATAATTTAATAGGAGAATCATAATCATGACAAACATTCTTAGAAAGTGGAATAGCATTAGCTTAGTAAAACGTATTATTTGTGGCTTGATTGTGGGTGCTATCCTGGGTCTGGCTATTCCTGGCGTAACAGGAATCGGCATTCTGGGTACTCTGTTTGTAAGCGCTCTGAAAGCAATCGCGCCTGTACTGGTATTTTTCCTGGTAATTGCAGCTCTGGCTTGCGGTAACGAAGGCGGCGGCAAAACCATGGGTCGTGTTGTTATCCTGTATCTGGTAGGTACATTCCTGTCTGCGGTAGTAGCAGTAATCGCTTGCCATTTCATTCACATCACACTGCCTCTGGGTAACGTTGCAGCGGCTGAAGGTTACGAAGCAGCAGGCGGCATTGGTGAAGTATTCACAAACCTGCTGACAAACATCGTAGCAAACCCTATCGGTTCCATCGTTAATGCGAACTATCTGGGTATTCTGGCTTGGGCTGTTATCTTCGGTCTGGCTCTGAAAGCTGCAGCTGATACAACAAAGAAAGCACTGTTCGATTTCTCTGAAGCTGTTTCTCAGGCAGTTAGATGGGTAATCAGCTTCGCTCCTTTCGGTATCATGGGTCTGGTATTCACAACAGTTTCCACAAACGGTCTGGAAATCTTCGTAGAATACGGCAGACTGCTGGCTATCCTGGTTGGTTGTATGGCTTTTGTTGCTCTGATTCTGAACCCTATCATCGTGTTCACACAGATCAAACAGAACCCTTACAAACTGGTATTCAAATGTCTGAGAGAATCTTTTGTAACAGCTTTCTTTACAAGAAGCTCTGCTGCGAACATCCCTGTTAACATGTCTCTGTGCGAATCTCTGGGTCTGGATGAAGACAACTACTCCATCTCCATTCCTCTGGGTGCAACTATCAACATGGGTGGTGCAGCGATCACAATCACAGTTATGACACTGGCATGCGTAAACACAGTAGGTCTGGAAGTTCCTCTGGCAATGAAGATCCTGCTGAGCTTCGTAGCAGCAATCTCCGCATGTGGTGCTTCCGGTGTTGCCGGCGGTTCCCTGCTGCTGATCCCTCTGGCTTGCTCCCTGTTCGGTATCGGTAACGACATCGCAATGCAGGTTGTAGGTGTAGGTTTCATCATCGGCGTTGTTCAGGACTCTTGCGAAACAGGTCTGAACTCTTCCACAGACGCACTGTTTACAGCAGCTGCTGAATTCCATGATTGGAAAAAAGCGGGCAAATCTCTGCCTATCTAATTTTAAGCAAAACAAAATCACAGGTTGTACGAAAACCCTGCTGGCTTCGGTCAGCAGGGTTTTATTTTTTCATACATTTTTCTTTGTCACCTTGTTTTTTTCTAAAAAATTCATTATAATTTCATATATGTATTATGGCGAACAGCATGAAGAAAGGAAAGATGCAATATGATTATGCTGATTGCAAAAAACACCTTAATTGAAGGAAAGCAAAAAGAGTTTACAGAACTGGCGGAAAAACTGGTTTTGGCTACAAGAAAAGAAGCCGGTTGCATTGCTTATGATTTGGTTGCAGACCAGGCAGATGCCTATGTTTATTATTTTGTAGAAAAATATCAGGACATGAAGGCGCTGGAAGAACATCGTGCAACAACGCATTTCCAGAGCATCGTACCACAGTTTGGGCCGCTGCGGACAAAGCCTTCTGAAGTTTCCGTTTGTAATGTACTGCCATTTGCAGAATGAGAGAAAAGGGGATAGCTTATGGGACACCCGGTGTTATATAGAAAACGTTTTATGCCGCAGGAAACCGTTTTGCTGCGGGATGATATTTTAGTTTACCAGGACGAAAAGGTGATCATAACAAAATGGAATGTTTTTCGTCCGAAGGCAAAATTCAGCCAAGGTGTATCCTGTTATTTTTTGGAAGACGGATATAAAGTCAGCAAATTTCTGAATGATCAAGAGGAATTGGTATATTATTATTGTGATATCATTGACACTACCTATGATGCCCAGGAAAACAGCTATCTTTTTACAGACCTGCTGGCAGATGTCATTGTTTATGATTCAGGCTTTGTAAAGGTTGTTGATTTGGCAGAGCTGGCGGATATGCTGGATGAAGGCGTTATCACAGAAGAACTGGTGAAAAAGTGCCTGCGTCGTCTAGAAAAATTACTGGAAATCATTTACGGAGGTAATTTTGACGAGCTGACAAAATATCTGGAAATTGAGGGAAGTAAATGAGCGAAAATGTGCATAAGGGGCATCGGGAGCGCATGCGTCAGCGATTTTTGGTTGAAGGCGCGAAGGGTTTTGCAGACCATGAATTACTGGAATTATTGCTGTATTATGCTGTGCCGCGGGGAGATGTGAATCCGCTGGCGCATAGAATGCTGGCGGAATTCGGTACACTTTCCATGCTGCTTTCAGCAGATCCTGCGGACATTAGCCGCAGATGCGGCGTGAAAGAAAGTACAGCTGTTTTGCTGGTTCTGCAAAGTGCTTTGGCGCATCGTTTGCAGCAGGAAAAATGGCGTGATAAGCCTGTTTTGGATTCAGTTTCCAAAGCAGGAGCCTTTGCTGTGGATTTGCTTTCTCATTACCATTATGAAAGATTTTATGTTTTGTGTCTGGATAATCGGAAACAGCTGATTCATAGCTGTATGATTTCAGAAGGCACAGTAGATGAGTCTGTGGTGTATCCCAGATTGGTTGTAGAGGCTGCTTTGCGTTATCAGGCATCTTCTGTGATATTGATGCACAACCATCCGGGAGGAACACTGATGCCTTCTTTTTCCGATGTGGAATTGACTGCCCGTATGGCAAGGATTCTGCATGAAATCGGCATAGAAGTGGCAGATCATATTATTGTTGCGGAAAATCAATATTTTAGTTTTCTGGAACATGATTACTTGAAAGAAAAATAAATAGGAGGTTTTTATATGAAAAAATTGTATCGTTCTAAAACGGATGTGAAAATATCAGGTGTATGCGGCGGTTTGGCGGAATACTTCAATATCGACGCGACACTGGTGCGCCTGATTTGGGTTTTGGTATCTTTGCTGACCAGTGGGATCATTGGTTTGATCGTATATGTGGTATGCGTATTTGTAATTCCCGTTGATGACGGATATGTTGATGCCGAATTTAACGAAAAGAAATAAGTTCTTACAGAAAGAGAGGAAATGAAAGTGGAAGAAAAGAAAAGAATATTCAGTGGCATGCAGCCTTCTGGTATGATTACGTTGGGGAACTATTTGGGTGCGTTGAAAAACTGGACAAATTTGCAGGATGATTATGACTGTTTGTACTGCATCGTAGATATGCATGCTATTACAGTTCGTCAGGACCCTGTGAAACTACGTAAGCAGGCAAGAGATCTGCTGACACAGTACCTGGCAGTAGGCATTGATCCTGAAAAAAATACCATCTATTATCAGTCTCATGTATCCCAGCACGCAGAATTGGGCTGGATCCTGAACTGCTTTACCTATATGGGTGAATTGAACCGTATGACACAGTTCAAAGATAAAGCTGCGAAATACGCAGACAATATCAACGCAGGTCTGTATACCTATCCTGTATTGATGGCAGCTGACATTTTGCTGTACCAGACAGACCTGGTGCCCGTAGGGGAAGACCAGCGTCAGCATTTGGAAATCACCAGAGATATTGCGGGACGTTTCAATGGCATTTATGGCGAAACATTCAAAATTCCCGAAGCATATATCGGCAAGGTTGGCGCAAGAATCATGTCCTTGCAGGAACCCACCAAGAAGATGTCCAAATCTGATGAAAACAAGAACAACACCATTCTGCTGATGGATGAACCCGCTGTTATCATGAATAAAGTTAAACGCGCGATGACTGACTCCGGCAGTGAAATCCGCCATGGTGAAGATAAGCCCGGTATTTCTAACCTGCTGAATATTTACTGCGCATGCACAGGCAAAACCATTGTAGAAGCAGAAAAAGAATTTGATGGCGCAGGCTACGGCGCATTTAAAACAGCTGTTGGGGAAGCCGTTGTGGCAGAACTGGAACCTGTTCAGAAACGCGTGAAAGAATTGGAAAAGAACAAAGATTATCTGGACCAAGTTATCAAAAACGGTGCAGAACGTGCCGGCAAACTGGCAGCAAGAACTCTGACAAAAGTACAGAAGAGAGTAGGATTCCCTCCTGTGATTCGTTGATAGAGAAAATGGAAATGGATGAGGTGCTTTGCATCTTATCCATTTTTTTATAGGAACCAGGGAAAAAGTGGGGAAGTTGCATTTTCTGTCAAAATAAGGTATACTAAATCGGTATTCTGCGGAATAGAGGTGAAGCCGGTGAATCAGAAAACGCAAATGACGAAGCAGATTTTGGCAGAGAGTTTGAAGAAGCTGCTGCCGCACCATAGCTTTGAAAAAATTACAATCAAAGATATCACAGATGCGGCAGGATTTATCCGCCCAACGTTTTACAACCATTTCAAGGATAAGTACGATTTGGTGGAATGGATTTTCACTGAAGAAGTCATTCGTCCGGGAGAACAGCTTTTTGATGTGGGATTGTTTCGTGAGGGCATTCGTCTGATGCTTGCCAATATGGAAAAAGAAAAGGATTTTTATGTCCGTGCGGTAAAGATACAAGGGCAGAATTCTTTTCGGGATATTGTTTTTCAGTCATTTGTCACATTGATTCAGAAAGTCTTTGCAAAACATACACCTTTCCCGGAAACAGTGCCTCATTTTTTCCGTCCAGAAATTCTGGCGGAGTACTATGCCAATGCGGAAACATTTCTGCTCATGAAGTGGCTGGAAAGCGGCATGCCTATTTCTGCGGAGGAAGTGGAAAAAGCCCACTGGTCACTGATTACCGTTTCGTTTGAAGACGTTGTGAAAGAAGTCTCCGGCGAAGAAAATAGATAAAAGCCCTAAATTGTATAGGAAGCATAAACAAATATACAATTTTGTATGATAAATGAAAACAGCAATGAAAGACTGCATCTATATGAGGCAGTCTTTTTTCTTTATACTGGAAAGAAGAAATGGGGTGAGGAGATGTCCGTTATGATATTTACATTGGTATTATGTGGATTGGCACTGGAAGCTTTTCGGTTGTCCGTTGCGGCCGGCGCCATTCAGGCGAATTTAACCAAAAGAAAAATGATTTGGCTGGGAGGAATCTTTGCGGCAGTACAACTTTTTTTGTTTTTGCTGGGAACTGGATTCCTGTGGAAATGGATTGATTTCCTCTCAATTTCTGGAAATATGGATCGCATGGCCAGAATAGGCAGCGTGATTTTTGCTATTCTTGGCTTTGTTATGATTTTCCTTGGGATACGGGAAAAAAGACTGGAAGAAAGTTGTGTCTATCCATGGTCTGTGGAGGGATTTGCGAAATATGCTTTCAAACATGGGATGATGTTTCTATGTGTGGGCTGTGCAGCGGTGTACTGTCTGCGAAGAACCTTTTGGTATGGAGCGGAAATTTTTCTGATCTTGTTTCTGGCTTCTGTCGTTGGTCTGGCTTATGGATATTGGCAGGGAATTAGGGGATGGCGGAAAATCCGCATCACAACAGGATGTGTTTGGATCATTGCGGCAGTGTGTTTGTGGACAATTTAAAAAACACCATGAAACTTCATGATGCAAAGAAAAATTATTTGTGTTTATAGCCGGTGTAGAATGCCATAAAACCACAGAACAGCATTGCCCACGCCCAGAAACGATGTTGTTTCATATTTTCACCTCTTTTCCTTTTAATATAAGTTAACTAAAACTAATTTAAGTTTACTGCGACTTATTTTGTATGTCAATAATTTATATTTTTGTAAGATAAAATGTTTTCTTTTCTAAAAGCTGTGTGATATGATGAAAAAAAGTATGGCATAAAGAAAGGAGCAAGTGGATATGTTATTGACAACAACAGAACAGGTTATGGGCAGAGAATATGATATTTTGGGTTTGGTAAAAGGTGCAACCATTCAGAGTAAAAATATTGGCAGAGACTTTGGCGCAGGTTTGAAATCCATTGTCGGCGGCGAATTGACAGGATATACGGAAATGATGGAAGAAGCCAGAGATATTGCCATGCAGAGAATGGAAGAAGAAGCCAAACGTCTGGGAGCAGACGGTATTGTAGGCATTCGCTTTTCTACTAGTGCCATCATGCAGGGCGCAGCAGAGGTTATGGCGTATGGCACAGCTGTAAAATTCAAATGATATAAAAGGCAGGAGGGGGTGGAAGCAATGTATTTGCGGATTGATGAAAATGGCTACCAGTTTACGGAAGAACAGCCGGAAAATCGGGCGTACATCGGCATTTTTACGTATGATATGATGCAGGAGCAGGCAAAGCTGCGGAACATTTCTTATCATGTTCTGGAAGAGGCAAGACGCTTTGGTTTTGCTCGTTATGACAGTCTTGAAAACTATGACTGCATCAGTCTGGAAATGCAGGACTTCCACAATGTTCTCATCAGTCATGGCAGTGTAGTTATTTATCTGGAGAAAAATCAGGCATTGTTTTTCACCTCCAAACCCCAGCACGTCAGACACGTTTTGCGGGATTGCGCCGAAGGGCTGGGAGAACGGATTTCTTTCCAGCGGCTCATTTATCTTTTCCTGGAAACCCAGACAAAGGAAGAAGAAGTGGCTTTTGATAAAATCGAAAAAGAAATTTTGGAATTGGAACAGGCGCTCATCACATCTCAGAAGAAAAATTTCGTATCTGAAATTATCCATCTGCGGAAACGGCTCATGCTCATGAAGCGATACTATGAGCAGTTTTTGAATCTGCTGGATGTGGTAACTGAAAATGAGAATAATATTTTTGATGGAAAAACACTGCGGTCTTTTAAAATGCTTTCCAGAAGGATGGAGCGGAGTTATCAGAATGTGCTGAACCTGCGGGAAGCGGTGACCCAGATCCGAGAATCCTACGAAGCGGAAGTGGATATCAGTCTGAATACCACCATGAAGGTCTTTACGGTAGTGACAACCATTTTTCTGCCTTTGACCCTCATTGCGGGATGGTACGGTATGAATTTCCAGATGCCGGAGTATGGATGGGAACACGGATATCTTATGGTTATCGTGCTTTCTGTGGCTTTTATCGTCATCGGTATTGCATTTTTCAAGAAAAATAAGTGGTTTTGAGGAGGAAATGCACCTTTTTTCGCTCCCGGAAATCTTCTGCGAAATTTTTATAAAAAGTGTTGACAGCAAATTTTTGTGTGATATAATCTGATGTATAAACGTCGACGAGGACAGTAGTCCTTTTCGGGTGGTCAGAGAGGGATATCTCGGCAGAGCTTCTGCCGTGGCTGTGAGTATCCTGCACCTGAGAAGTGTACGAAAACCACCTCCGAGTGGCCCTAATCCGGCACGGCCGACACCGTTATCGTCAAAATGAGTGGTTTTCTAAACAATAAGGGTGGAACCGCGGGAGATTATGACTCTCGTCCCTTTTCCGAAAGGAAAGTGGACGGGATTTTTTTATTGCAAAAAAGTCGCACTTTCCAAAGCAAAAAATCACATGCAAAAGGAGAGATTGGATATGAAGATTACACTGAAAGACAATGTAGTAAAAGAATTTGACAGCGCTATGTCCGTTCTGGATATCGCAAAATCCATCAGCGAAGGTCTGGCAAGAAATGCTTGTGCAGGTATCGTTGACGGCGAAGTAAAAGATCTGCGTTATGTAGTAGATAAAGATGCGGAAGTAAGCATCTGCACATTTGAAGACGAAGCTGGTAAACTGGCATTCCGTCATACAACATCTCATATTCTGGCACAGGCTGTAAAAAGACTGTACCCCGATGTAAAACTGGCAATCGGCCCTGCTATTGCAGACGGTTTCTACTATGACTTCGATAAAGAAAAAGCTTTCACACCTGAAGAACTAGAAGCCATCGAAGCAGAAATGAAAAAGATCGTTAAAGAAGATCTGCCCATCGAACGTTTTGAACTGCCTCGCGCAGAAGCAATCAAATATATGGAAGAAAGAGAAGAACCCTACAAAGTAGAACTGATTCAGGATCTGCCGGAAGATGCGATCATTTCCTTCTACAAACAGGGTGACTTCACAGACCTGTGCGCAGGCCCTCACCTGATGAGCACAAAAACCGTAAAAGCAATCAAACTGACATCCGTTGCAGGTGCTTACTGGAGAGGCAGCGAAAAGAACAAAATGCTGTCCCGTATCTACGGTACATCTTATCCGAAGGCATCCGAACTGGAAGCTTACCTGACAATGATCGAAGAAGCGAAAAAACGTGACCACAGAAAATTGGGCAAAGAACTGAAACTGTTCACAATGCTTGAAGAAGGCCCTGGTTTCCCCTTCTTCCTGCCCAATGGTATGGTACTGAAAAACACACTGCTGGATTACTGGAGACAGATCCACAAAGAAGCAGGCTATGTAGAAGTTTCTACTCCTATCATCCTGAACAGAGACCTGTGGTACAGAAGCGGTCACTGGGAACACTACAAAGACAACATGTATACAACAGTCATCGATGACGAAGACTATGCTGTAAAACCCATGAACTGTCCCGGCGGTATGCTGATCTACAAACAGGATATGCATTCTTACAGAGATCTGCCTATCCGTATGGGTGAAATCGGTCTGGTACACAGACATGAAAAATCCGGTGCTCTTCATGGTCTGATGCGTGTTCGTTGCTTCAACCAGGATGACGCACATATCTTCATGACACCTGAACAGATCAAAGACGAAATCAGCGGCGTTATCCGCCTGATCGATGGCGTTTACAAACAGTTCGGCTTCAAATATCATATCGAACTGTCCACAAGACCTGAAGACAGCATGGGTTCCGATGAAGATTGGGAAATCGCAACAGACGGTCTGCGTAACGCTCTGGAAGAAAACCATATCGAATACACTGTAAACGAAGGCGACGGCGCATTCTATGGCCCTAAGATCGACTTCCATCTGGAAGATTCCATCGGCAGAACATGGCAGTGTGGTACAATCCAGCTGGATATGCAGATGCCTGAAAGATTCGAACTGGAATACACAGCAGCTGACGGCAGCAAAAAACGTCCTGTTATGATCCACCGTGTATGCTTCGGTTCCATCGAACGTTTCATCGGTATCCTGATCGAACACTTCGCAGGTCAGTTCCCTACATGGCTGGCTCCCGTACAGGTAAAAGTACTGCCTATTTCCGAAAAATTCGCAGACTACGCAAAAGAAGTTGCTGACAAACTGGATGCAGCTGGTATCCGTGTACAGACAGACAACAGAGCTGAAAAGATCGGTTACAAGATTCGTGAAGCAAGAAACGAAAGAGTACCTTATATCATCGTTGTAGGTGAAAAGGACAAAGAAGTGAACAAAGTTTCTCTGCGTTCCAGAAAGAACGGCGAAGAAGGTCAGATGGATCTGGCTGATGTTATCGCAAGAATCCAGGAAGAAGTTAGAACAAAAGCTCTGGATTGATTTAGATGAAAATAAGGGCGGCACAGATTTTGTGCCGCTCTGTTTTTAAAAATATTTGAAAAAAACATTGACGTAAAGAGAAATGCGTGATATAATTTCTCAGGTAACAAAGAAGAAGTTCCGCTTCTCACCTTATGGCATGGGCTGATAAGGTTAATACAGTAGTACAAAACAGGGGTTCCTCTGTTTTTCTGTGTGCGCGGCGGATTTCTTCCGGCGCTATTTTTTATGCAGCCAAAAGGGAATATTTCAAAAAATTTTTAGGAGGTGCTTGGCTATTACTGACTTAATGATTAACGAACAAATTCGGGACAAGGAAATTAGACTGATTGACGAAAATGGCGAACAGCTCGGCATCATGTCTTCCAGAGACGCCCAGAAAATCGCTGACGAAAGAAAGCTGGATCTGGTGAAAATCGCACCGACAGCAAAACCGCCCGTATGTCGAATTATGGACTACGGTAAGTACAAATTCGACCAGGCGAAAAAAGAAAAAGAAGCGAGAAAGAAACAGAAAACAGTGGACGTAAAGGAATTGCGTTTGTCCCCCAGTATCGATACCCATGATGTTCAGGTTAAGGTCAAGAAGGCCAACGAATTTTTGAAAAACGGGGATAAAGTAAAGGTAAGCATCCGTTTCAGAGGTCGTGAAATCGGTCATTCCAAAGCGGGCATGTTGATTTTGGAAAACTTTGCAAAAGAAACAGCAGAATTTGGCGTGATTGATAAAGAACCTAAGATGGAAGGCAAGAGCCTGGTTATGTTCCTGGCGCCCAAAGGCTGATAAGCCGGCAGAAAACAGTAAACAAAATGGTTTTTAGGAGGAATACGAAATGCCTAAGTTGAAAACAAAAAAAGCAGCAGCGAAAAGATTCAAAATCACTGCAACAGGTCAGCTGAAAAGACAGAAATCCAATACACAGCATATTCTTGGTAAAAAGTCCAGAAAGAGAAAAAGAAATCTGAGACACGCTACAACAGTAGACAAAACTGTTCTGAACAGCGTGAAAAAGAGACTGTTACCTTACGCATAATTTCGAGGATATTTTTTAGGAGGACTTTAACATGGCAAGAGTAAAAGGCGCGTTGAACGCTAGAAAAAGACATAAAAAAGTACTGAAACTGGCTAGAGGCTACCGTGGCGCTAGAAGCAAACAGTACAGAGTAGCAAAACAGTCTGTAATGAAAGCAATGGCATTTGCTTTCGCAGGCAGAAAACAGACAAAGAGAGATTACAGAAGCCTGTGGATCACAAGAATCAATGCAGCAGCTAGAATGAACGATATCTCTTACAGCAAACTGATGCACGGTCTGAAACTGGCTGATGTAAACATCAACAGAAAAATGCTGGCTGAACTGGCTGTATCTGATCCCGCTGCTTTCACAACACTGGTGAACACAGCAAAAGCAAAATTGAGCTAATAATAGCCAAAGAGCGAAAATAAGATAACGGACAAACGATGGACTTTCATTGTTTGTCCGTTTCTGTGTATATATCAATAAATTTTATATATGCAAAAAAAGACCTGTTTATTATAAAAATAAACAGGCTCTTTTTTGAAAAATCTGGTTTACGATAAAGAGATTTTTTGTATGAACTTAATCATCGCCATATAATTCGTCCATGACAGTTTTGTATGCACATTCTGTGGGAGTCAGGCCCAGCTCTTTGGCTTTGTTCAGATTCAGCCATGTGTTTTTGGGCAGTACTCTGTCAATGTCGTCATATGTACGTTTCAGGCTGGCGTCTTTCTGGTATTTGTATTCTTCATAACCGAACATAACGCCGGCTGTATTATGCCACCAGTCTGTCTGGAACAGAATGTTTCTTTCTGCCAGTAATTTGGACAGTCTGCATTCTTCTTCTACGCTGCTGGCTTTGATCTGGTTATTGGCAGATCCCCAGATGATCTTGCAATTCAGTTTCGGGATGGTTTCTTCGCTGAGGATGCCGCCCATTGCACAAGGGCTCAATACATCAACTTTTGCAAAGAGTACATCTTCTGGAGCAATGGCTTCCATATCTACACCTTTTGCTCTGTATTTTGCAACGATTTCATCTACACGTGCGCTGTTAATGTCAGCAACATAGATTTTGGCATCTTTTACATTGTCTGCAATCAGACCAGCCATGGATGCACCAACTTCGCCCAGACCTTGTACGGCGAAGGACATGCCAGTCATATCATCACTGCCATTGAGGAAACGAACCGCTTCCTTTAGAGCAACGAACACGCCATAAGCTGTCGGAGGGCCGGAAGAACCCAGAGGGCCGTTGGGGCCACAGGTATACTGTACGCTGAAACCATTGTCTTTCATAACGTTAGTCATTTCTGTGGGGAAGCCCATGTCAGGACCGGTGGAGCAGCGCATTTCATCCAGGCAGAATGCCAGGAATCCGCAAACATCCATATTGTTCAGATCCAGTTCATCCATCATAACACAGGATTTGCAGCCGCCAACGGGCAGTTCGCCGGCGATGTTTTTGAATGTCATGGCTCTTGCAAGATTCAGACCATCGATGATAACTTCCAGTTCGTTTTCATCTTTTTCATGACGGCGGATACCGCCTTTCATAACACCGTGACGGGTGTTGTTGATACCGCGTTTTCTGTTATGCATGTTGCCCAGATAACGAATATCCAGACGTTTATTATAGAAGCAGTCAATACCGAAATGTTTGCCCTGACGTACCAAGTCGATGACTTCTTCCAGATAATCGCTGATGCCGTATTTTTCATACATCGCTCTGGTTTCTACATCATTGAGCAATCTGGCGGTTCTGGTTTTGATGCTTTCCACATAAAAATCATGGTTGTAGCGGGACCAGTCAAAATCTTCGTCCCAGTCTTTTGATGCCTGCAAAAAAACGTTTCCAGTTTTCCAATCATATTGGATCCGCAGTGTCGTGAGACCTTCTTGGTCTAAAGGATAGAATAAACTTCTTTTTTCCATATTGCAATCCTCCTTTGGCATACTGTGAAATGATTGAAAACTATGCGCATAATTTTTTAAAAAAAAGGGGTGTACGTCATGCTCTTTTTACGGAACATACAACACCCTTTTGATTTACCGTTATTCTTTTTATCGTAGGTCCTTTCGATGGCATAATCATATCATCGGTTTTTGTATTTGATAATATACAACATCAATGAAAAAGGATACATAAAATTTGTAGATATGTTTAGAAAAAAATACAATTGGATGAATTTTTGTAAAAGTTGTTTCTTTTTCAAAAAGAAATAGGAGCGTTTACAAATAGAAGATATACGAAATAAACAGAACGACGTTCTAATTAATAGAACAAATGCATGGGAAAGAAAGGAATTTTTTGGTATGGAAGCAATCATTGTAAAAGCCGCAGGTTTTCTGCTGATTATCGCGCTGGGATTTGTACTGAAAAGTGTTGGATTGTTTCGGTCAGAGGATAGTCGAGTTCTGGCAAACCTGGTGTTGAAAATTACACTGCCTATGTCCATCATTCATAATTTTGCGACTCTGACATTGAGCAAAACACATTTGGTACCCATTGGTCTGGGTTTTTTGACAAATTTTGCTGTCATAGGTTTGGTACTTTTGCTGACAAGAAAAATGGCTGGTGCAAAACGTGCCTTTTTTCTCATCAACTGTGCCGGATATAACCTGGGACTTTGTGTACTGCCATATTTGCAAAGCTTTTTTGATGCGGAAGCAGTTGCCATCATTTGTATGTTTGACGTCAGCAACGCTATGATGTGTTTTGGTGTTACATTTTCCATTGCGATGACAGTGGCAAAGGGCAGGGGGCAGATGGATAAAAAAGAGTTCTTTCGAACATTGCTTTCTTCCATGCCTTTTATGACATATCTGTTGATGATTGTCATGGCTGCGCTGCACTTACGTTTCCCCGAGCCTGTTTATACAGTGGCGGGGATGATTGGCCAAGCCAATGCTTTTTTGGCAATGTTTCTGATTGGTCTGCTGTTTGAACTGAAAATCAAGCGCAGCGAGGTGAGAGATATGGTGTCTGTAATATCTGTTCGTCTGCTCTCGGGTATTGCCTTCGCCTTGATTATTTATTTCTGTCTGCCGTTGCCATTGTTGTACCGTCAGGTTTTGGCATTGGTGGTATTTGGGCCTATTTTAAGTGTTGCTCCTGTGTATACAGAGCGTTGTGGGTATAATCGCTCCGTTGCGGCAGTGCTCAATTCCTTTATGCTGCCATTCAGCCTTTTGATCATTACGATTTTGATGATGGTAATGCACATATAATCAAAAGCTCTCCGGGCTATGAAACACAGTCCGGAGTTTTTTCTGCAATTGTTTTCTGAATTTTAGAAAATATTGCGTATCGGGAAAAGTGTGATAAAATAATAAAGATATGGGGAAGTTTATGAAGAGAAAGGAAAAGGAGATGGATAATGGAAGTATTTGTAACAGCCATAAATAAACTGATCATCATTTTTTTGCTGGTTTTGATTGGCTGCTTTGCCAAGAAAAAGGATATCATTGATGATTGCTTTATTGATAAGTTTTCTGGATTTTTGACAAAAATCGTTGTGCCTTGTTTTATCATTTCATCCATGCAGTTGTCCTATACACCGGAATTGCTGCAAAAAGGCATTGTGGTGTTTATCACCTGTATGATTATGCACATCTGGGGGATGTTGGTCGGTTTTGGTACAGGAAAGTTGTTCCGTGTGCCCCATATGAACCTTGGTATCTGGGTGTTCAGCTGTATGTTTGCAAATATCGGCTTCATGGGAGTTCCTGTAATTTCCATGATCTTTGGGGGAAATAGTGTATTCTACTGCGCTTTTGCATCTGCGGCTTTTAATCTGGCGTCTTATACATTGGGTATCTGGATTATTGGAAAATATGGTGACGGCAGTCATCCAGTGCAAATATCCCTGCGTCAGCTGGTGACACTGCCTGTTAATATCGCTATCATCATTGGGATTATACTGTTTATTGGCAATATTCAGCTGCCGGAAGCAATTGGTGGTACAGTGAAAATGGTTGGGGATATGATTGCGCCTCTTGCTATGATTTATATTGGCGCTGTTTTGGGACGGATGCCGCTGCGGGAAATGATTTATGACCGCTGGGCCTATGTGATTTCCTTCATTCGTTTGATTGTCGTACCATTGACTGCCTATCTGATGCTGCGTCCTTTTATCACAGATCAGCTGGTTTTGGGCGTTGTTATTGTAGGGCTGTCTACACCAATCGGCGCTTATTGTGCTATTTTGGCGGCACAATATGGAGCCGATGAAAGAACAGCATCCCGTTATATTTTCATTTCAACGGCTTTGAGCATATTGACCATGCCATTTTTCTTTTTCCTATTTATTTAAGGAACATGGCAAAGAAAGGATGTGTTCTGTTTGGATCGTAAAAAAATGTCAGAACGTACCAAACGCCGTCTGACCATTCGTGGTGTATTGTCTGCGTTGATTATTTTGGTTTTAGTACGTTCCGTTATCATGGGAAACTATGAAAATGCTTTTGTGTGCATTTTATCACTGGTTTTGTTTTGTGTACCCATTTTTCTGGAAAAACAGCTTGCCATTGATATTCCGCCGGTGATGGAAGGAATCATTTACTGCTTTATTTTTGCGGCGGAGATTTTGGGTGAAATCAATTCTTTTTATACATTGATTCCCGGATGGGATACCATGCTCCATACGCTGAATGGATTTTTGGTAGCGGCAGTTGGATTTTGTCTGGTGGATCTGTTTAACCGCAGTGAACGGATGACATTTCGTTTGTCCCCGTTGTTTTTATCAATTGTTGCTTTTTGTTTTTCCATGACTGTTGGGGTTTTATGGGAATTTTTCGAATTTTCCATGGATCAGCTCTTACATATGGATATGCAGAAAGACTTTTTGGTGCAGAATATCAATTCCGTATTGCTGAATCCATCTGGGTTGAATGTTGTTGTGCATGAACCCATCACCAGTCTGGTGGTCAATGGACAGGACTGGATGGAATTTCCGGGAGGATATGTGGATATTGGTCTGATTGATACCATGAAAGACCTGATGGTGAATTTCATTGGAGCAGTGATTTTCTCTATCATCGGATTTTTCTATGTAAAAACCAGAGGAAAGGGCAGAATTGCTTCCTCACTGATTCCTGTTGTACTGAGTGAGAAAGAAAAGAAAAAGGAGTAATGGCGTATGGCTGATTTTGGGAAAGTTATAGAAAATCTGAAAAAAAGAGGATATGCTGTCAAAGAATTTGCAACGGCAAAAGAAGCGGCAGAGTATCTTAATGGCGCCATTGATGGCGTAAGTGTTGGTTTTGGCGGTTCTGCTACATTGGATGTGATGGGACTGTATGATATGCTCTCCAGTCATAATACCGTTTACTGGCACTGGAAACAGGAAAAGGATATGGCAAGAAAAGCGGCTATGCAGACAGATGTGTATCTGACTTCTGCCAATGCGCTGGCGGAAACAGGGGAGATCATCAATATTGATGGCGTTGGTAATCGTGTGGCATCTACGTTGTTTGGACATGAGAAAGTTTATTATGTCATTGGCGAAAATAAGCTGGAATCGGACTTTGAAAAGGCTGTTGCCCGCACCAGAAATATTGCGGCACCTCAGAGAGCGGCACAGTTTGGAAAAAAGACACCCTGTGTTGTGACTGGAAAAGGATGTCAGGATTGCAGAAGCCCCGAACGGGTTTGCAGAGCAATGGTTGTTCTTTGGGAACCTATGATGGGCATGGATGCGGAAGTCATTCTCATCCATGAAAATCTGGGGCTGTGAAAAAGTTTTTGCTGGAAAAGAATGGAAAGGGAAAGACTTTTCAAGTTTTGTTTTCTGTGATAATATGTTTGAAGCAGAAAGTGACCATTAGGGAAGGGAGGCATACCCTTGGAAAGCGAAACAAGGCGGCAGAAGATAATAGAATTGCTCAAAAAGCAGGAAGAACCCATCAGCGGCAGTCAATTGGCAGAACAATTTGGTGTGACTCGTCAGGTCATCGTAAAGGATATGGGGATGATCAAAGCGGGAGGACTGCCTTTGCTTGCGACAGCAAAAGGGTATTTGCTTCAGAAAGAAACAGATGGCTTATGCAGACGGGAAATCCGTGTATGCCATAATCGAGAACAAATCGGCGATGAAATGCGGCTGATTGTAGATCTGGGGGGATACATATTGAATACCCATGTGGATCATCCCATATATGGCAGCGTTGGAGAATCTTTGCGCATCAAGAGCCGCAGGGATATCCAGAATTTTCTGACAAAAACAGAAGAAACTGGGTGTATGCCCTTACTTGCGCTGACCAATGGGGTACATAGCCATACCATTGCCGCAGAAGATGAACAGACATTGGATGAAATCTGTGCGGAACTGCAAAATGCAGGATACTTGATGAAATAAATTTATGTATGAACAGAAAGGATAAACCTCTTTGAAAGAGCGTTTATCCTTTTTTTATAGATTGTATCAAGAGAATGACTTGCTTTTTGAAGGGAAATATGATACCATACAACTCATGTAAATATAGGTGTATATACATCTCGAAAGGGGCAGGATATTTCGTGGAAGCAAATACACTGTGGCAGAAAATACTCAAACGCTATTTTATCAATGGTCTAAATGGCATGGCTTTGGGGTTGTTCTGCACATTGATTGTAGGGTTGATTATTAAACAAATCGGGACATTTATTGGTGGAGATGTGGGGGCGTTTGTTGTAGCATTGGGTAATTTTGCTACTATGTGCACAGGGGCAGCCATTGGTGTTGGTACGGCTTATGTGATGGAAGCGCCGAGAATGGTAGTCTTTTCCTCCGCTGTGACAGGGCTTTTGGGTGCAAACGCGGCTGCTTTTGCTAATGGAACATTGTTTCCGGAAACAGGCGGTATGCTCCTCAGCGGCGCAGGTGACCCTCTGGGGGCCTTCATTGCGGCCTTGGCGGGTCTGGAAATTGGGCGTCTGGTTTCCGGCAAAACAAAAGTGGATATTATCGTGACCCCTGTGGTGACCATTGGTGTAGGTGGTTGTATCGGAACGCTGATTGGGCCGCCTTTGTCTGCGGCTATGACACAATTGGGTGAATGGATTCGGGTAGCGACTTATTTACAGCCTTTCCTCATGGGAATTGTTATTTCTGTTGTCATGGGGATTGCGCTGACATTACCCATCAGTTCTGCGGCATTATCCATCATTCTGGGATTGTCCGGTTTGCCTGCTGGTGCGGCTACCGTTGGATGTTCCGCCCAGATGATCGGTTTCGCTGTTGCCAGCTTCCGGGAAAATAAATGGGATGGTTTGTTAGCACAGGGGATTGGCACTTCTATGCTGCAAATTTCCAATATTGTAAAGAATCCTTTGATCTGGATTCCGCCTACATTGACTTCGGCTATTTTGGGGCCTTTGGCAACGGTGGTTTTTCAGATGGAGAACAACCCTGCCGGCGGCGGTATGGGCACCAGCGGTCTTGTAGGGCAGATTATGACATGGCAGACTATGGCTGGCAGTCGGAGCGTGGGACTGCTTTTGTTCCAGATTCTTTTGCTCCACTTCATCCTGCCGGCGATTTTGTCTTTTGTTTTTTCTGAAATTATGCGGAAAAAAGGCTGGATTCGTTTTGGTGATATGAAACTGAATATTTGATGTAAAAAAGCATCGAAATATATTCCGATGCTTTTGTGATATATAAATATAAAGTATGAGAGGGATCTAAACAAGGAAAAGAACCCGAGGGAAGCGGGTTCTTTTCAAAAGGGGAGGGTATGTATTACTATGTCTTCTTGCTTTGCCCTTGCTTTGGACACTTATAGAATACAAAATGACTGTGAATGGCGTGTGTAGAGAATGTAAACAATTTGTGAACAATTCCCCTTTTTTCGGGAAAAGATTGCCATTTCATGCCGGAAAACGTATAATGAAGCCATTGAAAGAAAAAGGGGGTACGCATATGTATCAGAAAGAAGATGTGAGAAAATTTTTGGATGAAAAACAGATTTCCTATGAATGGTTCGACCATAAAGCAGTATTTACCATTGATGAAATGCTGGAAATCGGTCTGGAAAAAGAAGAAGACATTGCCAAAAATCTGTTCTTGCGGGATAACAAAGGCAAACGTCATTTTCTGGTAGTCATCCGTGAAGATAAGCAGGCAGATCTGAAAAGTCTGGGTGAAAAAATCGGCGCAGGCCGTCTTTCTTTTGCCTCAGAAGAACGCCTCATGAAATATCTGGGGCTGACCAAAGGTTCTGTAACACCTTTTGGCATTCTCAATGATACAGATTGTGCTGTGGAAGTGATTTTTGACGAAGATTTTCGTAACATGGATGCCATTGGCGTACATCCCAATGACAATACGGCGTCTGTTTTCCTTGCCTTTTCCGATCTGGTACAGATCATTGAGGAACACGGCAATTCTGTTACATTTCTTTCCTTATAATGTACGAGAAAAAACCGCTTTTTCTGGGAATTTGCCATTGAGGAACAAGTCGTATTGTGGTATACTAAATCCAAATGCGGACAATTTCTGTTGTGCGCAGAATAACAATATAGAAAGGAAATTCCATGGAAAGACAAAGAACAACCGCCCTGCCTGCGGAAGCGGAGCTGGCGCGGCAAATGGAATATATCCGCGAGATTCGTCAGGAAAACGACAGATATTTTGCGGAAACCGGCAAACACAAAAAGTTTTATAGCCTTGCCATGGGTTGTCAGATGAACGCCCATGACTCTGAAAAACTGGAAGGTATGCTGGACGAAATGGGCTACGAACGTACCCAGGAAGAAACAGAAGCGGATTTCATCATCTACAATACCTGTTGTGTCCGTGAAAATGCGGAACTGAAGGTATACGGCAAACTGGGATGGCTGAAGCATTACAAAAAAGAAAACCCCGATGCGGTGGTAGCACTTTGTGGCTGTATGATGCAGCAGGATACGGTGCTGGAAACCATCCGTCAGAAATACCGCCACGTGGATTTGGTTTTCGGCACTTTTAATCTGTATAAGCTGCCGGAACTGATGAAAACCAGAGCAGAAAGCGGCTGTACTGTTTTCGATATCTGGCAGGAAAATCAGGAAGTGGTGGAAGACCTGCCCAGCATCAGACATTTCCCTTATAAGGCAAGTGTCAACATTATGTTTGGGTGCAACAACTTCTGTTCTTACTGCATCGTGCCTTATGTGCGCGGCAGAGAACGCAGCAGAACACCGGAAGATATTCTGGCAGAAGTACGCAAACTGGCGGCAGACGGCGTAAAAGAAGTTATGCTGTTGGGTCAGAATGTAAACTCTTATGGTAAAAATCTGGAAAATCCCGTTTCCTTCGCAGAACTGCTGCGGATGGTAAATGAGGTGGAAGGCATTGAACGTATTCGCTTCATGACTTCTCATCCCAAGGATATGTCCGATGAACTGATTCTGGCAATGAAGGAATGTGATAAGGTTTGTAAAAACCTGCACCTGCCTTTCCAGTCCGGCAGTACGGAGATCCTCAAGAAAATGAACCGTCATTACACCAAGGAAGGCTATCTGGAACTGGTGCGGAAAGTACGGGAAGCAATGCCGGAAATCACACTGAGTACTGATATTATCGTTGGTTTCCCCGGTGAAACAGAAGAAGATTTCCAGGAAACACTGGATGTAATCCGCAAGGCACGTTACTGCACTGCCTTTACATTCATTTATTCCAAACGGACAGGCACTCCTGCGGCGAAGATGGAAAATCAGGTGCCGGAAGATGTGGTAAAAGACCGTTTTGACCGTATGTTACAGGTATTGAACCCCATCGTTCACGAAGTAACAGAAGAACAGGTGGGCAAAGTCCTGCCCGTATTGGTGGAAGAAGTCAGCAAGCATGACGAAAACATTCTGACAGGCAGAACCGAACAGAATACACTGGTGCATTTTTCAGGCAGCAAAGACCTCATCGGTCAGATGGTGCCTGTGAAGATTATAGAAAATAAGACATTTTATGTAATTGGAGAAAGGATTTAAGGTGAAACAACATGGCAAGCGTATTTGAATTGGCAAGAACATTGGGCGAAGAACTGCAGAAAACTCCTCAGGTAGAAGCACTTCTGGCTGCAAAAAAAGCATACGAAGAAGACCCTGAAATTTCCAAAGCAGTAGCAGAATATACACAGATGCACGAAGAATTCCAGGCAAAAATGCAGGCTGGCGGCATCGCTCCCGAAGAACAGAAAAAATTCGCGGAAGAAATGAAAGCTCGCGGCGAAATTATCAAAAACAACAAACTGGCTTCTGATCTGTATACAGCAGAAATGAACTTCAACAACTTCATGAACTCTGTATTCAACATCATCACAGCAACACTGGCTGGCGAAGATCCCGCAGAACAGGGCGGCGGCTGCAGCCCCAGCTCCTGCGCATCTTGCGGCGGCTGCCACTAATGGCGCAGTAAGTGAAAAATATTGTGTGACAGTACCCGAACTCCTGCAAAACAGGGGTTCGGGTTTGCTTGTAAAATAGCATAGGAAAGGAGGAAGATGGATGGCGAAAATAACACCCATGATGGAGCAGTACTTTGCGATCAAAGAACAGTATAAGCATTGTCTGCTTTTTTTCCGCTTGGGCGATTTTTATGAGATGTTTTTTGAAGATGCCGTCATCGCCTCAAAAGAACTGGAAATTACATTGACGGGAAAAGACTGGGGACAGGAGGAGCGTGCGCCTATGTGCGGCGTGCCTTTCCACAGCGCCGATGGATATATTGCCCGTCTGGTGGAAAAAGGCTATCATGTAGCCATTTGTGAACAGGTGGAAGACCCCAAACAGGCAAAAGGCATTGTAAAACGGGAAGTCATCCGCGTCATTACCCCCGGCACTGTGTTAGATCATACAGTGCTGGACGAAAGTAAGAACAATTACATCATGTCTATTTTTGGCGGGAAAAACGGTTACGGCTTAAGTGTCTGCGACGTTTCCACAGGGGAATTCCAGACAACAGAATTCCCGACCATTTTGGCTGCATCCCGTATTCTGGATGAAGTGGCACGTTTCTCTCCAGCGGAAGTGGTGTGCAATGAAGCCTTTTTGGAACATCCTGTGGCAAAGGATTTGAAAGAGCGTTTCCGCATTGCTTTCAGCGATGTGGATAACCGTATGTTTGCCTATACCACAGCCAAAGATACGCTGGAACATCATTTCCACGTATCTTCTCTGGATGGTTTTGGGCTGGCGAAAAAAGAAATTGCCGTTTCTGCCGCCGGAGGCTTGCTGTGGTACCTGCTGGAAACCCAGAAAAACGATCTGGAGCATATTTCTGTGCTGAAATATTATACCATTGGCGATTTTATGCCCTTGGACGTTGCCAGCCGGAGAAATCTGGAACTGACAGAAACCATGCGGGAGAAAAACAAAAAGGGCTCTCTGCTGAGTGTGCTGGATGAAACCAAAACAGCCATGGGTGCCAGAACATTGAGAAAATGGGTGGAACAGCCTTTGCTTTCCGCAGCGGAAATCTGCAAACGTCTGGACGCGGTGGAAGAGCTGAAAAATGATTTGTTCCTGCGGGAAGAAATCAAGGATATTCTCCGTACCATGTTCGACTTTGAACGTATCATGGGACGTGTGGTATATCAGACAGCCAATGCAAGAGAGTTGTCCATGCTGAAAAATTCCATTGAAAATCTGCCTTTGCTGAAACGGACACTTGGCAGATGCAAAAGCCCGTATTTGCAGGAAATCTATGAAAAACTAGACCCTCTGGAAAACATCCATGACCTGATCGATCAGGCAATCGTGGAAGACCCTCCTTTCTCTGTAAGAGAAGGCGGCATGATCAAGCATGGGTATTCCGATGAACTGGATACCTATACCAAAGCCAAAACAGAAGGCAAGGCTTGGATTGAACAAATGGAAGAAGAAGAACGGGAAAAAACAGGCATCAAAAACCTGAAAATCCGTTTTAATAAAGTTTTCGGCTATTATCTGGAAGTGACTAAGTCCAATCTGGAAGATGTACCGGAAAACTATATCCGTAAACAGACTCTTGCCAATTGCGAGCGTTTCATTACACCGGAACTGAATGACCTGGCGGAACTGATTCTAGGTTCTGAGGAAAAAATCGTAGACTTGGAGTACCAACTCTTTACAGAAATTCGTAATGCCGTTGCGGCAGAAGTGGAACGGATTCAGCTTTGTGCCCACATCATTTCTGTCATTGACGCATTGCAGTCCTTGGCAGAGGTTGCGGAAAAACAGAATTACACCAAACCAGTGGTGGATGAAGGCGACATCATCGACATCAAAGAAGGGCGTCATCCTGTGGTGGAAAAAGCCATGGCAGGACAGTTTATCTCCAATGATACTTATCTGGACAGCGGCGATACTCGGCTGGCAATCATCACTGGGCCTAATATGGCAGGGAAATCCACATATATGCGGCAGACAGCCCTCATTGTACTTATGGCACAGATTGGCAGTTTCGTGCCTGCGTCTTCTGCCCATATTGGTGTGGTTGACCGTATTTTTACCCGTGTAGGGGCTTCTGACGACCTGAGTGCCGGGCAGAGTACCTTTATGGTGGAAATGACAGAAGTGGCAAATATTCTGCACCATGCCACACCCAAAAGTCTGCTGATTCTGGATGAAATCGGCAGAGGCACCAGCACGTTTGATGGCTTGAGTATTGCATGGGCAGTACTGGAATATATCGCGGACACAAAACATGTGGGAGCGAAAACCCTCTTTGCCACCCATTATCATGAACTGACAGAACTGGAAGGCAAACTGGCAGGGGTGAAAAACTACTGCATTGCCGTACAGGAACAGGGAGAGGACATTATCTTCCTGCGTAAAATCCAGCGGGGCGGCGCAGACCATAGCTATGGTGTGCAGGTTGCTCGTCTGGCAGGATTGCCGCTGAAAGTCATCAAACGCAGCAACCAGATTTTGAAGCAGCTCAACGCGGCAGATATTACGAAAAAAGCCAAAAAAATCGCGGTGGAATCCCAGGAACAGCAGGAAGAAACCGTACAGCAGGTAAATATGTTCAATATGGGTGAAATGCAGCTGACAGAAGAACTGAAACAGCTGGATGTCATGGCAATGACGCCCATTGAGGCCTTGCAAAAACTTTTTGACCTTCAGAAAAAGGCAAAGGGCATGTGATAGAAAGGAGGAATGTATTTGCAAAAGATACAACTTCTTGACCAGAAAACAATCAATAAAATCGCGGCAGGGGAAGTGGTAGAATCCCCCAAGTCCGTTGTAAAAGAATTGACGGAAAATGCCATGGACGCTGGGGCTAGCACAGTGACAGTGGAAATCAAGGAAGGCGGCATTTCTTACATTCGTGTGACAGATAACGGATGCGGCATTCCAAAGGCACAGGTAAAAGAAGCCTTCCTTCGTCATGCCACCAGCAAACTGTCCCAGATTGAGGATTTGGAACACCTCTATACCATGGGGTTCCGTGGGGAAGCATTGGCATCCATTGCGGCTGTTTCTCAGGTGGAAATGACCACTCGCACCAAAGACGAGGAAACAGGCACCCGCATTGAAATCAGTGCCGGAGAGGTAAAATCCATACAGGATGTGGCATGCACCGAAGGCACAACCGTCATTGTACGCAATCTCTTTTATAATGTGCCTGCAAGACGAAAATTTCTGAAAAAACCGGCAACGGAAAGCGGTTATGTTTCTGACCTCATGAACAAACTTGCGTTGGGACATCCAGAGCTTTCCTTCTGCTATATCAATAACGGCTCCACCATGCTCCATACAGCAGGAAATGGTGACGCGAAAGCCTCTGTGTTTTATGTTTACGGCAAAGAAGCGGCGACTTCCATGATGGAAATTTCCTTTGAAAGAGGAGATTATCGTTTGTCTGGACTCATCGGAAAACCGGAATTGTCCAGAGGTAACCGCAATTATGAAAATCTGTTCATCAATGGTCGTTTCATCAAAAACCGCATTGTTTCCTCCGCCGTGGAGGATGCTTATAAAACCAGAATCATGATTGGGAAATTCCCTGTTTATGTGCTGAATCTGGAAGTGGATGCGGCTCAGGTGGATGTGAACGTTCATCCGGCAAAACTGGAAGTCCGGTTCAAAAATGATGACGAAGTTTATGACTTTTTCTATGATGCCATTTCTTCCGCTTTTCAGGATCAGGTGCTCATTCCCAGAAGCAGTTGGGAAAAGAAACCGGCGGCAGAACCAAAGCCACAGGTGGAACAGCAGAGTCTTGTGGATATGATTCTCCAGCGGAAAGCGGAATTGCCGGAAATGCCTGCGGAAGAAGAACAGGTTAAGCCGGAAAAAACTGTTGTCACAGAAAAATCTGTTCTTACAGAGAAACCGACAGTAGAAAAAACATACCATACACCAGTGTCGGAACTGCCTAAGATGGGCGGTAGCCCCAGTGTAGACCAGCTTTTGAAACGGAAACAGCCGGAGCGGTCTGTGGTACGGGAAGAAGCGGTTTCCTATACAGCGGAAACCCCTGTGGTTCCGGCAGATTTTGCGGTGGATGGCATTGCGGAAGAAAAGCCTGTGGAAAAAGTGGAAACACCTTTGCAGAAACAGGCGTTTTTCCATAATTATAAAATCATTGGACAGATTTTCCGCACGTACTGGATGGTGGAACAGGAAGATTGTGTGTATCTCATCGACCAGCATGCAGCCCATGAGCGGATTCTCTATGAAAATCTCATGAACCAGTTCCGTCAGGAGACAGTCATTTCTCAGCGTTTGGTGAGCCCGGTAATGCTGCGCCTGACACCTATGGAAACACAGATATTGAAAGATAATCGGGAACTTTTGGAACGCTTCGGCTTTGGTTTTGAAGCATTTGGCAGCGATACCTTTGGTCTGAATGCTGTTCCCGTACTGCTGAAAGAACCCAGCGGTGTGGGATTTTTTACGGAAATACTGGATGCCATCAGTGATGGAACTGTTTCCAATGTATATGACACAAAAATTTTAGCGGTGGCAACCATGGCATGCAAAGCGGCGGTGAAAGGCCATGACCGTTTGAGCATCCAGGAGGCGGAATCTCTCATTTCTCAGCTGTTAAAGCTGGAAAATCCCTTTACCTGCCCTCATGGACGCCCGACCATCATCGAATTGACCCGCTATGAACTGGAAAAGAAATTCAAACGCATACAGAATTGAGGGATGTCCATGAAAAAACCGCTTATTATCATTGGCGGGCCTACGGCCTGCGGCAAAACAGCCATGTCCATTTTGCTGGCAAAGAAAATCGGCGGCGAGATCATTTCTGCTGATTCCATGCAGGTTTATCGATATATGGATATTGGTACAGCAAAAGTGACGAAGGAAGAAGCCGACGGCGTACCTCATTACCTCATTGATGAATTTGATCCCGATGAGGAATATAATGTGATGATCTTCCAGCAGAAAGCCAAGGCTTATATGGAAGAAATCTGGGCAAAAGGAAAAATTCCCATTGTGGTAGGAGGCACCGGCTTTTATATCAACGCATTGCTCTACGACAATGCTTTTACAGAAACAGATGGAGACGACAGTTTCCGCCAGGCATGCTACAAACAGGCGGAAACAGAAGGCCCGGAAGTCCTTTTTCAGAAACTCTTGGAAATTGACCCGGAATACGCCGCAACGACCAATGCAAACAATGTGAAGCGTGTGACACGTGCCTTGGAATATCACCACATGACAGGGCAGAAATTTTCTGACCATAATGCGGAGCAGAAACAGAAAGAATCTCCTTATGCGGCGGCAGTCATCATTCTGACTATGGAACGTCAGAAGCTGTATGAACGCATTGAACAGCGTGTAGACCTGATGATGGAAGCAGGTCTGCTGGAAGAAGTGAAAGGACTTTTGGACAGAGGCTATGACGGCAGCCTGGTTTCCATGCAGGGGCTTGGATATAAGGAATTTTTACCATACTTTGCCGGAGAGATTTCTCTGAAAGATGCGGTAACAGAACTGAAAACAGGCACGCGCCGTTTTGCCAAACGTCAGCTTACCTGGTTCCGCAGACAGATCGACGGTCTGTGGATTGATCTTTCCCTGACAGATAAGGAAACGGCTCTTGTGGATATGCTGGATTATGTGAAGCAGTGCGGCATTTCTCTGCCGGAAGAAAGCGGGGAGGCGTAAAGTATGTGGACATCGGAGCTTTTTGGTTTTACCTTTTTTCAGCTCTTTTACTATTTTATGCTTTACAGCTTTCTGGGCTGGGCAATGGAATCAGCTTTTGTTTCCATTACCACAAAAGAATGGGTGAACCGTGGTTTTATCAATGGGCCTCTTTGCCCCATTTATGGCACAGGGGCGCTGCTCATTCTGGTTTTGCTCTCACCAGTGCAGGAAAATCTGCTGCTTCTGTTTTGCGGCGGTTTTCTGGTGGCAACGGTGGTGGAATACGCCATTGCGGTGCTGCTGGAAAAACTCTTTCATGCTTCCTGGTGGGATTACAGCAAGAAAAAGTTTAATATCAAAGGCCGTGTCTGCCTGGAACGCTCTGTGGAGTGGGGGCTTTTGACCGTGTTTGTCATGCGGCTCATTCAGCCGGCAGTGGCGGACTTTGTGGCAAAGATTCCTCTTGTTTTGGGCGAATGTGTGGGTACGGCGCTGATGATCTATCTTTTCGCGGATGCGGGCGTTACCGTACAGCAGATTCTGCATTTGAACGAAAAACTGGCTCATTTGAGCGAGGTGAGAGAAGAACTCCGTGCCAAACTGGAAAGCACAAAATTGTATACTGCCCGTCAGGAACTGGCAGAATATTTTGAAAATCATCCAACAGCAGAATTCCTGCGGGAGTGGAAAGCCCGTATGGATGAAACCTTTGGCGACATCGAACAGATGCAGCTGGAAGAAAGACTGCGTGGAGAATATATTTTCAACGAAATTCGGGAACGTCTGGAATATAAGGCACGTGCGCTGGAACAGGATACCATGGTACAGCGTCGTTTGATGAAGGCTTTCCCAGGACTGCGTTCCAAACGTTTTGACAAGGAACTGCAGGAAATGCGTGCCCAGATGGAAGCGCACAAAAGAAAAAGAAAACAACAGAAAGGAGAAGGGAAATGAAAAAGCGGTGGCATAAAGTCCTTGCTTTGACACTTGCAGCAGCCCTTTGTTTGGGGGCAGTTGGCTGCGGAAAAGACGAAGGTACGACTGAAGAACAACAGGTAACCACTGAAACGGAAGGTACTGAAGGACAAGAAAATACAGAAAATCAGGAAAATAAAGAAGATGCGGCTGCCGATCAGGCAGAAGGCGAAGGAGAAAAGGCAGAAGGTGCAAAGGAACCGGAAACAGACGGAGCAACCACTGAAACAGAAGGCACTGCTACTGCAGCTCCTACGACACTGCAGGAAGTTTGGCTTCAGGCAGATGGCGCGCCTACCATTACAGCGGAGTCTGCACTGCTGATCGATCAGGAAAGCGGCACCATCCTTTATGAAAAAAATGCCAAAGAAAAAATCTATCCAGCCAGCGTAACAAAAATCATCACAGCGCTGGTTGTTATGGATTATTTACAGCCTGATGAAATCATCACAGTTGGTACAGAAATCAACGAAGTGACACTGGATTCCAGTAAAGCTGGCCATGTGCTGAATGAAAAACTGACTGTGGAAAATGCCCTGAGAGGTCTGTTGATGCCTTCCGGCAATGACTCTGCCAACGTGTTGGCAGCGGCAACAGCCAGAAAAGCGGAAAATGATCAGGATATGTCCTTTGCAAAATGCGAAGCGGTATTTACTGATCTGATGAACAAAAAAGCGGAAGAATTGGGTGCAGTCAACAGCCATTTCACCAATGCTCATGGCTATCATGATGAAAACCATTATTCCTGCGCTTATGATATGGCACTGTTTGCCATGGCGTTTATGCAGAACGAAACACTGGCGGAAATTGTTTCCGAAAAGAGTTTCTCTGGTAATGGGGCAGACGGACAGTTTGCCGATGATCCCGAAGTGATCACACAGGATTACAACTGGGTGAGCCATAACTATCTGATTACCGATAATGAATATCAGTATGCTTATGCAACTGGTATCAAAACTGGTTTCACAGACGAAGCGGGAGAATGCCTGACAGCATCTGCGGAAAAAGGTGATATGAAACTGATTTCCCTTCTGTTTAAAGGCAGCGATCCTGCGCGGTGGACAGAGAGTGCCAGCCTGCTGGAATATGGCTTCAACAACTATGCTCGTGTGGAACTGACAGCGGCAGGTGCGGCCATCGAAGAAGTGCCTTTGACCAAACATAATAAACTGCAGGGCGATACCGTTCCTCTGGTTTATCAGAATGCACTGGTAACCTATCTGCCTACAAATGCAGTGGACAGCGTGGAAACAACTGTTACCATCCTGGATGATTATAAAGTAGAAGAAAAAGACGGTACTGTGAAAGTGAAAGCGCCTTTGACAAAAGGTGAAGAAATCGCCACAGTAACATATACCATCGACGGCAAAGAAGTGGCACAGATGCCTGCTTATGCCGGAGCGGATATTGAAAAAGGCACCATCTTCAACAACATCTGGTATGGTCTGAAAACATTCTTCTCTCATCTGTTCTCTTTGAAAGGCCTGATTACCGTTGTTGTCATTGTTGTGATTCTGGCCATCATTTATCTGATTTTGAAGCGGATGCGTTATGGCGGCGGTTATGGCGGTGGCTATCGTCGCAGAGGCGGTTATACACTGAAGAGTCCTTCTCGCCGCAGAGGCAGAAGACGCTGGTAAGCATTGAAAATCATATAAAAATAAAAAACACCGACAGCAAAGCAGCTTCCCCTTGAGAAAATATTGTTTCGTTCATTTCTTAAGGGGAGCTGAGATGGCTGTCTTTCGAAGAAAACATACCTAATAAAATTCCGGCAAAATAAAAAAGCTGAAATCCTTTGTATGATAAAGGTTTCAGCTTTTTTGTTTTCTTATGAAGAAGCTCTGTGCTTCTGTTGGTGTTTTTTATTGAAAATTATTTCCCTGTTTCCAGTTTGTAGAATGCTTCCAAAGCAGTGAGGATTTCATGACGTTCGCCTTCCATAGCCAGATTTTCGCCGTCTACATAAGAACCGATGCTTTCAGAGGTATCCTGTTCATAAGCAACCACATTATTCAGAATAGAAGCAGTTTTTACACCACGGAGATGGCCAATGGTAAACAGTGCAGCAGTTTCCATATCGCAGCCCAATACACCCTGTTTTGACCAGTAAGCAACGATGGCTTCTTCATCATCTGTATAAAAACTGTCATGACTGCGGGCAATGCCTACGTGGTATTGGAAATCCTGTTCTTTTGCCGCTTCCATGCAGTACAGCATCAGCTGTGCGTCGGGAACAGCGGGGAACATAGCATCGATATATGTTTTGGATGCACCGTCGTCACGAACTGCGCCATTAACGATAATGATGTCACCCACTTTTACCTGAGGCTGTAAACTGCAGCAGCTGCCAATACGGATCATGGCTTCTACGCCGATGTTATGCAGTTCTTCCACAGCAATGCCTGCGGATGCGCCGCCAATGCCTGTGGAAATGGCAAGGATGGGAACGCCTTTGTATGTGCCGGAAAGACTGCGGTATTCCCGGTTGAATTTCAGTTCTGTCACGTTTTCCAGAAAAGGTGCGATACGATCCAGACGAGCGGGATCGCCAGGCATCAGAGCGTATTTGATTTGTAGATCTTTACCCAGTTGGATATGGGGCTGTAAAGATTCCATTGTGATTCCTCCTTTGTTTTTTCTTCTAACTTTACATGATTTTTCGCAAAAATGCAATGGATGGCATAAGGTGTTTGAAGTCTGACAGGGATTATGTTACAATGAAATGTAGCAAACTATTGGAAAGGGAGAAAAGAGATGATTTATTTCCTGTTTTTGATTTTATCGGGGCTGCTGCAGGGCATGATGATTTCCCTCAATGGACAGTTGGGGAATTATTACAGTATGTTCGGCATCAGTTTTTTTGTCCACGGAATCGCGGCAGTTCTTTTGATTTTGTATCTGAAATGCAAAGAAAAGAAAAAAATCCGTTTTCGTGGCGTGCCTGCCTATGTGTATCTGGTGGGCTTCATGGGCATCGGTATGGTTACCAGCAGCAGTTGGTGTACCCTTGCCATCGGTGCCACAGCTATGACAGGTCTTTCCGTCATTGGACAGATGATTTCTTCTGCAGTGGTGGATCATTATGGCTGGTTTGGCATTGAAAAACAGAAGTTCAACTGGAAAGAACTGCCCGCCTATCTGCTGGTATTGGCAGGTGTTTGGCTGGTAACAACAGGCTGAGGAGGAAAACAGAAATGATATTTTATATAACTGCCGTAGCCAATGGTTTTTTGAATACGGTCAATAAAATGGTAAATGTAAAAGCAGGGGAATGTTTGGGGACTGCCAATGGCGCTCTCATCAATTATGTGGAAGCGACAATCCTTTCTTTGTGCTTGATTTTTGTAACAGGCAATGGGGCGGAAATGAATTTTTCTCATATGGCGGAAGTACCGCCGCTGTTTTATCTGGGCAGCATTTGTGGTTTGGTTGCTATGATTTTCCTGATTCTGGGCACCAGCCATACTGGCGCTATGGCTTCTACCATTTTAGCGCTGCTGGGACAGCTTGGCATGTCTGTGGCGCTGGATTATGTATTTTTCCAGACATTCAGCTGGAAACGAATTTTAGGCATCTTTTTGATTACTGCCGGCATCGCTTGGCGGGAATACATTAAAATACAGGACAGAAGAAAACAGATAAAGGGGGATGCAGCTTGAAGATTTGCAATTTTGGTTCCATGAATTTGGATCATGTATATCAGGTGGATATGTTTTTACAGCCGGGAGAAACAAAGTCCTCCCGTTCCTTGTTTACAAACTGCGGCGGCAAAGGCTTAAATCAGTCCATTGCGGCGGCAAAAGCAGGCAATCAGGTGGTACATGCAGGTGTCATTGGCTCCGGTGGCGAAATGCTGGAAGAGGTACTGGCGAAAAATGGTGTGGATGTGAGTCTCCTTTCTCATGTGGATGCACCTAGCGGTCATGCTATCATTCAGGTGGATGACGCTGGTCAGAACTGCATCCTGTTGTTTGGCGGCACAAACCAGATGCTGACAGAAGCTTATATTACAGAAGTGCTGGATAAAATGGACGCGGATACACTGGTTTTGCTTCAGAATGAAACCAATTTGGTGGGCTTTATCATGGAAGAAGCTCACAAAAGAGGTATGAAAACCGCTTTGAACGCTGCTCCTATGGATGAAAAAGTGCTGTCTTATCCTTTGGAACTGCTGGATTGGCTCATTGTCAATGAAGTAGAAGGCAAACAAATTGCGAACTGCCAGACAGATGATGAAATTCTGCCGGTACTGCGGGAAAAATATCCTAACTGCGGCATTTTGCTCACATTAGGCAGTAGAGGTGCCATTTGTGATTACGCAGGGGAAACGTATCAGATCGGCTGTTTCAAAGTGCCTGTGGTAGATACCACTGCGGCAGGGGATACCTTTACAGGATATTTCCTGTATGGCATGGGAAATGGTCTGGGCGTTGCGGATAGTCTGTTGCTGGCAACCACAGCAAGTGCCATGGCCATTGGCAAGAAAGGCGCTGCGGATTCTGTACCTCTTTATGAAGAAGTGGCAGAAAATATGAAAAATCAGGTATTTGGTACATTGAAAGCACAGAAAAAATAAAATTGGATTAAAGGAGGAAGCGAAATGAAAAAGGTATTGTTTGTAAACTGCTGCATCCGCAGAGAAGGTTCCAGAACGCAGAAATTGGCAGATCATTTTCTGGAAGGTCTGCGGAAAAAAGAAGGCTATGAAATTGAAGAGCTTTGCCTGATGGATGAGTCTTTGTCTTATTTTACAGATGGATTTTTTGAACAGCGGGAACGTCTGCTGGCAGATAAGCAGTTCGACCATCCACGGTTCCGTTATGCCCATCAGTTTGCGGAAGCGGACAAGATTGTCATTGCTGCACCTTTTTGGGATTTGAGCTTTCCTGCTTTATTGAAAGTATATATTGAAAACCTTTGTGTGGAAGGCATTACATTCGGCTGCAACGAAACAGGCTGCTTTGGTACCTGCAAAGCGGATCAGCTCATTTATCTGACCACCAGAGGTGGATTCTATAACGACAATCCCATGGAAATGGGTTCCCGTTATATCTGGGCAATGTGCGATTTCTTCGGTATTCCCCGTTATGACTGCGTTGCAGGGGATGGACTGGATACAGGCGTGCGCCCTGTGGAAGAAATTCTGGAAGATGCCAAGAAGGAAATTGACCGTTTGCTCGCTGAGTTTTAAGAGAAAAGAGGAAAAATACCATGGAAAAAACAATGAAAGCAGTTGTATACAAAGGAAAAGGACAGGTTGTGCTGGAAGACAGACCCATTCCTGTCATTCAGGACCCCAGAGATGCCATTGTAAGAGTGACACGCTCCACAATCTGTTCCAGTGACTTACATATCAAACATGGCACTGTACCCCGTGCAAAAGAAAATACCGTTCTGGGTCATGAATTTGTAGGGGAAGTTGTGGAAGTAGGCAGCGCTGTGAAGAAATTCAAAGCAGGCGACCGTGTTTCCGTGAATGTGGAAACTTTCTGCGGTGAATGTTTCTTCTGCAAAAGAGGCTATGTGAATAACTGTGTGGAAGGCGGCTGGGAATTGGGCTGCCGCATTGACGGCTGTCAGGCGGAATATGTTCGTGTACCTATTGCCGATAACGGCATGACACCCATTCCCGATGATGTTTCTGATGAAGCAGCACTGTTCAATGGCGATATTCTGGCAACAGGCTATTGGGCTGCCAGCATCGGTGAAATCAAACCTGCGGATACGGTTGTGGTATTGGGCGCAGGCCCCACAGGTCTTTGCACTCTTATGAGCATCCGTCTTTACAGCCCTGCGAAAGTTATCGTTGTAGACGTGAGCGAAGAAAGAATGGCACTGGCAAAAGAACAGGGCTTGGCTGACATTTGTCTGAACCCCACAAAAGTGGATGTGGAAGCGGAAGTCCTTCGCCTGACAGACGGCAGAGGTGCTGACCGCGTCTTTGAAGTGGCTGGCGGCGAAAATACTTTCCAGCTGGCATGGAAAGTGGCAAGACCCAACGCCATTGTGGTTCTGGTTGCGCTGTACGCAAAAGAACAGGCATTGCCTCTGCATTTGATGTACGGCAAAAACCTGACATTCAAAACAGGTGGTGTGGATGCGAACTGCTGTGAAGACATCATGAAAATGATTCAGTGCGGTAAAATCGACACATCCTGCCTGATTACTCATCGTGCGCCTTTGAATGACGTTATGGAAGGCTATCGGGTATTCGAAAATAAACTGGATGGCTGCATTAAATGGGTCATCACACCTTATGAAAGAGATTGATAAATAAAAACGGTATGTCTTTCGGGGCATTTCCAGAAACAGAAAGCCCGTGTATGCGGGCTTTTCTTTTTTGAAGAAATTTCAAGAGAAAGGAGAAATGACAAATGAAATTGTTTCATTTAAGTGACCTGCATTTGGGCAAACGTGTCTATGCCTTTTCCATGCTGCAGGATCAGCGGTATGTGTTGGAGCAGGTCTGCGCTTTGGCAGAAAAGCATCAGCCAGATGGTATTTTGCTCAGCGGCGATTTGTACGATAAACCCATTCCGCCTGTGGAAGCTGTACAGCTTTTAGACGAATTTTTGACCAAAATGCAGCAGATGGGCATTGCGGTTTATGCCATCTCCGGCAACCACGATTCCGCCGGACGTGTGGACTTTGGCAGCCGTATTTTGCAGCAGCAGAATCTGCATATTTGCGGTGCTTTTGACGGCAAGCTGTATCATGTGTCCAAGGAGGATGCTTTTGGGGAAATCCATTTTTACTTGCTTCCTTTTCTGAAACCTGCCACTGTTTCTGCTTTTCGGGAGGGCGGCGAAAGCCTGACTTATGCCGAGGCAGTCAAATGGGCTTTGGAAACAATGGATATTGATACCACAAAGCGCAATGTGCTTTTGGCACACCAGTTTGTTACGTGGAAAGGAACGGCAGAAGAAAGCGACTCGGAAACAAAGACACTGGGCGGCGTAGATGAAATGGATGCCAGTCTGTTCTTTGACTTTGACTATGTGGCTTTGGGACATCTCCATAGCCCACAGCGCATTGGGAGAGATACCATCCGCTATGGCGGTTCACCCTTGAAATATTCCTTTTCGGAACTGCGCCAGAAAAAAGGCGTGACCCTTGTGGAAATACAGGAAAAAGGGAATATCACCACAGAATTTCTTCCTTTGGAACCGCTGCATCCTTTGCGTGAGATCAAAGGGACATTGGCTGATCTTTTGGAAGCGGCAGAAGAAGCAGGAGGCTCCGAAGATTATGTGCGGGCGATTTTGACAGATGAAGGGGCAGTCTATGACCCTGTGGGACGACTGCGGGTATATTATCCCAATTTGATGACACTGGAAATGGCACAGCGTGGAGAAAGACAGGAGGACTTTTCTTTGCAGTTGGATCAGGAACAGCTTTCCGGGCCTGCGCTCTTTGCTGGTTTCTTTGAAAAGCAGAATGACCGGGAAATGAGTGAGGCGCAAAAAGCCCTTGTGGAAAAAATCTGGCAGGATTTGGGAGGTGTTGAAGAATGAAACCATTGGAAATTACTGTTTCCGCCTTTGGCCCTTATGCAAAAAGCGTACAGATTCCTCTTTCTAAATTGGGAGAACAGGGGATCTTCCTCATTACAGGGGATACGGGTGCCGGAAAAACAACATTGTTTGACGCCATTTGTTTTGCTCTTTTTGGAGAGGTCAGCGGCTCCAACCGAGAGGTAGATAGTTTGCGCAGTGACTTTGCTTCTCCGTCCACGAAAACATTTGTGGATTTGACTTTCTCCCATCGTGGGGAAACATATCGTATTTTGCGAAACCCTGCCTATCTGCGTCCCAAAAAATCCGGGGAAGGCACCACAAAAGAAACAGCAGATGCTACCCTTTGGTATCCTGACGGCAATGTAGTGTCCGGCGCAGAAAAAGTGAAAAAAGCGGCAGAAACATTGCTGGGCATTGATGCAAAGCAATTCAAACAGATTGCGATGATTGCACAGGGGGAATTCTTGAAACTCCTTTATGCGGATAGTGTGGAACGCGGCGCTATTTTCCGTCGGGTATTCCACACGGATTTTTATCTGGCATTCCAGAAAAAACTGAAAGAATTGGAAAAAGAAAACCGCTCAGCCTTTGAGGACAGCGGCAAGCGTCTTTTGACATATCTTTCCCAGTGCGGCATTGAAGAAACAGACGAAAATACACTGCTGCAAAGAGCAGAGCAGTTTTTGACAGAAGCGGAAGGAGCTTATCAGGAAGCGGAAAAACTTTGGCTTCAGCAGGAAAAGGAAATTGCTGTAAAAGAAGAAGAGCGTTTGAAAATTGCCGCACAGAAAGCCGATGGAGAAAATACCAATCGTCTTTTGGATGCCTTGGCAGAAGCGAAAAAGCACCATGAATCTCTTAAGGAAGCAGAATCTGCACAGCTTGCGAAAAAAGAAGAACTGCAAAAACAGCGTCGTGCTGTTGACTATGTGCAGCCCAAAGCATTGGATTGGAAGCAGAAAAAAGATGCGGCGGATCGTCTGGAATTACAGTTAAAAGAATTGCAGAATCAGGAACAAAAAGAAAAAGAAGTCCTTCAAAACACCATAGAACAGGAAACCGCACTGGAACCTTTGCGTGGACAGTTGGAAAATGATCGAGCAGAAGCGGCAAAAAAAGAAGATCGCTTGAAGGATTTCGAAGCAAAAGACCGTGCAGCGAAAGAAATCAACCATCAGCAGACAGAAATCCAAAAAACAACAGCACAAAAAGAAAAACTGGAAGCAAATAAGAAGGATTTGGAAGAACGTCTGGAAAATTTGTGCCAACAGGAAAGCCGGCTTCCTGCCATTCGGGAACGTTTGTCAGCGTTGGAACAGGCGAAAAATCGCTTGCAGGAACAGAAGGATTTGCTGAAAGAAACTGGAGATGCTATTCAGGATGGTCTGAAAGTAAAGAAAGAACTGGAAAAAATTCAATCTGATTATCAGGCAGCAAAAGAAAAATGGGAACAGGCAAAAGCGGTGGCAGATCAGGCAGAAAGAGATTATCTGGATGCTCAGGCTGGTATTCTGGCAGAGAATCTGACAGAAGGCATGCCTTGTCCTGTCTGCGGCTCTGTGCACCATCCGGCGAAGGCGGTGCGTCCAGCCCAAGCGCCTACCCAGGCAGAGTGGAATCGCCTGCGGGAAGCAGAAAAAACAGAGCGGGAAAAAACAGAAATTCTTTCCAGAAAAAGCGGTGAACTGAAGATTTCTCTGGAACATTTCCGGGATAATGTGAGAAATGGCCTGAAAAAATTAGGGTTGGAGAAATCTGCTCAAATGCAGGAATTGGCAGTTTCTTTGCAGACAGAGGAAAGTAAGCTGAATGCAGATTTGAAAGAAACGAAAAAACAGGAAAAAGATCTGTTGGATATTCCCGATGAACTGGAAAAAGCAAAAGCGGAGCAGCAGAGCTTACAGAAATCTTTAGATACAACAGATACAATACTGCGTCAGCAGGAGAGTGCTTTGGGGCAGAAACAAGGGGAATACAGTCAGCTGAAACAGCGCATTGGTGATGGCACTTTGGCAGAAGCCCAGGCAGAATGGAAAAAACGTTGTGATGCGATCAGGGAAAAGGAAGAAGCATTGCAGGATGCGGCAAACAAAAAACAGCAGGCAGAAACGGCATTGGCAAGGACACAAGCCCTTTTGAAACAGACAGAACAGAATCATCAGGAAGGCTGTGAAGCTAAAGAACAGGCAAAGGATGCTTTCTTGAAAACGCTGGAAGAACAGCATTTCAAAGACAAAGCGGATTTTGCAAGTGCCCTTGTTTCCAGAGAAATTCTGGAACAGGCAGAGGAGAAAAACCGGGCATATTTTGCTGATTTGCAGACAAGTCAGCAGCAATTGGTATCCAGAGAGAAAGAAGCGGCAGGCAAAACGTATCAGGATCTGACAGAATTGGAAGAAAGAATGGAACGCCTGCGTGTAGAAAAAGGAGCCCTTCAGGAAAAAGTACAGGAGCAGAAAGCACTGTGGCAGACCCGGAAAAAAGCGGCAGAAAGCGCATGGAAGGAATTGCAGGCTTGGAAGAAAGCGGAAAAAGCATATCTGCCCATTGTGGAACTTTCTAAGACAGCCAATGGGGAATTGGCACAGAAAGACAAGATTGCCTTTGAACAGTTTGTGCAGGGATTCTATTTTGATCGGATTTTGGCGGCAGCCAATCTGCGTTTTGCGGAAATGACCAATGGACGTTATCATTTGCGTCGTTCGGAAGTGGCAGCCAATAAACGTTCTCAGTCTGGTTTGGAATTGGAAGTCATGGACTATTTCACAGGCAAGGCAAGAGGGGTTAAGTCACTTTCCGGCGGTGAAGCTTTCAAGGCTTCTTTGAGTCTGGCACTGGGACTGTCTGATTTGATCCAGCAGACTGCCGGCGGCGTAGAAATCAAAGCCATGTTCATTGACGAAGGTTTTGGTGCATTGGATGAAGAATCCAGAGAACAGGCGGTACGGATTTTGCAGCAGCTTTCTTATGGAGATCGTATGGTGGGTATCATTTCCCATGTAACGGAACTGAAGGAAAGCATTGAAAAGAAACTGATCGTGAAAAAGAGCAGCACTGGCAGCACCATTTTTTTGGAAGTATAAAAAAAGAGGCTGGAATCTGAAAGGATTCCAGCCTTTTTATGTTTTAGTAATTGGGATTGGATTTCATTGCCTGCAAAGTACGGTTCAGCAGATCGTCCAGTTCCCAGCCAAGCTGTTCTGCACCACGGCGGATGATGTCACGGTCACAGCCGGCAGCAAAGGATTTGTCTTTGAATTTCTTTTTCAGGGATTTCAATTCCATGTCCTGTACGCTCTTGGAAGGACGCATCAATGCAGCAGCGCCGATAAGCCCTGTCAGTTCGTCTGTGGCAAAGAGCACTTTTTCCATTTCGTGAACAGGTTCTACATCGGAACAGATGCCATAACCATGGCTGGCAACAGCGTGGATGAGTTTTTCATCCAGATCCAGGTCTTTCATGATTTCCTGGCATTTAATACAGTGCTGTTCGGGATAAAGTTCGAAATCCAGGTCGTGGAGCAGACCTACCATACCCCAGAATTCTACATCATCGCCATAGCCCAGTTCCTGTGCAAAATAGCGCATAACACATTCTACGGTTTCACCGTGCTGAATGTGGAAAGGTTCTTTGTTATATTCTTTCAATAATGCAAATGCTTCATCTCTTGTCAGTTCTTTTACCATAATCGTTCCCTCTTTCCTTGGTGGTGTTTCTATTTTTATACATTATAACGGTTTGTGGTATAAAAAGCAATGGTTTTTCCAAAGGCGCGCGCTATTGCTTTTTCTGTCAAAAAAAGATACAATAGGGAAACAGAACAGAGAACAGAAAGAGAGGATCATTATGGACGTTACAAGTTTTGGCATTGACCATAATCGTTTGTTGAGAGGGATTTATGTTTCCAGAAAAGACACAGTGGGTGATGGCGTACTGACCACATTCGACGTGAGAATGAAAGAACCTAACCGTGAAATGGTCATGGATACTTCCGTGATGCATACCATTGAACATCTGATGGCAACATTTTTCCGCGGACATGACCAGTGGGCAGATCAGACCATCTATGTAGGCCCCATGGGATGCCGTACAGGGATGTATGTCATTTTCAAAGGCGATCTGGAATCCAAAGATGTTGCGCCGATTATGGCAGACGCATACCGCTATATGGCTGAATTTACAGGAGAAATTCCTGCGGCAAAAGCGGAAATGTGCGGCAATTATCTGGATCATAATCTGGAAATCACAAAAATTGAATGCAGAAAGTTCCTGGAAGAAGTACTGGAACAGATCAAAGAAGAAAACATGGTTTATCCCAGACAGCAGGGATAACAAGGAAAAAAAGCCGTCAAACCGAGAGGTTTGGCGGCTTTTTGTTATGATATCAACGAGGAGGAGGTTTTATTGTGTGGATGTGTGTTATCTTCTGCGGCAGTTATTGTTGTTGCCGCAAGAGTTGGAGCCGCAGCTGTTGCCGCAGGAGTTAGAACCGCAGCTGTTGCCGCAGGAGTTAGAACCGCAGCTGTTGCCGCAGGAATTGGAGCCACAGCTGTTGCCGCAGGAATTACCGCAGCCACTGCGGGAGTTGGAGCCACAGCCGGAATCACAGCTGTCATTGCAGCTGCATTCTTCACGACAGCCTGCGGAACCGTATGTGTCACCGAAACCGCAGCAGGAGCGGGGCTGCGTGGAAGGAGAGAACAGATCCAGAGGGAAAGGTACCCGGTCGAAGTTGCGGCAAGGATCTACATCTCCGTTTGTGGAAATGCTGCAAGGTTCAGGTACGCAGTTGCCAAAGCTGTGTACCAGCATATTTACGGTACGGAACAGTTTGACAATGGTGAACAGACCCAGTGTGACATTAACGGCAATGGGTGCGCCCATGGAAGCGTCGCCATTGTCACAGCCGCAGTTGTTGCATCCACAGTTGTTGGAACCGCAGTTGCCACATCCACAGTTATTGCATCCGCAGTTATTGCAGCAGTTGCAGCTGCATCCACAGCCGGGGTATTTCAATTCTGCTGCCAGACCAACGGCTTTCCCTTCTGCTGTAACGAAAGGCCCGCCGTGGGAATTGCCGCAGCAGTCAAACAGATCGGATACTGTGGTCACGTCAGATTCTGTGGAACCAAACAGTGTTACTTTCAGTGTGTAGGAGCTGGTAGCATCTGTGCAGCCGATGGGGCAGCCGTCTGCTCTGCGGAATTCCAGTGTGTAGTCAAATACATACCGCAGTTCCAGATCCCAGCAGCCTTCCCGGAAAGTGTTGGGGCATTTGCGCAGAATATCGATTCTGCTCAGTTCCGGATTGTGCATGGTAACAGTTGCTGCATTGACAGGGGGGATGATGATGTCGCCGTCGCACATCATGTCGTTGCAGCCATTCATACCGCCGCATACGCTTCTGGCGGGGCCTAGAATGTCAGGACTCAGACATTTCTGAATTCTGCACTGGTCAAAGATTTTCTGTGCGATGATGCAGGCTTCGCTCTGGTTGTTATTGTTGTTGCAGCCGCAGCATCTTGCGGTGATTTCCGCATTGTTTTCAAATTCAAAAGCTCCCATAAGACAGCCTCCTTTGGATATTGTGATTGGATTCTTTTATATACTATGTGGCTGTGTGAAATGGGTGCATTTGACAGGAATAAAAAATATGTCGCAAAAAAACATTTGTATTTGCACTGTGGATTTGGTGAGTTTTTTTGTAAAAAAGGTGTTATAATAATCGCAAGCTCATAGGAAAAGGAGCTTTACATCTGAAAACGACAAAAATCAGCACATTCCAAGGAGGAGATGACGATGTTAGACTTTAGCGAGATTAGAAAAATTGATGGTGCAGTGGCAGATGCCATTGTTGCGGAACTGGAAAGACAACAACATAATATTGAACTCATTGCTTCTGAAAATATTGTTTCTAAAGCGGTAATGTATACAATGGGAACCCCTTTGACAAATAAATACGCAGAGGGCTATCCTGCAAAACGCTACTATGGCGGATGTGAAAAAGTGGATATCGTAGAAAATCTGGCAAAAGAGCGTGCAAAAGAGCTTTTTGGCTGCGACCATGTAAATGTACAGCCTCACAGCGGCTCTCAGGCAAACCAGGCAGTGTACTTTGCCATGCTGGAACCAGGGGATACGGTTATGGGTATGAATCTGGATCATGGTGGTCATCTGACTCATGGCAGTCCTGTAAATATGTCCGGCAAATACTTCAATTTTGTGCCTTATGGTGTGAACCATGAAGGGTATATTGATTATGAAGCTTTCCGTAAAAAGGCATTGGAAGTGAAACCCAAAATGATCGTGGCAGGTGCCAGTGCCTATGCCAGAACCATTGACTTCAAATATATGAGTGATGTGGCAAAAGAAGTGGGTGCATATTTTATGGTAGATATTGCCCACATTGCAGGTTTGGTTGCGGCTGGATACCATCCTTCTCCTGTGCCTTATGCGGATTTTGTGACCACAACTACGCATAAGACACTGCGTGGCCCTAGAGGAGGTATGATTATGTGCAAAGCAGAGTATGCCCAGAAAATCGACAAGGCCATTTTCCCCGGTATTCAGGGTGGCCCTTTGATGCACATTATCGCGTCTAAAGCAGTTTGCTTCCAGGAAGCATTGCAGCCTGCTTACAAAGAATATATTGGACAGGTTGTGAAAAACGCAAAAGCTATGGCGGCAGCATTGCAGAAACATGGTGTAGACTTGGTTTCCGGCGGAACGGACAACCATTTGATGCTGTTGGATCTGCGTTCTTTGAATATTACAGGTAAGGATGCGGAAAAAGTGCTGGATGCAGTGGCAATCACAGTCAACAAGAATACCATTCCCGATGACCCTCAGTCTCCTTTTGTTACAAGCGGTATCCGTGTTGGCACACCTGCGGTAACTTCCCGCGGCATGAAAGAAGCGGAAATGGAAGAAATTGCGGAAATCATGGCAATGGTACTGAAAGATTACGAAGGTACCAAAGAAGAAGCAGCAAAGAGAGTACGGGCACTGACTGACCGTTTCCCCATTTATGAAGATTAAGCAGTGAAACGTATTTTTATGGTATTTTGAACATAAAAAAGGTGAAACTTCTTTATATAAGAAGTTTCACCTTTCTTTGTTTATTCGTTTGTCTGTTCTTTTGTTCTGGATTCGTGTTCGGAACGATATCTGGACATCAAACCGTGGAACAGATCCATTGCGGTAGGCGGTGTAAAGCTGATGGCATTTGCGCCCGCTTCAATGGTGCGTTTGATACTTTCTCTGGTAGGGCCGCCTGTGGCAATAATCGGAATTTCAGGATATTTTGTCCGAATTTTCGCAACCACTTCCGGTGTTTTTCCGGCGGCGGAAATATTCAGGATACCTGCACCGGCTGCGATTCTGGCGTCGATGTCAGTATTTTCGTCCAGAACTGTGATGACAACAGGAATATCAACGATTTTGCTGATTTCATGAATCACTTCATTGGTGGTGGGCGCATTTACAACAACGGCCATAGCACCAAGAGCTTCCGCGTCTTTTGCCAGCATCACAACACGGGGGCCAGTGGTAGTGCCGCCGCCTACGCCTGCAAAAACAGGAATGCTGGACGCGGTGATGATTGAATTGGTAATGACCTGCTGAGGCGTAAAGGGATATACCGCCAAAACAGCGTCAGCGTTACAGTTACGGATGATGGCAATATCCGTAGAAAAGACAAGGGATTTGATACGTCTGCCCCAAATAACAATGCCGCTGGCTGCCCAGATTTCTTCCGGCATGGTAACGATATGCTTCCGCAGTCTGGTATCAATGCGAGGTGGTTTTTTTTCTGCCAATTCACTCACTCCTTTATATCTGTTCAGTTTCAAAGTGTTTACATAAGAATTACAGTAACAGAATATAACGATTTTTTTTGTTTGTCAAGCGTGGGCAAATGGGAGAAATGTTCTTCTTGGAAGCGGCATGGGACTGGGGTGGGGGGAGGAAAAAACTTGACATACAGGGGGTTTCGGGATAAACTTTGAAGTGTAAATATGTAAACTTTGACATTTTGGAGGGAGATTATTTTTGGAAACCATAATTGGTCTAGGCGTTTCCGTTGTATTGAATATCGTGCTGATTGTGAAGATCATGCTTTTGCAGAAAAAACATGCACAGCACACGGTAACAGAAGAAGGCATTCGCCAGATGGTAGACGCAGGCGGTGACAATGGCTCAATTGATGAATCAGAAAAAGAAATGATCAACAATATTTTTGAGCTGAGCAATACTTCTGTGGAAGAAATCGCCACACATCGTACAGATATTGTTGCGGTGCCTCTGGAAGCCACACTGGCAGAAATCAAGGAAGTGCTGATGGAGGAAAAGTATTCCCGTATTGTGGTCTATGAAGACAGTATCGACAATATTGTAGGCGTATTCCATGTGAAGGATCTGGTTAAGTATATTCTGACCGATTCTACCAGAATGGAGGAAGGCAATTTCCATCTGGAGGACATCATGATGCAGCCCTATTTTGTGCCTTTTTCTAAAAAAACGGACGAGCTCATTGAGGAAATGCAGCGGGAAAAAGTACACATGGCAATTGTTATCGACGAATACGGCGGTACATCCGGTATCGTTACCATGGAAGACGTCATGGAAGAAATTGTCGGGAATATCTTTGACGAATACGATCTGGAAGAAGAGGAAGACATTTGTCCCATTGATGAGAATAGCTATTCCATCAGCGGTAAGGCGGATCTGCAGGATGTTGCAGAACAGCTTGGCATCGTCTTTGAAGATGACGAGGATTATGACACATTAGGCGGTTATCTGATCGGTCGTCTGGGCAGAATTCCGGAAGATGATGAAATGCCGGAAATCGCTGTGGGCGGCTGGCTGTTCCAAATCAAACAGTTTGAAGAAAAACGCATTGAAAAAGTTTATGCTTTGCGGCAGCCGGAAGCCTTGGAAGAGGCAGAAGATGTCACAGAGGATGAAGGATAAGAATATCAAGGAGGAAAAGGATTATGTTAAATGAAAAAGTAGCGCAGCTGATCAATGAACAGGTAAACAAGGAATTCTATTCCGCATATCTGTATCTGGATTTTGCGAACTATTATGCATCTAAAGGTCTGGCAGGTTTTGCAAACTGGTATAAAATCCAGGCACAGGAAGAACGCGATCACGCTCTGCTGTTCTATCAGTACCTGCATAACAACAACGCAACTGTTACACTGGAAGCCATCGGCAAACCCGATGTACCTCTGAACAGCCTGATGGATCCTCTGAAAGCTGGTCTGGAACATGAAGTATATGTAACAGGTCTGATCCATAACATCTATGCAGCTGCACAGGAAGTAAACGACTTCCGCACCATGCAGTTCCTGGATTGGTTCGTAAAAGAACAGGGCGAAGAAGAAACAAACGCCAACGACCTGATCACAAAAATGGAACTGTTCGGCACAGACCCCAAAGCTCTGTATCTGCTGGATTCCGAAATGGCAGCAAGAGTTTATGTAGCGCCCAGCTTGACACTGTAATTTTCAGCGAAAAAGAGAAAGTCTCATTAAGGGCTGCTTTATAAAGAAACAAAGCTGGCTGAAATTCTTCCAATATATAGGATTTCAGCCAGCTTATTTTTATAGGATTGTTTTCTTCTGAAGAAAGCGGTTTTGTCTTTTTTTCTGTACATATTTCCGCTTTCTCTCTTGTTCCCCATTTTGATTTGCGGTATACTGAGGTCAATAGGGAAAAAAAGGGGGAAGGATTATGAATGTATTGGCTATTGTGCTGCCAGTGTTCTGTATGCTGGGGCTTGGTATGGCTGCCAATCGTTTCGGTTGGATCAGTCGTGCCGGCATGGATGGTATTAAATTGGTGGCAACCAATATCATGCTGCCTGTTGTTCTGGTAGACGCATTGGGGATGGCAGAGTATAACAAAGTAACACTTCTGCTGTTGGCGGTTATGCTGGTACAGCTTTTCATTGCCACAGGGGCTGGTTATCTGTTACGGCCTTTGGTTGGCGGAAGTCAAAGCAGATATCTGCCTTTTCTGACAGCGACTTTTGAGGGCGGTATGATGGCATATCCATTGTATATGGCATTGTGCGGATCGGAAATGCTTTCCAATATTGCTGCTTTGGATATGGCAAACTGTATTTTTACATTTACCGTTTATCTGGCACTGATTACAGCCACAGGCAAAGGAAAAAGCGGCGGCGGACAGCTGCTTTCCACGGTACTGCGTGCACCTGCTATGTATGGGGTTGTACTTGGTATTTTGCTGGGGGTTACAGGCATACTGCCTAAGATCGCAGGCAGCCGTGTAGGAGATGTATATTCTTCTTTGATTTCTATGATTACCACACCGGTTTCCGCATTGATTCTGTTGTGTGTTGGTTATGATTTGAAACTGGATCACCGGGTGCTTTCTTCCGCGGGGAAATCTGCTGCCATTCGTCTGGTGCTGCAAGGGGTGCTTTTGGTGGGTGTATGGTTTGTACTGCGGAATTTTGTGGCAGAACAGGAAATGAAAATTGCTGTATTCCTGTATGCTTTTATGCCGCCTTGTTTCATGAGTCCTCTGTATGCTGTCAGAGAAAAAGACAAGGTGTATACATCGACAACCATTTCACTTTATACTATTTTATCTATCATTGCTTTTACCATTTTGTCCGTCATATTCGGATGATTTTCAAAGCCGCTTTTTCCTGTAAAGAGCGGCTTTTTCTTATGGTTTGCAGTAAGAAGATTTTTCAGAATTGTATGGATAAAAAAACTTCGGGAAAATTCGCTATTGTATCTTTTGGTAATTCTATTTATAATGTACCATAGCGAATACGCATAGCAAATGCAATGAGCAACAGAAAGGCGGAACAAACATGAAGAAAAACTTGCTGGTAGCCCAATCAGGCGGCCCTTCGGCTGCCATCAATGCGACTCTGTGCGGTGTGGTGGAAATGGGATTGGAGCATCCGGAGATTGAGAAAATATATGGCGTCAAAAACGGGATTATGGGGATGTTGTCTGAACGGTTTGTAGACCTGACAGAATTGCTGGCGGATGAAAGCGCGCGTCAGCTCCTTTGCCAGACACCGTCTTCCGCTTTGGGTTCCTGCCATATGAAATTATCTCCCTGGGAAGAAAATGCCTTTGAATATGAAAAGGCCATCAGCATTTTCAGAAAATATAACATTGGTTATTTTATGTATATCGGTGGCAGTGACTCCATGGATACCGTGCATAAATTATCCGAATACTGCCGGAACCATCATATCAATGATATCAAGATCATTGGTGTGCCCAAAGCCATTGAAAACGATCTGCCGGAAACAGACCATTCTCCTGGTTTTGGTTCCGCTGCAAAATATATCGGTACCACATTGACAGAAATTGCATGTGACTGCAATGTATATGCATTGCCTTCCATTACAGTGGTAGAAATCATGGGGCAGGATACAGGCTGGCTCACAGCTTCTTCTGCTTTGGCAAGACTCAATGGAGATGCGGCACCGGATTTGATCTATCTGAGTGAACGTCCTTTTTCCGTGGAACAGTTCCTGTTTGATGTGCGGGAAAAAATGATGGAAAAACGCTCTGTCATTGTGGCAGTCAGCGAAGGTCTGCGCAATGAAGAAGGGGCTTATCTGACAGACAGCCTTCAGAATCGGGTGGAAGATGAATTTGGTCATCGGATTCTGGCAGGGGTTTCCCGTTTCTTGGAGGAAATCCTGCGGCAGGAAATCGGCTGCAAAGTCCGTAGTGTGGAACTGAATCTTATGCAGCGTTGCGCATCCCATGTAGCAAGTGCAACAGATATTCAGGAAGCACACACCATGGGACGGGAGGCAGTGCGTTATGCGCTGGAAGGCGGCAGCGGCGAAATGGCTTGCCTGCGCAGAGTTTCTAATGCGCCTTATGCATCGGAAGTGTTCTTCATTCCTGTGGACCAGGTGCTCAATCGTGTGAAACAGGTACCGGATGAATGGATCAATGAAGAAGGCAATGACATCACACAGGAAATGATGGATTACCTCATTCCTTTGATTCAGGGTGAAATTCCCTGTGCTTATGAAAATGGTGTGCCTGTGCATTTCCATCTTTCCTGATTCATAGCAAAAAAATGTATAAATCAGCCAAAAGTCGTCCATACTTTTCATCGAGGTGGTAGGTATGAAAAGAGGGATTGCGCTTTTGGCTGTTCTTGTTTTTCTCTCCTGCACAGCGGCGGGATATTTGTATACCCAAAGAATGCAGGAACCTGTGACACAGGAAGAAAAAACAGAGCAGACAGAACCTGTTGCAAAAGAAGAAACGGTCATTGGGGAAAATGCGGAAATCGTATATCAGTATTATTATACGGAAGATCAGAGAACTGCGGAGCAGGTGGAACCTGTGCAGAATTATCTTTTGGGTTTGAATCTGGCACAGGTACGCAGTATTTATGATGGCTGGCAGGTGGTTTTCTTTTCACCGGATAAAGTCATTCTGCGCAGTACAGTGGAAGGACGCAGTGATGAAAGTTTTCTGCTGGGTGAGCAAAATGGCATGCTGGCTGTTTTTCGAGAGGATGCCGATGGAAAAATAACATTATATGAATGTACGGATGTGCCTTTATCTGTATTGCCGGAGATAGAGCGTCAGCAGATTCGGGAAGGTGTGTGGATATTGGGAGAAGATAATCTTGCCAGGGTTTTGGCAGATTATATCAGTTGATTTTGCCATGTAAGAGAAGGATAAAATGATAAAAAACGCCGGAAATGTTGGCTTTTTGCCAACCTGCATCGGATTTTCTACTTGATGGCGTTTTGGCAAGAGTGATAAAATTTTGGTGGAAAACGGAAATCATTTATCGAAAATCACGGATGGATGTTTGACAACAGAAGGATTTTTGAAAAAATGATAAAAAGTAATCCGCATTTTTGATTGTCTGTAAGAAAAATTTTTTGAAAAAATTTTAAAAATAGGCTAGACATTTAATGTCCCACATGCTATAATAACAACTGTGAAAACTCCCCAATATTTTCACATTGCGGTAAGACGCAATCCCAATAAGAAATACCTTCTCTTTGTGAAAATGAGCAGCCATCGGCAGGTTGCTCATTTTCATTTTGTCCGAAAAAAAGAGCCAGTGTTTGACATGAATTTTCCGGCATATTATAATTGGTGCAGGGACGGTGAAAATATGGATTATTATTTGGACTTGGTGCAAAGCGTAAAAAAGAAATACAGACTTTGCAGGGAAGCGTTTTTGCCACAGGCTGTGTTCAGTGACGAATCGGAAAACTTCCGGAAACCGGCAGAACCGTCAGCCGAAGATTTTGTGGAAATTTCTGTACTGACTGGGCGCAATAATGCGTCGGCGGTATATTTATGTGTAGATGATAAAAGATTGTTGATGGAACGAGTGGAAAACGGCCGCGTGTTTGATCGTTATCGCGTTGTTCTGCCGCCGGCGGAAGAAGCGGCTAATTACTTTTTCCAGATCATTCATAATGAAACAACCTATTATTATACAAGAAATGGTGTGTCTCAGGAATTTCCCGTGGACGGATATTTTCGGCTGCTGCGGAATTTCCAGACGCCTGCATGGGCACGGGGTGCGGTAATGTACCAGATTTTTGTAGACCGTTTTTGCAATGGAGATCCTTCCAATGATGTGAAAACAGGAGAATATAACTATCTGGAAAATCAGGTGCAAGCAGTAGAAGACTGGTATGCCCAGCCGGAAGATGGTGATTTTTGCCATTTTTACGGCGGTGACTTGCAGGGGATTTTGCAGAAAATGGACTATTTACAGAATTTGGGTGTGGAAGTATTGTATCTGAATCCCATTTTCGTTTCTCCCAGCAGTCATAAATACGATATTCAGGATTACGACCACGTTGACCCGCACTTTGGCGTGATCGTAGAGGATTATGATAAAGTGGTCGAGCCAGGCGAGAAAAATAGCCAGGCAAAAGCCTATATTACCCGAACCACCAGTGAACGAAACCTTGTGGAAAGTGATGCGCTTTTCATTCGTCTGGTGGAGGAAGCCCATAAAAGAGGCATGCGGGTTATTTTGGACGGTGTATTTAACCATTGCGGTGGATTCCATAAATGGCTGGATCGGGAAGAAGTTTATAAATATCAGAAAAAAGGTGCTTACTACTGCAAGCAGAGCCCTTATCATGATTATTTTTATTGGAAAGAGGATGGCTCTTACGAAGGTTGGTGGGATTATCCCAACCATCCGAAGCTGAATATGGAGAACTGTTCTGCGCTGTATTGGGAGATTATGCGTATCGGGCAGAAATGGGTTTCTCCCCCTTATAACGCTGACGGCTGGCGTCTGGATGTTGCGGCAGATGTGGGCAAATCTGAGGAATTTAATCATAAATTCTGGCATGATTTCCGCAGTGCTGTGAAAAAAGCCAATCCGGAAGCCTTGATTCTGGCGGAACATTACGGAGATGCGGAAGCATGGCTCAGAGGTGATCAGTGGGATGGCGTTATGAATTACGATGCTTTCATGGAACCGGTTTCCTGGTATTTTACGGGCATTTCCAAACATAGCACAGAATCCCGCCCGGATCTGAAAAACAATAACGCTGTTTTCTGGGATACCATTCGGTATCAGATGGGCAGAATGCCTGCACAGGCAGCTGGCGTTGCCATGAATGAACTTTCCAATCACGATCATTCCCGTTTTCTGACCAGAACAAACGGAAGAACAGGTCGGCTCCACACAGATGGTGCCCAGGCGGCAAATCGTGGTGTCAATAAAGCGATGTTCCGGGAAGCGGTGTTGCTGCAAATGACATGGCCTGGCGCGCCTACGGTATATTATGGAGATGAAGCTGGTGTAACTGGCTGGACAGACCCGGATAACCGCAGACCTTTCCCTTGGAATCGGGAAGATGATGAACTGGTACAGTATCATAAAATACTCATTGGTTTGCGGAAAGAGCATATTTCTTTGCGAAAAGGCTCTTTGAAGCCGTTGGATACGGAAAACGGTATTCTGGCATATGGACGTTTTTGCGAAGAAGAACGCTGTCTGATTGTCTGCAACAACCGAGAGGAGGCCGTGCAGATTTCTTTACCAGTATGGCAGATCGGTGTGCAGTCCTGGGGCAAAATGGAAGTTTTGCTCAAGACAAAAGAAATGGATTATTTTACGGAAAAAGAACTGCTTTCAGTGGAAAAGGGCATGATACAGCTGGAAATGCCGCCACATAGCGGTATATTGATGAAAGAAGTGTAAGTCATGGATTTGCGGATATTATTTGAAAATGCGGATATGGTGGCTGTGGAAAAACCACAGGGCATGCCTGCTCAGCCGGACAGAACAGGGGATGGGGATTTGCTTTCCCTGCTGTCAGCCCAGATGAAGCAGGAGTTAGGATTGGTGCATCGTCTGGATCGCCCTGTTGGGGGCATTATGGTTTTTGCCAAGACAAAACAGGCGGAAGCAGCCCTTTCCAAAATGATGCAGGCAGGCGGCTGGAAGAAATCTTATCTGACTGTTCTTTGGGGCATGTTGGAAGAAAAGAGCGGTACATGGACAGATTATCTTTTCAAAAACGCCAGAACCAATTTGTCAGAAGTGGTGTCCCCTTCCAGAAAAGGCGCAAAGAAAGCCATTCTGCATTATCAGGTACTAGCAGAAACCATGTGGAATGAGCAACCCCTTTCTCTGGTGGAAATTACATTGGAAACAGGGCGGCACCATCAGATTCGTGTCCAGACTTCCCATCATGGCGCACCCATTTGGGGAGACAGAAAATATAATACATTACAGCCCATGAGAGGCATTGGCAACATGGCTTTATGGTCATGGAAGTTGGAAGGAAAATGGGAAAAACAGAAGGATGGTTTTTCCATTCGTTCCTTGCCAAGTGATATGCCATTTTCGCTTTTTTCGGAAAAATTGGGAGAATTGTAAAAAAGTTGTTTTGCTTTTTTTTGCAATGTGTATTATAATGTTCTTGAAAATAGAGAAACAGATAAAAGAACAGCAATGTTCTTTTATTTTCATCATAAAATTAGCAATCACAAAGGTGGTTGGCTAACAAAATAAAGGACGGTGAATGACAATGCAAGGAAAATTTACAAATAAAGCTCAGGAAGTGCTGAAAAGAGCCCAGGAGGCTGCTTTGAAGCTGGGGAATAAATATGTAGGAACTGAACATATTTTGCTGGGGCTGACATTGGTCAGTGACAGCGTAGCTGCAAAGGCGCTGGAAAGTCAGGGTGTTACCTATCATCAGGTCATGGACAAAATCCAGTCTATGACAGGGGGCACCTCTGCTTACTATATTCCTGCGGACTTTACACCACGGGCAAAACGTGTGGTGGAAAGCAGTGTGCAGGAAGCATTCCGTATGGGTACTGGCTATGTAGGTACAGAACATATCCTCATTGCCCTCATTCGAGAAAATGATAATATTGCTGTACGGATTATGGTATCTCTGGATCTGAATCTCCAGCGTTTGTATGATGACATCATGAACATGCTGGGAGAAGGGGAAGACCAGAACAGCAGCGCTCGCGGTATGAACAGCCAAGGAGAAAAACAGGAAAAAAGCGCCACAGAAACACTGGATAAATTCAGTCGTGATATGACGGCACTGGCAAAGAAAAATAAATTTGACCCCATTGTGGGCAGAGATAAGGAAATCGAACGGATTGTGCAGATTTTGAGCCGTCGTACCAAAAACAATCCTTGTCTGGTGGGTGATCCCGGTGTAGGGAAAACCGCCATTGTGGAAGGTCTTGCCCAGAAAATTGCAGAAGGCAATGTGCCCGATACTTTGAAAAATAAGAGAATTGTGGGTCTGGATCTTTCTGCCATGGTTGCTGGTTCCAAATATCGTGGGGAATTTGAAGAACGTATGAAAAAAGCCATGGACGAAGTAAAAGCTGATGGCAATATCATTCTGTTTGTGGATGAAATCCATACCATCATCGGTGCAGGGGCTGCGGAAGGCGCCATTGACGCATCCAATATTCTGAAACCCGCTCTTTCTCGTGGAGAAATCCAGCTCATTGGTGCCACCACATTGGAAGAATACCGGAAACATATTGAAAAAGACGCTGCTTTTGAACGCCGTTTCCAGCCTGTGAAAGTGGAAGAACCTGACGAACAGGCGGCAGTAGCGATGCTGAAAGCTTTGCGTGATAAATACGAAATGCACCATAAAGTAACCATTTCCGATGATGCCATCGAAGCGGCTGTGAAGCTGTCTTCCAGATATGTATCTGACCGTTTCCTGCCTGATAAAGCCATTGACCTCATTGACGAAGCCGCTTCCCGTCTGCGTCTGAAAACATTCAGCGCACCGGATAATGTGGCGGAAATGGAAGAAAAACTGGCGGAAATGGAAAAAGAAAAAGAAGCTGCCATCAAGACAGAAGAATTTGAAAAGGCGGCGGAAATCAAACGGGCCCAGGATGCGCTTCGCGCTCAGTGGAAAGAAGCCAAAAAAGAATGGGAAAACAACCATGAAAATCAGGCACAGGTAGTCACTAGAGAAGAAGTGGCAGAAGTGGTGTCTGTATGGACAGGTGTGCCTTTGCAGAGTTTGCAGGAAGAAGAAAGTCAGCGGCTTTTGCATCTGGAAGATATCCTTCATCAGCGTGTCATTGGACAGTCGGAAGCCGTAAAAGCACTGGCAAAAGCCATCCGCCGCGGCAGAGTTGGTTTGAAAGATCCCAACCGCCCCATCGGTTCCTTCCTATTCTTGGGGCCTACGGGTGTTGGTAAAACAGAATTGTCCAAAGCTTTGGCGGAAGCCCTCTTTGGGGATGAAGATGCTATGATCCGTATCGACATGTCCGAATATATGGAGAAACACAGCGTATCCCGTATGGTAGGTTCTCCTCCGGGTTATGTGGGTTATGAAGAAGGCGGTCAGCTCAGTGAAAAAGTTCGCCGGAATCCTTATTCTGTTGTCCTGTTCGATGAAATCGAAAAAGCATCTCCTGATGTTTTCAATGTGTTGTTACAGGTGCTGGATGATGGACATATCACCGATGGTCAGGGCAGAAAAGTGGATTTCAAAAACACAGTCATTATCATGACTTCCAATGCCGGCGCAAGAAGCATTGTAGAGCCAAAACGTGTGGGCTTTACCAGCATGGAAACAGAAGAACAGAGTTATCAGAACATGAAGAAAAATGTCATGGAAGAAGTGCGCCATATCTTCAAACCGGAATTTTTGAACCGAATCGACGATATGATCGTATTCCATTCCCTGACACAGGAAGATATTCTGGAAATCGTAAAACTTATGACCAAAACCGTTTCCAAACGTATCAAAGAAAATATGGACATTACCGTTACCTTTACGGATAAAGCCCTGGAAAAAATCGCGGAAGAAGGCTATGACAAAGCCTTTGGCGCAAGACCTCTCCGTCGTGCCATCCAGTCCCGCATTGAGGATGCTTTTGCGGAAGAATATCTCATGGGCAACTTCAAAGCAGGGGATAAAGTTTCCGTTGGTTTAAAAACAAACGGCTTCCTTTTCCGTGTGGTAAAATGAACGAACAAATAGGTAGAAAAAAGCAGAATTTTGGTATATACCTGCGGCAGGTTTTGTGATATAATCAATTTGATATAATATCAGAAATATTACCGTGCATATTCTTGTTCGGAATAGACAATAAAGAAAGGACGCTTGGGAGGTAAGCAACATGGCAGTAATTGAGGAATTGATTAGAAAAGAAGATGACGGCAGCATCAGTTTCGGTAACTACCTGATGGATGAAAAGAAAAAAGTTCTGGACTTTGAAGTGCAGGGCGATTTGTATAAAGTAAAAACATTTAAAGAAATCACAAAACTGGAAAAGAACGGTAAAATGCTGCTGGAAGCAGTACCCGGCGCAACTGTTCTGAACTTTGCACAGGATGAAAGAGGCGTTTCCTTCCTGGTGGAAGCAGAAGAAGATGTTCAGCTGACACTGGAACTGGAAGCAGATACAGAATACAAAATTCTGGTTGACGACGTAAACGTTGGCAAAATGAAAACAAATATGACAGGCAAAGTGACATTCTCTGTGGAAATTCAGAAAAATGCAACACCTGTAAAAATTGAAAAAATCGGCTAAAATCTGAGTTTTCAGTACATGATGAAAAGAAAATCGATAGAGTCTTGCAAAAGGCTTTATCGATTTTTGTTTATCTGTCTGTTTTTGTGATGACAACAGAAAAGGTTATCATCGAGGTGGAAGAATGAGAGTAAAAACATCGTATATTTGCAGTGAATGTGGATACAAAAGCTCAAAATGGATGGGAAAATGCCCGGAATGTGGAGAGTGGAACACATTTTCTGAACAGGAAGAAACCAAAAAGGAAAAAAGCAGTGCAAAGCCCGTACAGCTGACCCTTTCCCGTTTGAAGGAAGTGGAAAGCAGCAAAAGCCAGCGGCTTTTGACAGGTATTGGGGAGTTTGACCGTGTTATGGGCGGTGGCATCGTCCGGGATTCCGTAACCATTTTGACATCTCCTCCCGGTGGCGGCAAATCCACATTGTGCCTGATGGTGGCATACCAACTGGCAAATGCAGGCTACCGTGTGTTATATGCCACAGGGGAGGAAAGTGACAGCCAGATCAAGAATCGAGCAGACAGGATACTGGGGGATATTGCCGATAATATCTGGATTTTGGCAGATACTTCCATGGATGCGGTATTGTCTGCCGTTGGGGAAGTAGACCCGGATTTGATCATTCTGGACAGTATCCAGACATTCTCTCTGGCGGAATTTTATCCGGCGAGGGCAGGCAATCCTACCCAGACCATGGAATGCGCTTCCGCATTGGTGCAGTGTGCAAAGGATAAGCGCAGACAGCGAGCAGCGCTGATGATTGGGCAGATGAATAAAAATGATGAGATTGCTGGTCTGCGTGCATTGGAACATCTGGTGGATACGGTTCTGGTGCTGGAAGGAGAAGGGGCAGATGAGCTTCGTGGACTTCTGGCGACGAAAAATCGTTTCGGCAGCACTGGAGAAATGGGCTTTTTTGCCATGACAGAAAAGGGACTGCGTTCCATTGACAATCCTTCAGAATACTTCATTACCAAGCGAAACAGAAATGAACTGGTTTCTGGCAGTGCTGTTACAGTTTTGCGGGAAGGCTCCCGTCCCATTGTGGCAGAAGTGGAAAGTCTGGTTTCCCAGTCCTTTACACCATATCCTTCTCGGATCAGTGAAACCATGAAAAAAGATACCCTTCATACACTGCTTTCCATTTTGGAACAGCGGGGCAATGTGAAACTTTATGATAAAAACGTGGTGGTTAAGACCACAGGCGGCTTGTTCTTGAAGGAGCAGGCAGCAAATTTGGCGGTGCTCATGAGTATTGTGTCGTCTGTGAAGAACAGACCTATCCCGCCGGATTGGGCGTTCATTGCCGATGTGGGGCTGACGGGAGAATTGAAGCGGGTACCTGCCATGGAAAGTCGTTTGAAGGAGCTTGACCGGCTGGGATACGCAAAAATTATTGTGGCAAAAGGCGCTGCTGGGCAAGTTGTTTTGCAGCATGCAGAAGTAATTGAATGTCGTCTTTTGCAGGATGTTATGGCAATTTTGACAGAATTTTACAGCAAAATGCGTGATTGATTTTCTGTATCTTCTGGCGTTCATTGTATTTTTATAGTTTACGAATGGAAAAACCTATATTATAATAAAGCAATAGGCATTGAAGGAATCAAGATTTTGACTGACGATTCAGTGAATATACAAAGGAGGTATGATAAGCATGCAGGAAGTAAAAATTAAAAAGTTCAAAAAGGTGCTGGTTGCCAACCGTGGCGAAATTGCCATCCGTGTGTACCGTGCCCTGAATGAACTGGGTATTCAGACAGTTGGTATTTTCTCCAAAGAAGATAAATACTCTCTGTTCCGTACCAAAACAGACGAAGCATATATGCTCAATCCTGAAAAGGGTCCCATCGACGCATATCTGGATATTCGTAATATCATCAACATTGCAAAGGCAAAAGGCGTTGACGCCATCCACCCCGGCTATGGTTTCCTTTCCGAAAACCCCGCTTTTGTAGAAGCATGTAACCAGGCTGGTATCGCTTTCATCGGCCCTGATGTGGATGTTATGTACTCCATGGGGGACAAAATCTCCTCTAAACAGATGGCTATTGAATGTAATGTACCCATCATCCCTGGTGTTGACCATGCCATCAGAAGCCTGGACGAAGTTATGGAAGTAGCGGAAAGAGTCGGCTACCCCGTTATGCTGAAAGCCAGCAATGGTGGCGGCGGACGTGGTATGCGTATCGTCAACAGCGCGGAAGAAATGCCTAAGGAATTTGACGAAGCAAGAAACGAAGCGAAAAAAGCCTTCGGTGACGATAAAATTTTCGTTGAAAAATATCTCCGTGACCCCAAACACATTGAAGTACAGGTTCTGGGTGACAAATACGGCAACGTTGTACACCTCTTTGACCGTGACTGTTCTGTACAGCGCCGTCATCAGAAAGTTGTGGAATTTGCTCCCGCTTTCACTGTCAGCGATGCAGTCAGAGAAAAAATCTTCGCAGATGCCGTTCGTCTGTCCAAACATGTAGGATACAAAAATGCTGGTACACTGGAATTTTTGGTGGATGCAGACGAAAACTACTATTTCATCGAAATGAACCCCCGTATTCAGGTAGAACATACCGTAACAGAAGAAGTAACGGGTATTGATATTGTGCAGGCACAGGTTCTGATTGAAGAAGGTTATCCTCTGGATTCCCCTGAAATCGGTATCAAATCTCAGGATGACATCCATGCAAATGGCTACTCCATCCAGCTGCGTGTCACCACAGAAGACCCTGCCAACAATTTCCTGCCTGACACAGGCAAGATCAGTGTATACCGTTCTCCTGCCGGCAATGGTATCCGTCTGGATGGCGGTACTGCTCACACAGGTGCGGAAATCACACCTTTCTATGACAGCTTGCTGGTAAAAATCATTGCTCACGACAGAACATTTGAAGGCGTAACAAGAAAAGCTGTTCGTGCTATCAAAGAAACCAGAATCCGTGGTGTAAAAACAAATATTCCTTTCCTCATCAACGTACTGCAGAGTGACGTTTGGAATGCTGGTAAATGCACCACAACATTCATTGAAAAAACACCTGAATTGTTCCATATCGTATTGGGTAAAGACAGAGCGACCAAGATTGCTGAATTTATCGGTAATAAGATCGTAAACGAATCCAAAGGTCATAAGCCTGAATTTGATCCCATTGTGCCTCCTTCCTTCGGACAGGACCAAAATGGCAAGACCATCTTTGTAGAAGGCGCGAAAGACAAGTTCCTGCGTATGGGCGCAAAAGACTATACACAGAGCCTGCTGAAAGAAAAACGCCTGCTGGTAACAGATACCACCATGCGTGACGCCCATCAGTCTCTGATGGCAACACGTCTGCGTACAAACGACCTGATCGTTGCAGCGCCTGCAACCAACATGGCAATGGCAAACGCATTCTCCGTAGAAGCATGGGGCGGTGCAACATTCGACGTAGCTTACCGTTTCCTGACAGAATCTCCTTGGAGAAGATTGCAGCAGCTTTCCGAAGCAATGCCCAACACACTGATCCAGATGCTGCTGCGTGCATCCAACGCTGTTGGTTACGCAAACTATCCTGATAACGTTGTTAGAGAATTCATCAAAGTTTCCGCAGAACGCGGCGTAGACGTATTCCGTATCTTCGACAGCTTGAACTGGCTGGAAAACATGAAGATGCCCGTTGAAGAAGCACTGAAAACAGGCAAGATCGTAGAAGGTGCTATCTGCTACACCGGCGATATTCTGGATCCTAAGGAAACAAAATATACACTGGATTACTATATCCGCAAAGCAAAAGAACTGGAAGACATGGGCTGCCACATTTTCGCAATCAAAGATATGGCAGGTCTGCTGAAACCTTATGCTGCAAAAGAACTGTTTACAGCACTGAAACAGGAACTGCATATTCCTCTGCACCTGCATACCCATGACACCACAGGCAACGGTGTCAGCACCGTACTGATGGCTGCGGAAGCAGGCGTAGATATTGCAGACTTGGCAATCCAGTCCATGAGCTCCCTGACCAGCCAGCCTTCTATGAACGCAGTTGTAGAAGCACTGCGCGGTACAGAACGTGATACCGGTCTGGATCCCGATCAGCTGGTTGAACTGAGCCATTACTATCAGGGTGTACGTCAGATCTTCACTGGCTTTGAAAGTGAAATGAAGACACCCAATACAGAAATTTATAAATACGAAATCCCTGGCGGTCAGTACTCCAACTTGCTGGCACAGGTAAAATCCATGGGCTCCGCAGATAACTTTGAAGAAATCAAACATCTGTACAAAGAAGCCAACGAACTGCTGGGCAACATCGTAAAAGTAACACCTTCTTCCAAGGTTGTTGGGGATATGGCGATCTTCATGTCCAAAAACGGTCTGAATAAAGACAATATCCTCACAGAAGGTAAAGATATTTCCTATCCTGAATCCGTTGTGGATTACTTCATTGGGAACATCGGTCAGCCCGAAGGCGGTTTCCCCAAAGAATTGCAGGAAATCGTGCTGAAAGGCAGAAAACCTATCGATGGCAGAGCAGGTGCGCTGCTGCCTCCCGCTGATTTCGATGCCATTGCAAAGCATTTGAAAGAAGCACACGTTATGAAAAACGTGAACCCCAGAAACATCATCAGCTATGCGCTGTATCCGAAGGTATATGATGACTACTGCGACCATTGGGAATACTACACAGACGTATCCAAACTGACCAGTGATGTATACTTCTTCGGTTTGGCAAAAGGTGAAGAAACTTCCATCGAAATCGGTGAAGGTAAAGATATCATCATCAAATTCATTGATATGTCTGAACCTGATGCAGAAGGTTTCCGCGCGCTGACATTCGAAATCAACGGCGTTATGCGTGAAGTAAAAGTTCTGGATAAACATCTGGAAGTTAAGAGCGACGGTAAACTGAAAGCCGATAAGAACAACCCTTACCACCTGGGTTCTTCTATCCCCGGTACTATCAGCAAGATTCTGGTAAAAGAAGGCGAAGAAGTGAAGAAGAACCAGCCTCTGCTGACCATCGAAGCAATGAAGATGGAAACATCTATCGTAGCAAAAGAAGATGGCGTTATCGACAAGATCTATGCTGTGGAAGGCGAAAAAGTCAGCCAGGGCGATCTGCTGGTATCCTTCGCAAAAGAAGAAGAATAATTTTTCTTCATCTGCACATCAATATAAGCATAAAAACCCGAAACACAATTTGTGTTTCGGGTTTTTTGAAACAAAAAAGATACCCCTTGGGAAAAGGAGTATCTTTTTTATTTTTATTCTGTTTTCGGTTTTACAAAGAGCATTGCAAAAACAATTGCCAGCAGGATACAGCAGATTACCAGAGCTGTGCTGCCCCAAAGTTTTGTGCCGACGGCACCAATGGCAGCACCTAAAATAAAGAATAGGATAATGCTGTAATAATGAAAACTTTTTTCTCTGCGGGAAGGGTCTTTTGTCTGGAAATATTTCACCAGATGGTCTGTTCCGCTGCGCAGATTACCGGTACACATGGTGGTGGCATAGGGCATGCCATGGAATTTACGGAAACTCTGTACCTGCATGGCACAGATAAAGGAAACCAGTGCGTTGGCAAAGGCGTCAGTTTTTCCAAGGGGAAGAAAAATCACGACAACCAAAGCCAGAATTTCAATGAGAAGCACTGTCTGTCGCCAGTGTAGGGCTAGTTTTCCTTCCAGACGATGTTTGATCCATTCATCCACAAAAACACCGGCAACAAACGCCAAAATGGGCACCAGATAGGAAAGGGCTTTTTTGAAATCCCCTTCAGATAAGTGCACACCCAGCAGGACGATGTTGCCTGTTTGGGCATTGGCAAAAACCTGACCTCGTGCCAGGTAAGTATATGCGTCCAGAAACCCGCCTACGGCTGCCAGTATGGCACCGATTCGGAAGGAGTCGGACATTTGGTCTGTATGTAATGTCATATATCAATCTCCTGTTATATCAAGTATTTTCTGTCCAAAGAACGGTATTGCAGAACTTCTGCCAGATGGCGGACAGTAATTTCTTCGCTGCCGTCTAAGTCAGCTGCCGTTCTGGCAACTTTCAGTATTTTGTGGTAAGCTCTTGCGCTTAAGTCCATGGAAGAGAAAGCTGCCTTCAGCAGTTTTTGTTCTGCTTCCCCGAGAACGCAGTATTTCTCTACTTGTGCGGCGTTAAGCTGGGCATTGAAGAAAATTCCTTCCTTTTTATATCGCTGAAGTTGGATTTCGTGGGCTTTTACCACGCGCTTTTTGATCTCTGTCGAAGATTCGCCGGAAGCGGTGCTTTGGAGATCTTCATAGCCCACCGCAGGCATTTCCACCATCAAATCAATACGGTCTAATAGAGGCCCACTGATTTTGCTTTGGTATTTGGCAATTTCATTGACGGTGCAGTGACATTTATCCCCGCTGCCAAGATAACCGCAGGGGCAGGGGTTCATGGCTGCCACCAGCATGAAATCAGAGGGGAATGTCAAAGTGCCGCTGACACGGGCAATGGTGACTTTTCCATCCTCCATGGGCTGCCGCATGACTTCCAGAGCAGAACGCTGAAATTCAGGCAATTCGTCCAGAAACAACACACCATTATGGGCCAAGGAAATTTCCCCGGGTTTTGGGATTCTGCCGCCGCCAGTAAGGGCAGAAGCGGAAATGGTATGATGGGGAGAACGAAAAGGTCTGTGGTGAATCAAGGCGTTTTTATTCTGCAAAAGATCTGCCACACTGTAAATTTTCGTAATTTCAATGCTTTCTGCAAAAGTCAGGTCAGGCAGTATGGTAGGAAATCGTTTTGCCAGCATGGTTTTACCAGAACCGGGAGGGCCGATAAGCAGGATATTATGTCCGCCGGCAGCTGCCAGTTCCATGGCACGTTTGGCATTTTCCTGTCCTTTCACATGAGAAAAATCCAAACTTTCCCATTCTTTGTCATCGGCAAAGAGATTATCCATGTTCACATGATAGGGATGTAATGTTTCCTGATTTTGCAAAATGGCGACTAATTGCCGCAGACTATGAAGGGGATAGACCTCCATGCCTTCCACAAGAGCCGCTTCTTCGGCATTTTCATAGGGCACAAAGCATTTTGTGATGCCATCCTGCAATGCGCCATAGACCATAGGCAGAATGCCGTTGACAGGGCGCAGAGAACCATCCAGAGAAAGTTCTCCAGCCAGTAAATATCCATCTAATGCTTCAGCAGGCAGGGTTCCCATAGCAGTCAGGATCCCTGCGGCAATGGGCAGGTCAAAGGACGCCCCTTCTTTTTTCGTGTCCGCTGGTGCTAAATTGACCGTGATACGTTTGGTTGGAAAGGACAGCCCTGTGTTTTTGATGGCAGTGCGTACCCGTTCTCTGGATTCTTTCACAGCAGAATCCGGCAGCCCTACAATGTCAAAAGCAGGCAGTCCGCTGCTCAAGTCAACTTCTACATTGACAGCATAAGCGTCAATGCCAAGCAGTGCGGCACTATGAATAATGGAAAGCATGACCTCGCCTCATTTCTCTTGAAAAATTCTGTTCTTATCATAACAATTCTTACGAAAAAGTGCAATGAAAATTGGAGATTTCTACCAGTACATGCATAGGGATTCACATTATTTTCAAATTTTTAGAAAAAAATCATTGAATTTTGAAAAGAAAGCATATATAGTAGATTGCGTAACTGGCAAGGGGATAAGGAGGCGTCATTGTGGAAGAAACGTATCTGATGTGGCTGGCAAGAGTGACACTGCATAACACAAAGAAAGCCTTTCAGCTTTTGGGAAGATTTGGTACAGCGGAAAATGTTTTTTACGCAGAACCGGAAGAAATCCGCAGCGCCTTGGGCAATGCCACAAAGCTTGCAGATACCATTTTATCCCAACGAGACCCTGAAATGCTGGATGAATGGATGATCGAATTGGAAGAAAAAGAAATCTCCTTTTATTCCTATTTCCACCCGTCCTATCCTTATTTGCTGAAACAGATTTACGATCCGCCTTTGGGGATTTATGTGAAAGGCGTTCTGCCAGATGACCATATTGACAAAATCGGTGTCATAGGCGCCAGAAGGTGTTCTCAATATGGCGCATCCGTGGCTTACCGCATCACAAAAGATTTGGGTCAGACCAATGTGATCGTTGTCAGCGGCATGGCCAAAGGTATTGACGCAGTTGCCCATAAAGGCATCATGGATGGCGGCGGAAAAACCATCGCTGTACTGGGCTGTGGCGTAGATGTTTGTTATCCTGCGGAAAATCGGGAATTGATGGAGCGGATCATAGAAAACGGCTGTGTGCTGTCAGAGTATCCGCCGGGAACAAAAGCGGTTCCTTATCATTTTCCCTATCGCAACCGCATTATCAGCGGTCTTTCTAAACTGATTGTCGTCATTGAAGCAGGAAAACGCAGCGGCACATTGATTACAGCCGATTTAGCACTGGAAAACGGCAGGGATGTTTTCGTTCTGCCAGGCAATGTGACCAGCAAACTGAGCGAAGGCACCAATAACCTGATTAAGCAGGGCTGCCCAATCATTACAGAATCGGGAGATATTTTAGAGGAACTTGGCATATCCTATCAAGAAAAGGAAAAGACCCGTTTCTATGAAAAAGTAGAAGAAAAACTGACACCCGAAGAACGGGAAATTTATGAGAAAATAACTGAGGCAACACCGGTAACGGCTGAGGAATTGAGCCGGATGCTGGATAAGCCAATTCAGGATATACAATATGTACTTTCTCTGTTGGAAATCACTGGATATATTCGAAAATTACAGCAGGCGGGTTATGTCCGCAGTTAACAGAGAAGGCTGAGAGGTGAAGATATGAGCAAAGAAGCGACTGCAGCAAAACCAAAGAAAACAACTAAGAAAGCTGCGTCAAAGAAATACCTTGTCATTGTAGAATCTCCTGCAAAGGCAAGTACCATTGGAAAATTTTTGGGAAGCAATTATAAAATCGAGGCTTCCATGGGGCATATCCGAGATCTGCCCAAAAGCCAGATGGGCATTGACATTGAACACGATTTTGAACCCAAGTATATCACCATCCGCGGCAAAGGCGATTTGCTGAGCAAACTGAAAAAAGAGGCGAAGGCTGCCGATAAAGTCTATCTGGCAACTGACCCGGACCGTGAAGGGGAAGCCATCAGTTGGCATCTGCTTCACGCCCTCAATTTAGGTGATGATAAGGACATCAGCCGTATCACCTTCAACGAAATCACAAAGGCTGCGGTAAAACGCTCCATTTCTGAAGCAAGAGAAATCGACATGGATTTGGTGGATGCCCAGCAGGCACGCCGTGTGCTGGACAGAATGGTGGGTTATACCGTCAGTGACTTATTATGGAAGAAAGTCAAAAAAGGCCTCAGCGGCGGTCGTGTACAGTCTGTTGCACTGCGTCTGATCTGTGACAGAGAGGACGAAATCCGTGGCTTTATTCCAGATGAATATTGGACCATCGGTGCAAAACTTACCGATGCGGAAAAGAAAACATTTGAAGCCAGATTTTACGGAAAGGGCAGTGAAAAAATGGAACTGCCCAACGCACAGGTGGTTCAAGAAGTGGAAAACGGTCTGAAAGGACAGGATTTCATCGTCAAAGAAGTGAAAAAAGGTACACGCCAGAAGAAACCTGTTGCACCTTTTACCACCAGTACCATGCAGCAGGAAGCCAGCAAGCATTTGAACATGGCAACACAGAAAACCATGCTCATTGCCCAGCAGCTTTATGAAGGCGTTCATGTAAAAGGGGAAGGCAATGTGGGTCTGGTTTCCTATATCCGTACCGACTCCTTCCGTATTTCCGATGAAGCCTATGAAGCAGCTGTTTCCTATATCGGTGAAAACTTCGGGGAAGAATATGTAAATCCCGAACGTGTGGTATATAAATCCAAAGGGAAAACACAGGATGCTCACGAAGCCATCCGTCCCACAAATGTACAGCGGACACCTGACAGCATCAAAGAATCCCTGACAAAAGATCAGTATAAACTTTATAAACTCATTTGGGAACGCTTCGTTGCCAGCCAGATGAGTCCCGCGCTCTATGATACCATGCAGGTGAAAATGGCAGCAGGGGAATATAGTTTCCGTGCTTCCGGTTCTCGTTTGACTTTCCGGGGCTTCTTGGAAGTTTATAACAAAGGGGAGGAAGAAGCCGATGTGCAGATGCCTGTGCTGAAAGAAGGCGATGCGCTGAAAGCACTGGAAATCCTGCCGGAACAGCATTTCACACAGCCTCCTGCACGTTTCACAGACGCTTCTCTGATTAAGACACTGGAAGAAATCGGTGTAGGGCGTCCCAGTACCTATGCACCTACATTGACTACCATTCAGGCAAGAAACTATGTCACAAAAGAAGCCAAAAACCTCTATCCCACAGAATTGGGAGAAGTGGTAAACGATATCATGAAATCCTATTTCCCTGACATTGTGGACGTCGACTTCACCGCAAACATGGAAGAACGTCTGGATGATGTGGAAATGGGCAGAGAAGAATGGAAACAGATCATCCGTGATTTCTATCCCGGTTTCCATGAAGCAGTGGAAAACGCAGTGGAAAAACTGGCGAAAGTGGAAATCAAAGATGAAGTGACTGATGTCATCTGCGAAAAATGCGGCAGAAACATGGTCATCAAATATGGCAGATACGGAAAATTCCTGGCTTGTCCCGGTTTCCCGGAATGCCAGAACGCGAAACCTTTCTTTGAAGAAGCCGGTGTGAACTGTCCTGAATGCGGCGGCAAAGTTCTCATCAAGAAAACAAAGAAAGGCAGAACATATTTCGGTTGTGAAAACAATCCCGAGTGCGGCTTCATGTCCTGGAACAAACCTACCGGGGAAAAATGTCCCGTTTGCGGCAGTTTCCTGGAAGAAAAGGGAAAGAAAAATCCCAAAATCGTATGCTCCAATGAAAAATGCGGCTACATGCGGGAGCCTGAACCGGAAAAAGAAGAAAATACAGAGGAATAAATCGCTGTTTTTTCAGAAAAAGTTGAAAAAAACTATAATTTATGGTTGTAATTTGTATGGGATTGTGCTATAATCCCATAGGTAACTTAAAAACACACGCATTTGCTGCCCTGTGTCCGGTGCCGAAGTGTTCGGTGACACGGGGGATGATGCGGAGGACAAACCACAGGAGGTGCGCTATGAGCGTAATTTCAATGAAACAGTTGTTAGAAGCTGGTGTACATTTTGGTCACCAGACAAGAAGATGGAACCCTAAAATGGCTGAATACATCTTCGCAGAAAGAAACGGTATCTACATCATCGACCTGCAGAAAACCGTTAAAAAAGTAGACGAAGCTTATGCTGAAATCTGCAACATCGTAGCTGACGGCGGCGAAGTTCTGTTCGTTGGTACAAAGAAACAGGCACAGGAATGCATCAAAGAAGAAGCTGAAAGATGCGGTATGTACTACGTTAACCAGAGATGGCTGGGTGGTATGCTGACAAACTTCAACACAATCAAAACAAGAATTGCAAGACTGAAAGAACTGGAAAAAATGCAGGAAGATGGCACTTTTGACGTTCTGCCCAAAAAAGAAGTTGCAGCCCTGATGCACGAAATGGAAAAACTGGAAAAGAACCTGGGCGGTATCAAAGAAATGAAGAAGATCCCCGATCTGATGTTCGTTGTTGATACAAGAAAAGAAAAAATCGCTGTTCAGGAAGCACACACACTGGGTATTCCCATCGTTGCTATCGTAGATACAAACTGCGATCCCGATGAAATTGACTACGTAATCCCCGGTAACGATGACGCTATCCGCGCCGTAAAACTGATTGCTTCCAAAGTAGCTGATGCAGTTCTGGAATCCAAACAGGGTGAACAGGAAAACGCAGAAGCAGCTGAAGAAACAGTAGCTGAATAATTTCATAGGCAATTTGCCCGAGCTTCAGCCGATTCACGGGCTGAAGCTCTTTCTTATCATAAAACCAATATACGGAGGGAAAAGAACATGGCTATTACAGCAGCAATGGTAAAAGAACTGAGAGAAATGACAGGCGTTGGCATGATGGACTGCAAAAAAGCCCTGACTGAAACAGACGGCGATATGGAAAAAGCAGTTGAACTGCTGAGAGAAAAAGGTCTGGCAGCTTCTGCGAAAAAAGCAGGCCGTATTGCTTCCGAAGGTATCGTTGATGTTTACCTGAGCGATGACAACAAAGTTGGTACAATCGTAGAAGTAAACTCCGAAACAGACTTCGTTGCAAAGAACCAGGTATTCAGAGATTATGTTGCAGCAGTTGCAAAACAGGCTTCCACAACAACAGTAACAGATATGGATGCTTTCTTCGCTGAAAAATGGGATCTGGATCCTCAGTTCACAGTAAAAGAAGCTCTGAGCCAGCAGGTAGCAGTTATCGGTGAAAACCTGAACATCAGACGTTTCGAAAAATTCGAAAAAGCTGGTTCCGGCAGACTGGTTTCCTACATCCACGGCGGCGGCAGAATCGGCGTTCTGATCGAACTGGCTTGCGATAACGACAGCGACGCTCTGGAAGAACTGGGCAAAAACGTTGCAATGCAGATTGCAGCTCTGAACCCTAAATTCATCGCTGAAAAAGACGTTCCCGCTGACTTCATCGAAAAAGAAACAGAAATCCTGACAGTACAGGCTAAAAACGATCCTAAAAACGCAAACAAACCCGAAAACATCATTGCAAAAATGATCGAAGGCAGACTGAAAAAAGAAATGAAAGAATTCTGCCTGATTGAACAGCCTTACGTAAAAGACGGCGATCTGACAGTGAAAAAATACATTGACTCCGTAGCAAAAGAAGTAGGCGCTCCTATCGAAATCACACGTTTCGTACGTTTCGAAACAGGCGAAGGTCTGGAAAAGAAAGACGAAAACTTTGCTGACGAAGTAGCAAAAGCTATGCAGTAATCTGCAAAGATATTTTGCACATCTTATGAATTCCAAAACGGATAGAACCTTGCAAAAGGTTTTATCCGTTTTTTTCTTTGTGAAACTTTTACAGAAATTTGGTTGCGTCCGTCCGTAAAAAATGGTTAAATGAAGGTGAGAACATGCACTAGGAGGGAATGAAATGAAACAACTGGTTTATCATTACTGCAGCTTATCGACCCTTTTGAATATATTGGAACATAAGACCATCCGTTTATCTGATATCAATAAACAAAACGACACCAATGAAAGCAAGGCTCTTTTGCATATCACCCGCAACCGCGCCATTCAGATTATGCTTTCCCGTCCGGGAGTAGATAGTGATCAGACCTTTGGTGGCTTGACATATCGGGAATTTATTGTATATCTCATTGATAGAATGATTGAACATGTAAAAGGGTATAAAGATTTGATGGCGTATATTGCCTGTTTTTCCGAGTCTGACGACTATCTGGCACAATGGCGAGGTTATGCGGACAACGGCAGAGGCGTTGCCATTGGTTTTGACGTGGAAACCATTGAGCGGCTCATTGAGCAGATTCCTGATGCCCAGTTGGAATTCCGTAAGGTGCATTATATCGACACCAATAAGAACGTTATGGACTGCGATACCACCCAATGTAATCTGAGCTTGAACCGCCATGCAGCAAAACTGGTGGAAACCCTGTTTTCCTATATGGAGCGAAACGAAACGAAGCAGATTCTGGATGGTACTTATTTGGATTCTCAGGCAGGACACTGGTTCATTCCTCTTTTGCAGGATTCTTTCTTCTATAAAGACGATTCCTTTGCAGAGGAGGATGAATGGCGGCTGATTTTGAAAGATGAAATCATCAAAAGCGAAAGCGATTGGGAAAACATATATAATTGGAAACGCACAGGACATTCCATCAGACCGGCAATGAAACGTCTTTTCCCTAAGGCGTTGGAATTCCGTGTGGAGGATAATGACATTGTTTCTTACATGGATATGGATTTCTCTGATGGGGATTATATGCATAATGATATGATTCGGGAAATCGTCATTGGGCCAAACTGCCGTTTGGAGGAAGAAGATGTATTCCAGCTTCTTGGTCATTTTGGCTTTGATACCGCGGATGTCAAAATCCGTAAATCAGATTCTTCTTATCGTATTTGAATATAGAATGAAAAAGGCTGTTTGTGGGCAATCTTTCACAGACAGCTTTTTTTACATGAAAATAACCAAAAACAATCAAATTTAGTCAATTTCAATAAAAATTAGTCATAATTTTTGTGACCTAATATGATTGAATATGACTGAATTTGGTTATATAATAAATCCAAGTTAAAAATATTTCAAAAACAGTCATTGGAGGTGAGACTGTGATTTACACAGTTACCTTTAATCCATCTTTGGATTATATTGTGGAAGTACCCTCCTTTCAGATGGGTATGACCAATCGAACTATGTCAGAAAGTATCTTTCCGGGCGGAAAGGGCATCAACGTTTCCATGGTACTGCAAAATCTTGGTGTAGAAAGTACAGCACTGGGATTCACTGCCGGATTCGTAGGCGATGAAATCTGCCGCCTGTTACAGGAAAAAGGATGTCATACGGCGTTTATGACTCTGCCGGAAGGATGCAGCCGCATCAATGTGAAATTGAAGTCTGCGGACGGCACAGAAATCAATGCCAGAGGCCCGGTCATTACAGAAGAAGCCTTGCAGCATCTGATGCAAAAACTGGATATGCTGGAAAAAGGCGATGTGCTGGTTCTGGCGGGAAGCATTCCCACAGGTCTGCCGGCAACCATTTATCAGGATATTCTCCATCGTCTGACGAGCAGAGAAATTCTGACCGTTGTGGATGCCACAGGCAATCTGCTTTGCAACGTGTTGGAACATCATCCGTTTTTGATCAAACCCAATCATCATGAACTGGGTGAGATTTTTGATGTGACCATTGATGATATGGGAAAGGTGAAAATTTATGCCGGAAAACTGCAGGAACAGGGTGCAAGAAACGTACTGGTTTCCATGGGCGGAAAAGGTGCGGCTCTGCTGACAGAAAAAGGCGATTTTTATCATTTGCCTGCCCCTGAGGGAAAGCTGGTCAACAGCGTTGGTGCAGGAGATTCCATGGTAGCTGGATTTTTGGCAGGCTGGCTGGAAAGCGGGGATTATGCCCATGCCTTTAAAATGGGGATTTCCGCAGGCAGTGCCAGCGCTTTCAGTGAAAATCTGGCAACGAAAGAAGAAGTATTGGCTTTATATGAAAAGTTAAAATAAAGGGAGGGGACCCACATGCGTATTACAGATTTGCTGGATCGCCGCAGTATTGCCCTTGATGCAAAACCGGCGTCCAAGAAAGAAGCTTTGGACACAGTTATTCAGTTGATGATCGACAGTGGTAAAATCAAAGATGCGGAGGCTTACCGCAAAGAGGTTTACCGCAGAGAAGAAGAAGGAACAACAGGCATTGGCGAAGGGTTGGCAATTCCTCATGGGAAAGGCGAATTCGTAGAAAAACCTGGTCTGGCTGCACTGGTTGTACCAGAAGGCGTTGATTTTGAATCTCTGGACGGAGAACCTGCAACACTGATTTTCCTGATCGCTGCTCCGAATACAGCGGATAATGTGCATCTGGATGTATTGAGCAAACTTTCCGTTATGATGATGGATGAAAACTTTGCGGATAGTCTGAGAAACGCAAAAACAGTGGATGAATTCCTGAAAGTTATCGACGATGCGGAAGAAGCGGAAAGCGAAGAAAAAACAGAAGAAGCTCCCGCAGAAACAACTGCACAGCCTGTTTGCAAAGTTCTGGCAGTTACTTCCTGCCCCACAGGCATCGCTCACACATACATGGCTGCGGAAGGTCTGGAAAAAGCAGCAAAAGCAAAGAACTGCACCATCAAAGTAGAAACCCGCGGCAGCGGCGGTGCAAAGAATGTATTGACTGAAGAAGAAATTGCAGCAGCTGACTGCATCATCGTTGCGGCAGATACACAAGTACCTATGGATCGTTTCCATGGCAAACCCGTTATTTCCTGCCATGTAGCAGATGGCATCAGCAAAGCGGAAGAACTGCTGGATGAAGCTATCTCTGGTAAAGTTCCTCTGTATCAGGCAGAAACAAAGCCTCAGGAAACAGTGAAAGCTAGCGGCTCCGTTGGGCATAAAATCTATATGCAGCTCATGAACGGTGTATCTCATATGCTTCCTTTCGTTGTCGGCGGCGGTATCCTCATTGCCATTGCCTTCCTGATTGATGGTTTGAGTGTAGATATGACAACATTGCCTGCGGAAATGCGTGCCAACTTCGGTACCATCACACCTGCTGCGGCACTGTTCAAACAGATCGGCGGTGTGGCATTTGCCTTTATGCTGCCTGTATTGGCTGGTTTCATTGCCATGAGTATCGGTGACAGACCTGGTTTGGCTCTGGGCTTTGTAGGCGGTTCCATTGCGGCTTCCGGCAGCTCCGGCTTCCTGGGCGCTCTGGTAGCAGGTTTCCTGGCAGGTTATACCATCGTTTTCCTGCGCAAGATTTTCGATAAACTTCCTGAAGCATTGGAAAAAATCGCTCCTGTATTGCTGTATCCTCTGTTCGGTATCCTGATCGTAGGTCTGATTATGTACTTTGTGGTGGAACCTCCTGTTGGTGCGCTGAATACAGCCATGAATACAGCTCTGACAAACATGAGCGGTACAAGCAAAGTGCTGCTGGGTATCCTGGTAGCAGGTATGATGTCCATCGATATGGGCGGCCCTTTCAACAAAGCAGCTTATGTATTCGGTACTGCTTCCATTGCGGCAGGTAACTACGACATTATGGCAGCAGTTATGGTAGGCGGTATGGTACCTCCTTGTGCCATCGCTCTGTCCACCATCCTGTTCAAGAAGAAATATACAAAACAGGAACGTGAATCCGGCCCTACAAACTTCATCATGGGTCTGGCATTCATCACAGAAGGTGCAATTCCTTTTGCGGCATCTGACCCTCTGCGTGTCCTGCCTTCCTGTATCGTAGGCTCCGCACTGGCAGGCGCACTGTCCATGGCATTTGACTGCACACTGATGGCTCCTCACGGCGGCATCTTCGTATTCCCTGTTGTAGGCAATGCGCTGATGTATTTGGTTTCTCTGGTGGCAGGTACCATTGTGGCAGCAGTATTGCTGGGGATTTTGAAAAAAGATGTAACAGAATAAGTTTGCATAGATTTGCGGCAAAGCCCTGTGCTTTGCCGCTTTCCCTTTTTCTGGTTTCTGTTTCTGGTTGATTTTGACTGTTTTTGCATGATATAATGACAAAAAGGGAGGCTTTTGTATGTTGACAGAACAACGATATGAAAAAATTCTCGATTTGGTAAATGAGAAAAAAAGTGTTACCGTCAAAGAAATGACGGAACTGCTGGAAAGTTCTGAATCCACCATCCGCAGGGATTTAACGGTACTTCATAAAAAAGGACGTCTGGTGAAGGTATTCGGCGGCGCAGTCGCCATCGATATGGAATACCGTACCAAAGATGAGGAAGTCAATCGCAGAGAAGATGAAAATAAGGAAGCAAAGGAATTGATTGCTCGTTTTGCTGCGTCTTTGATTCAGCCGGATGACTTTGTATTTTTGGATGCAGGCACCACCACAGCTTGGATTCCGGACTTTTTGATAGAAAAATCCGCTGTATTTGTGACAAACGGCATTGCCCATGCCAAAAAACTGGCAAGACTTGGCGTGGAAGTCCATCTGCTGGGCGGAGAGTATAAATCTTCTACGGAGGCAATTGTGGGGGATGAAGCCGTGGAACAGCTGCGGCGGTATCATTTCACAAAAGGCTTTTTCGGTACAAACGGCATTGGAAAAACAGCAGGCTATACCACACCGGATATTCGGGAAGCGTCATTGAAGCGCTGTGCAGTGCAGCAGAGCCGGGAAACTTATATCCTGGGGGACAGTAAAAAATTCAATCGCATGAGTGCGGTAAGCTTTTGCGATTTTTATGACGCCACAGTGATTACAGAAGAAATTTTGCCTGAATTTGCCCGCTGCAGCAATATTTTAAAAGCGAAATGATTTTTTCAAAAGGATTGCGGTGAGGTGTTGAACCTGTCACCGTTGTATGGTATAATCATCGACGGCAATAAAATTTCAGATTTTGTGTCGAAACAAAAGAGGAGCGGTAAGGGGAAATGGTTGGACATTTCCCTTTTTACAGGTTTCCCCATGCCCGCTGCATGTCGGAAAATATATGTGGAAATTTTATGCGGTTTATGATACATTATAAATTAAGGAGGCTGTTTGCATGTATAAGAGAATTGTGCTGAAACTGAGCGGAGAAGCACTGGCAGGAGATAAGGAAGGCGTTTCCTTCGATGACGCGGTTGTTTCCGCTTTGGTGAAACAGATTCGTCAGGTAATGGAAATGGGAACACAGGTATGTCTGGTTGTAGGCGGCGGCAACTTCTGGAGAGGCAGAAGTGCTGACAGCGCTATGGACAGAACAAAAGCAGACCAGATCGGTATGCTGGCTACTGTGATGAATGCCATTTATCTTGCCGACGCATTCCGTCAGCAGGGAACAAAAGCGGTGATTCAGACACCCGTTGTATTTGGCACAATGACAGAACTGTTTTCCAAAGACAGTGCGCTGGCACATCTGAAAAATGGTGAAGTTTTGATTTTTGCAGCAGGATTGGGACATCCTTTCTTCTCCACAGACACCATTACAGCGCTGCGTGGTGCGGAACTGGATGTAGATGGTCTGTTCTTTGCAAAGAATATCGATGGGGTATATGATGATGACCCTGCAAAGAATCCCAATGCGAAAAAATTTGATGTGATCACATCTGAAGATATCGTGAAAAAGAATCTGAAGGTTATTGACACATCCGCGGCAGCACTTTGCTTTGAAAGAAAAATTCCGGTGGTTATTTTCGGCTTGAATGAAGAAAACAGCATTATGCGTGCAGTAAAAGGCGAAAAAATCGGTACATTGGTAACAGTATCTTAAGATTGACAATTTAGGAGGAATCGATATGGCATCTGAAGCAACAAAAATTTACGACGAAAAAATGACAAAAACTCTCGCCGCATTGGACAGTGATTATGCTACGATTCGTGCGGGCCGTGCAAACCCTCATGTATTGGATAAAATCATGGTAGATTACTACGGTGCGCCTACTCCCATCAATCAGGTAGGTAACATTTCTGTTCCCGAACCTCGTATGATCCAGATTCAGCCTTGGGACAGCACAATGCTCAAAGCTATTGAAAAAGCCATCAATGCATCTGAACTGGGTATCCATCCCGGCAATGACGGCAAAGTAATCCGTCTGATCTTCCCTGAACTTTCCGAAGAAAGAAGAAAAGAACTGAATAAAGACGTTAAGAAAAAAGCAGAAGCTTCCAAAGTAGCAATCCGTAACATCCGCCGTGATGCTCTGGATGCTTTCAAAAAACAGGAAAAGAAAAAAGAAATCACAGAAGATATTCTGAAAGATCTGGAAGAAGAAATGCAGAAACTGACAGATAAATACATCGCAGACATCGACAAAAAATGCGATGAAAAATGCAAGGACATTCTGTCTGTTTGATTTTTCAAAATTACTGCCCCTCTCATTGCAGAGGGGCTTTGTTACATGGAGGGGAAAAAATGTTTTTTCAGCAAACAGAAACAAAAAATTACGAAATTGATATGGAAAGAGTGCCTCAGCATATTGCCATCATCATGGATGGTAACGGCAGATGGGCAAAGAAACGTTTCCTGCCCAGAAAAGCAGGGCATAAAGCAGGTGCGGAAACACTGGAACGAATCATTGAAGACTGTCGTGATTTGGGCGTAAAACATCTGACTGTGTACGCTTTTTCCACAGAAAACTGGAAACGTTCTCAGGAAGAAGTAGATGCCATTATGGATCTGCTCCGTCAGTACCTGAAGAATTATTTCAAAAGATTCCTGAAGGATGATATTCGTCTGAATGTCATTGGGGACATCCATCGTCTGGATCAGGATATTCAGGACAGCATTTTGGAAATTGAAGACCTTTCTAAGGATAAAACAGGTCTTTTCGTCCATATCGCACTGAACTATGGCGGCCGTGATGAACTGCGCAGAGCCATCACAAAAATCGCCGCGGAAGTGGAACAGGGCAATCTGAAAGCGGCAGACATCACAGAAGAAATGATCGGCGATCATCTGGATACAGCGAACGCACCTGACCCTGAACTGGTGATCCGTACCAGTGGGGAAGAAAGAATCAGTAATTTCCTGCTGTGGCAGATTGCGTATTCTGAATTTTTCTTCACAGATACCCTTTGGCCTGACTTCAACAGAGCCTCTCTGGAAGAAGCCATTTATTATTATCAGAACAGAGAACGTCGTTTTGGCGGTAGATAAAAAGAGGTGAAACAGATGAAAACAAGAATCATTTCTGCTGTGATCCTTGTGCCTTTGCTGCTGTTTTTCGTCATCAGTGGGGGGATTTGGCTGAAAATCGCTGTGGGATTTCTTGGACTGGTTGGCATGCATGAGTTTTATCAGGCATTTTCCAAAGAAAACAAAAGTCTGCATATAATCTGTTATGCCTTCGCTTTGTTCTATATGATATTCATAGAGGACATCATCAACGGGAATAATTATTTCAATATTTTTGTTTCCGTGTTTATGGTGGTACTGCTGATTTATACGGTGTTGTATCATAACCATACCAATGCCCTGGAAGGCATGACGGGATTTTTTGGCTTTTTCTATGCCTGCTTCCTGCTGTCCCATATCTATCTGGTAAGAGAATATACTTATGGGAAACTGCTGATTTGGCTGGCGTTCATCGCCGCTTTCGGCTGTGATACAGGGGCATATTTTGCAGGGATTACATTCGGGAAACATAAACTCATTCCCACACTGAGCCCTAAGAAAACCATTGAAGGCTCCATTGGCGGCATTGTGACAGCAACGGTTCTGGCACTGCTCTATGGCTTGTGGTTACAGCGTTCTTTCACTATGGAAGGCGTAAACATCCTGCTGCTTTGCGGTTTGACAGGATTCTTCGGCTCTTTCCTGGCGCAGATCGGTGACCTGGCGGCTTCTGCCATGAAGCGCCTGACAGGCATCAAGGACTTTGGGAAGCTGATTCCCGGACATGGCGGTGTGCTGGATCGTTTTGACAGCGTCATTTTGACAGCTCCTGCCGTATACTATATAATGTTGTTTTTGATTGATGTACAAGTATGATATAGAGGTGGAAAATATGAGAACAATCTCTATTTTGGGCTCTACCGGCTCCATCGGCACACAGACACTGGAAGTTGTGGAAGTGCTGGGGGATATTCAGGTAGGTGCCATCAGCGGCAATCACAATATTAAGCTGCTGGAAGAACAGGCGAGAAAATTCTGTCCCAGACTGGTTTCTGTTATGGACGAGGATAACGCCAAAGAATTGAAAAGCCGTCTGGCAGACACCAACTGTAAAGTGGTAGCTGGCATGGATGGTCTGGTGGAAGCGGCAACGCTTGCGGAAGCAGATACTGTTGTCACATCTGTTGTGGGCAATGTGGGTCTGCGTCCTACTTTCGAAGCCATTTCCGCAGGAAAAAACATCGCATTGGCAAATAAGGAAACACTGGTTTCCGCAGGTCAGCTGGTAATGGATCTGGCAAAGAAAAAAGGCATTTCCATTTATCCCGTAGACAGTGAACATTCTGCTATTTTCCAGTCTTTGCAGGGGAATAAAGACAATAAGATCCGTCGTATCCTGCTGACAGCTTCCGGCGGGCCTTTCCGTGGAAAAACACTGGACGAACTGAAAAATGTAACAGCGGCAGATGCCCTTTGTCATCCTAACTGGAGCATGGGCAAAAAGATCACCATCGACTCTGCCACATTGATGAATAAAGGTCTGGAAGTCATGGAAGCAAAATGGCTCTTTGGCGTAGATACAGATCAGATCGAAGTGCTGGTGCATCCCCAGAGCATCATCCATTCCGCAGTGGAATATGAAGATGGTGCCATTATGGCGCAGCTTGGGGAACCTGATATGCGCGTACCCATTCAGTACGCTTTGACATATCCCAAACGTGTGGCAAATCCTTTCCCGAAAATCGATTTTGCCAAACGTGCCCAGCTGACATTCGACCATCCGGATATGGATACATTCCGTTGTCTGGCACTGGCATATAAAGCACTGAAAATCGGCGGTACCATGCCCACAGTGCTGAACGGTGCCAATGAAATTGCTGTGGCAAAATTCCTGTCTGGCAAAATTGGATTTTTGGATATTCCTGCATTGATAGAAAAAACAATGGAGGCATATACTGTAAAAGAAAACTACACATTGGAGGATCTGCTGGAAGCGGATGCATGGGCAAGAGCCTATGCAACGGAGGCAGAACTTTGATGTAAAAATTTTTGGAGGTGATTGGAATACTTTCCTCTATCATTATTTCTTTGATTGTTATCGGGGTTCTTGTCATCGTCCATGAATTTGGACATTTTATCGTGGCAAAGAAATGCGGCGTATGGGTAGAAGAATTTGCCGTTGGTATGGGCAAAAAAATCTGCTCCAAACAAATCGGGGAAACGGAATACAGCCTGCGTCTGTTCCCGCTGGGCGGTTTTTGCCGCCTCCATGGGGAAACAGAGGAGGGCGAAATCACAGAACGCTCTTTCCTGGCGAAGTCTGTATGGGCGCGTATGGCAATCATGGCTGCCGGCCCAATCATGAACTTTCTGTTGGCGATCATACTGATTTTTGGTCTGTCTGCTTCCGGCTATATCATTCAGCCAAAGGTGGCAGCGGTGCTGGATGGGTCTCCTGCGCAGGAAATCGGTTTGCAGGAAGGCGATGAGATTTATCGTATCAATGGTGATCGCATCCACATTTACGACGAAATGCAGGCCATCATGCTGCAAAACGGTGGGGAACCCATTGATTTGGAAATCAAACGGGATGGCATGATTTATGAATATGAATTGACACCACAGTATTCTGAAGAAACCCAGTCTTATCTGGTTGGATTCACACCCACCATCAAAAATGGCATTTTTGCGGAAAAAGTAGAAGGTTACGATACAGCGAGCGTTCTGGAAACGGTACATTACAGCTATTATGCCATGCTGAACTATGTGAAGCTGACGGCGGAAGGCTTGGCAAGGGTATTTACCATGCAGGCATCTCCGGATGAATATGGCGGCCCTATTTCCATTGTAAAAGTAGTAGGGGACAGCTATGAAGCGGGACTTAGTTACAGTTTTATGGCTGCGGTGAAAAATGTGGTTTACATTGCCGCTGTACTCAGCGCAAACCTGGGCGTATTGAACTTGTTCCCCATTCCCGGTCTGGATGGCGGACGTATCCTGCTTCTGCTCATTGAGATTTTGCGCAGAAAACCCATGAATCCAGAAACAGAAAGCAGAATTCTTTTTGGTGGTTTTGTGTTCCTCATGGGCTTTATGGTCTTTGTTATGTATACAGACATCATGAAGATATTCTGATGAAAGAAAAAGGTAAACTGTTAGGGACTTTTTCATAAGAAAACGAAGATAGCCGGAATCCTTAGAATAAAAAGGGGTCGGCTATCTTTTTTTATCTGCATGGCACGAGAGATGTTTTTTAGGAGAAGCTCCTTTCGATACAGTTTGCCTTTTTTTGTTTTTCTGCTAAGTTCATTGCATTTTCAGAAGAAATTCGTTAGAATACAGTAAGAAGTACCGAAAGGAGAATGTAACATGGAACAACATGTGTTTCAGATTGGGCCCATCCGTCCACCCAGTGAGGCCAACAGCCTGCTGCTGCGGGTAACGGAAAACTGTCCTTGGAATAAATGTAAATTTTGTATGCTGTATAAAAAGAATGATTTCCACACCCGTCCTGTGGCGGAAGTGAAAAAGGATATTGATACCATGGCGAATTACCGTGATATGATCCTTGCCCACAAAGATGGGGAAAACTGGAATATGCCAGCAGTGCAGAAAGAATACGCAGAACTGCCTTCCGATGAAGCCAGAATGTGTTATCAGATGGTATTCACATGGCTCACAGAAGGGGATAGTCAGGCAATTTTCTTGCAGGACGCTAATACCATGGTATTGCGTACAGAATGGTTATTGGAGATCGTCAGCTATGTACGGGAACGTCTGCCGGAGATCAAACGAATCACTTCTTATGGCAGAGCCAACACGCTGGCGAAAATTTCTGAAGAAGATTATCGTGCTTTGCGTCAGGCTGGTCTGGATCGTATCCATTCCGGGTACGAATCCGGTTCCGACAAAGTATTGCAGCTCATCTGCAAAGGCGCAACACAGGAAGAACAGATCATTGGCGGTCGGAAAGTACGGGGTGCAGGCATTGAACTTTCCATTTACTTTATGCCTGGGGTAGGCGGCAGAGAGCTTTCTGACGACAATGCCCTGGAAACAGCAAAGGTTATCAATGCCGTAGATCCTGATTTTGTGCGTCTGCGTACCTTTGTGCTGCGCACTGGTTCTTTGATGGAAGAAGTGCGGGCAGCAGGCAATTACACAGAAGAAACAGATATGGAAAAACTGCTGGAAATCAGAAAACTCATTGCCAACATCGACCCTACAAAGGCAAGAGGTCGTATCACCAGTGACCACATCATCAATCTTTTGCAGGAAGTCAGCGGCGATATGGACAAGGATATCCCCTGGATGCTTTCTTATATCGACCAATATCTGGCGCTGCCGGAATTGGAACAGAGAAAGTATCAGCTGGCAAGAAGAATGGGCTTCCCGCTGGACTGGAAACAGCTGTATCGCTTGAAAGAAAGCGATCTTGCATATATTGAGGATCTGGCAAAAAATACAGTAGATGAAAAACAGTGGGAAACACTGCTTCATCGCTATATGGATCGTTATATTTAAGGAGGGAAAATTGTGGATAAAATGGATCTGATTACAAAGGTCATTCCGGGACTTTTGGTAGTTGGTATCGTATGGTTTAATATGCGGAAACTCCAGCGCAATCTCAATGCCATGAAACATCAGCATTGCAGCGGCTCTTGCCATAATTGCGCCCATAGTGCCGGATGCACTTCCGCACAGAAAGAAAATACAGATAAAGAAGCATAAGATTCTTTGAATTACAGGGGGAATGAAAGATGAAAAAAAGAATTCTGGCTATGACATGTGCGGCAGCAGTGGCGGCAGCAGCAGTTCCTGTTTATGGGGCAGAAGAAACAGCAGCAGAGCCCGTGCAGCCTGCGGAAGAAACCGTAGCAACCAATCTTGGCGTGATGGTCAATGAAGAGCCTGTGGTATTTTCCGGACAGCAGCCGGTTATCGTTGATAATGTGACATTGGTGCCTGTCAGAGGCGTTCTGGAAACATTGGGGGTTACGGTTGCCTGGGATGCGCAGACACACACCATTACATTGACAGAAGGAGAAAAGACAGGTACCCTGACCATGGACAGTGATGTGTTCCAGACAGGAGATACCAGTGTCCAGATGTCTGCACCTGTACAGAACATCAACGGTTCTGCCATGATTCCTTTGCGTGCCGTTGCGGAATATTTTGGTGCGGAAGTTGGCTGGGATGCGGAAAACAGAATGGTTCTTGTGACAAAAGCGCCGGAAGTCCAGTACCTGGCAGAAGATACTTACGAAAAAGTGCTGAAGGATGAAAATGGGAATTTGCTGGCAGAAGTGAAAGCGATTTATCCTGTTTTGACAGCGGAAGTGCCGGAAGCAGCCAGAGATGCTGTCAATAAAAACATTGCAGGCTTGACCATGAAAGCAGCGGACACCTATTTGGCAGAAGTCAAAGACGAGGCAACACAGGAAGCGGCAGAGCTTGGAGAAAACTTCCATCCCTTCCAGCTGGTGATCTCTTATGAGGATGCGTTCTATGGAAAAGGTGTGCTGTCCTATCTGACAACTGTTTGGGAATATTGCGGCGGCGCAAACGGCACCACAAAAGGCGTTGGCAAGATTTATGATTTGCAGACAGGGGAAACCAAAACACTGGGAAATTATATCAATCTTCAGTCCGGTCTGACAGAACGTGATTATATGGTGCAGGTATTCCGCAGAGATATGGCTTCCAACAGTGAAAAATATTTGGAAGGCGCAGCACAGAGCCTTCTGGATACCAACACCAATCTGGGTTATTATCTGAAAGACGAAAAAACCATGGTGGTTTTTGCGGATGAAACAACCTTGAAACCTCATAGCGAAGGCATTGTGAAATTGGAAATTCCCGTGAATAAGTAAAAGATAAAAGTCAAAAATTCATATGCAGATATGGATTTTTGACTTTTTTTGTAGGGATTTGATATTTCTTGAAATTACAAAAGAAATTTATAACAATAGACAAGAAAGAAAATTGGCGAGAATTACAAAATTCAGATTAAAATCTTGTGAAAAGTATGTAAAGTTGTGTAGTTTTATGGAAAAGTCTTATCAAAATTCATATATTATGCTACAATATGGAGAGTCCAATGAAAAAAGGAGGAGTATTATGAAACATGGCAAATTATGGTCAGCAGTGCTTTCTGCGGCAATGGTAATGGGGACAACGGTACCCATCCTTGCAGCAGATATGGACGGAAAATTGGTTGTGATCCATACCAACGATATTCACGGGTATTATGCAACCGCTGAAGAATCTGTTGGAATTGCGGGCGTTGCTGCTTTGAAGGATTACTATGAAGCACAGGGGGCAGATGTGGTTCTGTTGGATGCAGGGGATTTTTCTCAGGGTACCACCTTGGTAAACCACAGCAATGGTTTGAAGGCTGCGGAATATCTGGCAGCGGCAGATTATGACGCAGTATCTTTGGGGAACCACGAATTTGACTTTGGTTTTGAAGCCCTGAAGGATACAGCAGCAGTTCTGAAGGCGGCGGATATTCCCATCATTGATGCCAACGTGCTGAAAAAAGGAACAAATACCCCTTATTTTGAAGCGAACGCCATTGTGGAAACAAATGGTATGAAGGTTGGTATTTTTGGTCTGGATACAGCGGAAACACGGACAAAATCCAGCCCCAGCAGTGTAAAAGACCTGACATTCCTGGACGGACAGGAAATGTTTGACTGTGCGCAGGCACAGGTTGACGCCCTGGAAGCAGAAGGCTGTGATTATATCATTGCTCTGACCCATCTGGGCGTGGACGATGAAAGTACAGGCAGACGTTCTACTGATCTGGCAGAAGCTGTGGATGGCATTGACCTGATTGTAGACGGTCACAGTCATACAGTCATTGATGGTGGTCAGATGGTAGGCGACACCATGATCGTCAGCACAGGCTCTTACCTTGCCAATGTAGGTACTGTTGTGGTGGATAAAGCAACTGGTGAAGAAACAGCAAAACTCATCAGTGCAGCTGATTATGCAGCAAACTATGGTACCTATGATGAAAAACTTGCGAAAATGGTAGCAGCAGACCAGGCTGAAGTAGATGGGTATTACAGCCAGGTATTTGCGACCACAAAAGTAGATCTGAATGGTCAGAAAGATCCCGGCGTGCGTACAGAAGAAACAAATCTGGGCGACTTTACCGCAGATGCTTATCTGTATGCAGGCAGAGAATATGTGAAAGAACAGGGACTTGACATCAGTGTAGACGTTGCGCTGTCCAATGGCGGCGGTATCCGCGCAAGTGTGCCAGCAGGTGAAATCACCATGAATGACCTGTATACCGTTTTCCCTTACGGCAATACCGTTGCGCTGGTGACAATCACTGGTGAACAGCTGCTGGAAGTGTTGGAAGCATCCACATTCTGCACACCCACAGCCATTGGTGGTTTCCCTCAGATCGCAGGGGCAGAATATACTGTTAATACAGCAGTACCTTATGAAAATGGAGCACAGTATCCCGATTCTACATACTACGCACCTGCAAATCCCGGCAGCCGTGTAACAATCACAAGCATTGGCGGCAAGCCTTTTGATCCCAAAGCAAATTACACCGTAGCAGTGAACAGCTTCCAGGCAGAAGGCGGCGATACTTATTATGTATTGACACAGGGCTCTTATATGCAGGATACTGGCATTGTAGACGCGGAAGCGCTGATTTCTTATGTGGATTCTCTGGGCGGCGTCATTGATGAAACATACGCAGAACCTCAGGGCAGAATCAAGATTGTTTCCAAACCTGTTGAAAATCCCGAAACAACTGTACCGGAAGAAACAACAGAACCTGAAAAACCTGTGGAACCTGAAGTAGAAGCACCTAAAACAGAAGCAGAAGTGTCTCCCACAAAACTTTATACGGTTGTTGCAGGGGACAGCCTGTGGAAAATTGCGCAGAAAGAATTGGGCAACGGTTCCAAATGGAAACAGATTTATGAAACAAATAAAAAACAGATTTCCAATCCAAACCGCATTTATGTGGGACAAGAACTGGTGATCAATCAATAAGAAATATGGAAAAACCGCATCTGAAGAGATGCGGTTTTTTGCTGCAAAAAAGCGGGGTGTAAATCGCTGAGCCTTCCGAAGAGCTGGATTTCGTTTTTATCAACGGGCAGGAAACAGAAAAACAGAGATATATTTGTTTGATGTATATAAAATAATACAATTTGCTTTATACAAATTAAACAAAATCATGTGGGACAAAAAATGTCCAATATCAATAAATAGATGGGACATAAAATGTCCCAAATCTGTGTATACTTCCGAAAAAGAAAAACTTTCCTGAAAACCGATGACATTTTAATCTTGTGTGCTACAATAAGGGTGTCAATCGAAATTTTACGAAACAAAAAGGAGAGAATAGCATGGCAATCAAAGTTGGCATTAACGGTTTCGGTCGAATTGGTAGAGTGGTATTTCGTGTATTGATACAAAGAAGAGATGAATTTGAACTTTGCGGGATCAACCTGCGTAATGCAGAACTGGATTATATGGCATATCAGCTGAGATACGACAGTGTTTTCGGTCGTTTTGATGGCGATATTGAAATTGGCGAAAACGAACTGATCGTAAATGGTCAGCATATCCATGTATTCAGTGAAAGTGATGCTTCCCTGATTCGCTGGGCAGATTGCGGTGCTGAATATATTGTGGAATCCACTGGCGCTTTCAACACAATGGAAAAAGCAGCTCTGCATAAAGTAGGCGGCGCGAAGAAAGTGGTTCTGACAGCTCCTTCCAAAGATGATATCATGCCTACATTCGTTATGGGCGTAAATGAAGATACATATACACCAGACATGGACATCGTTTCCAACGCATCCTGTACCACAAACTGCTTGGCACCTCTGGCAAAAATCATCCACCAGAGCTTCGGCATTGAACAGGCTTTGATGTCCACCATCCACTCCGCAACAGCAAAACAGAAAGCAGTTGACGCCAGAGCAGGACGTGACTGGAGAACAGGCCGTTCTGTATTCAACAATATCATTCCTTCCACAACAGGGGCAGCAAAAGCCGTTGGCCGTGTTATCCCCGAACTGAAAGGCAAAATGACAGGTATGTCTTTCCGTGTTCCTACCAATGACGTTTCCGTAGTCGACTTGACAGCCAGACTGAAAACAAATACAACATATGAAGAAATCTGCAAAAAGGTGAAAGAAGCATCTGAAACATACATGAAAGGCATTGTAAGCTATATTGCAGATGATGTGGTTTCTTCTGATATGCTGGGTGATTCCCATACATGTATCTTTGATGAAAAAGCAGGTATCATGCTGGATGATAACTTTGTAAAACTCATTGCTTGGTATGATAATGAATGGGGTTACAGCAACAAGGTTGCTGACCTGATCGCGCATATGTACAGCGTAGATCAGAAAGCATAAGCAAAAAATGGTTTTCCTAAATATATGAAAAAAGGCCCGCTTGCCAATGGATTTTTGGCAGTGGGCTTTTTTCTGCATAAAAAATCCCAAAGAGATTTTTCTTTGGGATTTTGTTTTTTTGATTATTCTTCAGCCATGCGGTAGCCAACACCAACTTCTGTAAAGATGTATTGGGGCTGAGCAGGATTTTTTTCCAGTTTTCTGCGGATATTTGCCATATTTACCCGAAGAATCTGGTTGTCTTTGATGGCATAAGGCCCCCACAGTTCTGTGATGATATAATCGTATGTCAATACACGACCGGCGCTTTTTGCCAGCAGAGAAACAATTTTGAACTCGATCTGGGTCAAGTGAACATCCTTTCCGTCAACGATGATCTGGCGTTTATCGAAATTGATGGTCAGACCCCGCAGGGTAAAGACATCCCCAACGGTATTTCCGGTGCCGCCTTTTGCCACATGGCGCAGGGCAGTACGGATTCTGGCGAGAAGCTCAGATGTACCGAAAGGTTTGGCAATATAGTCATCAGCACCCATATCCAGTGCTTTTACCTTATCAGCTTCTTCTGTTCTGGCGGAAACAACGATAACAGGAATATTAGACCATTCCCGAATCTGCTGCAAAATATCGATGCCGTCAATATCCGGTAAGCCAAGATCCAGAAGGATCACATCGGGACAGTGGGACGGGATCATGGACAATGCTTCTTTTCCGGTGCGTGCCATGATAACATTATAGTCGTTTGCTTTTAAAGTGGTCGCGATGAAATTGCTGATGGCTTCTTCATCCTCTACAACCAGTATTTTCAGTTTATTGGACATGCTCAACTTCTCCTTTCATGGGCAGCACAAAGGTAAAATTCGCACCGCCGTTCTCGTTGTTCTTTGCGTAGATTTCACCGCCATGGGCAGAAATGATGGTCTTACAGATGGGCAGCCCGATGCCCAGGCCACGGGAAGAATCCGAAGATTTGCTGCTGGTGGTGCCGTCAAAAATATGCGGCAGGCGTTCTTCCTCAATACCGATCCCCTGATCCAGTACAGAGAAATAAACGTGATGCCATAAATGTTTTACTGTCAGATAAATAGGTTTTGCTGTGCCGGAATGGCGAATAGCGTTTTCCATCAAATTGATGAGTACCTGCTCGATGAGCATAGCATCCATGGGAACCAAAAGCAGCTCGTCCGGTACACGAACACGGATTTGTGAAGAAGGAAAACGTTTTTGGATTTTTGCGACAGATTCCGCTACGATTTCTTCTACCACTTCTTCCTGTTTTTTCAGTTTTGTGCCTTCGCCGCTGATCTTTGTGACAGACAGCAGGTTTTCTACCATCTGAATGAGCCATTCCGCGTCATGATGAATGTCACTGAGCAGACGGTCACAGACGTCCTCCTGAAGCATGGAGCGGTTTTCCATCAAAGTGGCTGTGGAACCGAGGATACAGGTCAATGGTGTCCGCAGGTCGTGGGAGATGGCACGCAGCAGATTGCTCCGCATGTTTTCTTTTTCTTTTTCCAATAAGATTTTCTGAGATTCGTCAACGATTTCCTGACGGTCAATGGCCAAAATGGTCTGAGATGTCATGAAGTTGGCGAACTGTAAAGCGTCATTTTCAATATAACCGTTTTTGGAGAACAAAAGCCCCAAAACACCATAGATTCTATCTTTATTGGAAAAGGGAATGTAGGTGCCAAGACAGTTTTGGGATGTTTTTTCTGTGCCTAGACCAGTCATTTCGCCTTTCTGGAATGCCTGTTCCGCTACCTGTTGTTCCAAAATACTTTCCAGAATCAATTCGTCTTTTTCGTTCACATATTTTGTGACCTTTTTTTTGGGTGAAACAGGAGAACCAATGTACAGCACCGCACTGCACTGGTTGGCAGCGTATACACTGTCAATGGTGATCTGCATGATTTCATCAATGTTGTTTGCGCTGAGCAATGCTTTGCTCATGGAGTTCAGGCTTTCTGCACGTTTTTCTCGAATAGAGGACAGGATGGCAGCCTGTTTGACTTTGGCTGTCAATGCGCTGGTCAGTATGGACATCAAAAGCAGGATGCCGAATGTGACAGGGTAGCCAGCCAAGGTGAAGTTCAGTGCAAAATAGGGGAAGGTGAAGAAGAAGTTAACCCCAACGACACCGCAGAAAGATGCCACAATCCCCCAAAAATAACCGCTGGTGATGGAGGAGGTGATGGCAACCGCCAGCATATAAACCCCAAAGATGTTGTCATTCATGACGTCCGCTTCCTGGAGACATAACGCGAATGTAGTGGCGATCAGAAAAACCAGAATGGTTTTGAACAGATCATATAATATCATTGTAAAATGAAATTCAAAGCTTTTGGATCGGCGTTTCATAAGATACCTCACTAAATAAAAATGCATGTTCTCTTAGTCTTATATTATACACAGAGTTTGATTAAAAGGAAAGGGTATCAGACAAAAGAAATGCTTTTTTATCTGTGGATAAAGGAGGAGAAAAAAGGCAATCGTCGTTGAAATTACGGATATTATTTGATATAATTGTATCAAATTTTGCAGAAATGGAGATAGACAAATGAAAAAACCTTTTGTTTCACTGGAACAGATACAGGAAATCAAGAAAACATATCCAACACCTTTTCATATTTATGATGAAAAAGGCATTCGGGAAAATGCGCGTGCGGTAAACCGTGCTTTTTCCTGGAATAAAGGATTTCGAGAATATTTTGCCGTAAAGGCAACACCTACTCCCGGAATTTTGCAGATCCTGAAGGAAGAAGGCTGCGGCGCGGACTGCTCTTCTTATACAGAATTGCAGATTGCGGAAGCAGTAGGCATCACAGGACACCAGATCATGTTTTCTTCCAATGTGACACCTGCGGAAGATTTTGCTCTGGCAGCAAAACTGGGTGCCATCATCAACTTCGATGATATTACCCATATTCCTTTCTTCGAAAAAATTGCACCCATCCCTGAAACCGTATGCTGTCGTTACAATCCCGGCGGTGTATTCCAGGTAAGCAATGAAATCATGGACAACCCTGGCGATGCGAAATATGGCATGACAAAGGAACAGATGAAAGAAGCTTTCCGCATGCTGAAAGAAAAGGGCGCGAAACATTTCGGTATCCACTCTTTCCTTGCCAGCAGCACAAGCTCCAATGTGTATTATCCGATGCTGTCCAAGATTTTGTTTGAACTGGCAGTGGAACTGAAAAATGAACTGGATATCCATATTGCGTTCATCAACCTTTCCGGTGGTGTGGGCATTCCTTATCATCCCGATGAAGAAGGCTGTGATATCATGGCAATCGGGGAAGGCGTACGTAAAGTATATGAAGAAGTGCTCTCTCCTGCGGGCATGGATGATGTGGCTATTTTCACAGAAATGGGCAGATATATGTTGGCGCCTTATGGTGCGCTGGTTGCGGAAGCCATTCATGAAAAACATATCTACAAAGAATACATCGGTCTGGATGCTTGTGCAGCGAACCTGATGCGTCCCGCTATGTATGGTGCTTATCATCATATCACTGTACTGGGCAAAGAAGATGCACCTTGCGATCATAAATATGACATCACAGGCGGTCTTTGCGAAAACAACGATAAGTTTGCCATCGACCGTATGCTGCCGAAGATCGATATGGGGGATTTGATTTACATCCACGATACAGGTGCTCATGGACATTCTATGGGATATAACTATAACGGCAAACTCCGCTCTGCGGAACTGCTCCTTTGCGAAAACGGCGATGTAAAACTGTTGCGTCGTGCAGAAACACCTGCGGATTATTTTGCGACATTTGACTTCACAGGTCTGTTTCAGAAATAAAAAATAATGAGAAATAAAAAAGCTAGAGATTTATGGATGTTTCCATAGATTTCTGGCTTTTTGTTTTACATATGGTTATCAGATTTTATTTCAGATGTGTGTGCATGTATTCTTCACGGATTTCCGCAGGAACCAGACTGCCGCCTGTTGCCCAGGGAATATGTACGGCATTTGCCATTTTGTCTTTCAGACCCATTTTTTCGATATATGCCTGCATTTTAGGGGATTTCAGCTGAATAGGGCCCCAGAAGGATGCGCATGCGGAAGGTTCCAGGAAGATGTCCTCTGTATTGACGATGTCACGCATGAGATCGTAAATGTGATAGTCTTCCAGAGAAAGGATACCGGACAGCAGATTTTTCATGACGCCACCAACAAAACCGGAAGCACGGCCAACTGCCAGACCATCGGCATGGGTCTGTCCGCTCAAGCCAAAGTCCTGTACGGAAACTTCGTTTTGCAGACCGGAAGCCATACCAACCAGCATACAAGGTGCCTGTGTGGGTTCGATGAAGAAAACGTGAACATTGTCGCCAAAGAGCTGTTTGAAGCCGAAAGTAACACCGCCGGGAGCACCGCCTACACCACAGGGAATATAAACAAACAGGGGGTGGTCTGCATCCACAGTGATGCCTTTTTCCACGAACTGTTTTTGGATGCGTTTTGCAGCAACGGCATAGCCAAGGAACAGTGTTACAGAGTTTTCATCGTCTACAAAATAGCTGGAAGGATCAGCGTCAGAATTTTTTCTGCCTACTTCAACAGCTTTGCTGTAATCGTCATTGTATTCGATGACTTCTGCACCGCGCTGGCGAAGGAGATCTTTTTTCCACTGTTTCGCATCAGCAGACATATGAACAATAACATGGAAGCCCAGAGCCGCACTCATGATACCGATGCTCATGCCCAGATTGCCGGTGGAGCCAACCTGAATCTTGAACTGGCTGAAAAATTCCTTGAATTCGGGAGAGGCGAATACGGAATAATCATCAGTCAGTTTGATTTTGCCGTGTTCCAGTGCCAGGTCTTCCGCATGTTTCAATACTTCGTAAATGCCGCCTCTTGCTTTGATGGAGCCAGAGATTGCCAGATGGCTGTCCTGTTTTAAGAATAAACGTCCGGGAATGGAGGTGCTGTATTCTTCTTCCAACTGTTTCTGCATATGAGGGATTTCGGTGAGGGGAGATTCGATCAAGCCGTTCTGAGGTTCCGTTTCAGGAAAGACTTTTTTGATAAACGGCGCAAAACGAGCCAATCTTGCTTCTGCATCGTCAATATCTGCCATTGTGATGTTGATTTTTGCCAATGCGTCAGCGGTTTTTTCCTGGTTTTCATTGATCCAGATGACTTCTTTGCCGTCGCCTACCTGTTCCAGAAGTTCTTTGTTGTTGACACGATTCCAAAATGTTTTTTCCATAAGTTTCCCTCCTATATAGGTTAAAATAAGACAGATGTCTTTCTTGGTATCATAACACAAAAACGGAGTTATGTCCTCCTTTTTGTACAATTATGTGGAATATCTCTGTGGAATAAAGCGGAAGAATCGTTGATTGGATTTAAAATTTTAGAAAGGTGTATTTTTTTATGGAATATATTGCAGACTGAATATGAAGGAGGTATTGATATGAACGAATATTGTCTGAACAGAAAAAATATTGAAACCTATTTGCAATACCTGAGAGAACAGGAGAAAAGTGCCGGTACACTGGAAAATATAAACGGGAACTATATGAACTGCTGTCTTTTTTATCAGGAAAAAATGAAAGTAAGGAAGAACTGATATTATGGAAAGCGCAATTGGAACAAAAATATCGTCCAGCTGGCGTCAATGGCAGATTGGTCGCTGCAAATGGCTTTTTTTCTTTTTTTGGTCGATATGATCTGCGCATGAAGCTGCTGCGGATACAGAAGGAGATATTTGCCAAAGAGGAAAAGGAATTAACAAAAGGGGAATATATCCGTCTGGTACAGGCAGCGGAAAGGAAGGGGAATATGCGCTTGTCCTTGGTGATTCAGACCATTTGTGCTACGGGGATTCGCGTATCCGAATTGCAGTATATCACGGTGGAATCTTTGAAAAAGGGGAGAGCGGAAGTAAATTGCAAAGGAAAGCGGCGGGTGATTTTTCTGCCTATGGACTTACTGCGAAAACTAAAGAATTATGCGAAAGAAAAAGGAATTTCGACAGGCGTGATATTTTGTACGAGAACGGGATGTCCGTTGAATCGTTGTAATACATGGTCAGACATGAAAAAATTGTGTAGGGATGCGCGAGTGAATCCACAGAAGGTATTTCCGCATAATTTGCGCCATTTATTTGCACGTACTTTTTACAGTTTGGAAAAGGATATTGCAAAATTGGCGGATCTGCTGGGACACAGCAATATCGAAACCACAAGAATTTATATTATGGAAAGTGGACGGGAACACCAAGAAAAATTAGAAAAGATGAGGCTAGTTATATAACAGAATTTCCCTTCTGTTATAAAAAATATCAAATGATACAGTTTGATGTGCAGTTACATACTTAAAATATAACACTTTTTACATATATTGGCAAGTATTAGACATAAAAATGAGACAGATTGCATAATTTCCAGAAAAAATTATATCGGTTTTTGTTTTTGTGCCTTTTTTTATTTTTAGAAATAATCAGTTCCGATTTTTCGCGATATGTTAAGAAATTTTGACAATTTTCACGTAAAGCGAAAAAACAATAAATTACAGAAGGGAAATTTTGTTTTTAACAAGTGAGAATGAATGAAAGAGATTAGATTAACAGCCGAAAGCATCAATACATTTTTACAAAAGAAAACAGAAGATGGGAATAAACCGGAAACCATTACAGAATATTGACGCATCTTACTGGCTTTGCGAAAATGGATGCTGCCAGATACTGCATTGCAAAAGGAAACATTGCAGCAATGGAAGATATATATGCAGTCAGAAGGTATTTTGGCGGTAAGAACCATTAACCGAAGGCTGACGGTGGTCAACCAGTTTTTGGATTTTGCAGGAGAGCGGAACTGGCAAGTATCCTGTATCCGCTTGGAAGAAGGCGAAAAAGCGGTTTTAAATCGGAGTGAATATATTCGATTGCTTCAGGCTGCAAGACAGATGCATAAAGAACAGATTTATTTTATTATGAAGACCATTTGTGTTCTAGGCGTTTCTTTGCGAGAATTTCCTCAGGTCACCGTTGGTTTTATCAAAAAGGGCAGAGGGGAATTTATAACAGGGGAAAATGTCAGGAAGATTGTGGTACCATCAGGTCTGCAAAAAGAGCTGTTGGCATATTGTGCGCGTAATGGGATTCGTAAGGGTCCCATTTTTCTTGCGCAAAGAGGGGGAGATCTGCACCGCGTTGTTGTAAACTCCGCCATGAAACAGTTGTGTCAGTTAGCAGGCGTAAATCCGGAAAAAGCAACACCAAGCTGTTTGCGTGAGTTGTATGAACAAACGCAGCAGGAATTGCAAGAAAACATTTCCGTTTTACTTTTTCAGTATTATGAGAAGCTGCTGGAAGCTGATGATGTAACGGCAGCTTGGGAAGGGCGTGGTTTATGAGAAAAGGTTTTTTAGAAGAGATTCAAGAAAAGAATAGGAGGAGAAGTATGAAAAAAGGACTATGGAAACGGCGGGCATTTGCCTTTTTGGTTGCAGCTGCTATGGTGATCCCTCAAGGGGTATATGCAGCAGAAACAGAAGGAAATGAAACGTCAGAAAATGCGATTACAGAAGAAGTATCGGCAAGAGTACATGAAAATGGCTGCACACTGCCTTCTGACCATGAAGGAGATTGTGTGACAGAACCAGTGGAAAATACAGAAGAACCGACAGAAAGAGTACATGAAGAAGGTTGTAAACTGGCTCCCGATCATGAAGGTGACTGCATGACAGAATCTGCAGAAAATACAGAACAACAGCCGGCAAGAGTACATGTAGATGGCTGTATTCTGCCTTCCGATCATGAGGGTGAATGTGAAGTAGAAGAAATGCTAGTAAAGGCACCACTTGCAGCGGGAACGATTTATGTTGCCAATACTGCGGGCACTTCTGGGAATATTGGCAGTAAGGAAAATCCGTATACTTCTTTAGCAAAAGCAGTAAAAGAAGCAGCAGATAGAACTACAATTGTTGTGTTGGAGGATATGACAATTGAAGAGCCTATTACTGTAGAAGGCAAAAGTATTAAGATTCAGTCTGAAGAAAGCAATCGGGTTACTTTAACACGTGGTGAAAGTATGGGTACTAAAAATGATGGCAGAGGGTGGTATAATCCTGCCATGATTGAAGTTACAGTACCAGCTGGAACGAGTAGTGCGTCTTTAACTTTAGAAAATATCATTTTAGATGATGCAGGAAAAAAATGTGGTGAATATTTTGCACAGCCATCGACAGATTGGTCTGGAAAGACTACGCTGAGCTATAAAGAACAAGGGATAAATAAAGAAATAGAGGTTCCGAATACAAACATCGTTCAGGATGCCATTGTAGCGGCTTATGGTACAAATGTAGAACAGCCTAATGCGGAGATTGTTCTTGGCAAAGGTGCTGTTTTGAAAGACTTTGGAGGTATGTCTGCTGTTCGTGTCACAGGTGGTGCAACATTGACTATGAAAGGAGATTCCATAATCTACGATGAAGTTGTTACCGACAGAGAAAAAGGCAAAATTGGCAGTTTTGGTCCTGCAGGTGCAGTTTGGGTACAAGGAACCCATATAACAATGGAACAAAAATCTTGTATCGAACATTTGTATGGTCGTGCCATCTATGCGGAAGGTAGTGATGTTACTGTTGACGGTATTATCTCAAATATTGCTGGCGATAAGGATATGTGGAACAGCACAGAAGGTCGAGCAGTTTATATGAGAAATCCATACGATTCAGCGAACCCGGATGAAAAAAATAAGAAGTTTAGTCCTGGGCGAACATGCTGCGATTAATAGTATAGAACTGCAGAGGTTAACTATCACGGAGCTGTTACCATAATGGATCATAATGTTGATTTTAAAATGTGGAATGGTGCTGTTATTTCTGATATTGATGGTGCAGGTATTATTGCTTTTGGTAACGCTGAAGCAGCCAAAAACGATGAAACATATCGTGATAATTTTGACTTAAGTGTTGATGGGGAGATTACAAACGTACATGGTTGGGCAGCGATTCGTTTGCCAAATAGCAATGATTTAGAACTTGAAATTGGTTCTAATGCCAATATTCATCATAATACAACAGCAAACGGTGTATTATATATTCAAGGTACTGGAATTCATATTGATATGGATGGGAATGTACATCACAATATCCAAGGTATTAAAATGTACGCTAACTATGGAGGCCATTCTATCACAATGCACAAAAATGCTAAAGTTGAGTATAATCTTGATGGAGGCATCAATGTTGCCCGCGGCACTTTGACAATGGAAGGCGGTAGCATTTCTAATAATGGCGGTAGCGGTGTTAGTGTAAGTACTGGTGGCATCTTTGTTATGAATAATGGTATAATTGAAAATAACAGTACGTCAGGCATTGGCGGCGGCGTTGTATTTACTTCTACTAAAGGTTGGACTGATGCAGAAATTCCTAGAGTTGAGTTGCGTGGGGGTACTATTCAAAATAACTACATGAACGCAACCATTGAGATAGACGAAGATAATTTTACTTTTACGGCAAAAGATGGTACTTCCAATGATATTGCTGTTGGTACTAATAATGAAACTGAGTATAATAAACAAAGTTTTAGTCACATCGACCGCAACATGTCCATCAGTGACAGCATGAAAATTGGCAACCCAGACATCTATCTGGAAAAATACAATGTTGTACTGAAAAACCCTGCTGATATCGATGTCAAGTTTGGTAATGCAAGCTCTAAAGTCATCCAGACTCTGCTGGATGCTTCTGATATCAATGGATGGAGTAGTACAGAATTAGCTTCTTTGTGGTGTCAGGATGCAAGTGGTTCAGTGGAACTGCTTATGAGCAAACCTTCGGGAATTGTAGATTCCATGCCGGTTTATGCGGCAGTTGTGGCAACAGATGAAACAGGCAATGCACTTACAGATGCTTCTGTTGTTTTCTATAACGTAACAGAAAAAGCTAATGGTCTGAATATTGCTTTCCCTGCACCAAATGCAACAGGCTATGCGGTAGCATTGGTACAGCCTACCAAAGATTACGGCACAATGAATATTACTGCACCCAATGCAGTAACAATGGAAGATGGTGCTGTAATTGACTATACCGTAACTTATGAAATGAGTGAAAATCTGGCAAACAGATTGGCAGCTGGTGAAAATCTGGAAAACATTACAATGAATGTGCGGTTCGATAAAAATGTAAATATTGATCCTAGACAGATCACATACATCAGTGACATGTTTGATAAGTTTAATGCTACATATACTGGAGATACATTGACTGTAACTTGTTCAATGAAAGAAAATTGGCAGAGCGCAGCAAGCAAAAATGTAACATTGAAGTTTGCAGCAGATGCCAGTGAATTAGGTGAAAATGCAGTTGTAACAGCAAGTGGCGATTTCAATGGGGAATTTGAAAGACAAGATGTTTCTCCAGAGGTTGTATTTGTACCTGCCAATGCAGTTCAGACCCAATTGGTAGCAAAAGAATCCTGTGTAACAGTGAAATTGGCAGATATGATTGTTTACATGGGCGGTGAACAGGGCTTCGACCACGTTGTAAATGATGAAAACGGTCAAGTTGAATCAAGTAGTTCTTTGCCTGAACCTGGTTTCATTTTCGAATTGCCTGATGGAATTAACATAAATGAAATCCGGTTTGTAGAAGAAACATCAGGAAAAACATGGCAAGCAGTTCCTTATGATGGTGAATCTACACGGGTTTATAAATTAGAATCTTGCATTAATCAGGAACCTGTTCGTGTAGAATTTACAAAAGACGACGGCACAAAGGTTGTCAGCGATGAATTTAAAGTAGGCGATGCGCTGAATCAGAAGCTGCACATGGCAATCTATAAAGGTGCCGTTGGTACAGTAGTTGCAAAAGTAGGCAATGATAAATATCCTATTATTGGACAGGATGCAACTCTGGAAGTTCGCGGTACTACAAATCAGGTGAAATATGCTGATGTTTCCGCAAATCCTACTCTGCAAGTTGGAGCACCTGCATTGAAAGCAGATAGCAACACAACATTTACCATTAATGCAGGTGATGTATTTGCAAGCAAGGATGGAATTGCGCTGCTGTTCGATAATATTATCGAAAATACAGCATCCGAAAACAATCGCACAGAACTTTTGAAAGATCGTGCAAAAACAGAATTGAAGAATTCTTATAATGAATGTGCATTTGATCTGAAATATCTGGATTTGGTAGAAAGACATAACGGAATACATGGGTGAAAGCATCCAAAGATGTAACTGTTTACTGGCCTTATCCGGAAGGCACAGATAAGACAACAGAATTTGAACTTCTGCATTTTGAAGATCTTCATCGTGATATGTCTAACAATGAAGTAGCTGGCGATATTGCAAGCTGCAAAGTAAGTCCTGTGAAATTCACAAAACTGGACGATCATATTGAATTTAAGATTGGTTCCGGCGGCTTCAGTCCCTTTGCTTTAGTTTGGGACGGCAAAGCATTTGATGGTGGATCTTCCGGTGGCAGCCACACTTCCAATACCTACTACGTTCGTTATCACAACGATGACGATACTGTGAAAGACGGCAAATTCATCCCCGGTGAAACCGTTACCGTAAAAGGTAACGTATTTACTGCACCTGTTGGCAAAGTACTGGCAGGCTGGAGTTTGGATGAAGACGGCAAAGTAGATTACAAAGTTGGTGATACTTTTCGTATGCCTGGCAGCAGCGTAGATCTCTATGCTGTATGGAAAGATGCAGAAACAGAAAGCCACAGCGCATACATCAGCAGCTATCCCGATGGTACATTCAAACCCAATGCACCCATTACTCGTGCAGAATTTGTTACCATGGCAATGAATTTTGCAAATGCTGGCAAAGGCACAGCTTGCAGTTTCCCTGATGTACCTCAGAACATGTGGTATTATGGTGCTATTGCAGGCGCAACACAGAATGGTTGGATCAGCGGTTATCCTGACGGCACATTTGGCCCCGACCGTTACATCACTCGTGCGGAAGTGACAAGTGTTATCAATCGTATGGAAAACCGTGCGCCAGATATGTCCTTTATGATGGAACATCTGAAAGAACTGCGTACATTCAGTGATCTGAGCTTTGGTCATTGGGCATATGGTTCCATGATGGAAGCGGCAAATGGTCATGACTATACAAGATCAGATCAGAACAGCTATGAATCTTGGGTAGATATCCATTAAGTTCATATGACTCAGACAGCGGCAGGCAACTGCCGCTGTTTTTATATTTGCCGGAAAAACAGAAAGAGCTAAGTCTATTGCCAGTATCCAAATGGTAGGGTATAATGCCCATAGAAGAAATTTGGAGGTGTTCAGGTGTTTTTATTTGATTACCATACCCATACAGGATTTTCCTGTGACAGTGAGGAATCATTGGAACGTATGTGTGAAAAAGCCATTCAATTGGGATTGCGGGAGTTGGCCATTACAGACCATGCGGATTTTTTGACCCATGGTGTGTTTGAAGATGAAATAGATTTGGAGAAACGGCAGACAGCCATGCAGACTGCGCAGCAAAAATATGCTGGTCAGTTGGTGATTCGCAATGGCATTGAATTGGGCCAGCCCCAAGCAAATCCGAAAGAATATCGTCGGTTGATGGAAAATTATTCTTTTGATTTTATCATTGGCTCCATTCATAATCTGGAAAAAGATTTGGAATTGGATCGACTGGATTATGCCTCTGTGGATTTGGAAGAACTTTATGGTCGTTTTTTGGATGCAGAGATTACACTGGCGAAAGACTACGATTTTGACGTATTGGGGCATATCACATTGCCACAGCGTTATTTGTATCGTCAGTTGGAAAAACAGGTGGATTTAAGACCTTTTGAAAAGCAGTATAAGGAATTGTTTTCCATATTAATGGAGCGGGAAAAAGGCATAGAGGTCAACACATCGGGCTTGTATAAAGGTACAGGAGAAACGTTGCCCACACCGCAAGTGCTGAAATGGTATCGTGAATGCGGCGGCAACTTATTGACCGTTGGTTCTGATGCCCATCGTGCTTCTGACTTGGCTTTTGGTATTGAAAAAACCTATCAAATACTGAGAGAACTTGGTTTTTCTCATATTTCCACTTATGAAAACAGAATGAGAAAGGAACAGCGGTTGTAAGGATGTGTTCCGAAATCAAAAAGGAAAACACTTTTGCTTTGATATTCTAAAGAAAATAATATGGCTGGAACCCTTTGTATGGTAAGGATTCCAGCCATATTTGTTTTCTGATGAAATAGCCTTAGAGCGATTCTCTTTTTTGCTGTTATTTTTTCTGTTTTGTATTTCCGCGTACATCCACAGGAATCTGTTCGGTTACCATATCATTTCTGACACCTGCCAGCCAGCTGGTAAGGTTAGCGGAAGAACAGGAATGGTTGGGAATGATCTGGATTTTGTCACCGATTTTCAGAGAAGTGGTACCATTGACTTTGATTTTGCCAACTTCTTCAGAAAGGCCATAAACTGTCAATTCTGGATGGTTTTTTACAATGCCGAATCCAGTAACGGCGGCACTGCCGTGTGCCCCCTGATCCAGTCCCAGACATTTTGCACCTGCATCGCAAAGGAACACATCTTCAGAAGGATGGGAAACGATGGTGGCAAGAACAGACAGAGAACAGTCGGCTTCTGCTGCGCTGCCTAAAGCAATCTGAATGGCATCGTGGTAGATGTAATTGCCGGGATGATAAATCTGGATTTCCGGATGATCCACTGTCAGCGCAAATGTGGGAGTAGAGCCGCTTGTAACAAAAAAGTCTGTAAATCCGGCAGCTTTCAAATCAGCAGCTACACTGCCCATGGTTTCTGTTTCCAGTTTCGCAACGGACTGACGTTCTTCCTCAGTTGTGCAGCCATAAACCTGTCCGGGATGTGTGGAAATGCCGAAAAACTTCAGATGAGAGAATTGCTGCATTTCCTGGGCAAAAGCAACCACTTTGGAAGGGGCGATGCCGAAACGGTGAAAATCCATATCTACGATAATGGAATAGAAAAATGTGATGCCTTCTTTTTCGGCAGCACTTTCCAGCATATGAGCTACGTCTAGATGGTCAATGCGGATGATTACATCTGCCTGATGTGCAAGGGCGGCAAGGCGGCTGATGTTTTTTGGATTGGCAGGGGGATAGGCATACATGATTTTTCCTGCGCCGGCAGCCACTGCCATTTCGCATTCGTCAATGGTGCCGCACAAAAAGCCTTCTGCACCCAATTCCATTTGCTTCTTTAACAGATAGCTGCTTTTATGGGTTTTGACCATGGGCCAAAGTGATTTTTCATACTTGTCACATGCCTGCTGATATGTCTGAAGATTTTTTTCAGCAATATCCAGATCAAGTAAAACAGCGGGGGTTTCTAATTCTGTGATATACATATGCAACACTCCTTTTCATTGTATTTATTCAAGCACAATGACGTGGAATTGTCAAGCAATGGGGAAGATCAGAGGCTGGTATTTTGAAAAAAGCGGTGCTAAAATAGGAAATAGAGAGTGGGAAAGGAAGGTGTTTATCATGACAGAAGAAGAAAAAATTTTTGCTGGAAAAATGTTTGACCCAAGAAAACAGGAATTAAAGGACATTAAACATAAAGCCCATAGTGCCTGTCAGAAATACAACGCTATGGATGAATATGATCCTGAGAGAAGTCCGATCATTCAGGAATTCATCGGAAAAATCGGGAAGGTGTACTATTTTCAGGGGCCCATCCAGTTCAATTATGGTTCTCATACCTTTATTGGGGAGAATTTTTTTGCCAATTTTAATCTGACAGTTATGGACGACGCGCGGATTTATATTGGGGATAATGTTTGTTTTGGCCCTAATGTTTCTTTGATGGCGACGTCCCATCCGTTGATTGCTCAGGAAAGAATGGGGCTGGATGATGAAGGGAAAACCACCATGGCGGAATATGCCGATGAGATTCACATTGGTGACAATGTATGGATCGCTTGCAATACCGTTGTTATTGGCGGCGTGCATATTGGGAATAATGTGGTCATTGGTGCGGGAAGCGTAGTCACAAAAGATATTCCTGATAATTATCTGGCTTATGGCAATCCATGCAGACCTGTTCGTCCCATTACAGAGGCAGACAGCAAAAAATCTTTGATTTTGCCAGAGGATATGGAACATTTTTCCTATAATCTGAAAAAATTTGAGAAATAAATATCATGAAAAAGACCCGGGGAAAATGTCTTCTTTTCCGAATACTTGTCCGTTTTTATCATAGAAAAGATGTTTTTCGCATAGGATAAAAGAAAAACGGAGGGAAGAACATGCAATTTTTCCGTGCGATTTATTTCAAGAAAAAATATGTGGTTTTAGGGGCAGCAGTGTTAGCGGCCATTGGACTAGGTGTGCATTTTTTGCCGCCGGTGGCAGAATACACTTCGGCAGTGCTGACGGCGCAGACAAAACGGGAATTGCCCATTTATTGCGTGCAGACAGAGGAGAAAAAAGTGGCGGTCAGTTTTGACGCTGCATGGGGTGCAGATGATACAGATGAGCTGCTGCGGATTTTAGACAATAACGATGTGACAGCGACCTTTTTCCTTTGTGGGTACTGGGTGGATAAGTATCCGGAAGAAGTAGAAAAAATTGCTGCCGCTGGGCATGATTTGGGCAATCATTCAGCAACGCATCCCCATATGAGCACTTTATCGTCAGAACAGATCACTGAGGAATTGCAAGGGTGTCATCAGGCTGTAAAAGAATTGACCGGCATTGATATGAATTTATTCCGCCCGCCATTTGGAGAGTATAACGATAACGTAATCCGAACGGCAAAGGAAAATGGGTATGATTCTATCCAGTGGGATGTGGATACATAGGAAACAAAAAGAAAAGAGGAAAAGCGATTGCTTTTCCTCCTTTTATTTGAACCGAACATCCACGCCATCCTCACTCAAAACCACCCGGTCGATCATACTTTTTGCAATATCCCGTCGATCTTCAAAAGACATGTTTTCCCAATCTTCTGCAGTAAAAGGAATGATTTCAACGGCATTGAATTCTGTCAGTGCTTCTGAGTACTGATGAATCAGGAGCTGCTTTTCCCGGTGGAGGGTTTCGATTCTGCGGTTGATGTATTCCGCAGAAATTTGGCTGACGTTTTCTAGTGTGGAAATCAGATTTTCGATTTTGCTGTCGATGTCTGCGATTTTTTGCTGATGTTGTTTGATGACATTGTTTTCCCGTTTTTCCCTTGCCAGATGGTAGGCTTCCGCTTCTTGGATGAGCCGTGCCTGGACTTGCGCTTCGATCTCCCGTACTCGATGGGTCTGCTTTGCGTCGCAGCATTTATGTAGATACTTCCCAGAGCAGACGAAATAGGGGATACGCCCATCTTTGGTACTGGCGAACCGCACAGAAAAGGCATAGCCACAATGACCACATTTCACAAGCCCAGTGAGCCAGGAATGTTTCCCTTTTCCGGTGTTTTTGATTTGCCGATTTTTGGACAGCTTTTCCTGACAATAGAGAAATGTATTGCTGTCCACGATGCCGCTATGGTGCCCAATGGCAAGGAGGTGATTGGATACATCTTTATATTTCCGCTCGCTGGCATCCCGTTTGCCCACAAGGATACAGCCATGGGTGCCGTCAAAATCCTCTGGTTCGTTTGCCATAATGGCGCCTTTGGATTTGTAGTAATTGTAAATGGCAATATCCGCTTGAACATAAGCGGGATTTTTCAAAATGCCGGAAAGTTTCACATTGTCAAAATTGACACCGCCAGCAGAAAGAGCACCGCTGCGGATCAGAACCTTTTGTACATCTGCCAAGCTGGTATAAGGCTGGGCGTATGTATCAAAGATTTGGGATACGATTTCCAGATCAGCATTGGGTTCATAAATGGTGGCTTTCTTGCCATCCAATGTGGTACGCACCAGATCGAAGCCATAAGCAGCAGGACCGCCGCCCCAAGCGCCTTTTTTCACACGGGCATAATAGTTATCCCGGACACGTTCAGCGATGGTTTCACGCTCCAACTGGGCGAAAACAACGATGATATACAGCATAGCACGTCCCATGGGGGTGGAGGTATCAAACTTTTCCGTGGCAGAAACAAAGGAGATGCCGTTGTTTTCCAGCACATCAATGAAGTCCGCAAAGTCCACGATGGAACGGCTGATTCTATCCAGACGATAGACCACGACTTTTTCAATTTGTCCTGTTTGGATATCATGCATCATTTCCGTAAAAGCGGGACGATTGGTGTTTTTGCCGGAATAGCCGCTGTCCTCATAGATTTTGCACTCTTCCGAAAAGATTTCCCGTTTGGCAAAGGCAATCTGGCTTTCGATGCTGATGCTGTCTTTTTTGTCGATGGATTGTCTTGCGTAAATAGCTACCATACAAAAGACCTCCTTTTCCTATATTTAGGGTATAGCAAAAAGAGCGGTCTTATGATACAATACAGTTGCTAGTTGTGGTTGTATCTTACGACCGCTTTATGAAATTCCCTTTCCTGCGCCAACAGGAGAGGGGATTTTTTTTGATTTATTCAGTTACTTCAATTTTCACGGAAATATTCTGTCTATAAGAATATTTTATAAAAGCAACATTCTTCCCATATTGCAAATCATCCAACGCATTTTTTACAAGGTGTTAAATTCATAGCCAATGCTTTATCCAGCGTGGTAGGAGAATAGCTGCCGCCATTACAGTTGCTGTTGTAATGATATTTTTTCCCGGTAGGGGTAACATAAACTGTCCGGCTATTGGTCTGCTGGCTGCTCTGTTGGGAAGCGACAGCCTGTGCAGCGGCTTGTTCGGCAGCAACACGTTCTGCCTCGGCTTTTTCAGCGGCAATACGTTCTGCTTCAGCCTTTTCAGCGGCAATACGTTCTGCTTCGGCTTTTTCAGCAGCGATGCGTTCCGCTTCTTTTTCCGCATCCACAATGGTGAATGTGACCACATTGCTGATGACATCGCCATCTTTCAGAGAAACGTCAACGGTACCTTCTTTGGACAGGGTTTCCAGTACCAGTTCTCCATTATCATTGATGGTTGCCTGCGCCAATGTATCGTCAGAAACAACTACCGAAAGCTGTGAAATGTCAGCACCTTCCGGCATATAAGCCCATGTAAGTGTTTGGCTTTCATTGACGTCTAGTTTTTGTGCATCTGCAGAAACGGTCAAAGTTTCCACAGAAGGAGGGGCGGAAGCTCCAATACTGCCAATACAGCCGATGATGGAGAAAATCAAAAATACCGTTGTGAGGATTTTTGAACGCTTCCGTTTTACGTCATCGAATACATGACCTTTCACATAGATGTAATTGAAGATACATTCCACCAGCATTGCCGGGAAAAAGAAATTCGGGTTGATCATACCGGCAATAAAGGCAATGATGACATAGATCAGCCACCGTGGAATCTTTTTCGGTTCTTTTGGACCGTTGGATAAATTGTTTTGAGGCGGTTCCGGCGGAGCGGGTGGTGTATTCTGTTTTTTGGAATCACCGCTGCCAAGCTGGCTTGTGGTGACGTAAGATAAACCTGTTCCCGGTACGCTGAGTGTTTTTGTTACACGTCCTTTGGAATTGACAGAAACGCGTGCCCCTTTCACGCCTGCACTGATGCCCACGCTGTTTTTACCGAAATTCAAGCGGACACCTGGTGCAATTTTCATACTTTTTCGAAATCGAATCCCCATTTTGACTCCCCCTTTTTGATAGATCGTGTGGGATATTGTAAAAAGTAATAGATACAAATCAAAACTACACGAAATATGACATAAAGTCAATGGATTTTCATTGGATGTGGAAAGAAAATCTTTTTGTGTGATAACTCAAACATCCAAGGCTTTAGAAAAAAACATTCTTGTCCCTTTGCGGCATTAGTGGTACCGCAGGGGGTATTTACATTTCTTTCATTTTCAAACTTTGACGATACTGTTCAGCATCTGCGAATTTTTTAAATTCCACGCTTTTATCAAAATTCTTTTTCACTGCTTCTTCGATTTCATCTAATGTAACACGGAAAAATTCTCTACGTTGATTTACCATGTTGATTTTTCTATCTGAGAATTCATTATGTAACGCAGCTTCCAGTTTTGGAGCATCATCAGAGAAGATCATAGCGTGAACATCGAAGTTGAAAGGAACGGAAGCATCACCCAATTCGTCTACACGATCCTGCGGATCCAGACGACGTGTCATGCCAATTTTATAAACATTTTCCCCGAAGGAGCCAATGTTTGAAATGATATATACATAACCTGCACGTTTGTTGGCTTCTCTATAATCGATGTCTTTCAAATTCTTTTCGATTTCAACCAGATGTGCTTTCAGTTCATCCAGCTTTTCTTTCCAAATTTCTTTCTCGACATCGTCTTTCGCAGCAGCATAGGAGCGTTCAGCTTTGTCCAAAGCATTGGAGTAGTGGCGTTTTTCTTTTTCGATTGATTTTCTGGCTTCTTCTATTTCACGCTGCAGCTTTGCTTCTTCACGCATCTGCTCACGAAGCATTTTTTGTTCTTCTTTTTCTTCTTGTTTTTTCTGTGCATATTCAAAAGCAAGGGCAAGCTCCTGTACTTTTAATTCATAATATCTCATGGAGATAGAAAGAGACATAACTGTACCAAGTTTAGAAATGGCATCTTTAGAAGCTGTAATCTTTTTTAAGGAAGCGTCAAAATTGTTATATTTGACTTTAGAAATCGCTTCTTCACAGTCAGAGTTGAAAGCACGCAGGAAAAGTTTTTGCATATCTTTTACCATTTTTTGCCTTGGGATGCACTGTTGTTTACAGTCCAGTTGGTATTCGCTGTTACAGCGGTACCGGCTTTGATCATTTCTTTTTGCTGCTCTCTGATAGAATTTAGTTTTATTTTATATTGTGTGGAGTTGGCAAAGTCATATCTGGGTTTGTATAAACCGAACTCCTGGAACAAAATTTCATCATCCAAGGTGATAATTAAGTTCTTTTTATCTTTGATTTCTTTGTCCAGTGTGGCGACAGCATGGTTCATCCGTGTAATTGTTTCGCCCAGAGCTTCTTTTTCTTCCTTCATAGAGTTGATCATTTGCCGAAGAGAATCAGCCTCCTGCATTTCAGGAGTGAACATAGACTTCATTTCTTCGATTTCTTTGTTGGATTTTTCCAATTCAGCTTTGTATTGCTTGCCTTTGAACATATCTGCAATACCCATATTTCATTCCCCCGATTTTGTTTTTATTGAAATTCCATATCACGCAGCATTACTGTTTAAGAAAAAGCTTCATTCATACTGTTGGCAAAAGAGACCAGCCCGCCTGTGATGGCATCGGCTAAATCATCATCTGGTACGATGAGCCAGTTATTTTCGCCTTTGACCAGAGAAATATCCACTTCTTTGGTATAAGTCGTGTCTTTGTTATTGGCAATGGCAGAGATCATAGCTTCAGTGGATTTCTGTTCCAATTCTTCTTCAGACAATCCTGCGAAAGCCAGAGGAATCATTTCAGAGATTGCCTTACTCATGGCATTTGCCATATCCACGTTTGTGATGGAGACTTTGACTGTTGCAGTGTCATCTTCTTCTGTGGAAGAAAGGATTTCAAAAGTCAGGTTTTCCACAAAAGCCTTGCCAGTTTCTTCATTTTCCAAATCAGAAATGGCATCATCTGCGGTATCTGTTGTTTCACTGGTATCATTCGTATATTTATCAATGGTTTCCAGATCAAGGCTCTGGAACGCTGTCAGATAGTTGGTGACAGCCGTTTCCGGAGATTCCCCGCCAGAGCAGCCAACAAAGGCAAATACCATCACCAAAGTTGTCAAAAAAGCAAGGATTTTTTTCAGCATATACATTCCTCCCTGAATGGTTGCCACGTGATATGAAATTACATACATTGTTGTTTGCAAAAGAAAAATTCAGTTTTCATGGAAATATTCTGCCAGATCTTCCAGCACCGGCAGGAAGCGGGTGGAAATATCTTTGGCGATTTTTGTCGCGATCCGGTCATCGTATATATGAGAGGTGCGGTTTCTGGATTCCAGCATGTCCAGCCAGACGCTTTCGTCGTTGATCATTTGATTCCCGTAAGCGGATTTCAGCACCTGCTTAGGAAAATTCAACTCATTTGCAACGCCCTGATCCAACAGATATTCTTTTGCGGCTTTCCAGGAAAGCTCAAAAGTAAATTCAAAACGCTGGATCATACCATCCCGAATGACATCATTATTGGGATGTTTCAAATGTTCTTCCACTGCTTCCCGCAGCCGTTGTACTGCCTGCAGGAAATTAGCAACTTTTTTCATATAAAATGACACCATCCTTTTCAATGTTTTGGATCAGTTCTGGATTTGTATCTGGTGTGATATGAACCAGATCGAATTCCAGAAGGGTAGGTAGGTCGTCTATATCAGACCAGAAAGACGATTGGTCTTTTTCTGAAATCCCGTATATGGCAAGATCGATATCACTGCGTTCTTTGTGGTCGCCTCTGGCACGGGAGCCAAAGAGAACGATTTTATCCGCATGGTATTTTTCGCCAAGCAGGGCGATGAGATGAAATATCTGTTCCATACAATACCTCCATATGTTTTTGTTCTATCAAAAGAAGATATATTTTAGTATTATTTCTTACGGAATAATTTTGAAAAGAACCCACCTTTTGCTTTTTGGCTTTCGGCTTCTTTCTTTGCCAGATACTCCTGCCGTTCTTTCTCTTTTCTTTCTTTTTTAAGTTGTTGTTTCCGTTCTTTTTCCTTTACAAAGTCAAGGATGGTTGTAAATTCTTCTTCGGTTGGTACGATCTCCGTTCCTTCAAAATCATACATCCGTGTGGTTTTTTTATCTTCATAGAGAAGCAGGAACCCACGGGACAAACAAAGAAGGGTTGCATCATCAGCAAGATAGGAGTCTTCTTCTTCCTCACCATCCTCAAGATAGGTGTAGGGAATATCAGGAATCGCTTTTGACCATAATTTTTTGTTTGCATAACAAAAATAGGAGAGTTTTATATCATCATCTTGATAACCGTAAAAATAAGCATACTCTTTTGTTAATTTACATGTTTCTTTTTCAAAATCAATCCCGATGTCTTTTTTGAAAACCTGTTTTCCGTTAGCATCTAGAGAGATGAGCTGGTTTTCATCTGTATAGAAAACAACAGAGCCATCATCAAAAACCAATGCGTCTGAAACATCACTAAAATTGATTTTTTTTCGGTATAGGATGGTATTATCAGAAAAAAGCAGGATTACTTCTGTGCCATCGTCATTTGCACTTTTGCAATATGTTCCTTGAGAAAATACGTAAACATTGTCAGAAGATTTCCAGATTTCATTGCTGTCGAATTGAGAATAATCATTTTTCCAAATGGTGAGGCTATTTTCACTTAAATCAATTTCATTTTGTGTATTGGAACCCATCATATATCCTCCTTTTTGTATTTACAACTTATCTAAATAGAACCCACAGTCTGTAAAGACAAGTCTTTTCCCATTGCGTTGATAATATAAGCCGTATTTTTGCTTGAAAACGGCAATGGCATCATAAAGGAATATTTCCGTAACCCCCAGATATTCTGCCACATCGTATAGTGTCTGGCAGCCGTCCAACACTGCATCAAAGAGATCTTCGATTTTCAGCATGCGGTTCACAGCCCATTTGCGGGCAATCTTTTCTTGTTTCCGCTGGCTGGCGTTTTCCTGATTCAGGATATTTCCAACAGTGGTATGGTAATGTCCGATTTCCTCAGCGAGAACACAGGCTTTTTCCGTATTTGTCATATCTTTTTTGATACCGATTGTGGAGCCTTTGCAAAGTCCTTTTGCATGGGATTTGAAATTTTTTTCAATGACCTGAAGACCTATCATATCTGCATCATTTAACAGTTGTTCATAATCACACATATCATAGATCACCTCCGGTATTAAAGTTCGTCCAGATCTTCCTGCATCAACGCTTGTTCTTCCTTGTTTTGGGTTGCGTCATTATGAGCGGCAACGGGCATTAAGTGATCAGGTTGAGAAGTAATACCGAGAAGACGGTCAACAAAGGGTTGAGCTTCTGGCTTGTTTCGATAAGCAGTTAAAACATCACTTTCATGTTTTGTTAAAGCTGTTGAAAGTAATGTCTGAGGCATTGCCCTATCCACATCGTAACCCATAAGCCATACAGGGTTAACATTAAAATACTTTGCCATAAGTTCGATAGTGGTGATTTTGGCAGCCATTTGTCCTGTCATATAGCGAGATATTGTAGGAGAGGATAACGAAAATCTATCTGCCATTGAATATGTTGTTTCATTATGTTCTTCCATTAGTAGAGTTAGACGTTTAGAGAATATATCTTTATTTACTGTTTTCTTTTTCATGCAATCACCTCTTTTGACGAAAGTATAGCATAGGGTGTTGCGAAAAGCAATAACAAAAGCACGAAAAAACATAAAAATATTACGAAACGTATTGACAATATGTTTTTGTAGTGTTATATTGTGGTTACTACGAAACGCAACACATGATATGGAGGTGATGGAATGAAGAAAGTCAAAAAATATGAAGAACTTTCAGAATTGAAAGGGAGGATGAGAAAAGAAGGGTATAGTTACAGAAAACTTAGCGAGGAGACTGGTATTAGTGTAAATGCAATAAATGATAAGTTGAATGGATATTCTGCTATGGACACAGACGATGTGGAACTTATTGCAAAAACATTGGGTATTTTCCCAGAAGAAATTATGATATATTTTTTTCCTCAAATGTTGCGAAACGTAGCGGAGTGAAATCATATATGCAATAAATATGGAGTCATAGGGATTTATGAAGGAGGATGAAATTTATCATGTTACGCGAAAGAGTCGAAAGAATCGCAGAGAAATATGCGGATCTTGTTGAGAAAAAACTTGATGAGTCTTTACAAAAAGGACCTATATCTGTCACGGAGTTTGAAGAAATCAAAGATGGAATCCGGATGTTAAACCATGTTATGAGTGCTTTAAGACAAGTCGAAGGATTGAGCTTGGCAGATATGTATGGTGTAGAGGTAGAAATCAAAAAAGGGAAGTTAAACAACTTCCCAGTCACCTAATTCTTTTGGAACGTCAGCTATTTGACCATCTAACAAGTCCCAAGCAGCGCATCCAGTACAATGCATATAAATATTATCTGCTTGAATTTCAGGTGAAACACATGTTTCCCAGATAGTTTCATTATAAAGGAACCCGAATTGACCATTTTTAAGTTCGACTATATAAAGTGGTCCAATAGGACTAATATAACGCCACATAATAGAACTCCTTTCTTGTTTGAGTTTGTATGTTGATTGAAAAACAATCACTGAAGTAGCTCAAAAACAGAATGTAAAAGCTCTTTGAAAAATTCTTTATATTTTTCTCCCATTTCAAGCACATTACGAATCAGAGCTACTGCAGCTGAAGCATCGGATAGAAAATCTTTTATGGAAAATTTATTTTCGTAATGTTTGTTATATTCCATCGCAAATGGTTTACAAAGGAGCTGAAGTTTATGTTCTGTATCCGAAGATAGCTGAAGTTCTCCGTTCCAATATTTTTGAAGAAGCTCGGATTCATGTTCCGTAAGGTTACACCATTGGAGTGCAGAGAGTTCATTCCATGTAAAGGATTTTATATCATTCCATTTCATTAGAAACATCCTTTCTTGAGATTACTCGGCTGCGGCAACAGCCTGTAATTTCAGGATAAGGTAGGAAAAGCAATTTGTCAATGTGTACAAATCAGCGAAAGCCTATGAAGCATAGGACAAACCGTCAACCACATACACTGCAACAGGAGGTGTTACATATGTCGAAACCAAAAAAGGAATACCGTGTGACCGTATCTTATTGTGAGAAAACCCCGGAGGAAGCAGAACGCCTCCGGCGGCATATCACAAATGTGCTGTATGACAAAAAAATGCTGAGCCTCCAGCGGCAGAAAGAAAAAGAAGCCCTGGCGGCGCAGAAGGCATGACGGGACTTCGGTCCTGCCAGTGGACAAGCATAGAAAGGAACCAAAGATGTTAAAACCGGGATATCGGTATGTGGTTTGCGGCGACTGCGGTGAAATCTGGAACATTGCCAAAGAGCAGGACACCAGACGTGGCTATCTTTGCCCGCAATGTACATACAAGCGTCGCATGGAGAGGAGGAAAAAAGATGGACAAGCTCATCATTACGCTGCTGGTGGTAATCGGGGTGTTAGTTCTTTTTCTGGGAATTGCTCTGGAGGAGATCAAAGCCCTGCAACAGGACAAGCGTGACTGGAAAAACCGCTATTACGCAGCGGCGCAAATCAAAGCCAAAGACAGAATTTGACAAGATGAACAGTAGGAAGTGAATCTATGAAATTTTCAGACATTACGAAAGTAGCGAAACGATTCCGCTATGCCGTCATTGTGACAGATGCTGGAAACAATCAGTGGTGCCTTACAGGAGCGGCTGCCTACAAATTGGAAGGATTGCCATACCTGACAGCAGACGATTTTCTGAACATTATTGGCATAGCGGAAGCGAAGAAATGTAAGTGGTATTTGGGCGATCGGCAGGATGAAGCGGGACTTTTCAAAATAGATCGTCTGGGAGAGCAGGAATTGACCGGAGATATGGCTGGCGTTTCCATTTTGTATAACGGACATAAGCTGATGCCTTTTTATCTGGCAGAAGGTGTTGTTTGGCTGGATGTGGACTTGCTGGCGCCGGTATTGAACGGAAAAACGGAATACCTTCGTTTTTTCCTGCGGAATCAGAACGGAAGGCGTACCATTGCCGTCAAAGACGGTCTGGTATTGATTGCGGTGATTGGGGAGTTCCCCTTAGACCAAGGTTTATACGAACATGTGAAATTGATGTGGCAGCAATGCCAGATACAGGGAGTGGAGGTGGAATCCCATGAAGACAGTGACGATGATGCTGATTGAGGAAACAGGAGCAAAGATTATCAAACAAAATCCTGCCATGGAAGAAATGGCAGCTAGAATCGGAGCGGTGGGCAGAATGGACATCATTCCCATGCGCCCGAACTTTGACCAGATTTATCTGGCATTTGATATGGCGAAAAATCCAGATGGTCCTATGTACGATGGCTGGGAAGGAGAACGGAAGCTTATTGTGGGAAAAGGGATTTTGTTTCGCATGGCAGGCATGCGGATTTGGGATTTGCCCATGGAAGATGGAGAAAAAGCGGCGGAGCTGGTGGAAGTCAGAGGAGAGCAGCTGGCATGGGACAAGCTGTGATGGACATAAAAAAATCCCTGTGGCGGGAACCACAGGGAAAGGGCATCGGGAAATGCCCAAGATACATCTGTAAAAAGCATAGCATGAATATGGAAATTTTGCAAGCGTTCTGACGGTTTCGGCTGTGAGAACGCTTTTGTAAAGAGAGGTGCGGGAGCCTCTTGGAACCTTGATAGAGAAGTTATATTTATGACCACGGAGGGGAGTATATGCCAAGATACATCAAAAAGATATGGAGCGGGGATGTTTACGAAGCGGAGGAATACTATTCCAGACGGAAAATCAACAAAAGCTGTCTGCGGGGACCCAATGTAAACGGAAGCAGTGTGGAGCAGCAGGAACGGAATCTGAAATATGCCAGAAAAAAACTGGCAAGAAAAATCAATGCCAATTTTGGAAAGGGAGATTTGTTTTTGACACTGACCCATAAACAGTATGTGGGATATGGAGAAGCCAAACGACAACTGCAAAATTTTCTGAAGCGTCTGAAGCGGAAACGGAAGAAAATGGGGCTGCCAGAACTGAAATATGTTGCAGTGACAGAAGCGGAGGATAAGCGTGCCCATCATCATCTGGTGGTAAGCGGTACCGATCTGACTGTTGACCAGTGGACGGAACTGTGGGGACAAGGTCGGATCATGATTTCCCGTTTGGAACCGGATGGAGATTATACGGGACTGACCAGATACATCACCAAAGAATGTCCTCTGGATCATTCCAAACGATGGAGCTGCTCCAGAAATCTGGTGGAACCCAAAGTGGAAGTTGTCCCCATGAAAGATGAAAAACCAAAACAACGTCTGCGGGTACCAAAGGGATATCGGGAAGTGGAACGGTATGAATATACATCTGAAGAAAATGGGATGTTTCGCTACATAAAAGCCATCCGTAATGGCGGAGCTGATTATGGGGAAGGAAAGGAGCAGGAATCATGAAACAGAGAAAAGGAAGCCATTCATGGAGCATTTTGACGGGAAAGGAAAAAAGATGCTTTGTGACGGGCAGGACAAGCTGTTTGCAGAAACATCATATCTTCCATGGAAATGGAAAGCGGAAGATTTCCGATAGGCACGGCTTCTGGTGTTATCTGGTGCCAGAGGTACATCTTGCGGGGCTAGGCGGTTTGCATGCGTATCCGGAGAGTGGTCTGGATAAGGCACTGAAGTGTATTTGCCAGCGGGAATTTGAGAAAACACATACCAGAGAAGACTTTATTGCTCTGATTGGGAAAAATTACATATTGCTGGATTTAAAAGAAGCGGTGCAGCGGAAAGCGGAAATGGAAAGCATGGTGGAGCGGAAAGGCAAGGAGAACTATAAAGCCTACGCCATGGAGAAGTACGGAAAGATGCCGGTAAACGACTGCTGGATGTGTGAGTATGAAAGCCAGTTTGTGGAAGAAATGGATTTGTGCATCCACGGGGAGGAGGATGGGTTTTGGCTGATGTGACAGGAGGATTGTCTGGGTGGTTTGTTAGTGGAAAAGAGATTGCGTTTTGAGGTGAATGAAAATGGAAGCATATGAAAAAAAGACGAAAGAAAATGTTTTAGAACGTATGGAACGAATCGGCGCAGATCGAAAAATAGCAGATTTCAATGTAAAAATGAGTATGGATTATGAATTTAAAGTAAAATACGCAGAAATTAGAGTATGGGAATTTTACAACGAATGTATGAGCAGAGGTTTTAACTGCCATGTATCTGTAGGTGGACTAGACAGTATTACATTATTTTTGTTTTTGAAAAGTATAGGAATCCATATCCCGGGAATTAGTGTTTCATATTTGGAAGATAAGAGTATTCAAGATGTTCATAAGGCTTTAGGTATAGAGCGGCTTTTGAGTGCCAAGAAAAAAGATGGAACACACTGGAACAAAGCTGAAATTATTAAAGAGTTTGGATTCCCGGTCATTTCAAAGGAAGTTGCTTCCAAGATTGAATTGCTTCAAAATCCATCTGAGAAAAACAAAACAGTAAGGCATGCCATTATTACAGGAGAAACCGGAGAATATGGTGGATTTCAGAAAAACAGCAGGATGAAACTAAGTCAAAGATGGCTTGATAAGTTTGGAGGTTATGAAAATGATGTGGAGGGTGTTTCTTACGGCACACCTGATTTCAAGATATCCTCCAAATGCTGCTATTATCTCAAAGAAAAGCCATGCGAAGACTGGGCAAAAGAGCATAACAGCGTTCCTTATTTAGGGTTGATGGCATCAGAAGGCGGAAGAAGGGCAAAGAGTTTAAAAATCAACGGTTGCAACTATTTTGGGAAAAGCACAATTCGTTCAGCTCCATTTGCCATATTCAAGAGACAAGATTTGTTACAGCTTGCAATGGACTTGAATGTTCCTGTTCCTGAAATTTATGGAAAAATCGAGAGAAAACCGGATGGTACATTATACACAACAAAGGCACAAAGAACAGGATGCAGTATGTGTGGATTTGGAATACATATGGAAAAAAGACCACATAGATTTGACCTTCTTAGAGAACGGAATGAAAAAGAGTGGGCTTTTTGGATGTATGAAATGGGATGGGGACATGTACTGGATTATATTGGAGTGGACTGGGAGAACAAATACATTTCAACTGGAGAACAATTAAGATTGGAGATGAATTAATAGATGGAAAAAACAATTAGAATTTTACGGTATTTTGCAAAGGTTCAAAAATGCAGATTATGTGGAAATTGTAATGATTGTTTATTTATTGATTTGTGTGCAGATGTGAATATGGAGTCAATGAAAGAGGATGTTTTTTCAAAAGCAGCGGACTACTTGGAACAATACAAAAGAATCATGGATGAAGAATATTCAAAGGAAAGTAGTTTTGAAGAAGCGGAAAAGAAGGCTGAGAAGGTAAGGCGGCGTGACGGTTGTGAAAAATGTATGGTTACGGATTCATATGAGGTATAGACCATTTTCGTGAGACCAAGAAAAAGGCAAGAGGTACATGAAAGGAGATAAACATGCAGAAGCCATTATATGCGGATGCCATTGCTTATTTTGAAAAGCTGGAAAAGAAACATGCTTACCAAGCGAATAAGGCAAAGTGGCAGGGACGCAGTGAACAGGAAATCGAAAACATCCAGCGAAAAAAGGAATATGCAAGGCTGGCAGTGGAAGCGCTGCGGCAAATGGAAGGGTGAAGTATCAATGAACAAAGTGGTATTGCTGGGCAGACTGACAAAGAATCCAGAGATCCGATACGCTGAGGGAGAAAATCCGGTTGCAGTGGGACGGTATACGCTGGCTGTCAACCGAAGATGGAAAAAGGAAGGCGAAGCGGAAGCGGATTTTATCCCATGCGTCACATTTGGAAAGTCTGCCACATTTGCGGAAAAGTATTTTTCCAAAGGGCAGCTGATCTGTATTGTTGGACGGCTGCAGGTGCGAAACTGGACGGATAAAGACGGAAACAAAAGAAGAAACATGGAAGTGGTCGTGGAGGAACAGCACTTTGCAGGCAGTAAAAACGAGAATCAGGAGCCGAGGAGAGAACCGGCACAGGATGGGTTTTATCCCATAGACGATATCGAGGATGATGATCTGCCGTTTTGAGGAGTGAAAAGGAAAGGGGCTTGTAAGATGTCAAAGGATGAAGTAAGAATGTGCCGCATTTTTAATTGCGACAGGAGAAGAGGAAATGTTTGCTGTGCTGATTGCGATTACCATAAAAAGTGTAGAAATAGTTGCCAGAACAGACCAGAAGTCTGTGGATGTGTAAAGGAAAACGGGTGATGTCATGCGGAAAGACAATATCAGAGATTATGCAACAGAAGCCTTTCGTTTTTATGCTGCCTGTGGAAGGCTTACAGCAGCGGAACTGGAAGAAAAGGTGCGGCAGGAGATTTATACTAAGTCAAAACGAGAGTTTTTACATAATGGAGGACCACATCTGCCAAGTGATGCCACAGCTTATGCAGTGATGCAGGCAGAGGATGCTGTGGCGGAAATGCAGGCGGAATTTTTAGATATTCTGGCGGTGGAGCGGACATTGATACAGCTGGATGAAGCGCAGCGGAAAGCTGTTGAAATTGTGTATTTTACAAAGCCGGATCAGGAATTGGAAAAAGGAGAAATTTCCAGAAGGGTGCATCAGGCGGAAATGGAGATTCCAGCAAGTACAGATACTATTTTTCGTTGGCTAAGATTAGCACGAAAAACTTTTGCACAAGCAAGAGGACTAAGAATATTGCAAAAATAAATTTGCAATATTGGGAAAATTTGGTATAATAAAAAAGACCTATATAAATGGATATAGGTGTGGAGGATTGTTTTCAAGAGGATTAAAGAAATCTTAAGAGAAATCTTTAATTCAAGTTGAAGATTACCTTGAAGCAGAAAGCACCCTGCTGTCACCAGCAGGAGCAGCTTTAATGTTGCGCTGTCGATAGGACTCACCTCACTAACTATTATAACATAGTTTGTTATGGCACAAGATCGTGGGATAGTTAGAATTCATTTTGCAACTCAAATTTGCAGCAACATCAATTTGAAAAGTGAATACTATGTTTAGCTATTTACCTATCAGCTTATGAATACTATCCTCTTGCTGATAGGTATTTTGCATTATTAGGAGAAAATTATGAATTTGCAAGAGTGGAAAAAACGAAACTGGAAAGCAAAGAAATATGCACATTTTGATGCAAGAAAAAATTTATCTCAAGTTTGGTATTATATATCAGATAAAAGAAATATTGTAAAACATGGTTTTTATCCATTTATACACTATACTCAAAAACATAGGAAATATAACTGCAAAAAGAAAAGCCATACAAAAGAAAGAGAGATTGCATATGCTGCTCACGTGGACAGATATATATATTCATATTATGGTTTTATGTTAAATGAACTGTATATGAAAGAATTGCAAAAGCAAAATCTTATGGATGTGCCGCTTGCATATAGAACTGACTTAGGGCAGAACAATATTCATTTTGCAAAAAAAGCATTTGATTTTATTTTAATGAATGAACCTTGTTATGTAGTTATTGGAGATTTTCATCATTTTTTTGATAATTTGGATCATAAATATTTGAAAAAACAAATATGTACGGTTCTTGGTCAAAAATCATTACCAGATGATTATTACGCAGTATTTAAAAACATTACGCATTATTCGACTTGGGAATTAAATGATTTGCTGGAATTAAATAATTTAAAAAAAGGTCAAAGTGGTATTAAAACATTAAATGAAAAAGAATGCGTACTGTCAAACGAAGAATTTAAAAAATTAAAACATAAGTATGTAAAATCACATAATCTAGATTTTGGTATACCTCAAGGATCTCCAATCAGTGCAGTCCTTTCTAATATTTACATGTTGGAATTTGATAAAAAGTTGAATGAATATGTTCAGAAGAATTACGGAAAATATATGCGTTATTGCGATGACTTTGTAGTTATATTTCCAGAGAAAAAGGGTAGTGATTTTTGTGAAGAAATCAATTTTATTCGGAATTTAGTTAAAGAAACAGATGGACTTGAACTGCAAGATGAAAAAACGCAGATTTATTTATATGAAAATGAAATGGTTCAAAATATTAGTTCAACTTACGTAAAAACAACAAATGTGAAAAACACAATAGATTACTTGGGATTTAGTTTTGATGGAAGGGAAATTACCATCAGAGATAAAACTATTTCAAAATATTATTATAGAATGTATAGAAAAGCAAAACATATTGTAGCTTCAAAGGGAATTACAAAAAATAACCATAGGATATCAAGTATAAATTTATATCTCAAATATAGTGAAAAAGGTGCAAAAATAGGAAAAGGAAATTTCTTTAAATATGTACAACGCGCCGATAAAATTTTTAATGGCGAATCAGATAAGGATGTGTGGGGAATAACAAAAAAGACAAAGAGGCATATGGTAAAAATAAGAAGGATATTAAATAAAATAGAGGAAGATAATAGTACAACGCCCTAATTCCATGTTATTATGGCATCATGGAACCCAAAGGGAACCACAAAGGACCAGCAATGGTCCTTTTTCTTTTTCCTCGGGAGGTGATTTCAATGGGAAACACATTCACCATTGGAATAAAAAACTACAAAAGCCTGCAAAAAGAATTCCGTAAACTGAAACAGGCACCCGAAGCGGTATCAAAGGGAATCGTAAGTGATTTCAAAAGACGTGCGCCTGGCTGGATCGCGAAAGAAGTATGTGCCGTTTACAATATCAAACGGACAGAGGTGCGCCCCAAGAGCGGCACCGGAGGTACAAAGATCGGATATATTGGTGTTCGTGGCAAAACCATAGCCAAAGCGGCACTGGTCTATCAGGGACGTCGTTTAACTCCCGTTCACTTTCAAATGCGACCGACAGCACCGCCCTTGAGCAGAACAGGCTATACCATCAAAGCAACCATCAAACGTGGGCAGCGTAAAACATTAGGCAAAGTGAAGAAGCTGACGAAAAAGCAAAAAAAGAACATCGGGAAGAACTTCCGAAAGCAGGGCAAACAAAACAGCGCCGCTTCACCGATCATGCTTTTGCATACAGGAAACCGTCAGGAAGGTGGTACCAGTTACATTCCTTTCCAGCGCATGAGTCAGCGTCGAAGTGATTTGAAAGCCATCAAGACAGTATCTATGCCGCAGATGGTCAGCAATGATGTTGTAAAAGAAAACATTGAAAAGACCATTTCCACGGAGATGGGCAAGCGTATTGACCATCACATGAAGCGGTACATGAAATAATTAATTTTACTGCAAAAAAATGAAGCAAAGGTATGGTGCAGGCATTCCACAGGTACTGTGAAAACCTCTTTACCTACTGTGGTGCTGGCGAGCCCAAAATCTCTCTATTTTTGAAAAAATTTTTTTGCCCCATTTCGTTTCCAAGGAGGTGGAGAAATGGCAGAAACCAAAAAGAATTTACAGTCTACACGGACCATTGCTTCCCTTTTTGGCGTCACAACCAGAAGGGTGGAACAGCTCAAAACAGAAGGCATCATCCAAGGGGAAGGGCGTCCCATCAAGTATGATTTGTTTCCCACGGTCAAAAGCTACATCCAGTATCTTTCCGATAAAGCCAACGGCAGAGAAAAGAAAGCAACAGATCAGGAAAACGAAAGTCTGAAAATTGAAGCGGAAGCGCGGTTCAAACAGGCAAAAGCGGAAATGGAAGAATTGAAGCTGCAGGAGTTCAAAGGGGAGCTTCATCGGGCAGAAGATGTGGAGCAGATCACAACGGAACATGTGATGCAGGTGCGTGCCATGCTTATGGCACTGCCCAATAAACTGGCGGTGGACTTGGCGCATATTTCCACTGCGGCAGAAGCGGCAGAACGCATCCGCAAGGAAGTACAGACCATGCTGGAGGATTTATCCACTTTTCGATACGATAAAGAAGCCTACCATAAGCGCATGCGGGAACGCGCCAACATGCAGAACAAAGTCTATGACGAAGAAACCCCATAATGTGCCGTCAGTAATCCGCACATTTTCCCGCGCTTTTGCCAATTACAAACCGCCGGAAGCCCTTACCGTTTCACAATGGGCAGAAAAATACAGAGTGCTGTCACGGGAAAGCAGTGCGGAAGCTGGACGTTGGCGCAACGAAAGAACGCCTTACATGGTGGAAATCATGGACGCGTTCACAGACCCAAAGGTGGAGAAAATTTCTGTAGTGGCAAGTTCTCAGGTGGGAAAAACAGAGATCCAGCTCAACATTGCGGCGTTCATCATCGACCAAGACCCCAGCAGCATTTTATACATACAGCCCAGCATTGAAGAAGCCAAAAAGTTCAGCCGTCTGCGTATTGCGCCCATGATTCGGGACTGCAAAAAAATCAGCGGAAAAGTGACAGAATCAAAAGCAAGGGAAAACGGCAATACGGTATTGCAGAAAAGTTTCCCCGGCGGCATGCTCACCATCATTGGTTCTAATAGTGCCTCTGCATTGGCGTCTACGCCTGTAAAATATGTTCTGGGGGACGAACGGGACAGATGGGCATTGTCCGCAGGCAATGAAGGGGACCCATGGAAATTAGCAGAAGCCCGCACCACCACTTTTTTCAATCATAAAATGGTGGACGTATCCACACCGACCATCAAAGGCGCCTCTGCCATTGAAACTTCTTTTCTGGAAGGGACACAGGAAACATGGCAACAGGCTTGTCCCTGTTGTGATGTCTTTCATGAAATCGATTTTGACGACATCCATTTTCAGTTTGATACCATACAGCAGGGGCGGGAAAAGGATTATCTGGTCAAAGATATTTACTGGGTCTGTCCGGATTGTGGCTATATGGCAACGGAACAGGAAATGCGGAAACAGCCTTCCAAATGGGTGGCAGCATATCCAGAAGCCATTGCTCATGGACATCGTTCTTTTTGGCTGAAGGGATTTTCCTCCCCATGGCAGCCATGGGAGAAAATCATTTATGCTTTTCTTCGTGCCAGAAAAGACCCCCAGCGGCTGAAAGTTGTCTATAACACCATGCTGGGGAAACTATGGGAAGATCGTGGCGATCTGGAGGACGAAGATACTATGTTGTCCCGCCGGGAACTTTATGGCACACGAGCAGACGGCAGTCCCATTGAGCTGCCGGAAGGTGTGTTGGTACTGACATGCGGTGTGGATACGCAGGACGACCGTCTGGAATACGAAGTAGTGGGACACGGATACTATGGCGAAACGTGGGGCATCAAAAAAGGCATGATTGTGGGCGATCCCCACGACAAGGAAGTGTGGGAGCGTCTGGACGGTGTCATTGACAAAACATATTCTTTTGCTGATTCCAAAAGAGGGCTGAAGATTTCCATGACCTTTGTGGACAGCGGCGGTCATAAAACACAGGATGTTTACCGAGAATGTGCCAAACGCATTTACAAGCGGGTATTTGCCATCAAAGGTTATGGCGGTGACGGCATTCCCTACACAAAGCCGCCTTCCAAAGTGAAAATGGTGGTAAACGGCAAGGCTGTGGGCTTTGCGTGGCTTTATGCCATTGGCGTTGATGCGGGGAAAACGGATATCATGAGCAATTTGAAGGTACAGGAACCCGGCGCGAAATTTTGTCATTTCCCAAAGGAATCGGAGCGGGGATATGACAGCCTCTATTTCAGCGGACTGCTGTCGGAAAAGCTGGTCATGAAAACAGAAAAAGGGCGTACCCGTTGGGCATGGGTGAAATTGTTGGGGCATGAGCGAAACGAAGCATTGGACTGCCGTAACTATGCCCTTGCGGCTTTTCGTGTGTTGGACCCGGATCTGGATGCCGTAGCGGAACGCCTGCGGGGAACACCGAAAGAACAACAGCCCACCAAGCCCAAAAGAAACCGTGTGCGGAAAAATCGTGCCATGGAAGAAGGCTGGTAGAAAGGAGGCACATGATGGAAAACAAAACATTGCTGAAGCTGCGGCTGGAAAGAAAACAGACGCAGTTGGAAGCGGCATACAACGCTTATACGGCTTTGCTCAAGGGCGGCGTGCAGTCATACACCATTGGCAGCCGCAGTCTGACCCGTTTGGATTTGCCGTCTTTGGAAGAAACCATTGCAAAACTGGAACAGGAAATTGATATGCTGGAAGGGCAGATGGCAGGAAGAAAGTCAAGGAAAGCCTTTGGCGTTGTGCCGAGAGATATTTGAGGAAAACACTGTGAAACAAACTTTTGCAGTGTTTTTTTATTACCCGCAAAAAGGAGAAAACCATGAAAAAACAAAGAAATCCAACCAAAAGAAAGATTCAGAACAAGGGCTATTCGGAAGCAGGGGCAAGCTATGTCAAAAAATCCATGAAAGCCATGATTCCCAACAGCGGCGCACCCAGTGAGGATATTGACAACAACAACTACACCTTGCGGCAGCGTGCCAGAATGCTGTATATGGGTTCCGCTATTGCTGCCAGCGCCATCAAAACCAACCGCACCAATGTGGTTGGCAATGGGCTGAAGCTGAAAAGCACCATCAACCGCCATATCCTTGGTTTGTCACAGGAGGAAGCGGAAGCATGGCAGAAACGGACAGAAGCGGAGTTTGAGCTTTGGGCAACCAATAAGCGTGCCTGTGATGCCACAGGCGTCAATGATTTTTATGGCATACAGCAGCTTGCCCTTATATCATGGCTGCTGTCCGGCGATGTGTTCGCCGTCATCAAGCATTATGACGCCACGCCGCTGATGCCATACAGCCTGCGTCTGCACCTTATCGAAGCGGACAGGGTACGGACACCATACGCATTGACAGGCAGTGCCGTAGGTTACACAACAGGCGTGACGAAAGACGGCAACAAAATCTATGATGGTGTGGAAATCGACCAGAACGGCAGTATTCTGGCGTACCATATCGCCAATACCCATCCTTTCCAGTCTGCCATGACCCAGACGGAATTTGTCCGGGTAGAAGCCTACGGAGAGGAAAGCGGGCTGCCCAACATTCTGCACATCATGGAAAGTGAGCGTCCAGAGCAATTTCGTGGGGTTCCCTATCTGGCACAGGTCATAGAACCTTTGCTGCAGATGCGGCGGTATACGGAAGCGGAGATCATGAGCGCATTGGTCCAGAGCTTTTTTACGGCGTTTATCACCACCGAAGCCATTCAGAATGACATTCCCATGAATGAGCCTTTGAGCGGAGATGTTGGAGAAGTGTCAGACGATGAAAACGAGTACGAAATGGGCGCAGGGACCATCAATGTTTTGAAAGCCGGGGAAGATGTGAAGTTCGGTGCACCGACCCATCCAAACAGCGGTTTTGATGTGTTCATGCGTTCCCTTTCGGAGCAGGTGGGAGCGGCTTTGGAAGTTCCGGCGGATTTGCTCCTGAAATCTTTCAACAGCAGTTATTCCGCCAGCAGAGCCGCCTTATTGGAAGCGTGGAAAGCCTTCAAAATGCGGCGGGAATGGCTGACAAATGATTTATGCCGTCCCGTTTACGAAATCTGGCTGACGGAAGCCGTGGCAAGAGGACGCATTTCCGCACCGGCGTTTTTCACAGACCCTTTGATTCGTCAGGCGTATCTGGGCAGTGAATGGATCGGCGCACCGGCGGGACAGTTAGACCCTATCAAAGAAATCACGGCGGCGGTCATGGCAATCGAAAACGGGCTGTCCACCAGAGAAGCGGAAACCATCAAGCTCAATGGCGGGCAATATACAGCCAATATTGACAGGCTGCTGACGGAAAACGAACGCTTGCGGCAGGCAAATGGAGAACAGGCGCAAGGGGCGCAGGCGTTCCAGAATTACATTCAGACCCTTGTGCAAAAAGCAGTGGCAAAGGAGGTTGAAATGCGTGGCATTGGAACAGACCATTGACAAGCCCGTAAAGGCATATAACATTGCGGTCATTGACGATGATACAGCCGAAATCAATATGTATGGAGAAGTGGTGTCAAAATATCCCATGGACTGGTGGACAGGGGAGAAGATTCCCGGCAATTTCATTGCTTTGGATGAATTTTTGCAGGACTTAAAAGAAATCGAAGATAAGGCAAACATCATTGTCCACATCAATTCCATAGGCGGTGATTTTTATGCCGGGCTTTCCATTTATAACCGACTGAAAGGACTGTCCGGGAACATCACCACCATCAATGATGGGCTGGCGGCATCGGCTGCGTCCATTATTTTTCAGGCGGGAGATACAAGGAAAATGAACGCAGGCAGCAACTTGATGATGCACGGCGTGTCCGGTTTGCTGTTCGACTATTACAACATCGAGCAGTTAAAAGCCATTATCAAGCAGTTTACCGCCCATAATAACGCGGCAATCGGCGTTTATGCCGAAAGAAGCGGCAAGACAAAGGAGGAATGCAAAAATCTCATGACAGGGGAAACATGGCTGACGGGGCAGGAAGCCGTTGACGCAGGATTTGCCGATGAGGTCATTGACAGCGCACCTGTCCAAATGCGCCTGACAGAAGACCAGCATTTCCTTATGGCAAACGGCGTGCTGTTTTCCACACACAGGATGTCCTGTATCCCACAGGGGATTCCTGTTGGAAACATCGTCGTTCCGGCAGGAAAAACGTTGGCGCACCAAGAGAAAAATAAGCAAACAGGAGGGAATGAGAGCATGGAAATCAAAACATTGGAAGAAATGAAACTGGCTTTTCCGGAGTTCGTGGCACAGATGGAAACTGCCGCCAAAGAAGCTGGCAGAGCGGAAGGGGCAAAGGCAGAAAGAGAGCGGCTGCAAGCCATTGAGGACATTGAGAATGCCATCGCTGACAAAGATATTGTGAGAAATGCGAAATACGGCGAAAAGCCTCTGACGGCAGAACAGCTTGCCCTTGTTGCCATGCAGCAGGAGGCGCGCATCAAAGCGGCTGTGCTGGACGGCATGCAGAATGACGGCAAAGCCACAGAAGGTGTGAAAGCGGCACCCAATAAAGGCAATGAAGAAAACACACAGAAGGAAGACGAAGCAGAACTTGTGCATGGGGCTGTGAAAGTCTTTCAGTCTATGATGGGAGGGAAGCGTAATGGCTAAGAAATTGTATGAAAGAGTTGGAGAAACGGCATATGACGGTCTGCTGGTTGACCATTTTCCTCCGGCGGACGTGATGAGCGTCACAGTTAAAAGTGGGGAAGGCGCACTGAAGCGTGGCTCTGTGCTGGCAATGGACAGTACAGATGGCAAAATGTCTTTTCTGGCGGCAGAAAGCAGCGGCACACTGGATGCCAACTGTATTCTGGCAGAAGATGTGGATGCAAGCAGCGGTGATGCTGTGGCGCTTGCCTATCGCACAGGTCATTTTGCGGCAAACTGCCTACTGACCAAAGGCGAATATACACTGACATTCAAGGACAAAGAAGCACTGCGCAAAGGCGGCATCCTGCTGTCTGACGCGCTGTAAGAAAAAGGAGGTATTTGCTATGGCATTGGATATTTACAGTACACATACCCTTTTGCTGGCGGTGGAACAGCTGACACCACCCACCACATTCCTGCGGGACAGATATTTTCCCACCAATGAGGCAACAGACATCTTTTCTTCGGATGATGTGCTTATGGAATACCGTGACGGCGACAGAAAGATTGCGCCTTTTGTTGCACCCAGAAAAGGCGGCGTGACCATGCTGCGTCATGGGCATTACATGGAGCGTTATACACCGCCACGTATTGCGCCTGAGCGTGTATTGACCATTGACGAACTGAAAAAGCGTGGTTTTGGGGAAGCGTTGTTCACACAGCTGACTCCAGCGCAGCGCCAGCTTACCATGATTCTCAAAGACATTTCCGAACTGGATGCCATGATCACCCGCAGAGAAGAACTCATGGCAGCGGAAACCATGCTGACAAACGGCTGTATCATGAAGCATATTGCCGACGACCACACGAAAACAGACGACATGGAAATTCGTTTTTATGACGGGGAATCCAACCCCGCAGCCTATACGCCTTCTGTGAAGTGGGGGCAGGAAGGGGCAAAAATCGTGGATGATATTCATGTTATGATTCGTATGCTGACCAGCCGTGGTCTGCCTGCAACAGATTTGGTGGTTGCCCCTGATGTTGCTTCCATCATGCTGAACGATGCAGAGATTTTGAAACTGCTGGATATCCGCAACTACAACATCGGTGCCGTAGACCCCATTGCACTGCCCAACGGCGTTGCAAGAATCATGCGCTTGAATGTGTATGGCAGAACCATTGATGTATTCTGTTATGATGAACAGTATGAAAACGAAAACGGCGAAATGACACCTTATATTGGCGATGGACAGGTGATTCTGACAGCACCCAATGCCGGTCGTACTCTCCGCGGCGCCGTCAGTCAGGTGGAACAGTCCGACGGTCAGGTTTACACACACGCAGGCGCGAGGGTGCCCAAGTACGTTTCTGACGCAAAAGGCAATACCAGAACCATTACGTTGACGGCATGCCCCCTGATGGTTCCCAACCAGAAGAACCCTTGGGTATCTGCCAAAGTGACAGAATGATAAAATAGAAAGGAGGAAACGTACATGGAACAGATTCTTGTGAAAATCGTGAAAGGTGTATATGGATTTGATACTGGCAAAACCGTTGTGGGAAAATCCGCGAAAGATGCACCGTTTTTACTGGATGAGGACAAAGCCCGCCGCCTCTTTGATCTGGGTGTTGCGGAGCCTGTTTGTGATGACGCATACTCGAACAGCTATGTGTATGCAGTTGAGGAGGATGCGGAAATGGATGAAGGAATGAACGAAATCCCCACGGAGGACATGGAGAAACTGAATCTTGCGGAAATGACGCTGGAAGAACTGAAAGAATTTGCGGAGCCTTATGGACTGAAATACAAAGTTGGCACAAAAAAGGCTGACTTCATCCAACAGATTAGGGATGCTTTGGAGGAAGGAGCCTCAGAGGAGCTCCCTTCTTTTGACGCATCCGAGGCGGTGCAGTGAGTATGGAAGGATTTCTGGAACAAGTGGCGCAGGACATGGCAGATGTCTTTCTGGATCTGGATTTTTTCGGCGTAGAAGCGGTGGTGGAGGGAAAGAAAATCCTCATTGTTTTGGATAACGACAAATTGAAAGAAAAACAGGGTGGACAGGATTTGGCAGTAGCCGAAAGCGCCACCCTTTTTTATGCCCGCACACAGGACTTGCCGCCCAGACGGGCAGCCGGAGAGAATCTGAACATCAATGGTAGAGAGTGTATCATTGATGACTGGCAGGAGGATATGGGATTGTCTGCGCTGACGCTGCGAGAAAACATTGTGGTGTGACAGAAAGGAGGATGTTTATGACAGTTGTGGAGATCGTGGATCAGGTGACCGCATGGGCACAGAAGGAAATCTGCGACAAAGTACGGCTGAAAATGCCGCCGGAAAATGCCAAGGACAGCGATTCTGCTGGATATGACTATACCATGGTGACACCCACTGCTTTTTCTCTTTTCATCCCATCCAAAGAAAAACTGCCGCCATCTGTTTTGTCGCCCATACCGTCCCTTTGTGTGCGAATTCTGGATGGGGAGGACAGCCTGACAGACAAAAGTGGCAGAATCACATTGGAATTTTGCTTTTGCACATGGAATCCAGGCATCCATGGACAGGATATCCTGTTTCCCGATGAAAAGGACCGTTCCATCGTTCACCAGTGGAAAGGAGCGGAAGCGGAGGCTTATTATCAGCGGTATTATGAAGGCTGGCGGGATGCGTGGAACTGGGTGGATGTGACCCTGAGGGCGTTGGAAAGCCATCTGGACATCAATGGCATTGAAATAGACCAGAGTGTCGGCATCAAATTTTATCCGCTGAAGGAACAGGAATCCATCCCGGATTTTTATCCTTTCTGGTTTGCCTGCGTGCAGTTTGGCGTCAGACGCCCTTTGGTACGGAATATCCCTTCCTACCAGCATTTGCTTTGAATTTTAAGAAAAGGAGTTGAGAAAAAATGGCATATTTACACGGAACCTACGGCGCCTTTGACAAGTCCATTGGGCTGGTGCCTGTTGCCACAGATACCATTCCCGTATATGTAGGCGTTGCGCCCGTAAACCTTGTGCGTGGATACGAAGAAGTGGGCAATGTCAATGGACCGTTACAGGTCAAAAACATGGAAGGTGCCCAGCGTTTGTTTGGCTATTCCAAGGACTGGGAATCTTTTTCGCTGTGTGAGGTCTTTGCCGCACATTTTCAGAATGAGATTTCCAATGTATCGCCCATTGTAGTCATCAATGTACTGGACCCAGCAACACATAAAAAAGCAGGAGAACCCACCACACAGGAGTTGACCTTCGTCAATGGAACGGCTGTCATTGAAAACGATACCATCATTTTGGATACGCTGGTTTTGGCAGATAAAGTGGAGGGAACGGATTTTACGGTGGACTATGATTTCACCAAAGGACAGGTCATCCTCAAAAGCATTGCGGAAGAACCGCTGACAACGGTCAACGCCACCTTCAGTGAGGTGGATGTTTCCATGGTGCAGGAAGCGGATATTGTGGGCGGCGTGACGGCGGAAGGCGTTTATACGGGTCTTGGCAGCGTTGCACTGGTTTATCCGGAACTGGGTTTGATTCCCAATCTGCTGGCGGCACCGGGTTACAGTGAAAAACCGACGGTTTACAGAGCCATGATTCAGGCGGCAGCCAAAATCAATGGGCATTGGGACGCCATGGTGCTGGCGGATATTCCGCTGGAAAGCAACGATACCATCCAGAAAGCCGTGGAATGGAAAAAAGAAAATGGGTATACATCGGAGCGGGCGAAAGTTTGCTATCCACAATGGCAGACGAAAGACGGCGCCATCTACCACCTGTCTACATGGACCGCATGGCTTATGTGTTTGGTAGATGCCACCCATCAGGGCGTCCCCATGGAAACTCCATCCAATAAACAGATTCCCGCAGGGAAGCAGTTTTTCGGCAAAAACAGCAAACATAAAGGTTTTGACCAGCAGACAGCAAACGAACTCAATGAAAACGGGATTACCACGGCAGTTTATTGGGGCGGTGTCCATGTTCTTTGGGGCGGGCATACAGCAGCGTATCAATATGGTCTGGTTACAGATGCCAGAGCCATTTTTGACGTTTCCATTCGGATGATGATGCAGGTCACAAACGATTTTCAGCGGGAACATGCCCTGACCATCGACTGCCCCATGACAAAAGCCATGGCGGATACCATCAAAAACAGAGAGCAGGAAAAACTGGATGCCCTTGTTGCCATTGGTGCCCTCATTGGGGAGCCTGTGTGTGAATTCAAGGAAAGTGAAAACAGCACGGAGCAGCTCATGGAAGGTGATTTTGTATGGTCAAACAAAATGACGCCTACACCGCCCTTTAAGTCCGGCACCATGAAGGTGGCTTATACGGACGAGGGCTTTTCCACATATTTCAGCGAATGAGAAAGGAAGGTGAGAAAAAATGCCTTTTGTAGATATTTGTGGCGCCATCGTTGCCGATACGACTTATGTGAATAACGTCCTTGCGGCAAAAGACGTGGAGGCTACGTTGCCGGAAGTGGCACCTGTGGCGGCAGAGGTACAAGCCATGGGGACGATGTCACTGCCCATCTGGCAGCTCATTGAAAATATGGAACTGGCAATTACCAAAATCGGCGTGGATAAAGGGCTGCGTTCTATGATCACGCCGGAAACGCAATCTCTGGAAATGCGGTTCGTCCAGAATGTGACCGATGCCAACGGCATTACGAAACAGAAAGGCTGCAAAGCCTTTTTCAAATGTGTGCCAACAAAGATTCCCGGCATTGCGGTAACGGTGGGGGAAGCCAGCTCCAATGAACTTACGTTTACGGTCATGCGTTACCAGCTTTTTGTGGACGGAGAGGAACTGTTCCTTGTGGACCGTCTGGCTGGTATTGTGCGGGTGGCTGGAACGGACTATACCAAAACCATGAATAGCCTGTTGTAAACAAAAGAATAGCCCTGTGGAATTTCCCATGGGGCTTTTTTCAAAGAAAGGAGAACAGCATGAAAGATACATTGACATTGGAAAATCCCATTCTGATCAATGGGAAGGAAGTATCCGAACTGACTTATGACGCCAAAGAAATCACAGCGCTGCAATTTTCGGAAGCCTGCGCCCGCAGTGCCGCATTGGATAAAACAAAGACCTTTGCTTTCAAAATGCGTGAAAATGACTACGCCCTCCATTTGTATCTGGGTTTTATGGCGATCATTGCGGTCAATCCCGATATCGACGTTTCCGATCTGGAGCGCATGAAAGGGCAGGACATCAACCGTACTGCCAATATTGGTCTGCTTTTTACATTAGGGAGGTTGGGGGGGGCCTTACAGGAAAAAAACTCAGACGCGCCATCCGAGAATACAGCAGACACTTCCACACCAGCATAAAAGAGGTGGAACGGGAGCGGCTCATTGATTTCCTGCGGGATTACGGCGAAGCCGCAGAGGAAGTGATGGAGCGGCAGAAGAAAGCGCAAAAGGCATTCCACCTGCCAAAGCATCAAAGAAGGTGAATGAATGGCAAAGAATAAAATCATGACCACCATTGTCAATATGGCAGGCAATGTAGATCCTTCGGTGCAGAAAGCCTTTCGGGAAGTGGAGAGCCGGCTGGAAGGCATGAACGGCAAAGCCATAGCCGTGGGGGCTTCTGTTGCAGCGGCTGGTGCTGGCATTACCGTGGGCGCTGTTCATGCCGGAAAAGCGCTGATCAACATGGGGGATGCTTATAATTCCACCATGGGGGATTTACAAGCCAAAACAGGCGCAACAGCCGCAGAAATGGAAGGTCTGTCCGATGCGGTGGAAGGGGTGTATGCTGACCGAAACCTTGGGACAGATATGCAGGATGTAGCGGACGCAGTTACCCTTGCAAAACAGACAACAGGGCTTTGGGGAGAAGATTTGGAGAGCGTGTCTGCAGATGCACTGATGCTGCGTGATACCTTTGATTATGATTTGAACGAAAGTTTGAGAGCATCCAAAGCCCTTATGACAAACTTTGGTTTGGATTCCCATACGGCAATGAATTACATCGCAGAGGGTGCACAGAAAGGTCTGGACTATTCCGGTGAGCTTTTGGATACCATCAGTGAATATTCGGTTCAGTTCGCAAAGATCGGCATGGATGCGGACGATATGTTCAACATCATGCAGGCTGGCGCGGAAAACGGCGCATGGAATTTGGATAAAGTGGGGGATGCCATCAAAGAATTCTCCATTCGTTCCATCGATGGCTCCAAAACCACACAGGAAGCCTTTGCCGCATTGGGATATGATGCCAATGAAGTCATGGGGATTTTTGCCAAAGGCGGAGAGGATGCGAATATCGCATTCAATACGATTCTGCAAGACTTGATTTCCATGGATGACGAAGTAGCCCGTGATGCGGTGGGTGTTCAGCTTTTTGGAACGATGTGGGAAGACTTGGGCGTTGATGCCATGGCTGCGTTATCTGAGGTCACAGACGGAACTTATCTTGCAGGTGACGCTTTGAGTGAAATTAATGCTGTCAAGTATGACACAGTGGGACAGGCATTACAAGGCATAAGCAGACAGTTAGAAGTACAACTTGCTCCTGCTGGCTCCGCAGCGGCACAGAGATTGGCGGAAATGTCGCCGCAGATCACGGAGAGCCTAAAGACCGTTTCTCCATACATTGAGGATTTGGCAGTGAAGTTTTCCGATATTCTGGTAGATGGCATCGATTTAGCCATTGCAGCCCTTATTTGGTGTTCCCAGAATACGGATACATTAAAAGCGGCAGCCGTTGGTTTAGGCATCGTATTTGCCACATTCTCCGCCGCAAAAATGATTACGAGCATACACAATGCCGTTGCTGCCTTTTCATTGCTGCGGGCGGCACATCTGAAAGAGAAAGCCGAAACCATCTATCTGCAGGCGCTATACGCAAAAGACGCAGTGGTAAAAGGCGCAAGTACAGCGGCAACGGTGGCGCAGACGGCAGCGACGGGCGCATGGAATGTGGTCGCCGGCATAGGTACGGCAGTCACGTCGGCATTCGGCGCGGCAATGGCTTTTCTGACATCGCCCATTGGTCTTGTGATCCTTGCCATTGGTGCCCTCATCGGTATTGGCGTTTTGCTGTATAAAAACTGGGATACGGTCAAAATGTATGCGGTGCAGTTGGGGACGTTTCTGTCTGGCGTATGGAACAGCATCAGCACGGCAGTTGGCAATTTCATCAATGGCATCAAAGAAAAATTCCTATCGGGCTTCAGTGCCCTTGTGGGCATTGTCAAGGCGCCCATCAATGGTGTCATCAGTCTGATTAATGGAGCCATCAATGGAATCAACGGCATCAGTGTGGATATTCCTGACTGGGTGCCGGGTTTTGGCGGCAAACATTTTGGCTTGATGTTGCCCACAATGCCATTATTGGCAAAAGGCGGCTTTACCAATGGCGCATCCATTGCCGGTGAAGCAGGCACAGAAGCGGTCATCAGTTTTGACCCATCCGTAAGGAGCCAGAACCTTTCTTATTGGGCAAAAGCAGGTCAAATGCTGGGGGCATTGCCGGAAGGTGTTTCCGTTCTGGAAAGCGGCGGTGACAGCAACAGCATTTCCATTGGGCAGATCGTATTTTCACCGAAAATTGAAATCACTGGCAACGCAGATAAAGAAAGCATCATTGCTGCCATTCGTGCGGAATATCCGGAGTTTATTGATTTACTGGAACGGTGGTTTATGGAAAGGGGGTATTTTGCTTATGAAAGTTGAGATTCTGGGCTATGAGGATTATATCACCGCAGAAGGGGACACCTTTGACATTTTGGCGTTCAAGTATTACACCAACGAGAAATTGTCAAGCTATATCATCCAAGCCAATCTGGACTATGTGGATACGCTGATTTTTGAGCAGGGCATTTCCCTTTCCATTCCTATTTTGAACATGACCGAAGTGCCGGAGAGCCTGCCGCCTTGGAGAAAGGGGGAAACATCTTGATTCAGGTACATTTCAGAGGGGTGGATATTACGGATTCCATATCCATCAATGACTGCTATCACGATATGTATTGTGAAGGCAGAAGCGACACCCTGCACATTCGTTTCAACGACTCCCAGAACCAATGGGATGTCTGGCAGCCAAAAGTAGGGGACGAAATCGCTGTTTCATACGGCAGCATCGGCACAGGAAAAATGTTTGTGGACAGCACAGCGGCGGAAAATGGGCTTTATACCATTGTTGCGGCGTCTATCCCGCCCAGTGCCAAAGAAGGCAAGAGCAAAGCATGGCAGAAAATTTTCCTGACCCAGATCGGAAAAGAAATTGCTGGAAACCATAGCTTGTCATTCCAAAGTTATGGCGTTTCGGATGTGCAGTACGCCTATATCCTGCAAACCAATGAAACGGATTTTTCTTTTTTTCAGCGGCTTTGCACGTTGGAAGGATGCGCCTTTCTGGTTTATGACGGTACATTGGTCCTGTATGCCCAATCCTATCTGGAAGGGATTCCGCCTGCAAAGACAATCACCATCACATCCGATGGTGATTATTCTTTTGTGGACCATTCTGCCAGATTATACGGTTCCTGCCGCATAGAAAGAGGGCTGTATCAGGGGAACTTTCATGTGGATAACGGTGGGACGCGGCAATACGTTCCAGACATGGATATTCCCATTACCATATCCAGTCAGACAGAAGCGGACAGGTACGCCAAAAACTTACTGAGAAGCGTGAACAAAGGCATGCTGTATGGCTATTTTTATGGACGGGTCATGCCAGAATTTGCGGCAGCAAGTACAGCAAACATCGAGAATGACCGTGCAACCTCGTGGAATGGGCATGTCTTTTTCACGCACATACGAAACGACTATGGAAAGGGACGAAGCAAGGTCTTTTTCCGAAAACCATTGGATGGATATTGAGGAGGGCAGACATGATCAACAAAGGATTCATTTCCTCCCTAACGGAGGACGGCACAAAAGCCATTGTGATTCCCCAGGAAGCAAGTCAAAATGTAACGTTTCCCCTGGTCATTCCTTATTTCCTGCTGGAATGTCTGACGGTGAATATGCCGGTGGTCTATGCCACATTTCCAGATCAGACAGGCATCATTCTTGCCCGTATGGATGGGGAATGGAATCACAAAATATACAGGACATTGACGGTGGAAGGTACGGCACACATGACGGAACGGCTCACGGCTGATAGGGGCATCACTGCTACAGGGGGCATTTCAGCGGCAGGCGGCGGAAATGTGACGGTGCAGGGGGATATTTCTCTGACAGGCAGCATCACCGCCACCGGAGATGTCAAATCTGGCAGTGTCAGCCTGCAAAATCATGTTCACGGCGGCGTCATGAAAGGCAATAATGACACAGATGCGCCAAAGTAAAAAGGAGTGTGAAGCGGTATGGGTGTGATCGCATCGTGGGGCAGCAAAAAGTTTGAGGTCAACCCCAAAAAGATATATCCTTTCCGTGATTTTTCCACGGGATTCAAATTAAAGACGGATGCCAATGCCGATACCAGCGGTACAAGCCCCACCAACACCAGAGGACGGGAATTGGAGCAGATCACATGCAGCACTTATCTTCTGGCGTCTGCCGGTGTGGATGTGCGGGGAGAGTTTGGCAGCTGGCGGAAATTGGTGGGGGAAGCTCATCCCTTTTTCATCGGCGGTGTCAGTTTCGGTGCGGGGAATTTTCAGCTGGAAAGTGTGGATATATCAGAAGCACAGTTGGACACCAATGGCAATTTCCTTGCCGCGGCGTTGTCTTTTACCTTTACGGAATATATCCCTGCCAGTGCGTCGGCTACGGCAAAGGCAACCACCAAAAGCAGTAAAAGCAGTGGGAAAAGCGCCACAAAAAGCATGACGGAAACCATCGCGGAAAAGAAAAAGGAAGCCATGAACGCCACGGCTTCCACAGACGATAAGAAAAAGAAAAGCCCGTATTGACGGAAAAGGAGGGATGCCCATGAAAGCGGCGGGAAACGGCACGCCGAAACAGTGCGTGGAAAACCTGTTGTCCATGGTCAGAGGGGAAAATCCCATGGAGCGGGTGAAAGGCATTGATGCCAGATGGTTTGACAGACCGGAAGGACAGGCTGCGGAGGGATTGGTGGAGGACGCAAATTGGCTGATACGCACGTATGAACCGCGGGTCAATGTGGAAGATGTGAAAATCAGCATCGCAGAACAACAAGATGGCAGTTATGGACTGACTGCCTTTTTATCAGACGTTTAGGGGGTGAGCAGAAAACATGGCACAGGAATTTGATTTTGTCAATACAGATGCGGCAGAGATTTACAACACTGTCATGGAGTGGCTCATGGACAGTGTCAACGAGCCTTTATATCCCGGTGATGAGCGGCGGATTTACGGGGAAGCCTTGGTTTTTGTGCTGGTGAATGTCTATCACGAAATGAACGACACAGCCAAACAGCGTACCCTGCAATATGCCAGAGGTGTGGTTTTGGATGCTTTAGGCGAGCGGGTAGGCACCAAGCGTCTGGAGCCTGCTCCCGCATACGATACCTTCCGGTTTACCCTCAGCGCACCTCAGTCCCAAAACATTATCATTCCAGCCGGTACCCGAATCACACCGGACGGCAGCATATATTTTGCCACAAAGGAAACGGCTGTCATTCCGGCAGGAGAAACTTTTCGGGATGTGCTGGCAGTCTGTACCACAGCCGGCGGGGATTATAACAACATGGCGGCAGGAACCATCAAAACATTGGTGGACTTGATTCCTTATGTGGCAAGCGTCAGCAATCTGAAAGGCACCACCGGCGGCGATGACGGGGAGCCATATACCACAGAGGGGGACGACCGTTTTCGGGAACGGATACGCCTTGCGCCGTCCTCTTTTTCCGTTGCGGGACCATTGGCGGCGTATCGCTATTATGCGTTGTCAGCCGATGCGGAAATCATTGATGTGTATGTCCATTCTCCCAAAGCAAATGAAATTGTGATTGTGCCGCTGATGACAGGGGGAACACTGCCGGATGAAGATGCCCTGCAAAAGATACAGGACGTGTTTGCCGACGATATCCGACCCATGACAGATGTGGTGACAGTAAAGGCGCCGGAACAGGTAAGCTATGACATCCATATCAAGTATTACTGCACGCTGGAGAAAGAAGCGGACGCCATTGCCGTTGTCGAAGGAGAAAATGGCGCTATTCGGCAGTATAACGACTATCAGTGCGGCGCTTTGGGGCGGGACATCAATCCAGATCAGCTGAAAAAATATATCCTTGCGCCCAAAAGCGGTTTGGAAGCAGTGGAACGAGTGGATATCATTTCCCCAGTATTTACGGAGCTATCCAGCCTGCAGGTGGCAAAATTTTCGGGAGAACTGACGGTTTCCCATGAGGTAATAGGCGGTGATGGCGTATGAAATTGGGCGATATGACTTTTCGGGATTTGCTGCCGCCATTTATGCGGGAAGATGGCGCCATTTTGGGGCTGTCCTTTGCCACAGATGCCATTATCCAAAAACTCCATGCTTCCGCCCAGCTTTTGACCACATGGGATAAGATTGATGAACTGCCGGAAGGAGAGCTGGATAGGCTGGCGGAAGAACTGCATATCACTTGGTATTTGAAATCAGAGCCCATTGACGTGAAACGCAACCTCATCAAAAACAGCGATCAGGTGTATCAGAAATTGGGTACAAAATGGGCAGTGGAAAATGTCATCCATACATATTTTGGCGATGGATACATACAGGAATGGTTTCAGTATGAGGGAGAACCGGGGCATTTTCGCATTTTCAGCGCCAATCCTTCCATTACCGATGAAAGGCTCATGCAGTTTTTGGAGATTCTCCAAAAGGTCAAACGGGGTTCTTCCCATTTGGACGGCATTTTCATCACATTGACAGGGCGGATGCAGCTCCATACCGGCGTGGGATACCACGAAGTGTCTTTTGAAACAATACGGATTGGCAGCAATTTCAAAGAAAAGAAAGGAGAACAACAGCCATGAGTGCATTTTATGACAATAATGTGACGGATGTAGGGCGGCTCCTGCTGGGAGATGTGCAAATGGGCGCCAGCTTTGTGCCCACTAAGATTGTCATTGGCAAAGGCTATCTGCCCCAAGGTAAGACCACCAGAACCATGACGGATGTGGCAGACGTGGTAAAGGAACTGGCACTGAACAAAGCTACGAAAAATCCTGACGGTGACGCTATTTTCGGTGCCATCTTCAGCAATGAAGATATACAGGAAGCCTTTTATTACAGGGAATTGGGGCTGTATGCCAAGGGGGTGTATTATAACCAGTCAGGAGGTGTGGAGCGGGAAACGGCAGAAGTCCTGTATTCTTACGGGAACGCCGGAGAAAATGCGGAATTGATTCCTGCTTACAGCACCGGCAGTGTGGTGGAGCGGCAGCTTGATCTGCTGGTTTATATCGGCAATGATACGGAAGTAAAGCTGGAGATCGAAACGGGGTTGTATGTGACCATTCCTGTTTTCAATGACACCGTGGAACGGCTGGAAAAGGATATTGAGGAGGTGCGGTACATCGTAGACAGCACCACTGCGAAAAAATATGAATGGGCAATGGAAAGCGGTACCCTTTCGCTGGATGAGGTGGATGGCGATACCAAAATCAATATTGCTGACAAAGAAACGCTGGACGCGGTGAAGGGAAAAGTGGACCTTATCCATACCAACACAGAAGGACTTTCTGGAAAAATTGGTCAGACCAATGACAGCGGCGGCAGTGAGGCGGCTGGCTCTGTGTTTGCCAAGCTGAATAAAATCATTGGGGATATTGCAGCCCATGTGAAGCAGTGGACGGCAGAAAGAGCGGCAAAACTGGATCAGATGGATACCATCAACGAAAATGCCCAGACGGCAAGCACAAAGGCAACGGAACTGGTGGAAGATGTGGCGGAGCTGAAAGCGGCTGTGGCACAGGAAACCACTGTGGAAGGCATTAGTAATAAGATTGGTGAAGAAGGGGACGCCGACACACAACCAACTTTGTTTGGAAGGCTGGCACAGTTGAAAAATGTGCTGGTGGAAAAGCTGGCGGAAGTCATTACAAAGATTACTGGTATCGACAGTAAAATTGGTACTAGTAGCGACACATTGGAAGATGAAACGTTGTTTGGAAAAAATGCTATGTTGGGAAATAAATTTGAATCGCTTTCTGAATACGGTTTGGATTTATTTCAAAAAAACAAATTGGACGGTATTTCTTTAACTAACCCTACTTTAACAAATGAACAAAAAATAGTGCTGTTTAAAAAAGTTGGTCAGTTTGTATGCGAAAGCAGAGGAAAAATATCAATGAAAGCCACTTTAACTTTCCGAACAAAATCAACAGCATCAACCTCTGCTCAGGTGATTGTTAATTACGTATTAAATAATAAAGCGTATGCAGAAATGGATATGGGAGCGACATCAAACCAATCATCTATTGAAAGTGAGGGTGTTACTCTTGTAGGAAAAGGTATTAGCAGTTCAAGTGGTGCATGGTCACAGCCTACTACGGTAACCAATGATTCTAATGTGATAGAGGTAAGCAAAGGTGATGTTTTAACGTTTTTCATAGGTTCAAGAGCCAGCGAAGGTTCTAGTTACACATACTATTGGGATATTCAAAATGCCACAGTAGAAGGTTTTGCTATGAAATAGGAGGCGGTAGGAGTGATTCTTTATGTAAATGATGAGAATATAATTTATGGATTTCTGCCAGATAGAGATACTACGGAATCTACAGATGGAATCGTCTTTAATGGTGAGTTTTCATTCGAGCAGGGTGACGAAAAAGAAGGTTTTTGTAAGGTGTTCAAATGGGACGGTGAAAAACCTATTATTGAATATATACCTACTCCAGAACCTGAGTTGTCACAACTTGATAGAATGGAGGAACAGCTTGGAAAATCACAGGATGAAATCCGGCAGGAAGGGGCTGATCTCTTGATGGAAGAACTGATAAAAAGAGGTGTTGTGAAATGAAAACAGGTGCAGAGTTGCTACTTGACCATTACAAAGGAAAATATCAGAAAGGAACGCTGACAGAGGAACAACTTTCCCAGATGGTTATTGCCGGGACCATCAGTGAGGATGAAAAGCAGTATATCATGAAAAGGGAAGAAACGGGCGGCAATGACCCTGATTTGGTGACCTACTACAAAATGACACAGGGCATTTTGCCAAAACAGAAATGAGGTGATTTTATGGGATACATTGAAGATGCCGAAAGACTGATCAACCATGTGAAGCAGATCAAGCAGACAGGGGCAAGTGCGACACAGGAACAGGCAAACCCACCTGCAGATATCGGTATTTTTGCGGATGGCTATCCGGAATGGGTGAAGGATGACGGTCTGGAAGAACTGTACCATATTTCCTATTATCCAAAAACAGGGATTGTGTATCAGTGTATCAATCCAATTCAGCGATTCGCCCAGTACACGCCGGATGTGGCTACAAACAACTACAATCCGTATCCGGCGCCGGATGCAGACGGTGTTTACCCTTATGTTTATGGGATGGGTGTAAAAATTGGCATGAGAGAGCGTGACCCTAATGGAAAGGTGTATGTAGCCATTCAGGCGATGACAAAACAGCTCAATCCGCCTAGCGAACTGTCAGCTATTTTCCAGATTGAGGGGTGAGGAATATGGATACAGAAACCTTTTTGACAATGATTGCTGTTATGACAGGCGTTGGTTCTTTATGGGCGATGATCTATAAATTGGTACAATGGCTGGAACAGCAGAAGGAGCAGGACAAAGAGATACAGAACATCAAAAAAGAGCAGTGTGTGATGTGCTATGGTCTGCTTGCTACGCTGGACGGGCTGAAACAGCTGGGAGCCAATGGCAATGTAACGGATGCTTATAATAAGCTGGAAAAGCATATCAACCAGAGTGCTCATGATTAGGTGATAAAATGAAACGAAAAAAGAATACATATACCAAAAAGCTGGTAAAGTGGATTCTTGCAATCTCAGTTTTTGATTTGCAGTTATCCTATTTGCTGGCTTTTTTAGGTAGAACAGAAATCGCGGAAAACCTGTCCATGACGGTGGTGACGACCATCATCGGTACGGTCATCACCTATTGCATCAAATCCTTTAAGGAAACAAAAGAGGAGGAAAAAGTGTCGTATCTGCGGGAAAAGAATGGTGTGGAACAGGAAGAAGTTTGGACGAATAAGGAGGTCTGAAGTATGAATGATGTTGTGAAATTTTTGATGGAAAACTGGTATTTGCTCATTGCTAGTGTAGGCGTAGCAGTGGCAACGGGATTTATGCTGTATCACTTTTTCAAGTTACCTACCAAAGAACAGATTGCCAAAATCAAGGAGTGGCTTTTGTTTGCTGTAACTGAAGCCGAAAAAGAACTGGGCGGCGGTACCGGACAGCTGAAACTGCGTCAGGTTTATGATTTGTTTGTGCAGCGGTTTCCAGCAGTGGCAGCGGTGATTTCTTTTGATACGTTTTCTGGTTGGGTGGATGAAGCACTGGAGCAGATGCGGGAAATGCTGGAGCAGAATCAAAATGCCCGGAAATATGTTGGGACTTTGTGAGAGTTATTTTCTGAAAGAATGAAGCAGGGGCAAAATCCCCTGCTTTTTCATATATTGGGACAAAGGAGGAAAGTTTATGACAGGAGAAGAACTGGTGGCATTTGCCAAAAGTAAATTGGGAGTGCCGTATGTGTATGGCATGAAGGGGGAAGTGATGACCCTTGCCAAGTATAACCAGCTGAAATCCATGTATGGGGATTTGGTGTGGAACAGCGATAAAAACAAGGTTGGAAAGGTCTGCTGTGATTGCTCTGGTCTGATCAGTTGGGCAACGGGTATCGTTCGTAATTCTCAGGGATACCATGACACGGCTCTGGAGGTGCAGCCCATTTCCACTATCAGCAAGGCACCCATCGGGGCAGCTGTGTGGCAGAAAGGACATATCGGCATTTATATTGGCAATGGGGAATATATTGCCGAGGATGGCAGTGCTTATGGCTGCCGGAAGAATAAGCTGAGTAAGGCTGGATTTACCCATTGGCTGCGGTTGAAAGATATTGATTATACGGTGAAAGAGGATGATGAAATGGTGGAACAGGCAAAGTTGATTGTGAACGGTAAGGAGTATACTGTGGAACGGATTTTGAAGGACGGCACAAACTATGTCAAGATCAGGGATATTGCGGATGTGCTGGGGTATGAGATTAGTAATCAGGGAAGTACAGCAGTGCTGACGAAGAGGTAAGAGGGCGGGGCGAAAGCTCCGTTTTTTTACTATAAAATGAATTATTATGTCAGAAGGATGAAAACAAAATTTATAAGGTTATAGGTATAATGGATGATATATCTGGTATAAATGTACTATATATTTGCTAATAATAAGTCAAAATTCGGAGGAATTGACATGAGAAAAGTGAAAGATTATAATATTAAAAAATATGTTGATTCAATTATAGAGGTGAGAAATATGACCCTTGACTTAATTCTCAATTGTTATAGAAATTGCAAAGAATATTCGTTGAGAGAAAATGTATCTGGTTATTTAAAATACATTGAAGAAAAACCATTTTATATTGCTCCTAGTTTTAGTGATGTAAAAACAGAAAAAAGAATGTCATCATTTAATCCAAAGTTCATGCTTTTTTCTGCACCAGGTGCTACTGGTAAAAGTGCGCTTGCAAAGCATATTGCTCATCGTTTTGGTGCATTGTATTGGAATTTAGCAAAAGTAAAAATTGGTACAAATAGTTTTGCAGGTTCTATTCTTCAGGCTGTTGGTCCAGAAAATTATTCGGAATTTATTAAAGATTTAAAAAATGGTAATATATTATTAGTGATTGATGCACTTGATGAAGCAGAAATTGTATCAGGAAGAAAAATGATAAATGAGTTTATTGCAGAGATTGATGAGAGCCTTTGCGAGTATAATTTGCCTTCAGTGATTTTACTGGCGAGAACAGAAACTGCCCAGTATATTGCATCTTTTTGTACGGAAAATAGTATACCCATTCGCCATTATGAAATTGGATTTTTTACTGAGTTTTCTGCTAAAGATTTTATATTACAAAGTATAACTGGAGAGGGTAATCCATCAAAACCCGACATAGAATGTACAAATTCTTATTATGATGCAATTCGGCGAAATATTACAGACGACGAATGTGAATCATTTTTAGGATATGCGCCTGTTTTAGAGGCAATTGCTGCTCATATTAAACAATCGCCTAATAGATCTAAAATGATTAGTGATCTTTCTCAAAAAAGAGATTGTACAGACATTATTTTGAAAATTATGGAAGATCTTTTGACGCGTGAACAGGAAAAAGTAGTTATTGCTTTTAAAGAAAAATGCAAAGAAAAATATCCGAATTTTACACAGTGGGATAACGTATATTCGATGGAAGAACAGTTGATGAGAGTGATTTACTATATACTTTTCCAAGATACGCAGTATACAAACTATCATCTCGATTTTCTTCCATCGCAGTTAATTGATGACTATCAGGAATTGCTTGATACATTTATGGCGCAACATCCGTTTATAAGAAATTATAGAAAAGATAGTGGAAATATGGATTTTACTGGTCCGGCGTTCCGTGATTATTCATTAGCAAAAGTTATTCTTAAAAGTGAATTTAGTGAACTTGCAGATACTTATTTTTCAGAGTCTCAAAGTCAATCATATTTTCCTTCTCAGATATTTTTTGATTGTTATATGAAGATTTCGGAAAATAATGTATATCCTAATCATATTTCATATGTTTATGATTCTTTTAAAGCAAAAGCAACTGCATATGAACGTCCTTATTTACAGTGTTATGAGATTTGTTCTACTGAGGAGAGCGACGTGGAGTACTGTGCTGAATTTGGAATGAAAAATGGGAAGCAGCAGATGTCAAAACGACATGAATTTCCTGTAAGAATTATTAATACGGAAAGTCCTTTGCAATTTGAACAGTTGGTAAATGTTTCGATTGAGATGCCTAATATGGAGGTTTCAATTGGGCGACAGAAAACTGATGCACGCATTTGTAATTCTTCTGTAATATGCAAAAAAATTCGCTTTTCTACTAAAAATATAACCATTGAATCTTTTTCTCCGGAAGAATGCCTTTTAGTATCGAAAGAAGATTTTGTAGGAGATATACCTTTAATTGATATTATCAGAGCAGATAATTTGAAGGTATCTGCTCCCAATTTGTCTAATTATTATAAATTATTTCCATACAAATTATATATGTCTTTTTGACTATCTTTTTATATCTTCTTAAATGTCCGCAAAGCCTTATTTTATAGGCTCTACGGGCATTTTTCTTTTGTGGTAAACCTCACATATCTAGGTCTATCTTCTTATATTTTCGCTATCAAGCGTGGTTAAAATCGTGGTAAATACTTCTTATGCGATTAGACGCTGAACCTCTGATTTTGCGGTATCTATGGACGCATGAGCATACCAGTTCATTGTGATACTGATATTTGAATGCCCCATGATATACTGTAAATCTTTCGGGTTCATGTTCTTGCTTGCCAGCCTTGTGCAGAATGTATGGCGTAGCGTATGCGGTGTGATATGTGGCAAGGGATTGTCCTTGTGGTGCTTGTTGTATTTCTTTATCATACGGACAAATAAGGCGTTGTAATCAATCGCAACTTTGGGCTTGCCTTTATGATTGACAAATAGGAAATTGCTCCGTCCGTCTATCACAAATGGTTCTGCCTTTGGGTGTTTCTTCATAACCCGTTGAAATGCCTGTATTGTTTCTCTGCTTAATGGCACTTGCCTTATTCCGCTCTTTGTCTTAGGCGTTTCAATATAATAACCCTGTTCCTTGCTCTTTAGTAACTGGTGGTCGATAACCACAACCTCATGGATAAAATCAACGTCCATGATTGTCAGTCCGCACAGTTCCGAGATACGAAGTCCTGTCTTTAACAGTATCAGCACATCATCATAATACTTGTGATACACATTGTCCGTCTTGATGAATGAGAGTAGGGCTTGTTCCTGTTCCTCTGTCAATGCGACTTTCTCTTTGGTATCATTTTCTAGGACTTCACTTAACTTGAAATCAAAAGGGTTTTTCCTTACACAATCGTCTTGTATGGCGATATAGAATGACGCTTTTAACGAGCGTTTATGGTTGTTAATGGTGTTATAGGAAAAGCCTTTGTCTTTCATGCGTAATGCCCATTCCTTAGCGTCAGAGGGTTTTATCGTATCAATGCTCCTAGCACCTAACTTGTCCTCTTTCAATAACCGCATGAGCTGTT
>OGEQ01000008.1_pt1 | contig 210021 bp, 191 predicted proteins | sample 1570731 | NCBI WGS metagenome assembly OGEQ01 (sample SAMEA2582132, study PRJEB24529) | metagenome | biome: Human gut stool | place: China | collected 2011
CGGTCAGGTTCGGCAGATAGTGGTCGTTGACAAGGGTGTAGTCCAGACCGTTGGCGTTGTCATGGATGGAATTTTTCATGGTAGTCATGCTGCATTGTCCTCCTTTGGTTTCGGCGTTGGGACTGCTTCTGGGTCAGGTTTTGGATTTCCTTTTTTCTTGTGATAGAATTCCAAGGTTTTCCTGTTGTGGTTAATTCTCCTGCACTCATCGGAACAAAATTCCTGCTGGCTGTGTGTAGGCCAGTAGGAGTGACCGCATACGGCACAGGCACGTTGCCGGTAGTAATGACCTCCTCTCTCGGCTTCTCTAGCCGCTTCCTTTTGCTCCTGTCTTGCCTGATTCCAGCAGTCTCTTGAACAGAAAATCTGTCGGTTGCTCGTAGGTGTAAACATCTTCCCGCAGTGCGGACACGTTTTGGTTTTAATGATCTCGCCACCGTTTTCAGCGATTTTCTTTGCCTTTCGCTTTTCTCGGTAGGCTTTTTCACGTTTGCGCTGTTTTTCCATGCGCTGCCGTTCTTCCTGCTCTTTCTGCACTTTCAGTTCGGCAAGTTCTTCCTCGGTATAAGCAATATCGACTTGGCCGACATAGTTGAAATAAATGTCAACCTTTTGTGTGCGGGCATTGCCTGCACCCTCGGCTTCATAAACAACGATTTTATCGACAAGTTCGTTAAACATTGAATCGGAGATTTCTGTTGGATTTTTGCACTTGCGAATCAGCGAAATGAAATGCCGAATATCAGCGGAACTTGATTTATCTTCGGCAATTTCGGATTTCATCGTTTCCATCTGCGATTCCAATTCTGCCTGCTCGCTATCATACTGTGCCATCAGCTGCTTGTACTGTCGTTCGGGCAACAGTCCAGCCATAAGATTTTCGTACAGACTACGAATAAGGGCAGAAAGCTCATCATAGCGTTTTTGACAACGTTTCAATTCCGATTGATTCTGCTTCGGCTTTTCTTCACATTTCTCTCTCCAAAGTGATTGCAGTTCCAAAGCGAAGGTTTCTTCATCTTTTAGAACAAACCTCGAAAAGCGTTTGACCGATGCCAATATCAGGGCTTCAACATTATCGGCGCTGATTGAATGGGCAGTACAACCATTCACCCGACTTGCATATCCACCACAACGATAAGAATATTGAGTAGACCCATCCTTTTTACTGTAGTGTGTTTGCAAGGTCAATCTTCTGCCGCAGTCGGCACAATACAGATACCCGCTTAAACGGTTGGTGTGCGTTCCCCAAGCAGAAGCACGATTCGCTCGGCATCTGCGTTTCTGAACACTATCCCAAAGTTCTTGCGATATAATCGGTTCATGCGTGTTCTGGAAAACGTACTGTTCATCTTCATCTGTTTCTTTTCTCTTGTGAAGTTTGAAATTTGTACTTACAGATTTTCGTAAAACAGTGTGTCCCAGATATTCCTGCCGACCTAAAATTGTTCTTACGGAGGAGGTGCCCCACAGGTACGGATTGGAGAACTTTGTCCCATTGTACTGCTCCGGGTGATATTTCTTTGCGTATGCAGCAGGAATCAGGACTTTTTCCTCTGTCAACAGTTCTGCGATTGTCCGTGGGCTTTTTCCTTCGTTCGCAAGAAGAAAAATGCGCTTTACGACTTCGGATGCCACCGGATCAACAACAAGTGTCTGCTTGTCGTTTGGCAAACGGTTATATCCATACGGAATAGAGCCGCTGCAACGTTTTCCATCTTTCATCCGGGCATCGAACACAGCCTTGATTTTATTGCTCGTGTCTTTGGCATACCATTCGTTCATAATATTCAAAAACGGAGCAAAATCATTGTCTGAAGCATTGTCGCTGTCGATGCTGTTGTTGATTGCAAGGAATCGGACGTTTTTCTGTTGGAACAGAACTTCCGTATAAAAACCGACTTGCAGATAATTTCGTCCTAAGCGGCTCATGTCCTTAACAATCAGCGTTTCGACATTTCCTGCTTCTACCTCTTTTATTAGAGATTGAAAGCCGGGACGATTGAAATTCACACCTGAAAAGCCATCATCTGTAAAATGGCAGATGTTCTTGAAGCCGTTCTTTTGGGCGTAATCTTCCAGATATTTCTTTTGGTTGGTGATGGAATTCGATTCACCAGCAAGGTCATCATCTCTTGATAATCTCTCATAAAGTGCTGTAATCTTTGAAGTCCTTGACATTCTCTTAACCTCCTTCCTTATGTATTTTCAATTTAGAACAGTTAATTTTATCGTCCTATTAAAGTATAGCCCTCACCGAATGGGAATACAGCACCATTGATCTGGACGAATATGTTCCCAAAAAAGAAGGCTATAAGTTCGTAAGCTGGTACGCCGATGAAGATTTGACAAAGAAAATCGACGAGGTTTACCTGACGAAAGACACCACCGTTTATGCGAAATGGGAAAAAATAGAGGAAGAAGTTCCTGAAGAACCAGAGGAAACAGAAGAAATCAAAGAGCCTGAAACCATTTCTTTCTTGGATGCGAAGGAAAGCGACTGGTTCTATGAAGCCGTTTCCTATGCGGTGGAAAATGGTTTGATGAGTGGTATGAGCGAAGATATTTTCGCACCCAACACACCTTTGACCAGAGAAATGCTGGCAGTTGTCCTTTATAATGTAGAGGGTCAGCCGGAAAGCACAGGCGTGAACCCCTTCACAGATGTGAAAGCGGATATGTGGTACACAGATGCTATCCTTTGGGCAAATGCGAACGGTATCGTGGCAGGCTATGACAATGGCGCTTATGGTGTGGGCGATCTCATCACCAGAGAACAGTTCGCTGCCATTTTGTATCGTTATGCCCAGTTTAAAGGCTATGACACCACCCAAGGCGGCATGGCAGTGAGAGAATTTTCTGATTATGAAAATATTTCTGACTATGCAAGACCTGCCATGGCTTGGGCAGTGAACGCAGGTATCATGGGCGGTATGGACGACAGCACATTGATGCCGCAGGGCAAAGCCACCAGAGCCGAAGCAGCTACCATGCTCATGAATTTCTGTGAAAATATTGTAAAATAATCAATCCAAAAGTCGGAGGCTGAGAAGCTTCCGGCTTTTTGTATTTTCTGGCGCAGTGCCTCTTTTTTGGACGGATTTTCTTTTAACTGATTCGTTACGACGCTCTTTATTTTGTTTTTCATAAGGCGAAGCTTGCTTTCCTTGATGATTGAGGTCACAGCGTTTTTTTGTTAAAATAAAAAATAAGGATTTTGTCAGAGCATGTTTTACACAGAAAAGTGTGTGGAGGAGGAAAAGCCATGGCGTACAGTGAATTGGTCAAAAATTTTAACCGCATTCGTGATTATATGCGGGAATTCTATATCTATGGCTTTAAGAGTCGGGAAGAGTATAGGAGAAAAAGTGCCCGCTCCTATGATGATGAACGTCGGCGTATAGAAAGCTGGCTGGGGGATTACATGGGATTTCGCCAGAATGCAGGCGGAAAGAATGTGTTTATTTCCATTGACAGCAGGGCAGCGAGTCACAATCCCCTTTATAAAGCATGGAAAACCAAAAGCTTTACGGACGGGGATATTACACTGCATTTTATATTGATGGATATTTTTGCCTCTGCCCAAAAGGCGCTTTCCCTGACAGAAATCACAGAACAGATAGACGAATATCTTTCTGTTTTTCCGGAGCCAAAAACATTCGATGTTTCCACAGTGCGGAAAAAGTTGAATGAATATATTTCCGAGGGAATTGTGTTGGGGGAAAAGCAGGGAAAATCCATGTATTACAGTTGGACAATGGAAAAGTGCGATTTGGATCGGGATATACTGGACTTTTTTTCAGAAATCGCCCCTTGCGGGGTCATTGGGTCTTTTCTGTTGGATCAAGTGAAGGAACAGGACAGCCATTTTTCATTCAAACATCACTACATCACAAGCGCCATGGACAGTGAGATTTTGTGCAGCGTTTTTATGGCAATCAGAGAAAAGCGAAGCGTAATACTGGAAACCTATAACCGCCATAAAGAACGCGTATCTGAGTCCCACGTGGTTCCTCTTCGTGTGATGGTCAGTGCCCAAAGCGGCAGACAGTACCTTATTGCGTATGCGCCGAGATTCAGACGGATTTTATCTTTTCGGACAGATCATATCGCTTCTGTAAAAATTGGAGAAGTCAGTGAGCGTTTTGACCAGATGCGACAAAAGCTGGATGAAATGCAGAAACACATGTGGGGTGTCAGCACACAGAACCGATGGGGGAACCGTATGGAACATGTGGAATTTACCATTCGTTATGGAGCCGGGGAAAAGCACATCCCTAAGCGGCTGGAACGGGAAAAACGCTGTGGAACTGTGGTACATCTGGATGAAAATACCAGCAGGTTTACGGCGGATGTATATGATGCCAGTGAATTGATCCCCTGGATTCGGACATTTATCTGCCGTATCACAGAAATCCATATTTCCAATGAGAAACTGGAGGAACAATTTCTGGAAGACATCAAAGCAATGTACGCTCTTTACGGGCTGGAAGATGGTGAAAATCATGATATTCAGTGAATTATATAGTACATACTACCAAACAGTGGCAGCTATACTGAAAGCAGCCATAGATCATCCTGTGGAAGCAACGGAGATGCGGCATATTGTTGAGGAACATGCTTTTGGAGAAAGCATGCTGCATATTTTGCCCGCCATTGAGGAACAACGCTGGCAGCTGATTACACCCGATGGCAAGACGCCGCTGCAAAAAGAGCCTTCTATGCCATTGACACTTTTGGAAAAACGATGGCTGAAGGCAATTGCCCATGATCCGCGCATCCGTTTGTTCGGCGATGAAATTTTTGATTTTCCAGATGTAGAACCATTGTTCTTGCCGGAGGATATTCTTGTGTTTGACCATTACGCAGATGGGGATGATTATACAGATGAAGCATATATACACCACTTTCGCTTGATTTTGGATGCCATTAAACATCAGTATCCGTTGAAAATTACACTGCAAAACCGCAGAGAAAATCCGCTGGTCATGAGCGTTTTGCCGCACAGCTTGGAATATTCGGAAAAAGATGATAAATTCCGATTGATTGGTTCTTCTGACCGATACGGCAGTACCATCAATCTGTGGAGGATTATAAGCTGCGAAAAGTGTCAGGATTCCATCAAAGGAAAACTTACCAAGAAAACGGAACGGCAGCGGCGAGTGGTATTTGAATTGGTAGATCAGAGAAAGACACTGGAAAGGGTGTTGCTCCATTTTGCCCACTATGAAAAAGAGGCAGAAAAGCTGGATGAAAAGCATTATCGGATTACGGTTGTTTATGATAAAGATGATGAAACGGAAATGGTTATCCGGATTCTTTCCTTTGGGCCAATGATAAAAGTAACGGCTCCTCAGCATTTTGTGGAGTTGATAAAACAAAGATTGATTCGTCAGAAAAGTTGCGGACTTTGATGTTCGCAACTTTTTTTCCGTGATGAGATTGGAAATAACAGGTAGAATAAGGATACAAACAGAGAAACAAATTCCAAGACGAAATATAACAGTCCAAGAAAGTGATTCTCTGAAACATAAAAGGCGCATACAGCAATTTCGATTGTAGAGGACTCAAAAACCTGGCACAAACAGATGCAAATGCGCATCTGTAAATGACGCGCCTTGTAAAAATGAAAAAGGCACCAACAGCAATTTTTATTGACTTTACTTTACATCTGATGGCTTTAGACCATTGGTGCGGGCTAGCCCCGCTTTATATGGTGCCTTGTGCGAATAAGAAAAGGAGGATCATTATGCTGGAATACATAAAACAGGAAGCCGATATGACTACAACAGAAAACGGTGCAGTTACATACGCTTCTACTGGCTCTCGATGTCTGGATTTGTTTGCCACCATTGGGGCACTGCGCAGACAAAACGAAAAAGAAATCATTGCTCGTTTCATTCGAGCTTACACGGAAGAAGCAGATCTGGCCATGAAACTTCTTTTCTTTGCAAGAGATATTCGGGAAGGATTTGGAGAAAGAAAGGTATTTCGGACTGTCCTTCAATGGCTGGCAAAAAACGAACCTGATTCTGTTCGAAAAAATCTGGGGTATGTGGCTGAGTATGGTCGTTTTGATGATCTTTTGGCATTGATGGATACACCCTGTGAAAAAGAAATGCTGGCTTATCTGAGAGAACAGTTTGAAGCAGATATGAAAAATCTTGCAGAGGGAAATCCTGTTTCCTTGTTGGGAAAATGGCTGCCATCTGTCAATGCATCCAATCAGAAAACGGTACATCAGGCAAAAAAGATTCACAGAGCCTTTGGCTTGCATGACGCAAGTTACAGAAAAGCTTTAACAGCCCTCAGAGCACAAATCCGTATTATTGAGAATTATCTGAGAGAGAAAGATTATACTTTCGATTATGAACAGCAGCCGTCCAGAGCCTTGTTCAAATACAAACAGGCTTTTTGGCGCAACGACAGGGAAAGATATGCGGCTTTTCTTTCCAAAGCAGCTGCCAGCAAGGCAAAGCTTCATGCAGATCATGTGGCGCCTTATGAATTGATACAGCCTTATTTGGGTTGGAGCAATAACGGAAGCTTTTTGCGGGATATTTCTTCGGAAGAAAAGGCTGTCCTGAATGCCACATGGGCTTCCATGCCAGATTTTGGCGGAGATGAAAACGCCCTTGCTGTTATCGACACTTCCGGGTCTATGTATTTTGAAGGAAAGCCTGTTCCTGCGGCAGTGGCACTGTCCTTGGGACTGTACTTTGCAGAACGGAATAAAGGGATTTTCCATAATCATTTTATTGAATTTTCTGAAAAACCACAGTTGATTGCCATCAAAGGGGAAACCTTTGACGACAAACTGCGCTATGTGGCAACATTCAATAAAATTGCGGATACCAATTTGGAAGCAGTCTTTGACTTGATTCTGCAAGCAGCGGTGAAAAATCACGTGCCTCAGGAAGAACTTCCTGCAAAACTAATCATCATTTCGGATATGGAATTTAATGTCTGCGTGAATAATGCGTCAAAAACAGTTTTCAAAAATGCCAAGAGAAGATACGCGGAAAAAGGATACCTCCTGCCGGAAGTTGTCTTCTGGAATGTCGCCAGCAGAAATCGTCAGCAGCCTGTAACGAAGAATGAAAGAGGGGTTGTATTGATTTCCGGTGCTACACCAAGGATTTTTTCCATGGTTGCAGGAGGAAATCTTTCGCCCTATACATTTATGATGGAAGTGCTGCATAGTGAGCGGTATGCTCCCATTGCAGCATAGCTTCAAAGGAGGGAAAAACTATGTTAGAAATCAAAGGAAAAGTAAATACAGCCATTTGTTATGCGAAAGTCATTGAGGATGTTGCTATTGAACAGATTCAAAGAATGTGCGACTATGGATTGACAGAAGGCAGCAAAATCAGAATTATGCCGGATGTCCATGCCGGAAAGGGCTGTACCGTTGGTACGACAATGACAGTCAAAGATAAGGCATGTCCTAATATTGTAGGGGTAGATATTGGATGTGGAATGTATACTGTAAAACTGGCGGAAAAAGAAGTGGACTTTGTGAAACTGGATGAAGCATGTCATTATATTCCTTCAGGCAGAAACGTGTGGGAAGGCAGAATGGAGCGTTTCGATCTGACACAGCTGCGCTGTTACCGCTCTTTGCGGGATGCCAAAAGGCTGGAACGCTCTCTAGGAACATTGGGTGGCGGAAACCACTTTATTGAAGTAGATCAGGCGGCAGATGGCACTTGCTATCTGGTGATCCATTCCGGCAGCCGTAATCTGGGAAAACAAGTGGCTGAAGTGTATCAGCAGCTTGCCATTGACCTGCATATGGGAAAAGAGGACTATTTCCGCCAAAGAGATGAAATCATCCGTACATATAAGGCAGAAGGCAGACGGGCAGAGATTCAGGAAGCTTTGAAAGAACTGAAGAACAATTATGAAACACAGGATTTGCTGATTCCAGAAGATATTTGCTGGCTTTACGGGACATTTTTTGAGGATTACCTGTACGACGTAGAAATCTGTCAGCGTTTTGCAAAGCGCAACAGGGAAAGAATGGCGGAGATCATTCTGGAAAGAACAGGTATGACTGCTGTGGAATCATTCCATACCATTCACAATTATATTGACGTGAATGAAATGATTCTCCGTAAAGGTGCCATTGCGGCACATGCTGGAGAAAAAGTCCTGATTCCCATCAATATGCGGGATGGTTCCATCATTGCGGTAGGCAAAGGCAATGCGGAGTGGAACCAATCTGCACCCCATGGAGCAGGGCGCGTGATGTCCAGAGCAAAAGCAAGAGAAACCCTCAATATGGAGTCCTACAAAGAAGCAATGGCAGGGATCTACACAACTTCTGTCAATGAAGATACACTGGATGAAGCGCCTATGGCATATAAATCATTGGAGGATATTCTGGATGTCATTGGCGAAACAGTGGAGGTCATTGATGTGATGAAACCCATTTATAATTTCAAAGCATCCAACGAAGATGTACCATGGAAAAAGAGGAAGGAGGAGGTCGATGGAACAGACAATTGTCAGGAAACTTCGTGAAATCGAGAAAAATGAGCGTATTCACATTCTCCTTGCTGTGGAATCCGGCAGTCGTGCATGGGGCTTTCCTTCTATGGACAGCGATTATGATGTGCGGTTCATTTATATTCGCCAGAAAGAAGACTATCTGCGGTTGGAAAAAACGAGAGATGTGATTGAATTGCCATTGGACGGCATTTTGGATATCAATGGATGGGACTTGCAAAAAACATTGCGACTTTTCCATAAATCCAATCCCACATTATTTGAATGGTTTTCCTCACCCATTGTATATATGGAAACCCCATTTGCGGATACATTCAGAACCATGATGGGAAATTACTTTTCAACAAAAAGAAGCCTGTACCACTATATTCATATGGCGGAGAAAAATCGCCGTGAATACTTAAATGACCATATGGTCAAAATCAAAAAGTATTTTTATGTACTGAGACCTGTATTGGCATGTCGATGGATTCTGGAAACGAAAACACCGCCTCCTATGCTGTTTTCAGAATTGATGGAGGCAGAACTTCCAGACGCTTTGCGGGAAGAAGTGGAAAGGCTTCTGGAACTGAAACAGAATGTTCCAGAAGTTAAAATGATCGCAAAAGTAGATAAGCTCAATACTTATCTGGAAAATTCCATTGAAGATATCCGCAATACTTTAAAAACACTAAATGAAACAAAAATGGCTGACTGGCAGGAATTGAATGATTTGTTTTTGCAGCAATTGCAGTCTGTTTAAAAATCCGGCATCATGGGACTTCCCTGTGCCGGATTTTTTATTATTTGGAATTTTGAAAAAATTCTTACAAAATGTCATTTTTCCTGTGTTTCCGCTGGTTCTATGATATGATAATAATATAATTGTACATGCAAAAGTACAATCGTAAGGGTGGAGGCATGGTTTGATACATCAGAAAAGAGGGATGGTTATGAAAAACAGTTACAGTATTTTTGGGAAAACACTGGCAGTTCCGCTTCTTTGTTTTGCGTTCCTTTTGCCAGCTGGAGAATGTGCATTAGGGGCAGAAAGTATCAGATGGGAAAAAAACAAGGCTGATATAGGTATTTATCAAACGGAATTATCGGATTTTTATGAAATTTCTTTTGAGAATCCAGACACTGGAATTTCTGAAAGAACTTTTGAAAGAGATGTAAAAAATGGTATCCGTTTGCTGATGATTAACGGTGGCTTTGTGCCGGAGCCGGATACAGTATTACAGAATGGTATTATATATGCGCCCTTGGAAAAAATTGCGGAACCCCTTGGTATTACCTATGAGCTGACCCGTCAGGAGGGAAAATATCTGACTTTGCAAAAAGGCGATACAACCCTTGTTTTTCCAAGATATAATGAGAGTACTGTGTTGCTGAATAGTCATGAAATGGCTGCATCTTATTACCAGTGTGATTATGATCATTTATATGTGCCTCTGCGTTTTGTTGTTGAGACCTTTGGAGGAAAGGTGCAATATGTGGATGACTACGAGAAGACATTTTGCAACGAGGATAATTCAGAATTTCCCAATAGGGTAAAAGTCAATGTGATTGCCATTGAAATGCCGGATGGAACAAAGCCCCAATACGTTTCTAAAGATGGTATGGAAAAAATCATTGATGTTTCCGTTCAGTATCGGCAGGATTTGATTGCGGCAAGAGAAGAAGCAAATCAGAAAATTGAGGAGAAGTTTTACTATGATGCTTCGGCAGTTACCTATACTGGGAAAAAACTTGGCAGATTTTATGTGTACGAGTTAAAAGAGTTTGAAAATTTCCCGATCTACTTCAATGAATATACAGGAGAAATTTATAGCGAAGCGGTTGGATTGCCTCTCGTTGGACTGGATAAACATTTTATTAATATTGGTTTTATGCTTTCGTAATGGATAAAATGGGGGAAGAATGATGAAAAAACGCAGGATTTTTCTGGCTGCCGCATGTGCTTTGTGTGTGATATTGAGCCTTTGTAAAGTAATGCAGCCAGATACACGATCCGTACAGATACAAGAAGAAACCGTTCCTTATATCTCTCAGGATGGAAAAACATTTCTGTATCTGAAAGATCTTCTGCACTGTGGATTTTTTGTAGATATAGCGGAAAGTCATACATTGGAAACCAGATCGGATATGGTATCAGAAATCGTTTTGTGGCAGGATGACATTTATCCAGAGGAATACGACGAAATCGGTGATATACCTCATATGCAGGATGGTTGGAAATATGAAACATATATCAATGGTATACAGCTCGCCACTTATGCTTATGATGGTGAATTGTTGATTGATGCGGAAGAATTGATTGGAGAAGGCATTGCTTTAAAACAAGATGGCGAAATGGCGGGAAAAACCGTATTTTATGATGAGAATGGAAATGGAGAAGTGCTGCCGGAAAGACTGGAACAGATTACAAAAACCAACAGGAATTCCATTCATGGCAATCCGGAAGCGCCAAACAGATTTTCATTTGAAAATTGCTCCCAGTATTTGATGCAGGCGAGAAAAAACACGTCATATCTTCTGTCCATTCATGCAATGGAGAAAAGGGATATTCTGAAAACAAAGGAAGACTCCTTTCCTTTGGAAAAGGTACGCGCGGGAGAATGTGCAGGTGTTTCGATTCTGACCCTTCAGGAAGAATATACGGAACTTTCTGTTGTGCTGAAGAAATTGGATATCTCTTATACCTTAAACAAGGGAAAGTTAGAATTAAAAGGGAAGGGTAATGGGAAAGCCATCCAATGGAAAAATACGGATGCCATAGGTACTATTCAAAAATATCCGTATCGTATGTTTGGTATGACTTTGGAACTGTCAACTGGAGAGAAACTGCATTGTTTATATGATGGTGAGACACTTTTTGCAGCTAACAGGGATCTGGAACAGACGGAGGTTTGGAAAAAACAAGAATATGCTTATGAGAAAGGTGATTGGGTACCTTCAGAAACAAACAACATTTAGAATGTGTTTTAAAGCAACGCTGGCAGCCGGGAATATATTGGTGATATTTTTGGTTGTTGGCAAGATTGCTTTGCAGATTTTATTATTTTGAAAAATTTCATCAAAATTTATCACAAAACAGAGTAAAAAGATATGTTTTTGACAAAAAAACATTCATCTTCGTGAAATACACAATTTCCATTTGACACTGAAAATAAAGTATGCTACTATCGAACCGTGGATTATATGACTGACGGAATCGTGGATCTAACCACATGGAGTATAATCGTTACCACAAGCCGACCGTCTGGGCAGGAAAAGCCTGGGCGTGCGGCTTTTTCTATTTCAAAAAATTGGATAGAAAGAGGTGATGATATGCAAGCAGGAAAAATCCATTCCATTGAGTCTATGGGACTTGTGGATGGGCCTGGAATCCGTACCGTTCTTTTTCTGCAGGGGTGCCGACTTCGGTGCCGTTACTGCCATAACCCTGATACATGGCAGCTCTCCGGCGAAAAAGAAATGGATGTAGATCAAATTATGAAGATGCTGAAACGTTATCGTCCCTATTATGGCAAAACAGGTGGTGTCACCTGTTCCGGTGGGGAACCTTTGTTACAGGCAGAGTTTGTAACAGAATTGTTCAAAGCCTGCAAGGCAGAAAATATTTCCACATGCCTAGATACGGCAGGATATGGAAATGGCTCCTATGATGCATTGCTGGATTATACAGATCTGGTGATTTTTGACATCAAGCATATGGTACCGGAGAACTATCATGAGCTGACAGGAGGAGAGATTACTGTTGCTACGGCGTTTTTGGAAGCGGTGAAGGCAAATGGTGTTCCTCTTTGGATCAGACATGTGGTGGTGCCTGGTCTGACTGACGGGGAATCGCATATCCGGCAATTGGGAGAAATGATTAAAACAATCCCCAACGTGCAGAAAGTGGAACTTTTGCCTTATCATACCATGGGCGTGGAGAAATACCATGCCTTAGGCATTCCTTATTCTCTGGAAAATGTTCCGTCTTTGGAACAGAAAAAATTACAGTATCTTCAAAATGTATTGACGGAAATGATTGCATAACTTGTGGTTAGAAAGGATGACGTAAATATGAATACAACAGCTTGGCAGGGTTTTCAGATAGGAAAATGGACAAACGAAATTGATGTCAGAAACTTTATTCAGAAGAATTACACCCTTTACGAAGGCGATGACACCTTCCTGGAAGGGGTTACAGATAGAACACAGAAAGTATGGGATAAATGCCATGAACTGATTTTGGAAGAAATGAAAAAGGGCATTTTGGATGTAGAAACCAATATTGTATCCGGCATTGATAATTTCGCGCCTGGGTACATCGATCAGGAGAACGAAGTCATTGTTGGCTTACAGACAGATGCGCCTCTGAAACGGATCGTAAACCTTTATGGCGGCATGAAAATGGCAAAAAGTGCATTGGAGCAGTATGGCTATGAATTGAATCCACAGTTGGAAAAGGATTTCCATGCTTATCGGAAAACCCATAACGAAGGCGTATTCGACGCATATCCAAAGAGAACAAAGGTGGCGAGACATGTGGGCCTTCTGACAGGCTTACCTGATGCCTATGGTCGTGGACGTGTCATTGGAGATTATAGAAGAGTTGCTTTGTATGGTGTTGATTTTCTCATTGGTGAAAAAGAGAAAGAACAGGATATGTTTGATGGGCCTATGACAGATGAAAGAATCCGTTTGCGAGAAGAAATCAGCATGCAGATTCAGGCACTGAAAGAAATGAAATCCATGGCAATGAAATATGGTGTGGATATCAGCGAACCTGCAAAAAATGCCAAAGAAGCCGTACAGTTTTTGTATATGGCGTATCTGGCAGGGGTAAAAGAAAACAACGGAGCGGCCATTTCTCTGGGCCGTACATCCACTTTCCTCGATATTTATATTGAAAGAGATTTGAAAAACGGTGTAATTACAGAAAAAGAAGCACAGGAACTGATCGATCAGTTCATCATTAAATTAAGACTGGTGCGACATCTGAGAACACCGGAATATAATGAACTTTTCGGTGGAGATCCCACGTGGGTGACAGAAGCCATTGGCGGTGTCAGCATTAACGGCAGACCTTTGGTTACAAAAAACTCTTTCCGTTATCTGCATACCCTGACAAATCTGGGAACAGCGCCAGAACCCAATATGACTGTTCTGTGGAGCAGAGATCTTCCTGAAGAATTTAAGAAATATTGTGGGAAAATGAGTATTTTGACAGACTCTATCCAGTATGAAAATGACGATGTCATGCGTCCTCTTTACGGCGATGATTACGCTATCTCCTGCTGTGTATCTGCTATGCGTGTGGGAAAACAGATGCAGTTCTTCGGCGCAAGAGCAAATCTGGCAAAATCCTTGCTGATGGCGTTGAATGCCGGTGTGGATGAACTGCAAAAAGTGCCAGTGGTTCCAGGCATTGAACCATTGGAAAAAGATGTACTTGATTTTGACGAAGTTTGGGATCGTTATAAAAAAGTGCTGGACTATGTTGCGGAGCTTTATGTGGATACCATCAATATCATCCACTATATGCACGATAAATATGCATATGAAGCAAGTCAGATGGCGCTCCATGACGGCAATGTGGAACGACTGACTGCCTTTGGTATGGCAGGTATTTCCGTTGTGGCAGACTCTCTTTCCGCCATCAAATTTGCCAATGTGACTCCTGTGCGGGATGAAAACGGTGTAACCGTTGATTTTAACGTAGAAGGGGATTTCCCGAAATATGGCAATGACGACGACCGTGTGGATGAACTGGCAGTGGAAGTGGCAACTTATTTTTCCAATGCGTTGAAGAAACATCCTATTTATCGCAATGCAAAGCATACTTTGTCTGCTCTGACCATCACCAGTAATGTGATGTATGGAAAGAAGACTGGTACAACACCAGATGGCAGAAAGCATGGGGAACCTTTAGCTCCTGGTGCAAACCCCATGCATGGCAGAGATGAAAATGGAGCGTTGGCTTCTTTGAATTCTGTCGCAAAAATTCCTTACAGAAATGTCTGCCAGGATGGTGTTTCCAATACATTCTCCATTGTTCCTGATGCCTTAGGAAAAGATGAAACACAACGTATTGAAAATCTGGTTCATATTCTGGATGGTTATTTCTATCAGGGAGCACACCATCTGAATGTCAATGTCATGAATAGAGATATTCTGTTGGATGCCATGGAACATCCTGAAAAATATCCAACACTGACCATTCGTGTTTCTGGTTATGCTGTAAATTTCAATCGCTTGTCTAAAGACCAGCAGAGAGAAGTTATTATGCGTACCTTCCATGAAGCGGTATAAATATGAAAATAAAAAAGTCGAGCTCTTTATAGAGTCTCGGCTTTTTATTTTGTAACAATTTCCATCCGATGTGAAAATAATGTAAAGATATAAAAGTATTAATTTACATTTCTGTAAATAAGTGGTAGTATATGTCGATGTTGGTTATAGGACATTATGAGACCAGAGTCCACTCTGTGCGGACAGTGCTTAGATATGACATGGTGTCATATAGAATATTTGTCTTTTGGAAGAGCAGAAATGGAATCTGAAAAGGTTTGAAATTTTTCTGAGATATTCAGAAAATGGATGGCTTGAAAATTTGAAATGTATGATGCAGATTTGAAGAGAGCATCATTTTTTTTGTGAGGAAAGCCGCTGTTGGCAAAGGTCAATACATGTTTTTAACCAATGACAGCTTGTTTCCTCTCTGACAACTGCACCACCTAGAACTAAGTAATCACTAAAATAAGGTTCCTCCGTAGGCGGAATGGAATCAAATTTCTGTATGATCCGTTTTAGTTTCTGTAATTTTGCTTGATGCAGGGCTAATTGGTGTTCCAGTAGTTCAATGCGTTTTTCCGGTGGAAGACAACTGGAAAAGTATAATTGCAGCCGAAATTCATCTTTGGTGTTTGGCTGCAATGGAAGTTTTTTGGATTCCCAATGCAAAAAATCGCTGCGTCCTTCTTCTGTAATGGAATATACCTTCTTTTCCAATACAGTACCGGAAATCTCAACTTCATATTTTACCAGCCCTTTTTGTGTCAAAGATTTTAATTCAGGATAAATTTGGCTGTGTTTTGCGCGCCATGATCCCAGAAGGCTGTGTTCAATTGCTTTTGTCAATTCATAGCCTGTCATCTCTTGTCGGTTCAATAACCCAAGGATGGCATATTTTAACGTCCCCATATATTTCACTCCTTATTTGTACCTATGCCATGAAAATCAATTGTATTATATCACAAACATTTTAACTTGACTAGAATTACATGTTAAAAAAAACATGGAATTTTAAACATGTAAATATTGACATGTTGTAATTGTAGTGCTAATATGAGTGCGTGTTCGAAGCGTATATCATCAATACACGGAAACACCCTGGAATTTATGACAACAAAGGAGTGTGGTGTGATTGGACGAGGACAATGAAAATAGGATGCTGGATTACATCTAGTATGCCAGAGCATATGAGAATACCCGTAGTGGTTTTTATCTCATAATGGTAATAAGGAATTATGGAATCAAATATTTGTTATTTTTGTGAACGCCCGAATGGGAAGCGCAGACGAACTGATATTTCTGGAGATGCCGGATGTGGTTTGTTGCGGAGACAGAAAGAAGGGATGAGGCAGCAAAAAATGCAAAAAAGAAAATACACGATCGGAAAGTACTGAAAAAAGACAGTTTCACAGTGAAAAAATCAGAAAATTCTTTGGCAATTCTATTGTTTGAATTGTCCTGCATGTTCTCAAAAGACATTGGGTATAATTTCCTACAAAATGAAATCATTTCTGCCGATTTCAGAGAAAAAAGACGAAAATAAAAAAACACTTACATGACACAAAAGAAATTACTACAATATTTCTTGTGGACAAAAAAGGCAGTAATGGAAATAAAAGGAGGATAATTATGCCGCAGAATAAAAGAGAAAGTCTGATTTATACTGTATTGATGTGTTTTGTAATGGTGTTTTGGATGAGCATGTATAATGTTACGCTCCATATGGGCGGGCCATCTTTTGATGTGTTGCGGGAAGGCTGGCTTGGTTTTCCCATTGCTTACATATACGCCATGTGCTTTGACTGGTTTTTGGTTTCCAAATTGGCAAAAGGCTTTGCCTTCCGCTTTCTGGTAAAACCTGAAAGCAGCACACTGCGTAAGGTCATTTGCATTTCCACATGTATGGTTGTGCCTATGGTCATTGTCATGAGTTTGTATGGCGGACTGGAAGTATGTGTCAGAACGGGAGAGTGGGGACAGCTTGGTATGATCTGGCTGACCAATATTCCCAAAAACTTTATCATGGCTTTGCCATTCCAGCTGCTCATTGCAGGCCCCATTGTACGAAAAGTATTCCGCAGTGCTTTCCCGGTAGGAAGTGTACAATAATGTAAAAAAGGAGTAATCATATGGGAAGTTTAGCAGAAGAACTGATGAACGAGCTGAACTGTGAAACGGCATTTACCATTCCTGTATTTGGCGGGATACCGGTTCCGGAATCCGTGGTAGCTACATGGATCATCATGGCTTTTCTTGTAGTGGCTTCGCTTTATCTGACCAGAAATCTGCAAATCGTGCCAACAGGAAAACGTCAGGTTTTTGTGGAATCCTGTGTGACATTTTTACAGGATTTTTTCACGGGGATTTTTGGTGAACATGGTAAAAGATATGTGCCATATCTGGGAACGGTGCTTCTGTTCATAGGCTGTGCGAACCTTATCGGACTTTTTGGCATTAAACCGCCAACAAAGGATCTGAATGTGACAGCAGGACTTGCCATCATGAGCATTGTGCTCATTGAGTACGCAGGCATTCATCAGAAAGGTGTGAAAGGCTGGGTAAAAAGTTTTGCAGAACCTATGCCTATCATCACCCCCATTAATATTTTGGAAATCTTTATCAAGCCGCTGTCTCTTTGCATGCGACTTTTTGGGAATGTATTGGGTGCATTTGTCGTTATGGAACTGATCAAGATCATTGTACCGGCGATCATTCCAGTGGCATTCAGCCTGTACTTCGATATTTTCGATGGACTGATTCAGGCTTATGTATTTGTATTTCTGACTGCTTTGTTTATCAAAGAAGCCATAGAATAAAAAAGAATTTAGGATATTCAAGGAGGAAATAGAAATGACAACTTTAATCGCGATTGGTGCAGGTATTGCAGTATTTACAGGTATTGGCGCAGGTATCGGTATTGGTATCGCTACATCTAAAGCCGTAGAATCCATTGCAAGACAGCCCGAAGCAGAAAGCAAAATCAGCAAAACACTGCTGCTTGGTGCCGCACTGGCCGAAGCAACTGCAATTTACGGCTTTGTTATTGCATTGCTGATTATCCTGTTCTTAGGCTGATAAAAGGAGAATGTGGAAATGTTAACGCTGAATTGGAATATTATTTGGACTTTTGTTGATTTGATCGTACTGTATGTCCTTTTGAAAAAATTTCTGTTCGCAAGGGTACAAAAAGTTCTGGATCAGCGGCAGGAAATGATTCAGGGACAGATGGATCATGCCAAAGAGCAGGAGGCATTGGCAAACCAGAATCTCCAGCAGGTCCGGGAAACCGTGGAAAATGCCACAAAAGAGGCAAGGGAAAAGGCACAGCGCATTTTGGAGGCAGCCAGCAGAAAAGAAAAAGAACAATTGCAGGCTTCTGAAGAAGAGGCAAAACGCATTTTGATTTCATCCAGAAAGCAGGCTGAGCAGGAACGGAAAAAACTGCTGGCAGATACCCAGGATGAAATGGTTACCATTGCCATGCTTGCTGCAAGAAAAGCAGTGGGGAACAATATCAACGAAGAAAAAGAAAAAGCGCTCTTTGAAGATTTGCTGAAGAAGGTAGGTGAAGCGTGATGGCAGAAAATTTCACAAAAGAATTTTTTGAAGAAAATCGAATTTTGAAGGCGATCATTCATTATGCCAAAAGACCTTCTGAAGGAGATTTGCAGGAGCTGAAAAAAATCCTCCAGAAAACATACAATGCCACAGACGTGGTGCTGGAGGAACATCAAAATGATGACATTCTGGGCGGTTATATGCTTCAGATTGGGAACAAAGTTTTTGACAATACATTCAAACTGACCTTTGACAAACTGGAACGTCAGCTTCGGAAAGAAAAAGGCAGAGAAGATATCATTTCAATTATGAAAAGCGATATCAATGGTTTTGAAGATGAATTTTCCATCGAGGAAGGCGGCTATGTACACCATCTTCATGACGGGATTGCTGCGGTAAAAGGTATCTCAAAAGCCATGTATGGTGAAATCGTATTGTTTGAAAACGGTCTGAAAGGTCTGGTACAGAATATCGATGAAACAGAAATCCTTTGCATGGTTCTGGGTGACGAGCAGACCTTGACAGAAGGCACCCGTGTGCTGCGTACCAAACGCAGAGCCGGCATTCCCGTAGGGGACAGCATTCTGGGACGTGTTGTGGATGCCTTGGGTGCTCCCATTGACGGCAAAGGCGAAATTGAAGCAAAAGACTGGTATATGCTGGAAAGAAAAGCAGCTGGCGTCATTGAAAGACAGTCCGTCAATGTTCCTTTGCAGACAGGGATCATGGCCATTGACTCTATGTTCCCTATTGGACGTGGTCAGAGAGAATTGATTATCGGCGACAGACAGACTGGTAAAACAGCCATTGCCGTAGATACCATTTTGAACCAGAAAGATAAAGATGTCATCTGTGTATATGTAGCCATTGGGCAGAAAGCCTCTACCATTGCACAGGTTATGACCAATTTGAAAAAGCATGGTGCTATGGATTATACCGTTGTAGTTGCGGCAACAGCCAGCGCACCAGCAGCGTTGCAGTACCTGGCACCTTATTCCGGTACTGCCATTGCGGAATACTTCATGGATCAGGGAAAAGATGTTCTCATTGTTTATGATGATCTGTCAAAACATGCGGTGGCATATCGTGCGCTGTCCTTGTTGTTGGAACGTTCTCCCGGACGTGAAGCATATCCTGGTGACGTATTCTATTTGCATTCTAGATTGTTGGAACGTTCTTGCCGTATGGATGAAGCCCATGGGGGCGGCTCCATTACTGCACTGCCCATCATCGAAACACAGGCAGGGGACGTTTCTGCGTACATCCCTACCAACGTTATTTCTATTACCGATGGTCAGATTTATCTGGAAAGCGATTTGTTCTTCGAAGGTTTCCGCCCTGCGGTTAACGTAGGTCTTTCCGTATCCCGTGTAGGCGGTGCGGCACAGACCAAAGCTATTAAGAGTGTCAGTGGTACATTGCGTATCGACTTGGCGCAGTATAAGGAAATCGAATCTTTCTCCCAGTTCAGTTCTGAACTGGATACCAGCACAAGAGAACAGATCGAATATGGTCAGCAGCTGATGGAATTGCTGAAACAGCCTTTGTATCAGCCAAAATCTCTGGAAAGACAGGTTATTACCCTTTGTGTTGCCACCAGTAGAAAACTCCTTGGCATTCCTAAAGAAAAGGTCGCTGGTTTTGTGGCTGACTTTTATGGACATATGGAAGAAAATAAACCTGAAATTCTGGAATTTATTAGAAATGAAAAACAGTTTACACCAGAACAGAAAGAAGCTGTTCTGGCAGAGTTAGACGCATTCAAGAAGGAGCAAGGATATGGCAAGCAGTAAAGAAATTCAGGATCGTATGAAAAGTATTTCAGACACCATGAAGATCACAAATGCAATGTATCTGATCTCCTCATCCAAATTGCGAAAAGCAAGAAAAAATATGGAGCAGGTGTATGATTACTTTCATACCATTCGCCGAAGCATTGGCGACATTTTGCATCATATACCAGAAATGGAACATCGCTTTTTGGAACCTGTGGATGGCCCCGATTTTGCCGGGAAACGGGCTTATATTGTCATCACGGCAGATAAAGGTCTTGCTGGGGCATATAATTTGAACGTGGAAAAGAAAGCAGAACAGGAATATCATGCCCATCCCGATGCTCGTTTCTTTGTCATTGGACAGGTGGGACGCCATTATTTTCTGCACAAACAGATTCCCTTTGAAGAAGATTTTTTATATTCTTCTCAAAAGCCTACTTTGCAGCGAGCAAGGCAGATTACGGTAGACCTGCTGGATGAAGTAAGAAATGAACGAGTGCAGGAAGTATATATCATTTATACACGCATGAAAAATGGTCTGCAATCGGAACCCGTGATGATGAAGCTGCTGCCTCTTTCCCGTGAGCAGTTTTATCATAAAGATATGGGGCTGCCGGAAGGTGACGAACCGGAAGTACCGGAAGAGTTTTTCCCGGATGCGGCTTCTGTGTTCAACCAATTGGCACCTATTACCATGCAGGGCATTATTTTCAGTGCATTGACAGAAAGTTACTGCGCAGAACTCAATGACCGTATGGTTGCTATGGATGGCGCAACCAAAAACGGAACGGAAATGTTACAGCAATTGCAGCTGCAATACAACCGCTTACGTCAGGGAAGTATCACACAGGAAATCACGGAAGTCATTGCTGGTGCGAAAGCCCAGAAAAAGAAGCGGTTGTAAAGGAGGAACTGGTGTATGGAACAAGGAAAAATCATACAAATCATGGGTGCTGTTGTGGACGTGCGTTTTCCGCAGGAGCATGTACCCAAAATTCAGGAAGCACTGACTGTTGTGGTAGAAGACCATACACGGGTAATGGAAGTAGCACAGCAGTTGGGGGAAGGCGTCGTGCGCTGCATTATGATGGATACCAGCGAAGGTCTTTCCAAAGGATTGGAAGTTACCGCAACAGGTGCCGGCATTACGGTTCCTGTTGGCGAAAAAGTATTGGGCAGAATGTTTAACCTTTTGGGGGAACCCATTGACGGCGGCGAACCTGTGCAGGCGGAAGAGCACTGGCAGATTCACCGGAAAGCCCCTGATTTTGAAAAACAGAGCCCCGCAGTAGAAATACTGGAAACAGGTATCAAAGTTATCGACCTGTTGGCGCCGTATGCAAAAGGCGGTAAGATCGGTCTGTTCGGTGGTGCTGGTGTTGGGAAAACCGTGCTGATTCAGGAACTGATTCATAATGTAGCCACAGAACATGGCGGTTATTCCATTTTCACAGGCGTTGGCGAACGTTCAAGAGAAGGCAATGACCTGTATTGGGAAATGAAAGAATCTGGCGTATTGAGCAAAACTGCTTTGGTATTCGGTCAGATGAACGAAGTCCCCGGTGCCAGAATGCGTGTTGCAGAAACAGGTTTGACTATGGCAGAATACTTCCGTGATCGGGAACATCAGGACGTATTGCTGTTCATTGATAATATTTATCGTTTTGTACAGGCTGGCTCTGAAGTATCTGCATTGCTGGGTCGTATGCCTTCTGCTGTTGGTTACCAGCCTACACTGGCAAATGAACTGGGGCAGTTACAGGAACGTATCACTTCCACAACAGATGGGTCTATCACTTCTGTACAGGCAGTATATGTGCCTGCCGATGACTTGACTGACCCTGCGCCTTCCACAACATTTGCCCATCTGGATGCCACAACGGTATTGTCCAGAAAAATCGTGGAACAGGGGATTTATCCCGCTGTTGACCCCTTGGCTTCTTCCTCCAGAATTCTGGAAGCGGATATCGTAGGGGAAGAACATTATCAGACAGCCATGAAGGTACAGCAGATGCTGCAGAAATATCAGGAATTGCAGGATATTATCGCAATTTTGGGTATGGATGAACTGAGCGACGAGGATAAACTGACAGTTTATCGTGCCAGAAAGATTCAGCGTTTCCTGTCTCAGCCATTCTCTGTGGCTGAAAACTTCACAGGCGTGAAAGGTGTATACATCCCTCTGGCAGAGACCGTTCGTGGTTTTAAAGCCATTGTATCTGGTGAAATGGATGACTATCCGGAAGCGGCATTCTTTAATGTTGGAACCATAGATGATGTGAAGAAAAAAGCGGAATTGATGGCACAGGGCGCGTAAGGAGGCGGCAATATGACACAGTTTCAGTTGAAGATTTCCTCCAGCAGCGGTCTGTTTTATGAAGGTACCTGCGAAAGTTTGGTAGTTCCCACCAGCGATGGGGAATATGGCGTTCTGGCGAACCATGTTTCCATGGTAATCGGCATTGCCATTGGCATTCTGCGTTATAAACTGGATGGAAAATGGTATTATATAGCTGTTGGACAGGGGTTTGCCCGTGTCGTGGGGAATACAGTCACCATAGTCGTAGACAGTGCGGAAAGACCGGAAGATGTAGACGCAAAACGTGCGCAGGAAGCAAAAGAACGTGCAGAGGAACGCATTGCTTTGCAGACAAGCCGAAAAGAGTATTATCGTGGTCAAATGGCAATGGCAAGAGCTATGACACGTTTGAAGATCAAAGAAAAGAAATTCATGTAATTTATTTGATGAAGTAGTAGTATGGAATGAAAAGGCAGAACCGGAGAAGGTTCTGCCTTTTCTGTTATGATGTAGAAAAAATTAAATTTGACGGAATGGAAAACAAAGGCCGTAATGGAATCAGTACAGATTGTGAGGAGAGGATCGAATGCGGATATTGGTTGTAGAAGACGAAATGGATATGAACCGTTTGCTGGTAAAAACATTAAAACGGGAAGGATACAGCGTAGACGGCTGTTTTGATGGAGAAGAAGCATGGCTGCATCTGATGGGCGCGGAATATGATGCTGTGGTACTGGATGTGATGATGCCGAAAAAAGATGGCTATACGCTGATACAGGAATTACGGGACAAGGGGAAAGACATTCCTGTACTGTTTTTAACCGCAAAAGACAGCATTGCAGATCGAGTGAAAGGATTAGATTTAGGGGCAGATGATTATCTGATCAAACCTTTTGATTTTGATGAGCTTTTGGCAAGAATTCGGGCTATGACAAGAAAACATGCGGGAAACAGAAATAACTGTTTTACCGCTGGAAGCCTGACGATGGACGTAAAAAGCCATGTTGTTACAAGAGACGGCAAAGAGATTACCCTGCTGCCAAAGGAATTTTCCATTCTGGAATATCTTTTGCGAAATAAGGGGAATGTTGTTTCCAGAGAGCAGATTGAAGATCGCATTTGGAATTATGAGTATTCCGGTAATTCCAATAATGTGGATGTGTATATGAGTAAACTCCGTAAGAAAATTGATGATGGTTATGACACGAAACTCATCCATACCATCCGTGGCGTTGGTTGGGTACTGCGTGAGGAGGAACAAGGGGGAAAATCATGAAACGTATTTCCATTAAACTGAAAATCACCATCTGGTATTTTATACTTATGACTGTTATGGGGATGCTGCTGATTGGTTTTCTCTGGTTTGTCAGCAATGCTGTCACGACACAGACGGCTATGAATAACGTATCACAGATAGTACGCAATAATTTAGAAGAAGTGGATGTGGCAGATGGAAAATTGCAGTTGGGTGATGAGTTTCAGTTTTATCAAAATGGCGTATATTCTGTGATTTACAGTCAGAAAGAATCTCTGCTGGCAGGTCAGATTCCAGCTTCTTTTACCATTTCAGAACACTTTGAGAATGGCCTGACTCGTATGGTTTCTGATGGAGAGAATCGATTTTATGTTTTTGACCTTTGGTGCCCCTTTGGATGGGATAATGGCGTATGGGTAAGAGGGGTTATGGAAGTATCAGAAGATACGATGATGATTCGAAATCTGGTTATGAGTTCCGCCGCAGCCATGCCTATCTTTATTCTGCTGGCAACCATTGGCGGTTATTTGATTGCAAAGCGTGCTTTCCGACCTTTAGAGCAGATGATACAGACAGGTGATACCATTAGTGAAGCATCGGACTTGTCTGCAAGAATGGAAATACCTGAGGGCAATAATGAATTTACCAGACTGGCAACGACTTTTGATAAAATGTTTGCAAGGTTGGAAAAATCGTTCGAAGCGGAACAGCAGTTTACTGCCGATGCTTCCCATGAGTTGAGAACTCCTACTTCTGTTATCAAAAGTGCCTGTGAGTATGCGAAAAAGTATGAAGAAACGCCTGAAGAACGTGCGGAAACCATTGATATGATCTATCGGCAGGCAGTGAAAATGTCTGATTTGATTTCTGAGCTTCTCAGTATTACCAGATTGGATCAGGGGACAGAATCTGTGAAGTTTGCTCCAGTGAATTTTGCTGATTTGATTCATAAGACTTGCGAAGAAAATGGATATGATCTCACAAGATTCCATTTTGCATTGGATGATACCATTGTATTGCAGCTGGATATGTCGTTGATGGGACGTTTGATTCAGAACCTGGTAGAAAATGCCATTAAATATGGTAAGGCTGATGGTCAGATTTGGATAAAGCTGGAACGAAAAGGCAATGAGGTTTTGTTCCATGTGAAAGATGATGGTATTGGCATCGCCAAAGAGGAGCAGGAAAAAATCTGGAAGCGTTTTTACCAAGTGGATGCTTCCCGTACTGGCAAACGTGGTGCGGGTCTGGGTCTTTCCATGGTACAGAAGATTGCGGAACTGCATCATGGATATATGGAGCTCAAAAGCGCACCAGGAAAAGGCAGTACATTTACACTTCATTTGCCAGAATCACAGAAATAAAAAAATTTAAAAATTCTTTCCAAATTTCATGTTTCTTTCGTGTTTGCAGGTTATGATAAGTACAACAAAGAAAACAAAACATAACCGAAGCAAAAGGGAGGCGTTTATATGAAATATTTAGGTAGATTGACATTAATGGCAGCAGCAGCGTGGATGATGACAGGCTGTGTACAGCAGACAAAACAGGCGGAATATCTGGGCGTTGATGAAGCAAAAGCCATCGCATTGGCAGCGGCAGATATTACTGAAAGTGACGCAGTATTTACCACAGCGGAATTAGCAGAAAAAAATGGACTTTCCTATTATGAAATTGATTTTACCGTAGGCGGTCAGGAATATGATTACGATATCGATGCCATCAGTGGTAAGATCATTGAGAACCAGACAAAGGCAGTCGATGAAACTGCTGTGGCAAATACAGCAAATGTAGCTTCTGACGGACAGGTTACACTGGAAGAAGCAAAGGAAATTGCGTTGAACCATGCGGGACTGACTGCGGATGGAGTAACCTTCATCAAGGGTAAACTGGAACGGGATGACGGCAGAGAAAAATACGATATCGAATTCTATACTTCTGATTTCAAAGAATATGACTACGAAATCGATCCTCAAACAGGAGAAATCCTTTCTTATGACTACGACGCAGAAGATTATGCACCTCAAAAATCATCCGCTGGAAACAGCAGTGCCATTACAGAAGCAAAAGCCAAAGAAATTGCGGTAGCGCAGGTTTCTGGTGCCACAGTGGATGACATCCGAGAATGGGAAGCAGATTATGATGATGGACGTCTGGAATATGAAGGTAAAATCTATGACGCAGATACAGAATATGAATTTACCATTGACGGGTACAGTGGTTCCATCATTAGCTGGGAAACAGAGCCTCTGCGCCGCTAAATAACAATCAATTACAGCAAAAAACGGTTAAAGCCTTTTGGTTTTAGCCGTTTTTTATATTGCCAAAACTTTAAGGAATGCGTAAGAAAAAAGTCTTGACTATGAAATATTACTGATGTAATATTTAGAAAAATATTTTTTTGATTTTAAATATTACATTTGTAATAAAATGAGGTGGAAAGAATGTATAGAAAAAGGCTGCTTGTTTTATGTGTGCTTGCTGCAACATTGGGATGTTCCTGCGCAAAGGTAGAAACAGAACTGCCAGCAGAAACGGATGTTGGTGAGCAGACATCTTTTGATGAAGAAAAGTCCCTTCACATCATTGATATTTCTTTAGCGGCAATGGGAACACAGACGGAAAATACTTCTGAAACGAAATTGGCGAAGATCGAACGGGTCATACAAAGACTGGAAGAACAAGGATATGCTGCCATAGACAGTAAAAATCAGATCAATATGGTTTGTGCAGATCAGGCAATTGATTTTTGTCAGGCGGTAGAAGAAAAGGGGCAGGATGATTTTATGCTTACAGTGATTTCAGATACATTTCAGTGGATCATATATGATTTTCACTGTGCCGATGGAGCTGTCACAGTGGCAAGAAATATCTACCAATATGAAGATGGTGATATGCAATTGGAAGATTCAGCTGTTTACACAGCTTCAGATTGGAAATATACAGCGGAAGGATATATCATGTTTTCCGGCAGTTGGTATTCAGAAGCATATTACCTTTTTGCATTGAGCGATATGCAAGAAAAAGTTGCTCTTCGGGTACTTCCGTTGGATGAGAAATGCCGCGCTTTGAATGAAGCTTATATGATGCCTATTGGCTATGTGAAAAATAATATGTTTCTAGTGGACTGGAGTGAAGATGATTTTTCTACACTTGATTTTTATGATCTGTTTGACATTTTTTACCATCAGATTTATGGAAAAGAAGTACCATATGAACCAAGTGATAATTTGGGTGTCGGCACAGTCTATCAAATTTCCAAAGAGGAATTTGAGCATATCATGATGGCATATCTGAATATTGACAGCGAAACATTACAGCAAAAAACATTGTATCACACAGACACGAAAACATATGAATATCGTCCTCGAGGATTTTATGAGGCAGAATATCCAGAGCATCCATATCCGGAAGTGGTAGATTATACGGAAAATGCGGATGGAACCATCACGTTGCTAGTAAATGTGGTATTTCCCTATGAAGGCCTGTCCAAAGTATTTTCTCATGAAGTGGTGGTACGTCCGCTGGAAAATGACGGTGTGCAATACGTTTCCAATCATGTGATACCATCAGAAGATAACATAGAAGAAAGCTGGTATAAACCGAGGCTGACGCTGGCAGAATGGGCAGAAGTTTATGGAGCGGAATAAAAATTATGAAAAGGCAGGCGAATGACTGTTGAAAGAACAAATTGAAAAACTTTACGAAAAACAAAAGAGCGGACGGTTAAAGGCTGTCGTAATATGTGTGATTACTTATTTTGCTATGATTGGCATCGTCAGTATGTTTTTAGGCAGTCCTTTTCCACACAAAACACAAATTCTTTTCATGGAAACCATGGTAAATGGATGGATCAATACCCATGGATATTTGTTGATTCTTTGCGGAATCATCGGAATTTTTGTAGGCATAGGAAGTATCCTATATCAAATCCTGCGTGATTTCCAACAATTAGACAGGATTCTCATGGAAGAATGTGATGCCAAAAAATATCTGGAAATTATGGAATGTGCCGTATCATACGGAACAGAAATAAAACTGAAAGATTTCCAGAAATCTGTTTTTATACTGGCACAGCAGCGGTACGTGCTGGCGCTGATGGCAGAACATCGTTTTCCAAAAGCAAATGCGTACCTGCAAAACCATTGGCAGGGCAAACATACAACAAATCTTTATCAAAATACAATGCTGAATGTGCAGCTGGTATCCTCTTTTGAAAATAGAAACAAGGAGGAATTTACGGGATTATATCTGAAGAGTGAAAAATTATTCCGTAAAAATAAAATTTTCTTAGGAGAAAAATTGTTTTTGGAAGGGAAATATGGCGATGCAGTCAAGCTTCTTCAGAACATCACAGAGAAAACGACCTATCATGAAGTTCGAAGACAATATATTTTAGCTATGTGTTATGAGGCATTGAAAAAAATGGAGCAAGCAACTGACTGCATGGAGTATGTTGTAAAATACGGAAATACCATGCCATGCAGGTATGCAGCAGAACAATGGAAGAGAGAAAACACTTCTTTATTATCTGAATCAATAACAACATGAGAAGGCTGCTTCGGAAAATAAAGAAAGCTGGAATGTTTACATTAGTAAAGGATTCCAGCTTTCTTATTTTATGGCAGAATATGCCGATCGGTTAAGATAGAAAGTGCGATTTCTGACGCGTGACTGCCTGTGGCATTTGCGTCAGACTGAATGTTGCAGGCAAAGAAGTAAGTATGCTGTCCATTTTCTACTGAGCCTACAAACCAGCCGTTGATATCTTTGCCATTGACTCTGCCAGTCCCTGTTTTTCCGTATAATACAGTGTCAGAAGAAGCGGAAAGTTGTATGGCTTCTTTTACAGCTTCAATGTTTTCTGCTTTAAAATCGAATTCATTTTGATGTAATTTCGTCAGAAGTTCCACTTGTTCTATGGGGGATATCTTCAGAGAAGATTCCATCCAGTAAGAGGAAATATCTCCTGTGACGTCGGCATTGCCATATCCGATTTTCTGGAAATATGCAGTAAGGCGATCACTGCCAAGCTGGGTATCCATGGTCTGAAAATACCAGTTTACGGATGATGCCATGGCGGAAGATAATGTCTGGTCAGTATTCCAAACAGCAAACGGATTCTCTTGTCCATCCCATGCCACAAAAGAATTGTCAGGCGTTATAATGCCTTCTTCCAGAGCGAATAATGCATCATAAATTTTATAGGTGGAATCAGGGGAGATACGCTTCTCTGCCTGTTCCATATTGTAAATTTGCCATGTGTCTTCTTCCAGATCATACAGAACAAAACAGCCTTCATAATCTCCAAAATAATTCGAGAGATCCACAGAAGTGATATTTTTGGATGATATATTCCAATTGTATTGGTTTTGTTCTGCACCATAAATGGAGAATGCCGGAGAAATGCCGCAAAAAAACAGAGCCGTGCATGCAAGAATACAAATACTTTTCCGCTGTTTCGCTTTCGTTGGCATTTCATATTGAACAATATGCAGGATACGTCTTTTCATTTGACTTTTGCTGTTTATGAGACTTGCAGCAGCCGGGAAGGTTTCCAGCGCATTTCTTTCTGCAAAACGAAGCAATGTGTTTCCGTATTCCAAACGCTGAGAAGCATCCAGTGCCTCCAATACAGCAGCATCACAAGCCATTTCCTGCATGCTGCGCATGTCTTTGAAAGCAAATCTAATGAATGGATGAAACCAGTACAGAACACCAGCCAAATTGATGAAGTGGTTTATTAGGTTGTCTTTATGCTTATGATGCGACAATTCATGTATCAAAATAAGCCGTAAATCTTCCTGACTGGAATCATTCAATATGGAAATGGGAAGATAAATTCGCGGTTTCCAAAATCCGACCAGTATGGGAGTACGCAGAAAAGCTGTACTGAAAATAGGGATTTCTTTTGTGATGCCGCATTCCTGCAAACAGGAGACAAATAATTGACGTATATTGTCATTTTGCAGGGGCAGAGCAGACTTTTCAAGTGCCCGCAGATGCAGATAGGAACGGCATAACTTGATGGTTGCAATGAATATCCCACAAAGCCAGATGCTTGCCAAGATCCATCCCCAAAAGGCCCCAGAATCCTGATTTACTGAAACAGCAAAGTCATTTGCCAGGTTAACAGCAAAATCTGTGGTTTCTCCAACATTCGAAAGGGGAGCAGCTGTTGTTTTGGGGAAGAGAAAATTGTTTCCCAAAGTCGGAACCCATTCCCAAATGCCTTTCAGTGAAAAAGGAAGAAAAGGCACAGCCAGCAGACACAAAAATAAAAGCCAAATTTGATATTGCCTGCGAGGAGACAATATTTTTCTGCATATATGTTTTAATAAAAATAGCATGCCAATGATTCCGCAGAGGTAGATATTACAGATCAGAAAATGGATCATAAAAAGAAACATATCATTCGCCTCCTTTTCTGGAAAGAAGCGAGCGTAGTTCTTCGATATCTGATTTTGATAATTCGTCATCCTCCAGATATGCGGAAACCATGGCTGAAATATTGCCATTAAAATAACGGTTTAAAAAAGAATCGCTTTCCTGTTTGAGATAATCCTGTTCTTGAATCAGGGGCGTATATACAAATACACGACTTTGTTTCTCATATGTGATGGCACCTTTTCCTGCAAGACGCTTGATAAGTGTATGGATGGTTTTAGGGCTCCAATCGGTACAATGCAATAATTTATCTGTGATTTCATTGGTGTTGATGGGGGCATATTTCCATATGACCTTCATCACTTCATATTCTGCTTCAGAAATTTGAGGCAGTTTTTTCATAAATATCACCACCTTTTAATCTTACAATTGTAATATATATTATAAATTCGATTTTGTCATAAGTCAATTTAAAGATATGTTTGATATGTTCTTATCAAAAAAATTTATGAAAATATCTTTCCGCAGGATATATGGATATGGCATCAAAATGCCGAAATCATAGGGTTTTATAAGGAATGGCTGATGCAGAGGAATTTGGTGGTTTCCAAATTTTAGATGGACAAATGTACGCAGATGTGCTATATTGTTGGCGGATGGTATTCGGAAAGAAGCTGTACCGCAATTACTTTATTTTTTATGATGATTCAGGATCGTATTGAAGGCAAGCGATACCGGAAATGACAGATTTTTTATGCCATCACTACCCGGAGAGGAGTGAAGGGCATGAAAGTTGGTTTTATTGGTGCAGGGAAAGTAGGTTTTTCCCTGGGAAAATATTTCAAGACCCATGGTGTAAATGTGGTGGGTTATTATAGCAAAACACCAGAATCAGCCAAATCAGCAGCAGATTTTACAGGAACAAAAGTCTATGGCACTATTGCGGATATTGTGCGGGATAGTGACACCATTTTTGTTACAGTACCGGATGGACAAATTTGTATGGTTTGGGATTGCATAAAAAATCTGGATATAAAAAATAAAAATATTTGTCATTGCAGCGGCTCGATTTCATCAGCCGCTTTTTTTGATGGCGAAAAACTTGGTGCATCCGTATATTCCGTACATCCGCTATACGCCGTAAGCAGCAAATACGATACATACAAAGAATTGGGGCAGGCTTATTTTACGCTGGAAGGATCGGAAGATCATTTGCAGGAAATGAAAGACATGCTCCAGGACGCTGGCTGCAAAGTTATTGTAATGGACAGCGAAAATAAATCCCTGTACCATTGCGGCGCTGTGGTTGTCAGCAATTTGGTAACAGGACTCTATTCTTTGGGCGTACATATTTTGCAAAACTGCGGTTTTGAAGAGAATGATGCGCAAAAGGCTTTGATTCCACTGTTTTTGGGCAATGCAAAAGCAGTGGCAGAAAAAGGCCCAGTGGACGCATTAACGGGCCCGGTGGAACGGGCAGATGTTTCTACCATTGAGAAGCACATTCAGTCTATTCAAAACATTTCTGATGCAAAAGCGAGAGCGGATTTAATGAAAATCTATCTTCTTTTGTCAGAGCAGTTATTGGCGATAGCAGGAGAAAAACACCCGGAAAGGGACTATGTAAAAGTTGCGGAGGTTATCGATGATGAAAAACACAGTATTTACATTTAGAGAACAGAAGGCGAAAGGCGAAAAAATCTCCATGCTCACTGCTTATGACTATTCCACAGCAAAACTGATGGACGAAGCAGGCATCAATGGTATTCTGGTAGGAGATTCCCTGGGAATGGTTGTATTGGGCTATGAGGATACACTCCCTGTGACCATGGAAGATATGATCCACCATACAGCTGCTGTGTGCCGTGGTGCGAAAAACACATTGGTTGTAGGGGATATGCCTTTTATGTCTTATCAGGTATCTGTTGAAGAAGCTGTTTACAATGCTGGCAGACTCATGAAGGAAGGCAGATGTCAGGCAGTCAAGCTGGAAGGCGCCGCAAGTGTATGCCCCCAGATCAGAGCTATCACAAACGCATCTATTCCTGTTATGGCGCATATCGGTCTGACACCCCAGTCCATCAATGCTTTTGGTGGTTTTAAAGTACAGGGCAAGAGTGAGGAAGCAGCGAAAAAACTGTTGGAAGATGCCAAAGCCGTAGAAGAAGCAGGCGCTTTTGCAGTGGTATTGGAATGTGTGCCTGCAAAATTAGCGGAACTGATTTCCAAATCCATTTCTATTCCTACCATTGGTATTGGCGCAGGTGCAGGATGCGATGGCCAGATTTTGGTATATCAGGATATGTTGGGACTGTTCTCTGACTTTACACCGAAATTCGTAAAGAAATACGCAAATGTTGGAGAAATGATGACACAGGCGTTCCGGGATTATATTGCGGATGTACAGGAAGGTTCCTTCCCGGCTCCCGAACACACCTTTGCCATTTCTGAAGGCGTCATCAAAAAGTTATATTAAGGAGAAGAAAAATGAATATCGTAAAAACCATTTCTGAAGTAAGAAACGAAGTAAAGAGCTGGAGAAAACAGGGGTTGTCCGTTGGTTTGGTACCTACCATGGGCTATCTGCACGAAGGTCACAAAAGCCTTATTGACAGAGCATGCAAGGAAAACGATAAAGTGGTTGTCAGTGTGTTTGTTAATCCGACACAGTTTGGTCCTGGCGAAGACCTTGCCACATATCCCAGAGATATTCAGAGAGATGCGGCTCTCTGCGAAGATGCAGGCGCTGCATTGATTTTCAATCCTGAACCGGAAGAAATGTATTTTGATGACTTCCATACTTATGTGACCATGGAATCTCTTTCTGATGAACTGTGTGGAAAAACAAGACCCATTCACTTCAGAGGTGTATGTACAGTGGTAAGCAAATTGTTCCACATTGTTGCACCGGACAGAGCATATTTCGGTCAGAAAGACGCACAGCAGCTTGCTATCATCAAACGGATGGTAAGAGATTTGAATTTTGATATTGAAATCGTGGGATGCCCCATTGTCAGAGAGACGGATGGACTGGCGAAAAGTTCTAGAAATACTTATCTGAACCCCGAAGAAAGAAAAGCGGCTCTTGTGCTGAGCAGAGCTGTGGGTTTGGGAGAGGAACTGATCCAGAACGGCGAAAGAAAAGCGGATGTTATCGTTGAAAAAATGAAAAAGCTCATCGAAGAAGAACCTCTGGCAAAAATCGATTATGTACAGGCAGTAGATGCCATTTCCATTCAGCCAGTTGCGGAAATCAAAGGAACCGTATTGGTTGCCATGGCAGTTTATATTGGTAAAACAAGACTGATCGATAATTTTATCTATGAAGCATAAGAGATTCTCTTAAGAAATATATCCCTTCAGAAAATTATGTAAAAAGAAAGCTGGAATCCTTGAATCAAAGGGTTTCCAGCTTTCTTCTTGTTATCTGAATTGCATGAGGATTGCTGTCTTCTGAAGGCAGCCATTGCAGTTTCTTTTAAGAAATTAAGGGAAAACAATGTTTTCTTAAGAGAAAGCGCTTTTTTGTTTGCAAAAACTTTTTAGTTTTCTCCCTTAAATTACAAGACCATTTCATTTTAGGTAAGGCATTATCCAGCTTGGTGTACAGATTTTGCTTGCTCCAGATATTGCTTTTCCAGATAGTTGATGATAGCCGAGCGCAGGAGGATACCTACAACTTTATTTTCTGATAAAACAGGCACTTTTTTCACACCGGATTCTCCTAATAGTTTGCAGACATCTTGGATAGATGCATCTGCGTCAATGGTAATGGCTTTTTTGGTACCGATTTCCAATATGTTCAGATGCATGATGGTGTTGATTTTTTCGTGGAATTCTGCGTCGGGATCCCACAGATACTCCATAAAAAGTGTGGAACTGTCTGTTGCCATGGGGGCTAGTTTGCCTTCTTTCATGTAGCGCATGATATCACCATCGCTGATAAAACCAATGGCAGTACCTTCTTTGGAAAGAATGGGCGCGCCGCTGATGTTTTTTTCAGAGAAGAAAGCAATGGAATCATAAACAGTTGCGTCTTCTTGCAGGGCATATACTTCTTTTTTCATGTAGGGTGCCAATGTATGGGCTTCTTTTGCAGGTGCTTCCGCAGATGCTGTTTTCAGTTTTCGATAATACCGGTCGGAATAAACGATATAGATAATCCCGCCAACCACATAAGCGATTGCTGTCAATGCAAAGCCTTTCTGCAAACCAATGCTTTCCTGCAAGCATCCCATAAGCAGGGAGCCGATGCCAATGCCGATGTCGTAGGAGAGTAAGTAGGTAGCATTGGCAACGCCCCGTTTTGGCGCAGGCGTAGTACCGGTAACGAAAGATTGGAAAAGTGGCTGCAAAATGCCATAACCGATACCAAAGAAGAACCCTGCGATCAGCAAATGTGCACCTGTTGTCAGGAAGATATAGCTGGTCATGGTAATTACCAGAATGATCAGGCTGATGTAAACAAGTACGCGGTGTTTGCCGGCATCAATCATTTTCTGTGTAGAAATTTTAGACAACAGCATGCCGATGACAAGGCAAATATAGAAGTAAGGAAGAAAAGACATGAGATTTTTTCCTGCGCCAAAATAGAAGAGTATGCGATGACTGCCCCATAAGGAATCATGAGAAATGTCATGTTGAACATAAAGAGCAACGCGGGATTTTAGATGGAATCTTTGATGGAGAATTTTTTTCGTTTTACTTTTGGATATTTGATTCTGCAGCAGGATACGCAGATCAAAGCAATGACGGAAATGGCAAAGACTGTCAGAAAAGATGCTTTGCTGTCCAAGTGGTTCTGCACCTGAATGCCTACATAAGGGCCTACTGCCATGCCGATGGAAATGGTAAATGCAAATCTGCTGATGCCTTCCGTAATTTTCGTAGGGGGCAGCACATCACTGGCTAGTGTCATGGTGGCAGAACCGCAGACAGAATATACAGCACCCATATACAGACGTATCACGATTAACGCGCCAAAAATGGGGAACTCGATGAAACTGGGAAATGCCAGACAAAATAAAGCCAGAAACAGCAGATATACACGATAACGGTTGAAGTTATCCAGCAGATATCCGGCAATGGGACGAAATAGAATGGTTGCAACAGACATGGCAGTCAATACAATCCCGATGCCAGAACCGGTGATGCCGATTTCCTGGCAATATACCGGAATGATTGGGATAGAAGCGTAAAAGGCTGCCAGTACCAAGAGGTTGGTAATAAAAAGCAGAACAAACTTTTTATTCCAGATTTTTTGAATGGTTTCCATATGAATACACCTCCTTTTTAAACCAAAAACTAGTGGCAGTTGCCACTAGTTTTAATATAGCAAAGAAAAGTTCACAAGTCAATAACTAGTTGCAATTGCCACCAAATAAGATTATAATGGTTTTGTAAATAAGGAGGTTTTATTATGCCAAATATCATTGATAGTCCCTTCAAATCTATTTCTATTTTGTATCGAAAATCTCATATCTGGCTCAATAACTGTTGTTTACAGCATGATCTGACAGCAGCACAGGCTGTTGTTATATTGATTATCTGTGATTTCAAACAGCTGACACAAGATGAAATCACAAAGCGTTTGGCTTTGGACAAAAGTGTTATCGCAAAAACAGTCACAAAGTTGGTAGAGCTGGGATTCCTCATCCGTACAACCAATGCAAAAGATAAGCGTACGTTTGACATTCAGCCCACAGAAAAATCATGGCAGGTGTATCCTTTTATAAAAGAAGAAATCAAACGGACTTTTCAGCGAATGACCCAACGAATGACAGAGCAGGAGCGAGAGGAGTTTAAGAGACTTTTGGCAATGGCAGCAGACGCGTCTATTGAACTGGAGGATTGAGCAGTATATTTTATAGTTGTTTTCTCTTTTTTGTTGTGTTAAAATAAAGATGAAATTTTAAATTTGTATTTATTGGAGGGGAGAAGAATATGCCAAAGGTTGCTTATTCGGAAGAAGAACGCAGACAGATTCGGGATGATTTGATTCGGGCTTCTTTGGAACTTATGGCAGAGCAGGGGATTCAGCATACCACTGTTGAGCAGATTTATAAGAAAGTCGGCATTTCCCGCACATTTTTTTATTCTTTCTTTCCTACTAAAGAAGATTTGGTTATTGAAGCACTTTATTATCAGCAGCCGAAGATCATTGCTTATGTAAATCAGCTGATGTCAGATCCGTCTTTGACGTGGCATGAAGCCATGAGCCGGTTTATATATTCCTGCTGTAATGGCACAAAAAGCGGCTTTGCCATTATGAGTTTGGATGAACAGAGAATGTTATTTCAACGGCTGTCAGAAGAAAGTTACGGAATGTTTCGGAAAAAACAGGCAGTTCTTTTTGGAAAAATACTGGAATGCTTCGGAATTGAGCCTAGCAAGGAACGAGTGAATTTGTTTATCAATCTGTGTTTGACAATCATTCTTATCCATCGTTCTGTTCCGGAGAGATTACCATTTTTTGTACCGGAAGCCGCAGAAGAAACCACAAAATTCCAGATTGATGCTGTGATCAATCATTTGGAAAAACTGAAGGCATAATGACAAATACATATCCGTCCGAATATTCAGACGGATTTCTTTATACATAAAATAAATACAAATTTTAAAATTTATTTTTATTTTAGTTTGCAGACTGCCACGAAGAAACAATTCTGAATGACAGTACAATAAATATCAAAAATGACTAGGAGGGAACAAATATGGGATTTTTCGGAAAATTGTTTAAAGGGCCTGAAATTGACATGGAGAAAAGCGATGCGAATGCGAAGAAAATGCGTCTGCTTTTCAATCAGGTGGTGGAAAATGGAGATACTTATCAGCTGATTTTTGGGTATACCGAAGATGTTTCATGGTTCAATTATGGCTTTGTTCATGGAAGCAAAACGAAAATTGGTAATTTGATTGTAGGCTGGAACGAAGAAACAAAAAGCATTGTTGTCGTTCCCACAGTACCAGATCTTTCCGGCTGCGGTGACCCTGTATATTATCGACGTTCAGAGATCATAAAGGCATATCGGAATAAATATCCCACAGATGCTTTTATCATTTACCCTGACAAAAAAGCCTATATTGGCATCAATGCATATGATTGGCTGGAGGATGAAAAGCTGTATGTATATGTATCTCAGGAAAAAGAACTGGCAGCGTTTACAGAATTTTTCATGAATCAGTACGCAACAAAGTGAGGGATATATGTTTTGGAAAGAAATTGGCGGCATTTTAATTTTTCTTTTGGTGTTTGTGATTTTCGCGAATATCTGGTTTCATTTCGTAGAATCCATATTAACTGCGATAAAGAAAGTCTTTTGCTGCCATAAAGAACCTCCTGCATGGCATCCGCTTCCAAAAGAGGATACGCGGGAGGACGAAGAAGATATATAAAATTGATATATCAATCTGCATAAGAAATTGTTGCGACGATATATGCACCTTTTTAAGGAATTGCTCTTAGCATTTGTTGCTGCCTTGATAGATATGCTATTTTTATAGATGTAACTGTTTAGGTGCTGCGGATGTTAGGAATGGCAATAAATGAGCAAGAAAAGAAATCACATCCTTGATTTTTAAAATGCCTCCAAAAAAAACAATACTATTAAGGCACAAAATCTTTGCAAAAGATTTTGTGCCTTTTTGTTATATCGGAGTTCTGTTTACAATACAAAATTACACGAAATGTGCATTATTATCACAAAATATGGTGAAAAGTAAGTGAAATTATTGTAAAATAGAATATAATCGTGAAATTAGGAGGGATGAATATGTTTCGCATCGCAATTTGTGACGATAATGGAGCTGTGTGCAGCGCTATTGAGAATATCATTGATGATTTTTTCAAAACAGAAACAATGCATTATGAAATAGACGGCTTTCAATCAGGAGAAGAATTGTTAAAAGAACTGGACGATCATGAGAAATACGATTTGATCTATCTGGATATTGAATTAGCGCGATTAAACGGAGTGGAAGTAGGGCGTTATATTCGAGAAAAATTACTGGATGATTATACACAGATTGCGTTTATTTCTGCCAAGTCATCCTATGCGCTGGAATTGTTTCAGATACGGCCTATTCATTTCTTGGTTAAACCTTTTACACCCAGACAGGTTATCGGTATTTTAGAAAAGGCTATGGAACTCCAGGGACATCAAGTTAAAATTTTCAGTTATAAGACAGGAAAAGCAGAGAACAGAATCCCATATAAGGACATTATGTATTTCAGCAGTGAAACAAAAAAGATTATTGTTCATACGAGAAATGGAAGCGACTCTTTTTATGGAAAACTTTCAGAGCTGAATCTGCCGGATACGGAATTTGTACAGATACATAAATCATTTATCATAAACAAACAATATGTAACACGTTTTAAATTTGATAGTGTGCTGTTGAGCAACAATGAGGAACTGCCCATTAGCAGAGCGTACCGAAAAACGGTCAGAGAAAATCTTATGTCATAATGAAGTGAGGAAATAGAAATGATATTGGCATACAGTCATGTGATTTATTTGATTGCGAATATATTTCGTGTTTTTAGTATTAATCTGTTTTTAGAAACCATATTTTCCAAAGACAATTTACGGTGTTCGCAGGAATTAAAACGTACCATTTTTATATTGTATTATCTTTTCAACAGCATTATTTATTTGCATTATCGAATTCCGATTATCACTGTTTTTTCCAATTTGTGTCTGTTTTTCTTTCTGACTTTGCCTTATTACAGTACCATGTGCAAAAGGATATTTGCGGTATTTTGTATCTTTTTACTGGGAATATTATGCGAAACAATTGTTTCAAGATCATCCATATTAATTTTGGGGCACATTCCTTCCATTGAAGTCATTACATATACCATAAGTAATTTTCTGTTCTACATCGTAGTTATTTTGACAAAAAGTATTTTGGGGCAAGAGGAGCGAATTTATCAAAAAGGACGCTGGGCAGTACTGATTATGATCCCAAGCATTTCTGCGTTTGCTGATATTTGGGCTTTATATGGCGGATATGAACAATGGATTACTGTAAGCGTAATTTTCTGCTTGTTTTTAATCAATATCGCTTTTTTCTATCTATATCAGATTGTTGTTTCCAATTATGAAGTAGAAATAGAGAATCAATCATTGATGCTGCAAAATAAGGCATATCAGCAGCAATTAGACATGATTCATGCAACGGAAGACAGTCTGAAAAGAGCCAGACATGATTTTAAGAATCACTTGATTGCATTGGAAGAATTATCAAAATCTGAAGAAAGAACAGATCTGCAAGCATATTTTCAAAAACTGTGTGGAGAATATCAATTATCGGAAGACTATATCTGCACTGGCAACACAATATTGGATGGTCTGATGAATCATAAACTGAAAATTATGATGGCGACAGGAGCAACAATCGATACAAAAATGCAGATTCCTGAGAATATAGATATCAATTCTTTTGATCTTGTTGTGGTGATTGGGAATTTATTGGACAATGCCATAGAGGCATTGAGCAAACAGGAAAAAGGAAATTTTGAAATTGAAATCAGTTATAGACAGGGGATACTTCTGATCAACGCAAAAAATACATTCAAAGGGGAAATCATCAAAAGGGGAGAAACTTTGATTTCTACAAAAAAGAATGCAAAGGAAGCCCATGGTATTGGACTGAGCAATGTGCGACGTGTCATTGATAAATATGACGGAGAGATGATGATTAATACGGACAATCAATTCTTTAGTGTGCATATTGTTATGTATATCTGAATAAAAAAGAGTGTATCGCATGACAGATGTGCTCTTTTTGTCAAAAATGGAAAATACATGGGTAATTTTGGTGTTTTATAGAATCACCCTATATTTTAGATATAATAGGATCACAAAAATTTTTATCAAGATAACGGAGGGTGATTTTATGAAAAAGTGGAATTGGTTTAATGTAAAAGCGAACATGTGGAAAGCTGTTGCGTCTTTGGCATTGGTTGTTACAACATTGTCTGTAAACACAACATGCATGTTCGAATATTATCAGCCTAAAATGCCTAAAGGAAGCGAAAAGCTGAAACATAGCTAAGGCATTATGGGTGCGAGGTGATTTCTATGACAGAAAAAATAATGGAAAATGTGTGGAAAGAAATCAAAGCCGCAGGCAACGTGGATGAAGAAGACAAGGAGATTTACTTGTTTGGCATTTATCAAGGCCTGATTTTTCTGTTAAATGTGGTGACGGCTCTGTTGACAGGAATCATCTTGGATATGTTTCTGGAAAGTGTGTTGTTTCTGATTTGTTTTATACCGCTAAGAATTTTTGCAGGCGGATATCATGCAAAGACACAATTCAGATGCTATGTGATGTCAACAGTCACAACTGTGATTCTTTTGTATCTGATTGCGTTTTTGCAGAAGAATATGGGGGTTGACGTAATCGCGGTATATATCGTGGCAGCATGCATTATTTGGAAATTCGCGCCTGTGCAAGACAAAAATAAGCCTTTAGACTTAGATGAGCAAAAGAAATATCGTAAGAGAGTGCACAGCTTACTGATACTCATCAGCTGCGTTTCAGGGGGCTTGCATTTATGGGGAAATGATGTAGTCCCGGCAGTAGTTGTAAGCGTAGTTTGCCAGTTGGCCATTGTTCTGATATGGGGAAAATATAAAAATTATACACTTGACTGTACTTCAGCTGTGTAAAACAGAATTAATGGTGGGAATAGATATGTTATTTTCATTGTGTGTCCGAAATAAAATATGAAAATGGTATCATGTCTAATATACGCAAAAGAAATATTCAGCAGAATTTTTTGTCAGGCAGGGGGCAGTAAGAAGGTTCTTCTATGATTTATCATAGAGGAACCTTTTTTATTGGATAAATAATATGCGAGGGAAGATGACACAGAAACAAATTTTCTACATTATAAAAAAGGAGAATATTGAGCGTATTTGTAAGAAAAAGCATCCAGCCATGTGTGGTTGGATGCTTTTTCATGAAAAGATCAAATTTTACGTTAAGCCATATGCATCATACGATAAATCAAGCTTTTATATTTTTCCAATAACTGTTCCAGCGCCTCAGAATTGTACTCTTTATATAATGTAGGATTTTTCAAAGAAAGTGCTGTGGATGCATTAATGATTCGAATCAGTTCCTTGTCATGGATGATATACAAGTGCGGGCCGATTCCTGTCTCGTATGCGCTGTAATTTTTCATAAATATCTTTTTATCATTTGCGTATACGGATATATGCGGCATGAAATCGCTGGCGAATATGTTTTCATCCAAAATGATAAATTTGATATTCGGATTCTTTTTTGATACTTCAATGATATTTTTTATATGGGCAATTCGTTCTTCAACTTGCAGCTGGTAATGAATATCCGTGTAGTAGATTTCTCCTGTTGTAATGTATTCATACAGAGAGGAGAGCAGAAAGAAAAAAGAAATTTCCTGATTTTCAAAAATTTCCTCCCATGTGATTTGCAGGGTACGGATCATAGATTCTGTAATATCCAGCTTTGTAGAAGACTTAGCTGTATCCACGATATGGTCAATGGTTTCCGGTGGCAGAAGAAATTCAAATCCATATGTATTAAAGAAATGGAATTTGCTGCCGGAATAAAATTCTGTTCGGTAGGAACGGTTGATTTCTTTTGATGTGCAGGAACGCAGCAGAAGCTCCTGAGAAGTCATTTTTTGACAGAAAAAAGAAAACAATGTTTTGACGTCAGCAGGATTCGTAATGTTTACGGAAAAATCTAAATTTCCATGTTCATCAATAGACAGCATATCCGCAAAAGCATCTTCTACCACAATGGCATTGGTCTGCTTCATATTTTTCCCATTATAAAATTCAAAAAATACAGTCTTGTTTTTACTCAGCAGAAGATAAAGCTGCTTCATATAATATTCCGGATTTCTTTCAAATTCTTCCAGATCCAGCGCTGCCAGACATCGAATCCGGTTTTGTGGGCTTTTTGAAACCATTTCCAGTGCGTTTAGGTATTGGAAAGATTTGCAAATATCGATTGTCCATATGATGGTGACTTCTTTTTCTGCTTTCATCAGAACCTGACGAATACTGCGAATCATATTTTCCAGTACTTGTGTATGGCAGAAGAGGTTGTTTTCTATGGATGACTTCTGCAATTGGGATGATGTGCTTTCCTGGGCACAGGACTGCCGATAACAGGAGCTGAGGGCAGATTCAATGGAAGTTGCCAAGAAGGCAAAAGTATCATCCTCATTTGTTTCCGTGTTTTCTATTACATCAGAAAAAGAGATGAAAAAATCATCCAGACGATCCTGTGTCATGATTTCATTGGCAAAGACTTTGGATAACTTTTTATTGATGACAGAAATCGTGCGGGTTGTTGGAAGGATACCTTTGTTGCACCATTTGCTGATATAAGAAATATCGTATCCAGTTTCGTTGGCAATTACCATGATTTTCGTATTGGTAAAAATAATCAGCTTTTTTAAGAGTTCGCCGTATTTCATAGTGTGATCCCCCCAAGGTATTCTCTGGCTATTCGGCAGATGCTTTTGCTTCTGGTACTGTGACAATGAAATATCCCCCAATTTTTCTCAGCAGTCCCATTTTTTTATAGCATATTTCAAAATATTTTCAGTCTGTTGGACTGAAGCAGTTGAACTTTTCTAGTCAAATATTCGTTTTTTTGTTCTGAATATAGTTAATTTCAACTGTTTTATGTGAATGTGCTGATGAAATTATATCATAGCTTTTGGTGTATGGCAAAAAGTTTTTTCAACTTTTCATGATAAATTTTACTAAATTAATCAAGTTTATCAACAAAAAAATGATGTATTTGAAATTTATAATGATTTATTTGAATTTTTGAATCAAAATCAGTCAATATATTGTGTTTTATTTCAAACAATCATATGGATATAATGGAAATTACAAAACATCATTGTCGATTGCGGTGATTCCTCGGAATCATTTGATGTGCAAAACGATTAGGAAAGATTTTATTATTTGGAGGGAAAATTTATGAAACCAATGAGAATGCACCATGTAGGTATTGTACTGCCAGAAAAAAGCTACGCACAGGATCTGATTGATATGTTCGGTCTGGAAGTAGATTACACAGGCTTTGTAAATGCATATTCCGCAGACCTTATTTTCACAAAATATGGTGAAAAAGAAAGTCCCGTTGAATTCATTATTCCAAAAGAAGGGGTACTGACAAAATTCAACAACGGGAAAGGCGGCATTGCCCATGTTGCTTTTGAAGTAGACGACATCGAATCCTGTTCCAAAGAATTGATTGAGAAAGGCTTTGAAATGCTGGAAACAGAAGCAGTAGAAGGCACAAGCGATATCATCGTCAATTTCCTGAGACCCAAATACTCCCATGGTATTTTGGTTGAGTTGGTTCAGACAGTAGGCGAAATCCAGAGAGACTAAAGGACTCTAAGCAGCGCGAGGGCTTATGTTTTGGTCAAAGCGCTGCTTTGGCTTCAAGAAGAAGGTCGTAATATGCTTCAGTTATTTATGGCAATTTCACCGATTCTGATTGTTATGATTGGTATCGTCGGGTTGAAAAAGCCTGCCACAATCGTTTCCGCAATTGCACTGATTTATACCATCTTTGTAACTATGTTTTATGGAAATTTCAAGCTGGAAAATGATGTTCTTTTCTCTGAAACAACAAAAGGCATCATCGAAGGGGCGAAAATGGTATTCATGATCTGGTCAGCCTTTTTGATACTGAATATGCTGATCAATACGGGTGCCATGGATAAGATCAAAGAAATCATTGCCAATCTGACATTGGATAAGCGGAAACAGTTTATCATCATTGCGTTTTGTTTTGGCGGATTTCTGGAAGGTGTAGCAGGTTCCGGAACACCGGCAGCTATTGCAGCTCCATTCCTGGTGGCTCTGGGTATCCCACCTGTATTTGCGATTATTGGCGCACTTGTTTTTAATGGAATTGCCGCATCTCTTGGGGCAGCGGGGCTGACAACCATTGGCGGTTTCGCAGCGTTTCTGGATGTTGTAGATGTGATGGATATTTCGAAATATACCTCCTTCATCCATTTCTTTGGTGCATTGTTGGCGCCTATTCTGGTACTTGTTATTTTGTGGGGGAAAAAGGCACTGGAAAAAGGAATTGTAAAGTTTGCACTTTTCCTACGGTTTCTTTATGGTATTGGTTGCCACATTCGTTGGAGCGGAATTCCCTACAATTTGCGCAGGCCTTGGATCTTTGGTTGTTGCCATTGTATACATCAAAGTTTTCTGTAAGAATGAAAGTATTCCTGAGGAATACCAGTATGTTATTGACGAATCCAAAGGCAAGAGCACGATGCCTGCATGGAAAGCTTTGTCTGCTTATGCTATTTTGCTCGTGCTCTGCCAGCAGTAAGATTTTTTGCGCCGTTGTGGTTTATCAAACTTGGTTTTGCCGTTTGGATTGGCATTACAATTACTTGCGTCTGTCTTGTATCATCCATTATTTTGCAGGACGTAACATCTATGCCTGGTTATATGAAAACATCATTTTGCAGTGTATTTGGTGCTTTGATTGCCATGGCATCTCTGGTTGCACTGTCTAATTTGATGAAAACAAGCGGTATGCTTTCTGTCATTGCAACAGTCATCGCAAATCTGCTTGGCCCTGTATATCCTGCCATCGCAGTCATCATTGGCTCTTTGGGATCTTTTGTAGCAGGTACGACAACAGGCTCCAATATTTTGTTTGCACCCATGCATTATGAAGCATGTACGATTTTGGGGTTCAACATTCCGTTGGTGTTCGCGGCACAAAGTGCAGGCAGTGCCCTCGGAAATATGATTTGTACAAATAACGTAGTTGCTGTATGTGCCACCGTTGGCTTTAAAGGGGAAGAGGGCACCATCATGCGTAAGGTGTTCAAACCCATCTGCATTTTGTGGCTGCTTTACTGTCTGTTGGCACTGCTGTACGCCTATGTTTTATTCCCAGTAGCATAATTTGTAACGATGTATGAGCAACAGAAAGGGGCGTACGAATGGCTGTTTTGGTAATGAGTCAGCTTTTCACGATGATCATTTTGATGCTTGTTGGCGTTATTCTGAATAAAAAGAAATATCTTTCAGAGAATGATGCCAAAGAATTATCGGTGATATTGGTGAAAGTGGCTGTTCCGGCAAATATGATTATCTTATTGCAGAGACCATATTCCCATGAGATCTTTGTGGAATTTTTGAAAGTTTGTGCTGGTACACTTGGGGTTTGTTTTATTGCGACAATATTATTCTATGTCGTTGGTAAATAGATGAAAAAGACTTTATCCAGCGCAACTCTGTTTGCTTGCTGTGGGGCATACAGCAATATCATTTTTATGGGGCAGCCGTTAATCAAAGCGCTCTACGGAGAAAAGGGGCTTATCTTCTGTGTTGCGGTGATGTTTGTCAGTACCTTGTACCTGTTTACGATTTGTTCCATATTGCTTTCTTTGGGAACTGATAAGATGAAGGATTCAGCAAAGGTACTGAAAGATTCTTTTTTGAATCTGGTGTTTATTTCAGGCACCATTGGATTTATTTGCTTTGCAAAATCCATTGTACTGCCGAAAATCATCAGTGACGCACTGCAATTTTCCGCGAATACAACTGTTTGTCTTTCTATGATCTATATTGGATTTTTGCTTGCTGAAGCAAATCTGAAAGAGGTCATGAAGGACAAGGAAGTATATATCTTCTGCATCCTTAGCTTGATTATTACACCTATCATAGCAAAGGCGTTTGGAGGATTATTTTTGGACGGAATGCCATTGGCAGTGCTGGTGATCCTCATGGGAACGCCGCCAGGAGCTCTTTTACCTTCTTTCGTGGAATCCTACGGAAAGAGTGCGAGGAGAGCGTCACAATATGTGTTTATGTCCACAATACTTTCCTTAATTACGCTGCCGCTGGTTGCAGAATTTCTTTGCAGATCCTAAGTTACTGGATCATGATCAAAAATTTGTTTAGTACAGGCGTTGCCTGTCATGATATGATTACGGTAGAAAAAACTCTCATGTTTTCTACTTATAAATGTCACCGATGTTTATTGCGTCATAACACCGGTGACCTCCTTTAAATATGTGCAGGTATAATCGTTCTTTATATAGAGAATCAGCCAAATACCTTTCCATAGAAACCCCTCCTGTTTCATTGAAGCAGGAGGGGTTTCCTTTGTTTGACATGAAATTAGGCTATTATATTTAGAAATCATCATGAAAAAACCACCCATATCGAAGGGTGGTTTTTATGCGAGTTTATTCTTTTTCTGTTTTTTTCACACAGTCATGCAGATACATGATATGTTCCGCACGGTTGTTGTAATGCTGGCTCAAAAGTTCTTCTGTCTTTTCCACATCATTGGCTTCAATGGCTTCTAAGATTTCTCTGTGTTCTTCAATATTTCTTTCTCTGTGAGAAATTTGGTCATAGGTAATGGATAATGTAAGAAGAGTAATTACAACATCATATGTTTTTTCCAGCATAGGGTTATCTGCGGCAAGGATGAAAGAACGCTCAAAATCCATGGATGCAGCAACATAATCATTGCTGTTGGAAGCGTCATACATTGCCTGTTGTCTTTCAAAGGCTTTGCGAAGTTTGGAGATCAAAACAGGCATTTTTCCGCTGTCCCGGCAAACTTTAAAAGCACCCAGCAGATGAATGAGCACAACAGAACATAAATCATTGATAAGTTTCTCATTCAAATCCGTCACATGATATTTCTGATTGGAATTGATGGTAATCAGCCGCTCTGTTTCCAATTGGGATAAAGCTTCACGAATGGGTGTGTTGCTGATACCAAGTTCTTTTGAGAGATGCACAATGTTGATCGGCTCACCTAACGCATATTCTCTGGATAATATTCTGTTTTTGATGATTTCATAGACCTGATCTCTCATTGAAATTCGTTTGAGTGTCATAAGACGAATCCTCCATCTGTGTGTTATTCATATTGCATTCATTTTGCAATCATAATGGTGCATTATAAAAAAAGAGTTGTCATTCTTTCACATTAAAATAACAACTAAAATATTGCGTATGTGATAATTTGCCCAAAAAATATAAGTTTCTGTTAAAAGTATACACCTGAAAAGGAAATAACGTCAAGATGAATGTGACATAATTCCGGGAAAAACAGAAGATAACAAGGGATTTTCACCATTTTAAAGGTTGAATATTTCAAAAATAAAAACAATATATCATGCATGAAATACTTTTAACATATGATGAAATAAAAGATAGCAGACAAGGTAGCAGTAGTCATTTTTTTTGCAGGACAAAAGAGAAATGCAGAAAAGAAATTTCAAAAGAATTGAAGGGAGAAAAAATGAAGAATGGGGTTCTCCATATGGCAAATAGGGGGACAGATTCGATCATATCGTGATCGCTGATGGGAATAAGATATAAAAAGAAAAGGTTTCACCAAAAGTATGCACAATGCATAGAGAATGGCGTGGGAAAAAAGTTATAAATTGAAGCCATATTAACTTCTTTTTTATTGCAAAAAGGACAAAAAAATGGAATAATTCTATGTGAGTTATTGTCATATTATTGAAAATAACTTAATTCCTATTTTTTTTGTGCAATTTCGATTTTTTCTGTTTGATATTACCTAAAAAATTAAAAAAACAATGAAAAAACAAAAAAATCCACAAAAACATTGACAGATTGTATAAAATCGTATACTATATAGTTAAAAATGCACTGTGCATAGTTTGAGCGGTACAAAAACAGTCAGTGTGTGGTATTTGTGAAAATGTTATGTAATATCGTATAAATTCCCTCGGGTTTTATATGATTTCAGATGCGATCCGTATCTGAACGGAAAAGCGGACGTACAAGAAAAGAAGGAGAAAACATCGTATCAGCGGTTAAATTACGATGCTACTTAAAAAAGAAGAAAGGAGGAAAGAGTGTTAGAAATGTTACCGGAATTATAACTGTACTAAAGTATGGAAGGGAGAATGTGTAATGAATAATCTTAAGGGTAAAGACATCATGGCGGTTGGCTTGACTATGTTTGCGATTTTCTTCGGCGCAGGCAACTTGATCTTTCCGCCCTATTTGGGGAGAATGACAGGCGCGGAATGGTTCCTGGGATTCTTTTTCTTCTTCATTGTCGATATCGGTGTTTCCATGATCGCAATTTTCGCTACCATTCGAAGCAACGATCTTTCCATGACTGGTATTCCCAGCAGATTGGGGAAAAAGATAGCAACCGTTGTAGCAATCATCATTGCTACCTGTCTTGCACCTTGCTTGGCTGTACCCAGAACGGCAGCAACAACATTTGAAATGGGTTGGTCACAGATGTTCCCCAACCTGAGTATTTGGGTATTCAGCTTTATCTTCTTTGCAATCGTTTGTTTCCTGACAATTCGTCCATCCAAGGTCGTTGACATCGTAGGGAACTATTTAACACCTATCCTTGTAATCTGTATTCTTGTACTGATCGTACTGGGTATCGTAGATCCCATCGGTCCCATCGCAGAAGAATCCACAGTAGTTACAATCAAAGAAGGTATCATCAATGGTTACCAGACAATGGACCCTCTGGGTGTTGGTCTGATCATCGTAGCAATTATGGGTGCTGTAACTGAAAAAGGTTACAACACAAAAGAAATTCAGGGCCGTCTGCTTGCAAGAGCTGCTCTGCTGGCCGGCATTTTGCTGTTCATCATCTATGGTGGTTTGACATTCCTGGGTTCTACCGTTTCTTCCGGCGGTTATGAAGATTACAACCAGGCAGCACTGCTGGTAGCAATCACAGAAGAACTGTTGGGCACATGGGGCGTAATCATGATGGCAGTTATCGTATTGTTCGCATGTTTGACAACTGCAATTGGTCTGACATCTGGCTTCGCAGGTACACTGGAAAAACTGACAAACGGCAAATGCAAATACAAAGTAGTCGTAATTGTGATGTCTGTATTCTCCTTTGTAGTATCTAACGCAGGTATCGCAACAATCATCAGCGTGGCAGCACCTATTCTGTCCGTAATCTTCCCTTGCTTCATCACAATGTCCGTATTGATGTTCTTCGGGAAATATATCAAAAATGATAATGTAATCAGAGTGGCAACATTGTTCGCATTCGTAATCAGCTTGTCTGAAGTTCTGGCTGGTTTTGGTCTGCCTCTGACATATACTCAGTACCTGCCACTGCATGAATACTCTCTGGGATGGATCCTGCCTGCAATTGTCGGCGGTATCGTTGGTAAATTCATTCCCAGCAAGCAAAGTGAAGCGTAAGTAAAGAGAAACTGTTTTATCATTGCAAAATGCATCTCAACATAAAACACGAACACAACCAAAGCAGATAAGGAGGATAGTTATGAAAAAACTGATGACAGGTAACGAAGCTCTGGTGCAGGGCGCATGGGAAGCTGGCGTATTGGTGGCTTCTGCATATCCAGGCACCCCTTCCACAGAAATCATTGAAAACATGTCTGCAAGGAAGGAAATCTACTCCGAATGGGCACCCAATGAAAAGGTAGCAATGGAAGCTGCCATCGGTGCATCTATCGCAGGTGTAAGAAGTTTGGCAGCAATGAAGCATGTAGGTCTGAATGTTGCTGCGGATCCTCTGTTTACATTCGTTTATACTGGTGTAAATGGTGGTATGGTTGTTGTAACTGCTGACGAACCTGGGCAGCATTCTTCTCAGAATGAACAGGACAACAGAAACTACGCAAGGGCAGCAATGATTCCCATGATGGAACCCGCTACCAGCGCAGAAGCAAAGGACTTCATGAAAGAAGCCTATGAAATTTCTGAACGTTTTGACACACCCGTGCTGATGAGAATGACCACGAGAGCTTGTCATTCCAAAGGTCTGGTTGAATGTGGCGACAGAGTGGAAAAAGCTCCTGTAAAACCTTATGAGAAAAACGCAAAGAAATATGTAATGGTTCCTGCAAACGCGAAAGTGCGCAGAGTAGTACTGGCTGAGAGAATGAAACAGTTGGAAGAATTCTCCGAACAGACACCTCTGAACTTTGTGGAAGACAACGGAAGCAAAGTTGGTGTAATCACTTCTGGTATGTGTTACTGTTTCGCAAAAGAAGTATTTGGCGATGATGTAAACTATCTGAAACTGGGCTTTACATATCCACTGCCTCAGAAAAAAATCGCAGAATTCTGCAAAGGTTTAGATACAATCTATGTAATCGAAGAAAATGATCCGCTGATCGAAGCAGAAGTGCAGAGACTTGGCTTTGAAGTAAAAGGCAAAAATACATTCCCTGCTTATGATGAACTGACATCTGACGTAATCCGCAAATGCGTTCACGGCGAAGAATTTGAAACCATTGATTACGACAAAGCAAAAGTTGTTCCCAGACCTCCCGCACTGTGTGCAGGATGTCCTCATAGAGGTTTCTTCTATGAACTGGGCAAGAGAAAGAATGTCATGGTAACTGGTGACATCGGATGCTATACACTGGGCTTCGCAGAACCTTACAATGCAATTGATTCCTGCGTATGTATGGGTGCTGCTTTCTCCACAGGTCATGGCGCTGCGAAAGCTTTCGAACAGAAGGGCGAAGATACAAGAGTGGTAGGTGTAATGGGCGACTCCACATTCTTCCACACAGGTATCAACTCCCTGACAGAATGTCTGTACAACAATTCCAAGACCGTCAGCGTCATTCTGGACAACAGAATCACTGGTATGACAGGTCATCAGGAAAACCCTGGTTCCGGCAAACACGCAGACGGCAGCGATGCAACAGCAATTGATATTGAAACCGTATGTAGAGCACTGGGTGCAAAAAATATCAGAACCATCGATCCTAATAATCTGACACTGATGAGAGAAACACTGGATTGGGCTCTGGGTCTGGATGAACCTTCTGTAATCATCACAAAATGGCCTTGCGTTCTGAAGAAATTCAGCGAAGATGATAAAGCGAAATTCCCTACGGCATACAAGACCAAAGACGTTGTTGACACAGATAAATGTATTGGCTGTAAGCTGTGCCTGAAGACAGGTTGTCCTGCTCTTTACATTGACAGAGAAACCAAAAAAGCCGGTATCGATTCTCTGCAGTGTGTAGGCTGTGGCGTATGTGAACAGGTATGTCCGAAACAGGCAATCGGAAAGGAGCGCTAAGAAGATGAGTGATAAAAGAACAAAAAACATTTTGCTGGTTGGCGTAGGCGGTCAGGGTACAATCCTTGCTTCTAAGCTCCTGACATTAGGTCTGATGGAAGAAGGATACGATGTAAAAATGAGTGAAATCCACGGCATGAGCCAAAGAGGCGGCAGCGTATCTTCTCAGGTAAGATATGGTGAAAAAGTTTGGTCTCCCGTTATCGAAAAGGGTTCCGCAGATATGATCGTATCTTTTGAAAAAATGGAAGCCCTGAGATGGCTGGAATATCTGAAAAAAGACGGCAAAGTTGTTGTCAATAATCATGAAATGATGCCTATGCCTGTTATCATGGGTAAGGCGGATTATTCACCGGATATTATCAAAGAAATGCAGGATAACTGCAAAGACGTTACTGTTGTAAACGCAACAGAAGAAGCGGTGAAGCTTGGCAATGGCAAAGTAATGAATATCATCCTCCTTGGCACCATCATCAAAGCCATGGGACTGGAAGATATCGACTGGAACAAAATTGTCCGTGAAAATGTGAAACCTGCATTTGTAGAAGATAACCTGAAGGCAATTCAAGTGGGTATGAGCCTTGTGTAATACCTGCAAAAGATAAAGTAACTGCAACAAAAGAGAATGGAGGCTGAAATATGTATAATCAGTATTTTTATGGTCTTGGTAGTGCAAAATCCTGTATTCGTGAATTGTTTGAATACGGTTTGCAGCAAGCAGCGGTAGTAGGCAAGGAAAACGTTTTTGACTTCTCTCTGGGCAATCCCAGTATTCCTTCTCCTGCATCTGTAAACGAAGCTGCTATTGATGTTATCAAGAATGAAGATAGTCTGCTGGTTCATGGATATAGCAGCGCACCTGGCTTTGCTGATGCAAGAGATGCGGTAGCAAAAGAACTGGCAGAACGTACCGGAACAGAAATTCATGGCGCAGACCTGTATTTCACATGCGGCGCAGCACCTGCACTGATCGCAGTGTGCAAAGCACTGAATATCGACAGCGATACAGAAATTCTGGCAGTTGCACCGTTCTTCCCCGAATATCGTCCTTTTGTTGAAAGTACCGGCAGCAAGTTCGTTTATGTACCTGCTGATACAGAAAACTTCCAGATTGATCTGAAAACATTGGAAACAATGATCAATGAACATACACAGGCAGTGATCATCAACTCTCCCAACAACCCCTCCGGCGTTGTATTCAGCAGAGAAACACTGGAAAAAGTAGCTGCGATCCTGACTAAGAAGAGTGAAGAACTTGGCAGACCTGTATACCTGATTTCTGATGAACCTTATCGTGAACTGGTATATGATGGTGTAGAAGTGCCTTGGGTTCCTTCCATCTACAAAGACACACTCGTATGCTATTCCTATTCCAAATCTCTGTCTCTGCCCGGCGAACGTATCGGTTACGTTTATGTGCCTGAAAAACTGACAGACGCAAAAGAAATGTTCGCTGCAATCGCAGGGGCATCCAGAGTTATTGGTCATGTTTGCCCTCCTACACTGATCCAGCGTGTAGTTGCTCGCTGTGCATATGAAAAACCCGACTTGGAAGCATATGATGTGAACCGCAAACTGCTTTACAACGGTTTGAAGAAGATCGGTTACGAATGTGCAAGCCCTGACGGTGCATTCTATCTTTTCGTAAAAGCACCCGGCGGCGATGGCAAAGCATTTTCTGAAAAATGTAAGCTGAAAAATCTGTTGGTAGTTCCTTCCGACGATTTTGGTGTAGAAGGTTACTTCAGACTGTGCTACTGCGTATCAAAAGAAACCATCGAAAAATCCCTGCCGATTTTCGAAGAAGTGTTTAACGCATAAAAATGTGTATTTATTATGGAATGGAAGAGGGAGATTGAAGTATGAAGAAATTAATGACAGGTAACGAAGCTTTGGTGAGAGGCGCTTGGGAAGCTGGCGTAAATTTTGCATCAGCTTATCCTGGTACTCCCAGTACAGAAATTCTGGAAAACATGTCTGGTTATAAAGAAGTGTATTCCGAATGGGCACCCAACGAAAAAGTGGCTCTGGAAGCAGCAATTGGCGCATCTATCGCAGGTGCGAGAAGTATGGCTTCTATGAAACACGTTGGCCTGAACGTAGCGGCAGACCCTCTGTTCTCTTTTGTATATCAGGGTGTAAACGGCGGTATGGTTATCATCACAGCCGATGAACCTGGTCAGCATTCCTCTCAAAATGAACAGGATAACAGACATTATGCAAAAGCAGCAAAAATCGCTATGATGGAACCCTCCGATTCTCAGGAAGCAAGAGATTTCATGAAAGAAGCTTTTGAAATTTCTGAACAGTTTGACACACCTATCCTGATGAGAATGACAACAAGACTTTGCCATTCCAAAGGTATTGTAGAATGTGCAGAAAGAGCAGATGTACCTGCTAAAAAATATGAAAAGAACATTGCAAAACATCTGAATCCTCCTGCAATTGCGAAAAAACAGAGAATTCTGCTGGAAGACAGACTGGTAAAACTGAAAGAATTCTCCGAAACAACACACCTGAACAGAATTGAAGACAACGGTAAAAAAGTCGGCGTAGTTGTATCCGGTATGTGCTACTGCTATGCAAAAGAAGTATTCAGTGATGATGTAAACTACCTGAAACTTGGCTTTACATATCCTCTGCCTTCCGAACTGATCAAAAAATTCTGCACAGGCTTGGATACTATCTATGTAATCGAAGAAAACGATCCTATTCTGGAAGAAGAAATTCAGAGAGTTGGTTTTGCTCCTAAAGGCAAAAACACATTCCCTGCATATGACGAACTGACATCCGACGTAATCAGAAAATGCGTATTCGGCAAAACATTCGAAAGCGTAGATTACGACAGAACTAAAGTTGTTGCTCGTCCACCTGCACTGTGCGCAGGCTGTCCTCACAGAGGTCTGTTCTATGAACTGGGCAAGAAAAAGAATGTTCTGATTTCCGGTGACATCGGCTGCTATACCTTAGGTTTTGCTGATCCTTACAATGCAATGGACTTGAACCTTTGCATGGGCGCAAGCTTCTCCATGGGTCACGGTGCGGCTAAGAAGTTCGAAATGTTCCACGAAGATATGAGAGTTGTTTCTGTTCTGGGTGACTCCACATTCTTCCACACAGGCATTAACTCTCTGGTTGAATGTATTTACAATGGTTCCAAGACCGTAAATATCATTCTGGACAACAGAATCACAGGTATGACTGGTCATCAGGAAAACCCTGGTACAGGTAAACATGCTGACGGCAGCGATGCAACAGAACTGGATATCGAAACCGTATGCAGATCCTTGGGTGCGAAAAACATCAGAACCATCAACCCCAACAACCTGCAGCTGGTAAGAGAAACCTTGGATTGGGCACTTTCTCTGGACGAACCTTCTGTTATCATCACAAAATACCCTTGCGTATTGAAGAAATTCAGCGAAGAAGATAAAGCAAAATTCCCTGACGCATATAAAACAAAGAACATTGTCGACAAAGACAAATGTATCGGATGTAAGATGTGCTTGAAGAGCGGATGTCCTGCTTTGTTCCTGAACAGAGATGATAAGAAAGCAGAAATCGATCCTCTGCAGTGCGTAGGCTGTGATGTATGCCAGCAGATTTGTCCTAAGAATGCAATCGGAAAGGTGGAGAAATAAGATGACAAAGAGTGTATTATTGGTTGGTGTAGGTGGTCAGGGTACTATTCTGGCTTCTAAACTTCTGACATTGGGTCTGATGGAAGAAGGATTCGACGTAAAAATGAGTGAGATCCACGGCATGAGCCAGAGAGGCGGCAGCGTTTCTTCTCAGGTTAGATATGGCGATAAAGTTTGGTCTCCCGTTATTGAAAAAGGTTCCGCAGACATGATCGTGTCTTTTGAAAAAATGGAAGCACTGAGATGGCTGGAATATTTGAAAAAAGACGGCAAAGTAGTTGTTAACGATCATGAAATGATGCCCATGCCTGTCATTATGGGTAAAGCTGATTACGCAGCTGACATCATCGATGAAATCAAAAAAGCATGCCACGATGTGACTGTTGTAAACGCAACAGAAGAAGCAGTGAAACTGGGCAACGGCAAGGTTATGAACATCATCCTGCTGGGCACAATCATCAAGGCTATGAAACTGGATAACATCGATTGGGATAGAATCGTAAGAGAAAACGTAAAACCTGCTTTTGTTGAAGACAACCTGAAAGCAATCAAAGTGGGTATGGATTTGGTATAACAGGAAATACTGACTCTAGGTAAATAAAGTAGGCGAATCTCAGCATAAAAACAGCTGGGATTCGCTGTTTCTAAAATTTCTAGGAAATGAGTGTTGAATTATGAATGTATATGAAGAATACAAAAAGAAACTGGTATCTGCTGAAGAAGCAGTGAAAATTGTAAAAAGTGGTGATTGGGTAGATTACAGCCAGACCTGCTCTTTCCCGGAAGATTTGGACGCCGCTCTGGCAGCCCGCAGAGATGAACTGGAAGATGTCAAAGTAAGAAATGCCATCAGCATGAAACCCGTTCAGATTGTTGAACAGGATCCCGATCAGAAAGCATTTACTTATAACCTGTGGCATTGCTCCGGCATTGACAGAAAATATGTAGATCAGGGGAGAGCTTTCTATTCTCCTATGCTTTTCAGAAACTGCGGTTCCTACTATTCAAGAGGGTATGCTCCCGTTAATGTTGCCATGATTACAGTATCTCCCATGGATAAAAACGGGTACTTCAGCTATGGTCTGACAAACTGCTGCATGCAGGAAATGCTGGACGCAGCTGATCACATTGTTCTGGAAGTAAATCCGAATATGCCATTTGTTTTCGGTATGGAATGTGATCATATCCATATTTCCGAAGTAGATTATGTTGTAGAAAGCACAAAACCTCTGGGCATTGCTCCGGGTGGTGCGCCTTCCGAAATCGACAAAAAGATTGCAGGGAATATTTTCCCTTATTTGTATGACGGTATCACACTGCAGATTGGTATCGGCGGCATGCCCAACGCTTTGGGTGGTTTGATTGCTGATTCCGACCTGAAAGACCTGGGTATGCATACAGAACTGATGAGTGATGGCTATCTGAAACTGTATCAGGCAGGCAAAATCACAAATAAGAAAAAACTGCTGAACCGCGGCAAAGGTGTATTCTCCATCTGTAATGGTTCCACAGATCTGTATGAACTCCTGAATCATAATATTGATATTATGTCTGCACCTATGAGATATGTGAATAATCCTGAAACCATCAGACAGCTGGATCATTTTGTATCCATCAATGGCTGTGTATCCATGGACTTGTATGGCCAGGTTTGCTCTGAAACATCCGGCACAAGACATATCAGCGGTACAGGCGGACAGCTGGACTTTGTGACAGGCGCATATGCTGCTGAACATGGACAGGCATTCTTGGCAATGTCTTCCACATTCAAAGACAAAAAAGGAGAAGTGCAATCTCGTATTCTGCCTAAATTCACAGCGGGTGATGTAATCACAACACCCAGAACACAAGCACCCAGAATGGTAACAGAATATGGTGTTGCACAGTTGTCCGGTCTGGCAACATGGCAGAGAGCGGAAGCAATCATCTCCATTGCACATCCTGATTTCCGTGATGAACTGATCAAAGCTGCTGAAGAACAGAAGATCTGGCGGAGATCCAACAAGCGATAGGAGGAAGACCTATGAAAGAAAATGGAAATGGAAATCGCTGGCTGATGTTATTTGCCGGAACAGTGATGCTGCTGTTTTTAGGGTTGATTTATGCGTGGTCCATATTCAATGCGCCGTTTAAAAGTGTTTATGATACTTGGACAGTATCCCAGCTATCCATGACATTTACCATTTCTATGATTTTCTTCTGCCTGAGTGCGTTTGTTGCAGGGAATCTTGCAAAGAAAATCAGTGCGAAAAAGATTTTGTGGATCGCTGCTGTTATGCTTTTTATCGGATTCGTTGGGGTATCAATGCTGGATCCCCAGAATCAGAAAAGCAGATTAATTCTGTTATATATTTTATATGGCTTTTTTGGCGGAAGCGGTGTTGGGATGGGATATAACTCCATCATCAGTACTGTAAACAAAAGCTTTGCAGATCGAGCTGGATTGGCTTCTGGCATCATGCTGTTGGGATTTGGCTTAGGCGGCATCGTTCTGGGCAGCTTGGTAGACTCCATTATTGCAAAAATCGGCTTATTCACGACATTTAGAATTTTAGGTGTTGCGATTGCTGTGATTTTGTTTATTGGTTCTGCTTTTATCAAACCACCTGTCGTGGATCAGAAGAAAGCTGCAGAACAGCAGGCGAAAGGTGCCGTTGGTTATACAGCTGGCGAAATGATGAAAGAAAAAACATTCTGGATTTTTGTAGTCTGGACAGTTTTGTTGAACTCTGCCAGCCTATTGGTAATCAACAGTGCAGCATCCATTGCAGTTGCATTTGGAATTCCTGCGACATTAGGCTTGATCGTTTCTCTGTTCAATGGGGTTGGTCGTGTTGTACATGGCGCCTTCTTTGACAGATTCAGAGAAAAGAAATCTACAATGCTCAATAACTGTTTTGTTTTATTGGCAGGTCTGTTATTGACATTAGGGGCTATTTTCCAGGCTGCGCCTTTCATCCTTTTGGGGCTGATTTTCAGTGGTCTGGGTTACGGTGGTACGCCAACACTGGCATCTGCTGTTATTCTTGATAGATTTGGTCCTAAAAACTTTGCTGTTAACTTTAGTATTGCCAATTTTTCCCTGATTCCTGCGGCAATCATTGGTCCAATGATCTCCAGTGCTTTGATTGAAAAATCTGGCGGTGCATATAACAGCACATTTTGGATGATTATCATTCTTGCGGCTGTGGCAATGGTTTTGAGATTGTTTTTAAAAGAGCAACATGCTCACAAATAATTGTCAATCAAAATAACCTCCAAAATAATGACATACTGTACATGAGAAAACTTTGCTAAAGATGTTCCTAAAGTAATACTTCAAAATTATTGAAGCAGCCAAAGGATGTGGCTTGCCATCTGTTCATTGCGGATGGTAAGCCTTTTATATATTTATGTTGTTTGAAAAGAAAAGAGGCAGCTGTATAAACAGCTGCCTCTTTTTGTGCTCAAAATGAGTTCATTCCTTCAGGCAGAGGTCTGATATTCTTTACTGCCTCCACAAACTGTAAAACGTCTTTTGGTGCGTCAAAACTATAAAGCAGACCATAAGGAATGCTGTAATCCCAATTTACAGGAATGGAAACCAATCCCGGATGAACATCCCGCCAACACTCTATGGTCAAAAGAACATTTCCCGTTTCCGCACAGCGGTTAAAGACAGAAAGATCATAAAATTGAGGCGTATCCTCAATATGTATTTCCGGATGATTTTCTTCCAGATTTCTACGGATATGGTCATTTGTTTCAGAATCGCCTTTTCGTACCATCATGAGGGTTTCTCCATACAAATCCTCAATATTGATACGGGTCTTTGAGGCAAGGGGATGTTCTCTGGATACAGCGACCACTTTTGCATAACGTCCCAGCGGCAAGAAGTTACATCGAGAAAGCCATTCCTTTGAATCACAGACACCAATCAGGAAATCAAATTTTTCTCCAAGCTTTTCTATTTCTGAAAGAATGCCATCATGGTTATCGGCAAAGGGAACGAGATGCAGTTTGTATGCTGGAAAATCCTGATTAACCAAATACCAGAGATCCATAAAAGGCTTTGCCGGATTCAACGTGGATGTGCCTACACAAAAAGTTGTTTCATAGTCGTAAAGGGCAGCCTTTGCTCTGGAGATAGCTTTTTGCGAATACTCCATCATAAATTTTGCTTCTTTGTAAATGACAGCACCGGCTTGCGTCAAATGTATGCCTGACGGTGTACGTTCAATGAGTTTCAGTTCCAGATGCTTTTCCAGAGCATTCATTTGCTTCATGACAGCGGTTGGTGATATAAACAATGTTTCTGATGCTTTTGTAAAACTGCCGCAGTCAGCAACAGCCACAAAGGTATTTAAAAGAGGATTATACATGGGGCACCTCCTCGAGATAGTATAAACCAATAGTTTATACTATCATAACATATTGGAGATTCTTCGTCAATGAAGGCGGGGGTATAATGAAATCAAAAGAAAAGGAGGGAACGAGATGGCAAAGAATTTGATCGCTTTTTATTCTAGAGCAGATGAAAATTACGTAAGCGGCATGCTGAAGAATCTGACAATAGGCAATACAGAGGTGGCAGCGGGCATCCTTCAGCAATTAACAGGCGCAGATTTATTCAAGATCGAACAGGTACAGCCTTATGCAAAAGGATATAATCAGTGTATCGCACAGGCCCAAGAAGACCAGAAACGGGATGCGCGTCCGGAATTAAAGGCTTATCCGGAAAGCATTGATGCATATGATACCATTTATCTTGGTTTCCCCAATTACTGGAGTACCATGCCCATGGCAGTTTTTACTTTTTTGGAACACTTTGATTTCAGCGGAAAAACCATCAAACCTTTTTGCACACATGAAGGCAGCGGCATGGGACAGAGCGAAAGAGATATTAAAAGATTATGTCCCAATGCAAATGTGGAAAAAGGTCTTGCAATTTATGGAAGCAGTGTAAGCCGATCGCAAAAAGATTTCGAGAAATGGATATAAGGAGGAATAAAGCATGAAACCAGAAGAAATGAGTATGTTTCCTGTTGGGGAACCTAACGATGCATACGCAAAGTACTTTGTTGGGCAAAATTATTTGAATATGCTTTCCACAGAACAGGTTGTAGTGGGCAATGTAACATTCGAACCGGGGTGCCGCAATAACTGGCATATCCATCATGCGGATAAAGGCGGCGGACAGATGCTGCTGGTAACAGCAGGGGAAGGATGGTACCAGGAATGGGGCCAGAAGCCCGTAAAACTGCATCCAGGCAGTGTGGTACACATTCCAACAGGCGTAAAACATTGGCATGGTGCCACAGCGAATTCTTGGTTCCAGCACTTGGCAATTGAAGTACCAGGAGAGAACTGCAGTAATGAATGGTGCGAGCCAGTTTCAGATGATGCATACACAAAATTAGAGGAAGAGGTGTAAGATATGGCAAAAGTAACAGCCGGCAGAGATGAGCTTGGTGCATTTGCACCGAAATTTGCAGAATTAAATGATGATGTCCTTTTCGGTCAGGTGTGGTCAAGAGAAGAACAGTTATCTGCAAGAGATAGAAGTATCGTAACAGTAACAGCATTGATGGCAAGCGGCATTTTGGATTCTTCTTTGAAATTCCATTTGCAGAATGCAAAAAATCATGGTGTTACAGGAGAAGAAATGGCAGAAATTTTGACACATGCGGCTTTTTACGCAGGATGGCCAAAGGCTTGGGCAGCATTTTGTATGGCAAAAGAAGTATGGGAGGAGACAGATAAATGAAAAATGTACTGAATTATTTCAGCAAGTCCGAGAAAACATGGCAATTCTGACACTCTTTGTGATTATTTCGCAAAGGGCGCGCAGGAAAGCAGAAACCATGTAGAAAAGATTTTTTTGGCGGAAAAAAACATTGGTTACTGTACTGGATGCGGTGTTTGCAATGAAACACATCTGTGTGTGCAGAAGGACGATATGAAAGAAATTCTGGATAAAATGGTAACAGCAGATGCCATTGTGTTTGCAACACCCGTTTACTTTTATTCCATGAATGGGAGAATGAAAAACTTCATTGATAGAACAGTACCCAGATATACAGAAATCACTAACAAAGACTTCTATTTTATCATGACTGCCGCAGATACAGACAAAGCAAATCTGGAACGTACTATGGAAGCATTTCGTGGTTTTACAGAAGACTGTTTGGAAGGAACAAAAGAGGCGGGCATTATCTATGGAACAGGTGCGTGGCATAAAGGTGAAATTGAACAGACAACTGCCTGCAAAGAAGCCTACGAAATGGGGAAAAACGTATAAAAATTGTTAAGGAAGGTGAAAAAATGGCGCAATTGCATTTGACAGAAGAATGGGATAAAGTATTCCCTAAAAGTGAAAAGGTAACTCATCGCAAAGTGACCTTCCATAATCGTTATGGAATCACCCTTGCGGCGGATTTATACGAACCCATACATGCAGATGGAAAGCTGCCTGCCATTGCTGTATGTGGGCCTTTCGGTGCGGTGAAGGAACAGGCATCCGGTTTGTATGCCCAGACCATGGCAGAACGTGGATTTTTGACAATGGCTTTTGATCCTTCTTTCACAGGAGAAAGTGGCGGTGAATCCAGATACATGGCTTCTCCTGACATCAATACGGAAGATTTTCAGGCAGCAGTGGATTTTCTGTCCGTTCAGGAAAATGTTGATCCCGAAAAAATTGGTATCATCGGTATTTGCGGCTGGGGTGGTATGGCACTGAATGCAGCAGCAATAGATACCAGAATCAAGGCAACGGTGACTGCAACTATGTATGATATGAGCCGCGTCAATGCAAATGGTTATTTTGATTCTGAAAACAGCGAGGAACAGCGTTATGAAAAACGAAAGGCACTAAATCAGCAGAGAACAGATGAATATAAAACAGGTGCCTATGTTCTTGGCGGCGGGGTAGTAGATCCATTACCGGAAGATGCACCATTTTTTGTAAAAGATTATTACGATTACTATAAGACCGACCGTGGATACCATGTTCGCTCTTTGAATTCCAATGAAGGTTGGAATGTTACAGGCTGCATGTCCTTTTTGAATATGCCCATTTTGCAGTACAGCAATGAAATCAGAAGTGCTGTACTGATGATCCATGGGGAAAAAGCCCATTCCTGCTATTTCAGCAAAGACGCTTTTGCGAATATGATAAAGGATAATCCTTGTGTAGAAAACAAAGAATTGATGATAATTCCGGATATAGTACATACGGATTTGTATGACGGCGGCGGAAAAAATGCCATTCCTTTTGACAAGATCACCGCATTCTTTCACGAAAATTTAAAATGAAATTCGTGTTTCAAATTTAAGTGAATACTTGATATGATGAAAAAACTTTCTGAAAAACCAACTTTTCTGAAAGTTTTTTCTTTTATCAGACTGTTTCACTATGAAAACAGGAATAGTTCAGAAGCGGTTCCAACGCGTATGCATAGAATTGTTATCAGAAATGGAATTAACCTATATCGAAGTATTACTTATCTGTATGTGAATAATGGACATTTGATTCTGTACGACTTGCTTTTTGTTTGCTTTTCTTTTATAATTTGATTAGCCTAAGCTTCTAAAAATAAATAAAAAATGGATTATAGCATCCTTTTTGAGAGGTTTTGCCATGTGAAAAAAACAGGTGACTTTTGCCAAATGGCAAAAATGAAGAAAACTGATGAAAATTTTATGTTTGGGAAAGAAATCATGGTAAAAACAAGATTTTTCTCCTGGATTTTTCATGCCTTGCTGTACGCTGCCTATTTGACAGCGTAAATGCAGGGCTTTTTTGTTATGAAAGGAGCGGTGAAAGATGGATTTAAAATATCATTGTCCCAATTGCGGAACCTCTTTAGGATATGAGGGATTATGTTGGAAATGCAAATCGGAAAAAGAACGGTCAGAAGTCCTAAGCTGGACACAGGAACAAATCGCAGAAAAGCAAGAATATCTGATTCAGAACATAGCAGGACTGGAAGATTTTCATGATCCTGAGTTTACAGATTTCTGGAATTTGCTGAGTTATCATGATGCCATTACACCGCAGATCCAACGCGCAGCTCTGGCGGCAAAAGTATATTATCCTTGTGAAACCTATTACCATGCACCAGAAGATGTACGGGATAGTTTAATAGCTGCGTTATTGGATGCGAATAATGCCAACGATGCAGCGAATCTGATGTCATGCCTTGCCATGCAGGGGGATGATAAGGTTCTGGAAACATTGTTGGAACTGGAGCAGAATCCTCGCCCATGGCGGAAAAGACTTTACGTAGATCCATCTGTCTATGCGGAGTGCGGCGGCTGGACATTTGACAAGGCAGGAAAAAGAATTCAGCTCAATTATGATATTTGTTATCCGCTGGTAAAAGGTAAGGCAAATGAAGAAACACCTGTCAAAATCGGCCATTTACGAGAAGATCATTGCCCACACTGTGGCGGAAATATGGCGGATATTCTGGTACTGGATGGCAGGGATGATCGGCTGAAGTTCTTGGGAATCGACGGCATTTTAACAGCTACCTGTTGCCCAAACTGTGTGGGATTTTTAGAAGATGGTGCTTTAAATCGGTTTACTTTAGATGGCGGAAGCCAACCAATGCCTTCCAAACTTTTTGATGGAGAAGAAGAAATGGAAAATTATATGTCTGATGAAGACTATCGTCTACTTTCCAATCATCATTTTGTATTGGGAGAAAAGCCAGTTCCGTTGTTTTATGGCGCTTCCTGTGAAGATGTGAATACTGTTGGCGGTTTTGCAAATTGGGTACAGGATTGGGAATATGTTACTTGCCCTCAATGTGGCAAAGATATGAAATATTTAGCTCAAATCCAGTGGGATACCCTCATGGATGGTACGGAAGGAACGCTTTATATTGAAGTCTGTCCGGATTGTAAGATTGTTTCCATGAAGCACCAACAGACTTGAGTGGAGAGGAGGCAATGTTGATGATAGAGAAATTTTATGAAAAATATTCCACAGAAGAACAAGATGTCATTGTTTTAATTCAAAAAGTTCTTGGAGCAAGTCCTTTTGAAGATCAATGGGATATGTTGGCAATGACCCTTGGCATGGTGTTTTGTGGAGACGGCAAAGTCGATGTAAAAAAAGGCAGACTGAATTGGCTTGTTTCATCAGAAGAACGCAACACGAAAAAAGGATGGAACAGGTTCAAAAGTGGACAGATTTGTCATATCAAAGTACGAAAATTGTTGGATACATATGCTCCAAAAAACCTCACACCAGAAGAATTCAATGATTGGTGTGTAGTTGAAGTATTGAAACCAGAGGTTCCTTGTCCACAGCTTGAGGAAGTTTGGGCAGACTATGTCAAACCGATAGTCATTGAGGATGAGGTGTTGGGAACACTGATGTTAAATAAGGAATTTGATATGTTTGAATGTAATTTCCTGTGGAATGAAACAGATATTTCATTGATGCTGGAAATTGATCCGGATGACCAGTCCTCCTGGGAGCAGACTTTCGGTTCCGCAAGAAGTATAATGACTGAATTGGAAAAATGGGATCGAACAATGCGGATGTTTGCAGCAAAAGAATTGACAAATCTTGCCAATGACTGGATGACAGATGATGAAGATGCTGTGCCCATTACAGAAGAAGTCTTTGCAGAGCGGATTATACTCTCTGAACTTGCTTTTTCGTTTGAGGACAGCTTTACCGCTTACTATGAGGATGACGATATGTTTTGGGGACATGCCGTTGAAATCTGTGGCACACTGACACAGGGGATGGAGAGTGCCAATATCGTAGGTTAATGACAGTAAACAAAGTTTATATGAAACAGCAAAAATAACCAAATGTTCCTATTTGGGTAATAGGGTTGATCTTGAAGGAGGAAAGTGCGATGCCAACAAAAGAATGGATGGAAAAATATGAAGCAGTAAAAGAAAAATTGACATGCAAAACAGATTTGGATGCTTATTTTACTAAAACAAAAATTGGAGAAGTGGCAGTGGATACATTGGAAATCGGTGAAGTATCTTTTCAAACTGGAACTATTTTCGCTTGTGATCCGTTAATAGAATTAGAGGATGCACTACCTTTCATACAGACCATTCCAGCTGGAACATATCCAGTGAAAATTTGTGTCGTGCCAAGTGAAGAATACGGGGATCGTTATGCCTGTGTAAAAGTAGAAATCAGTGGGCAGCAGCCTGTACGTTATGAATTGGGTATGATCGGAAATGAATATTTAGATGAGGAATTAGAAGATGATTCCTTTTTCGGCTTTTGCGTAGATGCTGGTATGGGATGTATTGCAGACATCAAAGCACAGGAAGCATTTAATTTGTATTGGGAACAACGTCTGGAGGAAGAGGCTGATATTGATCCTTACAATGATCTTTTCTGTGATTTATTGGAGGAAAATGCAAAAGAATATCCGAAATACCAGAGAGAATATGGCGACTGGCTCAATTGGAATATTCCGGGAACAGACTATCATTTGCCGATTTTTGCTTCCGGCTGGGGCGATGGTGCATATCCCTGTTATTTTGGTTATGACGCCGATGGAAAGGTCTGCGGTGTATATATCCACTTTATTGATATTGAAGCAGACTATGAGGAATGAACTGAAAGAAATAATGAAAGCAATTCATTTGTAGGAAGAAAGATACTCCGTTGATCTTTTCGTGGATGCACTTCGGTAATGGAATAAATGGCATCAAACAATAAAGAAAGGGGTGGGACAATGGAAGATAATATGGAACTGAATCAGGCTGGCTTCGACGCAATCGCACAGAAACTGAAGCAATTATATCCAAAACAGGACGGAATCTTTTATAGAAGCATCATTCCTTATATGTTGGGCGGAAATGACCCGCTGGACGGTGTGGAAATTTGGAAAAGCGAAACAGGTGTGCCTCATTGGCATTATGTTACATATGGTTATTCAGAACTATATGAAAAAGAATGTGAAGATCCGGCTGTAAGCGGCTATGGATTTGAAATGACTTTCCGGCTGAAATGCGGAAAAGAGGAACAGCCTCCTGTGTGGCCGGTAAATCTTTTACAGAACTTGGCGCGGTACGTTTTTTCCAGCGGGAATGTTTTCGGTGTAGGGCATTATATTGACGGAAACGGCCCCATCGCCTTGGAAACGGATACAAAATTAACTGCTTTAGGCTTTTGTATGGATGAAGAACTTAGAGAAATGGATACGCCGAATGGCCATGTGATATTTTTACAGGCAATCGGTATTACGTCTGATGAGATGGAAGCTTTTATGTGCTGGGATGGCAAAAAGTTTTTAGAAGAAATGAGCAAATACAGCCCATTTGGTATTACAGATCTTTTCCGCAGTTCTTATATGGACAATCCAAATTTTTATGAAGCCTGGAAACAAGGAATGGAACAAGATGGTTCTTCTACGGGATTTCTTTATTTGGATGAGGTTGGAGCCCCTTTGGATAAGGGAAGGGCATATCTTCGTCTTGGTGCAGGACATGATCAGATTTTGAACCGTATGCTTCGTGCTCGTGTTGGAAAAGGAAGAAATTTATATTTGCAGGGGACGGAAGATGTGGTACAATTTTTGCCAGGAGAACCGCATATTTCTATGGGGGACGGCGTCTTGTCTTTGACAATGCCGAAAGAAATTTTGGAGGAAATATGCTATGTTCTTACATCTCATACGGGCACGTATCCATTGTCTGATTATCCGTTGACTATTGAACTGGTTCCTACCAAAATTGTCGATCAGGATGGAAATGTTTTGCGGACAATTGAGTAAGTAAGGAAAAATAAGGAGTGTGAAGAGATGAAATTGGCGGAAGCATTACAGGAGCGGTCATATTTATATCGTTATATTGACCAACTCAACGATCGATTGAGAAATAATGCCTTGGTTCAAGAGGGGGAAGAGCCGGCAGAAAACCCTGAATTTCTGAAAAAGGAATTGGATACATCTATTTCCCGCCTGTCTTATTTGATTGCGCGTATTCAGGAAACAAACTGTAAAACCATCGTAGACGGGAAATCCTTAACGCAAATGATTGCTGAAAAGGATGGCTTAATTTCAAAAATCGCTGTTTACAAAGATGTAGCGCATGAAGGCAGTATGACAACACATCGCGCCCGGAATACGGAAATCAAAATCAAATCAACAATTTCTGTTGCCAACTGGCACTCTGAAATTGATGAAATGTCAAAAAAACTGAGATTGCTGGATAATCAGCTTCAGCAAAGCAATTGGACAACAGAACTAATTGAATGAATTTTTCATTTGGCGGCAAAATACAGAGCGAATGCAGCGCGGCGACAGCGGAAGTCGCAGTTATTTTTTAATGTCGCTGGGAACCGAAGAGCAGGTGCGGGGTTCGAATCCCCAATAATTGTTATGCTCCAATTGGGTACATGCGTATCGTTATTTTTATTGTAATTACCAAGCATTGACTGTTTTTTGCAGGGCGGGTATGGGGATATATATTCAGAAAGGAAGATATTAGATGGAAGAAATTTTTCAGAAAAAAACAGATGAAATGGACTGCCAGCCCGGCGGCCCTTTTGTAATACAAATGCTGTTTAAAAATCCCGTGGAACTTCCGGAAAAGGAACATATGACAGATGTAATGCAGCGGCATATTGGTACAACTGAATGCTCCTGCTGTGATGATAATATGGTTGGTTTTACGGCGTTGGATTACGTTGTGGAACTGGAAGAAGGAAAAAAATCATATGTATCGCGGTAGCTGCCAAAAAACCACCGAACTGTTTGAACTCAGGGCCATTTTTCAGTTCTGCAACCTGAATACAGGATTCCAGATCACAGTCTTTATTATAAAACTGTTCCAAGGGCTCGTTGTGATATGTCAAGATAATGGAACCCATAGTTTTCAGATGATATCTTTTGGCAAGTTCAATGAGCTCAGACCAACGATCAATGGAAACATCGGAATTTTGATAATCCAATTTAATTCTTCTGGTAGAAATAACATTATATAAAGGAATTTTTTCAATTTGGATGATGCTGTCCTGATCCTGATTTTTATTTTGCAGAAATACGTTTCCGGTATTTAAACGCTGAAGAAGTATTTCGCCAATGGCAAGCTGCTCCTGCAACTCTTCAATGTTTTTAGAGATTTCATGCATTCTGGAAACAACGCACTGTTCCATGGCTGCATTATCACAATTTGGGATGATTCTCTGAATATCTTTTAAAGAAACGCCTAACAAACGCAGTTTGCGGATGATATGAAGCGTCAGAAGCTGTGTATGTTCATAATACCGATAGTGGCTGTCTTCCTTGCGATATTGTGGAACGAGCAGACCGATCTGGTCATAGTAACGCAGAGTTTTGATGGGTACATCGCATATAGAGGACACCTTTCCGATGGAGTAATATTTGTTTTTTTCTGACAAATTTATCGCCCCTTTCAACAATGGTTACATAGGTTTTTAACGCAATTATACCAAAAGAATAGGAATTTTTCAATTATATTTCATTAATAATACGCATAATTAATGGAAAAAAATAGCATAAATGGTAATCAATTTATATACAACAGAAAGGACGGATCAGAGATGCTAACAGAAGTGGCTAAGAACATTTACAAACAGGTTGTTCCCTTACCCAACAATCCATTGAGAGAAATCAACGTTTATTTCATTTTAGGCGAAAAAAATCTGATGATTGATACAGGATTCAACAGACCAGAATGTGAAGAGGCATTAAAAAGCGCAGTTTCTGAATTGGGCATTGAGGAATATGATGTATTTATTTCACATCTTCATTCTGACCACTGTGGTTTGATCTCGAAATTCGCAAAATCCGGCTGTAAAATCCTTGCGGGAGAAACAGAGGGAGAAATGATCAATTTTGAATCCGGTAATCTGTATTGGAGAATGCTGGATGATCTATTCATCAAATTTGGGTTCCCCGAGGCACAGTTTGGCAGAAATACAGACATTCATCCCGGCAGAAAATATTGTAATACAGAAAAAGTGAATTTTACATACGTGGACGAAGGCGATGTGTTGGAATATGGCGGGTATCATTTTCAGCCGATTTTGACACCCGGACACACACCGGGACATATGTGCCTTTATGATGCGGAGAAGAAAGTGCTGTTTTGCGGCGATCATATACTGGGTACCATCACCCCTAATATTTGTATTGAATTAGGTGTTGAAAATCCATTGGAGGATTATTTGAACAGCCTGAAAAAGATTGATGCATTGGATGTAGATCTGGTTTTAACTTCCCATGGCACCATGATTCAAGATGTTCATGGTCGGATTCAGGAGCTTTTTCAGCATCATGAAGCACGACTGGAGGAAGTGAAAAACATCTTAACAAATGAATGGAAAACGGCTTATATGGTTGCACAAGATATGACTTGGGAAATTATGTGCAAAGATTGGGAAAGCTTTCCGGCACCGCAAAAATGGTTTGCTACTGGGGAAGCGATTTCACATTTACAATACTTGTATTTATCAGGTATAATTTTGAGAGAAGAAAGAAATGGCATCTATTATTACAAAAAATAAATGTGGTGAATATTGAAAAATGAATGGAAGAATTTTTATTACCGGTGATAAACACAGAACCTTTGTACCGCTGTTTTGGCTGGCAGAAAAAGAAACACTGCATCCATCTGATGTCATGATTATAGCAGGTGATGCCGGATATGTCTGGGACAAGGATTATATATATGATATGGAAAGCCTCCAACAAGTATTTCCCGGCACCATTGCTTTTGTGGATGGCAATCATGAAAATCATGCCATGCTGAATGAATTTCCCGTAGAAAAATGGAATGGTGGAAATGTGCATCGTGTGGGAGAACGTGTTTTCCATCTCATGCGCGGGGAAATATATGACATATATGAAAAGAAATTTTTTGTTTTTGGCGGTGCCAGATCTGTGGATAAGGACAGACGGACAGAGGGCGTAAGTTGGTGGAAAGAAGAAGAACCAACTTCTGAAGAAATTGAACATGGTCAAAATGTACTCCATCAATTTGCTGACCAGATTGCATATGTCATCACACATGAACCGCCGCTTTTTGCCAGAAGCTCTATCCGCAGGCAAAAAAGCCTGGATGAAGACTACCAATTTCCACTGATTTTGAATCAATGGTATCAAAGCATAGAAAAACAGCCCAATTTCCGGAAATGGTTTTTTGGGCATATGCACGTAGATCAGGAAATTACGGAAAAACTTCTGGGTGTGTTTCACAAATTCATTGAAATTTGACCATTTTTGCAACCTAGCTAAAAATGAATCGCGAAATACCGGCAAATTTTCCACTAAAAAAGGTATACGTCCTCGAATGCGTATGACATCATACGATAGGTACGTCGTACAGTGGCAAGATGGAAATCTGATTGCATGTGTATATGTTGGGAGCAACGAATACGAACTGAAACTGCAAGCCGGTGAAGCATATCATACGTTTTATTCTGATAGTATTACCGTAGAAGCCAAAGATTCCTTGAGACTGATCAATGGCATATTGTCAGACTTAGGTGTTTCTGATGTGGAAATGGATGACAGCCCTCTTTGTTACCAAGGACTTGAAATAACCGAGAAAGGTATTTTCTATTCATCCATGAAAAATTCTGCTTTGACAACGAAGATCGGTGATGACTGGGATGTCAAACTTGGCAATTCAACAAGTTTTGCATTCTCTGGTGATTTATTAGGCAGTGATGATGACGATGAGGGTAGTTATTATGATCTGGCGAAAAAAATCTTGGGATTCCTTGGTATTATCAAAGGAGACGAGGATGAAGGGGAGAGCGAAGAAGAAGCAGAAGATGATGGGAATAAGTTTCAGACAAGCATTCCTTTCATTACATTCCCATTGATTCCCGGTTTGGCCTCTATTGATGCAAAATTTCGAGCCGGAGCAGCAATCGGATATAAAGTTGGCGGTTCTGTTCATAATATTGTTGGAATGCTGAAAAAACAGCAAGATGAATCTTTTGGATTCGATCTATCTGCTGCCCTGAAAGGCAACGCTTATGCCGGATTTCAAGTGGGTGTTACAGTAGGTCCTAGCTTTTGATGAATGTCAGTGGTAATATCGGCGCAAAAATCGCTTTAACCGGCAGTGAGGAAGGAAACAACGTTCTTTCAACAAAACTTCATACAGAATTCAAAAATAACAGATATGGACGTCCTACTTTCCAAAAGGCAGTCATCGATGCCAATGGCGAACTGCGCTTGCGCGCGATCATCGATGCCTCTTTGAATACGCAAATCTTAGGATGGGAAAAAACACTATACAGTTATACCTTCGCAGATTGGGAACTTGCCGCAATTCAAGCAGCAATTCTGGCAACCAGAGAAAATGGAAAATGGACAGCGGATGATTCCTTCAACTTCCGCATGCTTGGTGGCAGAGTCAACAAAATGTTAGACAACAAAGATGAGTTGGAAAAAATGATCAGCAAAAAAGAGGAGTCTTATGGTAAGGCTGCTTTTGATGCCAGCCAATCATCCTTTGAAGACGCAAAGCGTATGCTGTATCAATATCAGAACAAAGATACTCCCATGTTTGTAAGCATGGATGAATCTAATTCTGGATTTTTAGATATGAATAAAGTCATCCAGGAAATCCAGCATAGATTCTATGTACAGCTTCGCAGCACCCAAGAAACCATTGCTGCGGAAAGACAGGAAATAGAAGATTTGAAGAATGATAAGGACTACCAGAAATTAGGGATGAAAATCCAAGCCAACCTGAAAAAACATTCAGACAATTTACAAAATATCGCTAAGGCGTCGGCAGGCAACAGCGGAACAAGTGCATCAACAAAAAGAAGTAGAACAGCTGCTGCTCTAACGCCAAGCGAAAAAATTATGAATGCTTATACTACTGGTGGTAAGAACGAAACAGGCTTTCGTTCTTACCTGCGGAACAAATCCAAACAAGAAGCTGTTACAGTTGATTCCCTCATTGCTTATGAGGAAAATCGAAGAAAAGAACTGACACAAAAATCCGAAAATAGAATCCAGCAAATGAAAGAATTTGCAGCAGCTCAGAATATTGCTGAAACAGATAAGACCAAAGGAAGCATTCTGTTGAAGAAGTATAGAGAACTGGGAGGAAAAGCAGTCAATAAAGCATTGTTTACAGATATTTCCTCTTTGCTGAGATATGAACAGAGCAGACTTTTAGAAAGTCGTTCCCAATGGTTCAGCGGAGCAGCTGCGCGATATCATGAACGCAAAGAACGCAAAGAACGCATAGATGAACTGGCAAAAAAATTCCCTGATATCGTACAAAATGGTTCGGATGCGCCAAACACAAGTTTCTTTGACTACTATACGAAAACCATTGGTGCACGTGGGCTTTTCAACAGACTGGACATTTATTCCAATAGAGAACGCTTATTGGCTTACGAACGCAGTACTGCCCAAAAGAAACTCAGTGGTAATGAAGACGGTAGGGCTGCAATGCAAAATAGAGAAGAGCTTCGAAAACTGCTTTCCATGGAATCTAAAGATGCGAATGAGGTACAGAAGTGGCAAGTTCCTATGCAAAAGATGCTCGAGGATGAACGAGTGACCTATATGACTGCTACGAAAGAGGATTTTGTTCAGGCATTGTTAAAGAAACAAAGAGACATGACTTTGAAACAGTCTGTCATGCAAGCTCAGAAAGATAGAAATAGCAAAATTGGCAACTGGTTTTACGAAGCCATAAAAATAGATATCACCATTGACGATCTCATTGCTTATGAAAACAAATGTTTATCTATGATTGCAAATGCAGACAGGCGTCAGCCACATATTGATAGAAAAAACTTCCTCGCAGATCAAAAAACAAAAATAGAAGCCGAGCAGAAAAAAAATCCACAATCTGCGGAAAAAATGCTATATGACACCATTCAGGCTTATTTGGGAAAAGCTCGTAAAACACAAAATAATGTCGTCATTCCTTTTGATAAAGGCACTGGGTTCCAGAAAGATGTTCAGCAGCGCGTTAACAAAGAGGATGCTTCTGTTCAGAAATTGTTCAAAAGTAAGAATTGGACATCTGAAGAAACAGAAGACATGCAGAAGCTGAAAGAAGATCCGTCATCTATATATACTTTGGTACGCAGATATGGACTCAGAAAAGGAACAGCCATAGATCGCAAGGCAAATAAAGAGATCTTATCTGCTTACGTGAGGGAAAAAGGGCCGAAAGAATATACGTTGGAAGATCTGGATAGATTTTATACTTATCAAATCCATGAAGCCACAAAAGCAACACTTCATTCATCTGAGAAAGCAGACCATATCACAATTTTGGAGGCATTGGAGAGTATGACTGATTACCCCGCAATGCTGAGGAAATACAAGGAGATGGGTCGTGGTAAAAATTTTCTTAGCCATGAACAGAATGATGCGCCCAATTGGGTAACACCCAATATGATTTTGGAATATGAAAGAAGTCGTATGCGTTCTTTGGAGCAGAAACATTTGGATCGTATAGAAGCTTTGCGGACTGCGGAAAGCGGAACTGCGGAAGAACAGGAACAAGCAATCAAAGAGTATGCAGAAAATTCCAAACGCTTCAATGTAAAAGGAAGTGATGAAAGCGTAAAAATTTCTTTGCAGGATATTATCAACTCGGAAATTGCTCGTCAGGCGATGAAAATGTCTGTTCATGACCAAAGAATCGCACAGCTTCGTTCAACAGATCCTGAAATGACCGATGAAATGAAGATTAGTGCTTATGATGGTAATCGTTTCGAGCCTGCAAAAGAAGATGTCGACCGTATTTACAGCCAGTACGAACAAAAGATTGCATCGAATCCTGCTTCTATGGCTGAAGAACTGACTGCATTTGAAACACAGGAAAAAGAAAAGCAAGAAGAACGTCAGAAACAGTGGAAGAAATTAGAAACAGATATTTCTGATAGGATAATCATATTAGTGGAACAAGCTGAACAGTGTATGAAAGTTGTACAGGACACAGAAAGTGCCATCAAGAATCCTGACGCTATTTTTGCAAGCGAAGCTAATACAAACAATTATGTTGCAAACGTATTGGATAAAACAAAAACAGGCATGCAGCAAGTACCTGAAATTCTCAAAAACAATGGTCAATGATGAATGCATATAGGAGGAAGAAACATGACAATACGAGATAGTTTTCTGGCATTTGCAGAGAAAAATCATCTGCCGGTGAAGGAAAAACAAGAAAATGGTACAAGTATTTTTTCTTTCCAAATCAGCGGAGAAAAGGGGAAATATGGCGCTTATGCCATGTGCTTAGAAGATGAACGAATGCTGACATTCTTTGTGGATTGCAACATTCGCGTAGAAGAATCCCAAAGAAATACCATTAATACATATTTGATGGAACTGAATTATCAGCTGAAGATGGGTACATTCCAATTAGATCCAACCACTGGCGATGTTACTGTTCGCGCATGTCAGTATATCTTCGGTGATGAAGCGGAACAGAAGTTTTTGGTTGAACGTGTCGTCCTTCTTTGTGGTTTAATTGCAGACCACTATTGTCACGATATTATTAAACACCTTCCCGAATAATCTCATAACCAAAACAGGCATATTGAATTTTCCGATGAAACAGGATGTTCGATATGTCTGTTTTTTTCTTTCAAACAATAGGAATCGCATTGACAATAAACGACATTGCGTAGTACAATAATAACGACAGGATGTAGTTAAAGGAGGTGTGTGAACATAAGTATCAGTGATTCTGAAATGAAGGTCATGGAAAAACTTTGGGCGTACGGGCATATGATTTCTGTTGCTGATGTGGTTGCAGCATTGAACGATGACGGGGAAAATTGGACACATCAGACAGTCGGAACATTTTTGAAAAGATTGGAAACAAAGGGGATTGTTTCTGCATCAAAAAAGGGGAAGAGCTTATATTATTTTCCTTTGCTAAGCAAAGAGCAGTTTTACGCAAAAGAAGCTGATCACTTTTTGCAGTCAAAATTTAAGGGGTCTTTGAAGAATTTTTTGGCTGCCTTTTCCAGTGAAAAAAAGCTCAGTGAAAACGAAATACAGGATTTAAAGGACTGGTTTGATGGACTTAATCATAAATAGAGCCTTTGTATGTGTTTTATTGCTTTCTATTGGCGGGTTTATTGCAAGCAGTATCTATTTACTGTCTGAAAAATTGATCTTTCGGATTACATCTGCCAGATTTATGGTATTCATCAATACAGTGGTACTGCTTTCCTTTGTTATCCCGTTTTATTTTCCAGTATCCATATCGGATGGCAGCGAATACTGTTTTACGCATTATGATCTTGTGATACTGGAAGGGGCGGATTTATGCAGCAATTTTGCAGCCTATTGGAGAAGTACTTTTCCGTTTACGGACTGCATAGATCATATATGGTTTGTGGGTGTACTCCTTTTTTTCATCACAAAAGCCATCTTATATGTGTATACAATTTCAAGAATAAAGGGGAAAAGTTTTCAAATAGAAAGTGACATTTGGTTAGAGATATTTAAAAACATCAGAAAAGAACAACAAAAAAAAGATGTACTACTGGTTGGAAGCAATGATACACAAAGCCCTTTTACCGTAGGCATCAAACAGAAATATATTGTGATACCGGCAATTATGATAAACACACTGGATGCAGAGGAAATTGATTTCATTTTGCGACATGAATATTGCCATGCTTTGCGAAACGACGTAGCCAGAAAAGTTATCATACTGGTTTTTAGCTGTCTAAACTGGTTCAACCCGTTATATTTCCTTTTAAAAGAAAATCTCTCCGCCTGGATAGAAATTGCATGCGATGAGGCAGTAACAGAGAATTTTGATGAAAGACAAAGGAAAAAGTATGCCAGTCTGATTATCAAATCATTGGAGCTGGAAAATACTGCACATCTCAGTCATTTCTACTGTGTATATTACAGCGAGACGAGCATAAAAAACTATAAGCGAAGAATTCTGGAAGTATTAAGAGGGAAAAAGAATGTTGCTGCATATGGAAAGGTAGTAGCTATATCATTGGCAGTGATTTCTTTGGTTTGCAGCAATATCGTCGCAAAAGAAGCCGATATCCCTGTAAATATGTTCTTTTCCAATCAAGCAGTGATATTTGATGCCAATGATTTTGAAATAGTATCGCTGCCCGCAGAAGAATAACAAAACTATGTTAAAGAACTGAATGCACGACAAGCGTATTATAATGAATGTCAGCTGTATTTTGTATAGGGGGAATATGATACAGAAATGACATGTAGAAGAGATGTAACCATATAGTGCATCCAGTATTTTTTATGCAAGTTGCTAAAGGAGTATTTTTATGAAGCATTCTTACAGGAATCGGATAATCTTTGCAGTATTAGCTGTTGGAACGATTATGACTGCCATGCATGCAGTAACAGAAAAGGACAATGCTACGGCAGACACAACTTCTATATCAACAGATAGTCCCACAATGGGAAGTCTGCAAAAGGATCTGATTGCTTATCTAAATGAAAAGCATCCTGAAATTAGATTTGGCAGCAAAAAATACATGGCGTATGTTACAGATGTCTGTATGTATGATAATGCAGATCCTGAACTTGCAAAGTTGCCAAATTATAATGACATTCAATTCTATTGCGCAGAATATCTGCATCAATTGGACGAACAGCAAGTTAAAGGGATACTACCTTTTCTTGGCTTTAAACCTTCAGAGGAATTTCTGTCAAAAACCGTAGAGGAAATTCAATATGAAGCCACCATAAAGCAAAGACTCGATGACATTGCATATCAAACAACACACAGAGAATAAGTGGGGGAATTTCTGTGATGTGTTCAAATCTATCATAAAAAACTCCTATGCTTTTATATAGCATAGGAGTTTTTTATATAAATATCAGCGATTCAGTACAATGAGAATTACCAACAAAAAGTTCTTTTATATTTGCGTCGTTCCTTCTTTTCCTTTTAAACGGAAATACAATGTTCCTGCCACAACCAAGGAAATGGAATCCACAATAGGCTGTACCCACATGCACCCGTAAAGAGGCATCAGCCAATCCATGAAAAAGAGCAGGGGAATATCCAAAACACCTTTTCTCAATACAGAAGTAATGAGAGATTCTTTTACTTTCCCCATTGCCTGAAACTGGATAATCATCGGATAGCACAGGGACATCATGGGCATTGCTGTTACCATTCTCCGCAAAAAGCCAGCACTATATGCAATGGTTGTTGCGTCTTCAATAAACAGAGCTGAGAGCTGTGGTGCAAACAACTCATAACAGATCAGGCAGAGCATAGAAAAGGAAAAAGAAATCATACAGCCAAAACGAAAAGATTTCCGTCTTCTGATTTGGTTGCCAGAGGCATAATTGTAAGCCAATAGGGGAAGCAGACCGCTAGAGACGCCAATGGAAAAATAAAGCGGCAACTGATCCAATTTTTTAACGATACCTAATGCTGCAACAGCTTCTGTGGCATATTTTGATACAAATTTCGCTTGTGCAGCGATGGCTACAACAGTCAGAGCATATTGGACAGCGGAAGGAAATCCAACGGACAAAATGCTTTTTAAATGCAATTTGGCATAACGGAGATATTGAGGATTAATATGGATCACAGAGCTTTTCCTCATACGATATAAAGAAAGAAGGAAAAATGCTGTTGCTAAAACATTAGAAAGTGCTGTTGCCATACCTGCACCAATAGCACCCAAACCAATAAACTGTGGCAATACAAATAATGGATCTAGAATGATATTGATAATACCGCCCAAAGAAACGCCGAAGGAGGCTAAAGCGGCGCTGCCTTCCGCTCGAATGAGGTTCGCAAGAAGTGTATTCAATACAGTAAATGGGCCACCCAGAATAACCACATATTTTGCGTATCCCATTGTAAGGGCAAATGTTTCTTCCGCCGCTCCACAAAGAAAGAGAATGGGTCGGGCCATAAGGAAAAAGACAACCGAAAACATACATGCGCATATAAGTCCTCCCCAAAAAGAAACGGAAGCAATCTGTTTTGCACGTAATGGCTGCTTTTTCCCCAATGCCCTGGCAATGGCACTGGCACCTCCGACACCAAACAGATTGGAAATCGCAGTCAGCATAACAAATGAAGGGGCGGCAATGGTGATGGCGGCCGTTTGATGAGGATCATTGAGCATACCTACAAAATAAGTGTCTGCCAAATTATATATCAGTGCAATCATTTGACTGACAATCGCAGGAATGATTTGTTTATATACAGCCTGGTGAACAGGCAACGTTTCGAAAATGGCAGTGCGATCTGAAGCATTCATGACAGCATCTCCTTTTCTTCGTTTTTGATATTTTCGTAAGCGGTTTGTAAAAGGCGATAAAATATCTCTTGCTCTTCTTCCGTCATACCGGACAATAATCTTAAAACAGTTCGTTCTCGATTATGTGCCATTGTTCTGCCAAGCTCCATTCCTTTTTCCGTGGGAGAAATGGTACGGCACCTTCCATCTATCGAAGAAGGGGAGGGAGTGACCAATCCTTTTTCTTCTATCCTTTGTACAAGACCACGGGCAGTTTGATGGGTGATTTCCAAGTAATCTTTTAAATCTGTGACTGTACTCTGAGGATTTGCCAGAAAAAATTGGAGGCTATCAGCCTGGCTGGTAGTCAAGTCAAGGGCTTTCAGATGACGATTTCTATTTTTAATGAGGGTATTTGCCAATTTTAAAATCAAACGCCCTAACTGATGCGCATTTTCATAAACCATAAAATCCTTCCTTTCTGAATCATATGCTTATGATCACAATTATTGTACAGCATGCTGTATATATAGTCAATAAAAGCTGCTCTGTAAAGCATTTCCAGTACAAATCTAGGAAAGTTATCATAATCTCATTTTGAGTAGCAAAAAGTTATTTATACAATAACATGCAAATTGAAGCAACATACAAAAAGGCCATTCCCCAGTTTCATAACGGAAAGGAATGACCTCTTTGGCTGTTGTTAAAAAAGTATTGTTTATGTTGTGCTATTCAGATTTTCCAATGCCAAATTTACATTTTCAATCTGATTGGAGTCTGGATACAAAGACTTGATTTTTTCGTAATACTCTTTTGCTTTCGCAGTATCCTTTTCTTCCTCAGCGATTTTTCCTAAATAATAATAGGTGTCATCAATAAAGTTTTCTGATGATGTATAATTCAGGCATTTTTCCAGATAAGGCTTTGCATCTGTAAAATTGTTGCTCAAAAATTCGCTTTTACCTTTTGTATATAAGGAATTTGCCGCCTGCGGATATGCCTGTGTTTTCACAGATTCGTATTTTTGCAAATCTTCCTCACTGAATCCAACTGTTTCAATGCTGTCCAATGTAGCAACACATTCTTCAAACTTCTTGTCGTTCAGCTGAGAAACTGCTGTTTCTAATAATTCCAGATTGGCCTGTTTTGTTTCTTCGCTGCGCAGCTGTTTATTTTCTGCTTCCAGTGTTGTTACTTTTTCACGCATTGCCAAAACTTCTTCTGGCGTCATATTTGTTTCGCCCTGATAACTTTCTACTTGCGCCTGCAATGTTTCAATGGTTTTATCTTTATTTTCATTGATCGCGGGCAAAACAAGAACCAGCAAAACAAGGGCAGTTGCTACAATACCTACACCAAAAGCAATCAGATCACGATGTTCCAATGCGCCAATTTTTTTCTTTTCAGAACGTTTATAGCGGGGCATAGGAGGCGCACTATCTGTTTTTTTCACAGATATACCCTGTGCAACTTCAGCACCGGAGACACGTTTTTTCTGCTTGCCAACAGAACCCCTGCGTTCCTTACCAAGTTCCTGACTATATCGAAGGGCAATGGGGTTATTTACATCTTTACGCAATACCGCATCTATAAAGTGCTGAGCACGCTTTTCATTATGTTCCATCAGACAACACAAAGTCATCAAGTTATTGGCATCAATAAAGCCTGGGCTTAAATCCAGACTTTTCTTCAGCTGAATGATGGCAAGATCATCACTTCCCTGATGGAGGTAATGCAGTGCCTGATTATACAGGCGCACAGCATCATTGTACTGATCCATTTCTCTGGCATGCTTCTGCAAATATTCAATATATCCGGCAGCAGGATTATTTTCACTGACCAGAGAGTTGCTGACAATCCAATGCTTCAACGCGTCTGCCATACGTCCCGTTTCTGCGTAGACCAATCCCAGCAGATTCCGTGCCTGATAGTTATTTTTATCAAATAAAATACTCTGTTCCAATAAGGTTGCCGCAGCAGAAAGATCCTGCGCCAAAGCCGCTTCCAAACCGTCATTATATAAACGGATAGAAGCGTTTCGTGCTTTTTTAAAGATATATGTATCTACACCGCAGGAAGGGCAGAGAAAGCCATTTGGAACAATATTGCCACAGTTAGGGCATTTCATAATCCATCGACTCCTTTACGCTTCCTCAGCCTGGCTGGCAGAGGGATCCTGTGGTTTGTTTTCTTTTGCAATATGCTGTAAAATGTCCAGCAGATCCTGCATCTGAGAAGGCTGCAAGGCACTTTGTATATCATCCAGCTCCATCAAAGGCTGGTATTTTTTCAATTCTTCTTTAAAGTTCAACATCTATATATTCCTCCAATCACAATGAAAGTATATATTCTCGAATTTCGCCAATCATGTATAAAGAACCGCAGCACAGAATCATGTCTTCCGAATCTGTTATTTCCAGTGCGCGGTCAAAAGCACGCGGAATTTCTTTTTCCAGTATCACTGGTTTATGGAAATGGGCTGTTGCCTTTGCAAGAGATCCCAAATCCAGTTTTCTCTCACTCAAAGGTTCCGTCAGAACAGCTTGATGAATCAAAGGGAAAATTTCTGACAACATAAGCGGATATTCTTTATCGCCCAGTACACCAAGCACCAATGTGATTTTTTTCCCATTCACATAATGGGGCAAAGACTGTGCCAATTTCGCAATACCATCTGCGTTGTGCGCACCATCCAAAAGCACAAGAGGATGCTTTTTCACAACTTCCATGCGTCCATTCCAAGAAGCATGCAAAATTCCTCTGCGAATGGTTTCTTCTGTCAAAGGCAGTCCAAGCTGCTGCAAAATCGCACAGGCATTCAATACTGTTATACAGTTGGAAATTTGGTAATCGCCCGAAAGAGGCAGTGTCATTTCTTGATAATCAATAAGATGATTTTTCACGGAAAAAATGGTTCCGTCAAAATCCTGTTTGTGAACGGAAATCTGATTTTCAGTTTCGCAGTAAAAAGGAGCGGAAAGAGCCTGCGCCATTTCCTTAGCCATATTATATACTATTTTTTCCTGAGAATACAACACCACAGGGCAATTTTTCTTGATGATTCCGCATTTTTCACGGGCAATATCAGAAAGTGTATTTCCCAAATAATCCATATGATCCATGCTGATGGACATAATGAGACTTAAAAGAGGTGCTTCAATCACGTTTGTCGCATCATATGTTCCGCCCAATCCAACTTCCATAACAGCTATATCTACCTGTTGTTCCGCAAAATAATGGAATGCAGCAGCTGTAACGATTTCGAAAAGAGTTGGAACATCTTCTCCTGCCGCTGCCATCGCTTCACAATGCGCACGCATCAGAGAGATTTCCTCCGCAAACTGTTCGTCAGAAATTTCCTGACCATTGATGACAAAACGTTCATTATAACGATGCAGATGAGGTGACGTATAAGAAGCCGTTTTACAGCCGCTTTCGCGCAGCACAGAAGAAAGCATTGCAACGGAAGAACCTTTCCCATTTGTTCCTGCCACGTGAATACAGCGCAGCTTTTTTTCTGGATTGCCAAGTCTTTTCAGCAATGCTTGAATACGGGATAAACCGGGAACAGATGCAAATCCTACTTCTTCTTCGAGATATTTGATTGATTCCATATAATTCATGTTACACACCTCTGCTTTTAGTCTGTATTTCATTATATCAGGTATGGAATTTTCTGCAAGTTTCTTCGGAAATCTACAAAGTTTTTTAGGATTTTTTTAAATATGATGCAACAAGAAAGAAAAGGTTGTCGGAAATGAAGGAAAAAGGTATAATAAATAAGATTGAGGAATCGAAGGAGGCAACTAGATATGGATGAACATGGCAATCGAAGCGATGAACAGGCAAGCCAGCAGCAAAGCCGGGCACCTGAACAAAGACGTTCGATGCAAAGAGATATGGAGGAAGAATTTTCCACCACTTATTTCCCCCGCAGAGACAGAAGCAATACCACATATTACGGGCAGCACACAGCTCGTCCTTCTGCTCCACGGGAAAGTACAAGAATCAAAGAAGAAAAGGCAGCAGAACCTCAGCGTATGGAAGAGGAAAGTGTGACAAAAATTCCACGGCGAGATCCTGAGTTTGAAAACACTTATGTTCCACGCAGAGCTTCCAGAGAAGAAGAATGGAACAGTCGTATGGAACGAGAGCTGCAGGAAACCACCATGTATCGTAAGGTGGAACCGACCAAAGAACGCAGAGAAAGTTCCCGTATAGACTCGTCTCGCAGAGATACATCTCACAGAGAAAGCTCCCGCAGAGAAACAGTATATCGTGAGCCAAGCAGCAGAAGCACAACGGAACGCTCGAAACCGAAAAAGCATAAACGGAAACTTTCAAAAGGTTTCAAAGGGCTTATTGTACTTGTTGTTGCGCTGATGATCGGCATTTTCTCTTTCCAATTTATGAAAGGGATCATGATGATGGATGGCAGTACAGAAAACCTGACCGGTGAAACAGTTTCCGTTACCATCCCTTCCGGCTCTACAACATCCGATATTGCAAATATTCTGAAGGAACAGGGATTGATCTCCAACATCTTTACATTCCGTTTGAGCAGTAAAATCAACGGATACGACGGAACGTATCAGATGGGTACCTATGATGTGGATACAGGTATGACACCGACACAGATTATGGCGCTTCTGCAGTCCGGTGAAGTCAGCACGAAGAACAAACTGACCATTCCAGAAGGCTACACTGTAAAACAGATTGCGGATCGTGTAGCTGAAACAGGTATTTGCACTGCTGAAGAATTTATCACAGAAGCCAACACAGGTACATTCCCCCACAGCTTCCTGAAGGATCTTCCGGATCGTGAATACCGTCTGGAAGGCTATCTCTTCCCTGATACTTATTTCCTGACAGAAAATATGACTGCTCATGAAATCATTTCCATGATGCTGGATCGTTTCGAGCATATGTATACAAAGGAATATCAGGATGCCGTGGCTGCAAGCGGTCATACACTGGATGAAATTGTTACCATCGCTTCTATGATAGAAAAAGAAATCACACTGGATGAAGAACGCGCAAGAGCAGCAGGCGTAATCTATAACCGTTTGGAACAGGATATGTCTTTGGGTATTGACGCTACTGTACTGTATGCCGTTGGAAAAACAGGCGGAGAACTGACACAGGCAGATTTGCAGACAGATTCTCCTTACAATACCAGATTGAACAAAGGTCTGCCTTTAGGCCCTATCTCCAATCCCGGTGAAGCATCCTTTAAAGCTGCTTTGTATCCAGAAGATAATGACTATTTGTATTATGTAGTAGAAGCAGCTGGTCAGAGCAACCATGTATTCTGCAAGACCAATGAAGAATTCCTGGCTGCCAAAGAAAAATATCAGGCAAGCCTGGCACAGTAATTTTGAGGAGAGAATAAAGAATGAATTATGTAACAGACGATACCATGAACGCCTATCTGCGCACAGTACAGCCTATGTATGATGGTGTTCTGGGTGAAATCCAGCGGGAAGCCATTGCGGCAGAAGTACCCATTATCCCGCTGGAAACAGCAAGACTTTTGAGCGTACTTCTGACCATGCAGAAGCCAAAACATATTTTGGAAATCGGTACTGCTGTGGGATTTTCAGCAGGACTCATGTGCCGTTACCTGCCGGAAGACGGTACGGTAACAACCATTGACCGCTTTGAAGTGATGCTGAAAGACGCAAGAGTAAACATCAAACGAATGGGACTGGAAGACAAAATCAAAATCCTGGAAGGCGATGCGGCAAATATCCTGCCCACACTGGAAGGCCCTTACGATGTAATTTTCCTGGATGCAGCAAAAGGGCAGTATGGCAATTTCCTGCCTCACTGCCTGCGCCTGCTTCCTGTTGGCGGTCTGCTGATTGTTGATGATGTGTTGCAGGGCGGCACCATTGCGCAGACCCGTTTCAGTGTGCCTAGACGGCAGAGAACCATCCATAAACGCTTGCGGAACTTCCTGTGGGATATTACACATAATGATGCCTTGGAAACTTCCATCATTCCCATTGGGGATGGCATGGCACTTTGCTATAAGAAGAAAGAAATTCCTGTAACACTAGAAGGAGAACAAAATGATGCAGAATAAAATCAAACCAGAATTGCTGGCACCTGCCGGTGATCTGGAAAAATTAAAAATCGCGGTACTGTATGGTGCAGATGCCGTTTACATTGGCGGCGAAGCATACAGCCTGCGTGCAAAAGCGAAAAATTTCGATAAAGAAGCTATGGCAGAAGGGATCCGTTTTGCCCATGAACATGGTGCAAAAGTATATGTCACAGCCAATATCTTTGCTCACAATGCAGATTTTGAAGGTATGGCTGACTATTTCAAAGAAATTTATGAACTTGGTGCTGATGCTGTACTGATTTCTGACCTGGGTGTATTTGCTGTGGCAAGAGAAGCGGCTCCTGATCTGGAAATCCATGTTTCTACACAGGCAAACAACACCAACTACCAGAGTGCCCGCATGTGGTATCAGTTGGGTGCGAGACGTGTGGTTGTTGCCAGAGAACTTTCCCTGCGTGAAATTCGCGAAATTCGCGAAAAAATTCCTACGGATATGGAAATCGAAGCCTTTGTTCATGGTGCTATGTGCATTTCTTATTCTGGCAGATGCCTGCTGAGCAATTACCTCAGCGGTCGTGATGCCAATAAAGGCGCTTGTGCCCATCCCTGCCGTTGGAAATACCATTTGGTTGAAGAAACACGTCCCGGTGAATATATGCCCATTGAAGAAAACGAAAGAGGTACTTACATTTACAATTCTAAAGACCTTTGTATGATCGACCATATTCCTGATCTGGTCGAAGCCGGCGTAGTCAGCCTGAAAATCGAAGGCAGAATGAAAACTCCTTTCTATGTTGGCACAGTTATCAAGGCATATCGTCAGGCAATTGATGATTATTTCGAAGATCCAGCAAAATATGAACAGAAACGCGAGTATTATCTGGATGAAGTATCCAAAGCAAGTCATCGCGACTACACAACCGCATTCTATTACGGCAGACCTGATGGCAACCAGCAGGTTTATACCAACAATTCCTATATCCGTCCTTATGACTTCATTGGCGTGGTACAGGAAGCAAGTGATGCAGAAGGTTATGCATGGATCGAACAGCGCAATAAATTCTCTGTGGGAGAAGAAATTGAAGTCATGCCCGCAAAAGGCCCTTCATTCTCTATGACTGTAACAGAAATTTATAACGAGGCTGGCGAATCTGTTGAATCTGCGCCGCATCCCCAGGAAAAACTGCGGGTGAAATTCTCCCAGCCAGTACAGCCTTTTGACATGATGCGTAAATTTCTTTCGGATACGAAATAAAAAAACTTGATTTTCAATGGATTTCCATTTATGCTAATAAGTGTAACAATTTAGTAAAGGAAAAGGATAGGGCTTATGGAATTAACACAATGTATCAACTACTTGCTGACAACTGCACAGCATTCTGTGTTTCAGTATCTGAACGGAAAGTTATCGGAATATGATGTGACACCTTCTCAGTATGGGGTACTGAGTTGTCTTTGGCAGCGTGAATTTGCAACACCAAAGCAGATTTCTGAAATTCTTTGTCTGGAAACTTCCACCATTTCTGGTGTGCTGGACAGAATGCAGAAAAAAGGACTCATTGACCGTGTGATCAATCGGAATGACAGACGGGAAGTGCGTGTGGTACCGACAGAAAAGGGGAAAGCATTGGAAGAACCCATATCCAAAATCATAGATGAAGTCAATGAAGAAGTTTTAAAGTGTTTTACAGATGAAGAAGTGGCACTGCTGAAAAATCAGCTGCGCACGATCGCAGAAGGGAAACATTTCTAATTTCATATGATTTACAGAAGCAGGTGTTTATCGCCTGCTTTTTCTTTATGTATCAGGGCATTCAGCCCTGTGTCCCCTCCAAGGCACGGCAGAGTTTCTGCAGTGCCTTTTTTTCAATTCTGGAAACATAAGAACGGGAGATACCGAGTTTTCTTGCAATTTCCTGCTGTGTCAGTGCATCATATTTGCCTAAGCCATATCTGAGACACACAACGAATCGCTCTCTAGGTGTCAAAACTTTTTCTATGGCAGTGATTAACTTTTGAGATTCTATGGTGAAATCAAGGGCAGCGGCAAAATCCGGCGCATCTGTATTGATGATATCCAGCATAACAATCTCATTTCCATCTCGATCTGTCCCCACAGGCTCATAAAGGGAGATTTCATTCTGTGTTTTTTTGACAGCCCGCAGGTGCATCAAGATTTCATTTTCAATACACCTGGATGCATAAGAGGCAAGTTTACTTTTCTTCTCAGGTTTAAAGGTTTGAATCGCTTTGATCAACCCCACTGTTCCAATGGAGATCATTTCTTCCGTATCTTTTGGAGAAGTGGTATATTTTTTTGCAATGTGTGCCACTAAACGCAGGTTGTGCAAAATCAGACGTTCTTTTGCCTCCGCTTTTTCCTTTTCCGTACCTTGAAAGTAAATCTCCAGCGTTTTCTGTTCCTCCTGAGAGGAAAGCGGTTTGGGAAAAGAACCGCTTCCACTACATGCACAGGCCCCCATCAGACAAAAAAATGCCAGCAGCAAAATCGCCACCCCCGTTTTTGCGATTGATTTATTCTATGCAGCTGCCCTTTTGTCTGTGCCTGTCAGAGAATGTTTGAATCTGTCCTTTTTTGCAGGGACAAGAGAGGACATGGCAGAATTTGCAGGACGAAACATCGAAAAAGCAAGTCAAAATCAGGTATAGTGGAAGTCGAGAGGAGGAAAATTATGGAGATAACATGGAAAACATTGGATCATATTTTGATGGTAAAAATCAACGGTGATATAGATCATCACACATGCGAAATACTGCGGCAGCAGGTGGATCAGGCTTTGGAAAATACCAACAGTCGCAGCATTCTTTTCAGTTTCGCGCAGGTGTCTTTTATGGACAGCTCTGGCATTGGTGTACTTATTGGACGGTATAAACTGGTGCAACGTCTGGGCGGCAGAATTGCAGTCGCTTGCCCCAGTGACCGCATCAGAGAGATTTTTCGTCTATCCGCCCTTGATAAACTCTTTCCGTTTTTCGAAACCGAAGAAGCTGCTCTTGCGGATTTGAAAGGGGGAATGAAAAAATGAGAAATCAAATGCGGATTTTTTTCGACGCTGTTTCCGAAAACGAAGCCTTTGCCAGACTGGTAGCAGCCGGCTTTTTTGCCCAGCTCAATCCTACCATAGCTGAAATCACAGATGTGAAAACAGCTGTTTCTGAAGCCGTCACAAATGCAATCATTCATGGGTATGAAGGAAAGGGCGGAACAGTAGAACTATTTTGTGCATATGATGAGAACAGACTGCAAATAGAAGTTGCCGACCGAGGCATAGGCATCACAAATATTGCTCAGGCAATGGAACCGCTGTATACATCAAAGCCTGAGCTGGAACGTTCCGGTATGGGATTCACCATCATGGAAACTTTTATGGATAAAATGCGTGTAGAAAGCATTCCTCATTTCGGTACCAGAGTATATATGGAAAAAGACCTCAAAACGGAATGAGGTGACAGCCTTGGATCGAACACGGGAATACATTCGTCAGGCACAGGAAGGAAATCAAGAAGCAAAAGAAATGCTGCTCCAAGAAAATACGGGATTAATTTGGAGCATTGTAAAAAGATTTTATGGGCGTGGATATGATCCGGAGGATTTATACCAAATTGGTGCCATTGGGCTGCTCAAGTGTATCGACAATTTTGATTTTTCATATGATGTGAAATTCTCCACCTATGCCGTTCCGATGATTATGGGAGAAATTCGTCGTTTTTGTCGGGATGACGGCATGCTGAAAGTCAGCCGTACACTGAAAACACTAGCTGCACAAGCAGGGCAGATGCGAGAAAAAATGACAAAAAATCTCGGTCGAGATATCACATTACAGGAATTGGCAAATGGCCTTGGAATTGCATTAGAGGAACTTTTGCCTGCATTAGAAGCTACAAAAGATGTAGAAAGCCTATCTGCTTCGTTGTTTGAAGGAGAAAACGGCAAAAAGACGGAGTTAGAAGAGCGCCTTGGGAAAGCGGAAGAAGAAGAAATCGTCGACCGTTTGTTTCTAGAAGAAGCCCTAAACACACTGCCTCATAGAGAACGGCAAATCTTAATGCTGCGGTATTTTGGAGATCTTACTCAATCTCAGATTGCGAAACGCCTAGGCATATCCCAAGTACAGGTTTCCAGAATTGAAAAACGTGTGTTATCACAAATGCGGGAAAAGTACGGAAACCAAAGAAGATAAGCTAAACAAAAAAGGATTTCACCCCAAGCAGGAGGAAATCCTTTTCTTTTATCAATCTATTTTGCGACCGCATTTCGGACAAAACGTAAAGTCTTCTGAAAGCAAATAACCACATTCGGGACAATGGCGTTCATGATATGGATCAGACCCAACAATGGTTAAATCTTCATCTTCCAACGTCACAGATTCTCCTCTGGCAATGGCTTCACCTTTTTCTTTGGGAATGGAAAATACAGTATTGCAGCAGCTGGAAACAGCGAAATACCGTCGATTCCACTTAAATATGGGAATGAAAAAGAATGTAAAACAAGTATATGTCATAAATACAGAAATGCTGCCGTAGCGACCGCATTTTTTGCAGATAATGGTTTGTATAAAGTCCAGAGCCTTCTGTGCCGTATTAATTCCGCCAATAAAAATCATAAAAACACCTCATTTGAAAAGAAAATCATTATTTTGTCGAATTCTATTTTACTTCGGTTGATATCCATGATAAAATATTTCCAAATAAATTGCAACGGATTTTTCAGAAAGGGAGGATTGGATATGAAAGTAGCAAAATTGGTATTAAGTGCCGTATCTTTGGCAGTAGCAGCAGGCATGCTGACACTGTCTATCATTGATATGCTTACCAGAGAAGAATACTAAAATTATAATTTTCTCAGTGCAAAAGGTATAATGCATACAGTATTGGGGCAAAATCTGAGAAAACAGGCAGATTCAAGAAAAAATACGCAAAAAATTCCAAAAAAATGCAAAGATTTTCTTTGTAGAAATGAAATTTTGTGGTATACTATGGAAGTGAGCGGTTGCACTGCCGAGATAAATTCGCAGCCGCATCATTGAAAAGAAAAAGAGGAGGAATTGAATATGGTAAAAGTTGGTATTAACGGATTTGGTCGTATTGGTCGTCTGGTATTCCGTGCTGCGATCGAAAGAGGCGATGTAGAGGTTGTTGCAGTTAACGATCCTTTCATCGATCTGGATTACATGATGTACATGCTGAAATATGATTCCGCACACGGTCGTTTCAACGGCAAAATGGAAGCAAAAGACGGCAAACTGGTTGTTGAAGGTCATGAAGTAACAGTTTACAACTGCATGGATCCCAAAGACATCCCTTGGAAAGAAGCTGGTGCTGAATACGTACTGGAATCCACAGGTCTGTTCACAACAACGGATAAAGCATCTGCTCACTTCAATGGTGGCGCGAAAAAAGTTATCATTTCCGCTCCTTCCGCAGACGCCCCTATGTTCGTTATGGGTGTAAACAACGAAACATATACAAAAGATATGACAATCGTTTCCAACGCATCCTGCACAACAAACTGCCTGGCACCTCTGACAAAAGTTATCGATGATAACTTCGGTGTAGTAGAAGGTCTGATGACAACAGTTCATTCCACAACAGCTACACAGAAAACAGTTGACGGTCCTTCCAAGAAAGACTGGAGAGGTGGTCGTGCTGCTTCCGCAAACATCATCCCTTCCAGCACAGGTGCTGCAAAAGCAGTAGGTAAAGTTATCCCTCACCTGAACGGCAAACTGACAGGTATGTCCTTCCGTGTACCTACAATCGACGTATCTGTTGTTGACCTGACATGCCGTCTGGAAAAACCTGCAACATACGAAGAAATCAAAGCAGCTATCAAACATGCTTGCGAAAACGAAATGAAAGGCATCATGGAATACACAGATGAAGACGTTGTATCTTCTGACTTCCTGTCTGATGCACATACTTCCATCTTCGACGCAAAAGCTGGTATTGCGCTGAACGACAACTTTGTAAAACTGGTTGCATGGTATGACAACGAATGGGGTTACAGCAACAAAGCTCTGGACCTGATCAAACACATGTACAAAGTAGATAACGAATAATTTCTTATCTGTTTGACAAAGAGATATTATGAGAGCCAAAGGATTTATCCTTTGGCTCTTTTTTGTGGTATCATTTCAAAATAAAAACCACTGCCAAATTCTTGACAGCGGTTCTATATTACGCTTCTTCTTCAAAGCGTTTTTTCAATACAACATAGTGATTGTAATTGCTCTTGTCTCCGCCATTGTCCGGGAAAAGACAAAAGGGAAGACTATCTGTGTCTCTGTGTTGCTTCACACAATCACAGCATTTGCCATGATTGGGGCAAGTTGTTTTGGGACAAGCACATTCAGTAACATTTGGACAACTCATGCCATAACCTCCTTCAACAATTCCGCAATTTCCTCTGCTTTTGCCACTCTGCCAGCGATCAGTACCTTTTGGTCATATACTAAGGCAGGTGTTGTCATGACGCCATATGCTGCAATTTTGCTGAAATCAGTAACATGTTCTACGGGCATTTCTTTGCCAAGCATCTGCAAGGCCTCCACAGTGTTTTTCTCCAAAGTGTTGCATTTTGTGCAGCCGCTTCCAAGAATTTTCACCATGGAAGATACTTCATTTTTTTCTGTTTTTTTCTTTCCAAATAAACCCATTTTAAAAACTCCTTTCTAATTTAAAACATGAATGAGCAAGCATTAAATAAATAACCAATAAAAGTAATACCAACAGTAACAATAACGGTAAATGTAAGCAGCAGTTTTGGTTTCACTGCTTTTCTCAGCATAATCAAAGAGGGCAGAGACAGAGCTGTTACAGCCATCATAAATGAGAGAACTGTTCCAAGTCCAGCACCCTTAGCGAACAAACTTTCCGCAACAGGAATTGCGCCAAAAATATCTGCATACATAGGAACGCCAACCAGAGTGGCAAGAGGCACAGAATACCAATGACTGCTTCCCAAAAGTGCTTCCACATATCCAGCCGGAATAAAGTTATGAATGGCGGCGCCAATCCCAACACCAATAAAAATATAGGGTGCCACTTTTTGAATGGTAGACATAAGCTGTTCTTTGGCATATACAATACGATCACGCTGCGTCAAGGATTCCGCTTCCAAATCAATAGCAGGGGCAGAACGGATAAAGTCTTCCACATAAGCCTCCATTCCCAATTTTTCAATCAATAGTCCCCCAAGAACCGCCAGCACCAAACCAACGATTACATAAGCCACAGCAATTTGGAGTCCAAAAATGCCAGTAATCAAGAGCAGGGAACCGAGATCTACCAGAGGAGATGAAATCAGAAAAGAAAATGTAATCCCTACCGGCAATCCTGCACTTGTGAATCCAATAAAAAGAGGAATAGAGGAACAGGAACAAAAGGGCGTTACCGTTCCCAAAAGCGCAGCAAAAATATTTGCTGATAAACCACGAAACTTAGATAAGATCTGCTTTGTACGCTCCGGCGGAAAGAAGCTTTGGATATAAGAAATACCAAATATCAACACCGAAAGCAGGATAAATATTTTTATCACATCGTAGAAGAAGAATTGCAAACTCCCGCCAATCCTACTTTCCAAATCTAATCCAAACTTAGACAACAAATCACCAATCAAAGTATTGAGCCATTTCATGCCTAGAATCTGATTTTGAATAAAATTCCAAACTTCCAAAATATAAACCCCCAATATATTTATATATTTAAAATTATCTATTTGTTATATAAAACATATGACTTATATAACAAATTATTTCTCAGATACAAAGATCACATCATCTTTGGCCATTTCAGCTGTTCTCTGTAAAAACTGAGCTACTTTTTGAAACTGATCCGCATTTAAGCGATAATGCATCCATTTGCCTTCTTTTCGTCCAATCACCAGATCAACATCACAAAGTATTTTCATATGGTGGGAGAGAGTGGGCTGCGTGATATGCATTTCATCTAACAGCATGCAAGCACATCTTTCTTCGCCTTGGAGCATTTCTAAGATTCGCAATCTGTTTTCATCCCCAAGGGCCTTAAAAATTTTTGCCAGTTGGTTGGGCTGTACTGTCATATTCTCACCTCATATTCATAATCGTCTATATAAGTATATAAAACACATTGATAATTGTCAATATATAAATGAATGTATTTGAAAAACAGTCAAAAAAAAGTGGGGGAGTGAAATAAAAAAGGATGGGAATATTTCATCCCATCCTTGAATCCGTTTCTGATTCTTATTTGAAGTATCTGTTGTACAGGCCCAGGAATGCTTTACCGTGTCTAGCTTCGTCACGACCCATTTCGTGTACTGTGTCATGGATTGCATCCAGGTTAGCCAGTTTTGCACGTTTAGCCAGATCGAATTTACCAGCGCAAGCACCGTTTTCAGCATCGATACGCAGTTCCAGATTTTTCTTTGTGGAGTCTGTTACAACTTCGCCCAGCAGTTCAGCGAATTTTGCAGCATGTTCAGCTTCTTCCCAAGCAGCTTTTTCATAGTACAGACCAACTTCAGGGTAGCCTTCTCTATGAGCAACTCTTGCCATAGCCAGGTACATACCAACTTCTGTGCATTCGCCTTCGAAGTTAGCTCTCAGGTCAGCCATGATGTCTTCGCTGGAACCCTGTGCAACACCTACAACGTGTTCAGCAGCCCATTCCATTTCGCCTTCCTTCTGTTCAACGAACTTATCAGCGCCAACATGGCAAACAGGACATTCTGCAGGAGCAGCGTCACCAACATGAACATAACCACATACGGAACAAACAAATTTTTTCATAATCATTTTCCTCCTTGAATTAAAAATATATGTAAAATCGAAGTAAACTATTGTTACTTGATAATTATTATAAATTACTACATCCTTTTTGTCAATCCATTTTATAAAAAAATATGAAAATTTGCAAAAAAACTGCATTCTATGATAAACTAGTAAGGCAAAGGAGGGATTTCATATGAAATCACTGGAAATTAACCAGATTTATCATGGTTTTCAATTGAAAAAATGCGAAAAACTGGGAGATATTTCTGCCACGGGATATCTGTTTACCCATATCAAAAGTGGTGCAAGACTTTGTTATTTAGCAACAGAAGACGACAATAAAGTATTTTCTGTTTCCTTTAAAACGCCGCCTGACAACGACTGCGGTACGCCACACATTCTGGAACATTCTGTATTGTGCGGCTCACGAAAATATCAGGCAAAAGATCCATTCAACGAATTGGCAAAAGGATCTTTGAATACATTTTTGAATGCTATGACATATGCAGATAAAACCATGTATCCCATTGCAAGCTGCAATGAAAAAGACTTCCATAATATGATGGATGTTTATTTGGATGCTGTTTTTTATCCCAATATTTACACAAAGAAGGGGATTTTTCTCCAGGAAGGATGGCGCTACGCAGATGGTGGAAACTCTCCAGAAATCACAGGTGTTGTCTTTAACGAAATGAAAGGGGCATTATCCGATCCTGAAAGCAGACTTGCCGGCGTGATCGCGCGCAGTATGTTTGGCAATACCACATATGGTATGGAATCCGGCGGCGATCCGGATGCCATTGCTGATTTGACATATGAAGCATTTCTGGATTTCCATAGAAAATATTACCATCCATCCAATGCTTATTTTTATCTGTATGGTGATATGGATGTCTTTTCTTGTCTGGAACACATTGATACAGCTTATCTTTCTAATTTTAATGTATCAAATGATTTGCCAATTATTACTGAAACCAATGTTCCAAATGCAATGGAGTGGATATCCGCTACTTATCCTGCAGAAGAAAATGAAAATGACCTGGAGAAAGGATATTTTGCCTACAATATAAAGGTAGGAAAATGCACTGACCCCAAACGGATATTAGCAATGCAGCTAGTAGGTTATCTTCTGCTGGAAACAAATGCTTCTCCACTCAAAAATGCACTGCGTGATGCTGATGTTTGTGAAGAAGCAGAAGGCTATTTTGATTCCTCCACATATGAAATGATTTACAGCATCATTGCAAAAAAAGGCAAAAAACAAAATGCCGAAAAATTCAAAAACATTGTTGAAGATGTACTCAAAGATTTGTCCATCCATGATTTTGATCCAGAACTTTTGCAGGGTGGCATTAAAAAACTAGAATTCTTGCTGCGTGAAGAAGATTATGGTTCCAGACCTAAAGGGCTGATTTATAACACACGTTTGATGAAAAGCTGGCTCCATGGCAAAGATCCATTTGAAAGCCTGCATCAAATTGAAATATTTGAGGAATTAAAAGAAGAAATCAAAAATGGATATCTGAAACAATTTATACAAGAAGTTCTTCTGGAAAACCAGGAAAAAACCTGGATTGTATTTATGCCGGAAGAAGGAAAACAGCAAAAAGATGATGCTGCCTTTACTGAAAAAATTTCTGCTCGTATTGCAGCAATGACACCTGCGGAAAAACAGCAGTTAGCAGAAGATAAAAAGGCGCTTTCCGATTTCCAGGATGCGGAGGATACACCTGAAATTCTGGCACAAATTCCACTGCTGCAACGGGAAGATATTTCTCCCGAGCCACAGAGAATATCATTCACAGAAAAAGAACAGGATGGTATTCCTTTTATCCATCTGCCATTGCAGGCAAAAGGCATTGACTATGTAGAGATTTGTTTTGAAACAAATCATTTGCCAAAAGACTTAGTTCCGTATTCTGGATTGCTGGCAGAAGTCTTGAGTAAACTGGATACCAAAGCAACAGATTTTGCGGCTTTGCCTAAGAAAATCGACCAGATTTTTGGCGGACTTTCTTTCTCTAATGATATTTATAGCAAAAGTCAGCAGGAATATCGTGCTTTTGTAGGTATCAACTTTAAAGTACTTTCCGAAGATCTGGCAGAAGCCTTTGACTTTATCAAAGAGGTTATTTTCAGCAGTAATTTTTCTGCTGTGCAGAGTCTGAAAAAGATCGTACAATCCGCAAAATTAAAAGGTGAATTTTTCTTCCAGAATCAAGCTCATTTGGCAGCCATTTATCGGAGTCGTGGTGCTGTTTCTGCTGGAGCTTCTGTAAAAGAACAAACATCTGGTATTGCGTATTTCCATTACTTAACGGAAATTGAAAAACTCTTGAACGAAAAACCTGAGTTTGTCACTGCGCAATTAGAAAAAACAGCAAAATTGGTATTTACCAAAGAAAATGTTACAGCCATTCTTGGATGCGACTCGTCAGAATCAGAAAATCTTGAAAAGACATTTTTGAATTTTGTCCATACATTGTATACAGAAGAGTGCAGGGGAGTAGAAGAGCGTTTTTCTGTTGTTCCACGAAAAGAGGCATTCTCCATAGCTTCTCGTGTACAATACAATATCAAAGCATGGGATTTGGCTGAAATGCAGCAAAAATATAATGGAAAAATGCAGGTTTTAAAAACTATCCTGACGTTGGAATACCTCTGGACACATATACGTATCCAGGGCGGCGCCTATGGATGTGGCTGTAATTTCCAGAGAAACGGTAGTATTTATTTTTATTCTTACCGTGATCCAAACCTGAAAAATACTTATGATATTTATGATCATCTTTGGGAAGAAATCGCTAATTTCCAGGCAGATGAACGTCAAATGACAAAGTATCTGTTGGGAACCATCAATCGTTTTGACCAGCCAAAGACAAACGCAGAACTGATGGATTACGCAGCAGCCATGTATTTTACAGATACAACACAGGAAATGCGTCAAAAAGAACGTCTGGAGATTCTGGAAACATCCGCAGATGATATTCGACAATTCAGTGGATTTTTAAAAGAATTATCTCAGGTATCCAATATCTGTACCATAGGCGGCCATGAAAAAATCAAAGCAGATCAAAATATTTTTGAAAGTATTCAGAATCTAATACAATAAAAAAATTTTCTGGCAGCAGCACATAGATGAAGTAATCAATCTATGTGCTGTTGCTATATAGCTATATAGCGATACCAAATATCTTCAAAACGAGCCAATCAAAGTTTTATGAACTTAGGCAGGGGATCTGTTTATGGAAATTCTATTTCTTCGCAAAACGTAACTTTTGCGAATAATTTATACAATTTTAAAACGGGATCTACTGTTTATGCCTAATCATTGCTATAACTGCCATCTGAATCAATCTTTTATTTTTTCTCTATCATACATAGTTCCACCTCTCATTTCTTTTATCAAAGATATCTCCATCACAAATTCTCCATAATCTCATTTTTACTTTTATCTTATCTTTTATTTTTTTATTGAAAGATATTCCTTTATGATCGTTTAAAATAATTACTGCAAAAACCATATCAAATTATATCTAATTGTTATTGCTGGTTTTCTTATCATTACTAAAACTTTTCAGCCATTACCTTATTTTGAATGATCACCCTAATTTATTTACATAATATAATTATGGTCAATAAATGTACAAAAAAACAGACAGCAAACATTCCCTTGCCTGCTGTCTGTTTTCATATCTTATTTTTAATAACTTACGTTTGGTACACCTAAATAAGATGCCGGATTTACATAAGAGCCATTTACCAATACAGAGAAATGACAATGGTTACCTGTTGAGTTACCAGTACTGCCGCATTTTGCAATGGTCTGGCCTCTGGATACTGTTTGACCTTTGGAAACAGTCAAAGATGAATTATGGCCGTACAATGTAGTCAAGCCACCACCATGACTGATCATAACTGTGTAGCCATAGCCGTTCATCCAGCCGGCATATGTAACAACGCCGCCTTCAGCTGCAACAATTGGAGCACCATAAGCAGCTGGAATATCATAACCACTATGAGATTCCCATCTGCCAGAAACAGGGTTCGCTCTTTGTACAAAGCCACTGCTCAAGCTTGAGGAAGAAGCGCTTCTGGATGGTACAGGCCATCCCAAGCTGCCACTGCCAGTATAGTATACTGTTGTGCTTTCCTGCTGTTTTGCGATTTCATTCAAAACTGCCTGATCGGCTTTTTTATTTGCTTCTACCAACTGTTCGTATTTATCTACGTCGTTTTCATAAGAAGCAATCAAAGCTTTTTTCTCATTTACAACTTCCTGCATACTAGCCATTTTTTCGTTGTAATCAGCGACAATTTCTTCCTGTGCAGCTTTTTCTTCTTCAATCTGTGTTTTCTTTTCAGAGATAGTATTCTGGATTTCCTGCAATTCATCTAACATCTGCTTATCATAAGCCATAATGTCATTTACATATTGCATACGCAAAAACAAGTCAGAAAAACTCTGTGCGTCCAACAAAATTTCCAAATACCCAGCAGCACCTTTTTGCTGTAAATATTTCATACGTTTTCCGAGCAGTTCAAATTGATCATCACGTTTCTTGGTTGCTTCTTCCAGATCCTTCTGACATTGTTCCAAAGAAGCAGTGATGGCTGCCAAATCTGCTTCAGCTTTATCCAGCTCTGCCTGAATGCTGTTCATCGCCTGATCCATGGTATTCAATTCTTCTTCCAGAGAAAGCTTTTTATCTTTCAGATCATCAATCGCTGCCAGAGCTTCTTCTGTCTTTTTCGAAAGTTCTTTTCTCTCAGCCTGCAATTCCTTTACTGTTTTGGCGTATACCAAATGGCTATCAGGAATAACAGCGGTTAATATAAAGGTAGAAAGAAGAACGCACATGATTTTCTTATATGGATAAAATTTCATATTCTCATCCTCTTATCATTAGATTTTTCTTTTTATCATGTTACATTATACTTGATTTTGACGGAATTTGAAAGACAAAATTCAAATGTTTAATTATTTATTAAGGAATTATTTCCTGCAATGTAACAATTTGAATGGACAAATCTGCCTTTTCCTCCAAAGTACTGACAGAAATCATATAATCATTCCATTGGCAGGTGTGAAAATAAGCAGCAGGAGTACCTACGCATGTCAGAAACTGATTGCCGTCTGATACGGAAAATTCTTTTGCTTTCTGAAATATGCTTCCACCATGAAGCTTAATGATACTTTCTTTTCTTGTCCACAGTTCAAAGAAGCATTTTTTCTTCTCCAGATCACTATGCTTTTGCCAGCAAGAAAAATCTGTTGGAGAAAGCATCTTTTCAGGAAATTTAGGCAATACGTTTCTCATTTGTTCTATATCAATGCCAATTTCTTTATGGCTCCATGCCAAAATGAGGTATTCCTCGCTATGGGAAATATTAAAGAAAACATCTGTAATATCCGAAAAATACGGCTTTCCATTTTCACCATACATCAAATGAAACGCCTCAAAACCATGCATGCGGGCGATATATTGCAGCAGCATTCTGCCACCTAAAGAAGTCAATCGCTTTTTCCGAGATTTTATTCCTTCTATATAAATACGATCGCTTTCTGGAAGCTGTTTCATCGCTTTCTGTTGCATATGTTCATTTTGCAATGATGCCAACGAAAATAAATATACTTCCACACCACACCTCCTTTCTGACACACAAATAAGACGGTTGTCTTATTTGTTATGAGAACAACCGCCTTATTCTTTTCACATATACCTTGATTATTTTGCAATGATGTTTACAATCTTACCAGGTACATAGATTTCTTTCACAATGGTTTTGCCTTCCAGACGAGAAGCCAGAACTTCTTTTGCCTGTGCCAGAACAGAATCTTTGTCTGCATCAACGGAAATAACCATAGTATCACGGAATTTACCGCTAACCTGCAGAGCGATTTCTACGGTATCCTGTACCAGTTTGCTTTCGTCAACTTCAGGCCAACCTGCATCAAATACAGATTCTGCATGACCCAGTTCTTTCCACAGTTCTTCTGCGATGTGAGGTGCGAAAGGAGCCAGCAGAACAACCAGAGTTTCCAGTGTCTGTCTGTCTACGCCGCCTTCTTTTTTGCCCAAATCGATGATCTTATTGGTATATTCCATGAAACCGCTGACAACAGTGTTCATTGTCAATGCTTCCAGACGGTTTGTGATGTCATAAACCAGTTTATTGCGCAGATATTCCATATCTTTGGAAGCTGTTACATTCAAATCTTTGTTGTTGTAAACCAGTTTCCATACACGGTTCAGGAAACGGAATACACCGTCGATACCGCTGTCATCCCAGTCACAATCCATTTCAGGGGGACCTACGAACAGTTCGTACATACGCAGAGAGTCACAGCCGTAGTTCTGAACCAGATCGTCAGGAGAAACAACGTTGCCCAGAGATTTACTCATCTTGCTGCCGTTCTTTGTGATCATGCCCTGGTTGAACAGTCTCTGGAAAGGTTCTTCGAAAGGAACCGCACCGATGTCATACAGGAATTTTGTATAGAAACGTGCATACAGCAGATGCAGAACGGCATGTTCAATACCGCCTACATACAGGTCAACAGGTGCCCATTTTTTCAGCATTTCCTGGCTAGCCAGTTCTTTGTCGTTATGGTTATCTACATAACGCAGGAAGTACCAAGAAGAACCTGCCCACTGAGGCATTGTGTTTGTTTCTCTCTTTGCAGGGCCGCCACATTTCGGGCAAGTTGTGTTTACCCATTCGTCAATGTGAGCCAGAGGAGATTCACCTGTATCTGTGGGTTTGTAAGATTCTACCTGAGGCAGCAGTACGGGCAGCTGATCTTCGGGAACAGCAACAGCGCCACAGTGTTCACAGTGAACGATAGGAATAGGTTCGCCCCAATATCTCTGTCTGGAGAATACCCAGTCACGCAGTTTATAGTTTACGGTCTTTTTGCCCAGGCCTTTTTCTTCCATAATATGAGGAACTTTTTCTTTTGCTTCGAAAGCTTTCATGCCGTTCCAGTCGCCGGAGTTGATGATTACACCATCGCCTGTGTAAGCTTCTGTCAATTCTTTTTCTTCTTCGCCTTCAGGCAGGATTACCTGAACGATAGGCAGATTGAATTTCTTAGCAAATTCAAAGTCACGTTCGTCATGAGCAGGTACACACATTACAGCACCTGTACCATAGTCAGCCAGTACATAGTCTGCAACCCAAACAGGAATTTCTTTTCCGTTAACAGGGTTTACGCAGTAAGAACCTGTGAATACACCAGTTTTTTCTTTGTTGGTCATACGATCAACGGAAGATTTTGTGGAAGCTTCGAAGCAATATTTTTCAACAGCTTCTTTGCATTCAGGTGTTGTCAGAGCAGGAATATCTTTATATTCAGGAGCCAGTACCATGAAAGTACAGCCATGCAGTGTATCAGGTCTTGTGGTGTAAACAGTGATTTTTTCATCGCTGCCAACAACCTTAAAGTCTACTTCTGCACCATAGCTCTTGCCGATCCAGTCAGACTGCATTTTCTTAACTTTTTCAGACCAATCCAGAGTTTTCAGATCTTCCAGCAGTCTGTCAGCATATGCTGTGATCTTCAGCATCCACTGACGCAGATTTTTCTTAGTAACAGTAGCGCCGCAGCGTTCGCAAGTGCCGTTAGTAGCTTCTTCGTTTGCCAGAACGCATTTACAACTAGGACACCAGTTCAAAGGCATTTCTTTTTCATATGCCAGACCATGTTTGAACATCTGAACGAAGATCCACTGTGTCCATTTATAGTAGTTGGGATCTGTTGTATCTACTTCTCTATCCCAATCGTAGATTGCACTGATTTCATGCAGCTGTCTTTTTACGTTTGCGATGTTGTTTGCAGTTGCAATGCTGGGATGGATATTATTTTTGATAGCAAAGTTTTCAGCAGGCAGACCGAATGCGTCCCAGCCCATGGGATGCAGTACCTGATAACCCTGCAATACTTTATATCTGCTGACTACGTCACTGAGAACGTAACCTCTCCAGTGACCTACATGCAGACCTGTACCGGAAGGATAAGGGAACATATCCAGGCAGTAAAATTTAGGTTTTACATCATCTTCTTTGTTGATGGGATTCTTTTCCCATTCAGCACGCCATTTTTTTTCAATTTCTCTAAAATCATAACGCTGATTCATTTTGAATTCCTCCTTCGTGTTACAGTTTGGGCACTGTCAAAAAAAAATCCCTCCATCTCGTTAGAGACGAAGGGACACTCCGTGTTACCACTCTAGTTTGTTTCCGCAGAAACACACTCTTATGCCCGATAACGGGGGCGACCGTTGCCGTCTACTTGCCAGAGGCGTTCCACGGAAAACTCAAAGGCCAGTTCCATTTTTCGCTCTGTCGTTTCACACCAACCAACGACTCTCTGGAATAAGCAACCAAATGTACTACTCCTTATCAATGTCTTTTCTCGAAAACATTTATACCATATTTACCAAAAGAAATCAAGTGATTTTATGGATTTTTTTCTAAATCAAGGATAAAAGCCAACGAAAAAGCTTGAATCGACAGATTTGATACCAAAATTTGTATACATTTCCCAGAAAAAGAAGCTGCATCGTTTTTTCTTCTCTAATTTATTTACATAATATAATTATGATTAATTATAGCACATATAGAAACATAAAAGCTATATGACAAGCACTTCCAATCATCACAAACACATGAAAAATTTCATGAAAACCAAATCCAGCAATGGGCAGCTGAGGTTTTTTCAAACCATATATAACAGCCCCTATGGTGTAAGCCAAACCACCAGCCAAAAGTAATCCTATCCCCTTCCAGGAGACAGCCTCTTGCAATGGAACGAAAACAATGACTGCCAGCCATCCCATAATAACATATAAAGAAGTAGATAGCCACCTAGGAGCCTGCATCCAGAAAATTTTCATAAAGACACCACCAATTGCCAAAATCCAGATCAAAGCAAGCATTGTCCATCCCCAAGCCCCAGCAAGCGGCACAAGACAAATAGGCGTATACGTTCCTGCAATGAGCACAAAAATCATAATGTGATCTATTCTGCGCAGAAGTATTGTTTTTGCTTCAGAAACATTCAAAGTATGATAGATGGTACTTGCTCCATACAAAAGCATAAGGGACAATCCAAACACGGCAAAACCTATGACCTGAATGATTGCATCTTGGTGTGAAGCTTGAAAGAGCAATACAGAAATACAGGGAATACATGCCAATAAGCCAATAAAATGTGTCAACGCACTAACCGGATCTTTGATACTATGCTTTACCAAATCTATCAACCCTTTCATCTAGTATTTAATACTATATATTGAGATATTGATATGTTAACATGTATTCCATAAAGTAACAAGAAGCAAAACACACAAAAATGTTGAAACATAGTATGAAATACTATATAATAAATTTCAATAGGAAAAGGAGGGATTGCATGGGAACATACGAAGAAATTCTGGAAACCTTCAAGAAAAAGCTAAAAACTGTTTCCGTTGTGGAAATTGCAGATATTCCAAAAATTGACTTATATATGGATCAAGTCACTACATTTATGGATCAGGCACTGACACCTTACAAACGGTCATCCGATGGCAAGGTTTTGACCAAGACCATGATCAATAACTACACAAAAGCAAAGGTTCTTCCGCCGCCGGTGAAAAAGAAATACGGACGCATGCACATCATGCTGCTGATTATGATTTTTCATCTGAAAACTGTTTTATCCATAAAAGATATTGCCACTTTATTCCAGCCGATCTTTGCCCTTCCTACAAAGGAAGAGTCTGAAAAACAAACTGAAAAGATTTATGCTGGTTTTATCTATTTGCAGAAAGCTACCCTGACTTATATGCAGGCTTCCGCGGAAGGTATTATTGATGATACGCTTTTCCAAAAAGAAATCATGGCTGAGTATGATGAAGAAATGAAAAAAGTCATGCTGATCTTGCTCTTGGCCATTCGAGCAAATGCCGAAAAACATCTTGCAGAAAAAGTACTGGATTTATATTTTTATTAAAAAAGAAGTCAGAAACCAAATGAATGGTTTTCTGACTTCTTCTTTATTATTTCCCTAATTCTTCTAAATCTTTCAAATAATCTGTATCACAGCAGTATTGATATTCCGCACTGGTTGCGTACTGTTTGACTGCCACGGTGGATTTATTGATTGCCTGAAGTGTTCCGGCACCGGCTACGCAGCCGCCAGGACACGCCATACCTTCCAACAAATAACCATTATATTTTCCTGCTTTTGCCAAAGTCATCAGTTTTTTGCACTCACGCAGTCCTTGAGCGCTTTCTACTTTAATCTCCTGATCTGGATACATCTTTTTAATGCAGTTTACAACGGCTTCCGCAACGCCACCTGCAATAGCAAAGTTACGTCCATCACGACTTGCTTCAGAAACTTCCTTTTCTTCCTCCATTGCTTCCAGATCAATGTTTTTCGCTTCAAAAACACCCATCATTTCTTCAAATGTCAGCACAAAATCGATATCGCTGCGTACGCTTTTTCTGCTGGCTTCCAGTTTTTTTGCTGCACAAGGGCCAATGAAAACAACTTTTGCTTCCGGATCCTTCAGCTTAATCAGACGTCCTGTCAATACCATAGGTGTCAATGTCATAGAAACACAATCTTTGAATTCCGGGAAAAGCTTCTTCGCCATTACTGACCATGCCGGACAGCAGGAAGTTGCCATAAATGGCAGTTTATCAGGCACATTTTCCATAAAGTCTTTTGCTTCATCCGTTGCACATAAGTCAGCCCCCACTGCAACTTCGATAACATCAGCAAAGCCAAGGGCTTTCATAGCAGCACGCAGTTTTCCGGGTGTTACCTTCGGGCCAAACTGCCCAACAAAAGCCGGAGCTACTGCCGCATATACACGATGTCCTTCTTTCATGGCATGGATCATTTGGAAAATCTGACCTTTGTCAACAATGGCTCCAAAAGGACAATTTACCAGACACATGCCACAGGAAACACACTTATCATAGTCGATTTTCGCTCTTCCATACTGGTCAGAACTGATGGCATCAATGCCGCAGGCAGCTGCACAAGGGCGTTTCTGATGAATGATTGCGTTGTAAGGACAAACATCAATACATCTGCCACATTGGATACATTTTTCCTGATCGATAACAGAACAACCATTGATAATATGAATGGCATCTTTTGGACAAACTTCTGTACAGGGATGTGCCAAACAACCCTGACACGCATTTGTTGACACAACTTTATTCTCTGGACACGCATGACAAGCAAATTTGATGATATTGATCAATGGTGGATCATAATACTTCCGCGCAATGGCACTTTCTTCGATCCCATCTGAAACAGGTGCAGATTCTGCTGCTGTTCTTACAGGCAGACCAATGGCAAGACGCAGCCGTTCACCGATAATGGCTCTTTCCAGGAAGATGCTTTCTCTGTAAGACGCTAATTCACCGGGCAGAATTTTAAATGGCAGCTGTTCGATTTTCTTTGCATAGTCACCGCCTTCATAGGCAAGACGCGCAACCTCCGTAAATACTTTTCTGCGAATATCAATAACTGATGTGTAAATTCCTCTCATAGAAACTCCTTTAATTATAAATGTATTTTCCTTGTACCACACACAAATGCACTTCATCCGCCATCCATTATATCATAGCATTTCATACTTCACAATTTTATATTTTCATTTACTTGTTCTTTTACAGAAACATTACGTTTGTGACATTTTACTTGTTTTTCTGTCCACACAAGCAATAAATTTATAATTTTTTGCTGTTGTACTTCAGATAATGGAACACCCATTTTTACACCATACCATTTATTTAAACATCCCCTGCAACAACAGGCCGTAGCATGTTGTGCCACAAAAATAGGATGTCCTTTCATAGGTGTCTGCTTCCCATCGTTTTTGGGATGTGCCGGCGCCAATCTTTCTTTCACAAATTCCTTTGCATGCAGTGCAATTTTCTCCACACCTACCCGTTCTATATAAGAAAAATCTGCTTCTTTTAGATAAAATTTACTTCTAAAGCTTGATTTGGATAATTTTTCCAACGCTTGTTCAATGGTTTGCATACATATTTCGCCTCCATTCATTTGTATCATAGCACTTTTCAAAAAAGGCACAAGAGCGCTTTTGTATTTTTCCGAAAAAAGTATTGCTCTGTGCGATAATTCGTATTACATTAGTAGATGAAATTTGCTATTCATAAAGGAGAACCGTTATGCGCGCAATGTCAAAAAATCAAATCACAGAAGGTGTTATTTGGAAACAACTGCTCTTTTTCTTTTTCCCTATATTATTGGGCACGCTGTTCCAACAATTATATAATACAGCGGATACTGTTGTCGTAGGTCGTTTTGTCGGCACAAAAGCCTTAGCGGCAGTTGGCGGCTCTACGGGACAGATCGTAAACCTTGTTGTCAACTTCTTCGTCGGACTTGCATCCGGTGCCACCGTTATCATTGCCCGGTACTACGGTGCAAGAGATCGAATCAAGCTGAATAATGCCCTTCACACAGCTATTGCTTTGTCCATTGTGGGCGGCATTGTAACAGCTGTTGCAGGAATTTTGCTGACACCATTTTTATTGCAGATGATGAATACACCCGCAGATGTTATTGAAGGATCTACCATGTATCTGCGTATTTATTTTGCCGGTATCATTTTTGTTTTTGTTTATAATATCGGTTCCGGTATTCTGAGAGCTGTTGGTGACTCCAAACGTCCTCTTTATTTTTTGATTGTTTGCTGTTTTTTAAACATCTTTTTGGATATTCTTTTTGTTGTTTATTTAAAGCTTGGTGTAAAAGGGGCTGCTTTTGCCACAGTGATCTCTCAGGCTGTTAGTGCACTGCTGGTCATTCTTTCTTTGACCAAATCTGTTGACATCTATCGTCTGCGCCCCAATAAAATTCGTTTTTACAAGAGCTTGCTCATTGCTATTGTAACCATTGGCCTTCCGGCCGGACTTCAGTCAGTCATGTATGGTATCTCCAATATCATCATCCAGACATCCTTGAACAGTCTGGGTACGGAAACGGTTGCGGCTCATACAGCCTTCGCAAAGATCGACGCTATCTATTGGATGATCTCCGGCGCCTTCAGCGTTTCCATCATTACATTCATCGGTCAGAATTATGGCGCACGCAAGTTTGACCGTATGAAAAAAAGCATCAAAGTATGTCTGTTCATGGACTTGATCGCGTCATTGCTTCTGACAACAGTCATGATGGTTGCAGGGCCTTACCTCCTGCGTCTTTTCACTTCCGATCAGGAAGTTATCGAAATTGGTATGCAGATCATCCATATTATTGCACCATCCTACGCACTTTTCATCTTTATCGAAATTTTGTCCAGCTCTTTGCGTGGTATGGGCAATGTGGTGATTCCTATGTTGATGACTTGCGGTGGTGTTTGTGTACTGCGTATTTTGTGGATTTTCCTTTTTGTAAGAACACATTTGAGTGTTACCACCATTTTAATGAGTTATCCCATCTCTTGGGGTTTCACAGCAGTGCTGTTTATCATTTATTTCATGTTTTATCAAAAGAAATTTTTCCGCCGCTGTATGGAAGAAACAGAAACTCCGGCAGAAACAAACGCATAAAGAAAAGGCAGACAAATTTAGGAGCATCTTCATAAGAAAACAAAGAAAGCTGAAATCCTCATCAAACAAAGGATTTCAGCTTTCTTATTTTTACTAAGATATTATTTGATATGTTTTCTTATGAAGACAGCCGCACAATTCCCCTTAAGAAATCAAGAAAAAGGGAAACCAATGTTTTCTTAAGGGGAAGTTACTTGTCTGCTTTTTATATATAAAATGATATGCTTTAATCTCCAACACCAAAGTCCGTTTTTTCATAAAGCACTTCCACCGAAGGATCATCCAAAAGCCATTGATAGGTTTCCATAAACCATGAAACCAACTCCTCATCCCGTTTCACAGATGTGCTGTTATTCGTGAATACGTTGACAGTTCCAAGTGGAAAATGCTTTTTCAAAAGCTCAATATCTCTGGCAATCATTTCTTTTGTCTGCCCTTTAACGCCTACCATCAGACAAGGAGATTCGAAATATGCCCTGACTTCTTCCGGTGATGCAAAATCAGCGTGCTTATTCAGATAATTTTCTCGAAAATCCCAATCAAATGTCTCCACACCGATTTTGAAAACAATGGGAATCCCCATGTATTCGCGCATGCGTTGGAGTTGATACCGATACATCCAATGGGCTTCGAAGAATAATTTCTGAATCTTCTTTTCATGAATTAAATTACGGATTTCTTCTAATGTTTCTTTGGGGAGTTCAAAACAGCTTCCAGAATTGATGACTTCCAGTACGCCGTATTTTCCTGTTACACGGGAAAGCACTTCCTGGTTCAAGCGCACCATAGAATCTTCATCTTTTGAATTGTCTGCTATATAGTCACAGAAAATGCATTTCCCCCAGGCACAGGGACGTCCCTGAAGCAATACGATTTCCCGCTGATTTTTGTTTGTGATTTCATTATATCGTTCCATGGAAATTTCCTTTCTGTACCTTTTGTTTCAGAGAAGCGGGCAGCATGCCGTAAAGCACCACAGTGCTGAACAGAATGACAATACGATCCAAATAATCAGTGATTGCCTGCACAACGCAAACGCTGGCTGTCATTCCAAGGCCGCCTGCATGCAAAAGCTGCACCAGCAGACTGGAACCTGATGATGTAATGCCGCCAAAAACAGCTGCTGTAATCGCTGAGCTGACAATGGTACCAGGTAAAGAAATGCAAAGAGCCGTCAGCAGTACTTTCCAGAATTGTCTGCTATCCGGTCTGATTTTCTGAAAGAAAACACCAGCCATAACGCCTACAACCATTTGCACAGGAATGTAATAAAATGAGTAAACATCACTGGTGCATCCACTGATGATGCCGCTTAGAATACCAGGAACCATACCATAGACAGGCCCCAGCATAACTGCTGATAACACTGTTCCTAAGGAATCCAGATAGATCGGAAGCCGAAGCAGCAGTGCTAAATTCGCTCCCACCACATTCAAAGCTGTGGCAATTCCCAAAAAACAAATCTGCATAACTGTAATTTTTCTCATTTTACAACATCCCCTTTCAGCATTTCCACATAATCTTCTTCATCTTTTGGCATCCAAACACGTTTGCCAGCATCTTCCACCATAATCTGACGCAGCACATAGCGTACATCTGACGCATCTGCACCAAATATATGGGTAATGAAAAAGGTCATGAAACGATAAGGGTCTGTTTCTGTTAAAATATGGCTGTTTTTTTCTTTTTTCCAGAAATCATGGGCGTCTACCACTGTCTGTCCCAAAGATATTCCGGCTGTTTCCACTGTGGTATAAGCCGAAAATCCCTTGCACAGGCTATGGTCAATACAATAAGCAACTGCAAGTGGATCATTGATGACACAGCCAATGACGCCTTCCTGTTTCCAATGAAAGTCAAAATAAAAACGTGTGATATTGCGAATAAAGTTCCCCATTTCTTCGGACAAACAGGTCATATATTCCACCAGATTAGGGGTTAATACAATTTCTCTGGTAACATCCAAGCCAATCATATGGATCTGTTTCTGACGCAAAGTCGGATAGCTTTCAAAAGCTTCATATACCACTTTTGCCGCATCAGGATCACACCAGTAATTGTATTCTGCTACTGGTGAACAGTTGCCATGGCTTTTGTAGCTGCCTCCCATCGTCACCAATTCTCCCAACCCCTCAAGGCACGCAGGATAATCCTGGGTCAATCGTGCAATATTTGTGAGAGGGCCCAAGGCAATGATAGATACACCTTTCTGTTCAGACAGCGTCTGTGCCAGAAATTCGATGGCACCTTCTTGGGGTCGCACCTGGGTAACATTCGGCAGAAAACTTTCGCCTAGTCCATCTGCACCATGGGTATCTGTGGCGTCCACATAGGGCCGCACAAGGGGCTTTGTTTCCCCCAGATACACAGGCACATCCAGCCGCTCCAATAGCGCAAGGACTTTCAAGGCGTTCTCTGCCCCCTGTGTTGTCGGAACATTTCCACACACCACCGTGATTCCCAACACATCCAGTTCCGGCGACCGCAGCGCCAACAGCAGCGCCAGCACATCATCAATGCCGGGATCACAATCAATAATTACTTTTTTTGCATTCATTCTCCAATCTCCTTTCCGATTCTTTTTTCGCATCGGTTCCCGCAGCAACGGGAATACCCGAATGCGAGATTGAGATACTTGGTTTTTTATACTGGGAAGTTCACGAACCAGTCCGACAGATGAAACATAAATTTCAAACTGCCGATTATATAAATGCAGAAGAAAGTATAGCACAAAATTTTCATGCTGTATAGTAATTTTACAGCATGAACTTTCTAATCATTGCACCCATCAAAAAACAAAAGAAAAAAGACCATCTGATGGCGATACATCAATTAGGCCCTTGTTTTTATTTAGTATTCCATGAAATCTGACGCAAACTCCTGTGGAAGGATCGCAGAATGACGATATTCCTTTCTCAGCTTTGCATAATCCTCTGGTAATGCATCAAGTGCATCTTTTAAAGCTTTTTGAATTTGAAGCACAATGGATTGAAACAGTAATGTTTCATATACCTCTTCTATGGCTTCCAAAACATCTTTCGCATAAGAAGAAGGACATTCTACCCCTGCAAAATCTATACAAGCATCATTCAGTCCATTCAACATCTCATCAATTTCTACGAAATCAACAGCGTCACAGCTTTCGAACTCATCAAAGTCAAGGCGTTCTCCATAAATGGACAGCAGCTCCAACATCAAAAAGGAAGCCCAGCATAAAATTTCCCACTGCACCAAATTATCATTGCCTTCTGGAAAATGATTTTCGTAGAATGCAGACTGCTCCTCTGTTAATCCCTCGCCAACCATAAACTCAAGTACGCAGGCATAAAGAGAATTCGCAAAGTCTGCAAAATCAGAAGGTTTCATTTTTCCATCTAAATAGTCCCAAAGCATCTGTATGGATTAGTATGTAATAGGAAGCGGTTCTTCTCCATTTTCCTGAAGACCCTGCTCCAATGTATGCATATATTGCTCCAACACAAGAAGATTACCCAAAAGCCGTGTTTGATTGCTGCTGTTTTTAAATGCCTCATCTGCCAACTTGCTGCAATTAGACACCCAATCTCCGGCATCTTTTCTGTTCAATGATGCAAAGTCACAAAAAAGTCTGTGTGCTGCCATAAAATCATTCCTTTCCTGATGGATTCTCTATATGAATCAGCATCTCTTTTGCTTTTCGTATAACTTCTGTTGTCATAACAATATTTTTGCTTTGTTCTTCTATGGGGATATCTACAATGGCATTAAAGGGATTGTGCATTTGCTCGCATCCCAAATACATAGATTGGTCAGAAAATACAATATAGACATGATTTTGGATGATCTTCGCGAATTCCAGAATATCCTCTATGACTTGCGGTGCCAGAATATAAAACGCGTTATGACCATTTTCAGCATATACAGAAAACATGCTGTTGAATGCTTCATTCTCTGTTTCTACTTTTTCCCGAAGGGTCAATCCTTTCATCTTCCCACTTTGTTTCTTGGGGAAAATCTGTATAGCCGTTTCACTTGTTTTAAACGCGTGAAATGTGGAAAAAACAATCACCTGTCCATCAAATACCGTTAAAGCGGAATTATCAGATTCATGTGTTTCCACAGTGCTGGCTCGAAAACGGATTGTCTCATATGTACCTTCAAAATAATCTCCAGATTCATAAAATGATTTTTCCCGTCCCGGCAAAAGACCCACTTTTGCCAGTTCATCAAATGAAATCCCCTGTTTTGCGGCATATTTCAAATTGGAAAACCCAGGAACTTCTCTTATTTTCAGTAAGGCGTACTTGTTTTTATAATTATCATTAAATTCATTATATGTTTTCTTCCATGACAGCAAAAGATAAATCCCAATCGCCGCTGCCGCTATACAAAACGCCAACAAAATCTCGCCTATAATCATCAGTATGCCAATCCCAATGGTTCCTAAGTCCAGCCCCTCACCACTGGTCAGGATCAAAAAGAGTCCGATATTTCTTGGCTTTAACATAGCAAGAAGCAAACAAACAACAAAAACCACTTTCGGCATTTTTTTCAAAAACTTCGTTTTCTTCACCGCTTTTTGACGCAGCTTTTCCAGCTTGACACCACTGATGTTTTGTTCGATCATCGCCATGATTTTTCACCTGCCCGTTTTAACTATTTTCTGTTTTGTAATGCTGCTGATACGCCGGCATAATGCCATACTTGTCTGTAATGATCTCTTTAGATAGAGGCGTATCAAAGGGAATAGTTGTGTATGGAATCATTTTGTACGGCTTTTGCCCTTTCCAAAGGGCCTCATATATCTTCCAGCGCTTTGCTGTCATAGAATCAGAATTGGAAGCATCTTCTCTTTGCCAATATTGCCCACCCAAAAGATAACTTTCCATCATTTCTTCCCAATTCTGAAAATATTGCTGTGCCTTTTTTCCAGCTTCTACACCAATCTCCAGAACTTCTTCCATGGAAACATAGCCCACAAAGTAACACCACTGTATGATATAAGCGGCACGCCCCATATCCCAGCCAAGGAGTGCATTTTCACCATATCTTCTGTAAGCCATCATCATTTTGGGAAGAAAACTGTCCTCATCGGCTTTTGGATTTTCCTGCTTGGCAACCTTAATCAGTTCTTCTTCTGAATAACCACGATATATATTTTCCAACTTTCCCATTTCTTCTCCATACCATACCCGCATGCCGGAACGAACCAGACGCGTCATTGCATCCATAGCGCTTTCGTGTCCCTGTATGCCCCAGTAATCCCAAAGAGATCTTTTTATGGAATCAACAAGTTCCGGTTTATTTTCATTTCCGGGATAGTAAATACCTGCCATGTAACGGAAATTGTCTTGGTTAGTCGCCAGCAGTATAGAACCGGCTGTATTCACCCATTGCAGTGTTGGTGATAATGGTGTGTATGTATCACCTCTTTGTTCCCTTGGTCTTTGGACGCGAATACAAACAGCACGAAGAACCAGAATAAAAACCAACGACAGCACAATTGGTATCAGTGCAGGCATTAATGCCACCAAAAAAGATTTCATAGACCCCGCTCCCTTTTTAATTTTCTCTCTGCTCCTGTTTCAGAAAACTACGATTACGAAGCAATGAGAATTTCCTTTGCCATTTGGATAAATTCCGCATCTTGTAGGATATTCTTTGTTTGCTTTGAAACAGGTTCATCCATACTTGCATCAAACATACTGTCTCGTCTGACTGCCACAAATAACTTTTCATCCCGAAATACAAAGGATACCTGCCCATTCATGACGTCTGCAAAATGCATGATTTTTTCCATGCGCTGCGGCGTCAAGATGTAATACGCGTTATGCTCATCATGTGCAAATACGCTGAAACGGCTGTTAAACACTTCATTTTCCGTATGAATTTCATTTTCAGCCTTCCAGCCAATCATATTGGACATAAACTTTTTCTCAAAAATCTGAACATGTCCATTGCTTTTCTTTTTGTCGTCAAATTGATCCAAACAAATCATCTGTCCGCTGAATATTTCTTCAACACGATTCTTTTTACTCATACGAACCATTTTACGTGTACACACGTCGCTTATCTGAAATCTGATGTTTTCATATTCTCCCATAAGCAAATCTTCACTATCGTAATATCTTTTATCACCACAGTTTACGGCTGCCGCATTTCTGACATCATCCCATGTAAAGCCACCTTTTGGCACATATTGGAGTTTTTCAAAACCTTCTACGGCATTGATAACTTGCAGTACATACTTTGATTTAAAACCTAAATTAAACTTATCATAAGCATGTTTTACAATAATCATCCATAAGAGCAAGCCCGTTCCCAGTGCCACAACAGCTACTACAAGAATAATCTCTACAACAAAAATTACGGCTTTTACACCAGACAGGGTAGCTATTCCATTCTCCTAGAATGCAAGCATACACCCCACAACTATATAAACAAGCAGCATGACGACAGATAAAACGATAACAACTTTCTCAAGCTTTTTTGCTTTTAAGCGCATTTTCTCAAGCTGCGCCTCCTGTATCGTCTGTTCCATGATATATCATCCTTTCAGTCAAAATTCATTTGAAATTCCTTCTTTGTCTCTTCCTCTTGCTAAAAATTCGCTTATACTCACCCCAACTATTCAACCAATTCCCATTAATTTATGGTAAAGTTCATCATAAGTCATAAACTGCTTATAAATCCTCGTACCATCTACAAATTCTCCCACTTTATTCAAAATCTGTTCGGGATTTTCAATGCTATCCAAAAGGAGAGACAAAAAGAATCGAATTCGGATAATATCATGATGGACGCTATATAAGTGCATGGGAACACCACATAACTCCAGGATTGGCGATTGTCCTTCTGGTTTTAAGTATTCATCCAGACTGCCAATCAAAGAGGAAGCTGCCATCCTCTGATCATTCAAGTAATACAACGCATACTTTCTATTTTCCTGAAGCAAAAACAGATGCGTTTGATATATGTTGTCGTCTGCTTTCATATCCCAACATAAGTGCAGATATTTTACGCTGCCCTGCAAATACATCTGCAATGTCATTTGCAGCTGATCCTTTGTTGTTGGTTTGAGAACAATTTTCTGTTTTTCCCCATTTTCTCTTGCCGCTTCCATGAAGGCGGGAAATTTTGGAATGATAAATTTTCGTCTCTTATTAAAATCCGTAATGATTTTTTCGGGAGGATAGCCTCCGAATTTCATTTTATCAACCAGATACGCATCATATTTCCCATACAGATAAACGTTTTGAGACCATACATAAATTCCGTTCACGCGCGTTTCAATCAAATTTCCTTCTCCAAACTGGAAAAGCAAAGGACATAGTTTCATGACAAGGAGCCTGGGACTGCGGAATATTTCATAATCTGCCAGCTTTCCAAGCAAAAATGGAGAATAGGTCACATACTTTGAATCAACGGTACAATATACTTCCTCATCATATAGAAGTTTGCAGGTCGTATACTTTTTGTCATGGAACCAAAAACATGCGCATTTATCATCTGAATTGATCAAAACAACTTCTTCCTGAAGCCATTTCAATTCCATACGCTTTATTTCGCTTTTGGAAAATCTGTCCAAAGCATCCAAAATGGCATCTTCCGTAATTTTGTCACCCGTACAAATTTCTGCCTTTGCTCCATAGGGCTGTATACTCATATATTCAGGCATAATTCTTAAATAGGAAATATCAGCAACTGTTTTTGCACATTGCGCAGTAAGCAATTCCCTTGCTAAAGACACAGCCTCTGTTTCTGTCAAAATATTTTCGTATATTCCGTTTGGCATGAGATCTCTGTCATACAGTTTTTGCTCATAAAAACAAAGCGCATGGCTGTATTTCGACCATCTGCATACATATAAATTCGTTTCACTTTCTCTGTATATCTCAGAAGCATTGCAGTCGCACTCATTGACAGCTTCTTCATCGTCTATTTCTTCACCCAAAAATCTGCCGCAGAAAAGCATCTTTATGATTCCTTCTGATAGCTGGGTGATGTTTTCTTCTGTCAACGTTGCATTTTGCAAATGTTTTTTGATACACGCCAAAACCATATCATAAGTCTTTTCATCGTCCACAAAAGGAATGACAGCCGGCAAAAGCAGGAAAAACAGTGTATCGTCCTCTATGTTTTCCAATGCGTACCATTGTATGAAAGGTTTATAAACAGTTTTGCCTCCATGAACATATTCCGCATATCTTCTATGAAGTTTTATTTGAATATCTTTGTTTTTATACTTCAGTAATAACAGCCGATATTTTTGATCCGCAAAACATTTCGCCCATTCCTCAGAAAAAATCAGGTTTTTCTTCAATACATTCGAAAAATTGATCGCTCTGTAAAAACCTATATTCAGCCAATAGCGTAAAAAAGGTCTGTGGTTTATGGTACACAGTGAATAGTTCTGATCCGCTTCATCTTCCTTCAAAGCATTTTCGGCATATACTTCTTTTTCCCGTTTTTCAATCCTCGCAAGAATCTCTTTTAATCTGAAAACATTTCCATGATGAATATAAAAATCATGTAATTTTTTCAAAAAAACCAAGTGCTGTGGCATTGCAATCCAATAGAACAGTGTATCGTATATGAAATGTCTGTCTGCCAGCATTTTTTCGGTTTCTGGACGTGAAAAAATCTCTTCTATTACATTTAAGTCCAGTTCATTCTTTGCCAGCTGATCTTGATATACATAATATAAATCGAAAATTCCCTTATGGTTTTCCATTGGTGCCATATCCGTGCTTCGATTCTTTTCAGCGATGATTTCACGGATGTCACCATAATATATTTTACTTCTGCCGTTTACGGCGCTTTCCAAAGAATATATCTTCCAGATATACTGATATATATCCACAGGCAATTCATATTTTCTAATAAAATTTGTAATCAGTCTGATACCTAAATAACAGCGCTCTACATCACTGTATGATTTTTGTGAGCAGCGTTCTCTGATATAAGACATGATATATCTCTGCAAAATATATTCTGCTTGTATTTTAATGGTATCACTCCACTAGTTTCCTTCGGCAAAAGACTCCAACACACGATATTCGCAGAAACTGATGAACATGGAAAGGTCATTTTGTACCATTTTTCCCATGTTTCCACCTAATTCCAGTATCTTTTCAATGTACGAAAAACCATCAAACAAAAAATGTTGCTGATACTGCACTTCCGTAAAAGAATGTGGTGCATAAACAAAACATCCATAAGCGACATTCAGACATTTGGCAAATGTTTTGTTGATAGGATAATTTTCCATATTTTCAAGAACAACATTCCACAACATTTTCGTGAAGGATTCTTCTCTCCATACTTCTAAAAACGATGCAGATGTAAAATAGATATGCCATTGTTTGGCATCATTTCTTTTTTCACTTTTATATAAATCTAAAAACTGTGCGAATGCCTCTGTGCAGTCTGCCTCGCTTTGTTCATTTAATTTGGATAAATCCCAGTAGCCGCTTTCAGATATTTCTTGTTCTTCTCGCTCGTTTTCATTGATTTCTTCTGCATTCATTCTTTCCGTTTTTTGAGGAAAGCTGATTTCATTTTGCAATTCACTTCCAACAAAGAATGCGCCATTTCCGTTGGAAGCATAATCCATAGCTGCCTCATAAGCATTTCTTAGATTCAAAAATTCTTCGGGATACTGTTCTGGATGATATTTTTTTGCCAATGCAGCATAGGCCCGTTTGATGATAGCCACATCTTTTGTGGGTTCTATTTCTAACATTTTCCAAATGTCAGGCATTGATCACTCCTCCTCATCCCAAAATTCATGATCTTGATATAACAGATCCTTGAAATTGATTTCCTGAAATATATGGTACTCTAATTCTTTCAACAGACCTTTCATATTTTCATATGTTTTTTTGCGTACAATAGGGCTTCCTGAAACATAAGCGTTTTCTAAATTAGAAACAGCAAATCCAATCTGCTGCTTTTCCATGGGAGACGCAAACTGATAGAGATACACAAATCTTTGTATTAATTCATTTTCATCCAGATTTAATTGACTTTGGATCATGTTCGTCAGTTTCTCTTTGCTTTTTTCCAGTTCTTCCTGGCTTAAATGGAGTTTTTCATTTACGATCTCCTTTTCTTTGATTTCACCAGTACAGCTTTGAACAGAAACGTACAAAATCCCATTGATATCGTACATAAATGTTACTTTTGCCCATTGGTTCCCGGCTTTATCAGGAATTACACTCACTGTGATCTCACCCAATTCCAAATTGTTTTCAACGTAATACTGTTCTCCCTGGTATATTTTAAAATTCAAAGCCGTCTGCCCATCATAAAGTGTATAAAACATCTTTTCTTTAGCACATGGCAGCATGCTGCTTCTGGGTATCATTGTTTCCATATAAACGGTCTGATCCTGTGTGCTATGACGTGCGCCAACACCCAGCGAAAAGGGACATACATCTGTCATTACGATATCCTGCATCTCCTTATCACGAAGTTTGATGCCCGCATAAACGCCTATCCCAAGCGCAATGGCTTTTTCTGGATTGGGAGAAACATGAACTTGTCTACCAAACAAATCAGAAAGATAATTCTGTAAAACTTTTAGTTGTGCCGATCCTCCAACCAGCACAACATCGTCAACAACCGGCCTGCGGGAACAATTTTTTACAGCCTGATTGATAATTTTTTTGATTCTCTTCAATAAATCATCACATATTTCCGCCATCAGCTGATTGGTCAGTATCAAACGATACTCTTTGTTTTGCGCAAACAATACCATTGTCGCAATGTCATTTGATGATAATGTTATTTTGGCATTCTCAGCTTGTTTATATAGTATCGCTTTTTCTTCATCACTCAAATTATCAAGAGAGATGTTATTCTGCCTGCAAAAAAACATGGCGATTTCATTGTCAACATCATTTCCGCCCAAATGATTATCGCCAGCTATGCCGATAATCTCTACAATATTTTCAAAACATTCTACAATGCTTACGTCCAAAGTTCCCCCACCAAAATCAATGACTATAATACAGCCATCTTTCTTTCCATACGTCATTTGATAATAAAGAGCGGCAGCAGAAGGCTCATTGATCAGTCTTTCTACATGAACGCCTGCCATTTCTGCGGCAAGCTTTGTGGCACATCTTTGGGAGTCATTGAAATACGCTGGCACACTAATAATTGCTTCTGTTACTGGTTCATTCAGAAAAGTTTCCGCATCGGAAACGATCTGTTTTATGACAAATGCAGAAAGCTCTTCCGGCAAAAAGTCTTGCTTTCCCAAACTATATACCTTGTTCGTACCCATAAATGTTTTAAAAGATGACGCTGTATTTTCCGGGGATAAAATCAAGTTGCCTTTTGCGGCTTCCCCAACAACCAATCCTCTCTCTGTAAAACTTACAACACTTGGTGTCTGGTATTTCTTCAGCTGATTTGGGATTAAAATCATTTCACCTTTTTGATATACACAGGCAAGACTGTTCGTAGTGCCTAAATCAATGCCAATCAGAGCCATCATCTCTCCCCCTTTGATGTACATATATTTCAATTTCATGCACGCTTAATTTGGAAGTTGTATTACCATTGTATTTCTTTTTATTCTATCATACACAGAAAGGAACGAAAATAAAAATTCCTTATATAAATAAAAATCCCGAAAACTCCTGTATTCCAAGAGTTTTCGGGACTCAATAGCTTTATAATATTATTCCCACTCGATAGTTGCGGGTGGTTTGGAAGTGATATCGTACACAATACGATTTACATGTTTTACTTCATTTACGATTCTGACAGAGATACGATCCAATACATCATAAGGGATTCTTGCCCAGTCAGCTGTCATAAAGTCAGTTGTTGTTACACCACGCAGAGCGATAGTATAGTCATATGTTCTGAAGTCACCCATAACACCAACAGAGCGCACATCGGTAATTACCGCAAAGTACTGGTTGATGCTTCTGTCCAGACCTGCTTTTGCGATTTCTTCACGGAAGATTGCATCTGCTTCTCTCAGGATTTCCAGTTTATCTTCTGTTACTTCGCCGATAACACGGATACCCAGACCGGGGCCAGGGAAAGGCTGACGCCATACCAGATGTTCAGGCAGACCCAGTTCCAGACCCATCTGACGTACTTCGTCTTTGAACAGCAGGCGCAGGGGTTCGATCAGTTCTTCAAAATCTACAACGGAAGGCAGACCGCCTACGTTATGGTGAGATTTGATGACAGCAGAATCACCCAGACCGCTTTCGATTACGTCAGGATAAATTGTACCCTGTACCAGGAAATCTACCTTACCAATCTTCTTGGCTTCATCTTCAAACACACGGATGAATTCTTCACCAATGGTTTTTCTCTTTGTTTCGGGATCTGTAACGCCTTTCAGCTTGCTCAGGAAACGTTCCTGCGCATTTGCTCTTACGAAATGAGAATCGAACATGTTCGCAAATGCTGCTTCAACTTCGTCCCCTTCATTTTTACGCATCAGACCATGGTCAACAAATACGCATGTCAGCTGTTTGCCAATTGCTTTGGAAACCAGAGCAGCTACTACACTGGAGTCAACGCCGCCAGACAGTGCACACAGTGCTTTGCCGTCGCCAACCTGTTCTCTGATTTTCTGAATCTGGTCTTCGATATAGTTTGTCATTGTCCAGTCGCCGCTGCATCCGCAAACTTCATACAGGAAGTTATGGATCATGTTGGTACCCTTGGGTGTATGGTTTACTTCAGGGTGGAACTGTACACCATAGAAGCCTTTTTCAGGGCATTCGATAGCTGCTGCGGGACATGTTGCTGTTTTACCGATAATACGGAAGCCTTCAGGCAGTTCTGTAACGAAGTCTGTATGGCTCATCCAGCAGATTTCTTTTTCATCAATGCCTTTCATCAGTTTGCTTTCTGTATTGAAAGTAACTTCTGTCTTGCCGTATTCGCTCTTTTCATTGGCATTGCCTACTTTACCGCCCAGTGTATAAGCCATCAGCTGGCAGCCATAGCAGATGCCCAGCACAGGTACGCCCAGTTCGAAAATTGCAGGGTCGCAATGAGGGGATTTTTCGTCATAAACGCTGTTGGGGCCCCCTGTAAAGATAATCCCTTTGGGATTTTTTGCCTTGATTTCCTCGATGGGTTTATTCCAAGGCATGATTTCACAGTAAACGTGATGTTCTCTGACACGTCTGGCAATCAACTGATTATACTGACCGCCAAAATCCAGAATAATAATCATTTCACGGTTCATTGTCTTCCTCCATATCTCTTGTTTCTAAAGGTTCACGCTTTATCAAGAAAAGCCGCCGCTGCGAACGACGACCTACCTGATTTCATATTATCATAGCCAAAAGCTGTTGACAAGTAAAAACCACATATTTCCCATGTCTTTTCGCAAAACGAATAAAATCTGTCCCAACATTTGGATTCCTTTTTATTCTTTTGACAAGGCATTCCAATTCCATTGCAAGTGGTAAATCTATTGTTTTATTTAAAAGTCTTCCTGCATATCATACAGGGCTATTCTGATGAAATACATTTTTCTTTAGTGCCAACCTCCGCCAAAACAGAGGTTGGCCGCCTATTTTTTAAGATTCTTTTACCAAAGCTTTCATCATATTTTCAGCAAATGCAGAAGCTTTTTTCTGAATATCCTCTACTTCCAAGATACTTGCTGGATTATTGGCTGTTTCCAGCATCGCAAAATAAGGAGGCAGCCGGAATGTTTTGTTCATGCTCATGGCACTGATCACCTGTTCCGCAACAATATTTCCGCCACTGTATCCTGATACAACCAGTGCAAAAATGCTTTTTTCGTAGAATTGACTTTTACGGAATAACGCTGTCAAACGATTGATAAAAGCAGTCAAATTGGCACTGAGTGCATCATTATAATTTGGACAAAGCAATACAACTGCGTCACATGCCTCAATGGCAGGATACACCTGCTCCACAATGACCCCGCCATAATAACAGCTGGATTTTTCACTGAAATGCATACACATTTTAAATGGACATCCGGAGCAATCATGTACCGTACCGTTACGCAGAGAAATTTCCGTAATTTTGCAATGATGCAGATCTTTTTTGATCATATCCCAAAGCATGGAAGTATTGGAAGTTTTGTGATTGCTGGCATGAAGTACCAGAATATTGGTTTCTTTCTTTGGATTTGGTGTAAAATCCATAAGCTGTGCTACCAAACGCTTAGCCGCTGCCTGATATGCGCCCGTATTGTCCAAATCCTGCTGCATTGCCTGAATATTGAAATTCTGCAAGGAACCTGTGCCTTCCACCATACCTCTGCCAGGAAAAGCACAGCCGCAGGCATTGGCTGTAAACATCAATTCTCGCGCAACGGACTTAGTATACAATTCACTTTCTCCATCCACCAAAATGGAACCTACACAACCTTTCAGCATATCTTGATGCAGACGCATATGCTTCAAATAGCGGAAATATTCCAGATTGATGCCGGAAACACCCAAGGGAATAGTAAAAAGCAGTCTTTTTCCTTCCAAGGAATGAAAATCCTCCAGTCGACGAATGACAGTGCAATCATATAAACCATAGATTTCTTCCAATAGCTTTTCCAGTCGTTTTGTTCTTCTGGAATCTTCACATTGTGGATACACAACAGTCAACATTTGCTTCATCGAATCATCTCCAGTCCATCATAAGCTTTTTGGATTCTTTGGAATAATGCATCTGGCAAGGGCAAAGATTCAATTTCCACGCCCAATGTCGTTCTGTTTTTACTGCCCATATAAACACCATTCAGGAAATTGGAGCTGTAATGCCATTCTCCGCGTAGTGTCAGCAGCAATGAAATAGCAGCTGAGGAAATAGCAGGTGCTACATATGGTTTGAAGCCCAGTTCACGCATACGTAGGTTGGCTTCGATGGCAAGTTTTGTCAAAGCTTTGGATCTTTCATCGTCATAGTGATCAACGCTATTTGCAATGACAAGATCCTGTCCATGGGGGCCAAAGGCTCTGCCTTCTGTCAGAAAATCAGCAAATTCCGGATTCTGTTTTGCGTAATAAGCCGCTCTTGCGTTCATGACGCCAAGGCCATATCCCTGAACCTGTTCCGGTCTAAGTCCTTTTCCATCGAAGTTCCCTGCCTCATCTTCGTTGCTGGCAAGAAAAGCAGCGCGGCAGAGAGGATCTACTGGATCAGAAACAACGGCAAACAAACCATCAAACTGAGCATTTCTGGCTTTTTTTGCGAAAACAGAGATAATGCCTTTGTTTGCTTCATACTGTACCATGCGCACATCCTGTACCTGTGCACCTACGGGAGGAATACCCTTAGAGGCACAGAAAACAAACATATCACAGTCAAAAAGCTGATCTTCTGTCAAAATTTCAACCGCAGGCAATGCGTCATAATCCCAAGGGAAAGCTGCCTGATTCAGTTCAGTTTCCCAACGGGCGCAAACATCCGGGTTCACATCATAGATTCCCAGTGTTTCGATGCAATCGTCGCCCATGAGTTTCAAAGCTGTCAGCACAGTACTGCCAACATCACCCAATGCCAACAGATGCACACGTTTTTTCTTCTTATTATCTTTCTGAAGCCATTTTTCCCATTCGTCTGCTGTTTTCCATGCAGTATTTGCCAAAAGCACAGTACCTTTGGACAGGGCTTTTTCCACTGCTGTCCGCAAGTCTGCATCCATATTTGCTGCCACATCATCCAGATGAATGCTATCCAGCCAGCGAAGGGTTTCTTCTTCTGCCAACATCGCCGGATGGGTTAATTTCAAAATTCCTTTATTCTTTTCCCGACACCGATCTGTGAAAAAAACAGTGGTCGTTCCAATGATTTTCTGTTCCATAATGTCCTCCTTATTTTACAAGGTGTTCCAGTCGGATCATCTGTTCCATATCATTTTCCAGATATACAGATGCCGGCAGATGATAATCGTAAGCGACACAGTTTCCCTTATCCGGAATGCGAGGCCAGATAATGACTTCACTCAGTCGTCCCAAAGTCAGATTCCGTTCATACAAAGCCTGATATTCTTCTTCCAGAACTGTCAGAATTTCTTTTGTATTCTGAAGGCAAACCATAGACAAATCATAGATGTTTTCCTTCGCTGCGCCTCTGATGAAGCCAGGCATTACATATGGCAGTATCAAATTGACACCGTGAAGGAAATTGCCTGTTTTATCCGCATTGGTTTCTACACCATCCCCACCGATGAAGGGATACATAGATGTCTCTACAAACCAGATGCGCATAGAAGGAATGAAGTACGCGCTTTCCACATTTCGTCCCTGAATTTCCATCAAGTCCTTACCACGACCAGAAAGCATACCAACGATCAAACGATCAATTTCCACATTTTCTTCTTTAAAGAGTGGGTCAAGTTCACGGATACGGTACCCTTTATGAAGCAAATCATCCACCAAAATAACAGGTCTGCGGAAAGACTTGATTGTTCTGACCTGAGAACGCAGGGGCAGATATTCCGGGAACTCTGCAATCCGGAAACCATGGATACGGGAATCGAATACCTTATCTGTATGCAGTACCTTTGTTACCGTATTGGGAATGACAATACCTTTCAGGATCTTACCGAAAGGCACACACATATTTTTCCCCAATGTACGCACCGGCAACGGTTCTTTTGGCATACCATTTGCCGCAGTAATCAGTTCAATCAAACGATTATACATAATCCCCGCATTGAAGGAAAGTACCAATTCTCCCGGGTACAACTTGGTCAAAGAACGCTGGAATTGTTTGTGACTTTCATCCAAAACCCGCAGTACTCTGGGATTTGTACTAAAAGGTTCTTTGATGGCTGTCTGTACATTATGATACAGCACAACAGGCTGTTTCATATCCACAACATAAATTTCTCTTGGTACTTCCGGCAAAGGAACAGGAATAAATCCCTGACGTTCCAGAGCGTCTTTCATATTCTTTGTAATCTGGCTGTATTTCGGGCTGCATACGGTATAAGTGTAGTCCTGCCGCAGGCATTCTGCCAAGGTTTCTGTCAGCACAATCTGTTCCAAATCCGCAATTTTTGACCGGCTTCTGAAGTAACCAGCCAGAATCAGCACAATCTTACCAGAAGTCTGCTGGCGGATATAGCTGGCTGTCATCATGTCTTGGAATTCTCCAAAAAGCTCCGTGGTGGAAATATGACGGTAAAGCATAATGGCATCCGGTCTGCCTTTGCCGTCTTGGTCAAATATGATGGTTGCTGTACAACCGGGTTCCTGCAAAGTATGAAGCAGTTTTTCACTTTCATCATTTCCCAGATTCCCCTGCCGAATGATCTCCGCAATATCTTTTGCATTGATTTCATGTTTGATTTCAACGGATTTCGTCTGAAGCAGTCGTTTATACTGCGGCTCTCTCAAATACAGCCCGCGGTCATAGATATAGTTCTGGGCAACAGTATCAATCAAATTGGAGATATCTCTGTTATGGTCGATATTTTCACGGATTCTTGTGGAACTGATGTCCTCGAAATGAGTAGGCAGTTTCAATTCCACAACGGTGTTTTGAATCATATCATAAGATGTCTTATTTCCTCTGCCCTCTCTGGTTTCTCTGAGGAAAATAACATGAGGGAATGTCATAATGGAATTTTCTTCCGGTTCCATCCGATAAGAGGACGCATTCTGCACAACATCACTGCCTGCCACCATATAAACTTCTTTTCCCGGGAACATTTCCCGCAGTTTTTTCAAGTCTGCCGGATTGGCAATATTGATGGGCGTATCGGAAGGGAAAAGGAAAATATTTTCTTCGTTTGCCACAGACATATCCAAAATACGTCTGCGCACTCTGTGAGGCTGAGCTTTTTTCGACCAGGAAAATTCATCCAATGCCAGATAAACGGTAAATCCAAGATCTCTGATTTCCCGGGCAATTTCCTTGTGACCCAAAGTAAAGGGGTCGAATGTACCAGGGAAAAAGGCAATTTTCTGCGGTTCTGAGAAAGTGAATTTCTTTTCCTGGAAAATATATGCACTGATAAAGCGATATACAAAATTCCAACCAGCAGTATGATTGAAGAATGTCAATTCGGAATCTTCATCCTGTTCCACAAGCATAAGCATTTTTTTGCTGAGGAAACCGAAAAGATTTTTCTTTTCCTGCATAGATAAATAGTCCTGGGCAAAAAGCTCGTGACCAACGACCCAAAATGCTTCTCGTTTGACATTTTCCTGATAATTTGCAAATCCTTTCAGAATCATGCCCATGATCTTCTTGCGCCTGTCCTCATAAACCTGCGCCAGTTCAGGAAAGCGACTCTGATACTGTCCATAATGCTGGAGCATTACCCCAAAGGTGTCCAGTGCAACGCTGGCGATTCGATCATTGGTGCTGTTTTGCAGACGCTCCAGATCTTTGATAAACTCATCCAATTCCTTGGGATGCAGGAACAATACAAATTCACCCAGATATTGAGGAATATATTTAGAAAACTCGAATTCACCAATTTCCAGACCTTTTGTCAATTCAATGGCAACTTCATTTCGCTGATCCCAGGAAAGCATAGGCGCCAGTTTTACCAGTGTTTCCCCTGCCGCATGGCGTACAGAAACCTGTTCGCTAACTTTCAGCAGATTTGACAAATGAGTTGCCACATGAAGTTTTGGCATAGTAACGCCGCTGCAAATCCGATCATACAGCAAACGCATATTAATGATCTTGATTTTCCATGGTGTCGCTGCTTTCAGGTTATCCAGGAAAATATCAGATACCACCGCGGAATCTTCAAAAATTTCCTGATATGCAGCCTTATTTTTCTGGGGCAAACCGCAATTTTTGCGAATTTCATAGGCAAGATATGCCAGTGCTTTTTCTTCTTTGGCGGGCACGACATCCAGAACCCCATTGACTGTATGCAAAAATTCTTTGGATTCCGTAAAAGCAGGTGCCATTTCACACAGATTCAGCAAAATTGCAGCCTGAATTTCCAAAACATCCCGAGAAGCAAAATGTTCCATGAAGCGGAAGCATACATTCCGTTCCGCATCATCCAAAAGAGCCATTGGAATGGAAGGCATGGTATCCAGCAGAATAAACGCTGTTTCATCGATCCATCCAAATTCCTGATAATACGCAAGCAGCGGAACAACATATCTCTTACGCTGTTCTTCTTTGCAGTTTTCCAGCAAAGAAATCACAACGCGTTTCAAGCAATATCCCAGCCAGCGTCTATGACGGTCAATGACCTTATGATCCGGCAGAATGATACGGTCTAAATATCTTTTCCACAGCTGGAAACTGTCTGCTTCATCCAGTATCACATTCACGTTTTGAGGAAGCTCTTTTCCATATTCTACATCATAATGGGCAATCATATTCCCCAGCAGATCAGCCGCCTGTCTGCGGATGTCACCTTCTCTGTGAAACATCAAATCATACAGAAAGTTCATTGCCATCTGTTTTTGACGCTGGTTCATATAAGTGAAATATTCCGCGAAGATATTGAGATATGCCCTTGTATCCTTCCAGTTGCGTGTGCTGCGGGCTGCTTCCAGAATATCGCCGAAAGTCAGTTCCCGGCTAAGTTTATGCATCAAGCGAATATTATGGTCGATGGCAATATTCTTGAACGCATCCACTGTTTCATCAATATTCAGCAATGCAGGATTGCGCTGTGGAATGGGCTGCAAAGCACAGCTGGTCAAATCCACATTGACACCAAGGGCTTTCATGTAATTTTCAAAGTCTTCCAAACGGGAATAAACGTGGCGGTAACGATTTTCTTTAGCTGTATCCACATTATCCAGTTTGTTCAAAATCACCGCAAAGGAAGATGCCAGGCTATAAAATCCCATGATTTCTTTGCCTTTTTCATCATAGCCATTGTTTTTCACTCGGAAATCGGCATAAATCAATATCAGGGATTCTACGGTAAGATTTTCCAATTCCAGATCCCAAGTGGAATGGTTCGCAGCAATATGCCCGATATTTGGCAGTTCATGGACTCTGCACCAAAGGTCTGTGTAATAATAATGCAGATAGGGAATTCTTCTGACTTCATTTTCCCTGCATCCATATTTCCCGATGTCATGAGCAGCAGCAGCGCCGGAGATCAAGGGCAAATCAACAGGAATGCCAGTCTTTACAAGCTGTCTTGCAATATGCATGGCAATATGATGCACACCTGCCACATGGGCCAACATATCAAATGGCATGATTTCCCTGCCAATGCGCATCAATTCATATAAATAGGCATCAGAAAAACACTGCAAAAAGCGCCGATATTCTTCTTCATAGGGGCTTTCTGCCAGTTCTTCTTCTGTTGCAAAATCAAAATCCCGTATTCTGGAAAATGGCAGACGTTCTTTTTCTTTTTTCAGAAAGAAGCGCAGACATTCCAAGTAAAATGCCGTTGCCTTATCGTATTGATCCGTAGCAGGAATATCGTCCCGATGGGGGTAAATCTTTCGAATCATATGACCATACAAAGCCGGCAGCCACCCATCTTTCGGTTTGCTTCCCGCAAAACTCTCCATAGCAAGACTGCACAGATTCAAAACATTACGACAGGACACCTCACCTGTTGTCAGTTTTTCCATAGCTTCCAGCCATACGCCTTTATCCATAACAGCCAGCACATCTTTTTTATGCAGTCCGGCGTTCTGTAAAAAATCCCGTGCAGTCAAAGTATTCTGTAATTCCTTGTATGTCAACTGAAGTTGCTTTTTGTCCATAAAACACCGCCCTTCTCATAAATCAAATCCATTATATCACCGCACAGATGCGGTACAAAAATGTCTTTTGCGTCATCTTGCAGCGACTTTTATAAATCAATTTGCTTTATCATTATGATTTTACTACATTCTGCGAAATTAGGGAATGTTTTATCTTAATTATACTTACGATCTTTATGATTTTTGCAACAAAAAAGGAAGATCTTTTGTGATCTTCCTTTTTTGCTTGATGGAAAATATGATAATATTGGAAAAAACGATTTCAGGCATTAATTGTTGAGATTTTCATAGTCGTTTCTTCCAATACATCTAACAAAACTTTTACTGTATCCAGTGCTGTCAACACTGTCACGTTATTTTCGCAGGCACAAGCTCTGATTGCAATACCATCTGTATCTTGTGTGCCTGCAGTAATAGATCTGGTATTGATTACATAGCTGACATAGCCGGAGCGGATGGAATGCAATACCTCATCACTGCCTTCACTTGGTTTGTGCAGTACATGTGTGCGGATGCCATGCTGTTTCAAGAAATCCGCAGTTCCCTTTGTAGCTTCCAGATTGAATCCCATCTGATAGAAACGACGGATCAAAGGCAGACCTTCTTCTTTATCCGCATCTGCCAAAGAAACAAGCACAGTACCATAATTCTGCAAATGTATCCCAGAAGCCACCATTGCTTTATACATTGCCCGATGGAGTTTGGCATCATAACCAATGGCTTCCCCTGTGGATTTCATTTCTGGTGACAGATAAGCATCCATACCGTGCAGTTTAGAGAAAGAGAATGCTGGTGCTTTCACATACCACCGTTTTTTCTCATCAGGATACAACTGACGAATGCCCTGTTCTTCCAAAGAAATACCTAACATGACTCTCGTAGCGATATCTGCCAGAGGATATCCTGTTGCTTTGGAAAGGAAAGGCACCGTACGGGAGGAACGAGGATTTACTTCAATAATATATACATCATCATTGCCATCTACAATGAACTGGATATTAAACAGACCTTTGATGCCAATGCCCAAGCCAAGTTTTTTCGCATATCCCAGAATGACACCTTTGACTTTATCAGAGATACCAAAAGGTGGATACACACTAATGGAGTCGCCGGAATGCACGCCAGTACGTTCTACCAGTTCCATAATGCCCGGAACGAATACGCAGGTACCATCACAAATGGCATCCACTTCCACTTCTTTACCTTGGATATATTTGTCAACCAATACAGGTTTATCTTTATCCACTTCTACTGCGGTTTCCAGATAACGGCGTAATTGTGGTTCATTTGCCACAATCTGCATGGCTCTGCCGCCCAGCACAAAGCTTGGTCTAACCAAAACTGGGTAACCGATTTCTGCCGCAGCGGCAACGCCATCTTCGATATTTGTTACCGCTTTTCCTTTTGGTTGAGGGATTTCCAGTTCTTCCAGCAGTGCTTCAAAGGATTCTCTGTTTTCTGCCCGTTCAATAGCAACACTGTCTGTACCAATGATAGGCACGCCTCTTTTTTGGAGAGGTTCTGCCAAATTGACAGCAGTCTGTCCTCCCAGAGAAGCGATCACCCCCACCGGTTTTTCCAGTGCAATGACATTCATAACATCTTCTACACACAGGGGTTCAAAGTACAATTTGTCGGAAGTAGTATAGTCTGTGGAAACGGTTTCCGGATTATTGTTGATGATGATAGCTTCATAGCCCGCTTCCTGAATGGTTTTTACCGCATGTACAGTAGAATAGTCAAACTCTACCCCCTGACCGATACGGATGGGGCCAGACCCCAATACCAGTATCTTTTTCCGATCAGAAACGACAGATTCATTTTCATCTTCATAAGTTGCGTAGAAATAAGGAATATAGCTGTCAAATTCCGCAGCACAGCTATCAATCATTTTGTAATGAGGAACAATGCCCGCTTTCTGACGCATCTGGAACACTTCTTCTTCTCCCATCTGCCACAGTTTCGCAATGGCAGCATCAGAAAAGCCCATTTTCTTGGCAGCATACAAAGCCGCTTCATCTCTTACATGTTCTTTCAATTCATTTTCTTCTAAAATGATGTTCTGCAATTTGCGAATAAAGAAAACATCTATTTTTGTTGCTTCCGCAATTTTTTCCGATGCACAACCCAGACGTAAAAGTTCCGCAATGGCATAAATTCTGTCGTCTGTTCCCTTTGGAATGTATTCCATTAATTCTTCCTGACTCTGTCCATCAAATTTTGCCATATGCAAATGGTTTACACCAATTTCCAAAGAACGGATGGCTTTCAGCAAACTTTCTTCTATGGTTCTGCCTACACCCATAACTTCGCCGGTGGCTTTCATCTGCGTACCCAAACGATTATCCGCATCTGCAAATTTATAGAACGGAAATCCCGGCATTTTTGTGACCACATAGTCCAGAGCGGGTTCAAATGCCGCAGGTGTATTGGCGAGAGGAATTTCATCCAAAGTCATGCCAACGCCAATTTTTGCGGAAACTCTGGCAATGGGATAACCGCTGGCTTTGGACGCCAGCGCGGAAGAACGGGAAACGCGAGGATTTACTTCAATCAGATAATACTGGAAAGAATGTGGATCTAAGGCGAACTGTACGTTGCATCCGCCTTCAATCTTCAGGGCACGGATAATCTTCAAGGCACTATTTCTCAGCATCTGGTATTCTTTATCTGTCAAAGTCTGAGAAGGACACACAACAATAGAATCCCCTGTATGAATACCAACAGGGTCTAAGTTTTCCATATTACATACAGTAATAGCTGTGTCGTTTTTATCACGAATCACTTCATACTCAATTTCTTTATAGCCCTTGATGCTTTTTTCCACCAACACCTGATGGGTAGGTGACAGAGCCAAAGCGTTTTTCATCAATTCACGAAAACCCTGTTCATCATCAGCAAAACCGCCGCCAGTACCGCCTAATGTAAAAGCTGGACGCAATACAACAGGGTAACCAATGGACTCAGCAATTTCCAGACCTGTTTCAATGGAATCCGCAATGCCGGAAGGCAGCACAGGTTCCCCTAGTCTTTCACAAAGTTCTTTGAATTCTTCTCTGTCCTCCGCCTGACGAATGCTGTCACTGCTGGTGCCTAAAAGTTCCACCTGACACTCTTGCAGGATGCCTTTTTTCTCCAACTGCATAGCAAGGTTCAGACCTGTCTGTCCGCCAATGCCCGGCAAAATGGCATCAGGTCTTTCATGTCGAACGATCTTTGCCACATATTCCAGTGTCAAAGGTTCCATATATACTTTATCCGCAATGGTGGTATCGGTCATAATGGTAGCTGGATTGGAATTGCAAAGCACTACTTCATAGCCTTCTTCTTTCAGGGCAAGACATGCCTGTGTGCCCGCATAGTCAAACTCCGCAGCCTGTCCAATAACAATGGGCCCAGAGCCAATGACCATAATTTTACGAATATCAGTTCTTTTCGGCATGTGCCTTTCCCTCCTTCATCATCTGTATAAAACGATCAAACAAATAACCGCTGTCCTGTGGGCCAGGCGCGCTTTCCGGATGATACTGTACGCTGTAAATACGATCTTTTTCGCAAGCCACACCCTCTACTGTTTTATCCAGCAGATTGATATGGGTAATGGTCAAATCGGTTTCTTCCAGACTGCTTTCATCCACTGCATAAGAATGGTTCTGAGAAGTTATCTCGATTTTGCCTGTTTCCAGATTTTTCACAGCGTGGTTGCCGCCATGGTGACCAAATTTCATTTTGTATGTCTTAGCACCATAAGAAAGCGCAATGAGCTGATGTCCCAGGCAAATGCCAAACATCGGCACACTTCCCCGCAGCTGCTGAATCATTTCAATGGCAGGCTGTACCGCAGCAGGATCTCCCGGCCCATTGGAAAGGAAAACACCGTCCGGCTGAAGTTTTCGAATCTCCTCAGCAGATGTATTCCAAGGAACAATGGTCACATAACAGCCTCTTTTTTTCCATGCTTTCAAAATGCTGTGTTTGATACCGAAATCAACAGCCGCAATATGATATTTTGTTTCTTCTGTTTCATATTCCCAGCTTTCTTTACAGCTTACGACTTCCGCCATATTCCCGGGAATCACTGTTTTCTTCAGAATTTCCAAACCTTGTTCTAAAGGTGTATTTACGCTGGTAAGCAATGCCTTTCTGCTGCCAAAATCTCGAATAGATCTTGTAAGTTTTCTGGTATCAATGCCGGAAATACCCGGCACATCAAACTTTTTCATCATTTCAGACAGCGTTGCTTCCGCACGGAAATTGGAAGGATGATCTTCATATTCCCGCACAATCATGGCACCAATGGTTGGATGAAATGTTTCGTAATCATCTGCTGCCATGCCATAATTCCCAATCAAAGGATATGTCATCACAACCCCCTGATAGGTATAAGACGGATCAGAAAAAATTTCCTGATACCCAATGACGCCTGTATGGAACACCAACTCAAATACTTTGTCTGTATCTGCGCCAAAGCCATAACCATAGTATTGGCTGCCATCTTCTATAATTAATTTTCTGTCATACGCTCTAATCATATATGCTCCTTTCTTCCCATATTGCATATCCATAAAACGAAATCAATCTTTTTTCTGGGAAAGCGCAAAAGCTGCGCCGATAAATCCATAAAACAGTGGATGTGGACGGTTGGGACGGCTCTTGAATTCCGGATGATATTGAACGCCGATGAAAAATGGATGGTCTTTCCATTCTACCGCTTCCACCAAATTTCCGTCAGGAGAAATGCCGCTGCAAATCAGTCCTGCATTTTCCAGTGTTTCCCGGTATTGGTTCTGGTATTCATAACGATGACGATGGCGTTCCTGTATCTCTGTTTTGCCATAACACTTTGCCATCAAAGTATCTGGCTGAATGATGCAGGGATATGCGCCCAGACGCAGTGTACCGCCTTTGGCAATCTCATCACTTTGTCCCGGCATAAAGTCGATGACCTTCTGGGGACAATCCGGTTCAAATTCACCTGAATTTGCCTGTGTGAGTCCAGCTACATTCTTTGCAAATTCAATAACTGCAATCTGCATGCCCAAACAAATACCAAAGTACGGAATTTGTTTTTCTCTTGCTACACGAGCCGCTTCAATCATACCGGAAATGCCACGGTCACCAAATCCACCGGGAACAATAATGCCATCCAAACCGGAAAGCTTGTCCTCTGCGTTTTCTTTGGTGATTTCTTCTGCATCAATCCATTGAATGTCCACATGGGTGTTCCATGCATAACCTGCATGGCGCAGTGCTTCTGCCACAGAAAGATATGCGTCGTGAAGCTGCACGTATTTCCCTACCAATCCAATACGAACATGATAAGGTCTTTCTTTGATACGTTTGACAGTTTCCTCCCATTCCGTCAAATCAGCGGCAGGTACTTCCAGCCCCAGTTCTCTGCACACAACAGCAGAGAAATTGGATTTTTCCAGCATCAGCGGTGCTTCATACAATATGGGCAGTGTTCTGTTTTCAATGACACAGTCAGGTCTTACATTGCAGAACATGGAAATTTTCTGGAAAATGGCTTCTTCCAGTGGTTCATCACAACGCAGTACAATAATATCGGGATGAATCCCCATTCCCTGCAATTCTTTTACGGAATGCTGGGTAGGTTTTGATTTATGTTCGTCGGAACCTCGCAGGAAAGGCACCAATGTCACATGAATAAACAGGCTGTTTTCCTTTCCCACTTCCAGAGAAACCTGCCTAGCCGCTTCCAGAAACGGCTGGGATTCAATGTCCCCAATAGTTCCCCCAATTTCTGTAATGACAACATCCGCATCGGTCTTTTTACCGACCTGATAGACAAATTCCTTGATTTCATTTGTGACATGAGGAATGACCTGTACAGTAGAGCCAAGATATTCCCCGTTTCTCTCTTTATTTAATACGTTCCAATAGACTTTCCCTGTGGTCAGATTGGAATAACGATTCAAATCTTCATCAATAAAGCGTTCATAATGTCCTAAGTCCAAATCCGTTTCCGCGCCGTCTTCTGTGACGTACACTTCGCCGTGCTGATAAGGACTCATAGTACCTGGGTCTACATTGATATAAGGGTCTAATTTCTGGGGTGCCACTTTTAGTCCTCTGGCTTTCAGCAAACGCCCCAAAGAAGCCGCAACAATGCCTTTTCCCAAGCCGGACACGACGCCGCCTGTTACAAAAACATATTTCGTCATGTTCTCCGCTCCTTTTTTTCTTCTTTGCGCAAACATACCAGCCGATTTTCTGACGAAAACCAGCTGGCTCTATATCATACATTGATTTCAGTTTTTTCCTGTTTCAAATCCTTGAATAAGGGTGTAACTTTTTCTACGAAAGCATCCACTTGTTCGGGACATCTTCCGATATAATCTTCAGGCTTCAGCAGTTCTTCCAAGTCCTGTCCATTCAATTGGAATGCCGGTTCTGCTGCAAGTCTTTCCAGCAGGTCACAGGATTCGCCTTCTTTCATTCTGGCAGTGGCTTCCATGGAGCATCTGCGGATCACTTCATGGAGTTCCTGTCTGTCGCCGCCCCGCTTTACAGCTTCCATCAAGAGGTTCTCTGTTGCAATGAAAGGAAGATATTCCCGAACGGTTTTGGCAACAATCTTTTCATTGACATGAAGCCCATCTGTGACATTCTGTGCCAAACGTAAAACCGCATCGGCACACAGGAAACCTTCCGGCATGGAAATGCGGCGGTTTGCGGAATCATCCAATGTCCGTTCCAACCACTGTACAGAAGCAGTCATAGGCGCATTTGCTGCATCTGCCATCAAATAACGGGACAAGGAACAAATTCTTTCGCAGCGCATGGGATTGCGTTTATATGCCATGGCAGAGGAACCAATCTGGTTCTTTTCAAAAGGTTCTTCAATCTGTCTGTCATGCTGCAACAAACGGATGTCATTTGCCATACGATAACAGCTCTGTCCGATTGCAGACAAACACTGCAAAATGCGGCTGTCTAGTTTTCTGGGATAAGTCTGGCCGCAAACATCATAGCATTCAGAAAAACCAAAGGTCTTACCGATGCGTCTATTCATTTCATCAATTTTTACTGTATCTCCGCCAAAAAGATCTAAGAAGCTGGCTTCTGTTCCTGTCGTGCCTCGGCATCCCAGAAACTTCATATGTTCCAGTACGAAATCGAGTTCTTCCAGATCCATCAGGAAATCCTGGAGCCAAAGGGTTGCCCGTTTTCCTACCGTTACCAGCTGCGCCGGCTGATAATGGGTATAACCAAGTGTTGGCAAGGCACGATACTGTTTTGCGAAAGCCGCCAAATTCTGCATCACTGCCAGCAGACCTTTCCGCAGATGCAGGAGTGCATCCCGATATAAAATCAAATCACCATTATCGGTAACGTAACAACTAGTAGCGCCTAAGTGGATGATGCCAGCTGCCTTTGGTGCAACTTTTCCGTAAGTATAAACATGTGCCATGACATCATGGCGAACTTCCTTTTCTCTGGCAGCAGCACAGGAAAAATCAATGTTTTCCACCTGTTCTTCCAATTGCTGTACCTGTTCTTCTGTAATGGGCAAACCCAATTCCATTTCTGCCTTTGCCAAAGCCACCCATAATTTCCGCCATGTTTGGATACGGGTTTCCATGGAAAAAAGCTTCAGCATTTCCGGGGAAGCATACCGGCTGGACAAAGGGGATTCATAACGATCATACATAATCAAACACTCCTCTTTCTTATTGCTGCAAATGTTCCTCCAACCGTTTCATGACTTCCGCATAAGCGTCTTCTACGCCACCCAAATCTCTGCGGAAACGGTCTTTGTCCAGTTTTTCTTTTGTTTCTGTATCCCACAAACGGCAAGTATCGGGGCTGATTTCATCTGCCAACACAATGCTGCCATCAGAAAGTTTCCCAAATTCCAGTTTGAAATCCACCAGTGTCACGCCGCAAGTTTCCCAAAAAGCGGAAAGATGTTTATTAACAGCAAAAGCATAAGATTTGATGGTTTCGATTTCATCCCATGTGGCAAGTCTCATAGCAACAGCATGATATGCGTTCAGAAGGGGATCTCCCAGAGCGTCATTTTTATAAGAAATTTCAATGGTAGGTTCCGCAAATACAGTGCCTTCTTCTACACCATATCTCTTGGAAAAAGAACCTGCTGCAATATTTCGGATAATGACTTCCAAAGGAACAATATCCACACGCTTTACCAGAGTGTCCCGTTCATTGCATTCTTTAATGAGATGTGTCGGAATGCCTTTACTTTCCAGATACTGCATCAAACGGTTGCTCATCTGATTGTTGATGATGCCCTTACCGGAAATGGTACCTTTTTTCAAACCATTGAACGCTGTGGCGTCATCCTTATAAGCAATATATAACACTTCTGGATCATCAGTCCGATATACCTTTTTTGCTTTTCCTTCATACAGCAGATCTTTCTTTTCCATTTTTTGTTCCTCCAATTCTTATTTACCGCTATCTCCATAGTTTGCCAGTACACGCGCAGATGGGTCATCTACCTGACAACCTTCCCAGTCGCGGTTTGGCATCCAAAAATCAACGATCATTTCTCCCTGACCGGGATAATATTTTTCAAAAATTTCCCGATACAGCAGGGATTCTTTTGTAAATGGCACCGCATGAGTATATTTGCGGGCTTTTTCCTGAAATTCTTCTTCTGTATATTTTTCTTCTGCGTAAGCTTTCAAATAATCCACCATGGAGTGACCAACCGCGTCTGAAAATGCCGCTTTTTCTCTCCACAAAATTTCATGAGGCAGATAATCACCTTCAAAAGCATGGCGCAAAAGGTATTTTCCTTTGCCATAAGTATTGATCTTCTTTTCCGGGTCAACGGACATGACATACTTTACAAAATCCAAATCCCCGAAAGGCACCCGGGCTTCCAGAGAATGTACCGAAATGCAGCGGTCTGCCCGCAGAACATCATACATATGCAGTTCATGCAAACGTTTCTGCGCTTCTTTCTGGAACGCATCCGCGTCGGGCGCATAATCTGTATATTTATATCCAAAGAGTTCATCGGAAATCTCACCAGTCAGTAATACGCGAATATCTGTATTTTCATGGATAGCTTTACAAATCAGGTACATGCCCATGCTGGCACGAATTGTTGTAATATCAAAGGTACCTAATGCCTGGATGACTGTTTCCAGAGAATCCAGCACCTGTTCTTTTGTCATATAGAATTCTGTATGGTCACTGCCAATGTAGTCGGCAACCTGTTTTGCGTATTTCAAATCAATGGCATCTTCGCTCATGCCAATGGCAAATGTACGAATAGGCGCTTTTGATTTCTTTGCAGCAATGGCGCATACCAAAGAGGAATCCAGACCGCCGGAAAGCAAAAATCCTACTTTCGCATCTGCTACCAGTCTTTTTTCCACCCCTGCAACCAACTTATCGTGGATGTTTTTGCAAACAGTTTCCAGATCGTCATGGCAAACTTCGTCTACTTTTGCAATATCGCAATAGCAAGTGAATTTGCCATCCTTATAATAATGCCCTGGCGGAAATGGCATGATACGTTCTGTCAAACCTACCAGGTTCTTCGGTTCACTGGCAAACACAATGACACCGTTTTTATCATAACCATAATATAAAGGACGAATCCCGATAGGATCTCTGGCAGCAATAAAAGATTTTGCTTCTGCGTCATAAAGAATCAAAGCAAATTCTGCATCCAGCATGGCAAACATGTCTGTGCCAAATTCCCGATACATGGGCAGCAGAACTTCGCAGTCTGATTCACTTTGAAAAGTGTATTTTTCTGCCAATACCTTTTTGATTTTTTCGAAACCGTAAATTTCCCCATTGCAGACTACATAACTGCCATCCAATGCAAAGGGCTGCATGCCGGATGGTGTCAAGCCCATAATTGCCAATCTGTGAAATCCCAAATATCCATTTCCTGTATCTACAATGCGGCTGTCATCAGGACCACGAGAAATGGTACGGTCAAAGCCCTCCTGAAATAACGCCAAATCCACACTGCTGCCGCAATATCCCATAATTGAGCACATCAGCCTTACCTCCTTTATCAATCCACAGAAAACGAAACCAGTACGCGGTTTCGTTTTCTGCTTCTCTTTCCTCTTTTGTTTTTATTTCACGCCAAAAAGCAATTCTCCATATGTAGGGAATGGCCAATATTTTCTTGCAGTAATGGTTTCCGCTTCATCGCAAGGCACACGCAGTTCCCGCATTTTTACCAACACCTGATCCCGAATAAAAGCTGCTTCTTCGCAAACTGTTTCTGCAGACTGCAAAGAAATGAGAGATTTCTTCAGTTCCTGTATTTTCAATGCAATTTCATCTGTCAAAGCAGACAGGTTTTTCACTCTTTCACATTCAAAAGCACAGGTAATTTGTTCATTCAAGGCTTTTTTAGCTGCTGCTGTTTTGGCAAGTTCCATTGCATATGCGGTGATTGCCGGCAAAATTTCTTTTTCCGCCATATCCACCATGGTATTTGCTTCAATCACAATAGATTTACAGTAGTTTTCCAATACAATCTCATAACGTGCCCGCAGTTCCGGTTCTGTGTAAATCTTCTGCCCTGTCAGCAGTTCCACATTTTTCCGATCCAGAATATGAGGCACACAATCAGGTGTGGAAGGATAATTGCTCAATCCTCTTTTCAGCGTTGCTTCCTGAATCCATGCGTCATCGTATCCGTTTCCGTTAAAGATGATACGTTTATGTTCTTTAATTGTATTTTTCAGCATTTCCTGAAGAGCTGTCTGAAAATCAGGCGCCTGTTCCAGATAATCGGCATAAACCCGCAGGCTTTCTGCCACAGCACTGTTCAGCATGATATTTGCGCATGCAATGCTATCCGAAGACCCAACCATACGGAATTCAAATTTATTGCCTGTAAACGCAAAGGGCGATGTACGGTTACGATCAGTGTTATCTTTTGTAAACTTGGGCAGTACATCAACACCCAATTTCATTTTTGTCTTTTTCACACTGCAGTAAGGTGTATCATTTTCCAGAGATTCCAGAACTGCATTCAGTTCATCGCCAAGGAAAATGGAAACGATTGCCGGAGGTGCTTCCTGGGCACCCAGACGCAGGTCATTTCCGGCTGTTGCAACGGAAATACGCAGCAAATCCTGATAATCATCCACCGCTTTGATGACCGCACACAGGAACAGCAGGAACTGTGCGTTGTCATGAGGTGTTTCACCGGGAGAAAGCAGGTTTACGCCTTCATCCGTGGAAATAGACCAGTTGTTGTGCTTGCCGCTTCCGTTGACACCAGCAAAGGGTTTTTCATGAAGCAGACAAACCAAACCATGTCTTGCCGCAACTTTCTGCATGATTTCCATTGTCAGCTGGTTATGATCTGTTGCGATGTTCGTTGTTGTATAGATGGGCGCCAATTCATGCTGTGCAGGAGCCACTTCGTTGTGTTCCGTCTTTGCCAATATGCCAAGCTTCCACAATTCTTCATTCAAATCTTCCATAAAAGCGGCTACCGTAGGTTTGATGGCACCAAAATAGTGATCGTCCAATTCCTGACCTTTCGGCGGCTTTGCACCAAACAAAGTCCGTCCAGTAAAAATCAGGTCACGACGTTTTTCATACATTTCTCTGTCCACCAGAAAATATTCCTGCTCCGGCCCCACAGAAGTGCGGACGCATTTCACATGGTCATTGCCAAACAGACGCAGGATACGCAGCGCCTGACGGTTCAATGCCTCCATGGATCTGAGCAGTGGTGTTTTCTTATCCAGTGCTTCCCCTGCATAAGAACAAAATGCAGTGGGAATACACAGGGTTTTTCCTTTGATGAATGCATAGGATGTAGGATCCCATGCGGTATATCCTCTTGCCTCAAATGTGGCACGCAGTCCTCCTGAAGGAAAAGATGATGCATCCGGTTCGCCTTTGATCAGTTCTAAACCAGAAAATTCCATAATGACTCTACCGTCAGGTGCTGGTGTAATGAAGCTGTCGTGCTTTTCCGCCGTAATACCAGTCAAAGGCTGGAACCAATGGGTATAATGGGTTGCGCCATTAGCAATTGCCCAATCCTTCATGGCTGTTGCCACAGCATTGGCAACGGAAATATCCAACTTTGCTCCCTCGTCGATGGTTTTTTTCAGGGACTGATATACTTCACTTGACAATCGTGCTTTCATGACCCTGTCATCAAAGACCAGAGAACCAAAATAATCCGATACATGTTTCATAGAAAAACCCCCTCTTTTGTAAAATAAAAAAAGGCAAAGGGGACTCTGAGGGTATGACCTCAAAGACGCCTTTGCCTTTGACTCATATTTTATACACCCATAATTCATTTTTGTCAATGGGTCTTTTATAATTTTTTTCAAAAAAAACATTCTGTTTTCCCATCACCTTACAAAAATACTGTTTTGCCCATGCTATGCGTACAGATTTTTCCTTATGCAAGTTTCTATGGAAAATAAACGGAAACTGTGCTATATTACTTTTTATAAATGTCGCAAAGATCGAAAAAAATGTTGAAAATGAGAGGAAAGCAGGTGGAATTTATGAAATATTCCAAACAGGAAGTATTGCAGTATGTCCAGGAAGAAGATGTCAAATTCATCCGTTTGGCATTTTGCAATGTTTTTGGCAAACAGAAAAATATCTCCATCATGCCGGATGAACTGCCACGAGCCTTTGCTTACGGCATTGCCATTGACGGTTCTGCCATTGCCGGTTTTGGAGACGAAGCTGAATCTGATCTGCTGCTCCATCCGGAACCGGATACCCTGATGGTACTTCCTTGGCGGCCTGAACACGGCAGAGTCGTGCGCATGTTTTGCAGCATTTCCTACCCAGACGGACGCCCTTTTATCTGTGATACTAGAAGTCTGCTGAAAAAAGCCACTTCTGATGCGGAATCCGCTGGCATTTCCTTTGCTTTCGGCCCCGAAATGGAATTCTATCTTTTCCAATTAGATGCGGAAGGACAGCCCACAAAAACGCCATATGATAACGCGGGATATATGGATATTGCACCAGAAGACAAATGCGAAAATGTTCGACGGGAAATCTGCCTGCTTCTGGAGCAGATGGGCATTTATCCAGAAAGTTCCCACCACGAAGAAGGTCCCGGACAAAATGAAATCGACTTCCGTTATTCCGATCCTCTCACTGCCGCAGATAATACCCTGACCTTCCAGGCTGTTGTAAAAACAGTGGCACAGCGCAATGGACTTTATGCGGATTTCAGTCCAAAGCCATTACGCCACCAGCCTGGCAATGGGTTTCACATCAATATTTCTGTCAAAGGCGGGAACTGTGAAGATCCCCTTTCCCATATGATTGCAGGTATTTTGGAGCATATTCCAGAATTGACTGTATTTCTGAATCCCACAGTTGCTTCTTATGAACGTTTCGGCGGGCCAAAAGCACCTGAATACATTTCCTGGTCAAACCAGAACCGTTCTCAGCTCATCCGTGTTCCTGCGGCTTTGGACGAATACCGTCGTGCTGAGCTGCGTTCTCCAGACCCTACAACAAATCCATATCTGGCGTTTGCCCTTTTGATCTACGCCGGACTGGATGGCATTCAGCAAAAGCTGCCGTTGCCTGCTCCTACGGATCTGAATCTGTTTACTGCAAGTGCAGACATTTTGGCTCTTTTGCAGCGATTGCCACTGACTTTACGAGAAGCGGCTACATTGGCAGCTAACAGTTCCTTTGTATCCAAATATCTGCCAAAAACCATTGTGCAGACATATTACGACCAACGATAAAAGAACGGACTTTTGAAAAGGAGGGGAGCATTTTGAGTCTAAAAGAACGCGTTTACAGCGTATTGGTTATATCAGCAAAAGAAAATTTCAATGCATCTCTGCAATCTCTGCTCCCTGAGTCCAAGTATGCTCCCGTACAGATGGTTTCCAGTGTCAGTCTGGCAAAACGTGTTCTACTGGAACGCAGTTTTGACTTTGTGTTCATCAATACACCACTGCCTGATGATTTCGGCACAAGATTTGCCATTGAGATTTCCGGAAACAAAGGTACTGTCATTCTCTTATTGGTGCGGAACGAAGTCTATGAAGAAGTTTGTGACAAAGTGACGGAATACGGCATTTTAACATTGCCAAAACCCGCTTCCAAACAAATGGTAACCCATACCCTGAACTTTATGGCTGGTATCCGGGAACGGCTGAGAAAACTGGAAAATAAATCCCTTTCCATGGAAGAAAAAATGAAAGAAATTCGTCTGGTAAACCGTGCCAAATGGGTACTCATTGACGAATTGAAAATGTCCGAGGCAGACGCCCACCGCTATATTGAAAAGCAGGCAATGGATCGCTGTGTCTCCCGCAGAGAAATTGCCGAGGAAATCATTTCCACATATCTTTAAACAAAACAATCATCATTACAAAATCAAACAGGCAGACATGGATACTCCATATCTGCCTGTTTTTTATATTTTATCAAAAAATTATGGCTGTTTTAGTTCACGGGATTATACTTCTTCTGTCAAAGTAACTGCGGTAATTTCTTTAGGATTTACCTGTTCCGCTTCCACAACAGTTGCTTCTTTCACGTCAGATTCTTCTTCTGTCACAGGTTCATTTTCCGCAACTGCTTTTTCCCAAGCAGAACCATTCCAGTTGTATGTACTGCCTGCGGCAAAGGTGTCTGTGCCTGCTGCACCTTCCGCAATGGAAACAACAGAAGTTGCGTCTGTACCTGTTACCTTACCCTTTGCTGCTGTTGTGATGGTTCCGTTGACAGTCAGAACTGTATTTTCTTTTAACAACAGTTCACTGCCTGTGCTGTTTGCGGAAACAACTTTCAATGTACCATCTACTGTCATATTGCCATTCAAAGTCATTTCGATGCCGATAGCTTCTGCTGCGGAGTCAAACATTGTATACCATGTCTGACCGGCAGGAATGGTAACATCTCCTTCAATTTCCATTGTGGGATGTGTTCCGGAATAGTTATCCGCAAAACCAAATGTAACCGTGGCACCATTTGTCTGAATACGCGCATCTTCAGATGTCCCAACAAATGTTGTTGCTTCTTCGCTGCCATCTGTTGTCATGGACTGTAATGCACCACCAGGCTGTACTTCGATTTTGGTTACAGCAGGAAGCATGCTGTCTGCGCCATTGTTGTAGTTTGCATTGATTTTCAGCACAGCGCCATTTGCAACAATCACATGACCTGTTCCTGCCAATTTGCCTTCGTATGTATCAAAAGAACCATTGTTTGTCATGGTACCATTATTTGTAATAGTACCTTTGTTGATAAGCGTTGCTTTTTCTCCAATGGTAAAACTGTCATTCAAGTTCAACTGCGCACCATCATTTACTTCAACTGTTACCTGGCGATCCACATTTACTGCTTCATCCAAAGTAATGTCGCCGCTTACTTTAACAGTTTCAACACTCTGATTTGCCAACGCTGCTTTCAGTGTATCACTGCTGTTAACAGTTACTTCTTCAACGATAAACCCATACCGCAATGTAAGTGTAGAGCCGTCTGTCCCTTCCAGTGTCAATGTGATTGCATCCTGGATTTTTCCAGCCTGGAATTCATCCACAATAACAGATACCAAGGTATTCCCTTCCGCTTCAGGTGTTTCTGGATTTTTAACCCAGTTAGAGCCTTTCAGCGCAGGGTTAAGGCTGTCGCTCCATGTATATGTTTCCTGATTGTATGTAATGGATTTTACAGTAGCGCCATCGTCAAAACGATACAATGCACCCAGATAACGTGCCATATCATTCATGGACGCACCAGACAGAACCGTTTCCATGGTATCATATCTGCCGGATACCACAGCGTTTTTACCGTTAACGGTGTGTGTCAGCTGGCTTGTATATTCATAATCATCGTACTGATAATCAATAGCGGATTTTGTAGCTTCCAGCAGTGCCTTCGCTGTTTCATCCTCTTTTACAGTAAAACCATAACATAATGTAATGGTGGAACCGTTTGAACCTTTCAATGTCAACTGGATTGCGTCCTGAATCTTACCTGCCTGGAAATCATCCACAATGACAGACACCAAAGTATTTCCATCTGCTTCTGTTCCATTAGGATCTTTTGCCCAGTTAGAGCCTTTCAATGCAGGATCAAGATTGCTGCTCCATGTAAATTCAGTATCTCCATAAATAATAGATTTTACAGTTGTGCCATTATCGAAGCGATACAATGCGCCCAGATAACGCGCCATATCATTCATAGCGGCACCAGACATAATATCCTCAGCTGCGTATTCACCCATAACAATAGCGTTTTTGCCATCTTTAGTATGTGTCAGCTGGCTTGTATATGTATAGTCTTCGTACTTGTAGCTGATTGCAGAGCTGGTTGCTACAAGGAGTTTATCTGCAACAGATACACTGCTGCCGCCGCCGGAGCTGCTGCCGCCACCGCCACCGGAGCCTGTGCTTGTGCTGGGCTTATCTACGCCGTCAGCAACTTCTGTATCTTTTACATCTGTGCTGCTGGAAATAGTAATGCCATCGGCATTTGCTTCCAGTTTTTCAATCTGGCCGGAGCCTGTGATGGAAACCTTTGCATCCGCTACCACAGTCTTCACAGTTGCGTCTTTTGCAACTTCAACTTTTGAAGATGCAGCATCTTCAGAAATGACTAATTTCTTCACATCTTCTTTCACAACAACACTTGCTTTTCCATTGATTTCTACTCTATTTGCAGGTACTCCAATGGTCACTTTATTACTTGTACCAATTTCATCTGTAATAGAAATGGCATCTACGGTACCTTTAAAGTCTTTACCTTCAATGGTGCAAGCTTCTTTTACTTCAATAACAGAAATATCTGTATCACCTTTGAGCTGTAATCTGACATTTTCTTTCTCTGCAGAAACCTTCCCTTTGACAATCACATTATGAAAGTAAATGGAATCGTCTCCTCCACCTCTTACAATCACATCACCTTTGACTGTTGTATCATTCACATATACTTCGCCATCGCCAACAGCTTTATCAATAATCAGATTTCCTTCGATGGTCTGTCCTTCGATGACTGTATCATCTTTGGTTACAACAACGTCCTTTACTTCTTCATTCTCTTCTTTTTCCATGGTTCTGTCCAAAGAAGACACTGCTTCTGCTCTGGTGATGGTATTTGACGCGTCAAATGTACCATCTGTACGACCAGTCATAAACCCTGCCACACTAACGGCGCCGATGGAACCCTTTGCCCATGCGGGAATACGGGAAGCATCCGCGAATTTATCTGCCGCTTCTGTATTTGCAGTCAGTTCTTTCGCCTTGGCAATCATAACAGCTGCTTCCGCTCTGGTAATGGTTGCATTGGGTTTAAATGTTCCATCTTCATAGCCGGCACAATAACCAGCTTCCACTGCAATTGCAACTGCGTCATAATACCATGCATTTGCAGAAACATCGCTGAATGTTACGTTCCCCTTCTGGGTGAAACCAAGGGCTTTGTTTAACATAATAACAAACTCTGCACGTGTAACGCTGTTGTCGGGTTTGAATGTTCCTTCTTCATAGCCGGAAATCAATCCTTTTTCCTGCCATTGTGTAATCACTTTTTCTGCCCAATGACCTGAAATATCAGTCGCAGGCGCAGCAAATGCCTGTGCGGGTGCAAATGCCAGCGCAGCAGCCAAAGCCATAGATAATGTCATTTTTCCAACCTTTTTGTTCATTTTTCCTATCACCTCTCCTAAACTTTTGTAAACCTAGTTCTCGGCTATTATATCATGCAAAAATCATTATGCAATACAAATTATGTAATTTCCATAATTTACATGTATTTACTATGTTTACATTAAGAATATTCAAGTTAGTTTTAGGTAACATCATGAAATTATATTAAAAATACTGTTTTTATGCCAAAAATCTAACAGTACCCATCCAATAAAAAATTCAATATTTATGTATTTTTTTACATTTTGCCAAAAACAGAATTTAAAGTATCCATGTATGAAAAACCGCTCTTTTCATTTTTTCTGCATAATAGTACTTTCCCTTTTATCAAAAATTGGATTTCTGTATGTAACGAAAAAAACGTATTTTCCCAAAATAAAAAGATGGCGAATACACCGATTCCACCATCTTTTGAAAATATCTTTCGTTATTTACTTTTCTACCTGTCGAATTTCTTCCAATGCTACAAAAGCTGCGCGCATTTCTTCCCGCACCAATTTTGTTTTTCTTTCATAAATCTTGCGATAATAAGCAGTGCGTTTTGGATCTGGTACAAAGGATTTATCTTCCTTCAGATTCGTTTCAAATGCTGCCTGTAAATCTGGAATATCCCCTATGGCATAAGCTGCCGTTGCCGCATTGGTCATGACAGCTCCCTGCGCTGTTTTCAATGTTGTCACACGGCAATTCAGCATATCCGCTTTAATCTGGTTCCATAAATCCGAACGGCTTCCACCTTCTGTTACAACGATGTGCTTCAGCTCCACACCAGCGGAACGATATACATCTGTGACACCGATATAATCATAAGCAATGGCTTCCAAGACCGCACGCCACAAAACAGCCTGATCTGTATCCATAGTCATATTCAAAAAACAACCGCTGGCAGCAGAAATTTCTCCAAAGCCACCAGTCAAATATGGCAAAAACAGGACTCCATTGGCTCCTGGCGGCACCTGTTTTGCCCGTTCTGTCAATATGTCGAAATAGGCGCCCTCTCCTTCTTTTCCGCAAATATTATCCCGGAACCAACGCAATGCCAAACCACCTGTGCGGATAAATCCCCAGTAAAAATACGTATTTTCCAGCGTACCACTGTTAAAGATTAAGTCCGTTCCTGGTCTGCTCAATTCTGGTTTAATACCATCTACCGCAATACAGAACATAGCGCATGTCCCAGCAACATCCGCAGCCCTATTGACAGCTGTAACCCCACATCCGATCATACTCTGCATGGTATCTCCTGCGCCGGCACAAATAGGAATACCTACTGGCAGACCTGTTTTTTCTGCGTATTCTTCTGTGAGATGACCAATAATGTCCCATGGTTTAATGATTTTGGGAAGATATTCTTTGGACAGCCCCAGTATTTCCAGCTGTTTGTCACTCCATTCCTTTTTCTCGACTTTATACCCAAGTCCCCAGCCAGACAATGTGCCCCAGTCAATGAAAGCATCCTTTGCTTTACATCCAGCAAGATGGGACAAAATATAAGGCGCGTTATGGAGAAATTTCTTTCCTCGATTCTGAAATGCCTCACTTTTTCTCAGGAACCACCTGGCAAATAACGCCGGAAACATACAGTTCGGCATAGGATTACCCGTTTCTTTTGCCCAGATATCCAAACCCAGAGCTGCCAGTTTCTCCGCATCTGCCTGTGTACGGGAATCCAGATAATTGACATATGGTGTTATGGCGTTTCCATCTTCATCGACACCTACAATTCCTAAAATGACACCATCTCCAAAGATTGCCCGAATATTTTCCGGCGACAACCCTTTTTCCCGCATTTCTTTTACACAGGCAGCAATACTTTCCACTGCTGCTTCCACATACTGATCCGCATCCATTTCCACCCAACCAGGATGTGGATAGCGAAGCACAGTTGGCGTGCTGTGTTCTGTGACACACTGCATATTGCTGTCATACACAGCAGCTTTCACACTCTGGGTTCCCGCATCAAAACCAAGGTAATACTTTTCCATACATTTTAGCCTCTTTTCTGTTTTTGGGGCAATAAAAAAGCCCCGTATTTTCTGACTGCCATAAGCTAGCCATCTTACAGGGCAATGTTTCTTTTCTGCACGAAAAATAACCGCAGAACAAAAAAGCATATCTTCTCTCATCCAGACTATACTGTCGGCTTCGTAATTTCAACGAATCCTGCCGCCAAAAGCAGCTCGCGGGCTATCACCGCCGGTAGGGAATTTCACCCTGCCCCGAAGATACTTTTTTCCTACGCATACATTATACTGCTCTTGTGTACGGCATACAACTGCCAAGGTGACGATAATCCACCCCCTTTTTCTGTCATGTTTACTAATGACAGAAAAAAACAGGCAGCCACATATATGGCTGCCTGTTTATCAGGAAGTCATCCACGAAACTTCCTGAAAGAAAGGGATTTCCAAACTATTTTGCAATTATGCAAAGGGATTTTCAGTAGGGTAAGGCAAAGATTTAGGCTGGTTGTACGCGATATCTGTTACGCCCAGATATTTGAAGACTTCAAACAGCGCTTTGCCGTGGTGACCGAATGTAACTGCACCGTGGTGAGGATACTGTTTTTCGATCAGAACATGACGATAGAATCTGTTCATTTCGGGAATTGCAAAGATACCGATGGAACCGAAGGAACGTGTAGGAACATCCAGAACTTCGCCCTGTGCTACATAAGCACGCAGCTGTGTGGAAGCTGTTGTCTGAAGACGGAAGAATGTGATATCCCCTGCTTTGATGTCGCCTTCCATAGTACCTCTTGTGATATCAGGTTCACCATCGGGTTCCAGCTGACGTTTCATGATAAGCTGATAGCTCATATGAGGATTGCACAGCAGGCTGGAGCATGTGTTGCCGCAGTGGAAGCCCATGAATGTTTCATTCAGGCGATAATCGCATTTGCCTTTGATATCTTCATTGTAGATCTGTGCAGGTACGGAGTTATTGATATCCAGCAGTGTTACAGGTGCGTTGGATACGCACAGACCAATGTATTCGCTCAGTGCGCCGTAAATATCTACTTCACAAGAAATGGGAATGCCTCTGCCTGTAAAACGAGAGTTTACATAACAAGGAACGAATCCAAATTCTGTCTGGAATGCAGGCCAACATTTGTTTGCAAATGCAGCGTATTTGGAGCAACCCAGATTGTCTTTCATCCAGTCTTCCAGTGTCAGTTCATACTGAGCCAGTCTAGGCAGAACGCCTGCATAAGGATTTTCATTGCCCAGTTCTGCTGCCATTTCTTCAACTTTGGCAGGGATACGAGGGTCATCTTTATGTTTGTTGTAAGCTACCAGCAGATCCAGTTCGGAGTGTTCTTCCACTGCTACGCCCAGATCATACAGCGCTTTAATAGGTGCGTTACAAGCCAGGAAGTCATTGGGACGAGGGCCAAATGCAAAGATCTTTAGACCTTTCAGACCGACCAATGCTGTTGCAACGGGAACAAATTCACGAATCTGCTGTGCAACTTCTTCTGCTGTACCGCAAGGATATTCGGGAATGTATACTTTTTTGCCTCTCAGACCCAGGTTGTAAGAAGCATTCAGCATACCACAGTAAGCATCACCACGGCCATTCATCAGGTCGCCGTCACCTTCTGCTGCACATGTGTACATCAGAGGGCCATCGAACATATCAGCGATCATAGTTTCAGGTGTTTCAGGACCGAAGTTGCCCAGGAAAACAACCAGTGCGTCAACGCCAGCAGCTTTTACATCTTCTACTGCTTTTTTCGCATCCAGTTCTGTTTCTACACAGATGGGGCATTCATACAAATCAGCGCCATAAGCTTTTGCAACATTATGACGACGCATTTCGGACAATTCAATAGGGAAACATCCACGGCTAACGGAAATGATACCCATTTTTACTACTGGAATATTCTGCATGATAGATTACCTCTCTTTCAAAATATGTCTTCTCTTTAAATTTCGTTTGCAATGTCAATATTAACTCCGTCCAGGCCAACGAATGCACCGTCTCCGGCTTCGCTGGCATCGGCATGGGCGATGAGCCATTTATTTCTTGCACGCAGGAGGGGATCTTCTGCGTTCAATGCTGCAATTTCCGGTTTATCTGTGTTTGTGCCTTTGGGCAGTACCACAGCTACGCGGAAGCCTGCACCCTTCTTTGCTTCGCAAGGTGCATAGTGCAGTGTTGTAGCATATACTTCCACCGCTGTTCCGGCAGGTACCAAAAAGGCACGGATGGTTGCTGTATCCAGATGGTAGTCTGGAGTAATATCAGTCTGTTTGCCAAGCAGCAGAATCATATCTTCACAAGGAATATTGATTTCGCTGTCACGATGATATTCCACGCAGTTCAGTTTTGTATTTGTTCCATTGCAAAAACCAATCTGAATGGGCATTCCGCCATATACATTGTCTTCCAGTTCTTTTTTCGCAGGTGTGTTTTCCAAAGAATCATCACCGGGAACATAGATGACACCATCTGTGGGTTTTTCTGTTTTGGAAAGAGCTGTCAACAGTTCATCCAAATGCAGTCCTTTCACTACCTTTCCGTACTGACGGAAAGATGCATCGAATACAGATTCGATTTTCATATTTTCACCTTCTCTTTATAATTCTGCCAGTTTGTGCCAGCTGTCCTTCAATGCAGGATACAGGCCACGGTAGATTTCATAGAATTTATCATATTCAGCCACATGTTCTGCAACAGGTGCCTGAGAAGCGTTTACGCCAACGATCTTTCTGCATGCTTCTGGTACGGAAGGATACAAACCGGCGCCAACGCCAGCCAAGATTGCTACGCCCAAAGCAGGGCCTTCTTTACTGATAGTAGTTGCAACAGGACATCCCAGAATATCTGCCATCATCTGACGCCAGAAAGCGGAGGAACCGCCGCCACCACAAGCCAGAATCACATCAGACTGTACGCCCATACCACGAAGGATTTCTGCACAGTCACGGAGGCTGAATGTTACCCCTTCCATAACGGCACGCACCAGATCATATCTGGTGTGCATACCAGACAGGCCAACGAAAGCACCACGACAATCAGGATCCAAATGAGGTGTTCTTTCACCCATCAGGTAAGGCAGATAAATCAGGCGGTTGGAGCCGATAGGTGTTTTTGCAGCTTCTGCTGTCATCAGATCATAAGGATCTACACCCTGTTTATCTGCTTCCACTTTGTCTGCATCACAGAAGTTATCGCGATACCATTTCAGGGACTGACCAGCTGCCAGTGTAACACCCATTACATGCCATGCGCCGGGAACTGCGCAGCAGAAAGTATGTACTCTTCCCTGAGGGTCGATGGAAAGCTTATCTGTGTGGGCAAATACCACACCAGAAGTACCGATTGTAGCGAAAGCTCTGCCATCTTCTACAACACCTGTACCAACAGCTGCCGCTGCGTTGTCACCAGCGCCGCCAACAACGATGGTACCTTCTTTCAGTCCTGTCAGTGCGGCCGCTTCAGCAGTGATGGTACCTGTTACTTCAGGACTTTCATATACTTTTGCAAGCATTGCAGGATCAATGTCCAATTTTTCCAATACTTCCTGAGACCAGCAGCGATTCGGCACATCCAGCAGGCCCATACCAGAAGCATCAGAAACTTCTGTCGCAAATACATTACAAAGTTTATAACGGATATAGTCTTTCGCCAGCAAAATGTGGCGTGCTTTTGCATAAATTTCAGGTTCGTGTTTTCTTACCCAAAGGATTTTCCCAGCAGTAAAACCTGTCAGTGCAGGGTTTGCTGTGATTTCGATGTAGCGTTCTTTGCCGCCCATCAAAGCATGGATTTCTTCACATTCCACAGCAGTTCTCTGATCACACCACAGGATGGAGGGACGAAGCACTTCACCCTTTTCATCCAGCAACACCAAAGAATGCATCTGACCAGATAAACCAATGCCACGAATTTCTCCTGCGTCAATGCCGCTCTTTGCGAGAACAGCGCGGATGCCATCTACGACAGCTTTCCACCAGTCCGCAGGATCTTGTTCAGCCCAACCATTTTTAGGCTGTGCCATAGGATATTCCCCTGTATAGGAGGCAACCCCATGACCCGCTTCATCAAAAAGCACCGTTTTGGTACCGGAGGTACCAATGTCGATACCCAGCAAATAATTCATTGTAAAGCCTCCTTAATAATCAGGATTTGGAACGTTTTTTACTTACAACGTCAAATACTACGGCAAACAGCAGTACCAGACCTTTGATCATTTTCTGCCAGTTTGCGTCGATACCCAGAATAGACATACCATTGTTCAGGATACCCATGAAGATCGCACCGATTACGGCACCGCCTACGGTACCAGTACCGCCGTATGCGGAAGCACCACCGATAAAGCAAGCGCCGATCGCATCCATTTCGTAGTTAGTACCAGCGGAAGGAGCTGCGGAGTTGAAACGTGCTACGCAGACCAGAGCTGCAACTGCTGACAGGAATGCCATATTTACATAAGCACCGAACATGATCTTACGTGTGTCGATACCAGAAAGCTGTGTTGCTTTTGCGTTGCCCCCCAGTGCATACAGGTGACGACCGGGAACAGTACGTGTTGTCAGGTAGTCATATACCAATACAACGATTGCCAGCAGGATCAGTACAACGGGGATACCTTTGTTTTTACCCAGCAGGTAGCATGCAGCCATCATAACCACTGCGATGATTGCCAGTTTGATGATCAGCATAGTTGTATTGCCTGTTTCGTAACCTTTTCTGCGTTTTTTTGCCTGCGCATACAAAGAAATTGCAAACATGACTGCGCAGCATACAGCACCGATTACCAGAGAGATGATCAATGTGCTGTTAGCATCGCCGCCAGAGATGTAAGATGTAAAATATTTCAGGTAGTTGTCAGGATAAGGAGAAATGGTAGTACCATTCAGAAGAACTGTTGCCAGACCACGCCATACCAGCATACCGGAAAGAGTTACCAGGAACGGCGGAATGTTCATATAGGCAATCCAGAAGCCCTGCCAGATACCGATTGCAAGACCTACTGCCAGACATGCGATCATTGCAACATAAATATTTACCTGCATGTTTACGATAAGGATACCGGAAACGGCACCTACCAAAGCAACGATGGAACCAACGGACAAGTCGATGTTACCACCAGTCAAGATACACAGCAACATACCAGTTGCCAGAATTACAACGTAACTGTTCTGCATAATCAGGTTGGACACGTTTGTCGGCGCAAACATGGAACCTTTGCCATTAATAGTGATTAAGATTTGGAATAAGACCGTGACGATGACCAATACAAACAGCATGGTATTTTTCTTCATGGCCGCTTTTACTTTATTCATACGGAGAACGCTCCCTTCATTTTCTTATTTCTTCGCACTGGACTGCAGGATTTTAGACATAATTACTTCACTGGTAGCTTCTTCAATAGGCAGTTCGGCTACCATACGACCTTCGTTCATAACATAAACACGGTCACTCATACCCAGGATTTCGGGCAGTTCGGAAGAAATCATGATAACGGATTTTCCTTCTGCAACCAGATCATTGATGATACAGTAGATTTCATATTTTGCCCCAACGTCAATACCTCTTGTGGGTTCGTCCAGAATCAGGACATCAGGGTCAGCAAACATCCATTTTGCCAGCAATACTTTCTGCTGGTTACCGCCGGAAAGATTGCCGACATTCTGTTCAATACTGGGCGTTTTGGTGTGCAGTGCGTTTTTATAGTCTTCTGCTACACTCCGTTCTGCGTCAAAGTCAATGACACCATGACGAGATACTTTTTCCATACGCGCCAATGTCGTATTGACACGGATGGGATTTGTCAAAACCAAACCATTGCCTTTACGGTCTTCTGTTACATAAGCAAGACCTGCTTCAATGGCCTGTTTGATTGTTTTCAGATGTACTTCTTTTCCGTGCAGTTTTAAAGTACCGCTGATGTCTGCGCCATAGCTGTGACCAAACATACTCATGGCCAGTTCTGTACGTCCTGCGCCCATCAGACCAGAAATGCCGACAACTTCGCCCTTACGGACATTCATGGAAACATTGTCGCAAACCTTTCTGCCTTCAAACTGCGGATGATATACTGTCCAGTCTTTTACTTCCAGCATAACCTCACCGATATGAGATTCTCTCTTAGGGAAACGGCTGGACATGTCACGGCCTACCATACCTTTGATGATACGTTCTTCAGAGAAGTCATCCACACCTTTTACCAGTGTTTCGATGGTAGAACCATCACGGATGATGGTGATTTTATCTGCTACATAAGAAATTTCGTTTAATTTATGAGAAATAATAATGCTTGTCATTCCTTGGCGCTTGAACTGCAGCAGTAATTCCAAAAGCGCCTTACTATCAGATTCATTTAATGATGCTGTGGGTTCGTCCAGAATCAGCAGCTTAACATCTTTAGACAATGCTTTCGCAATTTCTACCAACTGCTGTTTGCCGACACCAATATCTTTAATCAATGTGTGAGAAGATTCATGCAGACCTACTTCCTTCAGCAGAGCATCTGCTTTGTTATAAGTTTCGTCCCAGTCAATGTGGAATTTCTTGCCCCGTTCATTGCCCAGATACATATTTTCACCGATGGATAAGTATGGTACCAGTGCCAGTTCCTGATGGATGATAACAATACCTTTTGCTTCACTGTCTTTGATGACCTTGAACTGACAAACCTCACCCTGATAAATAATATCGCCCTCATAAGAGCCGTAGGGATAAATACCGCTGAGCACGTTCATCAATGTGGACTTGCCCGCGCCATTTTCACCTACCAAAGCGTGGATCTCCCCTTCTTCCACCTGCAGATTAACATTGTCCAGGGCTTTTACCCCAGGGAATGTTTTTGTGATATTGCGCATTTCCAATATAGTTTTTGCCACTGAAACCCCTCCTTTCATATTCTTTTGCAAAATAAACGGGCGGCAGTTACTCTGCCGCCCGCCCTCATCAGCGGCTTTCACCCTGTTGAGAGTCTTGATTGGGTCTTAAGCAATGTCTGCTTCGGTATAGTAACCGGAGTCAATCAACATTTCTTTGTAGTTATCAACTGTTACTACAACGGGGTCACACAGGTAAGAAGGAATTACGCCTGTGCCATTGTCGTATGTTTCTGTGTCGTTGATTTCAGGTTCTGTGCCTTTCATGATAGCGTCAACCATGCCTACAACTTTTTCAGCCAGTGTACGTGTATCTTTGAATACGGACATGGACTGCAGACCGGAAACGATGTTTTTCACATTGGGTTTATCACAGTCCTGACCAGTGATGATAGGCATGTTATCTGCTGTGTAGCCAGCTGCCTGCAGTGCGTTCTGTACACCGTAGGAAGTGGAGTCGTTAGAGCAAAGAACTGCATCCAGTTTCACGCCGTTAGGGCCATAGCCAACGGAAGAAATGATGTTTTCGAAACGTTTCTGAGCTTCTTCTGTGGACCAGTTAGCTGTTGCACACTGAGCTTTTTCTGTCTGGCCAGAAGGAACTACCAGTTTACCGCTGTCGATGTAGGGCTGCAGAACATCCATAGCACCGCCGAAGAAGAAGTTTACGTTGTTATCGTCGGGTGCGCCTGTTACCAATTCAATGTTGAAAGGACCTTCTGCGTTTTCCAGATCCAGAGCGTCAACGATGTACTGACCCTGCATCTGACCTACTTTGTAGTTATCGAATGTTGCATAGTAAGATACTGCTTCGGAATCCATGATCAGACGGTCATAAGCGATTACAGGGATGCCTTTTTCAGCTGCGCCCTGCAGAGCTGTTGTCAAGGAAGAACCGTCGATTGCAGCTACAACCAGAACTTCGCAGCCGCCTGCGATCATGTTTTCAATCTGAGATACCTGTGTAGGAATGTCGTTGTCACCTGCGTACTGCAGATCAACTTCATAGCCTGCTGCTTCCAATTCAGCTTTCATGTTAGAGCCGTCCTGGTTCCAACGCTGCAAGGACTGTGTAGGCATAGATACGCCGATTTTGCCGCCTGCGCCGCCTTCAGCTGTGTCGCCTTCAGCTGCGGGTTCGCTGCTGCCACCGCAAGCTGCTAAGCCGAAGACCATAACCATTGCCATCAAGGAAGCGAAAAATTTCTTTTTCATGTTTGATACATCTCCTCTCCATATTGATAACCTTTTTCAAGAAAGCCAAAATAGTTTTATAAATGTGCTTTCTCTAAGTTATGTGCATATTGTATCAATTCCCATCATCAATGTCAATATACCTAGCGGAAGTTACTATATTTCGTGTATTACAATAAAAACTTACTTGCTTTTTTGTTTATTTTTCTAAGTAAATTCTAACTTGTATTCTAATGTGCACAAAAAGAAGCCATCATTATTTATTCAAAAAAAACCTCGTTATTTCCTATGTTTTGAGTCAAAAAAAAGCATTGTTCACAAGCCAGTAGCTTAATGAAACAATGCACTTTTTACATGTCTTTTTTAGATCTGTTCCAGGAACTCTGCGATAAAATGCAGCGCTACACCGATGCAGTTTGCCTTTCCTTGACATCTGCCCAAATGGATATATCTTTCCTCGTCTGGAAAGAAAGATTTTTCCTGAAGCTTTTTGCGAATCATAGGCATATGGTCCTCAAGATAAGGCGTCAATATACCGCCAATGACAATTTCACAGTCCAAAACCATATGGATATTATGAATCGCTGTCACCAAATGAGAAACGTATTGATTCCAAACCCCCATAATATAAGGATCTTTTTCCTCTAATCTCTGGAAAAAGTCCTTGATGTCCATTCCCAAATCATCACTCAATACGGAAGACGAACAATAGGACTCAAAACACCCCTGACGTCCGCAATTGCAGAGCTTTCCGCCTGGGTGAATACACATATGCCCAAATTCGGCACTGCGGCGGTTTAACCCCTCAAAAGGCTTTCCGTCAATCATCAGCGCACCGCCTACGCCTTTTCCAAGGAATACATAAGCCATGGCAGAAGGCCCATCATAATTCCACCATTCTGCCACGCCGCCAGCAGAAGCGTCATTCTGCACATACACAGGATATGGGATGACCTCTGTCAGCAGAGATAATTTCATGTGGTGGAGCTGCAATACCGGCGCAATCTCCACAATCCCCTCCTGCTCATTGATGATGCCAGGCATGGTAATGCCGACACCCAGCAGACGTTCTCTGGAAAATCCAAAGCGATCCAGAAACTCTTCCAGTTTTTTGGCATACACCATTCGATATTCCGGTGTATTGCTGAAGGGATATTCCAATTTTTCATATGCCAGTTCTTCCGCCTTCAGATTGATGGCGATAAAACGAATATGCTTCGGAGAAAGTTCGATACCGACAGAAAAGTATACGTTCTTATTTAAGGTAATCAATCGTGCTTTTCTGCCGCCTGTGGATTCATCCGCGCCTGCATCTGTCAGAATATTTTCATCAAAGAGTTCTTTGAGGTTTTGTGTCACAGTTGGCAGACTCATATGCAGCCGCTTGGCAATTTCCTGCTTTGTCAGCGGCCCCTCCGCATCATAAATAATGCGAAAAACCTGATTTCTGTTTTGTTTGCGTAATTCTGTTGTTGAGATACGTTTTCGTTCCATTGAATGTTCACCCACTTTTCCACATTCGCCCCAATCAGAAAAACCACTGCCGTAACGCCATGGAAAAGAACATCCTCTTCGTTCTTTTCGCCAATAACATCAAAAGCAATGGTCAGAAACATCATATCTATTTTTTCCGTCTGCTCTCACATGCCATTGTACACATGGCCTGTACATTTGTTTCTATATATTAACATACTGATTCTATATTTGCAACTACTTTTCTAAAACTGTTTGCTTTATGGCAGCTGATAAAATCCATCCTTGAGAAAATACAGCAATGATCCCAGCAGTTTGCCAAGAGCAAATGACACAACAAACCATGTGATGCCTTTGTTCAGCCTTGCCCTGCGCATAAGGATTGGCATTACATTCAGCACTTCCGCCAGAGCCATTGCCAAAACTCCCACAAAAATGCCACAAAGCAATGCATGAACCAGCGCCGGAATTCCTTGTAAGCCAAGTTTCCAATCCAAACACGACACAAGGCAGCCAAACAGTCCACCCAACAATATGGTATCTTCATAAAAAGGAATATACTGTTTTGTATTTGTTCTTTGTGCCATTCGCGGAACAATCCCAATGGCCGCAATAAACGCAAAGGTACCGGCAGCCACAACCACACCGGAAGCAAAACCTGCAAGCACCAGCAAAGGTATCCTCATCATTGTTTTTCCTCCCGTTTTTTCCGTCCCAGCTGCTCAATGGTGCTAGTGATGGTTTCTTTTTCATAGGTCGTCATTTCCACCTCAATGGGTGTTGGATCTTTGGATAAAGCAAACTTTGAAAAATGATTGAAGAAAACCAAGATGCCTACTACAAGGCCAAGACTATACGGTATCGTTACCAATTTGGGCAATTCCGTATTCTCACCATAAGCCATGGCATAATAATTTTGAAAAATCAAAGGCAGCTGTGTATCCGAATGAAAGCACATGATGGTCGTTGCTGCACCACAAAACAAAACCGCAGATACAAAAAGGATTTTTGCCCATAAAATCAATTTCTTTTCTTTCTTTGGCTGTGGCGCATAGGAAAGCAAAATATCTGATTCTCCCACATTAGATACCGTCGCTTTGGGATACAATGCCGTAATGGCCTGTACCAGTTCCAATACAGAAAGCAGATACATATTTTCGGTATTTTCAGGAATTTGAAACACGGGAAGTTTTTCCAACTCCCCTTGACATGCGCTGCCTGCATAAACTTCTGCCACATCCGACAGATATATGATCCTTCTGCCTATGATCTGTACTTTTTCCATAGGTTTGATGTAAATATCCATACCGCATTCCTCCTTACAAATACAGTATGGATATCCTCATCAAAAACTATACATATGTTTATTCCTTGCAAAAAGATGAAAAAATCTCTCCAAAAAAGCTTTGGAGAGATTCCATCATTGCGATCATACATTTTCAAAATAAAATGTTATTATCTGACTGTCGCAAATCCAATTTCCGCCAAATAGTTCAGCACTTCACCGCAATTTTTCACAGGGTATGTTTTGTCTGCAAAAGAAATCATGCCAAAATCAGTTTCTTCACCTGCATCATATACAGTTACCCCTACGGTTACCGCAGGATCGCCGCCTGTGATTTCCACCAAAATCTGTGGATTTTCCAGAACAGCTGACAAATCTTCTCCTGCCGCATCTGTCACGGAAGAAGAAATCAATTCTGCAAGCATAGTTTTGCTGTTGTCTTCCAGTTCATGCTTTTCACCGGCTTCATCTGTCACGGCAACGTTATATTCGCCTGTTTCCACAATGGCCTGCAATGCGGAAATACCAGATTCTGCCGTGTTTTTTCCACTGTTTTGATAAACCAGAATCACAACAATTACAACCACTACCAGTCCGATCAATGCACGAAAACCACTTTTTTTCATAGTGCTTCCCCCTTTTTACAGTTCGCCTTTCAGTCGCTTCATATGCTCTTTCATACGGCGTTCCACGCCATTATTGCTCATATCATAATAAACCGTTCCAACCAGTTCATCCGGCAGATACTGCTGCTCCACATAATGATCGGGGTAATCATGGGCATATTTGTATCCAATGGCATTGCCCAGATCATGACTGCCGCTGTAATGACCATCCCGCAGATGAGGCGGCACCCCTTTGATCTGCACATTCCGCACATCCGCCAACGCCTTATCAATCCCTAAGTAAGCCGCATTGCTCTTTGGCGCACAGGACACATAAGTCACTGCTTGTGCCAGAGGGATTCGACCTTCCGGCATGCCGATAAAGTTCACCGCTTGCATCGCTGATACTGCCACCTGCAACGCATGAGGGTCTGCATTTCCCACATCTTCCGCCGCGCAAATGACCACGCGACGAGCGATAAACTTCGGATCTTCACCAGCATAAATCATTTTTGCCAGATAATACAGCGCCGCATCGGGGTCAGACCCCCGCATACTTTTGATAAAAGCCGAAATGGTATCATAATGATTGTCTCCGCCTTTATCATACTGCAATGCGCGTCTTTGGATGCAATCTTCCGCCACAGAAAGTGTGATATGGATCATTCCATCATCGTCCGGATCTGTTGTCAGCACAGCCAATTCCAAGGCGTTAAGTGCCGCTCTTGCGTCACCGTTTGCCGTATTGGAAAGGAAATCCAATGCATCTTCATCCATCTTTGCATGATAGCTGCCAAGACCTTTTTCCTCATCTGCTAACGCACGCCGCAAAAGAGATGCAATATCCTTCTGTCGCAGGGGCTCCAAAGAAAAAATCACAGACCGGGAAACCAGCGCCCGGTTTACTTCAAAATAAGGATTTTCCGTGGTAGCACCAATAAGCACCAGTGTACCATCCTCCACATGGGGCAGAAGTGTATCCTGCTGTGTCTTATTGAAACGATGGATTTCGTCGATAAAAAGAATGGTCTTTTTGCCAAACATACCAAGACGTTCTTTTGCCGCCGTCACCGTATCTTTGATGTCTTTGATACCGGCAGTGGTAGCGTTGATCTGGACAAACTCACTTTTTGTGGTATTGGCAATGATTTTTGCCAATGTCGTTTTCCCTGTTCCCGGCGGGCCATAGAAAATCAAAGAACCCAGTCTGTCACCCTTAATGGCACGGTAAAGCAATTTATCTTTTCCTACAATCTGCTCCTGCCCCACAAATTCCTCCAAAGTTGTTGGACGCATTCTCGCGGCAAGAGGGGCATCCTGTGTGCCTCTTTTCTGGAGACTATATTCAAAAAGATCCATGTTGCTCACCTCTTTTTATTTTGTCAGGAACAGGCAGGCATCCCCAAAGGAGAAGAAGCGATACCGTTCTTTGACAGCTTCTTCATAGACACGCATGATGAAATCTTTCCCCAGCAGAGCGGAAACCAGCATTATCAATGTGGATTCCGGCAGATGGAAATTGGTGATCATGCAATCTACCGCTTTGAATGTATAGCCGGGATAAATGAAAATCTTTGTCCAGCCGCTTCCCGCATGAACAATACCGTTTTCATCTGTCACAGATTCCAAAGTTCTGGTGCTGGTGGTACCAACAGCAATGATTCTGCCGCCATTTTTTCTGGCTTCATTCATGATTGCCGCCTGATCTTCTTCCACTACATAATATTCGGAATGCATTTCATGATCCAGAATATCTTCTGCTTTTACAGGACGGAAAGTACCCAGACCTACATGGAGTGTCACATGGGCTATCTTCACACCCATTTCTTCAATTTCCTTCAGCAGTTCTGGAGTAAAGTGAAGTCCTGCTGTGGGCGCTGCCGCAGAACCATCGTGTTTTGCGTATACAGTCTGATAGCGTTCTTTATCTTCCAGTTTATGTGTGATGTAAGGAGGCAAAGGCATTTCGCCCAGCTCATCCAGAATATTTTCAAAAACACCTTCGTAATAAAATTTAATGATACGGTTGCCGCCTTCAATGGTTTCCAGCACTTCCGCTGTCAGTCTGCCGTCACCAAAGGAAATTTTATCACCGGGACGAGCCTTTTTACCGGGACGTACCAGTACTTCCCATGTGTCAATGCTTTTCCGCACCAAAAGGAGCACTTCAATATGCGCGCCGGTGCCTACACGTTCTCCATGAAGTCTGGCAGGCAATACTCTTGTATCATTGATAACCAGACAATCTCCCGCTTTCAGATATTCTTTGATATCCCGAAAATGTTTATGGGAAATAGATTCTGTATTCTTGTTAGCCACCAACAGTCTGGAAGAAGAACGATCTTTCAAAGGTTCCTGGGCGATCAGTTCTTCTGGTAAATCAAAATAAAAATCACTTGTTTTCATGTTTCTTCCTCATTTTCTCAATAAATAATTCAATGCGTAATCCATGCCGAAAAATTCCAGCATTTTCGCCCGATAGAGCTTTGTCGCATCATCAGGCAGGAAATCAAATCCTTCGATGTCATAATCATGGAGTACATAATGTTCCTCCATATCCTGAGATAACACAGTTACTTCAGGGTCTGTATAGGGACGGCGGATATCTGTTACTTCCGCATCTGGGTCAGAAATCACACGCATAATATCCGCAATCTGATGATCTTTCAGTTTTTTTACATACATTGGCTTTCCTCTTTTCTCATTCCTTAATGTTCCAGCAAAAAGTCGATGGCATATTGGTCGCCAAAGTATTCCAGCATTTTTTTCCGATAAATATATTCGGAACCTGCACCTGCCCGATGGAATCCCTGAATGTGGTAATCATGAAGGCGATATGTTTCTTCTGTTTCCTGAAACATAGCCTTTACCTCGGGCACCTTAGACCAGTTGACACAATCCTCAAAACTGGAATTATATGTACGAATCTGCACAATCCGCACACTGCCGTCATCAGAAATCAGGTTCATGATCTCACGAATCTGTTCCTCCGTCAATTTCTCTGCGTACATCTATACCCGCTCCTTCCAGATCATTTTGAACCATTAACCAGAGTGCTTCCTTTCGGCATCCCAAAAGTGCATCTTTTATTGCCGCCAGACTGACGGGAATGGGACGATGCATACCGCCGCAGCGAAGTCCCTCGTCCAGATAAATCCAAAATATTCCCTCGCTTTTCTTCCCATTCAGATCACAGTCGGAAAAACAGAGAGTATTCCCCTCATCATCCCGCCAACCCTTCTGGGAAATCAGAAAGGTCTGCCAGTCCATGTTCTCACCCCTCAATGGTTACGCCTGTATAATAATGTTTGATAATTTCTTCATAAGAATATCCCTGCTGTGCCATGCCCTGGGCACCATTCTGGCTCAAGCCAACACCATGGCCATTACCGCTGCCTTCAAATACAAAGGTACCATTTTCCACAGTACTGATATTCACATCATAAATCTGATAATCTCCTGTGGAAATCACAGGTGTATTCTGATTGGAATTTGTGTTTTCAGAAACACTCAAACCATCCAGTTTCAGATTTTTGCCATTCATAGCAGAAAGAGTTCCTTCTGTTTTAGCAGTAATGCCATTTGCTGCCGCAGAAGAAGTCAAAGAACCTGTACTGCTGCTCTTGGTTGCCTGACGCTGCACAGATCTACTGCCGGAAGAAGGATCGCCGCCTTTTCCGTTGATCGTGAACATCTTACTGGGCAAACTGCCGCAGGCACCGGAAAAATAAGTACGGATGTTTTCTTTTGTCAGTGTCACACTGCCGGAAGTGCCGACAATTTTCATTTCCTGCACACGACCGCCTGTGGAGATTTTCGTAATAACGATATCCTGCGCACTGCCGATATTTTCGCCTTTGGCAGACAGCAGGCTATCCAGTTGAGATAATGTCAATGTCTTTGTCCATGTATTGTTGCCATATTCTCCAACCTCAGGCACTGCCCGCAAATAAGGTACAACAGAATTCCATACGTTTTCACTATTTTCTGTATAACCGCCTGTGGATGCAGAAAATACCGCTTCGATAGGAGTACCATTATAGCAAATGATTTCTCCTTCTGTTTCGTCTACAATGGCATTGGTCTTGCTGTTTTCACCGCTATATCCTTTATACACCTGACAATTGATGGTATCACACAATTCATAGTCGCTGCCTTTATGGGCATTGAGTTTGGTCATGGCATAAGTTCTGGCAGCCAGCGTCTGCGCTTTCAATGCTTCTTCACCATAGGAAGCGGGCATTTCCGCCGGAATAACACCATAGAGGTATTCTTCCAAATCCACCACATTCACTGCTGTCATAACGGTACCATTGACTGCAAACCGCAGGCAGCCACGATACTGTTTGCCATTGATGGTAAATGTATCATCTGTACCGCTGAAACCATAATCCACATCATTGCTGACCATCAGCAGATTTTCACCGCCTCCAGAAAGGCAAATGCCGTTAAAGCTGCTGATACGTTCCGCGGATTTTTTGGATGCACTTTCTACCTCGGAGCGAGAACTATTCTGTACATATACTGTCCAGTCGTCGTTGCCCAGATAGCCGCAGGATGCGTCAAAACCTGTACGACGCAGGCTGTATGCCAGATCTTCCGCTTCTTTCTGTGACATAGAATCCGTAATCCGGATCACTTCTCCTCTTACCATCTTCGCAGTAAAACCGCAAGAAGAAGAAATGGTACCATCTTCACGGAATTTATCGTTCTTCAATGTTCCCACTGCCAGCTGGCTGCTTCCAATAGAAGCGGATGTGGCATTTTTACAAACGGACTCCAAACCAACTTCTATCATTTCGGGTACATCATAAGCAAAGGCTGCCTGCGGCATATTCATACATACAGCCCCCGCCAGTACAGCCCCGAACATACATTGTTTCCATTTTATCATTTGTTGCCTCCAAATATTTCTTCCGTACAATCGGAAAAATTCTCTTTTTGACATTATACCATAATTTGACCCATCATTCCATGAAAATTCAAAAGCAGTTTTCCCAACGCACAAAAAAAGGATAACCCTTCCAAAGGAAAGGTTATCCCCATTCAGATTTTCACAATTTTATTGTTTTTCCAGCATTTCACGAACTTCTGCAATGGTTGATTTTTTGCAGATTTCATCTGCCAGAGCCTGACAATGTTCATAGTTCAGATGTCTGATCTGGTAACGTGTAGATGCGATTTCAGAAGCTGCCATACTGAATTCATTCAGCCCCATACCCAACAGGATAGGAACTGCTTTTTCATCACTGGCAAATTCGCCGCACATACCAACCATCTTATCATATTTATGACCAGCCTGAATCACTGTGCGAATAGCACGCAGTACCGCAGGATGGAAAGAGTTATACAGACGAGCAATTTTCTGATTGCCTCTGTCTACTGCCAGCAGGTACTGAGTCAGGTCGTTTGTACCGATGCTGAAGAAATCAACAACCTTTGCCAGATCTTCCGCACAAAGAACAGCCGCAGGTGTTTCGATCATGATACCTGTCTGAATGCTGTCATTGAAAGGAATATTATCCCGACGCAGTTCTTCTTTACATTCCTGCAAAATAGCATTTGCTGCCATAAATTCATCCACAGAAATGATCATAGGATACATGATACGAATATCACCATATGCGCTGGCACGCAGAATGGCACGAAGCTGTGTTTTGAACACATCCTTCAGATCCAGAGAGATACGGATAGCTCTCCAGCCCAGGAAAGGATTTTCTTCTTCATCAAATTTGTAATAAGAAAGTTCTTTATCACCGCCAATATCCAGTGTACGGATGATAACGGGATGTTTCATGGTTTCGATGGCTTTTTTATAAGCGTCATACTGTTCCTGTTCTGTGGGGAATTTGGTATTTTCCATATACAGGAACTCACTGCGGAACAGACCAATGCCTTCCGCGCCACGTGTAACAGCGTTTTCTACATCCACAATGCTGCCGACATTTGCAAACAGTTCCACAGTTCTGCCATCTGTGGTTGTCGCAGGCAGATTGTTCATGCTTTCAAACTCTGCTTTCATTGCTTTGTATTCCGCTGCCTTTTTGCGATATGCTTCCTTGGTCTCTTCATCAGGATTTACGATGATTTCTTTGCCTACCGCATCCAGAATGATATAGTCTTCGTTTGTAACATTTTTGCGGAATTCAGCTACGCCGACAAAAGCAGGGATTTCCATGCTTCTTGCCATAATGGAAACGTGGCTGGTAACGCCGCCGGCTTCTGTGATGAAGCCTTTGATATAACGGAAATCCATGTTGGCTGTATCAGAAGGTGCCAGATCTTCCGCAACAACGATCACATCTTCGCTGATGCCTTCAAAAGGATTGCTCTTGATTCCTTTCAGACCGCACATAATACGTTTGCCAACGTCTTTGATGTCAGCAGCTCTTTCTCTGAGATACTCGTCATCCAGGCTTTCAAACATGGTCACGATTTCCGCAACGGTTTCTTCGAGAGCAAGCTGTGCATTTTTATTTTCGCTGTTGATCTTCAGTTCCACAGAATCATGGAGCACTGTATCTTCCGCAACATCCAAATGTGCTGCGAAAATATCGGAATCTTTTGCCAGAACCCGCAGATCCTCCACTGCATCTTTCACTGCTTTCTGAAATTTCAGCCATTCCATTTCTCTTTCGGAATCTTTAATGCTTCTGGTGTCAGCTGTCAGATCTTCCTGAACAGCCACAAAGGCTTTTCCCATGACAATGCCTTTGGATGCAGCTTTTGCCACAGTAAATGTCTTCATCATATTGCTCACTCCCCTTCACCGTTTTTCTTTTCTTAGTCTTCCAGTTCTGCGATGAATTTTACAACATCTTCTACTGCTGTTGCTTCGTCTTCGCCTTCTGCGATAACTTCCAGTTCTGTGCCTGTTTTTACACCCAGTGTCAGTACGTGGATGATGCTTGCTGCGCTTACTTTCTTTTCACCGTTAGACAGGAAAATTTTGCTGTTGTAATTTTTGCAGAATGCAACCAGATTGGATGCGGGACGTGCATGCAGACCTGTTTTATTTGTAACAACTACTTTTTTAGATACCATAATGATTTTTCTCCTTTTCTTTAAAAATTGTATCTTACAGATACGCTTTCATATTATCATACTTTTCTACTACTTTGTCCAGAATTGCCGCGTCTGTTACGCCGGAAATTTCGGAAAAAGCAGCACGAACGCCATTTTCTTTGATCTTTGCCTGAAGTTCTACGCTCTGCTGATCTGCGGCGTTGTCATAATGAAGGGCTGCGCCGATACCGATAAGCAGGTGTTCTACGGGCAGACCATAGCCAACAGCAGTCATTGTGGGTTTTACCAGACGGTCTGTTGCGCTCAGTTTACGCAGAGGTTCTCTGCCAACACGGGCAACATCGTCTTCCAGATAATGATTGCGGAAACGGCCAATGATCTTTTTGATATACGCCATATGTGCTTCTTTGTCGAAGCCATATTTTTCAATCAGGCCAGCGCCGCTTTCCTGCATTGCTGCTTTTACAGTTTCGTAGATTTTTTCATCGCCGATGCTTTCATCTACGGTGTGGTATCCTTTCAGATAACCCAGATAAGAAGTAATGGCATGTCCTGTATTGAGTGTAAACAATTTTCTTTCGATATATGCCATCAAATTATCTGCCAGATTCATGCCTTTGATCGCAGGAATTTCACCTTTGAAAGAAGCCTGTTCCACATTCCATTCATAGTAGTTTTCTACAACTACATCAATGAAGTTTTCACTCTTTACAGGAGGAACGATACGGTCTACGGAACAATCCGGGAAGCCAACATACTGGTCTGCATAAGCCTTCCCTTCTTCATCCAGAATTTCATAAACGGCTGCTTTCAGCTGAGAACTTGCTTTAATCGCATTTTCGCAGGCAATGATATTCAGACAGTCTGTGATGCCTCTTTCCATACGCAGAGTGATGCCTTTTGCGATAGCAGGCGCGATTCTGGGCAGAACCACCAGACCTACTGCTGTTGTGATTACTTCAGCCTGTGTGATTTCTTCCAGAACAGCATCAGTTGTAGAATTTACACCGCTGATGTTTGTGATTTTTTCTTCTCTGCAAGTAACGTCCATTACATGTACAGTATAAGTGCCATCTGCATTAATTTTATCAATGACAGCTTCGTTTACGTCTGCAAATACGACATGGTAACCAGCTTCTTCCAGCAAAGCCCCAATAAAACCTCTGCCGATATTGCCTGCACCAAATTGAATGGCTTTTTTCATTCCAAATTCCTCCTCCCGGACAAGCCGGCCGCAGTATGCACCACAGCCGGCTGTAACATCCGTCTTACCTTCTCAATTATTTATTACTGAAACATTTTCAGAATTTCTTCCGGAGTTGTTGCTTTTTTCAGTTTATCCAGATTTTCTTCTTCTTCAATGACTGTACCGATTTTTGCCAGCAGATCCAAGTGTTCGTTGCCGATACCAGCGATACCGAATACCAGATAAGCTTTTTCATCACCGAAGTCAACGCCTTCGGGATACTGCAGTAGTACGATACCTGTTTTCTTAACCTCGTCTTTTGCTTCAGATGTGCCATGAGGGATTGCTACCCCCAGACCCATGTATGTGGAAACAGTTTTTTCTCTTTCCAGCATAGCTGGAATATAGCTTTCGTTTACATAGCCCAGTTCATGGAGCAGTTTACCAGCAGCTGTGATTGCTTCTTCTTTGCTTACAGATGCCTGACCTGTTTTGATACCAGCTGCAACCATAATGCCATTGTTTGTTGTTGTTGCTTCTTCCACTTTTACTTCAGCTGCGGGCTGTTCACCTGCACCAGCTGCTTTTGCTTCCAGAGATGCAAACAGTGCATCCAGGTTAGGGTCAGTCAGGAAGTTGCCAATGGTAATCAATTCAGCCTGAGGTGCGCTTGCTTTTGCACGATCCTGCAGAACTGCCTGACATACAACCACATCTGCGTCAGCGGGAACATTATCTACGGAAGTGTTGATAACTGTGATACTCAGATTCAAAGGTGCGATTCTGTTTCTGAATTTTGTAGCACCCATTGCGCTGGAACCCATGCCTGCGTCGCAAGCGAAAACGATTTTCTTGATTTCGCCATTTGCTTTTGCCAGACCTTTTGCTTCAGCTTTCATGTTTTTCATTTTATCTGTTGCTTCATCCAGGTTTTTGTTGCCGGACAGTTTTACGATAGGAGATGCTACCACGAAGGAAACTACCGCAGCCAGAACAACACCGATGAGAACTTTCAGTGTTTCACCCTTAGGTGCTACTGCCAGGAACGCAATGATGGAACCGGGAGAAGCAGGGCCTACCAGACCTGCACCCATGATGCTGTAATAGAAGATTGTTACGATGGATGCTGCGATAGGCGCAATGATGATCACAGGGTTCATCAATACATAAGGGAAATAGATTTCATGGATACCACCAAAGAAGTGGATGATAACTGCACCGGGTGCAGAACTCTTTGTTACTTTGTCTTTGGAGAATACCCAGTATGCCAGCAGTACACCCAGACCAGGGCCGGGGTTTGCTTCCAGCATGTACATGATAGATTTACCTGTTTCTGCAGCCTGTTCAATACCGATTGGTGTGAAGATACCATGGTTGATAGCGTTGTTCAGGAACAGTACCTTCGCAGGTTCTACGAAGATTGCTACGAAAGGCAGCAGTTTGTTTGTTACCAGAATTTCAACACCTGCTGTCAGGATTGCCAGAATGGTTGCCATAACAGGCCCAATCAGATAATAGCCTATGATTGCAAGAATCATACCAAAAATCCCAACAGAGAAGTTATTTACAAGCATTTCAAAGCCGGCAGGAATTTTACCTTCCACTGCTTTATCAAATTTTTTGATAATCAAGCCGGCAAAAGGCCCCATTGCCATCGCACCGATGAGCATGGTCTGTTCGGAACCGGCAATAACACCCAATGTTGCAACGGCACCCATAACACCGCCACGGTCGCCGCCAACCATTCTACCACCCTGGAATGCAATCAAAGTGGGAATCAGGTATTTCAACATAGGATCTACCAGTGTTGCCAGTCTTTCATTTGGAATCCAACCTGCTTCGATGAACAAAGCTGTAATAAAGCCCCAGGCAATGAACGCCCCGATATTAGGCATAACCATTGCACTCAGGAATTTCCCGAATTTCTGAATGCTATTTTTCATTAAGAACCCTCCATCCTTTTACTGATTGTTTTTTGATAATATTGCATCAATCGTTTTTCCAATGATTCGATGATGCTGATCCTTCCCTTTTTCTGAACAGCGGAAAAGAATGCTTCATCCTCCAGCAGGCCACTGCTGATCTCACTCATCAATCCCGCTTCTAAAGAATCCCCTTCTTTTGGAACCAGCATAACAATGGCTCCTTCAATGACGCCCTCTGACTGAAAGAGCGGTCTTTTCAGCCTGATGTATCCAAAGCTGCAATGCTTCACACCACCGGTCTTGCAATGCATCAACATCATCTGAAAATCCCGGATATATGTAGAGGAAATCTGTTCTCGTCTTGCAAGGCTGTCGGCAATCAGTTCTCTTGCTTCTTTTGTTTCCGTGAACATGCCGGATGCTACGTACAGCAGTTCCTGTTTGTCCTGTGCATAAGGTAAAACCAACAGCTGCACATGATCCAGCAAATGCAGAATTTCCTCTCCCAGTCTTGTCACAAATACTAGCCCGTCTCTCGAAAGACTCGATGCCGGTTTTTCCTGCGGAACCACTTCCTGCTGTGTCGGCAACAATCTCAGTTCATTGCGCAGCAGAATCTTATCCTGTTCCAAAAGAATGGGGTTCACACAAACATAAGGAAAATCAATGTCTAGATGTACTGTTGAGATCAAAAGGCGTATTCCTTCTCTTTGCAGCTTTTGTATATCAATGCGAAATGCAGATATAATCTCCCGTACTTCCAGATTATGAAATTCCTTTGTCAGCTGCACCGCTAACATTTTTGATGTGCCCAAACCTGTGGGACACACCACGACAACGGGTATTTTTCCCTGCTGTGACTGCTGATCTTCCACAGCAGCACAGATATACATGGCAATGAAAGCGATTTCCGCTTCCGGCACTTCTGTTACGCCAACGGCATGACGCAGAAGCTGACAGCCTTTTTCCGTTGCCCGATAGATTTCACCATAATTTTCCTTTATGGTTTCTAACTGAGCGTTTCTGACTTTCACATGCAGACGCAAGCGGCTGGACACTGCCGTGATATGCTCTGTCAGGTCTGTCAGAAGCTGCTCATTTTGGCTCAGGGAAATCCCCATTTCTCTTTCTATAATATCCACCATATTTTTCACCAGTTGGCGCATGTTCATCCGTTCGGCAAGGGTATGATCCATATGGCCTGTCAGCCAGATCTGCGCGCTGATACAGTGCATGGTGATAAAGCCTATTTCCTCTTGGGGAATGTCGATGGCAAAACACTCGGCAATGCGTCTGCCAATTTCTTCCGCCACAGAATATTCCGGATAACGCTTCAGCGATTCTAACCGCTGGGCTTCCATTTCGATTTTTTCAAAATTCCGAAGCCGTTTCACTGCCAGAGCGATATGCACCAGCAGCCCCATATAAGCGCTGTCCGTATACTTGATATGCATCTGCTGTTCAACTTCTGATAATACCTTTTCTACAATCTCAAAGGTTTCATCATCAATGAAGTGGAACAATCGACTTTGCGCCGCAACAGAAATACCAGATTCTCTTTTTTCTTTCTTTTCCCGAAAGAGTCCCAATATTTCCTCTTCCGTCATAAATTCGTAAATGGCATTGGCAATTGCCTGTCGATAATGATCTTCGCTTCCTTCTGTATAGATGCCAAGACCAGGCTTACGTATCACATGAATTTGATACTGCCTCAGCCATTCTCCCAGATGATCCAGGTCGTTGCTCAGGGTACCATCTGAAATCTTATACTTTGATGTGAAATAGTAAAACTTCAGAGGTTCTTTGGCAAAGAGCAATTCCCCCAGAATCAATCTGCGTCGTTCTTCTTTGGAATATGCCTGCACAATGTCTGTTTCATTGAGCAGTTCTAAAATCCGACTTCTGGTTTCCATACTTTCATCCAGCACCAAGCCTACCCCTGGCTTCCGCAGGAATGTAAAGTTATGTTCCGCCAGCCAAGCTTCGATCGTCGGCATTTCCCGCAGCACTGTACGAGAACTAATCTTCAGCTTGTCGGATATGACAGCCACCGTAACAGGATTCGCTGCCGTAAATTGTGTTAAAATCTGAATGATTGCTTTTTGGCGTGAGGTCAATCCGGATTTTTGTTCCCCACCCTGGTTCACTCGTGACATTTTTAAAAACCAACCTTTCGATGTTTTCATTTTAATACGTCTGATAAATCCTTACAACAAAAGGATATTTCACGTTTGTCCCCAATAGTTTATGACATTTTTGCCGGAATTTCCTTGCGGCCTTGTCATAAAGTCCTTTTTTATTTGTTTTGCATAAAATATTTATCAAAATTCTGTGCATCTTGCATGAAAACAAAATAGTTTTCCAATGTCAAAAAAAGAATTTGTCAATTTTCTTAACTTATTTTTTACATTTTCGAAAAATTAGTTTTTTCGTCGGTACAATTACACATGAAAAGTCTAATGGAATTCTTTTTTTTCGTCAAGAATACTTCCTGACAAAATTGAAACAAAAACAGAAAAAAACGGACAATTTATGACTGTCATAAATTGTCCGTTTGATGCTTAGATCAATGATTCTTATTCTACTGTAACGGATTTTGCCAAGTTTCTAGGCATATCTACGTCACAGCCTCTTTCGATGGCTACATAGTAAGAGAAGATCTGCATAGGGATTACATTCAGAGATGCTGTAAATTTGTCATTAATCTGAGGGATATAAATAACTTTGTCAGCAACTTCTGCGATTTCTGTATTGCCTTCTTTTGCAATGGCAACAACATAAGCGCCTCTTGCTTTTACTTCTTTTACATTGCTTACCAGTTTTTCATACAGAGGATCCTGTGTTGCAATGGCAACAACCAGTGTACCTTCTTCAATCAGGGAGATGGTACCATGTTTCAGTTCCCCTGCCGCATATGCTTCGCTATGGATGTAAGAAATTTCTTTCAGTTTCAAAGAACCTTCCAGAGCAACGGCATAGTCGATACCACGACCAATAACAAATACGTCATTTGCGTGTGCGTGTACTTTTGCCAGTTCTTTCAGTTCTTCATCCATTGTCAGCAGTTTTTCAATGTAACCGGGAACCAGTTCCAGTTCTGCTGTCAGTTTCTTCACTTCTTCCGCAGACAGGTGACCTCTTGCCTGACCAAATTTCATTGCCAGCAGGTACATAAGCGCTACCTGTGTGGAATAGCCTTTTGTTGTAGCAACAGCGATTTCGGGGCCAGCCCATGTATACAGTACGTCATCACTTTCACGAGCGATGGAGCTGCCTACTACGTTTACGATTGCCAGAATACGGATACCCTGTCTCTTTGCTTCACGCAGAGCTGCCAGTGTGTCAGCTGTTTCACCAGACTGGCTGATGATGATGCAGACATCGTTTTTATCCAGGATAGGGTTTCTGTAACGGAATTCGGATGCCAGATCCACTTCCACAGGGATTCTTGCATAGTCTTCGATAACATATTTACCAACGATTGCTGCGTGCCAAGCACTGCCGCAGGCAATGATATGAATTCTGTTGATGTTTCTGATATCTTCATCTGTATATTTGATATCATCCAGTTTGATTTCGCCATCTACGATTCTGGGGCTGATGGTTGCTTTGAACGCTTTGGGCTGTTCCATGATTTCTTTCATCATGAAGTAATCATAACCGCCTTTTTCCGCAGCGGAGATATCCCATGTTACATTGTAGATATCTTTTTTGATTTCGTTTTTATCCAGATCCAGAATGGTGATGCCATCTTTTTTCAGTACAACGATTTCGTTGTCATTCAGCAGATAATAGTCTTTTGTGTATTCCAGCAGAGCGGGAATGTCAGAAGCGATGAAGTTTTCATTTTCACCGATACCAACCAGCATAGGGCTGTCTTTTCTAACTGCAACGATTTCATCAGGTTTTTCGCTACACAGGATGCCCAGTGCGTAAGAACCTCTAATTCTGCCGATAACACGGATCAGTGTATCAACCATATCGCCGTCATAGTAGTAATCGAACAGCTGTGCAACAACTTCAGTATCTGTTTCGGAAGCAAAAACATAACCTTTTTCTTCCAGTTCTGCTTTCAGCTGCAGATAGTTTTCGATAATACCGTTATGCACAACGGAAATTCTGCCGTTCATGCTTGTATGAGGATGAGAATTCACATCGCTGGGTGCGCCATGGGTTGCCCATCTTGTATGACCGATACCAACCTGACCTTTTACGCCGCCCATTTCCTGAACTTTTGCGTCCAGATCTGCAAGACGGCCTTTTGTTTTCACTACATGAATGCCATCGCCAAATACAGCGATACCAGCAGAGTCATAACCTCTATATTCTAATTTTTTCAGTCCCTTAATCAATACGGGAGCTGCCTCATTCTGACCAATATAACCAACAATACCACACATAAATTTATTACCTCCAATATTTTATTCGCACGTTATCTTTCTTTTGTCCCTTTGATTTCTCAAAAGCTTTGTAAAAGACCTGCGTCCCTGTGCGAAAGGGCGGGAAGCATCCGCCGAAAACTTCGATCACTTCCACCTCGTCAACCGCATCTGCACTGCGGCTCTGGCGCTTCATACTGCCAACGCACTACCCTCCTTTTCATAAGCTCTGTGCAGAAGGCGTATTACCCCCTCGGATAATATCTAAAGCATTATACCATTAAACCTTTCGATGGTAAAGGAAAATTTTATTAATCTTCCATCAGAAGAACCTTCTTTGTTTATTCTATGCGGAATAAACCATGATACAGCCCTATTTTTGTTCACGAAAAAAGCATATGCTTTAGGGGCATCTTCATAAGAAAACAAAGAAAGCCAAAATCCTTATCATGACAAAGGAATTTGGCTTTCTTATTTTATGAAGATTTTCGTTGTTATGTTTTCTTATAAAGACAGCCGTCGCAATTCCCCTTAAGAAATCAAGGAAGCGAAAATCAATGTTTTCTTAAGGGGAAGTTGCTTTCGCACATACTTTTTTCTTTCCTTATTTGAATCAATCTTTATATCCTGTTGTCGTATCGATGCCGATGGTTGCTGTGGATTCATCCCATGTCACACCAAAATCTACCAGTTTCGCGATATCACGCAGCTTATAATAGGTATAATCATGGATGGTATATGCTGTTGCACTTTGAGGAGCACCATCTACATAGAGTTTTGCGGTAGAAGGTGTTGCTGTGGTATCACTCCCCTGCTTTACAGCCGTTTCCGTGCCATTGATGGTATAAGGAATCCCTGTCTGCAAATGAATTGCCTGATCCGCTTCTACCCAGACTGTATCAAATTTCTTATCTGTTGCAGTCAATGCTTTTGCGATGTCACGCAGTTTAAAATAGCTGTAATCATCAATGGTGTAAACTTCCATTTCTACTGTCTTGCCATCAATCTGCAAATTTGCTCTGCCGGCATAGGCTGTCTTTTTGCCTGTGTTTGTCTGAGAAGGTTCCTGTTTGTCTGGAACAGAAACCGCAGGCGTGTCTGCATCCTTTTCCGCATAGTAAGATTTCAGAGCTGTGGCACAGCCTTGTCTGTCATTGAGCAGATCTCGCAGACTGAAGAAGAAACTGCCGTCTACATTTTCGTATTTTTCATTGATCTGCATTTCTTTTACAATTTCAGAAGCAACAGAATCTTTGTAAATACCCTGGCCAATATAAAGGTCAACACCTGTGCCTTCTACCAGATTATTCCACCATTTCACCAGTGTTTCATAATCAGCGGCACTATTGCCTGTTTCCCAGTAAATCTGAGGAACGATATAGTCCACCCAGCCTTTTTCTACCCATTCTTTGGCATCACCATAAACGGTGTAATAACCTTCAGATCCTTTTGTAGCGGAACCGGCGGGGTCAGAAGAACTGTTTTTCCAGATGCCCATAGGACTGATACCGAATTCCACAGAACTGTCGATGCTTTTGATGCGCTTAGAAACCATTTCGATGAGGTCATTCACATGTTCACGGCGTTCATTGGCAGCGCTGTCTTCTCTGCCTTCCCCTTCCGGCAAAGGATAATTGGAAGGATAGAAGTAATCGTCAAAGTGGATAGCGTCCACATCATAGTTTTCCACAACTTCTGCAACGGTATCGGTGATATACTGTTTTACTTCTTCTTTTGCAGGGTTGTAATACATGGCATTGTTATAGGTCAAAATCCAGTCAGGATGCTTTCTTGCCATATTATCTGCGGAAAGGGCGGACAAATCCACGCCGGAAGTAGTGATACGATAAGGATTCATCCAAGCATGAAATTCCATGCCACGTTTATGGGTTTCCTCAATCATAAATTTCATAGGATCATAACCGGGGTCTTTGCCCTGTGTTCCAGTCAAAACGGCACTCCAGGGGTTCAAATCGGATTCATAAAAGGCATCCCCTTTGGGACGAACCTGTACCACAACGGTATTTAATCCCAATGCCTGTGCCTGATCCAGTTTCTTGATAAATTCCGCTTTCTGTGCTTCCGCATTATTCTGTGTGGAGGGATAGTCCGCACTGTAAACAGTAGAAATCCAAACAGCACGCATATCCTCGTCCGCTTTTGGAGTCGCTCCATAAGCCGCAAGGCTTCCAAGACTTCCCATAACCAATACCGCACCTAGTACAGCTGCGGTCAATCGCTTCATCCATTTCTTCATTGTCAAAACTCCTTTTATTCTAGATCATATTATTCCGCATTTTCACGAAATATTCTGCATATTTCATCAGAAAAATGATAAGTTGTTACAATCGACTTGCACCAACTTATTGTATCACATTTTGGTTATATAGAAAATTACGTTTTTATTACAATACAAGAAAAAAACAGTTGCATAATAGATTGTTTTATATTAGCATATAGAGAAAATTTATCAAATGAGGTGATATTTATGATGCGTTACGGACTAATTGGTGAAAAATTAGGACACAGCTTTTCCAAGATCATACATGAGAAACTGGCTGATTATACTTATGATCTGATTCCGCTTTCTCTGGAGGAGCTGGATGTCTTTATGCGCGAAAAAGAATTCAGCGCCATCAATGTGACCATACCATATAAAGAAACTGTCATTCCCTACTTAGACGAGGTAGACCCGAAAGCTGCGAAAATGGGTGCAGTCAACACTGTTGTGCAGCGAAATGGGAAACTTTTCGGATATAACACAGATTACTTTGGTTTTCGGTATATGTTGGAACACAATCATATCCAGATCGCAGGCAAAAAAGTGCTTGTACTGGGCAGAGGCGGTGCTTCCAAAGCTGTCATTGCGGTTCTGGAGGATATGGGCGCTGCGGAAATCCACACCATATACTACAAGATTGCCGAAGATTCTATTTCATATGAAACTTGCTACACTTTACATACAGACGCACAAGTCATCGTCAATACAACACCTGTGGGCATGTACCCCAATTCCGGGCACACACCCATCGACCTGACACCTTTCACCAATCTGGAAGCCGTTGCCGATGTTGTTTACAATCCTCTGCGTACCAGACTCGTTTTAGACGCGGAAGAAAAAGGATGCCAAGCCATTGGCGGACTGGAAATGCTTGTAGGACAAGCAAAATATGCCGTTGAAATTTTCCTGGATCAGTCTTTGCCGGAAGATTCTATTGATGTCGTTTATAAGGATCTGATGGCAGAGCGCAGAAATCTTGTGCTCATTGGGATGTCTGGCTGCGGGAAATCCACTTTGGGTAAACTGGCTGCGGAAAAACTGGGAAAAACTTTTGTAGATACAGATGCAGAAATCATCAAACGCATTGGTATGTCCATTGCCGATTACTTTGCAGCATACGGTGAGGATTCCTTCCGAAAAGCGGAATCTGAAGTTGTACAAGAAATTTCCACACAAAATAATCTTGTCATTTCCACCGGCGGTGGTGTCATCAAAAATCCAGAAAACATACGCTGGCTGAAAGGCAACGGAACTGTCATTTGGATACAGCGTGATCCAGAACTGTTGGAAAGCGGCAACGGACGCCCTCTGGTACCCGATCAGGAAGCCGTTCGCAGACTTTATAAAGAACGTCTGCCCCTTTACACTGCCGCAGCAGAAACCATCATTGAAAATGACGGAAATGAAGAAGAGGCTTTACAGAAAATACTGACAGCATTTGAGCAAGCATAACTTTGTCCAAATACACTTCTCATACAGCAATAAAAACGCCCTGTCCAATCATACAGGGCGTTTTTTAATCAAAGATAAACAATTCTTCAATGGGCGTTTCTACTACCCGGGAAATATCAATGGCAAGCTTCAATGAAGGATTATATTTTCCTGCTTCCAGCCGCATAATGGTCTCCCGCCGAACACCCACCTTCTCCGCTAACTGCTCTTGTGTCAGTTCTTTCAGCAGGCGATATTTCTTTAAATTGCAGATAAATTCCGCCATATCATCGTTCCTCCAACCAGTATAATTTCACAGCATACGCCAGAATCAGCACCACATAGGCAATAACAACCAGAATAAATGTCACTTCCAGATTGCTCATGAACAAGCCGATGATCCAAATAGCCGCAAACAGGAAAAGAGAAAGATGGCCGATAAAGGCAAGAGCTGTTTTCCGATCTTCCTGATAACGTTCGTCTGCCTGATCCCCTTGAATCTTCCCTAAGAAGAAAAAACCAAAGAAAGAGAAGAAACCCAGGTAGGCAAGGCTAGTGATCTCTCCTGTCATAAAATAGCGGCAGGCAAAAAATCCCAAGAACCCAAGAAAGCCTAAATAAAAATTTTTCCGAATCATAAAAACACCTCTTTCATAAGTGATATATTTATCTCTTTCTGATATAAATATATCACTTACAATTGTACTTGTCAACAAAATTAGTACAAATATATCACTTTTTGAGATTTATTTATCACATCTCTATACCGAAAAAAGTCCATGACATCGTCATGGACTTTTTCTTGGGTTCGTTCAATTAAGGCTGTACAACAGCACGTCTTCTGAATACCTTTGCAGATTTCTTTTCGGCAACTTCGAAAATGGCAGAAATCTTATCTACAAATGTCAGTACATAAGATTCTACATAGCGGGGAGGCACTGGTGTGCAGGGCCACATATGTTTCAAAATCGCGTCTGTTTCTACTTTATTTAATTCTGTAATCTTTTTCGCGTTGTCATAGGCAACCCGGGGGTGCCAAGCAGCATGATTGGAGCGAATCGCTTTTTTGGTTCTCCAATCATAGAAAAACAAATCATGCAGCAAGCCCGCTCTTGCAGCAGAACGATAATCCCAACCCATACGGTAGCAAATCAAAAAGCTGTAATAGGATACATTTATGCTGTGCTGTAAACGGCTGGTATCGCAGTGCTGTACGTGGTTATCCATTTTCTGTACCATATCATGCGCCAAGAGATCCTCAACGCATGCTTTGTACTCTGCCAGCAAAGAATCCTCATCCGGTCTGCTAAAATCCTTTCTTGAACCAATCGCTTTGTGCATTTACGTCTTTCCTTCCTTGTAAATTCATGTAAACTTAATTTACATAATCATTATATCACGAAAGGGTTTTCAACGCTACAAAAATCAAAATTTTTTTGAAAAATAATAAACCAAAATTCTCTTTTTCTCTTTATGCATTATTTCTCCTTCGGTCTGGCAATCAACGCTGCCAAAAAGGCAAAAAGAATCACAGCAGTGAGTCCGCCGGCGGCAGCTTTGATCCCGCCTGTAAAAATTCCAAAAATGCCCATGGCATCTACTTCGTTTTTTACCTCTATTGCAAGGCGATTACCAAATCCAGTCAGAGGCACTGTCGCACCTGCCCCCGCAAAATCAATGAGCTTGGGATAAATACCAAGCCCCCCCAGTACACAACCAATACATACGAAAAGAACCAATATTCTGGCAGGTGTCAACTTTGTTCGGTCAATGAGTATCTGCCCCAATACGCAAATTAATCCGCCTACAAGAAAGGCTTTTAGATACATCATTTGCAGCTCTCCTTTCCGCTTTCTATAACAACGCCATGGGCCACCGCCGGAATGGTCAGCCCCAGCACCGCAGAATCTGCACTGAGCAAAGCGCCTGTTGGAATAAAAAGCATCCGGTTGATTTCTCCGCTGCAAAGTTTCGGATAAAAATAGCCACAAAATGTCACTGCGGAACAGGCACATCCACTGCCGCCGGAATGGGTATCCTGTGTTTCTCTATCAAAAATGAGTATCCCACAGTCTGTATAGTTTTCTGACATATCGTACCCTTCCTTCTCCATCAATTCCACAACCAACTGATGCCCTACATAGCCCAGGTCACCTGTCGCAATGACATCATAATCCTGTGGGGTACGCCCTGTTTCCTTAAAATGCGCCAATAATAAGTCCACTGCCGCAGGTGCCATAGCCGCCCCCATATTCTGAGCGTCAGTGATTCCCATATCAATGATTTTCCCGGTGGTGACCATGGTGATTTGCGGCCCCTCGCCCTCTTTCGCCAGAACCACTGTACCGTCTCCTGTGACAGTTCTTGTAGCTGATTGAGGACGCTGGATGCCTAATGGCAGCGGAAATCGAAACTGCTTTTCTGCTGCGCAGAAATGGCTGGAAGCACCGCCTAAGATATATTCCGCAAAGCCACCATCAATGAGCATCGCCCCCACACTCATGGCTTCCCCCATGGTAGAGCAGGCGCCGAAAAGCCCCAGAAAAGGAATATGCAAATCTTTCACGCCAAAAGTTGTTCCGATGCACTGATTCAGCAAATCCCCACAAAGGACATACTGTATATCTTCATGAGAAAGACCCGCTTTTTTCAGCACCAATGCCATATTCTCCGCTACAAAACAGCTTTCCGCTTTTTCCCAGGAATCTTCTCCCATCATAGAATCCTCTGCGATTTCGTCAAAATATTTCCCAAGAGGGCCTTCCCCTTCCTTTTTCCCTACTGTGGATGCTGCTGCCCGTATCACAATAGGCTTAGAAAATGCCACCGTTTGTCTGCCAACACGTTTTGTCATGAAATCACCTCCCCAGAAAATAGTAACAAATGCCAACAACAACAGAAGTTAATGTACCATACACAATCACCGGCCCAGCGATGACGAACATTTTCGCCCCCATCCCCATAATCAGCCCTGCATTACGGTATTCAATAGCCGGGGAAACTACGGAATTTGCAAAACCTGTAATAGGTACTTCCGTTCCCGCGCCACAGTATTTTCCCAATTTGCTGTAAATACCTGCCGCAGTCAAAACAGCAGAAATCAGAATCAAAGAAATGGAAACCAGCAACAATGCGTTTTCATATTCAATGCCAAAAGATAAATAACTATCCTGCAAAAACTGTCCAAAAGCACATATAAAACCACCGGAAAGAAACGCCATCAGGCAATTTTTTGCCATGGGGCTTTTGGGTGATGCCTTTTCTACCATGGCAGCATATTTTTTCTGCGCTTGTTCATCTGTACGCATATACTCACCTCATCGTTTTTTCATTAGTATTTCTTCTTTCCTGAAAAACATACGGCTCCACTTCTTTTTTACAAAAACTTCATAGAAATTTTACGACAATACATGAAAAAAGAAACGATTTCGATTATAATAAAATAAAAACTAAAAAGGAGTGAATAGATTGGATCAACTGAGAAATAAAAAAGGATTCATTTGTGATATGGATGGTGTCATTTATCATGGCAACCAGATCTTACCCGGCGTAAAGGAATTCATTGACTGGCTTTACAGAGAAGATAAAAAATTCCTGTTCCTGACCAATAACAGCGGCAAAACACCGCAGGAACTGCAGGAAAAACTGTCCCGTATGGGCCTGCATGTAGACAGCAGCCATTTTTATACAAGCGCACTGGCAACTGCAAACTTTATTGCGACACAGACACCCAACGCAAAGGTTTTTGTGATTGGCGAACCTGGTTTGTACAACGCTTTATATGAAAAAGGCATCATTCTGGATGACACTTCACCAGACTATGTTGTTATTGGGGAATCTTACAGCTATAATTACGAAAACATCTGTCGTGCCGTACGTCATATTCAGAATGGCGCGCGTCTGATTGGCACCAACTCTGACTTAACAGGCCCCACAGAACAGGGCATTATTCCTGCTTGCCGTGCCTTTGTGAAACCCATTGAAATGGTAACAGGAAAAGAAGCTTATTACATCGGGAAACCCAATCCCCTCATGATGCGTACCGGTTTGAACATGCTGGGTGTACACTCCAAAGAAGCTGCCATCATCGGCGACCGTATGGATACAGACATTGTATCCGGTATCGAAAGTGGTCTGGATACGGTTCTGGTGCTCTCCGGCGTTTCTACTATGGAAACAGTGAAAACTTTCCCTTACCGTCCTCGTTTGATTTTAAAGGGCGTTGGAGAAATCCCTACACCTGCAAAAGCAGATAAATCCGAAAAAGAAGCAAAATAAAACAGCAAGCAAAAAGCAGTCTTCCCTTAAGAAAACACCTGATTTCTTAAGGAGGTTGTGAAGACTATCTTCAGAAGAAAACATATCTGATAAAATCCAAAATAAGAAAGCTGAAATCCTTTATACTGTAAGGATTTCAGCTTTTTTTGTTTTCTTATGAAAATTATTTATGCGTGATACACACGAATAATGGAGGAAATTTCTTTTACCATAGACATAGTCTTGATGACAGTGATGGAGTCCATAAACTGTTTTTCCAATACATCATATGTAACAATAACAACTTCCGCTGTATTGCCTTCTTTCGCTTTCTGCAACAGCATGGAAATGCTGACATTATTGCTGCCAAACAGTCCAGCCAGTGCTGCAAGGGTACCTGCACGGTCTTCCAGTTTCATACGGATATAATAACTGCTTCTGGTTTCAGACATATCCTTAACAGGAAGGCTCTGATAGCAAGAGCAGCCAATACGGCCTGTGCAGTGATACTGCATGTTGCGGGCAATATCCATAATATCCCCTACCACTGCGGAACCTGTGGGCAATGCACCTGCACCTCTTCCGTAGAACATCGCATCGTCTACTGCGTCCCCATGAACGAAAACAGCATTAAAGGAATCCTTCACTGCTGCCAAAGGATGCTGCAAAGGAATCATGGTAGGATGTACCTTTACTTCAACGCCTTCCGGTGTCAATTTTGCCAGACCCAGCAGTTTGATCTCATAGCCAAGTTCATGCGCATAGCGAATATCTTTTGCTGTGATTTTGGAAATACCTTCTGTATAGACATCATCGAATGTAACAGAGCTATGGAAAGCAATGGAAGCCATAATTGCCAACTTGCGGCCTGCGTCATAACCTTCAATATCCGCTGTGGGATCTGCTTCCGCATAACCAAGGTCTGTGGCCAGTTTCAGTGCATCATCAAATTCCATGCCGTCTTCTGCCATTTTTGTCAGAATGAAGTTTGTGGTACCATTGATGATCCCCATAACTTCTGTAATGTCATTGCCCAGGAGGCACTGCTTCATTGGACGAATGATGGGAATCCCACCGGCAACAGCTGCTTCGAACAGCAGGTCACACTGATGTTCTCTTGCGATTTCCAGCAGTTCATGACCATGGGTTGCCATCAAGTCTTTGTTTGCAGTTACAACATGTTTGCCTTTCGACAGCGCTTCTTTGATGTAAGTTCTGGCAGGTTCAATGCCACCCATGACTTCCACCACAATGGAGATGGAATCATCGTTAATGACGTCACTCCACTGATCTGTCAACTGATCTGCCGGAACTTTATCTGCGTATTTTGCTTTATTTCTTACCAGAACTTTTGCAACTTCCAGCGTGCATCCGATTTTTGCAGGCATATTCGGTTTCTGTTTTGCCAAAATTTCATATACGCCGCCGCCAACGGTACCCATACCCAGTAGTGCGATTTTCTTGATGCTTTCGTCCATGGTTTCCCCTCCTGTAAATAACAATAAAATATGACAATATCTGTCGTGATATTAAGATTTTAACACGATTCCAACCGATGTCAACTACTTTTGTCTTTTTTGAGCAAACATTTATCCGTATGACAAATACAATCACATTTTTTGCAGAATTTTCGTCAGTATTGCCTTTTTTTGAACTGTATTCTTTATTGGGCTGCGTTTTGGCAAAGAAATACATTTTATCCCCTGCACATTTGTTCATTTCAACTGTGACATTCTCACAGAACAGCATCTCCTATTTTGCTATACTATAAAACAAAGGAAGGTGATCTATATGTCATACAAATCAATGATACAACGCAATCTTGGAATGATCTTTTTCGTTACAATCGGTTTGATTGCCGGCTTTCTTTACTATAAATATATAGGCTGTGTTTCCGGCACATGCCCCATCACTGCAAATCCCATCATATCCGTGCTTTACGGCGGCATTTTAGGCGGATTGTTCCACAGCATCATTACGGAAATTTTCATTCCCATGTCGAAAAGAAAACATTTGGACAAATAAAAAAGTGATTCATTTAGGGGCATCTTCATTAGAAAACAAAGAAAGCTGAAATCCTTATAACACAAAGGGTTTCAGCTTTCTTATTTTTACGAAGGTTTTATTTGATGTGTTTTCTTATGAAGACCGCCGTCGCAATTCCCCTTAAGAAATCAAGGAAAAGAAAAACAATGTTTTCTTAAGGGGAATCTGCTTCGAATCACTTTTTTTCGTGCTTATTTTTCCAATTCGCCTTGATACTGTCCAATGGCACCCATATTCTTTACATTTTGGAAGCCTTTCTGTTCCAAGAATCCCATTGCCATTTTGCTTCTGCCGCCGCTGAGGCAATACAGATAAAGCGGTGTATCTTTTGCATAATTGACTGTATTGATCTGGGAGGTGGGGATATTGATACTGCCAGGTACATGTCCCTGTACGTATTCATCAGGTTCCCGTACATCAATGACAACTGCATCCTTATTTCCCTTTGCCTCCTGCAGCAATGTCATAAAGTCTGGTTTTTTACCAAATAATCCAAACATGTGTTTATCATCCTCTTTCTTTTGTATCACAATTCTATCATTTTGCAATCAGGCCAAAATAAAGCAGTACTACAATACCCAAGACAATACGGTACCAGCCAAAAACTTTAAAATCATGTTTCTTGATGTAGCCCATGAGGAATTTGATTACGAGGATGGACACTACAAAAGCTACAATCATACCTGTCAGCAGGATGGCAACTTCCATACCAGTAAAATGGAAACCGAACTGCACAATCTTCAGCAAGCTTGCACCGAACATAACGGGAATTGCCAAAAAGAATGTAAATTCTGCCGCTACTGTTCTGGATACGCCCAAAAGCAACGCACCAACAATGGTTGCACCAGAACGGGATGTACCAGGGAAAATAGCTGCGATGAGCTGGAATACCCCAATCAAAAGAGCAAGCTGGAATGTGATTTCTTCCAAACTGTTGACACGCGCCTGTTTACCTTTATGGCGTGTTTCAATAATAAGAAACGCAATACCAAAAACGATCAGTGCAATGGCAACAGTGGTATAGTTGTAAAACAATGCCTCAAACTTCTCATTAAACAACAGCCCAATGACCGCCGCTGGTACACAGGCAACCAGAATCTTCAGCCACAGCATGACAATATCCATACGCAGATAAGAAATCAGACCTGTACGAATCCTTCTGGGATCATAAGGCGGTTTCTGGAAAGGGAAAATGGAATTCCAGAATATTACCACAACTGCCAGAATAGCACCAAGCTGGATGACCACCTCAAACATACTGTAAAATTCTTTTGATACCTGTAAAGGCATAAATTCATTAAACAGAATCATATGCCCCGTACTGCTGATAGGCAGCCATTCCGTAATGCCTTCAATGACACCGAAAAGCGCCGCTTTGAATAATTCAATCAAGTTCATACGCTACCTCTCTTTTTCATTATTTTTGCGTTTTCTATTATACTTGGTTTTACCAGAAATATCCACTAAACAAAAAATTTTCTTTCTTAAGATTTCTTTATATCCGATGAAAGTCGGCCTGTTCTAGTAAAAAGGAAACGGCAGCGTGATATTCCGCCAAAGAATTGGCTTTCTTGATTTTTTTGATACGTTTTTCTTCTCCAATGAAAAGACTTTCCCAGTATGCCCATAATTCTTTCATTTTGAACAATACATTCCGGTCGCCAGACATGATTTCTTCATATCCATGGCTGATACGATTGTGGAAAGAAAGGAATTCCTCTTTTGTGCACGGATTTCCACCCTTTATCTGACGAATCAATGCTGGATTCGCCATGAGCCCCCGTCCCAACATAACAGATGTTACCTGCGGAAAGTGCTGACAAATACTCTCATAATCAGCAACGGAAAAAATGTCCCCATTGTAGCAAAGAGGAAAAGGACTTTCCTTGGCTGCTACCTCAAAAGCATCCAGACGTGGCTCATATTTATAGTAGTCTTCCCGAATACGGGCATGAAGAATCCATTCTTTTACTGGATACTGGCGAAACAGTTCCAGTAATTCCAGAATTTCCATAGGATCGCGCATGCCCAGTCTTGTTTTGAGGGAAACAGGAATTGGTGTATGTTCATAAACCTCATCCAAAAAAGCTCTCAGTTTTTCTTTTTCTCCTAAAAATCCTGCCCCCTTCCCTTTCGTCACCACTGTTGCCGAAGGACAGCCCAGATTCAGATTCACTTCCTCATACCCCATATCCGCTAAAACCTTTGCTGCCTGCAAAAACTGTATGGCATTGTTTGTCAGGATTTGAGGAATCAAAGGAATATTCCGATTATTTTCCGGCAGAACATCCCGTTTTTCCTTTGGGCTCATAGGACGATTCTGGTTTGGAGAGATAAATGGTGTATAATAACGGTCTACTGAAGGAAAACAAGCATGATGGGCATTCCGAAAGACATAGCCTGTAATTCCTTCCATAGGTGCGAAATAAAATTTCATCAGATAGATTTCTCCTTTCTTTTTGCCAACTGCAATAAGGATTTTCTATAAGAGCCATGTTTCTGCTTTCCGTAAATGGAAGGGAAATGACAGAAAATATGAGCTGCCAGGCAGGCAACCGCAAAAAGCGGCAGATACTCATAGCCAAAAACTTCCGCACCAATGAAGATAGGTGCAAAAAATGTATTAGTCGTACTTCCGAAAACAGCAGCATATCCCAAAGCGGCAGCCAGCATCACAGGCAATCCCATAAAGCCAGCCAAAATCACCCCCAAAGATGCGCCAATGGAAAACAATGGTGTCACTTCCCCACCTTGGAATCCCAAAGAAAGGGTGAATACCGTCAGCAGGATTTTCAATATCCAGTCGTATGCGTAAATATCTTCCCCATAAAAAGATGCAGAAATCAGGTTGATTCCAAGACCTGTATATCTTCCCTGATGGAAAAATAACAGCAGAATACTCAATATGATACCACCCAAAAACACGCGCAGCAATGGATTTGGCAGGATTTCCGCCAATTTCTTTTTGCTTTTTCCCAAAAGGAATGCAAACAGGCTGCCTACGCAACCAAAAATCAACCCGATTACAATGAGTTTCCCTACAAAAACAGGTGTCACTGTCATTTGCAGTTCCAAAGGAACCTGGAATTTTTCCAAGCCCAGGAATGCAGAAACAGAAGCTGCTGTAAAAGCTGCCGTACACATGGGCAAAATGGCCCGAAGTGCAAGTTGTCCTACCACAGGCACTTCCATGGCAAAGAAAATGGCTGCCAAAGGTGTGCGAAACAGACCTGCAAACCCCGCTGCCATACCTGTCAGCAAAAAAATATGTGTGCCATCTTCTATGGAAAAGCGTTTTCCTACCTGATGGGAAACAGTAGCACCCAGCTGTACTGCTACACCTTCTCTACCGGCACTGCCGCCAAACAAATGGGTCAGCCATGTACTGATCATGACAAAAGGAATCAGTCGTCTAGGAACCTCCTTATCTTCTCTATGGCTAACAGAGAGAATCAGGCCCATGCCTTCCCCGCTTCTGCCACCGTACTTTTTATAAGCCCAAACAATACAAACGCCCACTAAAGGCAGTGCTGGAACCAGATAAAATATATGTGCTGTTCGAATATCGCTCACCCAGAGGAGGACTTTGCCAAAAATCGTATCCAGACACCCTACCAGTGCCCCGATAACGATTCCCAATCCTGCCAGCATCAACTGTGTTTTCCACGAACCATAAGCATGTTTTTCCATTTCTAACCCCTTTCTTCCCAATAAAAAAGCCAATGACCCTGTAATGATTTTACAGAAGTCATCAGCTGTTTCAGCGTTTCCGGCATTGCCGCGGGAGAACCTCATTCCCTTACAATCTTGTGTATTTTACCATAGAATCAAAATTTGTGTCAATGGTGTTTTTATTCAGCATCTTCGTTTTCTGCGCCCCAAAGACCTTTTTCTTCGGAAAGGTCACGGAAGCTCAGCAGATATTTTTCTACCATATATATGGGATTATAGGAGCGTTTTGCCTTTCTCATACCCGCGTGACCCATGTCTTCTTCTCTGTTCACATAAGTCACATCCTGGCATTCATGGAGTACATACTGCTGGTTGATCATGGGATACAGTCCATCAATGTCTGTATCCGCTTTTTCAATATGCACCAGCTGCACATCGTCACGCAGGCGTTCCCCTACTGTAAACGCACCCATTTTGCCATCAACGAAAATAGAGCCGCCAGTCAATCCCAGACGTTCCATGTTATGCAGGGCAAGAGAAACGGACTTTCTTTCGTCTTCCAGTTCCTTGGTTTCTTCTCTTTCAGAAATCCACTTGTCGTACAGTGCCATGCAGTCGTCAATGAGTGTCGCATCCAATTTACGATATTCATAGTCAGGATGATTTGCCAAGAATTTATTGATATGATTTCTTTTGCCGTGGAGCTTTTTACCTTTCAATGTCGCCAGACTTTCTCTTTCATAAACATAGTCCCAAGCAATATCCGTAGGCATCGCAAACATTTCGGGGCAAGCCTTCAGCATCATATCACGGAAAGGTGTCCAAACAGAACGGAATGTGGGTTCCACACCGGCCTGTTTCATATAGTCCGCTGCATCCATGATAGCTTTCCGATAATCCACATCAGCACCTTTTTTAGGGATAGGCGCCCAGAAATAAACAGGCACACCTTCAAAGTCCAGTTTTACATACAGCACATTATTCTTTTCGGCAAACTGCATTTTTCCTTCTGTTCCCCAGATAAACAGGTTCGCAAAGGACAAATCAGAGCAATCCATCTGCCAGGGTTTTGTATAACTTTCGATCAGTTCTTTTGTTTCCAGTGTAAAGGGACGAAAACAAAATTCGTTTTTACAGTCAGCTTCTACTTCTCTTTCCAAACATTGTGTATACGGCATATTTTTCAGCCTCCATTTTAATATTCATCAATAATATAACAGTTACATTTCGGTAATTTCTCGTTGATTTCTTGAAATCCCGCTTCATCATATATATGCACATAGGGTTTCTGGCTTTCCAGAGTGGTATATCCAATCAGGACTTGCAGCAGTCTTCCTGCTGGAATGGAAAAAGCCGGAGATTTTTCTGTTCTTTCACCATTGAGCAAAAAACAGCCATTGTTTTCTGGAACCACATGGTCTTCCACCTCAAAAGCCGCTTTCCCATCAAGTTCTAGCGCCTTCAACAGCACTTGCAAATCAGTCAGACCCATAACACCTTTCTGCTTTACCTCTTTCTGAGCAAAATCAAAAGAGATGCCAGATTCAGGAGCAAGTTTTACAGATAAAGATAAACCTTCGCCTTCGGCCAAAATGCCTGTCAGTACTTTCTGCAAAGCGCCATCATCTCCAACTGCTTCCACACAGATCAATTCCGTTTCTGTCTGATAATAAAATACATAGGCTTCTACATGTTCTTTTCCATAAGCCATGCATTTTCCGCCGTCAGCGTTATAGTCAGCACATTTACGCAGAAAATCTGCTTCTGTACGCCAAATAATGCCGCTGTATTTCTTTGCAAAATCTGTGTAACAAGGAAATGCCTTTGCGTATTCTTTCGGCTCTAAAGGATAAACGCCTTCCGCAGCTGTCATTTCCGGTATTTTTTCTGCTGTCAGATAACAAGCATCTGCCACAGGATAATGCCCAAAGGAAAAATAACTGGGCAGAATCGCCGGTGTATGAACCGCCACGCCATAGCCTTTTTGCTGCAAAAGCTGCATATCATAGGGGAAAATTTTTCCCATATATCCCTTCTTTCGGTGATCCGGATGGGTGCAGACACCACAAAGCATAGTGCCTTTTACCGCTTTCCCACGGATTCCAATGGTATAGGGAAATGCCTGCATACATGCCGCGAAAACATCATCGGCTTTCAGGCAGACAGAGAGAGAAGGCTCAAATCTATGGTGAAAAAACCAATGACAAAAAGCATCGCTGTCACCAAAACAAAGCTGCCACAAATCTGAAAAATCCTTTCGATCTTCCCATACAGCACTTCTTACTTCAATCATTTTTTCACCAGCCTTCTTTCCTACTTTTTAAGTATATTTTACAGGAATGTAAAAGAAAAGTCAAATAATAATTATTATCATTTGATAGATTTTGTAAATTTATTCTAGATGCATATCACTTTTACACATATCTTTCAGATGCTCCCATGAAAAGAAGGTGTTTTGGTTAGACAAATTCCTTCTCAAAGCAAAAATCAGGTTTTATTGCCCGAAAAGAAATCAATTTCAAAAGAAAATTCAGAACTTTTCACAAATGCATCTGTTCATATTCCATATCTTCCAGCATATCCAAACCTTCTGTCCAGATTTTTTTGAAAGCAGAAGGCAATGCGTACTTTTCTCTTGCCTCTTCTATGGTTACCCATTGAAATGGTGTATCTGTCATATCTTTTACATTGATAAAATACGCATCCATATGCCATTCTATATGTGTAAAAATATGCTTCTGCCCTCGCATGTTTTTGATTTCTGCCTGTTGTATACCCCAATCAGCAAAAGCCATCGGCAAAGCATATTCTTTTGGTACATGAGGCAGTTCCCACAAATTTGCCAGCAATCCTTTGCTATCACGTTTTCTCAAAGCAATTCTTTTGCCATCTGTCATAAAGCAGACAGAAAGATATTCTTTTGTTCTTGGCTTTTTCTCACTTTTTACTGGATACTGCATGGGATTCCCTTTTTGATATGCCAAACACAATGTACGAAGTGGGCAGTTTTCGCACTTAGGTTCCCCATTGGGCACACATACTGTCGCCCCCAGTTCCATCAACGCCTGATTCACATCGCCGGCAATTTCTCCTGTCAGTGCGTCATTGATTTCTTCTTCCCATGCCTTTTTGGTCTGCTGAAGCATGATGTCCCTTTCATCAGCAAAGACTCTGGACATAACGCGCAGCACGTTACCATCTACTGCCGCAAAAGGCAGAGAAAAAGCAATGGATGCCACTGCTCCAGCTGTATATGGCCCAATGCCTTTCAGACGCAAAAGCGCTTTATGGTCTGCCGGCATTTTTCCGTCATATTCCTCCATGACCTGTTTTGCCGCTGCCTGCATGTTCCGCACACGGCTATAATATCCCAGACCTTCCCATAACTTAAGGATCTGTTCCTCATCGGCTTCTGCCAGATGACGAATGGTGGGCAATTCTTCCAAAAATCGCGCATAGTAGGGCTTTACTGCCTCTACCCTTGTTTGCTGGAGCATAATTTCCGAAACCCAAATGGCATAGGGGTCTTTGGTTCTGCGCCACGGTAAATCTCTTTTATATACATGATACCACTCTGTTAAGAGGGCAAATACTGTCTGTAAATTCTGTTCCTGCATAAAACAATCCTTTCTGGAGATAGATTTCAATCTATTCTAACATATTTTCAGATAAAACAGCGGACAAACCTCAAGCAATTCTCTCTTCAGAAAACAATTCTAAGTAAAATAGAATCACTGGAATCCCATGAACTGCAAGAATTCCAGTGATATTCGTTTTCTTATAAAGATGCCCGATAAGGTCTGTCCGTAAAATACAGCAATTATCGTATTTTAAAACACTTCAGATAAAGAGGAATGATCATACCGCCAACGGAATTCCCCAAGGTCATGACAATAATGGAAAGCAAACAATGACCGCTCCATACACCTGCCAGAGAAAAGTAATACATGTTGGCAATGACATGTTCAAATCCACTCAGGATAAACACCATGACCGGGATAAACACCCCTACGGTACGAATGGTGGAACCAGTCTGGTTTTTAAAAATATCTACGGCAATAAACATCAGCATACCGCAAAATACTGCCAACAGGAAAATGCTCAAGAAATCATCATTAAGCTTCGTTGCCGCAATGGTCTGTACTTTTTCCGCCATACCTTCATATATGCGGCTATTCCGTACCATCCAGGCAACAATGTATGTACCAATCAGATTGCCAATCCATGTGATTGCCAGTTCAATGAGATACACCGGCTTCTGCATTGGCAGATATCCGATTTTTCCGGTAAATAACTGCAATTGGAAAATAACGATGGTAAACAAGCCAATGGCAAACAAGCAACTGCCCACAACAGGATTTTGCTGTGATAGATACACTGTACCGCCCATGCCAATCAATCCGCCTGCAATGACCGCAGAAACCAACTGCCTTACTCGTTCCATATTGACATCTCCTCTTACCCCTGTTCCGTTACAACCACTACAAATATGTGGTAAGTATACTATATCTTGTGGTATTTTGTCAACACGAACACAACAAATGATACAATCCACATGGGATTTTATTCCAAACAAAATGCCAAAAGAAAAACCTCCAAAGAACTATTGTATCGTTTCTTTGGAGGTTTGATATTTCATATATTTTCTATGATTCCATCAAGATCAGTTGAATGCAGGGCCGCCGCCTTCTGTCAAGCAACCTTCTGTTGTCTGTTGGGGAATCTGTTCCGCAGGTGCCTGCTGAGGTTCAGATGCAGCTGGTGCGCTCTGCTGTGCAGGTGCTTCCTGCTGTACTTCTTCTACGGGAGCAGGTTCACTTGTAACTGCTTCCTGAGATTCTGCGTCTTTCTGTGCTTTTGCAGCAACTTCCTGTTCCTTTGTAGATACCGCATCACCGGATGCTTTGCTGGTGTATTTTGCAAAAACAACATCATCTTCCAGACACAGTTCTGCGTTCTTGTCAATATCGTCCAGACCCAATGCGCTCAGTTCATAAACTGTGCCGTCTGCCAATGTGATCTGTACCTGATATACCACATTCAGAGCAACATCTTTTTCCCCTACGCCTTCTGTTTCAGCAGCTTCTTCCGGCATATAGAACCATTCTGCTGTTTCACCATTTTTCAGAACAGCATCACTTGCCAGCATATTGGCAGGATATTCTTCTTCCTCGGAAGTTTTCACAGAAATACCTGTCACATCCTGACCAATGCTGTTTTTCAGCAGAATGTCATATGCGCCTTCCGCTTCTGTACCGATTACCTGATACTGAGGTTCTGTGCTGGCTGTTTCTGCTTCTTTCTGTCCGCAGCCAGCAACTGCCATACACATCGCTGCCGCAAGAACAAGTCCCCACACTCTTTTTGCTTTCATTTCATTACCTCCCTAAAGATTCCATGTGATTTCTTTACTGCAAACGATAAAGGGATGGCTGCCATTTACCGCAATTACATTCAGTTGTATATTCCCCTCCGGCACACTGCCGCCTTTCAAATAAAGGTGAAAACCATTGGCGTCCCCTTTTTCTGTTTTGGCGTAAAAGGTTTCGAATGTTTTGGTTTCCATGGTGTTTTCATCCTTCACAGAAACATAAATCTGTGTATCTGGTTGGATATATTTCTCATCCACAGCGCCTTTGATTTCCAGAAAAGAACCTGCTTTTTCCGCAGTCATTTCCGTGTTGGCCTGCGCCTGCGGTGCTATGATATTTTCTACCTGAGGGCATTCCACAATGGGCATGTCCGTGATAAAATCATCCAAATTTCGTTCTACTTTTTCAATAACAACTACATTCGGCTGATACTGCTCTACCTGAAGCAAATTATAAGGCACCAGTCTGGAAAAATATCCTTTTTCAAATTCTCCTGCCACAAAAGGGAGGAGGCTTTCCCCGAAAGAATCCCGATACATGAGGATACTGCCTATTGCATTGGGATTTTCCGTTTCGATCCAAGAATCCATATTGTCCTTTACTTCGTTTACATAGACAAAATTAGATGCTGTATCATAGAAATAATTGTCCTCTTTCTGCACTGCTTTTGGAAAAAGCATTTCATCCAAGTCACCGCTATGGACTTTTCCACATCAAAAGGTGCATTCAGATAAGTTTCATAATCTTTTCCTATCGCCTCCATAAGGTTTCTGTATGCCAGCAACGCCCCCTGATTATTCCAATGGGAATCCCGTTGGAAATACAAGACTTCCTCTTTTTCCTGAAAGGCTTCATACAGATCAATGTAGGAGATCCCTTCCTGCTGAAAGCGTTCTGTTAGCATCTCTAGATTGCTTTCATCCCCTTTTTGATAATAATAGGGCATGTTTTCATCATACAGACTGTTTTTGTTAGGCGGCACCATGAGATAAAATGCACTGCCTTGCTCCTGCACATAGTTCTGTATGAGTTTCAGATTGTGGAGGATGGCGTATATTTCTCTTTCAGAAAAGAGATTGGTTCCCTGATAATCGGCTGTGGTTCCACTGAAATACAGCCAATCATTTTTTCCCAGAACCACCTGATCTGTTGCACTACTTTGGGTCACATGACTTCGCAGCAAAGCGTTTGCCGTAACCCAATATTGCCGCAAAGCGAAATGATCCTCAAAATAGGCTTCCATTTTGCTTAAATACTCTTGATTCCATCCTTCATCCGTTTTTAATTCTGGAAAAGAAGCCAATTCTGTATTTTCGGTGGTTTCGTCGCTTCTCCAAAACAACATGCCTGCAAAGGGAAAAACCAAGAACGTCCAAACGGCTATGATAAATATCAAATATTTCTTATGTTTCATTTTGCAAAGCCCCTAAAATCTAAAATAAATAAATTATATGTTCCGCTGGACAAACTCAGCATACATAATATCAGCAATACAAAACTTGCCATATAGCTGAAGTATGTAGCTGGTTTCCGCAGATTTTCCCGTACCAGACAAGCCTCTGCGGCTTTTGGAATCAATGGCGCACTGCCAAACACTGCCACCACCAAGGTCACAAGGAATATGGGTGTCAGCTGCTCCCATACTATCGCCATCTGCACGGAGGAAAATTCCCAACCGCCAAACATTGTACCGATCATAAACATGCCCTGCCCAAAAGTATCCGCGCGGAACATGACAAAGCCCACGCATACAACAAGCAATGCGTAAATATGTGCCAGCACCTTCGGTAGTTTTTTTACAGGACACACCTGTTCAAAGAGCAGAAATACGCCATGCCATAAACCCCAGAGCACAAAAGTCCAGTTTGCGCCATGCCACAAACCCGTTGAGAAAAACACAATCATTTTATTCAGGCAAGTGCGTGCCTTTCCTTTCCGGTTGCCGCCCAAAGGGATATACAAATATTCCTTAAACCATGTGGACAAGGAAATATGCCATCTTCTCCAAAATTCCTGTATATTGGCTGAAATATAAGGATAACGGAAGTTTTCCAGAAAACGGAACCCAAACATATGCCCCAAACCAATTGCCATATCGCTATACCCGCTGAAATCGAAATAAATTTGCAGCATATAAGCAATGGCGGCAATCCATGCGGAGAGAATGTTCAATTCTCCTGCACCAGCGGCAAACAGCGCATCTGCTGTAACTGCCATGGTGTTAGAAATCAGGACTTTTTTGGAAAGACCTATGATAAATCTTCTGAGACCTTCCGCAATTTCTTTCACATCCGTATTTCGATTATCAATCTGTTCCTGTATATCGTGATACTTTACAATGGGCCCAGCAATAAGCTGCGGGAAAAAGGAGATATAAAGCATCACATTCCAAAGATTTTTCTGTGGCTCCACTTCTCTGCGGTAAACATCAATGACATAGGATAACGCTTGGAAGGTAAAGAAAGAAATACCAATGGGCAAAGCCAGACCGACCAAGGGTATTTCACTGCCTGAGAGCTGGTTGACAGTCTGTACCATCATATCCAGATACTTAAATACCACCAACAGACCAATATTGATAACCACCGCAATGGCAAGAATCCATTGTCGTTTCTTTTTATTTTCCGTTCCCAGCAGTCTGCCGAAAATATAGTTTATGATGATGCTGGCAATCATCAACAGTACATAAACCGGCTCACCATAAGCATAAAACAGCAGACTGACTGCAATAAGCAAAATATTTCTGATACGCAGTGTCGGAAGCAGATAATAAAGCGCCAGTACCACCGGCAAAAAAATACATAAAAATGTCAGTGAACTAAATACCATATCTTTCTGCCCTACCTATCGCACATATTTGATAACAGGACTATTTGCCGGCTGCATATAGAAATTATATCTAGGCGCTTCGTCCTGCATATCTGGATCGCAAATATATGTAACGCCGTCTTTGGTGATTTCCACCCAGCCATGCGGGCCATAACCACCAGCCGCCATGGCAACTTTCCCTTCTACATATTTTGCATCATATCCTAAACCTTTGGCGAGCTGATAAAACGCACCAGCGTAGCAGAAACAGTTACCCTGATGATTTTCAAATGCCAATACTGCATACCACTGATCCGCTGTGTAACCTTCCTTTGGCTCCACAGGAATAGGCAGCTTTTTATAAGAAACATTGTCCACAACCCATTTATAACATGCATAGAGGTCATGTCCTACCTGATCGTATACATCATTGACATGGTTGCTGATACGAATCTGGGCCTCACTGCCTTCAATGGTGCCAGACTGTATGCCAGCAGGAATCCGCAGACCATTTTTTAATGTTACATATGCCTGTGCCCGATAAACGCCAAAATGCAGTTTATGATTTACCACTTTTCCTTTGATTGCATAGACTCCATTTCCTTGTGCAACGGCAGGATACCAGCAGATGTCTCCCTGATTGCTGTCACGCCAAAGAGCTACTTCTACCTTTCTCACATGCTGGCAGTAATGCCGGAAACAGTGACCGTAAAATCTCCTGTTTCCTGATTTACAGAAGTAAATGCGATGTTATTCGCCTTTGCGTAAATGGGAATATTCGCAAAAGCATCCGGCATATATGTTTCACAAAGATGGGTGATCATAGCGGCACAAACTGCTCTGCTTGCGCTACCCTGAGGATTCAAAAGTCTGTCTTTTCCCTCTCCGCTAATCATTCCTGTTGCAACTGCCCAGGAAATAGCTTCTTTTGCAGAAGAAGATACCTTCTCTGCGTCTGCAAACTGTGCCAGATCAGCTCTTTCCTGTGTATCAAATCCTTTATGCTGGGCATAACGGAACAGCAAAGAGATCATTTCTTCCCGTGTAATCTGATCTTCCGGCTTTATGGAATTGCTTTGGGATCTATCCAGCAATCCTTCCTGATTTGCCCAGTAAACTGCTGGTGCATAATAAGCATTTTCCGGAATGGATAGTGTATTTGCAGAAAGGCGTACTTCCGGAGAGCCATCCATACGATAAAGAACCACCGTAAACTGTACTTTGCTCAATTCTTCATTGGGCCCGAAACCGCCATTGACCATACCAGTCATAAGACCTTTATTCATTACATAGCTAACGGCAGGATAAAACCAATTTTCTTTTTTGACATCTGTAAACAGTTCCCCGCCAGTATAAGAATCACGATCGGTTTCTTCCCGCGCATCTTCCTTTGCGATAGCTTCATCGACTTCGGGCTGTGCTGCCGCTTCCTGCATTTCTTCTATGCGAATGGGTTCTTCAGAAACAGGAACTTCTTTCTGTGTTCCATCCGCCAGATAAAGCAGTGCTGTATTTGCATTTTCTGTCTGTTCATCATTGCCGGCAATCTCTATCTGATTTTCTGCAAAATCAACTGTGTATACTGTGTCATTTTCTGTCCAGCTAATTGTATCCAACACGGCAGTTTTTGTTGAATCATCAAATTTCTGTGTAAAAGTTACAGTTCTTTCCGCAATCTGACTTGCATCCACAATTTCTGACTCCGAATCCCCTTCATAATGAAATTGCAGTTGCGCAGAAGCCAGCGCTTCCTCACTGTCACTTAACTGAATCACGATTTTCATTTCATTTGTATCTGAACTTCCTCTTTCTTCAAGATACAAATACTCGAACGCCCCCTGTGCTGCTTTATCTGCGGCATTTTCCAGCTCCTGTGCCATTACTTCCGTACCGGAAATTCCCGCAAACAATACAGCGGCTACGCCTAAAGCAGCAGCCCCATATAATTGCTTCAAGTGTTCCATCCCCCTTGCATTTTTCCTCTTTTTTTGACATTTTTTTAAAACATCCGACATATAAAGCATGCAAGGCATTTCATATTTATTAATCACATCCGAAAATTATCCTGCTCCCTACAACAAAGAAACCCCCTATTTTACAAGCAATTCTATCATTTATAGATTTTTTTGAGAATTTTTCTAATTTTATTCTATACATTTATATTCCATACTTTATGACATATACAAATGTCTGTTTCATACACAAACAAAAAACCAGAACCTTCCTTCATTCAATAAGGAAAGTCCTGGTTGTGTTCATGATATTTATACCATTTCATCAGAAGAACTGCCGGAAAGAGGAAAATCGAAATATGTTTCCGGATATGGTTCTTTTTTCAAATTATAGTGCCACCATTCATTTTCAAAGGGCACAAATCCGTGACGTGTCATAAGGCCGCACAGGAGCTGGCGGTTTTCATATTCTTCTTTTGACACATCTTTACAGGTATGATGGGATTTCACATCCATAAAGTCAAAACATGTTCCCATCTGGAGGATTTCATTTGTTTTCAGGGAATAGAGCGTCAAATCGACTGCACTTCCGCGGCTATGGCTTGATTTTGCAGCCACATAGCCTTTAGAAAGCAATTCTTCCCGCTTGATGTTTGGATAATGGATTTCTTTTCTTCTGCCGTCTTCCGGTTCCGCAGCCCATCTCAGAAAACAGTTTACAGCACGCTGCGGACGATAGGAATCCCAGACCAAAAGCCCATATCCCATTTGATTTGCTTCTTTTTGTACCTCTGCAAGGGCATCTGCCATTTCTTTCGCAACGACAATGCGATTGACTTCATATCCATCCACAGGTTTCCCTGTGAAATTGTCCCAAGTTGCATATTTGGCATCCCAACGAATTCCGGGGATAACTTCATCCAAAAAAACAAATCCTTTTTCCATGATTATTTTCCTTCCTGCAATGCCATTTCAATACAGTGGTCAATAAGTTCAGTGAATGTCATGCCTGTTGCCAGCATCATACGAGGATAACGGCTATAAGATGTGAAACCAGGCATTGTATTTACTTCGTTCAGAACGATGGTACCATCTTCCTGCAGGAACATATCCACGCGGGAAAGGTCTTTGCAGCCCAGAACTTTATACATTGCTTTTGCTGTTTCCTGGATTTCTTTCCGTTTTTCAACAGGCAGGTTTGCGGGAACTGTAAATACAGCATTTTCAGAACCTTCTTCGGGATGGTCTTCCTGATGGATACGGAAAATACCATGAGACAGCGTGATCTGGTCTACTTCCCCTACTTTCAGGTTGTCGCCATTACCAATAACTGCGCAGCCAACTTCCATACCTTTGATAGCTTCTTCAATCAGAACTTTTTTGTCAAATTCTCTTGCCACATCAACAGCAGCCTGCAAATCTTCTGGTTTGCTTACCTTTGTTACACCAAAGGAAGAACCGGAACGAGCAGGTTTTACAAAAACAGGGTAGTTCAAAGCGGATGCGTCTGCTTCTTCGCCATCATGCAGAATTTTGAATCCAGGCGCGCGGAATCCATGGTTGCTTACTGTCAGGTATGTCATAGATTTATCCATACACAATACAGAAGCAGGAATGCCGCAGCCTACATAAGGAATACCTGTCACTTCCAGCAGACCCTGAATGGTGCCGTCTTCGCCCATTTTGCCGTGGATCATGGGGAATACAACATCCAGAGGAACCAATTCATAAGTACCGTCTTTCAGTACCAGCATGCCTTTATCCTGTTTGTTGGAGGACAAAATGACACGCTGTGTTGTTTTCGCATCCCAATCAGCAGTAGGTTCATCACAGAGTTTCCATTCGCCGGATCTGGAAATACCGATATAAACGGGATCATATTTTTCTTTGTCAATATATTTCCAGATTTCTCTTGCAGATTTTATGGATACGTCATGTTCTTCAGAACAACCACCAAATAATATTGCAACCTTTTTCTTCATACGATTTGCTCCTTTCAAAACATCATGGATTCATTGTTTACACTGGTTCAATCAAGTAAATTCTATTGGATATCTGTACGATATATGAATCTTCTAAACCCAATCCTGTCGTTTCACCACGATTTGGAAACGCAGATTCCATTTAACCTTAATATTAAGAGTGTATCATAGATGGAAAAAAAGAACAAGATATATGACGTTTCTGTCTCTTTCCCCGGACTTTTAATTTTATCATGTTAGGTATAAAAATACAACGAAAATGCCATTGAATTCTGTTTTGCTTTCAAATATATCATGATGTTATTCTATGTATCCTTTGGCAATGACAGAACAAAAATAACATCCTTTTCTCAAGCTTCCTTCATCAGTAAAAATATAATAGCTGGAATCCTTTATATTGAAAAGATTCCAGCTATTTTTATTTTCCTGTTAAACAGCCCTCTAAAGTATTGCTTTCTTTCTGATTTTAATATCCGTATTCTTTCGCAATCTTTTCCAGTTCGTCTGCGTCAGCATTACGGATTCCGCTTTCATCCAGTATCATGGCAGGCATACCAGGCACTGCTCCGGCGTAAACTTCGGACAGAAGCTTACTTCTGAGTTCTTCTGCGTCTCTATTGATTTCACGCATAATAAGCCTCCTTTCCACGGAAAACGATTTTCCTTCTTTACTATCAGACTAATTCAAACCGAATCTTCTTTTTCGCCGCATATCTATGAGCAACAGAACCTCTTTTCACCTGTAAAATCACTTTATACTCAAACACATCGAACAGCTCCTGCGCCTTGGGATAAGCGGCAAAGATACCATTTCCGCCATCATCAATCTGTGTCACGGACGCCGGAATGGCAAATTTTCTTTTGCTGTATCCCCATTCTCCGGGAAGCACCGGGCCATAGTTACAGCCGCAGGCATACAAGCATTCTTTTCCCAAATACCGCAAGCCTTCCGGCAGTTCCAATTCTGTGATGCTATCACAATCATACAAGGCTTCATTATCAATCTTCACAAGTCCTTTTGGAAACTCCAATTTTTCCAGTAATTTACAGTTTTTCAGCATCTTTCTGGACAAAATAGTTATATTCTGCGGCAAATTCAATTTTTTCAAAATTTTGCAGTCCTCAAAAGCGGAAGCACCAATATCTGTACAGCTTTCCGGCAATACTACCTCTTCTAAGGATATGCAACCCTTGAAGGCATTCTTTTCGATCAGTTCCACACCCTCAGGCACAATGACCTTTTCCACAGATTCATTTTCCTCAAAAGCTCCCTTTCCGATTGCTGTTATTTTTTTGCCATCCATTTCAGCAGGAATCTCAATGACGCTTTCTTCACCTTTATATGACTGGATTGCAGCCGTTCCATCTTCTAAGTCACTGATTTCGAATGTGCCTTTTTCCACAGGTGTATCCGGTAAAGTGCTCAAGAGATATTCCACTATTTTTTCCCTTTTTCCGCGTTTTGCCGCCGCAATGAATTTTCTTCTGCATTTTTCAATATTCGGATAACTCTTTAAGCAGGCAAGAAGATAACATTCCGCTGTCTGTGTAAAACCATCTCCGGAAATCCGCTTCTCCATTTCAGAGTCCATATCCACATACCCATACTGAATACTGGTATCTCCCAAAAACGAAAATTCCTCCAATTCTCGACAATCAGAAAAAACATTATCCTCTAATTCTGGCAAACTTTTCGGTATCGTTACTTTTTTCAGTTCACTGTACTGAAAACAACAATTTCCGATTTCCTTTAAGGACTCCGGCAATATCACCTCATCATAAATGTGAATATTGAAAAGCAGTCACTTCGATCTCTTCCACACCATCAGATACAGTATAGGTTCCTGTCTTTTGGCAAGGCATCTTTATGAGTCTTTTGTCGTCTTTGGTGTAAAGCACACCATCAACATCTTTCAAATATGGGTTTTCCGGATCAACAGTAATTTTTTTCAAACTTTTTGCACCATAAAGCGTACCAAGCCAAACATCATAAATGTTTTTGGGCAGAGTAATGCTTTCCAATTCGTTGCCATTGGCAGCAGAAATGGCAATGGTTGCCTTTTCTCCTGCTTTCGCGATCATTTTTTCTGGTATCACCAGATCTTTGTTCTCGCCAGTATAGCGCAGATCCCATCTTTTTTTATCCCAGCCTGCTGCGCAAAATTCAAAATCTTTCCACTTACTCATGTGTGATTCCCACTATCCTTTTACAGAAAACGGAACAGGTCATATTCCGCAATGATTTTGATATCCTTGCCTTTTGCCCGTTGTCCCATGACTTGATCAATCTTCTTGGCACCTGCTGAGCCAAAATCACCCAGTACAAGGTAGTTTGTTTTGCCGCTGACGGCACCGGTGCATCTCCCGCCTTTGGCTTCAATCATTTCCTTGACCTGATTCCTGTCGCCATCACAGTTCTGAAAATCACCGGTCAAAACAAAGGTGCTGCCACTGATTTCCAAGGAGTCAATCTCATCCAGAGGATATTGAGGTTCTGTATCCCAAGCATTAACGTCTTCATCTTCGCTGTCTTCATCATCTTCATCGTCGTCCTCAAGGTCCACATCGTCATAATCTTCTTCGTCGTAATCACAGTCCTCATCGTCTACTGATTCTTCCACAAGGCATCCATATACATTTTCATATTCTCCAGTGAACTCGTCCCATTCTTCTGTATCGGGATAGAATTTACGGCAGAAACGATAAAACGGGTCTTCGCCGTAATCACCAAAATACGTTATAATTTCCTCATAATCATCACATTCCTCAAATATGTCTGTCGGCATGACATGATTTTTTACCCACTTACGCAGTTTTTTCTGTCCGCATCTGACAAAAAGTTTTCAAAGAAGTCCACTGCAGCTTCTAGACAACTTCTTTCATATTCATCCCAAGATGGAACAATGTCCTCGCATTCCATTGTTTCATAAGTGATACAGCTTCCGTCTTCAGAAGTAAACTGGCCAATCTCATGGATATGTCCGCCACAGCCTTCTTCCACATCCTCAAAATCCATCTCGATTACAAGCTTATTTTCACAAATAATTTTCAGGAAGTTTTCGTACTGTTCCTCTGTCGTAACACAAATAGGTTCGCCATTTGGTTTTTTGGGATTATCTTTAAACCATTGTCTTGTCCAATCTTCAAATGATTCAAGTGTGCCTGAAAAAGACCATCTTCCGCAACCATAAAAGTCAGAAGTCAAATGTTCTTCATCAAAACCACCGCAATCTTGAATACCATATTCGCCATAAAAACCCCATACGTCTAACATGGGTTCAAAGGCATCAATGGCTTCCTGCGTCCAGTCACCTTTTAATGTAATCTTTCCACTTGCACTTGAAATATTTGCCATAATGCATCACCTCCAAATCGCCTTACACAAAATCACACACAAACTTTTTTATAATTTATTCTGTTTTTATTCATTTTTATATAAATAATTTACATAATTCATTAATTATTGATTTTATTATACAATGTGAATATCATTTCCGCAACTTTTCGACGTATTTTTAACAAAAACAACACATCCTGCTTTTAAAGTATGCCTCTCTTTTCCAACTGTCAACTATATGAATACAAAAAAGAAAGATATGCATTTTCAAATGAATGAAAATAACATATCTTTCTCTGTTTCTTCTATATTGCTCACTCAATCAGACATCATGAAAAGCAACTTTTATGTTTGATTTTACAATAATTCTGTGCTCTCCAACTGATAAACCTTCATATCGTGGGAGTATACGATCTGTGACAATGTATTTTCCGCTTCTTCTACATCCAGTTCCGCTTTCGTTACATCCAATGCCGTATTTCTGCCCAAAGAGTAATTCAGTTCTGCCAATTCCAAATTGGATTTTGCTGTTTCCAGATTTCGCTGTGCTGTTTCATATTGATTCTCCAATTCCTGTACCTCATTATACGCATTCTGGATTGCCAGTTCTTTATCTTCTTTTGCTGTTTTTAAGGTACTTTTGGCTTCCTCATAAGAGTATTTGTTAGTAGCAGATTGGGAATTTGTGCTGGACATAGACATATAGTTTTTGTTGAACTCAGCGTCATCCACATTCTGTTCCAGCTGTTTGATGGTGTAATCCGTATTAAGTTTATTTTGAATATACTGTGTCATGCTCTGTCCCATGTTGTAGGGTGTATACTCTACATCATATTTCAGTTCATATTCTGTATCATCACTGATGCCCAACAACTGATTAAAGGAACGGTATTCCTCCTCAATGGCTCTTTCCAGTGTTTGCACATTGTCCACCGCAGTCTTATACTCTGTTTCCAGTGTACGCAGGTCGTAATCACTGATCAGCCCCATTTTATTTTTGGTCTGACCCTGCAAATACTGGGTTTTCTTTACTTCTGCCTCTTTTTTGGCCACTTCCAGAGAACTTTCGTCACTCAAAATAGAGGTAAAGTAACTTTTTACGGTTGATTCCAGTGACAACTTTGTAATCTCTTCCGTATAACGATTCTGGGTCATACTGCTGCTGATAGACTGGATTTGAGAATAGATGCTGTAAACATCATCATCTACCCACTGCTGATAACTAACGGTCGGCACAGAGAAAGAACCTGTAATATCCCAGATATCTTCCTTCAAATCCTGAAGGTATTCTGCTTTTTCTGCCACGTTATCCAGGTCGGAACTGTTTTCTTCTGCCAGTTCCAGTGCCTCTTCAAATGTTAGCTGCCAAACACCGCTTTCTGTTGTTTCTGCGGTATTTGCTTCTGACGCGGTTTTTGTGGTTTCTGTTGCTGTCGTACTCGTTTCCGCTGCCAGTGCAGTCGTTGCAGTTGGCATCAGCATCGTCACCGTTAGCAGCAATGCCAATTTATATTTCATAAAAAACCTCCTTTCTCTCATTAACAGCATTCCTGTTCAATTTCATAAGGATTTGCCTTCTTAGTAAATTTCATCTTATTGCGGAATGCCTGCACAAACCGGTCTAAGATCATATACAGCAAAGGTACGACTACCAGAGTCAGGAATGTTGATGTGGTCAGACCACCGGCAATGACAAGCCCCATGCCTTTCAGTGTTTCACTGTTGGTACCATTGGAGAAAATCATAGGGAACTGCCCCAAAATTGTCGTCAATGCTGTCATCAGGATAGGTCTTAATCTGGTAGGACATGCAGTCAAAATCGCATCTACCAGTGAATACCCATCTCTGTTACGCAAAATATCAATATCAATACCATTGTTTACAACGATACCTACTAGCACCAGACAGCCAATCAACGCCATCATGCTCAGAGGTTCTCCTGTAATGAACAGCAGGAAAATTGCCCCTGTAAATGCCAAAGGAATGGTAAACATTAATGATAAAGGGATTTACAAAGGATTCAAACTGCGCTGCCATAACCATGTAAACCAGCACGATCGCCAGAACGATTACCAGACCCAAAGAGGAGAATGTATCATTCATCATTTCATTGGTACCACCTAGTTTTACGCTGTAACCATCAGGAATGGTCATCTGGTCAATGATAGCCTGAATATCATTACCGATACTGCCGCTATCACGACCATATACATCACAGGAAATGGTTACATATCTGCTCTGGTCGTCTCTGGAAATGGAAGACGGCACATTTTCCATGGTAATTTCCGCAACGGAGGACAAAGGAATCACTTTGCCATCACCTGTCATAATAGACAAGTCATTGATATCGCTCAGTGTAGACATGCTCTCGTCAGGGAATACAATACGAATATCCATTTCTGTTCCGTTTGCTTTCAGTGTTGTTGCTGTAAAGCCAGAAACAGTGTTTCTTGCCTGACTTGCAATGTCGGAACCTGTCAGTCCATACTGTCTTGCACGTTCTTTGTCAATTTGCAGGGCTACTTCGGTATCCTAATCTTCCAGAGAGCTGCTTACCTGACGAACACCTTCGATCTGTTCCATCTGAGATGCGATCTGATCGCTGATTTCCTGCAGTTTATCCATGTCATCGCCATAGATTTCTACGGAAACACCGCCGCCCATCATAGAGCCCATACTGGAGCTGGAAGAAACGCTGATTTCTGCCCCTGCGATATTCTTCACAGAATTACGCACTTCTTCTACGATTTCGTCTGTACTGCGGTCACGTTCATTTTTATCAACTAATCCACAGCTGATGCTGCTTTCTTCAGAACTGCCCATGATAGAGCCGGAAGAACCAGACATAGTTACGCTGATAGATACCATTTCCGGAATCTGTTCCAGAATTTCTTCCACCTGTAAAGACAGTGCATCTACTGTATCCAGATTGCTGCCCTTCGGTGCTTTCACTGTTACAGAGAAAGTACCTTCGTCAGAAGATGGCATCAATTCCATACCAACAGATGGAAGCATGCACAAAGAGGCAATGAATACCAGCATTACACAAGAAAGTGTTCTTTTCTTATGCCAAACTGCCCATTTCAAAAATCTGCCATACAGATTACTCAGCTTTTTCATGCCGATATCGAACATATTCAGCATCTTATTGATGAAATCCAGTTTTTTCGGCGCTTTATTTCGATGTACATTATTTACATAGTTCCCTGCCAACATAGGTACCACTGTCATTGCAGAAATCAAAGACATTGCCAGAGAGAATACAATGGCAAGCGCCAGGTCTGTCATCATCTGCATCATCATGCCGGATACGAAAACGAAGGGAATGAATACAACAATGGTTGTCAATGTGGACGCAATCAGAGAAGATCGTACTTCTCTGCCGGCACGATAGGTTCCTTTTACCTTACCATAGCCAAGGCTGGTACGATAACGGTAAATGTTTTCCAGCATAACAACCGAGTTATCTACCAGCATACCGACACCGACGGACAAACCGCCCAGAGAGATCATATTCAGTGTTGTGCCGGAGAAATACAAAAATACAAATGTACCAATAATAGAGATTGGCATAGAAACAGCAATGACGCCAGTCAAGCCAACATTTTTCAGGAACACAAACATAACCAGAATGGAAAGAATCGCACCTGTAAAAATATTGGAAACAACGTTCATAACAGAATCTTCAATGGTACTGCCGGACTCGCTTACCACTTCAATGGTCATATCCGGATATTCCGCATTGAGTTTTTCCACTTCATCCAAAATGTTATTCACAGCAGTTACTGTATTGCCATCACTGGACTGTGTGACAGAAAGTGTGACACGAGATTCCCCATTGTAACGGCTGATAGATGTAACTTCCTTCTGTGTTTCTGTGACGGTAGCAATATCCCCCAGACGCATAACTGTACCATTTGCAATCTGAATGGGTGTATTTTTGACATCTTCAATGCTTTCCATCTGCTGCTTGGTACTGATGGTCATGCTCTTTTCGCCATAGGAAATACTGCCGCCGGACTGGTTGCTGTTTTCCGCTGAAAGGATCTGCCCAATGGAAGTCATGGTCAATCCCAAACCTTCCAGTCGTTTCGGATCAATCTCAATCAGGATTTCCTGTTCTGTACCACCCATGATGTCTACGGAAGTAACGCCTTCCTGACGTTCCAGACGGGGTTCAATATCATCCTCTGCAAATGACTTCAGTTCATCGGATGTCATATCCTCACCGGAAACCACAATGGTGGCAATGGGCATGGAATTCATATCCATTTTCATAATATTGGGAGAATCACAGCCATCAGGCAAAGTTGCTTCCACCATGCTCAATTTATCCCGCAAGTCTGTAATGGCCGTATCCAGATTGGTTCCATAATTAAATTCAATGGAAACCATAGAGCTGCCTTCTGATGATGTGGAAGAAATAGACTCTACATTTTCCACATTGGCAACTGCACTTTCGATTTTCTCCGTAACCAGATTTTCCACTTCTTCCGGCCCGGCGTCTTCATAGGTCGTCATAATCATGACCATAGACATTTCCGTTTCCGGTGTCAATTCCATTTCCATTTTGGTAATGGAAACTGCACCCAGAATGATGATGATGAACATAACCATCATGATGGCAACGGGACGTTTAATCGAAATCTTTGTAATATCCAAACATATCAACTCCTTTGTTTTAGAAATCCGCAGAAAAGTTCATCATTCCTGCTCTGGTACTTCTGCGATTGATTCCTGTTCTGTTGTCCCGTTTGTAATATTTACGGTATTGCCGTCTGACAGGAAGTCCTGACCTTTGGTAACAACCGTATCCCCAATGTTCAAACCACTGGTAATTTCGATGTATGTATCATTTTCCAATCCTGTTTCTACCACAGTTTTATGGGCAATGTTATTTTCATCTACTACAAAAACGTATTTTTCTCCATTGTCTGTCAAAACAGTATTCAAGGGAACAACAATGGTATCTTCTTTTGTTTCGGTTACCAACCGTACATTGGCAAACATACCTGGCTTTAAGTTTCCTTCGGTATTGCTCAAAGCTGCTTCTACCTGATAAAGTCTTGTAGAGCTGTCTGCCGCTTCAGAAATATTGGTGACTGTTGCTGTCATAGGATCATCTGATACTGCGGAAACCGTAATATAGACAGGAGAGCCAACAGAAATTTCATTGATGACATCTTCTGAAACATGGAATGACACTTTCAGGTTATCCATATTCACCAATGTCATGGCTTCACCTTGGGCATTGACAACACTGCCTTCGGAAATATTCAAAGTACCAACGATACCATCAATTTCCGCACGGACTTTTGTATCATCCAGCTGCTTATGGGCACTTGCCAGAGAAGCTTCTGCCTGTGTGATATTTGCCTGCAAAGATTTCTTCGTATCTTCCAAAATACTGCCTTTGTTCAGTTCCAATTGCTTCTGCGCAGACTCCAGCTGAATTTTCGCCTTATTTACACTGGATTTCAGGTTATCAGCCTCGCTCTGGGAAGCAGCACCGATTTCATAAAGGGCCTCTGTTTCTTCCAGTTCTTTTTTCAGGTCATCATATTGAATCTGATAAGAATCCACTGTTGCCTGCATCTGATCCAACTGTGTTTCCAAACTGCCGCCTACATTTTGATCATAATTAGCCTGAGCAGATTCCAAAGATGCCTGGGCCTGCTGTACTTGCAGTCTTGCTTCCGTATCGTCTATTTCAAAAAGGATGTCTCCTGCCTTAACCGTATCCCCCAGACCTATATACAATTTCTTCACTGTTCCGGAAGTTTTCGGTACCACAGAAACCTCCTGCTCCGATGATACTTTAGATGAAACACTGACATACTGTTCCATAGGCTGCAAGGCGATTTCCTGTGTCTCTACGGCAACAGATGTTGTCATCTGTGACATGTCCCCAGCTGGCTTCCCTGCGCCACAGCCAGCGCAAAACAGAACAGAATAGGCACATGCAATCAAAACATAAATGCTTCTTTTCATAAATGTCCTCCTTCATTCGAAAATTCGCCACCAAGTCTACACGGAAGCTTTAAACTAAATATCAACTAAACATCAACCGAATGTAAACTTTTGGGTTTTTAATGGAATTTAAATTTAGATAGGTCAAATCTGTTCCTAAACTACTGAGGATTGTGGTATATTTTTTAATGGAAATTAAATGAAATACCATTGAATCTGTTTACAAACAATTGACAATTCTGTTTTATAATGAAAAAAACATCATAAGAAAGGAGCATGTTCATGTTTCATATTTTGGTCGTAGAAGACGACAGCAAACTGCGTCATTTGTTCTGCACCGTTCTGCGCAAGCTTGGTTATACCTGCACAGAAGCGGAAAACGGTCAGGCAGCCATAGATGTACTGGACAATACGTATATTGACTTAATCATTTCAGATATTATGATGCCGGTCATGGATGGATATTCCTTTGTGCAGGAAATCCGCAATGCCAATTATAATCAGCCGGTACTGATGATTACGGCAAAAGATACTTTTGACGATATGGAAAAGGGATTCCGTGCCGAAACCGATGATTATATGGTAAAACCCATCAACATCAATGAAATGGTGCTGCGAGTTGGTACCCTTCTCAAACGGGCGCAGATCAATCATGAACGCAGAGTCATTGTGGGACATACGAAATTGGAATACGATTCCCTCACTGTGACGCAAAACGATAAAGAGGAAATGCTGCCGCAGAAAGAATTCTTGATTTTGTTCAAGCTCTTATCCTCTTTAAATCATATTTTCACACGACAGCAATTAATGGATGAAATCTGGGGACTGGATACAGAAACAGAATCCCGCACCGTCGACGTACATATTGGCCGACTGCGGGAAAAATTCCGCAACAATCCGGATTTTGAAATTATAACGGTACGTGGATTGGGATATAAGGCGGTGAAGCGGTAATATGCAGGCACTGTCCAAACACAAATTGAATTTTCTTTTTTCTTTTTCATTTTTCCTAATACAAATTGTTAGTTCTACTTTTTTATCAGTACTAACACTCATCGCCATTAGTCTTGGCTGGATACATAATCCAGCTCCCCTGTTTATGCTGGTGATTTTCATCATCATGAGTATTTTCAGCGGCACTTTGCTGACAAAGCTGGTCGGAAAACATGTATTAAAACCAATCATACAGTTAAATGAAGCAGCACATCTGGTTTCTCAGGGGAACTTCAACATACAATTGGAAGAAAAAGCATTTGGGAAAGAAATTCGGGAATTGATCCGCAGTTTTATATCATGACAAAAGAATTGAGTCATATCGAAACATTCCGTAACGATTTTGTAGCTAATGTTTCACATGAGTTTAAAACACCTTTGGCTGTGATAGAAGGATATGTTACCCTTTTGCAGGATGAAACCCTATCCAAACAGGAACGGCAAAACTATATTGACCTGATCATTTCCAGTTCCAAACGGCTTTCCGCATTAATCAATAATATTTTGTTGATTTCCAAACTGGAAAATCAGGACATTGTATTGGACAAAACAACATATTCTCTGGACGAACAGATCCGTAATTCCATATTATCTATGGAAAAATTCTGGAGCGAAAAAAAATCTCAATTGGGATATTGAAATGGAAAGCATTTCTTATTTAGGAAACAAAAATATGGTATCTCAAATTTGGTATAATCTGATTTCTAATGCCATTAAATTTTCATCTGAAAATGGAACCATTTCTGTGCGGCTTTCTCAAGATGATGCTTGTATCACCGCATCCATTCAAGATTATGGTACTGGCATGTCTCCAGAAACATTGGATCACATTTTTGAAAAGTTTTATAGTATGGATCCTTCGGGAACCCACAATGGTAACGGTCTTGGTCTGACTTTGGTTCACCGGATTATATGCCTTTGTAATGGGGAAATTCATGTAGAGAGTGCTGAAGGAAAAGGCACAACCTTTACAGTAAAGCTTTATAATGATAATCAAAAAACAGAAGTTTCAGACGATGTTTGAAATACTTTTTCTTGGATAGCGAGATATTCTACCGCAGATACCTCGTTAAAAATTCATATGTATGCGGCAATTTATATGCCTTCTATTTTTTTCCATAATCATGAAGGAACGCAAAAAGCGGTCAGTAAAAATTTCACTGACCGCTTTTTGTATTTTCATACTTTCTATATTTGCACACAAAAAAAGAACTTCAAATGACTTTGAAGTTCTTTTTACTGGATTCCGGCGACCATC